>Ga0208518_100003_pt1 | contig 577163 bp, 568 predicted proteins | sample LakWasM127_HOW14_2_FD_183937 | JGI IMG/M metagenome (GOLD analysis project Ga0208518, IMG submission 183937) | Freshwater sediment methanotrophic microbial communities from Lake Washington under simulated oxygen tension - Sediment Metagenome... | ecosystem: Environmental > Aquatic > Freshwater...
ACCAGTTATGTTTGGGGACAATAGCGGTTTGGAACCACCCCTTCCCATCTCGAACAGGGCCGTGAAACGAACTTGCGCCAATGATAGTGTACTCTTCGTATGCGAAAGTAGGTCATCCCCAAGCTCCTATTCTAAAAACCCTCAACACTCAACTGTTGAGGGTTTTTTATTGCCAGAAATCAACAGATCATTACTCCTGGAAATCGATAAGCAATCGCATAAATGCAACGCCAATGTGCTGAATGTTGCGGGCAGAAAAAAACCCGGTGCAAGCACCGGGTTAAAGTCTATTTAGAGTAACTCAAAATAGACTGCCATGAAATCTGTACTGCTTATTGTTTGCACCGCTTAGGCGGTTGTTGATTGGTGTCTTCTCCCTCGTTTTAAGCATAGTAAAAGAGTCAGGAGCCGCTGTCATTGACCCAAGTGGGCTATTAAAAAATGCGGGTGAGTTTCTGCTCATTGACGGCTGGCTTGCTGCGTGTCGCAGGCCTCTGTGCGTTGCATGCCGAGCTATGAATTTAAGCGTAAATTTGGTATAATCGAAATGATAGATGGGCGTTACGCCCATTTTTTGTTTTCGGACGTAACGTTTTGAATTAAGGGTGCGTATGCAAAACTTGCATTCGGTGGTTGAAAAGACGGTTACCCAGTTGGGGTATGAGTTGGTTGATTTTGAAACATCCAACCGTGGCAAATTGCTACGCGTGTTTATCGACAAACTAACGCCGAAAGACAATAAGGACAGCGTGACGATTGATGATTGCGTGTTGGTCAGCAATCAGCTCGGCAATGTATTGACTGTTGAGATGGATATTGATTATGACCGTCTTGAAGTCTCCTCCGCTGGCTTGGATCGCGTGTTGAGCAAAGAAGCAGATTTTGTGCGCTTTGCCGGTGAGCGGGCCCAAATCAAATTGCGTATTGGGATTCAAGACGACGGCCCTAAAGCGACAAAAACCAGCCTGCCAAGAAAAACATTTTTGGGGCTGTTGCAAGGGGTTGAAGAAGGTAAAGTAGTAGTTGAGTGCGATGGCTGGATCTATAGATTGTCGCTGGATAATATTGATAAGGCTCGCTTGAGCCCTGTCTTTGATTAATTTGTTATAGCTAATCCGTACGGTGAGTTGGAGATTACGATGAGTCGTGAATTATTGTTGTTGGTTGATGCCCTTGCACATGAAAAAAATGTGGATAAAGAGGTGATTTTTACTGCCTTGGAACTGGCATTGGCTTCGGCAACGAAAAAGAATCATGAAGAAGGTGCTGATATCCGCGTGGAAATTGACCGCGAATCCGGTGAATATGCAACCTTCAGACGTTGGCAATATGTGGAATACGACCTGCTGGAAAGCTCTGCTTACCAATTCGATGAAGAGGATGAGCGTGCAGCTGGCAGACAGATTGGTGATTACGTCGAGGCGCCATTAGAGTCGATCTCCTTTGGCCGTATCGGCGCACAAGCTGCAAAGCAAGTGATTTTGCAAAAAGTGCGTGAAGCCGAGCGTGAGCAAATGATCCAGGACTTCCTGGCGCGTGGCGAGAGTCTGGTCACAGGCGTGATCAAGCGTATGGAAAAAGGCAATGCGATCATTGAAGTGGGCCGTATTGAGTGCCTGCTGCCGCGCGAGGCCATGATCCAGAAAGAAAACCTGCGGGTCGGTGACCGTGTGCGTGCTTACCTCTCCCGCGTTGACCGCGGTGGCCGTGGCCCACAACTGATTCTGTCACGCGTGGCACCAGACTTCCTCAAGCGTTTGTTTGAGTTGGAAGTGCCGGAAATTGAAGAAGGTTTATTAGAGATTCGCTCTGCGGCACGTGACCCAGGTTTGCGCTCTAAAATTGCTGTTAAAACCAATGACCAGCGCTTGGACCCAGTGGGTACTTGCGTGGGGATGCGTGGTTCACGCGTACAGGCGGTGACGTCTGAACTCGGTGGCGAGCGTGTTGATATTGTGTTGTGGAGCATGGAGCCAGCGCAGTTCGTGATCAATGCACTGGCACCGGCTGAAGTGACCTCCATCGTCGTTGATGAAGACGCGCACAGTATGGATGTGGTGGTAAGTGAAGAGCAATTGGCTGTAGCAATTGGCCGTAATGGTCAAAACGTGCGCCTGGCTTCTGAATTAACTGGTTGGAATTTGAACATTCTGACTGAAGAAGCTGCAGCTCAGAAAAGTCAGGACGAGTACGCCAAGATCAGCCAGTTGTTTATTGAAAAGCTTGATGTGGATGAAGAGGTGGCAGATATCTTGGTGCAAGAAGGCTTTAGCACACTGGAAGAGATTGCCTATGTCCCAATGACTGAGATGGCTGAAATCGAAGCATTTGATGAAGACACCATCAATGAGCTGCGCTCTCGTGCGCGTGCCGCTTTGCTGACTGAAGCCATCGCAAAAGAAGAGAAGGTCGAAGAAGACACCAACGACTTGATGACACTGGAAGGCATGGATGCGGATACAGCCCATAAACTGGCTGCGAGCGAGATTCATACCAGTGAAGATCTGGCTGAGTTAGCCGTCGATGAGTTAGTCGAATTGACAGGAATAGATGAAGAGCGCGCCAAGTCATTGATTATGACTGCACGTGCACCTTGGTTTAAGTAACCTATGCGATTAAGACATCATGCATACATCTTAATTAAAAAATAAAGTAATTGAACTGGAGCAGTACATGGCACTTTCAACCGTCGCACAATTTGCCGCAGAGCTGGGTCTTCCAACGACTCTGCTCATCGAGCAACTGAAAAGCGCAGGCGTTAATAAAACGTCTGTGGATGATTTTTTGGAAGAAGGTGACAAGGCTGCCTTGCTGGATTACTTGCGTAAAGAGCATGGTGCGGCAAATGCCCCCAAAAATAAAATCACTTTAACCCGCAAGCAAAATACCGAGATCAAAAAGCTCGATAGCTCAGGTAAAGCGCGTACGATCCAGGTAGAAGTGCGCAAAAAACGCGTGCTTGAGCGGACCGATATTGGTTATGAGCAGCCGGTGGACGCTACATACGATGAGGCTGAAGCTGCTTTGCCTGAGGTGCTGGAAGAGTTGCCAGTGGAGATTGAAGAAGTCATTCCTGAAGCGCCTGTCGTGGAGGAAGTGGTTGAAGTCTTGCCGGAACCAGAGCCTGAGCCAGTTGTAGAGCCGATTGCGGAACCTGTGCCTGTGGTAGAAGCCCCTGTGGTGGCGAAAAAAGCAGCTGTGCTTTCTGCACAGGAAATTGCCTTGCGTGAGCATGAAGCCGTGCGCGCTGCCAAGTTATCCGCGTTACAAGCGGAGGATGTGAAGCGTAAACAGGCATTGACCCTGCGTCGTGCTGAAGAAGAAGCTAAACGCCAGGCAGAAGCAGAAGCAGCTAAAAACAAACCTGCCGCGACCAAGTTGTCTGAAGGCACATTGCACAAGCCAGCGAATAAAGTAGCTGATAAGCCTGAGAGCAAAGACAAAAAAGCCAAGACCGATAACCGTGACTGGACGGACAACGAAAACAAAAAACGTGGCATCAAAACCCGTGGTGATGCCCCAGCAGGGGGCGCCCAAGGCTGGCGCTCGCCTAAAGGCAAGCACCATAAATCAAGCAAAGATGATCAGCACGCATTCAATGCGCCAACTGAGCCGTTGATTAAAGAAGTGATGGTGCCTGAAACGATTTCAGTCGCTGACCTGGCACATAAGATGTCAGTGAAGGCTGCAGAAGTGATTAAGGCGCTGATGAAAATGGGCATGATGGTCACCATCAACCAGGTGTTGGATCAAGATACAGCCATCATTTTGGTTGAGGAAATGGGCCATAAAGCACAAGCGGCGGCTGCCAACGATCCGGAAAGCTTCCTGGAAGAGACCGAAACTGTCGAAGCCGTGATGCAAGCGCGTCCACCTGTTGTGACTGTGATGGGTCACGTTGACCATGGTAAAACTTCCTTGCTCGACTATATTCGTCGTAGCCGTGTGGCTTCAGGTGAGGCTGGTGGTATTACACAACATATTGGTGCTTACCATGTAGAAACACCACGCGGTATGGTGACGTTCCTCGACACCCCAGGTCACGAGGCGTTTACTGCCATGCGTGCACGCGGTGCCAAGGCAACGGATATCGTTATTCTGGTGGTCTCTGCCGATGACGGCGTGATGCCGCAAACGATTGAAGCGATTCACCATGCCAAGGCTGGTAACGTGCCTATCGTTGTTGCGATCAACAAGGTTGATAAGCCAGAAGCACAGCCAGAGCGCGTCAAAAGTGAACTGATTACGCATGAAGTCGTGCCAGAGGAGTACGGTGGCGAAGCCATGTTCCGTGAGGTTTCAGCTAAAACTGGTAAAGGCATTGATGAGTTATTGGAGGCGGTGTTGCTGCAGGCGGAAGTACTTGAGCTGATGGCACCACAAAATACACCGGCCACAGGCCTGGTGATTGAAGGCCGTCTGGATAAAGGCCGTGGTCCTGTGACGACCGTATTGGTGCAGTCTGGCATATTACGCCGTGGTGATATGTTGCTGGCTGGTACCGCTTATGGTCGCGTACGTGCCATGCTGGATGAGAACGGCAATGACATTAAAGAAGCAGGTCCTTCTATTCCAGTCGAAGTACTTGGTTTGTCTGATGTGCCAAGTGCCGGTGAAGAAACGATTGTGTTGAATGACGAGCGCAAGGCACGTGAAATTGCATTGTTCCGTCAAGGCAAGTTCCGTGACGTGAAACTGGCTAAACAGCATGCGGCCAAGCTGGAAAATATTTTTGAAAATATGGGTGAAGGCGCCGTTCAAACACTGAACCTGATTATCAAGTCAGATGTTCAGGGTTCTTTCGAAGCCTTGACTACCAGCTTGCAGAAACTGTCTACCAGTGAAGTGCGTGTCAATATTATTCACACTGCAGTGGGTGCGATCAGCGAGTCTGATGTGAACCTGGCTGCGGCGTCTAAAGCGGTGTTGATTGGCTTTAACGTACGTGCTGATGCCGGTGCCCGTAAGCTGGTTGAAAACCTGGACGTAGACTTGCGCTACTACAACATCATTTACGAAGCTGTCGACGAAATCAAGGCAGCCTTGGGTGGCATGCTGGCACCTGAGCAGAAAGAGCAAATGATTGGTACGGTAGAAATCCGTGAGGTTTACCGTATCTCTAAAGTGGGTGCTGTGGCTGGTTGTTACGTGCAGGATGGTATGGTTAAACGTAACTCCAAAGTACGCGTATTGCGCAACAATGTGATTATTCACACAGGTGAGCTGGACTCTCTGAAGCGCTTTAAAGACGACGTTAAAGAAGTCAAAAACAACTTCGAGTGCGGTCTCTCCCTCAAGAACTACAATGAGATTGAAGTGGGCGACATCCTGGAAGTCTACGAAGTCGTTGAAGTGGCTCGTACACTCTAATGGCTAAAGCATTTTCCCGTAATGACAGAATCTCTGAGCAAATGCGCCGTGAACTGGCGGATTTGCTCATGTTCGAGGTCAAAGATCCACGTGTGCAGATGGTTACCTTGACTGGCGTCGAGGTGACTGGTGACATGGCGCACGCCAAGGTTTTTTATACCGCACAAAAAAATAGCAAGGGCTTGCAGGCTGGCCTGGAAAAAGCGGCTGGTTTTTTGCGCTCGCAATTGGGTAAGCGCATGATGATACGTACCGTGCCACAATTGCATTTTGTCTATGACGAATCCATAGACCGCGGCATGCATATGGACAAGCTGATTAATGAAGCTTTGTCCGACACCCCTCCGCAAGACTAATTTTTATCCTCTTTAGCTATGCAAATCAAACGCATTAAACGCGCCGTCAGTGGCGTGTTATTGCTCGATAAGCCGTATGGTTTCTCCTCCAACCAGGCTTTGCAAAAGGTCAAATGGTTATACCAGGCGCAAAAAGCCGGGCATACCGGCACGTTGGATCCATTAGCGACAGGCGTATTGCCGATTTGCCTGGGCGAAGCTACCAAGTTTGCCCAGCATCTCACCGACGAAAATAAAACCTATGTTGCCACGGTCAAGTTTGGGGTGACCACGACGACTGGCGACATAGAAGGTGATGTCGTTAGCCAGGTCGATTGTCATGTTACCCGCGAGGATGTTGAACGTGTGTTGCCGCAGTTTATGGGTGAAATTACCCAGGTGCCCCCCATGTATTCTGCACTCAAGGTCAATGGTAAGCCTTTGTATGAATACGCGCGTGATGGCGTCGAGCTGGAGCGTAAACCACGCCAGGTGACGATTCACACGCTACGTGTACTAGGCTGTGCCGACAACAGCGCCGAGATAGAAGTATGCTGTAGCAAGGGCACTTATATTCGCACGCTGGGCGAGGATATTGGTAAAGCCTTGCAGGCAGGCGCGCATTTAACGGCCTTACGCCGCACGGCAACCGCGACCTACCAGATTGCACATACGGTCACTATCGAAGCACTGGAACAGATGACCGCTGAACAGCGTGATGCTTTATTGCTGCCAGTGGATACTGCGATCACGGCGTTGCCTAAAATCCTGCTGCAAGAAGATGCTGCCTATTATTTCAAGCAGGGTAATCCAGTATGGGTGTCAGGCAGTATTCCAGCAGGCGAATTACGTATTTATAGTGAAGCAGGCCTGTTTCTGGGGCTCGGTTTTCAACAACGCGATGGCCGCATCGCGCCCAAACGCGTCGTCAATCTATAAGCCAGCCAATCCAGCGGCTTGACTTGCCACAGCCGCGGCAAATTTCTACAATCATTGGGTCACCCTATTTGAGCGGGATCCATGAAGCGATGTTTTTCTCCCCTGATGTTGAGTCTATTGCTGCCATGCGTGCCTGAGGCCGCCGCGCAGGATAGCGTACCTGCCACCCCAGGCAAGCCGCCCATCACCATGCTGTATGACACACGCTTTGAAGTGCATGATCCTGGGCCTGAGCACCCGGAGCAGGCACGTCGTGTCAGTGCGATTGTTGAGCGATTGCAACAGAGTGCGTCATGGCAGCCATTGTTGCGCTGGCCTGCTTTTGCTGCGGCCACGCGCGCTGATTTATTGCGCGTACACAGTGCTGCCTATCTGGATTTGCTAGATAAGGAACAGGCGCATGTGCATGTCGGTGAGCACAGGCCACTCAGCACAGGCGACACCGTGATTTCGCAGCACTCGGTCGCTGTGGCGGCACTGGCTTCTGGTGCCGGGATGGCGGGGGTGGATGCAGTGATGTCTCAGCCATCAGCGGCGGCATTTGCCCTGGTGCGCCCACCCGGGCATCACGCCACGCGCGATCGCGGTATGGGCTTTTGCCTGACCAATCATATCGCCGTCGCCGCACGTTATGCCCAGCAGCGTTACGCCATTCAACGCATTTTAATTATCGATATCGACGTACATCATGGCAATGGTACGCAGGCGATTTTTGAGGCAGATAACAGCGTCTTTTATTTTAGTGCCCATCAGCATCCGCTATATCCCGGCAGTGGCCGTCCTTCTGAGCAGGGTGTCGGGGCCGGGCTCGGGTATACGATGAATGTGGACGTACCACCAGGCAGCAACGAACAGGTGCTTTTACATGCATTAGACCAGCAGCTGGCGCCTGCCATGCAGCAATTCCGTCCGCAACTCATCCTGGTATCGGCCGGGCTGGATGCACATGCAGGTGATCGTTTGGGGGCATTGCAATATTCTGATGCGGGCTATGGCAACATCGCCACCCGCATTAAACAGCTGGCGGATACTTATGCGCAAGGGCGTATGCTATGGATGCTGGAAGGGGGATATGTGCCCGTGCAAAATGCCAATGCTGTGGAAGCGATTCTCGCGGCTTTGCTGCGTTAGCGGTGACAGTTCATTCAATTGTCATAAATATATGTTAATATATTCAATATGTTAAAGCGTTTTTATGTCTATTTCCTGTTGTCGGTGCTGTTTGCCATTGCGCAAACCGGCATTGCCACGCACGAAATCAGCCATATCAAAGAGCTGACACAACAGTCTCAACCAGACAAAAAACAAGGCAATGAGCCTTGTACCTTGTGTATCAGCCTGGCGCATGCTGCTGGGGCGCTCACGCAAACGCCGCAGTGGAGTTTGCCGCCCCTCTCTCACGTTCTCCTCCCTGCCGCAGCTGTTATTGCGGTCAATACCTATCGCGTTGCTGTTTATTCTGCACGCGCGCCGCCCTTCATTATTTCCGCCTGATCATTAAACGCGCCCTGACTGGCTGTGAGCCATGTCTGGTGCACATTTATTTTGAGTACAGTGCACGCAAGCACTGTCTCTATCATGTCTGGAACAACAATGAATATGATGAAACAGATGGCGCCTGCCTGGCGTCACAAACCGCTATGGCTGGCGATGATGGCCGCATTAACGACGCCGGTATTCGCGGCAGAGAACGCTTCAAATGTCGATCTTGATCAAGTCCCGGTGACGGGCAATCCTTTAGGTGTCGCGTCAGATGATATGGTGGTGCCGGTGTCCGTACTTGGGGGTCGCGAGTTAAGCCTGCGTCGCCAGGGCACACTGGGCGAAACACTCAATGGCATTCCTGGCGTCACTTCTACGCAGTTTGGCCCCAATGCTTCGCGTCCGATTATCCGCGGCATGGATGGTGAGCGCGTGCGCATCATGCAGAACGGCGTGGGCGTGTTGGATGCCTCTTCGCTGAGTTTTGACCATGCGGTTGGTATTGACCCGCTGATTATTGAGCAGATTGACGTGGTGCGTGGACCTGCGGCTTTGCTCTACGGCGGTAGTGCCATGGGTGGGGTAGTGAATGCCATTGACCACCGTATCCCCAAAGAGTCGCTGGATGGTTATACCGGCCGTGCCGAAGCGCGTTTTGGCGGGCCGGATAATACCCGCAATGGCGCGGCGGTGATGGATGTCGGTAACGGCGTATTTGCACTGCATGCTGACGTTTATAGTCGTGAAACCAGCGACCTGGAGATTCCAGGCTATGCCGTGTCTAAACGTAAAAGCCGCGCAGATGGTACGCCGCGCGATAGCAAGGGTAATGGCAAGCTGAATAATAGTGATGCGCTGGCCAATGGCGGTGCACTGGGGGCTGCCTGGACCTTTGATACCGGCTACCTGGGTCTGTCGTATGCGGACTCCAATAATAACTATGGCACGGTGGCCGAAGATAGTGTGCGCATCGACATGCAAAACAAACGCCTGGAACTGGCGGGTGAAGTGCGCGATTTAAAAGGACCGTTGCAAAAACTTAAACTGCGCATGGCCCACACCGATTATCAGCACGTTGAGCTGGAAGATGGGGTGGTTGGGACGACCTTTAAAAATCGCGGTATGGAGGGGAGTTTAGAGGCGACGCATGCGCCACTGGGTAAGGTAAATGGTGTGCTAGGCTATCAGTTCCAGAATACCCGTTTTCAAGCCCTGGGTGAGGAGGCCTTTGTGCCCAGTGTTGTGACGCAGTCGCAAGCGTTATATGTTTACGAAGAGCTGCCTATAGATAAACACAAAATCACTTTTGGTGGACGCCTTGGTGAGACGACAGTTAATTCAAGTGCAGATAGCATTTTCACGCAGGCATTTAATAATCGCTTTAATCCGAACAGTTTTGCCTTAGGCGGTTTGTACACCATTGATGATGCGTGGAGCGTGACAAGCAATCTATCACATAACGAGCGTGCGCCAAGCTACTTTGAGCTCTATGCCAATGGTGAACATGTAGCCACTGGACAATTTGAGGTGGGTAATACCAACTTAAAGAAAGAGGTGTCAAATGGTATCGATGCGCAACTGAAGTGGAAGTCCGGTGGCAATAGCATCACCTTGGGCGCTTATGCCACGCGCTTCCAAAATTTTATTGGTGTGTTTAATACAGGCGCAACTGATCCAGGCTCGGGCTTGCCCGTTGCAAACTTTCAGGCTGTCCCAGCCTTATTTAAAGGCCTGGAGCTGGAAGGCAAGTTTGCGCTGAATGATGAATGGGCGCTGAAATTGCGCGGTGACTATGTGCATGCCAAAGATACGCGAAACAATCAATATTTGCCGCGTATTTCGCCATTGCGGTTAGGCGGCGGGCTGGATTACCACCTGGGCAATTGGAATGCACGCGTTGATGTCCTGCATGCCTTCAAGCAAAACGATGTGGCAGAAAACGAACTGAAAACGGATGGCTATACCAACCTCAGTGCGTTGGTCGCGTTCAAGCTGCCTGTGAAATACCATGTGGAATTATTTGCGAAAGCGAATAACCTGCTCAACGATGAAATTCGCGAGCATGCGTCTTTCCTTAAGGATATTTCGCCAGCCGGTGCGCGCTCCATCCTGGTTGGTGCCAGGGCTGATTTCTAAGGTGGATTGATAAATAAAAAAGGTTGGCATTGCCAACCTTTTTTATTGGTGCACTTATTGGTTAACTCAGCTTATTTAACCCAGCAGGATCAAGCCCCATACCACGCCCAGGTTAATCAGTGCCAGCAGCACGGCTGCGCTGCCAATATCTTTGGCGCGCTTGGCCAATGCGTGGCGCTCAATCGACACACGGTCAACCACGGCTTCTACGGCTGAGTTCAGTAATTCAACGATCATGACCAGCAGCACGCTGCCGACCATCAGGATGCGGTGCAAGGCTTCTGCTTCAAGATAAAACGCCAGCGGTATCAATACCAGCGAAAGCCAGACCTCCTGGCGGAAGGCATCTTCATGTTGGTAGGCGGCTTTAAAGCCATCCATAGAGTAGCCAAAAGCATTGATTAAGCGACGAAGACCAGTTTTGCCTTTAAACGGACTTTCCTGGTGGCTAGATGATTGATTGTTTTGCATGGATTATCTCTAAAATGCGACATCAGATTTTAACATGCGCTATGATAGCGCTTTTAGCAGTGTAGTGAGGAACGAACATGGCAAGATTGGTGCAATGTGTGAAACTGGGCAAAGAGCTTGAGGGCATGGATTTTCCGCCTTACCCGGGTGAGTTGGGCAAAAGAATTTACATGCACGTGTCTAAAGAGGCCTGGGCAGGCTGGTTGAAGCAGCAAACCATGCTGGTCAACGAAAACCGTTTGAGCCTGGCTGACGCCAGTGCCAGAAAATATTTGGCCGAGCAGACTGAAAAATATTTCTTTGGTGATGGTGCCGATGTGGCGAGTGGTTACGTGCCGCCTAGCGCTTAATGCCCTGGTTGTATTGGCGACATTAAAAAAAGCACTCCTGGGAGTGCTTTTTTGTTTTACATCCATTTTAGGATTGCGTTTCGCGCTGAATGTCTTCCAGGCTGGTGTGGCGTACATCTTTGCCTTTCACCATATAGACGACATATTCAGAAATGTTTTTGGCATGGTCGCCAATACGCTCAATCGCTTTCGCCACAAACAGCACTTCCAGTGACATGGAAATGGTGCGCGGATCTTCCAGCATAAACGTAATCAGCTGACGCATGGCCGCGCGGAACTGCTCGTCCACTTGCTCATCTTGCTTGGCCACTTCCACAGTCTGGCTCACGTCCAGGCGGGCGAAAGAATCCAGTGAGGTGCGCAGCATTTCACGCACAATACCGACCATGGTTTTAATTTCGTTAAACCGTGGTTTGTACATGCGGTCTTGTTCGTAGATACGCTGTGCCGTGCGGGCAATTTTAGTGGCTTCATCGCCAATGCGCTCCAGGTCGGTGATGGTTTTCACCATCATCATGATCATGCGCAAATCACGTGCAGCAGGTTGTCTGCGGGCGATGATATGGCTGCAGTCTTCGTCGACTTGTACTTCGAGTGCGTTGACGCGTGTGTCACGCTCCATCACGTCCTTGGCCAGGTTCACATCGGCACTGGTGAGTGCCTCCAGCGCATTCACAATCTGCTGCTCAACCAGTCCCCCCATTTCCAGAACCTTGGCACGTACCGATTCCAGTTCAACATCGTATTGCTTAGAGGTATGTTCAAATTGCATGACAAATTTTCCTAATTATTGTGCCGGTGCAGGTTACCAGCACAATATGACAACTTCGTGATAATTTTGCAATTACTTTGTCAGTGTCTTGACGCCGTCAGGGGTTGCCAGCAACAAAACATTCGCTGGGCGCGCCGCAAACAGGCCGTTGGTGACGACGCCGACGATGGCATTGATTTTAGCTTCGAGTTCGATAGGGTCGCTGATGGTTAAACCATGCACGTCCAGAATCAGGTTGCCGTTATCGGTGGTGAAATCACGCAGTTTTGGCTGACCGCCCAGTTTGACCAGTTCACGTGCCACATGGCTACGCGCCATCGGCAACACTTCTACTGGCAATGGAAACTTGCCCAATACCGGCACGAATTTGCTTTCGTCGCAGATGCAGATAAAGGATTTAGCCACGGCCGCCACAATTTTTTCACGGGTCAATGCACCGCCGCCGCCTTTGAGCATGTGCATGTGCTCGGTGATTTCGTCCGCGCCATCGACATAAATATCCAGGCTGTCTACGCTGTTCAAGTCGAACACTTCAATGCCGTGACCACGCAAGCGTTGTGCAGTGGCTTCTGAGCTGGCAACGGCGCCGGTGATTTTGTGTTTTACCTTAGCCAGTTCATCAATAAAAAAGTTGGCCGTTGAGCCTGTGCCCACGCCGATAATGCCGTCTTTTACATAGGTCACAGCCGCTTTTGCGACTTCCAGTTTCAGAGCGTCTTGTTGTGCTTTATCCAATGCCATTTGCTTCAATCCTTGATTAATTCTTTATAATACAAACAATTCTCTATCATACACTGCAACCCTGCGGTTTTAAAATCTTAACGCCTTTCATGACCATCAATTACCGCGAAAAAATCGAACACTCCCAAGTCTATGCTGTGGCCAGACACACGCCGCTGGATGAGATGCCCAACCTGTCTGCCCGCTTTAAAAACCGGGTGCTTTTGAAGCGTGAAGATATGCAGCCAGTATTTTCATTCAAGCTGCGTGGCGCCTATAACAAGATGGCCAATCTGGCCCCCGATGCGCTGGCGCGCGGCGTGATTTGCGCCAGTGCCGGTAACCATGCGCAAGGTGTGGCCCTTAGTGCGCAAAAGATGGGCTGCCGTGCCGTGATTGTGATGCCGACGACGACGCCTGCAATCAAGGTCAATGCGGTGCGCTCGCGCGGGGCCGAGGTGGTGTTGTTCGGTGACAGTTATTCCGATGCCTATGCGCATGCCCTCAAGGTCGAGCAAGCCGAGGGCCTGACCTTTGTACACCCTTATGATGACCCGGATGTGATTGCTGGCCAAGGCACGATTGCGCTGGAAATCGTGCAGGATCACCCGGAGCCGATAGAAGCGATTTTCTGCTGCGTTGGCGGTGGCGGTTTGCTGGCAGGCATTGCGGCGTACATCAAGGCCGTGCGGCCAGAAATCAAGGTCATTGGCGTTGAGGCGCAAGATGCCGAAGCCATGACCGAGTCAGTGAAGCTTGGTCAGCGGGTGATGCTGGAACAGGTGGGATTGTTCGCAGACGGCGCCGCAGTGAAGCAAGTCGGTGAGCATACCTTTGCCCTGGTGCAGCAATATGTAGACGAAATGATCGTGGTCGATAACGATGAGGTTTGTGCCGCGATTAAAGATGTATTTGAAGATACCCGTAGTATTCTGGAGCCTGCGGGCGCGTTGGCACTGGCTGGCCTCAAGGCTTACACTGAAAAGCATGGCTTGCAAGGCAAGACCATGATTGCCGTCGCTTCGGGCGCCAATATGAATTTTGACCGCCTGCGCTTTATTGCGGAGCGTGCCGAGTTGGGTGAGCACCGTGAAGCTGTGTTCGCCGTGACCATTCCTGAAACCCCTGGCGCTTTTAAAGCCTTTTGCCGCCAGTTGGGCAGCCGCAATATCACTGAATTCAATTACCGTTTTTCTGATACCAAGCAGGCGCATATTTTTGTTGGCCTGGCAGTGCATAATCCGGCTGAAGCGGCGGATATTGCCAGCACGCTAGAGGCTGCAGGCTTGCCGACGCTGAATCTCAGCGATAATGAAATGGCCAAACTGCATCTGCGTCACCTGGTGGGTGGGCATGCGCCACAAGCGCAAAACGAGGTGGTCTACCGCTTTGAGTTTCCCGAGAAACCAGGCGCATTAATGAACTTTCTGGAATCCATGGGTCACAACTGGAACATCAGTTTGTTTCACTACCGTAATCATGGTGCCGATTTTGGCCGCGTACTGGTGGGCATGCAGGTGCCGCCAGAAGATAAAGCGGCCTTTACGCAGTTCTTGCAGCAACTGGGTTACCCTTATTGGGATGAAAGCCAGAACCCGGCCTATCGCTTATTTTTAGGGTAGTTTGTGAGAGTGATTGGTTAAAAGCAGCCGCCATGGTGGCTGCTTGCAGCCGTTTTTTGCGGGTTGATGTCAAAAAGTAGTCATGGGCGATGGTTTGCCAGCGAGTATGATTCTTGCTGCAAACATAAGCTTTAATAAAAAAATCAGGAGATAAATGCAAATGTTGAATTCATCATTGGCGCGTCGTACGCGCATGAGCCTGCTGTTGCTGGCGTTGGTTGCCAGCGTGGCCGCCTGTAACAAGCAAGAGGAGCCCGCCGCCGAAGCTGCTGCGCCTGCCACTGAGGCGGCAGGGGGTGTCGCTTATGTGTCTACACAAGATGCAGGCGTGAATGTGATTGACCTGGCGACCATGCAGGTCACCAAGCAGTTTGACGTCAAGGCGCAGGGTCCACGCGGCCTGGCAGTGACGGATGATGGCAAGCAATTGGTCGTTGCCACGCGTGAGAATGGCAGTGTGTCTGTGATTGATACCGCCACCGGCGAGGTCGTGAAGCAAATTGAGGTGGGTAAAAACCCTGAGTTTGTGCGTATCAGCGGCAACTATGCTTTTGTCTCCTCAGAGCCTAGCGCAAAAGCGGGTCCGCCACCAAAACCAGGTGCCAAGCCTGAAGAGGACGATGACGACGATGATGAGGAAAAAATCCCGGCCAAAATTGCGGTGGTGGATTTAAGCAAAGGTGAAAAGATCCGTGAAATCACCGGCGGTCCGGAAACAGAAGGCTTGGAGTTCTCTGCGGATGGCAAGCAGCTGGTGATCACCAATGAAGCGGATAACACGGTCACGGTACATAACATCGAGACCGGCGAGCTGGTGAAAACCATCCCAACGCACGAGTATGGTGATAGACCACGCGGCATTAAAGTGTCACCAGATGGCAATACTTACCTGGCAACGCTCGAATTCGGTAACAAGATCCTGGTGCTGGATAAAGACTTTAATGTAGTACGCACGGTGGATACGGCTGAAACGCCTTACGGCATTGCTTACGACAGCAAAGGCGAGCGCATTTTTGTCGCCACCAACAAAGCCAAATTGCTGCAGGTGTTTGATGCCAAAACGTTTGAAAAGTTAAAAGAGGTGCCAACGGGCAACCGCTGCTGGCATTTCAGCTTTACCCCAGACAATAAAAACATCCTGTTGGCATGTGGCAAGTCTGATGCAGTATTTGTCATCGATGCAGACAAGCTGGAAGTCACCAATCAGGTGGAGGTGAAAAACATGCCTTGGGGCGTGGTCACTTTCCCGAAAGCGATGGGCAGCCTGGAACAAGCGAAATAAGCAAATCGCTTAGCCATGAAAAAGCCCGCAACTGCGGGCTTTTTTATTGGAATCGGTAGCGTTTACGCGCTGCGTTTGCGGATCCAGAAGGTGAACACGCCGTCGGCCTCTTGCATGTCCAATAAGGTATGGCCGGTTTGGCGACAAAACGCGTCAAAGTCTTTTTTTGAGCCAGGGTCGGTGGCGGTGATTTTCAGTACTTGCTCGGCCGTTAGCTCATTGAGTGCCTTTTTGCAGCGCAGGATAGGCAGTGGGCAGTTCAAGTTGCGGGCATCGAGGTCTTTATCACTATGCATGAGCATTTCCTGAATTAAGGGTTCAAGCGGCGTTGATGGGCAGCCCGGCACTTGCCCAGGCCAGGATGCCGCCAGCCAGATGCGAAACGTCTGTGCGGCCTTGCGCCAGGGCAAACTCACCTGCGGCCACTGAGCGTACGCCGCTGCGGCAATAAAACACAATCTTTTTGTCTTGTGGAAACTGGTCGAATACGGCGGTCAGGTTGCCTAAAGGCACATGCAGTGCGCCGGGCAAAATGCCGGACACCAGCTCGTGATCATTGCGGATATCAACAAGCAGCAATGATGGATCATTCAGTAATGGGTGTAATTCATCCGGTGTTAAGTGTTTTAATGACATCAACGAACCCAGAAAAAGAAGTGTGCCGAGAGGCAGGTAAGGAAGTGGTGGCCAGAGGCAGAATCGAACTGCCGACACGAGGATTTTCAATCCTCTGCTCTACCGACTGAGCTATCTGGCCATCAGCGATTTGGGCATGTCCCGAATCGCAAGACGCGCATTATAGCAAAGAACACAAAAAATGCACACAAAAGATAAAAAAAATCCTGATATGCTGCACATGGGTTATTTTATGCCGCTTGCGAGCCAGTTAAATCATGGTGCATGTGACACGTTTGGCAGGTTGCTGAAACAATCTATGCTTGGGCGAGTCACAAAAGTAAGGCCTGGTGATAGGGCTGGTTAATGGTCTTGGGTAAGTATGGTCTTGGGTGGGTGTGGAAAATAGGATAAAGCGTATGTCGAATGCCATCATGATTTTGGGTGAGGTGCTGGGGGATGTGTTTCCCGAGCAAACCATTATAGGCGGTGCGCCTTATAACGTCGCCAGGCATTGCCATGCCTTTGGGCTGGATGTGCATTTGCTGACGGCGGTGGGCAAGGATGCGTTAGGCGAGCGTATTGTCTCCGAAATGCAGGCGTGCGGCTTGCCGATAAGTGGCATGCAAGTGTCTGATACCTTGCCTAGCGGGCAAGTCATGGTGCATTTGGGGGCGCAGGGGCATCGGTTTGAGATTCTCGATCAGCAAGCTTACGATGACTTGCAGTGGCCGCCGGTGGAGGCTTTAACCAAGCAGCATCCGCCGCGCCTGGTCTATATCGGTTCTTTGGCATTGCGGCATGCCCCCATGCAGGCACTGGCCGACCAATGGCTGAAGATGTGTACGGCCACGGTATTTTGCGACATTAACCTGCGTGCCCCGTGGTATGACGCGCACAGCCTGCGCCAGGTATTGCAGGCCGCAGATATCCTGAAAATTAATCATGAGGAGTTGCCGGAGGTCTGCGCGCTGATGGGCTTGCCTGCCTCGTCAGACATTAACGACTCGGCGCGCCAGTTGTTGATGGTGTTTGGTTTGAGTGAGATGTTTGTTACCTGTGGTGAGCAGGGTAGTTTTTGGCTGGATGCTTATGGCAATGGTTTTCGAGCGCCGCCGATGAAGTTGCAGGCGCCTTTTGTGGATAGCGTGGGCGCGGGTGATGCGTATACGGCCGTGGTGATTCGTGGCTTGCTGGCGGGCTGGTCGCGGCAAACCATGCTGACGCGTGCGGCCTGGTTTGCCGCTTCAGTGTGCGGCATTCGCGGCGCAGTGCCAGCCCAGGCAGATTTTTATGACGATTTTTTATAGGCGATTTTTGAAAGATGGGCTGGAAATTAATTCATAAAAACAGAAGCTTAATCCTATAAAAGGCTATGCAAGGCATGCACTTGCCGATATAATGCGCGGTTCGTGTAAATTGAATGTCAGCGTGGTAAAGCAAATAGGTTGCTTGGCTGCCGCGACATTGACGCTAACTCAAAGGAAAAAAGATGGCTGTTACCGCAGAACAATCCGCAAAAATCATTAAAGAATACCAACGCAGTGAAGGTGACACCGCAAGCCCAGAAGTACAAGTGGCTTTGTTGACCAACCGTATCACTTACCTGACTGAGCACTTCAAGTCTAACAAAAAAGACAACCACTCACGTCGTGGCCTGTTGGCAATGGTTAGCCAGCGTCGTCGTTTGCTGGACTACCTCAAAGGTAAAGACGTTAGCCGCTATCAAACGCTGATCGAGCGCTTGAACCTGCGTAAATAATTTGGTTTAAGTGTGACACTTAACACTGTTCACTTTTAACGAAATAAAAGCCGATGGCATGGTGATTGCCTCGGCTTTTTTGCTTTAAAAAATCACCAAAAACGCGGTGGCTTCTGTGAGTGCGTTGCAACTGAATATATGCAGCTGAATATATTAGGCGCAGCGTGTTGATGGAAGTCACCACAAATCGGGAAATACAGTCGTCGCGCGTCAGGCAAAGCAGTCAATATCGCCTGAACGCAGTCACTCAATGCTGTATTTTCATTGTTGAGATTGGCTATTAGGTAGTGAATAGCCATGAGAGAAAAGGAAAAATATGTTTGAAATTACAAAAAGAAGCATCCCGTTTGGTGCGCATACCCTGACATTGGAAACAGGTGAAATTGCACGCCAATCTGATGCGGCAGTGATCGTCAGCTACGGTGATACCGTTGTGCTGGTGGCCGTGACGGCCAAGCGCGAAGTTAAAGAAGGCCAGGATTTCTTTCCATTAACAGTGGATTACCAAGAAAAAACCTATGCGGCAGGCCGTATTCCTGGTGGTTTCTTCAAGCGCGAAGGCCGTCCTAGCGAAAAAGAAACACTGACTGCACGTTTGATCGACCGTCCATTGCGCCCGCTGTTCCCAGATGCGTTCTACAACGAAGTGCAGGTCGTGGCGACTGTATTGTCACTGGATCCGGAAATTGATTCCGATATCCCGGCTGTGATTGGTGCCTCTGCTGCATTAGCATTGTCTGGTATTCCATTCTACGGCCCATTAGGTGCGGCACGCGTGGGTTATATCAATGGCGAATACGTATTGAACCCAGATGTTTCATTGCTGAAAGACTCCGCTTTGGACCTGGTGGTTGGCGCAACTGAATCTGCGGTGATGATGGTTGAGTCTGAAGCCAAAGAATTGTCTGAAGAAGTGATGTTGGGCGCCGTGGTATTTGGTCACGAGCAAATGCAACCAGTGATCAAGGCGATCAACGAAATGGCTGCCGAAGCCGGTAAAGATGCCTGGGACTGGACATTGCCAGAGCCAGACACCGCCTTGATCGACAAAGTGGCTGCGATTGCTGCTGACGACATCAATGCCGCTTTTAAAATCAAATCTAAAGGTGAGCGCTCTTCCAAGCTGGACGAAATCAAGTCTCGCGTGATGGGCACGTTGATCACTGAAGAAACTTCTACGCTGGAAGCCAACAAGATTAAAGATGAATTCTTTAAACTGGAAGCTAAAACCGTACGTAGCCAGATCCTGAATGGTGAGCCACGTATCGACGGCCGTGACACACGCACTGTGCGCCCGATCACCATCCGTTCAGGTGTGCTGCCACGTACACACGGCTCAGCCCTGTTTACACGCGGCGAAACACAAGCCCTGGTAGTTGCTACCCTGGGTACTGGCCGTGATGAGCAAATCATCGATGCACTGGCTGGTGAATACACTGACCGCTTTATGTTGCACTACAACATGCCTCCGTATGCGACGGGTGAAACCGGCCGTGTGGGTACGCCTAAGCGCCGCGAAATCGGCCACGGTAACCTTGCAAAGCGTGCTTTGAAAGCCGTGCTGCCTAAGAAAGAAGACTTTGACTACACCATGCGTGTAGTGTCTGAGATTACCGAGTCTAACGGTTCCAGCTCCATGGCGTCTGTCTGTGGTGGTTGCTTGTCATTGCTGGACGCTGGTGTGCCATTGACTGCACACGTGGCTGGCGTGGCGATGGGCCTGATCAAAGAAGGTAACCGCGTTGCTGTATTGACCGACATTCTGGGTGACGAAGACCACCTGGGTGATATGGACTTTAAAGTGGCTGGTACCGACAAAGGTGTGACTGCCCTGCAAATGGACATCAAAATCACCGGTATCACGGCACAAATCATGCAAGTGGCTCTGGCACAAGCCAAAGAAGGCCGCGCGCATATTCTGGGTTTGATGAAACAGGCTGTGTCAGGTGTTAACACTGAAATGTCACAGTTCGCACCACGCATCATCAGCATGAAGATCAATCCGGACAAGATCCGTGACGTGATTGGTAAAGGTGGCGCAGTGATTCAGGCGCTGACCAAAGAAACCAACACCAGCATCGACATCGAAGATGACGGTACCGTGAAAATTGCATGTACCAATGCTGACGAAGGTGCGGAAGCACAACGCCGTATTGCACAGATCACTGCTGAAGTTGAAGTTGGCCAGATCTACGAAGGCCCAGTAGTCAAGATTCTGGACTTTGGTGCTGTGGTGACTTTGTTGCCAGGTAAAGATGGCTTGGTACACATTTCACAAATCGCCCACGAGCGCGTAAAAGCGGTGAGCGACTACCTCAAAGAGGGTGACATTGTGAAGGTGAAAGTAGTTGAGCTGGATGACAAAGGTAAAGTGCGTTTGAGCATGAAAGCCTTGATCGATCCACCTGCAAGAGAAGAAGCACCAGCGGCTGAATAAGTCGATGTTGTTAAAAAGCCCGCGTTAGCGGGCTTTTTTTATGGCTGTTTCTTGTGAAAAGCGGATAAAAATATGTTTGCGTCAATATACGTATAGGTCATTGTGTAGCACTGCTGCATAATGCCGTCGTATGAACATTTATAAAAAAATCATACGACGCCCCGGCTGGCCTTATCTGCTGGCAGGTGTATTTATCACCACATCCGCACTGGCGAATGAATCTATAGAGCTGGAAGAAATCCAGGTGCGTGCGCATTATGACAATGCGGTTGGCACCTCAGATGCGGCCAGTGAAGGCAAGGTCAACGCCAGCCTGATTAAAAACCGGCCTATTGCGCGTATCGGCGAGATACTTGAATTCGTGCCTGGCATGATCGTGACCCAGCATAGCGGCAGCGGTAAAGCCAACCAGTTTTATTTGCGCGGTTTTAACCTCGACCACGGTACAGACTTTGCCACGTATGTGGACGAGATGCCGGTTAATATGCGCACCCATGCACACGGCCAGGGCTATACCGATTTAAATTTCCTCATCCCCGAGCTGGTCAGCCATTTGCACTATAAAAAAGGGCCATACTCAGCAGAAGAAGGTGATTTCTCCTCGGCCGGGGTTGCCCGTATGCACCTGGTGAATCGGTTGCCGCAAGGCATCGCCAGCCTCACCGTCGGCAGTTATGACTACCAGCGGCTACTGCTGGCAAATTCAGTGGCCGCTGGGCCCGGGCATTTGCTATATGCGTTAGACGTCAACCACTACGATGGCCCATGGCAGGTGGCTGAGGGCGTCAAAAAATATAATGGCTTGCTGCGCTACAGCAAGGGTGATGCGCATGACAGCATGACCTTGACTGCCATGGCTTACCATAACCAGTGGAACTCGACTGACCAGATTCCGTTGCGTGCCGTACGCAGTGGCCAGTTGGGGCGCTTTGACGCGGTAGACCCCAGCGATGGCGGCGATTCCTCACGCTATAGCCTGTCATTCTCCAAGCAGCACCGGGACCAGCAGGGTAGCTGGCAGGTCAGTGCTTATGCGGTGCGCTCGGCGCTGGATTTATATAGCAATTTTACTTACTTCCTCAACGACCCGGTGAATGGCGACCAGTTTAACCAGAGCGAAAAGCGCACCATGCTGGGCATCAATGCCAGTAAGTCATGGCTGGGTGAACTCGTTGGTATGCCTATGGAAAACAAGCTCGGCCTGCAAACCCGTTACGACAAACTGTCGCCAGTGGCACTTTACAACACAGCCCAGGCGCAACGCTTATCGCTAATCCGGTCAGATAAGGTAGAAGAGAGCAGCGCCGGTGTGTATGCAGAGAACACGCTATGGTGGCATGAAAAGTTGCGTACCGTGGCCGGGCTGCGTTATGACCGTTATCAGTTCGATGTGAAAAGCAGCATCAACGGTAACTCCGGCAATACCAGTGATGGCATCACCTCGCCCAAACTGTCAGTCATTTTTGGGCCATGGGCAAACACGGAGTTTTTCTACAATATTGGCAAAGGCTTTCATAGCAACGATGCGCGCGGCACCACACAAACCCGCTTAGCCAATGGCAGTGCGGCTTCGCCAGTGACGCCGCTGGTCAGTACGCGCGGCAGTGAAGTCGGCGTGCGCACAGAGTGGATTCCCGGTCTGCAAAGCTCACTGGCGCTCTGGCAGCTGGATATTGATTCCGAGCTATTATTTATTGGCGATGCCGGTGAAACCGAACCTAGCCGCGCCAGCCGCCGTACCGGCGTGGAGTGGAACAACCACTATGTAGTGAGCGACTGGTTGCTGCTGGATATGGACCTCTCACTGTCTAAAGCACGATTTACCGAGCATGATCCGGCTGGCCAATACATTCCAGGTTCAATCAATAAAGTCGCCTCACTCGGCGCCACCGTCACCAACTGGGGCAACTGGTTTGGCAGCATGCAATTACGCTACTTTGGCCCACGCGCGCTGGTAGAAGACAACTCCGTGCGCTCAAACTCCACGCTGCTGACTTACGCGCGCATAGGCTATCGCTACAACCCGCGCACCACACTCACCTTAGATGTATTTAACCTGTTTGACCGCAAAGCCAGCGATATCGATTACTACTACGAATCGCAACTGCGCGGCGAAGCGACCGCCGTCGAGGGCAAACACTTCCACCCGGTAGAGCCTCGTTCAGCGCGCCTCACACTCACCTACAACTTCTAAGATATGCCAGCCCATATTGCGGTATATTAAAAGCATGCGTCTCTCACCGGGCGCATGCTTTTTAAACGCTTCAACATTGCAGAGAGAGTTATGCGACGCATTACAATTTCGGTCGAAGATGACCTGGCCGATGCCTTCGACCAACTGGTGGCTGTCAAAGCCTATCTCAACCGCTCAGAGGCTTTTCGCGACTTAGTGCGTAAAGCACTCGATGAAGCCGTGATTGCAGATACGGATCACGCACAGGCCGAATGTGTCGCCTCACTCAGCTATGTTTATGATCATCATGAAAGACAACTCGCCAGCCGCGTGAATCAACTACAGCACGACCATCATGACGTGATTATCACTGCCCAGCATGTGCATTTGGATCATGATAACTGTATGGAAACGGTGATATTGAAAGGCAAAATTGCCGAGGTGGAAGCGTGCGTGAATGCGATTTCGTCGCAGACGGGTGTGACGCATGCGAAGGTGCATATTATTCCGAGGTGAGCGTTAAACTAAGCGTCTGAGTAGGATGGGCAGACAGTTGCCCACCCCACATTCTGAGTGTTATTTATTGCTTGGTAAATCAAAAATGCCAATTAAATGTACCGAGTGAGCAACTCCCCCTTGGCTGTTACTATAGTCATTCTTTCCAGTGAAAATGCCGCAAAACTTTGCGTGACTACCTGCCACTAAATCACCAGTATCTTTTACTGCAATAAAGCGATATATGTTGAAGTAGTTGTCGACAAGTCCTCCGGAGTAGATGTTGAAGGTGTCAGACTTTTCCTTCGCGATTTCTACAATTTGACCGCTTACACAAAGTCGCTTGCCTCGCTCGCTATCGGAGTCTTTCATCATCAGTTTGTATTTGCTAGAGTTAACTGAGTTGAGGTTTTCCCAATTTAAATTATTGGAGGACCATGCAGCTAATAATAATGCGCCCTTGCTAACCTCCGTTTCAGCAAAGTCGCTCATCATCGGTACGTAAGCGTTTAGTGCTTCATTAAGAGTTTTGTAGCTTAAGTTGATTTCCGGAGAGTTGGCTTCAGGAGCAGTGCTTTCAGTAGGTACTGAAGGAGCCTCTGCATCATGTGGTAGGTCTGGGCGAGTTTCTGGTTTTTTAATGATTAAAAAAACGATTACAGCAATTAATGCCCCAATGATCCAATTTTTTGAGTTATCCGTCATTTAATTAGTCCCTGATTTTAATGAGGTTACATTCAGTAGCCTTAAGGGAGCTATATTAAACTACTTAATAAATATTGACACAGATGGTCGGTTGGGCAATTCGTTGCCAGGGAATTCTATAACCACTTATACATCACCAAAGCATCTACTAATCCCTTGCTTGGATGATTAAACGCTTTAGGCAATCTGCCTAGGGTTTCAAATCCTAATTTATTCCATAACCTGACGGCACCTTCATTGGTGGAGGCGACAAAGTTGAATTGCATGGCGAGGTAGCCTAGTGATTTGGCAACCTGTTGCGAGTGCTCACACATGGTGGTGGCGAGGCCACGGCCACGTGCTTGTGACGAAACCATATAGCCGCAGTTACACACATGATCACCAGGGCCTTGCTGATTGGTTTTGATGTAATAAGTGCCCAGGATTTTGCCATCTTCCTCAGCAACAAAGGTTTTTCTAGGTGTTTGCAGCCACAGTTTGATGGCTTGTTCACGTGTGGTGTCGCGCGGGTAGGCGTAGGTTTCACCAGCAGTGACAATCTCCTGGAAGATCGGCCAAATGTGTTCAAAGTCGGCGAGGGTGGCTTCACGAAGTTGCATGGTGTTATCTTTTTTGTGTGTTTATAGGAGCTTGGTACCCAGCGGTACGTCATGCTCGGGCACACACAATGTAACGCGTCCTTCGGTATCGTGAAAGCCTGTGACCAGGCACTCTGACATCAACGGCCCGATTTGTTTGGGCGGGAAATTAACCACGGCGACCACTTGTTTGCCGATTAAACTTTCTGGACTGTAAAGCGCTGTGATTTGAGCACTGGATTTGCGTACGCCAATCTCTGGGCCAAAGTCTATCTGCAGTTTGTAAGCAGGTTTACGTGCTTCGGTAAACACTTCGGCGGCAATCACGCGCCCCACTCTTAACTCCACTTTGGCGAAGTCGTTCCATTCGATTTGATTCATATGGTGTACCGACAGTATTAACGAATCAGCGCTGAGATTGCTTTGAACTGTGCATGAGTGGCACCCTGCATGGGTTCAAACAGCATGGATTCGGTATTGGTGATGATGCAGCCAGCCGCGCGCAGTCGTTCAATCGCGTTTTTGCGATTGGCCTCACTGCGTGAAATCACGGCATCTTCAACGATAAATACCTGCTTGCCCGCTGCCAGCGCCTCCAGGGCGGTTTGCAGCACGCAGATGTGCGCCTCCAGCCCAAATAGCACTACTTGCGGCGCGACGCTGATGGAGGATTCCTGCAAGGCTGGTTCTTGCCAGGCGGAGAAGGCGAGTTTGGCGGTGCGTGGGGTGTATTCGGGCAGCAGGGCTTGCAGTTCCGGCAAAGTCTCTCCCAGTTTTTCCGGGTATTGCTCAGTGACCCATAGTGGAATATTCAGTAATTGCGCCCCTTGCAGCAGGCGCTGGATGTTTTTGATGACCGTTGCCATGGCGGCTTCTGGCATCACGGAACACAGGCGCGTTTGAACATCTATTAACATCCAAACAGCATCTGTGCTGGCAATTGCAGATTTCATGGGCTTATCTCTTGGCGAGTTGCTGGTCTATGTCTTGTAGGTCGGCTTCGGAGACGATACCGCTCGCGGTTTTCAGGCGGATAATGTTGACCAGGTAGTTATAGCGCGCCTGCAATAAATCGCGGTTGGCGCTGAAATACTGTTGTTGCGCATTCAGTACATCGACACTGTTACGGACGCCGACTTCGTAACCCAGTTTGGTTGCATCAAGCTGACTCTGGCTGCTGCGTAGCGCTTGTTCCAGTGCTTTGACTTGGGCGATGCTGGTATTCAGGTTGAGATAGGCGCGCTGCGTTTCCAGTGTGGTCTGGCGAAAGGTCGTTTGTAAGTCATCCAGTGCTTTTTGACGGTTGTAGGCGGCCTGGTTAACGCGTGAGGTGACGGCGCCGCCTTGATATAGCGGTACAGACAGTTCCACGCCGATGGTGGCATTGGTCAGGTTGCTGCCAAAGCCATATTGACTGCCATTCGCATGGCTATCGAGGTAACTGGCAACGGCATCCAGTGTCGGGTAATGTCCGGCACGGGCAATCTCAATATCCTTCTCGCTGACTTGCACGGTTTCCTGTTGGATCTGGATGTTGAGGTTGCTTGCATTGGTCACGTCCTGCCATTCTTGCATGGGTTTCAGGTTGGGCGTGATTTGAATATCTTCACGTACTGTTGCAAGGTGTTCCGGCAGCTTGCCGGTGATTGCTTGCAGGCTGCGTTTGGCAATCTCCATCTCATTGTCGGCCGACAGTGCTTGCGCGGTGATCAGGTCATCCCGTGCTTGCGCTTCATTGACGTCGGTCACGGTGGCCGTGCCTGCCGCAAAATTTGCATTGGCTTGCTGAAATTGGCTTTGAATGGCTTTTTTCTGTGCCGCAATCAAGGTGATGCGGTCCTGTGCCAGCAGCAAGTCAAAATAGGCTTGTGTGGTGCGTAGCATCAGGCTTTGCCTGGCCAGGTGGTATTGCTTGTCTGCGATACTCACCTGCACTTTGCTTTGGTCTATGCGTTCCAGGTTTTCTTTGCGGAAAATCGGTTGCCTGGCTTGCAGTTGCGCCTGGTAGCCCTCAAAGTTATTGCGGCCACCTGGGAAGGGTGCCGGACTGCCAATGATTTTTAAATCAGTGCGATTGGCATTGGCGCCTGCGGTTAAATTGACGGATGGCCGATAAGCCGCCTTGGCCTGCTCAATGATTTCCTGTGCCGCCAGGTTGGCGCTACCCGCGGAAGCCAGCACCGGGTCGTTGGCTTTGGCTTCCTGGTAAATGTCGACCAGGCTTTGTGAGGCCGCAAATGCCAGTGTTGGCAGCCACATGCTGCTCACAAGCACTAACAACGGCGGCAAAGATTTCATCGACATAGACAGCGGTTTTAGAATGAAAACGCCTGTGCTTGCGGCGCGTTTTGCATTTCTGTCAGGCTGGTTTCAAACAGCACATCTTGTTTGTAGCTATGCTCTGCCAGGCGCTGAATCAGCGTGGCCTGCATCACTGGCGCCTGGCCCAGCACGATTAACAGGCGGCCGCCGATGCTGAGCTGGTAGCGCACACCTTCTGGCTCTACCGGGCTGGAAGCAGTAAACACAATCGCATCGTAAGGCGCTTGTGACTCATAACCATTGTGGCCGTCTAATTCAATCACCTGTACGTTTTGAATGCCTTGTTTGGTCAGCGATTGCGTCGCTTGTGCGCACAACTCAGGAAAAATTTCTAGCGCCGTCACCTGCGCGCAATGTTGCGCCATCAGTGCCGCCAGGTAGCCGCTGCCTGCGCCTACCAGCAATACTTTGTCTTTGGCTTGCAGTTGCAGCGCCTGCAAAAAGCGGCCCTCTACTTTGGGGCTGAGCATTTGCTGGCCATGGGCCAATGGGATCTCGATATCGGCAAATGCCAGGCCACGGTAGGCTTCCGGCACAAAGGCTTCGCGCGGCGTATTGTTTAACGTTGCCAATACTTGCGGGTCCAGCACCTCCCAGGTGCGAATCTGTTGCTCAATCATGTTAAAACGTGCGGTTGCCTGATCTGTCATGTCTTCAATCCCAATGTCCGATAATTGATTGCCATATTATAGTTTATTGCGCCGTGATTGCATGGTTCTTGCCGTGAATCCTGCCCAGAATGTATACAGTGCGGGCACAAACAAAATGGTCAGGATAGTGGCTGCGGCCAGCCCGCCCATAATCGCTACCGCCATCGGGCCAAAAAACACACTGCGCGTGAGCGGGATCATGGCCAGAATCGCTGCGGCCGCCGTGAGTACAATCGGCCGGAAGCGGCGCACCGTCGATTGCACCACAGCTTGTTCCAATGAAGCGCCTTCTGCAATATCCTGCTTGATCTGGTCAACCAGGATAACCGAGTTGCGCATGATCATGCCCGAGAGCGCAATGCTGCCCAGCATGGCGACAAAGCCAAACGGCATATTAAAAATGAGCAGCGCAAACGTGATGCCTATCATGCCCAGTGGGGCAGTGAGCACCACTAGGATGACGTTGGAAATGCTGCGTAACTGCAACATGAGCAGGGTAAACACCACGGCCAAAAACAGCGGTGCACCTTTCGCCACGGATGAGGCACCCTTGGCGGCCTCTTCAATCGCGCCGCCGGTTTCAACCGTGACCCCGGGAGGCAGTTTTTCCAACACGGGTGCAATCGCCTGCTGAATTTGAGTAGACACCACTGGCGCCTGCATATTGCCGCGCAAATGCGCACGCACAGTGAGCGAGGGCACGCGATTGCGTCGCCAGATCACGCCCTCTTCAAAGCCGTGGTGGATATTGGCGACCTGCGCCAATGGCACGCGCTCGCCATGCTGGCTTAATACCGTCAGTTGCGCCAGCTGTGACAGTTGGGCGTGTTGTTCATTGCTGCTACGCATGACCAGGTCTATGCGCTCGTTGCCTTCCCTGAACTCGCTGACCACTTGCTCGAAGTATTGCGTGTTGAGCAATTGCGCGATGTCTGTTGAATTGACGCCCAGCAACCTGGCTTTGTGCTGGTCAATATCGACATGAATCACCTTGCTCGGTTCTTCCCAGCCCAGTTGCACGTTACGCAAATGCGGGTTGGCGCGCATGGCATCGGCAATCTTGTGCGCGACCTCGCGAATGGCTTGCAGGTTCTGCCCATCGACACGGAACTGTACCGGGAAGCCCACCGGCGGGCCGTTTTCCAGGCGCAGCACAGAACCACGTAGCTGCGGGAAGTCGCGTTCAAACAGTGACAGCAGGTCGTTGCGCAGGGCTTCGCGTTGTTGCAGGCTGTTGGTCAATATCACCAGTTGGGCAAACGCGCGGTGTGGTAATTGCACATCCAGCGGCAGGTAGTAACGTGGTGCGCCAGAGCCGACATAAGACACCACATTTTGCAGGGCGCCATGCTGTTTCTGCCAGCGTTGCAGCCACTGCTCTAACTGGCTGACGGCAGCGTCGGTAGACTGGTCGCTGGCGTTTTCGGCCAGGCGTAAATCGACCACCACCTCAAGCCGGGTGGAGTCTGGGAAGAACTGTTGCTGCACTTTGCCAAAGCTCAACATGGCGACTACAAACAGGGCGATGGTGGCCAGAATGACGCTGCCCTTGTGTTGCACGCACCAGGCGACGATGCTTTGCAGCCGCAAGTAAAATGGCGTTTCGTAGAGCGATGGCTGAGGGTGAGCGCTTGCTTCGCTGTGGGGGGGGGGCGCTTTGGGTAGCAGGTGATAACCTAAAAACGGAATCACAATCACCGCGGCAATCCAGGATAGTGTCAGTGCAATTGCCGACACCTGGAAAATGGAGCGCGTGTATTCGCCAGTCGACGACACGGCGGTGGCAATCGGCAAGAATCCGGCCACGGTGACCAGGGTGCCAGTTAGCATGGGCATGGCGGTGGAGGTGTAGGCAAACGATGCCGCTTGCATGCGGTCCCAGCCTTGCTCCATTTTGGCGGCCATCATTTCAACCGCGATAATTGCGTCATCCACCAGCAGGCCGAGTGCCAAAATCAGTGCGCCCAGCGAGATTTTGTGTAGGCCGATATCCAGCCAGTCCATGAGCAGGAAGGTGCCTGCCAGCACAATCGGAATCGCCACCGCGACCACAATACCAGTGCGCCAGCCCAGTGAGAGCAGGCTGACGGCCAGCACGATAATCAGCGCTTCACTCAGCGAGCGGACAAAGTCATGTACCGAGTGTTGCACAATGTCTGGTTGTGAGGTGACCAGTTGCAGTTGCACGCCGACCGGTAACTGTTTTTGTACGCTGGTGATGGTTTGCTGCATGGCTTTGCCCAGGGCAATCACATCGCCGCCCGGTTGCATGCTGACACCAATGAGTAAAGCCGCAGTGCCGTTAAAGTGGATACGTTGCGCGGGTGGGTTGGCATAACCGTGTTTGATGGTGGCAATCTCTCCCAGGGTCAGGTTCTGGTTGCCCGCCCGGATCGGGAATTGGCGCAGGTCTTCAAGGCTTTGTAAGCGGCCACTCACATCCAGCCGGATTCTTTCCGGGCCTGTGTCGAAGGTGCCTGCGCCTGTCACTGCGTTTTGTTGTTGCAGCAGTTGCGCTAATTGCGCTGGGCTGATGCCGAGGGAGGTCAGTTTCTGGTTGGAAATTTCGATGATGATTTTTTGTGGCTGCTCGCCAAATAAATCGACTTGTTCCACGTCGGCTAATTTGAGCAGCTGCGCGCGCACCCATTCGGCTTGTCGTTTTAATTGTTGCGGATTCAGGCCGTCAGCCGTGATGGCGTACATGGTGCCGTAGACATCGCTGAATTCGTCATTAAAGGTCAGGCTTTGCAAGTCTTTGGGGAAGGTATGGCGGATATCGCCAATTTTCTTGCGCACCTGGTACCACAAATCGGGAATTTTCTCGGAAAAGGTGTTATCGCGAATCACGATAAACACCACCGACTCGCCGGGGCGGGAATAGCTGCTGGTGTAATCGATAGAAGGGATTTCTTGCAACTTTTTCTCGATTTTGTCGGTGACTTGCTGCTCGACTTCCTGGGCGGATGCGCCAGGCCAGCTGCTGCGGATCAGCATGACTTTAAATGTAAATGGCGGGTCTTCGGACTGGCCGAGATGGGTATAGGCAAAGAAGCCGCCCAGTAACGTCAGCACAATAAAGTACAGTACCAGTACCTGGTTTTTAAGCGCCCAGGTCGACAGGTTGAAGCCTTGCATGGCCTGCGCTTCGTCAGCGTGATGTGGCGTGCTCATCAGCGCAGCACCTCGGCGCCAGGCGTCACTGGTTGCACCAGCATGCCCTCGGTCAGGGTATGGATGCCTATGGTGGCGATGGTTTCTTGCGCTTGCAGGCCGCTGGTAATCTCAACACCGCTTTCTGTAAGTGCGCCTGTGGTCACCGTGCGCAAATGGGCTTGGTGTTTGGCGTCAATCACCCACACGCCAGCCTGGTCGCCATGGCGGGTGACGGCGGTGCTGGGGACGATCAGGGTTGGGGTCTGCGTGGCCGGTTCAAAGCTGACTTGTGCGGTCATGCCGAGCTTGATGCGTTGGTCAGCGTTCAGCAACTGGATACGCAAGTCAAACGCATGGGTTTGGCTATTGGCCGCAGGGGAGATTTCACGAATGCGGCCCTGGTAGGTTTGCGCCACATCATTCAGGCGGATGCGTGCGCTATCGCCCACATGCAGGCTGTCTATCAGGGTTTCAGGCACGGCAATCAGGATTTCCAGCGTCTGCACATCATAAATTTGCGCAATGGTTTGTCCGGCAGCGACGACTTGCCCAGGCTCGGCCTGAATCATGCCGATGACGCCAGAACGGTCGGCCACCAGTTGCGTGTAAGCAGTCTGGTGCTGGCTGACGGCGGCTTGCGATTTGGTTTGTGCCAGGCGCGCTTGGGCTGTTTTTACCTGGGTTTCATAGCTATCAAGCGCAGATTTTGAAATGAATGCCTGGCTATATAGCTGCTGGCGGCGCGCCAGCTCGGCTTGTGCCAATGCCAGGGTCGCCTCGGCGGTTTGCACGTCGGCATGCGCAGCTTGCGCATTTAAACGCGTGTCATTCGGGTCCAGCTGGGCGATCAACTGGCCTTTTTTTACCAACTCGCCAACGTTCACAGCGCGGGCAGTAATTTTGCCTGCAATACGAAAGCCGATGTTGGACTCGTAGCGCGACTTCACTTCACCTGTATAACTGGCGGCAGCATGCGTATCGCCATTGCCAACTGACATGACCCAAACCGGGCGCGGCGAAGCTGCTTCTTCAGGTGCCTGGTGGCAAGCGCTCATAACTAAGGCAAGGCAGGTGCTGCTGACAATAATGAATGCTTTATTCATGCGGAGACTCTTTCATTAATCCATGCAGGCACATCTCCAGCATGGCTTGCATCCGTGATTCAAGTGGGCGCCAATTGATCCAGGCATCGTCTGCCAGGTTGATTTGCAGTGCGCATAAGCCATGCATGGCTGCCCATACCGTTTGTGCGATCAGCGCCGGGTCAGTCAGGGTGGGTTTGAACACGCCTGCATGCCAGGCGCTGGTCACCACGCCTATCAGTTGCGAATAAGCATCCTGCTCCGGGTTGTTTTGTTCAATGCTGGAAAACGCCGGGTCGCATGGCGGATGCTGGGTCATAAACATCATGCGGTAATGGTTGGGATTAGTCAGCGCAAATTGCACATAATGTTGCCCAAATTGCACAAAGCGCTGTAGTGGGTCGCTGATGCTGAGTGTGGATTTCAAGGCTTGCGCCAGTTTAATGACATCGGCATCGACCACGGCTCTGATGAGCTGTTCTTTGTCGCTAAAGTAAAGGTAAAGACTGGTAGCCGAATAGCCCACGCGTTGTGCCACGGCGCGCATGGTTACGGCTTCTACCCCCTGGTGAATAAACAGCTCCCTGGCGGCATCCATAATGGCGATGCGCACAGCGTGTTTTTCAGCGTCAGTTTTAACCTTGGGAGGCATCTGGTAGATGAGAATATTAAAATAACGTTGTTAACTTAACACTGTTATTTTTAAATGTCAAATCATGCTGGTGTTTCTGCATGGAATGGTGCAGAGTAACATATGTGATACACCGATATATCAGGCTTGAGTTGAGTCGCACGGGCGCGCCTGTTACCGGCATGCATCATACCGATGTCTGTATTGCTTCCAAGGCGACAGGCAAAGCGTTCAATCATAAAAAGGGGCGATCAGGATGAATGTACGGCAGCGTTGGATCAGTTTTGCAGGGCGGGTGTTGTTGTCCCTGATTTTTATTGTGAGTGGTATTGCCAAGATCATGGATCCGGCAGGCACCATTGCCTATATTGAAAGCGTGCACCTGCCATTGCCGCAAGTGGCTTATGTGGTGGCGCTGGTGGTCGAGTTGGGCTTGGGGATTGCGTTACTGGTGGGCTTTAAAGCGCAGTTGGCTGCCGCTGGGATTGCCATTTTTACCTTTATCACTGCCTTGATGTTTCACAGCAATATGGCTGATCCGGTGCAGGTCATCATGTTTCTAAAAAACACCACGATCATTGGTGGCTTGTTGGTCATTATCGCTTTTGGCCCTGGTGGCTATAGCGTAGATGGCGGTAAGCGCGTGGTGTTAGTGGAATAAGGTTTTACTCAGGCCGCTGTTGGTTGAAACCAATGCCGCAAATGCTCGATCAAGGCCAGCGCATTGGCTGACACCTGCTTGTGGTAAGGATACATGGCATAAATGCCCGCCTGCTGCATGCGATAGTCTGCCAACACTTCGACCAGGCGGCCGCGTTGCAAATCCTCCAGCACATAAAACACCGGTAAGCCGGTAATGCCCAAACCGGCGACGGCAGCATCGCGTAAGACTTCCCCGTGGTTGGACTTTAGTCGTGCGTGAATCGGGATGCGGTATATCTGGTCATTTTCGCTAAACAGCCACTCACTGGCGCGGTGCGTTAAGCAGGCATGCTTGGACAGCGCTTGCGGCGAAGTGGGTAGCCCATAGCGTGCGATGTAATCCGGGCTGCAGCAATAGCGCATCGCTGCATCTTCCAATTTGCGTGCCACCATGCCCTCTTCCGGCTGGTCGGTGACGCGTATCACCATGTCATAGCCTTCGCTGATCATATCCACATGGCGGTTATCAGCATCCAGCCAGATATCCAGCAGCGGGTGTTGCTGCATAAACGCAGTGAGGGCCGGTGCCAGCCGTAAGTTGGCATAAGACAGTGGCACTGAAATTTTAAGCAGCCCACGTAATTCGTCAGAGCGATTGCTGATTTCGAGTTCAGCATCGTGGATGGCTTGCAGGATTTGTTTTGCGCGCTGAAAAAACACCTTGCCGGTTTCTGTTGGCGACAGTTTGCGCGTGGTACGTAACAACAGGCGTGCACCCAGCCTGGCCTCCAGCGCAATGATACGGCGGCTGACCAGTTGCTTGGAGATGCCTAGCGCATGCGCGGCGCTGGTGAAGTTGCCGTGTTTGACTACCTCAACAAAAAACTGCATTTCTTCTAATGAAGCCATTTATTGTCAACCTATATGAGACAGTTTTACTAATATGAGAGGGATTATCATTTTTTTGTTTCAGGAATACAATGCTCTCCATCAGCCAAATAAAGGCAATACTCATTTTTTTCAGGGAAGTGTGTGATGCGCGGCTGATCATCGCATCGCACAACCATATAAAGGAGCACAGCATGAACGCAATCCAATCCGCAGCCAGTGTGGCTGGCCGTATTTTGTTATCACAGATTTTTATTATCAGTGGCTTGAGCAAGGCGGCGAATCCGGCCGGCACGATAGGCTATATCCAAAGTGTTGGTGCGCCATTGCCTGAGGTCGCGTATGCGATTGCGCTGTTTGTAGAGTTGGTGCTTGGTATTGCCTTGCTGGTGGGCTACAAAACTCGCTTGGCCGCGGCTGGCATTGCCGTGTTTACTGTCGCCACGGCATTTATGTTCCACAATAATCTGGCCGATCAAATCCAGCAGATTATGTTCCTGAAAAATCTGACCATTGTGGGCGGCTTGCTGATGGTGGTGGCGTTTGGCGCAGGTGCGTTTAGCCTGGACAACCGTCGCCGTTAATTTAGGCGGAGTGTATTGAAATGACAACCTTGTTTGTGTCACATGGCGCGCCAACGCTGGCCATTGAGCCGGGTAAAACCGGCCAGATGCTGGCCGAGGTGGCTGCTGCCTTACCCAGGCCGGACGCCATCCTGGTTGTCTCTGCCCATTGGGATACACGTGTGCCAACAGTCAGCCTGGCGAGCCAGCCAGAAACGATTCATGATTTTGCCGGGTTTCCGCCTGCGCTCTATGCTAAACAATACCCGGCACCTGGTGCGCCTATGCTGGCGCAGCAGGTGGCCGCGATGTTGCAGGCGCATGATCTGCCGGTGCAAGCGCATCCGCAGCGTGGGCTGGATCATGGGGCGTGGGTGCCGCTGATGCTGATGTATCCGCAAGCGGATATTCCGGTGACACAGTTGTCGATTCAAAGTCGGAGTACGCCCGCCGAGCAGTTTGCACTAGGGCGTGCGTTGCAGGGCCTGCATCAGCAAAATGTGCTGATCCTGGCCTCAGGTGCCATTACGCATAATTTGTCAGACTTTTTTACAGGTGACAGGGATGCAGCGCCTTTGCCATATGTGCTGCCTTTTGCCGACTGGATGGCGGAGCGTATTCAAACGCAACAGTGGTCGCGCATGTTGAATTACCGGGTCGAATGTCCACAAGGGATGCACGCGCATCCCAGTGAAGACCACTTGATGCCATTGTTTGTCGCGGCGGGGAGTGCTACTGGTGAGGCTACACGGTTTACGCCAGAAAATACGTACGGCATTCTGGCCATGGATGCTTATCTTTGGCGTACTTGAATCACAGCAGAGTAAACGATTAACTAACGCAGGCCGTATTGGTTTAATTTATTCCAGAGTGAGCGCTCGCTAATCTCTAATAGCTTAGCTGCCTTGGTTTTATTACCCTGGCAGGCATCGAGTGCCTGCAGGATCAGGCGGCGCTCTATGGTTTCGGTCGCACGTGGAATGGACAGGTCATTGCTGTCCACGGACGCCGGGCTGGACTCAGCAACCACGGGTGCAAGCTGTTGTGCAATATCGGCAGGCAAGTGTTGCAGTTGTATGGTTTGGCTGCCAGCCAGAATCGCGGCGCGTTCCAGAATATTCTCCAGTTCGCGTACATTACCTGGCCAGCGATAGTGCTGCAAACTCAAGCGCGCACTTTCGCTAAGCTGGCTTTGGCGTTTGCCCAGAAAGTAGTCAGCCAGCAAACCGACATCTTCGCCGCGCTCACGCAACGGCGGAATCTGTAGCTGAATCACGTTCAGGCGGTAATACACGTCCTCACGTAGTTTGCCTTCTTTAACCGCCTGCAGCGGGTCACGGTTGGTGGCAGCGACAACGCGCACGTCGAGTGCAATCTGCCGGTTGCCGCCCAGTTTTTCGACGATGTTTTCCTGTAGTACACGCAAGAGTTTGGACTGTAACTGGATAGGCATTTCGGTGATTTCATCCAGGAACAGGGTGCCGCCATTGGCAAGCTCGAATTTACCCACACGCTCTTTGACGGCGCCGGTAAACGCGCCTTTTTCGTGCCCGAACAATTCAGATTCCAGAATATCGACCGGGATTGCCGCACAGTTCACCGCCACGAATAACTCTGATTTGCGTGGCGAAGCGTCATGCAGCGCCTTCGCCACCAACTCTTTACCGGTGCCGGTTTCGCCGACGATAAAGACGGTCGCCCGCTCAGGCGCCACTTGCTGGATCATTTGCTTGAGTGATTGCATGGGCGCACTGTTGCCGATGAGGCCGGTGACGGCTGGCTGGCTGGTTTCCTTGAGAAAGGCGTTTTCCAGTTGGATGCGGTTTACCGCCAGCGCTTTCTGGATGGCGATTTCAAGGGTTTCGAGTTCAAATGGCCGCAAAATATAATCACTGGCGCCCAGTTTCATGGCTTCGACAGCGGTTTTGATCTCGCCTTGTGCCGTTACCATGATAAATGGCAGGCGCTCATATTGTTTGCGGATGGCTTCCAGCAATTGCAAGCCACTCATGCCAGGCATGTGCAAGTCGCTCACCACCAGGTCAATTTGCTGTTGCTGTATGATTTCCAGCGCTTCGCGGCCATTACCTGCAGACAGCGCGCGGTAGCCCGCCTGGCGCAGGCTGATTTCCAGCAATCTGCGCATATGCGGTTCGTCATCTACAGCCAAAATAGTATGTTGCGGGGTGGACATGGTTATGCAGTCGTTAACGGAAGTGATAAGTTAAATTGGGCGCCTTGCCATGGGCTGGTGCTATAGCTGATTGTACCATCGTGCGCTTCGATGATTTGCTTGACCACGGCCAGTCCGAGGCCAACCCCACCAGCACGCTGGGTGAAGAAAGCTTCAAATAAATGGCTTTGCTGCGCTGCTGGTACCCCTGGGCCATCATCGGCGACGGCAATATGCGCACACTGTGCATCTGCTGACAGTTGCAGGCTGATACGTCCGCCTTCCGGCAAAATCTGAATCGCATTCATCAGCAAATTGACCAGCACTTGTGTCATCTGGTCCTGGTCTGCCTCAATGATAGTAGGTTGCGCGGCTTGTAGCGCGAGGCTGATCTGTTTTGCCTGTGCTGGTTTTTGCAGCATGGCGACTACGTGCTGCAAGTGGGCTTGCAGGTCGAGAGGGATTTTATTCGGCAAACGCGGGCGTGCCGCGTCAATGAGGGCGCTGACCAGTTTATTCAGGCGTTCGGTTTCAGAAATAATAAACCCGAGTACTTCGCGGCCATCTTCACTGAGCTGCGCTTCCCTTAACAGCACGTCGGCCGATGAGCGCATGATGCCGAGTGGTGTCCTCACTTCATGGCTCATGGCAGCAGCCATTTCACCCACGACCGCTAATTTGGCGGCGCGGGTTAATTGTTGTTCTGACTCAGCCAGGTCGGTCGCCATCTGGGTGAAAGCCTGATGCAGCGATTGCACTTCGGCGGGGCCACTGGAGGCCGGCGGCCGGGAGCCTGGCTGGCGAAAACGTTGCACATAGCGGGTGAGCGCCTCCAGCGGGCGGCTAATATTTTGGGCGAGGGGCCGTACCAGCAATAGCGAGAACACGAGCGTGACGCCGAGCAAGGCAATGAAAATCATGCCCAGACGGTGTACAGGCGCGACAGCAACATCGTGGTCTTTGTTTAAGTGTATCTGCCAGCCATTGAGAGGCAAGCGGCTGGTAATTGCTGCTTTGGCATGCAGGCTGTGCCTCTGGTCTGACCACAGATTGGATTGCGCCAGCATGCGTTGTTTGCCATCGACCAGCGCCAGCTCGGTGCTATGTTGCGCAGCGTGGTTGAGCAGGTTTTCAATCACTTGCCAGTTAAAGGTGGCGACGAGTTGCCCCATGGGCTGCAGCGTATTTTGCGAAAAGATCGGCGCCGAGATCATGAGCTGGTGATTGCTGAGGTGATAAATGCTGATGGTTTGGCCATTGTCACGAAACGACATCCAGACCGGCGGCGTATGTAAGGCCTGGCCTATGTTGGCTGGTTGGCTGGAGGCCACAATATGTGCTTGCAAATCTGCCACATCCAGGCTGATATATTGCTCTGCGTAGCTGTGTCGGGTCTCGGCTAAAAAGATGGATAGCCGTTTATCAATGTCACCAATCAGCAGGTCCTGCATGATGGCGAGCTGGCTCCAACTGCGCACGTTCTGCACACGCTCATTCAAGACGCGGTCTACGTGCTCTGCCACCGCGTTACCGGTGGTTTGCAGGTCATGCTGAATTTCAATGCGCAATGCCTGCCTGGCTTGATAAAAGCTCAGCAGGCTCACTAGCAGCGTGGGCAGCAAGCCAGCCAGCAAAAATGCAATTAAAAGCATTTTGCGGATGGTGAGGGGCGAATGAAAGCGCATGAGATGTGAGAAAATACGGGTTAAATGTTTTTTGCCGAAACGGTCATCCATTAGCCATGTCATCGATTAGCCATGTATAGATCAGCGATGTTAAGCAGTCTGCTCAAGGTCACGCTCAGTGTAATCAGCCTGTGTATGCTATGCAAGTCAGTTGTGGCTGAAGAAGCTGACTCGTTCTGGAGCGGCTTTCACGTAGGCGGGTATACCAGCATCGATGCGCGTTTGCCGCGGACTGAAGCCGCGCAACTCAAACTCAATGAAGTAAGCATGATCGTGACCTGGGACCAAGGCACCCGCGTCAAGTTTTTCAGCGAGCTGGAGCTCGAAAATCCGTTTTCCTATGATCACCATGAAGGCGTCAACACCAAGCAAAGTTATGTCGACCTCGAGCGATTTTACTTTGACTATAACCTGAATGAAAAAGCCAATGTCCGCTTGGGCCGCTTCCTGACTCCGGCCGGTCGCTGGAATCAATTGCATGCGCCACCACTGGTGTGGACCGCCAGCCGGCCATTGGTCACTACCCGTTTGTTTCCATCAAGCATTAATGGCGCCATGTTGTTCGGCAGTTTGCCGATCAGCCATATGGATATGGAATATCAGGTATACGCCGAAGCATTGAAAGACCAGCGCCAGGACGGTGATGAAATATTGCATCGTGAGGTGAGGGGCGCGCGTCTCGCATTTAATAATATTCTTGGCTTAAGCGGCAGTAATGCCGGGCTGAATACGCTAGGCCTGAATGTCATGAGCTATCAAAAAGATATTCATGGCTCACCGACCTACCACTTATATGGCCTCGACTTTTTGCTGGAGTTTAATCGCTGGGAGTTTAGCGGTGAGGTGTATGAACGCAAAACGACGGGCGGCGACGATGGCGGCAGTGGTGCTTACCTGCAAAGTGCCTATTCGCTAGGCAGTGAATGGTACTGGATCACACGGCTGGAAACCTTGCATGAAGTGGACAGCAAGAATGCAGACCGTTGGGTATTGGGGTTGACCAAGCGTGTGAAGCCGAACCAGTTGCTGAAGTTTGAGTTTATTGGCGGTAGCGGCGAATACGAAGATGTGCCACGTGGTTTTGTGACCTCTTTTGCGGTGATGTTTTAATGCTGCTCAGTACGACATTAAATATTAGCCGCTGGATTTGCTCGGCCGGCTTATTCAGCCTGCTGCTGACGGGCACTGCTGTGGCGGTGGAGGATAATCGCGTGATTGCGGTGATCGTGCCTGCACAAGCGGGATTGGCGCCTGACATCCATCCTGATGAGTTAGGGTTGATTTTTTGGCGCAAGAAGCTCTATGCCACGCATGGGCAAGCCTTGCATCCGGTGAATTTGCATAGTGAACACCCGTTGCGTTTAAAGTTTTCGCAACAAGTGCTGCACAGCACGCCGAGATCACAGGTGAGTTACTGGAACGGCCTCTATTTTCACGGTGTGCAGCCGCCTTATACCGTCCAGTCAGAAGAAGCCATGATCCGTTATGTGGCCGAGACCGATGGTGCGATCGGGTATATTGACGCGTGCCATGTGGATGAGCGCATTAAGCCTTTGTTCTGGCTCACCCCAAGCAAATTGACCTCAGAACTGCCAGTGTTGCGTTGCGACAATAGTAATCAGTGAGTACTCGCTTGTCTGGGAAGCAAATGTTTGCGCTGCTCTTCTTGTAACTCTCTATTTTCCCCCAGCCAGCCAAATTCGGCATGGCAGACTTCTGACTTTAATTCATAAGCCGTCAGCAGTGTACAAAACACATCATCATGGCTAAGCGGGTAGTCCGCATACTGGGAAATTTGCGGCAGTTGATAGTCAAAGTGCTGACCTACCCACACAATCGCTGGTACGTGCGTCTGTTCTTGCGGTGCGATCATGTACGGCGCGGCGTGCAGGTATATGCCATGCTCACCAAGTGACTCGCCATGGTCCGAGACATACAGCATGGCGGTTTCGCGGTGGTCGTCATATTTTTTCAGAAACTGAATCACTTCTGATAAAAAGTAATCGGTATACAAAATAGCGTTGTCATATGAGTTGTCAATTTCCTGCTGCGAGCATTCTGACAAGCGGCCGGTTTTACAAATTGGCGTGAATTTCTTGAACGCATCCGGATAGCGACGATAGTATTCCGGCCCATGATTACCCATCTGGTGTAACACGATCAGGATGTCATGGTCTTTGTTTTTTTCAATAAACTTGTCCAGTCCGCTCAACATGCCAATGTCACGGCATTCATTGTCGTCACACGAAGGATTATGAGCAGGCGACTTAAAGTCCTCATAAGGGACACGTAAGGCGACCCCTTTGGAATCAGAGTTATTATCTCGCCATAATACTTTGACGCCTTCGCGGTTGAGTACATCCAGCGCGTTCTCCATATGCAGCGCTTTTTCTTCATCGTAGTTCTTTCTGCTCAGCATGGAAAACATGCATGGGACAGAAACGCCTGTCGACGTGCCACAAGAAGTCACTTGTTTAAAACTCACGACGTTTTCTTTCGCCAACCTTGGGTTAGTGATGCGGGGGTAGCCATTTAATGAAAAACGATCAAAACGCGCAGTTTCGCCAACCACCATAATAATCAGTTCATGGTGCTGTTCTGTTTCAACATTGCGCACATCTAATGCCGTTTTTTGTAAGCCGGTGATGTGATGCGTGAATAGTTTCTGAGAGGTCCACTTAATGAGGGAGTAGTGAAAGAAGGTCGGGTTTGCATACATGCGCACCATTTTATGTTCACGAATAAAGGTCGCGTAATCTGCAGAAAACGGCATGATCACCAGTAACATGCCCAGCATTAACAGGCCAATTTGTTTTAGTCTGACACTGATCGCGTCACGCTGAAAAAAGCGGGCTGGCGTTTTTCTGATCAATATCCATGCTGGAATCACACCTAGCAGCAACATTTTGATCATGAAGCCCCATGACAGCAGCCCCATGACTTCGCGGGCATCGGTTTTGGCCGCATTGTCCAGCATGATGTGGTCAATAATCACGCCAAACTCATCCATATAGAAGGCCGCCCACGCCGCAGAAACCAGGATGACAGGTAATACCCATCGCGCCGACTTGCCGTGACTTAATAGCATTAACCATAGCGTAATGCTAAACGTAAAAAACAGGCTGATGCTGACGATAAACCCTGCGTTATGCGCGTTCCAGGGGTAAAGCTTGAGCAGGCTTCCAAATAAAGCATGGTTGCCCGTTAGCATTAACCAGAGACTGACACCCCAGATGAGGCAGATTTGCGGGGTAAATAAACTGCGCGAGATACGTGCGAATGTTGAAGTAAGACTCATGAAAAACGACTCTTGGAGAAAGTGAATACCATTAATAACCAGCCGCACATTAACCAAAGCGAGGTCAGTGTATGCGACAAAAAGTGGGCACCTCTTAATTGTTGTGCCCAGCCTAACATGAACCCCACCGCCAGCCCGGCAATGGCCACTAACAATGCCTTGCGTGGGGCTTGCGGCAACCACAGTAAGCAGAGTGCTGACAACCAGACGCCGCTGGTAGCATGCCCGGCTGGAAAACAATGGCCGGCCTGCATGGCAGGATGGTTGCTGAAGGTTGATACCCAGGGTGAGGTGCCACCGTAGCGCGCAATGTCCCAGGGGCAAGCGTGTGGCATTTGGTGCTTAAGGCAAGAAACCACAACGGCATTCACCAGGGCCAAAATGGTTACCCAGCGTAATGCGTGTATCGTTGATGCCGAAAAGTGCACAGGCAACTTTGTAGATGGCACATAAGCAATCAACAATAGCAATATCCAAAAGACTGTGAGTATGGTTTTGGCATAGCCATGCATGACGGTTTCCAGCAACACATTGTGTTTGAGGGTAAATGCATGCTGATGCATATCGAAGGCGCTGTCGGCAAGCCGGATATCCAGCGATGTGCCATTTGCCAGCCACACAATGATGACCGCGGTGAATAGCCACAGCCACCACAGCCTGATTAATGTTCTGCCAGATATCCAGGGTTCCATAAAGCCAGTTTGTTTGCGTTGAATTGTTGTGTACCAGGCAAGGGTTTTAATTTGCCAATAAATGGATCACCGACCAGAATATTGTCTTGCAGGAAGGCCGCGTTGACCAGGCTTTCATCGGCTTTAAAGCCATCGAATGACAGGCCGACCATTTCGGCAAAGGTGTAAATAAAGTCTGCGTTGTCATACTGTCGATGCGTTTGTATCCCGGCAAATACCGTGCTGCGGTTAAACCAGTCGGTAGAGTGCCAGACCATGAAGGGGATGCTGTACATGGGCAGTGTAGGCGTGGCCTCGTTTCTACCTTGAAAGGTGTAAGGCGCACTGTCATACACATCTTCGCCATGATCGGAGAAGTAGACTAGCAGGCTATGCTGACGCTTGGCTTTCAGGGTCGAAATTAACTGTGACAATATCCAGTCGTTGTAGCGGACGGCGTTGTCATAACTGTTAATCTGGTCAACTTGCTTGTCATCCAGAGCATGGTTAGGCAGGCCTTGGTCAGACTTGAAGGTGGCAAAGGTTTTTGGGTAGCGATAGTCATATTTCATGTGGGTGCCCAGCAGGTGCACCACGATCAATTTCTTCTGATGCGCATCCTCCAGGCTTTTGGCAAAAGGCGTTAACACCTTTTCATCAAAGCTGAACGCATTTTGCTGACGTTGGTTATTCAGAAAGTATTGTCGATCTGCCTGCTTGGCAAAGGTGGTCAGCATAGTGTTACGGCCAGTTAAACTTTGCTGGTTAGTGATCCAGATCGTGAAATAACCCGCCTGCTTCATCATTGCAATTAACGATGGTTTGTTTTTGTAGTCGTCGGGATGCAACTGGTCTGCGAATGTCAGCACCTGCTGCAAGCTTTCAATAGTGTTTGGTCGCGGTGAGTAAACGTTGTCAAACAACACCAGCTCGTCTTTGATTTTGGTCAGCTCGGGATTGGTATTTCTCGGGTAGCCATAAAGACTCATGTGCAAGCGGGATGTCGATTCGCCAATGACCAGTACCAGCGTGGTTTGCTCTGGTTTAGGCTGTTCTGTGAGGTGCTTTAATGGTGGTATCTTGCGCATGCTCAGCAAAATACCTTCTACCTCGGCTAGCTGTTTTTGATAGTTGAAATAACCAAATATCAGCTGAAATGGGGCTGTTGCACCAAAGTGCCGGTCTATGCTTTTCGACGCCAGGTGCCAATGACCTTGTAGTGCGTGCTTGACCGGTGAGGTCAGCGCCAACATGATTGCAATGATTGAATAACTCAGCGCTTTGCTGCGACTGAGTTGTGCTGGTTGCAAGGTGCGCCAGAGTTGGTAGGGCACCAGCAGATACACCAGGAAAACAGCAGCAAACCACCACACAAAGTAATTCTTCAGATATTCCTGTGATTCTGTCTGGTTAGACTCAAACAGAATCATCATCAGGCTTTGTGTGAGTTCTTGGCGATAGACCAGGAAATAGGCCAGCCCTGGTAAAGCCAGGCATGCAATGCCTATGCCAATGAAAGCGCTCAGTGAGCGCATCCGCGTCGGGTTCCACCATAAAGGGATCAGCCACAAGGTGGTGATCAGTGCCGCATCTTTAAAGCCCTCACCGGAGATGGCTCCGGTAATCCATAACAGTAATGGCGTGAGTCCGCTCAATATCAGGAATAGGCCGTAGGCTTTTAAAAATTGATACATAACTTTCTGGGCTCTTAGTTGATCAAACAGCAACGTGGTTGAAAATATGGGTCGAACTAATGCAATTCATATGCCGTTTCTGTAGTGAGCGTGAGTAACTATGCCTAACTTGTTGAATGTAATAGTGAAATTATTTTTATGTCCTACTGAGTGTGCTTTACAAAGTAACTCTATTATTAACGCATTATGCAAAAAATGCAGGCTTCATCACGTTTTGATCGTTATGGTTCTGCAAAAAGTGCAGAAATGCAGGACGGTTTTTTATGTAAGTTCATGATTTTAATGTGGAAAATAATTGGCATGCCACTTGCAGTTAGCTAAGCAAGATTGTTATCGGCGAAAGAAATGACATGCTGCATTCAGAGTCAAATACATCGTTCTATCATGCGTCATCTGCTTATGAGTTGAGAAACTTTGCCCAGGCAAAAAGGTATCAAGTGAATGAGATCACGGGACATTTAGTTGAGCGGGGCGCGCCATGCCGCCAGGAGGTGGAGGCGTTTATTGCTGCTGTATTTAAGCAGGTGTACGGTGCCCAGGTGAATCATTTTATGCCGCAGTTGGTGGCATTGCGTGATGCGAACGGCATTTTAATGGCGGCGTTTGGCTTGCGGAACGCGGCGCAAGAGGCATTGTTTCTTGAGCAATACCTGGATGAGCCGATTGAGCAGTTGATGTCACGCCAACTCGATAGAAACATACGCCGCGAAGAAATTACCTGTATCGGCAATCTGGCGGTAGCAAATCCGCGTAATGCCGGGGTGCTGATCGCACATGTGATACAACACAGTTTGAGCATGAATTTGCCGTGGGGCGTGGCGACCGCGCATCACAGCCTGCAAAATGGCCTGATTAAAGGCGGTGTCGATCTTTTTCCGCTGGCCATGGCCAACCCAGAGCGATTAAGCGCCGAGGAGCGTGCAAAATGGGGCAGTTATTACAAGCATACGCCGCAGATCGTGGCGATTCGTGGTGTGGCTGATCCGTTATAGGCGATCCTCATCATGATCTTGCAACAGATTCATACGCTGGCAACACAAGCGCCAACCCGGGTCGCCCTGGAGGGGCAATCCGTGCAGCTGACTTATAGCGAATTGGCCGCTGAGCTTGCGCGCTTGTCAGGCGCGTTATTGCAGGTGACCAGGCAGGCCAGTGTGGCGCTGGCGCTGGATAATAGCCCGGCCTGGGTGGTACTGGATCTGGCCATTTTGGTCGCTGGCTGGACCAACGTGCCTATTCCGGCGTTCTTTTCTGCCGCGCAAAAACAGCATGCGATTAAAGATGCCGGTGTCAGCCTGATCATCACCGATATGCAAGGGCACTGGCAGCAACTTTATCCTGAGGGTACGCTGGTGGCTGAGTGGCTGGTGGCTGGTCAAGCGGTGACTGTCTTGCGTATCCATGCCCATGATCGTGCCGCAGCAGCCGATAAAATCACCTACACCTCCGGCACAACTGGCGCCCCGAAGGGTGTCTGCCTGTCTGCGCAGGCCATGTGGCAAGTGGCTAGCTCTATCACCACCCTGATCGAACCAGGTGCTGCTGATCGCCATTTTTGCGTGTTGCCCCTGGCCACGTTGCTGGAAAACGTGGCCGGTGTTTATGCCAGCCTGATTTCCGGGTCGACGGTGGTTGTGTATCCGTGCCAGGCGGTTGGTTTTACCGGTAGCCAGTTCGATATCAGCCGCCTGTATCAAGGCTTGCAAGGCAGCCGTGCGACGACTGCAATCCTGATTCCTGAATTGCTGCGTGCGCTGGTGATGTATTTGCAAGCGGGCCAGGCACCATTGGCACAGTTGCGGTTTGTGGCCGTTGGGGGCGCCAAGGTGGTGCCCGAGTTGATTCTACAAGCCCACGCGCTAGGGTTGCCTGTGTTTGAAGGCTATGGATTGTCCGAGTGTGCGTCAGTGGTTGCACTCAATACGCCGCAATCACACAAGCCTGGCAGCATAGGCAAGCCGTTGCCACATGTGCAATTACGCGTGGATCTGACGGGCGAGCTTTGGGTAAAGGGCGCTTTGTATGATGGCTATACCCAGCCCGCGGGCGGCATTGCCGCGCCAGTGCTGGATGAAGAAGGCTTTCTTGCCACCGGTGACCTGGCTTATCAGGATGCGGATGGCTATGTCTATTTGTCTGGCCGCAAAAAAAATATGTTTATTACCTCGTTTGGGCGCAATGTGTCGCCTGAGTGGGTGGAGAGTACATTGATACACCAGCCAGCCCTGCTGCAGGTGTGTGTGTTTGGAGAAGCGAGGCCGTTTAATGTGGCGATTGTGGTGCCCCAGCCGCAATGCACCACCGAGCAGGTGGCACAGGCGATTGCACAGGCGAATCAATCATTGCCTGATTATGCACAAGTAGGCGATGTCGTATTTGCCGATCAGCCATTTAGCCCGCATAACGGACAACTGACGGCCAACGGCCGTTTAAAGCGTGATGCGATTGCAGCAGCGTATGCCGCTGACATCGACACTATTTATGAAGGAATTTAAATGACTTTTTACCAGCAATTACTCAATGCGACCGAGCAAGAGCGTCAGGCCTTGATGACTTTGCCACTGATTGTGCAAGGTGCACAAGGCAATATCACCCTGGAGACTTATAAAGCATTCCTCACCCAGGCGTATCATCACGTCAAGCATACGACCCCATTGCTCATGGCGTGTGGTGGCCGACTTAGTGGCGAATACGAATGGCTGCGTACTGCGATTGGTGAGTATATCGAAGAAGAAATGGGGCACCAGGAATGGGTGCTCAATGATATTGCCGCCTGCGGTGGCGATAAAGAGTCTGTGCGTCATAGTGCGACGATTGTAGATGCTGCCTGCCATGAGACCGAAGTGATGGTGGCGTATGCCTATGACATGATCAATCGCGTCAATCCACTTGGTTTCTTTGGCATGGTGCTCGTGTTAGAAGGCACCAGCACGGCGGTGGCCACACAAGCCGGTGAAAAAATCATGCAGGCACTTAACTTGCCGAAAAAAGCCTTTAGCTACCTGTTTTCGCATGGCTCGCTCGATCTCAGCCACGTCACTTTTTATGAGGGCCTCATGAACCAGGTGACCAGGCCAGAAGATCAGCAAATGATTATTCATGCCGCAAAACGCTTTTACCGCCTGTATGGCGATATTTTCAAGCATGTGGCGGCACAGGCGGCTGCCAGCCAACCTTTGGTTGCAGCCGCTTAGGAGTCAGTGATGGAATTACGTAACCTGCATGTGGTTTTGACCGGCGCAACCGGTGGTTTGGGGGCTACGCTGGCCCTGGCGCTCGCGGCGCAAGGCGCGGTGGTCGGGCTGGTCGGCCGCGATCCGGTCAAGTTGCATGCGCTGCAAAAAAGGGTCGCAGCACATGGCGGCAAGTCGCATATTATTGTCACCGATCTGGCCCAGCCCAATATGGCCGGCCAGGTGTTAAAACAATCGCTGCGTGAGATGGGGCATGTGGATTTACTGATTAACAATGCCGGCATTATCGAATTCACCGAGTTTGCCGAGCAAACCGAGGTCAGCATCGATAACATGGTGCATACCAATGTCACGGCAACGCTGGTATTAAGCCGTGAGTTTGTGGCTTACTTTTTACAACGCGGGCGCGGCCATCTGGCGTTTGTCGGCTCCATCTTTGGCTCGTTGGGCTTCCCGCATTTTGCCACTTACTGCGCGAGCAAATTTGCCATCCATGGCTTTAGCCAGGCATTGCGCCGCGAATTGGTGGATACCCAGATTGGCATTACCTATATTGCACCACGCGCGATTGCTACCCCCATGAACGATGACCGCACCAACGCCATGTGGCAGGCCGCTGGCCAGGCCGTGGATAGCCCGCAAGCGGTAGCAGATAAAATCGTGCACGCATTACAAAAGGATAAACAAGAGCTGTTTATCGGCCAGCCACAAAGCCTGTTTGCCTGGCTCAATGGCTTGGCGCCCAGGCTGGTGAATATTGGCCTTAAACAACAGGTTGCGCTGGCGAAGAAATACTTGTAAATGTAGTACGAGATTGTTTTTGCGTCAGTAATACATTGGGATTGATGTAGAACATTCTTTTCCATCCTTGTTTTTCCAATGTGATCTCTGCCGGGTTCGGCATCAGCCTTAAAATACTGTAATGCAAGTGTGGTGCTTTTCCTCTGGCATTGCCACTGTTACCTACCGTGCCAATAAGACTTTGCTGGTTGACCAGCGCCAATGGGTGCGTTTCTATAGCCTCTAAATGTGCATAGTAGTGAATGCGTCCTTTGGGCGAGAGAATGGCAACGACATTGCCACCTCTTTCAATGCAACCTGTGAATATGACTAATCCGATACTTGCTGAAAGCACCGGAGTTTTCTTGCGGGCAAAAATATCGATGCCTTTGTGTACACCTGACTTTCCCCAGGGGGCAAACCAGTAACTGTCGTGATTCCAGTCGTGAGTGGTTGCATATTGCACAGGAATGATAGTGCTTTCTGGAGTGATGCTTGCCAAGATTGCGCAAATGATTAAACCGTAAAAAATCTTTTTCATTGCTTGCCTCACTGTACGGGCGGCAATCGCCGCCCGGAAATGTTATTGATTGCTGAGTGCGTACCAGTTCACTTTGCGGGTCACCACCATGGTGAAAGTCAGCAAACTGAATATCAGTAAAGAGCCCATCAGTAGGGCGTTGTCTTCAGAAATCAGAATGCCGTACAAGGTCGCGTATAGCAGGCCAAGTTTGAGAGAGAACACCATGCCGTAGCGGCGGTTTTGCATGATATTGGCCAGGTAGTAGCCGATCAGGCTGATGCAGGCGATGCTGGCAATCAGGTAGGCATAGCTGAAGCCGATATGTTCTGCCAAAGAAACCAACAGCAAATAAAATACTGCCATGGCTAAACCAACCAGTGTGTATTGCGCGGGATGGATGCGCAGTTGTTTCATCACCTCAAAAATAAAGAAGCCAGCAAAGGTCAGCCCAATAAAGAGTAATCCGTATTTGGTGGCTCGGTCTGACATGCTGTAGATGTTGACTGGTTCAACAAAGCCGATACTGATAGCCTCAAGCGGCAGGTTGGCAGATGTGTGGTTTAGGCTGGAAAGCAGTCTTTCCTGAATATTACTGGCGAGGGATGAGACTTCCCATTGGGCATCGAAACCTTTGTCACTAATATGCTGGCTACTGGCATCTGGTAAAAAGTGACCGTCAAAGTGTGGATGTTGCCAACGGGAGTGCAAGCGTACGTTATTTTTGTCTGCCAGCGGGATCAGGTTGAATTGACGCATGCCGCGCAGGTGCAGGTTCAGCTTAAAGGAAACGAGGCCTTGCTCTGGTTGCAGGTTGCCTAGGTCAGAATGGATGCCTGCGCCAATTAAGGATAGCTGCGTGCCTTGCTTCAGGCTGAAGGTTTGGGTGCCCCAATGCAACACAGGTTGGCCATCGATACCGCGTGTATCACTCAGTCCTATGCTTAGCATGGCCTCGCCAAAGTGGATGCTGCCGTTGGCATGCTGAGCTTGTACTTTAATTTGGTTTAAATTGAAGTTGCCCACAATATCCCCATTAAAGCGATACATGAGCGCTTTGAAAATGCCTCGTTGCTTATAGTTGTGCGCAAAATCGCCAGTGACAGCCAGTGCGTTTGGCATCAGGTAGAGATACTTCTCATCCTTATGCTCGACTGTCCTGGCATTTTTATCTGACCCCATCGTTTCAGTGTAACGTTCGGTATAAGGAATCACTAAGATGGGCCCGGTCACTGTTTGGGCTTCTGTGGAAGATCTTGCGATATTGCTTTCTACATCCGCTTGCCTGGACTGGCGTTCGAGAATCAGGTCATTCACATAGCCCAGCGCCAGCGACATCAGTAATATCAGCGCCAATATGCCAAGGGATTTATATAAAAATGGTTTTTGCATTGCACACTCCTCAATGAAAGAGTTTGCAGCTTAAGGCGGTGAGGTGAAGCCTTGTTGTGGTGAATGTGAACTGGGTGTGAAGTCGCGGAATTAACGGCTTATGCAGGCCAGTGCAAGCTGGCGATGACGCCTGCAGGTGTGGTATTTTTGATCGAAACGTGGCCATGATGCAAGGCCATAATTTGCTGTACAAAGTTCAAGCCTAGCCCCGTGCTTTTCTGGCCGGCATTGGGTGTATTGATGGGTCTGGGCAAAGAGTAAAATTTACCTGTAATTTTATCCAGCGCATATTCAGGGATACCACTGCCTTCGTCCTGAATATGGAGCCAGATGCCATCATGGTCTTTGTGTAAATGGATATGGATGCTGGTGTGGTCAGGACTGAAGTCGAGTGCGTTTTCCAGCAAATTGCTCACTGCCTGGCCACATAAAAATGCATCGCCTGCAATAAACACTGATGCGTCGGTTGCGGTGTGTAGCTTAATATTTCGTTGCTTGACCCGGTCTTGTACCAGAAGCACTTGCTGGTCTATTAGCGCAGGCAAGTCGATCCTGACCGGATGAAGTAAGGCTTGCTGCTGCTCAAGCGCAGCCAGTCCCAGTATATTTTGCACCATGAGCTGAAGGCGGCTGGTTTGCAGCTTAATACTATTCAGAAAGTATGTGCGGTCTTGTACCGGCATCTCTGGTGTAATGAGTTCTGTGGCCGCTTGAATGGCCGTCATCGGGCTTTTTAACTCATGGGTGAGCTGATGTATGGCTTCTTGTATGTGCTGGTGGCCGTCCAGCTCTTCTCGCATTCTGGTCATGGCGTGTGCCAGTTCGGCCAGTTCGTCATTACGTGAATCGGGAGGGGCGGCTTTTTGGCCTTGTGCGACGGCGATGGCATAGTCTCGCAAACGATGAATGGCACGGGTGAACCGCCATGTAAATAAAATCCCCAAACATAAAGAGAGGGCTAATAAGAGCAGACCCCATTGCATGATCTTTTTCTGCGCATGCAAGATAAATGGCTGCATGGTGCTATTCGGTTTGGCGACAGTGAGCACGCCAATCATTTTAGTATTGTCCATGATGGGGGCCGCCACATACATGACGGTATCACCATCAGGGTTTGCCAGGTCTACAGGTGTCGTGCGTGCGCCATAACGGTTTCTTAATGTCAGATAAACATCGTTCCAGTGCGAGTAGTCTTGTCCCACTGCGATATGGTCGGAGTCAAAGACCACCATGCCGCTTGTATTGGTGATGTATACCCGATAGTCTGCGGAGCGTTTCGGTATTCCCCAGATATTGGCCATGCCAGGTTTCTGTTGATAGTCATGCAGGCTGCGTGCAAATTGACCATGCTGAATCACCCCTTGCTTCAGGTCATCTTTGGCTAGTTCGGCCAACACATTGGCGGTGTCTACCAAGGTATCTTCCATTGCCTGGCGCACACCAGGTTTTACTTCGTCTACAAATACGGTCAGAACAAACCATGCAGCCAGGCCTACCAGTAAAAAATATCCCAGAAAAATTTTAAGGCTGATTTTCATTACGAACTTACGGCAGCAGGCTGTATCCCATTCCGCGATGGGTCACAATGAACGACGTACCAGATAGGTTGTGAGTGAGCGAGATTTCACGTAACTTGCTGCGCAGGGTTTTGACATGTGTATCTACGGTACGCTCCATAGAGTCTTCTGCGGATTGCCAGACTGTATCCATCAAGGCCGCGCGTGAGAATACGCGATGTGGTTGTGAAATCAATGTTTTGAGCAACAGAAACTCATACCGGGTCAGTTGTAATAGTTGTTGCTGATAGTAGATACGGCTACTTTGTTCATCTAACTGAAATCCAGCAACGACTGGGTCAGTGTCAGGATGCAAGCGTCGTTGAATGGCCTTGATTCTGGCGACCACTTCTCGCGGGCTAAAGGGCTTGGTCACATAATCATCTGCGCCAATTTCGAGTCCCAGAATTCGATCTACTTCGTGATTGCGTGCCGTGAGAAATAAAACGGGCGTGTTGCAGAAGCGCCTGAGCTGTTTGCAAACCTCAAATCCGGTCATGTCAGGTAGCCCGATATCCAGAATCACCATATCAAACGATTGATGCTTCAGTGTATCCAGCGCCTGTTGACCCAGCACAACATGTTTAGCCTGCATTTGTTCAGCATGGCAAGCATACAGCAGGGTTTCTGCAATCGAAGGTTCGTCCTCGACGATTAAAATAGAGAGTGACATGGCTGCATTGTAGAACAGAACGTTTCACTGATACCAGCCAGTACAGCATGATTGCCTATGGTGGGCTTGGCGCCTACTCCCACTCCAGCTGCGGGTAGATCACATTCACATTGCGTCTATTGGCGATGTCAAACAATTGCCATTGATCGCGTTCCGAGGCCGCAGCGGTGTCCATGGTTTGCTCCATGCTGATGCCTTTTTTGATGCTGTTGCGAATGTCGGCCAGCAATAGATTGAGGTAGCGTAGCTCATTGCCGATGATGGTAGATTGGTCTGCACTTTCCAGACCATGCCCGGGGACGATGAGTGCGTAATGTGACTGGTTGATATGTTCAAGTGCTGCAATCAAACCTTTGAGATCGCCTTCGACCACCGGGGTGCGCTGCGCGAAGAGCAAGTCGCCGGTAAAAAGAGTATTGGTTTTAGTGTCGAGTACGGTTAAGTCGGTGTGCGTGTGGGCAACGGATTGTGCTTGCAATTGCAAGCTGCGGTCGCCCAGGTCCAGAGTCAAATGATCGTGCACGGCGGTATCTGGTGTGATGGTCGTGCTGGATTTACCTGCTTCACCGAGCAGTCGCGCATTGAGTTTTTCATACTGTTCTTTACGTAGCAGCATGGTATTCGCCAGTTTTTCATGGCCGACAAAATGGGTGACGCCATTTTGGAAGGCTGCATTGCCATACGTGTGGTCAGGGTGCACATGCGTGTTGATCACATAGCGTATTGGCAGCGGACTAATGGTCTTGATCGCCTGCAATAATTGTTCACCGGTGTGTTTGCTGCCGCCGCTGTCAATCACGGCAATGGCTTCGCTACCAACCACCACGCCCAGGTTGCAAATGTCGCCCTGATAGCCGTCGTCGATATCCAGATGTTTACCATGATGCACATAGACACCATCGGCGACTGGTTTCAGATCAAAGTTATCTGCCCACGCCTGGCTACATAACGTTACAAATGCGCAAATAAGACTGACACAAAACCGGTTGATTTTTGATAACATGACGGCTCATCCATGAATGATTCATGCATCATAATCAATTCGTGCATGAAGACATAGTGACTGTTGTCACAAGTGAATAAAGTATAGGGATTAAGGAGATTCAATGAGTTCAACGCAGCGTTACACCAAAGTTGCCGTTATTTTGCACTGGCTCATCGCGCTAGCGTTGATTGCCATGTTTGCCCTCGGCTGGTACATGGGCGAGTTACCGAAAGATGGCCCCAAGCAAACTGCTTTTGACTTGTTTGATCTTGGTATTTATACCTGGCAGATGGGCGAACCCTCCAGCGCCAGAAACTTGTATTTCAATTTGCACAAATCACTGGGATTCACCTTGTTGTGGCTGATCCTGTTCCGGGTTTACTGGCGCATTAGCCATACACCCCCAGCTATGTTGGCTAGCTATTCTGCGCTGGAGCGCAAAGTGGCCACCGGCGCGCATCATTTGCTGTACCTGTTGATGGTCGGCCTACCATTGAGCGGCGTGTTAATGACGCTTTACAGCAAGTTTGGTTTGAAATGGTTTGGGCTGGAAGTATTTGGTGGTCTGGATAACGCAGACTTGCGTGATGCTTTCAAAGAGTCTCATGAGTTATTTGCTAATATTTTGCTGGTGGTGTTTATCGTGCATGTTGTCGGTGCGCTCAAGCACAAGTTGATTGATAAAGATGAGACCATGTCACGCATGTCTTTGAAGTAAGTTTGTTTATCCCCTAAAAAAGCCTGCGATTGCAGGCTTTTTTGTCTCCGTTTTTCGACAACGCACAGCCCGCTCTGCAAAAAGTGCATTACCAATCCATTTAAGGCTGCAATGCTCTGCAAAAAGTGCAGGGTTTTTATTGGTTTTTTATTTAACTATCTGATTTTTAATTACTATGTCGACGGCACGTCGCTTGCTAAATCGTTGTTACTGCTGACTATAAGGCGAGTTACCTCCTTCTAACAAGGATCGTTTTATCCGTCAGCAATACAGGGATCAATTAATTAAAAAAGCGGGTAGGCATGTCGCAAGTACGGTTAAAGCAGTGGATCAGTGCCAGTCATCTGGTCTGGTTAGGGATTACAATTTTTTGGTTAGGAGTTGCTGCCGTGGTCAGGCCACTGACGCTACCAGATGAAGGGCGTTATGTAGGCATCGCCTGGGAAATGCTAACGTCTGGCGACTGGTTAGTTCCTCATTTGGATGGCTTACCTTATTTCCATAAACCGCCGCTGTTTTATTGGCTCACCGCTGCCAGCCTCAAAGCCTGCAGCCCGCAATTGCTCTGTAGCCGGGTGGCTCCGCTGCTGTCGGCAATCGTCATGGCAATGGCATTGTTCAGATTTTTGTTTCTGTATTTGAATAAAAAAACGGCGATCATTGCGTGCGTTGTGTTGCTGACACAGCCATTCTTTTTCGCCAGCGCACAGTTTGCCAATCTGGACATGCTGGTCGCCTGCATGATTTCACTCACCATCTTGTCCGCAGTTGAGTTTGCCTGGAGTATCGAAAAGAAAAAGCCAGCAGAGCATCACTTAATGTTGACCATGCTGTTTGCGGCGGGCGGCATACTGTCAAAAGGCTTGATAGGTATTGTATTACCTGCCGCTGTTGTTTTTTGTTGGTTGTTGGCAAGCAGGCGATTAACTTATATCAAGCATTTTTTCTGGTGGCCAGCGCTTACTGTGTTTTTGTTGTTGGTCAGTCCCTGGTTTTTATTGATGGAGACTCAATTCAAAGGTTTTCTGGATTATTTTTTCATTTATCATCATTTCCAGCGCTTTACGGGTTCAAATTTTAACAATCAGGAGCCATTCTGGTTTTATCTCCCTGCATTGCTGCTACTCACATTGCCTTCGTCGTTATGGTTGCTCAGGTTCCGCAGACGTGAGGTCCGCTTGTGGACGCCGGTGCAGCGAGATGTGGGCTTGCTCATGTTGTGCTGGATTGGTTTTATCCTGTTGTTTTTCTCCATCCCGGTTTCCAAGCCGCTAGGGTATATCATGCCGGTATTACCGGCGCTGGCGACGCTCACTGCGTTATTGATGATGCAGGCCTGTCAGGACCCTGTGTTCAAGCGCCGCAGTCTTTGGTTGACGTTGGTGGTGGCAATAGTGGCCTGTGTGATCGCCATTGTGACGGTGATTCAGCACGCCAGAAAAGTGGCCTCTTATCAATTGGCCATGCAAGTGCAGTCACTCGCCCAATCAGGTGACCAATTGGTGATGCTGGGTAAGTATCAGTTCGACCTGCCGTTTTATTTGCATCTTTCCAAACCGGCCTGGATCGTTGCCGATTGGCAAGCGGCTGCGCAAGAGGTGTTAGATGATAGTTGGGAAAAGGAATTGCTCGAAGCCAAACGCTTTAATCCGCAGGTGGCTGCACAGAATCTGCTCAACGATCAGCAATTGGCGCAGCAAATCTGCCGTTTGGATGCAAAGCAGGCATTATGGGTAGTGGGTGACCCGGGGAGTGCGGCACATCTGCCATTCCTTGCCAATGTCCAGCCACAAGCCAAAGTGCGAGGTCACTATTTATGGCGTATCAGCCCAGCAGAGATAGCGACTGCTTGCACTCAGAAATAAGCCATAAAGGGCTGCATGATGCAGCCCTTTTTTATTGGTGATATTGCGGGCTGAGTTTGCGCAAGGTTTCCAGCATACAGGCTGCATGCTCTGGTGGCGTCCACTGTGTGATGCCATGCCCAAGGTTAAACACATGGCCATCGCCGTTGCCGAAGCTGGCCAGGATACGCGCGACTTCTTTTTCAATCGCCGCTGGTGAGCTCAGCAAGATGGCTGGATCCATATTGCCTTGTAGCGCCACTTGGCTGCCAACGCGTTGGCGTGCTTGCGCAAGGTCAACAGTCCAGTCCAGGCCTAACGCATCGGCGCCAATGGCGGCTTGTTGTTCCAGCCACAAGCCCCCGCCTTTGGTGAAGACGATGCTAGGCACTGTTTTACCTTCCGCGGTCTTGGTCAGTCCGGCGACGATTTTTTGCATATAGTTCAGCGAAAATTCGATGTAAGCGTCATGTGATAACGCGCCGCCCCAGGAGTCAAAAATCATCACGGCTTGGGCACCTGCCGCAATTTGCGCGTTCAGGTATTGAATCACGGTTTGTGAGGTGATTTCCAGAATGCGATGCAGTAGTTCAGGTCTGGCATAGCCCATCTTCTTGGTATTCAGGAAGTCGGTGCCGCCTTTGCCTTCTACCATATAGGTGGCCAGTGTCCACGGGCTGCCAGAAAAGCCGATTAACGGCACACGGCCATTGAGTGCTTTGCGGATGCTGCTGACGGCGTCAAACACGTATTGCAGTTTGGCCATGTCTGGCACTTCCAGTTTCAGAATGTCTGCTTCAGCCTGTAAAGTACGCTCGAATTTTGGGCCTTCGCCTTCTTCAAAATACAAACCTAATCCCATCGCATCCGGCACGGTCAGGATGTCGCTAAACAGAATGGCCGCATCCAGCTGCGGATAGCGGTCCAGTGGCTGCAAGGTGACTTCCGTCGCAAACGAAGGGCTTTGGCAGAGCTGCATAAAGCTGCCTGCAGTTTTACGGCTCTCGCGGTATTCTGGCAGGTAGCGCCCAGCTTGGCGCATCATCCAGACAGGGGTGTATTCGGTAGGTTGGCGCATCAGTGCGCGCAAGAAGGTGTCGTTTTGCAGTTGAGTCATTTGATTTGATCGTGATTGCCTAATGAGGCATAGGCAGGTCAACAATATGTAAAAGCATGATTATAAAGGCCAAGCTGGTATTTCACCTGAAAGAATGTGGTTTTTTTGCGTTATGACAAATAAAAACGCCGATGAAAGTCATCGGCGTTTTGGGGTTTGCTATGCCGCTGAATTAGCGTGGCAGGGTTGAGCTGCCCATCAGGAATGCATCTACCTCACGTGCGCACTGACGGCCTTCGCGGATCGCCCATACCACCAGTGATTGGCCACGGCGGATATCGCCAGCCGCAAACACTTTGGCTTTGCTGGTTTTGTAGCAGCCATCACCATCGGTGGTGGCTTTGACATTGCCGCGGTTGTCTTTTTCCACACCAAAGGCATCCAGCACTTTTTGTATCGGTGAGACAAAGCCCATGGCCAAAAATACCAGGTCAGCCTTGATGGTGAATTCCGAGCCTGGAATTTCGACCATTTTGCCGTCTTTCCACTCTACGCGTGCGCCTTTGAGCGCGGTCAGCTTACCGTTTTCACCGATTAGTTCTTTGGTGGTGATAGACCAGTCGCGGTCTGCGCCTTCTTCATGTGAGCTGGAAGTGCGCATTTTGAGCGGCCAGTTTGGCCACACCAGCGATTTGTTTTCTTTTTCTGGTGGTTGTGGCATCAACTCAAATTGGGTGACGCTGGCTGCGCCATGGCGGTTAGAGGTGCCTACGCAGTCAGAGCCAGTATCGCCGCCGCCGATGACAACAACATGTTTGCCGGTGGCTTTGATCTGGTTAGGTACAGTGTCACCTGCGACCATTTTGTTGTTTGGCGTCAAAAAGTCCATGGCAAAATGCACGCCATCTAGTTCGCGGCCAGTGACTGGCAGGTCGCGTGGCAATTCAGCACCACCGGCCAGAATGACTGCGTCGAAATCACGCTCTAGCTCAGCTGCGCTGACATTTTCGCCTACGTTCTGGTTGACCTTGAAGGTCACGCCTTCGGCTTCCATTTGCGCCACACGGCGGTCAATGTTGGATTTGTCCAGTTTGAAGTCAGGGATGCCGTAACGCAGCAAGCCGCCAATACGGTCATTTTTCTCCAGCACAGTCACGCTGTGGCCTGCACGTGCCAATTGTTGGGCTGCTGCCAGGCCTGCTGGGCCTGAACCGACCACGGCAATGTTCTTACCGGTTTTGTTCGGATTGATTTGCGGGGCGACCCAGCCGTTTTCCCAGGCTTTATCAATAATCGCGTGCTCGATGGATTTAATGCCCACGGCGTCGTTATTGATGTTCAAGGTACAGGCGGCTTCACAAGGGGCCGGACAAATACGGCCTGTAAAATCAGGGAAGTTATTCGTTGAGTGCAATACATCAATCGCACTACGCCAGTCCTGGTGGTAGACCAGGTCATTCCAGTCCGGAATGATGTTGTTGATTGGACAGCCAGTAGTACAGAAAGGAATGCCGCAATCCATGCAGCGCGCACCTTGCTGTTTGGCCTGGTCGTCTGTCAAATGCAGGACGAACTCTTTGTAGTTTTTGACGCGATCTTTGACCGGCAGATTTTCTTCTGCCAGGCGCTCAAATTCCATGAAACCTGTGACTTTACCCATGTGAAATCATCTCTTCCCTGTTGCTTTGTACAGACGCAACCTTAACAAGGCCCCGCGCGAGGCGGGGCATACAATTAACAAAAACGATTAAGCGGCTTGTTTGGCAGAAGCTGCAGCCATCTCGGTCAGTGCGCGTTTGTATTCGTTAGGGAATACTTTGACGAATTTCGCACGTGAAGCCGGCCAGTCAGCCAGAAGTTCTTTTGCACGCGGACTGCCGGTCAACGCCAGGTGCTGCTCGATCAGGCCTTTCAGAATCACTTCGTCAGGCTGACCCATGTGCTGCACTTTGCCAACATCAGCTTCAGCGGCTTCCACTTTGTCCAATGACACCATGCTCATATTGCAACGCTGGGCGAATTTGCCGTCAATGTCGTAGACATAGGCAATACCGCCACTCATCCCTGCTGCAAAGTTCTGGCCGGTTGGACCCAGTACCAGCACGGTACCGCCGGTCATGTATTCACAGCCGTGGTTACCCACGCCTTCAACCACAGCCGTTGCGCCAGAGTTACGTACGCAGAAACGCTCGCCTGCGACGCCGCTCAAGAAGCTCTGGCCGGTGGTTGCGCCGTACATGACGGTGTTGCCGACAATAATGTTCTCGTAAGACAGACCGCGGAAAGTTGCTGGTGGTTTGATGATAATGCGACCACCACACAAGCCTTTACCCACGTAGTCGTTGCCTTCGCCGGTCAGTTCAAACGTAATGCCCTGGGCCAGGAATGCCGCGAAGCTCTGGCCAGAGGTGCCGGTGAATTTGACGCTGATGGTGTCATCAGGCAAGCCTGCGTGACCATAACGGCTTGCGACTTCGTGTGACAACATGGTGCCCACGGTACGGTTGGTGTTGACAATAGGCAGCGCGATGCTGACTTTTTCGCCTTTTTCCAACGCTGGTTTTGCCAGTTCAATCAGTTGATTGTCAAGGGCTTTGACCAGGCCGTGATCTTGTACGTCATTGTTTTTGCGTGACACGCTGGCTGGCATTTCTGGCAAGTGGAATACCTTGCTGAAGTCCAGGCCATTGATTTTCCAATGCTCGATACCGGCTTTCATGTCCAGCAAGTCTGCGCGACCAATCAGGTCTTCAAACTTGGCAATGCCGATGCTGGCCATCAACTCACGCAATTCTTCTGCAACAAAGAAGAAGTAGTTAACGACGTGCTCTGGCTGGCCGGTAAATTTCTTACGCAATTCCGGATCTTGTGTTGCCACGCCAACCGGGCAAGTATTCAAGTGACACTTACGCATCATGATACAGCCTTCGACGACCAGTGGCGCCGTGGCGAAACCAAACTCATCCGCACCCAGCAGGGCGCCGATCAATACGTCACGACCGGTTTTCATCTGGCCATCGACTTGCAATACGACACGGCCACGCAACTGGTTCAATACCAGGGTTTGCTGGGTTTCGGCCAGGCCGAGTTCCCATGGCGTACCGGCATGCTTGATCGATGAAATAGGTGAGGCACCCGTGCCGCCGTCATGGCCTGCCACCACGATGTGGTCGGACTTGGCTTTGGCAACACCGGCAGCGACTGTACCAATGCCAGTTTCTGACACCAGTTTCACAGAGATAGACGCTTTTGGATTGGCGTTTTTCAGGTCGTGAATCAGCTGTGCCAAATCTTCAATGGAGTAAATGTCGTGGTGTGGTGGTGGTGAGATCAAACCCACGCCAGGCACTGAGAAACGCAGTTTCGCAATGTATGGCGACACTTTATGGCCCGGTAATTGACCACCTTCACCTGGCTTGGCACCTTGTGCCATCTTGATCTGAATCTGGTCAGCGCTACTCAGGTACTCAGCGGTCACACCAAAGCGGCCGGAAGCGACTTGCTTAATGCGTGAGCGCAGGGAGTCGCCTGCTTTCAATGCCACATCGGCTTCAATCAGGTCGCTACCCAGTACTTGAGCAATACTGGAATCTACTTTTACTGGAATAAAGCGTTTAACGTCTTCACCGCCTTCGCCGGTGTTGGACTTGCCGCCAATGCGGTTCATCGCAACGGCCAGTGTGGCGTGCGCTTCGGTAGAGATTGAGCCCAGGGACATAGCGCCAGTCGCAAAGCGCTTGACGATCTCTTTGGCTGATTCAACCTGATCCAGCGGAATGGCTTTGCCTGCAGCTTTGATTTCAAACAGGCCGCGCAATGTCATGTGACGGCGCGTCTGGTCGTTAATCAGGGCAGCATATTCTTTATAAGTCTCATATTGGCCAGTGCGGGTGGCGTTTTGCAGCTTGCTGATGGACTGTGGGGTCCACAAGTGCTCTTCGCCACGGACGCGGAAGGCGTAATCACCGCCGGCTTCCAGCGCATTAGATAATACCGGGTCGGTACCAAATGCTTGGCTATGCAAACGTACAGTTTCTTCGGCAACTTGTTCCAGGCCAATGCCTTCAATCTGGCTGACGGTGCCAGTGAAATAGTCATTAACGAATTGGCTGTTGAGGCCAATCGCTTCGAAAATCTGTGCACCACAGTATGACTGGTAAGTGGAGATGCCCATTTTGGACATGACTTTATACAAGCCTTTACCAATGGCCTTCACAAAGTTCTTGCCAGCTTTCTCTACATCGCTGGTCATGGTCTTCATGGTTTCATACACCAGCCATGGGCAAACCGCTTCGGCACCGTAACCCGCCAACAAGGCAAAGTGGTGTACTTCACGGGCAGAGCCGGTGTCGATCACCAAGCCAGTGCTAGTGCGCAAGCCTGCTTTGACCAGGAACTCATGGGTCGCTGAACAGGCCAGCAAGGCCGGAATAGCGATACGGCTGGCAGACACGCTGCGGTCAGACAGGATTAACACGTTGTAACCGTCATGTACGGCTTTCTCGGCCTGGTCATGCAAGATGTCCAGTGCCTGTTTCATGCCTGCTTTACCTTGGGCTGCATCATAAGTCAGGTCCAGTACGATGGACTTGAACTGGCCTTTGGTCAGTGAATCGATTTGTTTGAGTTTTTCCAGTCCGTCCAGGCTCAATACTGGTTGGCTGCTTTCCAGGCGCAATGGCGGGTTGGTTTCGTCAACTGCCAGCAGGTTAGGCTTAGGGCCGATAAATGTCACCAGTGACATTACCAACTCTTCACGAATCGGGTCGATTGGCGGGTTGGTCACCTGTGCGAACAGCTGCTTGAAGTAGTTGTACAAGGTTTTGGCTTTGTTGGACAACACCGGCAATGCCGCGTCGTTACCCATGGAGCCTGAACCCTCTTCACCGTTATCCAGCATCGGTTGCAGCACAAACTTCAGGTCTTCCTGTGAATAACCGAAGGCTTGTTGCGTATCCAGCAAATCTGCATTCAGGCTGACTTCGCCGCTGCCTACAGTTGGCAACTCGGTCAGGTGGAAACGGGTTTGTTCAATCCATTGGCGGTAAGGCTTGGCTTTTGCCAATTCAGTTTTTACTTCTTCGTCGTCAATGATGCGGCCTTGCTCCATGTCGATCAACAACATTTTGCCTGGCTGCAAGCGCCATTTTTTAACGATTTTTTCTTGTGGGAAAGTAATCACGCCCATTTCAGACGCCATCATGACGATGTCATCTTCTGTGACCAGGTAGCGCGCAGGGCGCAAGCCGTTACGGTCCAGGGTGGCGCCGATCATTTTGCCGTCGGTAAAGGCCACAGCAGCCGGGCCATCCCATGGCTCCATCAACGCAGCGTGGTATTCGTAGAAGGCGCGGCGGTCTTCATCCATCAATGGGTTACCGGCCCATGCTTCCGGGATCAGCATCATCATGGCATGCGGCAGGCTGTAACCACCGGCGACCAGCAGCTCCAGACAATTGTCGAAGCATGCTGAGTCAGACTGGCCTTCAGCAATCAATGGCCACAGTTTTTCCAGGTCTTCGCCGAGTACGGCAGATTTCATGGTTTCGTGACGCGCGGCCATCCAGTTAACGTTGCCTTGTACGGTATTGATTTCACCGTTGTGCGCAATCATGCGGAATGGATGTGCCAGATCCCAGGCCGGGAATGTGTTGGTAGAGAAGCGCTGGTGTACCAGGGCCAAAGCCGATACCACGCGAGCATCTCTCAGGTCGGTGTAGTAGATGCCGACTTCGTTCGCCAGCAGCATGCCTTTGTAGACAATGGTGCGGGATGAGAAAGATGGCATGTAAAACTGTGCGTTGTCTTGCAGGTTGAGTGCGCGAATCGCATGCTCAATACGCTTGCGAATGACAAAGCATTTGCGTTCAAAGGTATTGCTGTCTGCGGTGGTGCTGGCAATAAATACCTGGCGCATCATTGGCTCAACGGCGCGCGCAGCATCCGCGATGTTGCTGTTGTCGACAGGCACATCGCGCCAGCCCAGTAAGGTCTGATTTTCTTCAGCGATGATTTGCGCAAAAATGGCTTCGCATTTGGCGCGGTTATCTGCATTTTGCGGCAAGAACGCCTGGCCCACGGCGTATTGGCCTGCGGCTGGCAGGGTCATGCCCAGTTTGGCAGCTTCTTCACGCATAAAGGTGTCAGGCATTTGCATCAGCAAGCCAGCGCCGTCACCCAGTTTCGGGTCGTAACCTGTCGCGCCGCGGTGCGTCAGGTTGTCCAGCAGTTGCAGGCCCTTGGCGACGATATCGTGGCTCTTCTGGCCTTTAATATGGGCGACAAAGCCCACGCCACAGCTATCCTTTTCGTGGCGTCTGTCGTATAAACCCTGGGATTGGGGCGCTAAACCAAACTGGTCGTCCAGAGCGGTTGCGGTATCTTGAGAAGCACTCATCGTGTTGTTGTCAGACTGCATGTCCATTGCCAGATTCTTCACTTACAAAACATTTGGAGGAACCTTCAATGATACCGTTAAAGTTTAGCAATTTCAATTGTTTAGCCTGCGTTAAATAACGGATAAATCTATTTTTGCATTTCAATTGAGAATGGTTTTTATTTACCTGTAAAAATGACGATAAACGAGCGTTGTGAAGTTGATTATGCGGGTGAGGATGCGTGGTGTGTTTAGAGAAGTACACTGTTTTTATTTGGAAAAACAGGTTTTTACGGCGTTATGTTTTCAAAGGCTGTGCCGGAAACTGCTGTTTAGCCTCAGGCAATTCAAAAAAGCAAAACAGTCATTTGTTGTGGCGGTGCTTGATACAACCCGCGCGCATGCACGCGGGTTATTTGACGATTGATTTACAGGCTGGCAAAAGCGGTTGCGGCCGCTTCTATGGTGTGTGCGATATCTGCGTCTGTATGTGCAGCCGAGACAAAGCCCGCTTCAAAGGCGGAGGGGCCAAGGTAGATGCCGCTGTCCAGCATGCTATGAAAGAATTTGTTAAAGGCGTTTTTATCTGCCTGCATCATCTCTGCATAACTGCTTGGGTTGCTGGCACTGAAGTAGAGGCCAAACATGCCGCCTACGCTTTGCGCACTAAAAGTCACGCCCGCGGCTTTGGCTGCTTGTGTCAGGCCATCTGTCAGCTTGACTGTTTGTGCCGTCAGCTTTTCATAAAACCCGGGTGCTTGTACCAGCTTCAAGGTGGTCAGGCCTGCAGTGACGGCGACCGGGTTGCCAGAGAGTGTGCCTGCCTGGTAGACCGGGCCTAATGGCGCCAAGACGCCCATAATGTCTTTGCGGCCACCAAAGGCGCCGACTGGCAGGCCACCGCCGATGACTTTGCCCAGGGTTGTCATGTCAGGTGTGATGCCATACAAAGCCTGTGCGCCACCCAACGCTACGCGGAAGCCGGTCATCACTTCGTCGAAAATGAGCACGGTGCCGTGCTGTGTGCACAGTTCACGCAGGGTTTGCAAGAATTCCTGATGCGGTACGATCAGGTTCATATTGCCAACCACGGGCTCCAGAATCACGCAGGCGATTTCGTCACCGATGCTGGCGAAGGTGTCTTTCAGCATTTGCGTATTGTTGTAGTCCAGCGTCAGGGTGTGGGCGGCCACTTCTGGTGGCACCCCGGCCGAGCTTGGCTCGCCAAAGGTCAGCAGGCCAGAGCCCGCTTTCACTAATAAAGCATCAGCGTGGCCGTGGTAGCAGCCTTCAAACTTGATGATTTTGCTGCGCTTGGTGAAGCCGCGTGCAACGCGGATGGCACTCATGGTAGCCTCGGTGCCGCTGCTCACCAGTCGCACTTGTTCCATGCTGGGCACCAAGGTGTTTAGCAGTTCGGCCATTTCCAGCTCAAGGCCGGTTGGTGCGCCAAAGCTCAGGCTGTTGGCGGCTGCTTGTTGTACGGCAGCAATCACTTCGGGATGCGCATGCCCCAAAATCATTGGCCCCCAGGAGTTGATATAGTCGATGTATTCCTTGCCATCGACATCCCACAGTTTGGAACCTAGCCCTTTTTTAAAGAAGATAGGTGTACCGCCCACGCTGCGAAACGCACGCACGGGCGAGTTGACGCCGCCTGGGATCAGTTGCTGGGATTTTTCAAACAATTGCTGGTTGCGAGAGGTCATGGATATGCAATCTGGTAAACATCAAAAAAGCGTATTCTATCAGAGCGCGTGGGCTTGATCATGCTAGCGCCGCTGATGCATTGCCAATACTTTTTAATGCAACTGTTGCAAGCGCTGTTGAATATTGGACCAGGCCTGACTGTCCAGTTGCTGGATGTGCTGCTCGGCGTTGCTTAACAGAGTGGGCTGTTGCGTTTGTTGCGCCAGGATGGCGAGACCGCTCCAGGCATCAATATGGGCTGGCTGCAAGCTGACTGCACGTTCGTAGGCTTGTTGTGCAGGGCCAGCTTGCCCTTGGCCATGCAGCGCGCTGCCCAGGTAAAAATTGGCTTCTGCTGATTGCGGCTCTTGTGTCAGCCATGCGCGCGCAATGCTTTCTAGCGCCTGCCAATCGCCGGTTTGGTAAGGTTGTACCACTTGCATCCAGTATGGGCGCGCATCTGCGGGCAAATCCCAAAAGGCGGTAGCATCGGGCACCGTGGTGGTTGCGGCGCTATGTTGCATCAGGGTTTGTATCCACTCTACGGGCACGCTGTAGAAGTAAGCCTCTTTGCCCGGGCTTTTAAAGGTGCTCAGGGATACCAGTTCACCTGCCTGGTTGAATGTCGGGCTACCACTGGAGCCCATGATAAATGCCGCATCCGTGCGTACAATCAGGCTACCATCAAAGGGATATAAGGCACGCACTTTGCCGGCGATGGTTTGTGGTTTGGGTGGGCCACCCGGAAAGCCAATCGAAAACACCTCATCGCCATAATGCAGTGAGGCGGCTGAGGCGAGCTTGACCGCAGGTAATTCAAGATATTTGAATTTCAGCAGGCAAATATCATGTCGCCAGTCGGCAATCATCTCGACCGGGCTCATGCTGTCGCCAAATTTTGAAATACTGATGCCGTTGCTATTCGCGACGACATGGCAGTTGGTGGCGACCGTATCTTTGTCGACGACCACACCGCTGCCGACACCATGGCCGCCGCTATTGGTCAAGGCATGCACTTTCACGACCGAGGCTTTAAGGTGGTAAACCAGGTCCAGGTCGGGCTGGGCATGTACGGTCTGTGTCAGCATGCAGTAAGCAATTAAGGTGAAGATATAGGTGAGTAAGCGCATATGAACTCCCGGTATTCGGTTTGCGAAAGGTAATCGCAATCCGTTTTCGACTCAAAAATGCAAAAAATTCTCATTCCGGCTTATAAACCCAGTGAAAAGCCGTGCAAACAGCGCTAGAATAGCCGATATTTTTGATTGTCTTAAGGATTTACCATGCTGATTACAAGCGAAATCGTCGATTTGAACACTCCAACCGGGGTGATGCGTACTTATGTTCATCGTCCAAAACACGATGGCAAGGTGCCTGCGGTTTTGTTTTACTCCGAAATCTTTCAGCAAACGGGCCCGATTGAGCGTGCTGCACGCTTTTTAGCCGGCCATGGCTATGCCGTGCTGGTACCAGAAGTGTTTCATGAGTTAAACCCGATTGGCACCGTATTAGGCTATGACGATGCTGGCCGCGACAAAGGCAATGCTGACAAAATGGCTAAAGATGTGCAAGCCTATGACACTGATAACCGCGCCATGATTGATTACCTGAACGCACAAGCCTGGTATGACGGCAACCTGGGTGCCGCAGGCTTCTGTATCGGTGGCCACCTGGCTTTCCGTGCGGCTTTGCAGCCAGAAGTGAAAGCAACCGCTTGCTTCTACGCCACCGATTTGCATACCAATATTATTCCAAACAAACCAGGCCAGCACAGCATGGAGCGCGTCAACGAGATCAAAGGCGAATTGCTTATGATCTGGGGCAAGCAAGATCCGCATATCCCGGGCGACAAGCGCGCCGAGCTGTATAACCGCTTTGCCGCCTTGCCTGGTTTGCATTACACCTGGCATGAATTTAATGGGCAACATGCTTTTATGCGCGATGAAGGTGAACGTTATGATGCGCAGTTGGTCAACCTCGGGTATCAGTTGACCTTGCAAATGTTCGGAAACGTACTCAAGTAAGTGATTGCCAGTAAACTTGAGTGAAAGAAAACTATGGTGCTGAATCTCTCATGCCAGTTGCGAATTTCAAAACAACGAGCATGCGGTATTCAATACATACCCTAGTCCAAGCACAGGTCAAAAGCCTGTGCTTTTTTTACAACTAAATTAACCATTTATTAGAGATAACTATGACTATAAAAAATGCGGATATTGGATTGGTGGGATTGGCAGTGATGGGCCAAAACCTGGCACTTAACATTGCGGATCACGGCTATACCATTGCGGTCTATAACCGTGACCCGAAAAAAATGCTGAACTTCATTGAGGAATGCAAAAAGAATGAGCCTTCGCACGAGCGCGTGGTGGGTCATGCCGATTTGGCTTCTTTTGTATTGAGCATCAAACGTCCTCGTAAAATTGTGCTGCTGGTGAAAGCCGGGAGTGCGACTGACGTGACTATCAACGCTTTGCTGCCTTTCCTGGAGCAGGGCGACATTATTATCGATGGCGGCAATGCTTTGTGGACGGACACGATTCGCCGCGAAAAAGAGCTGGCTGCCAAAGGCATCGAGTTTATTGGTTCTGGCGTTTCCGGTGGTGAAACTGGCGCCCGTTTTGGCCCTTCATTGATGCCATCCGGCACACGCAAGGCCTGGTCTAGCCTGGAGCCAATCTGGCGTGATATCGCCGCCAAGGTTGACCCGGTGACCGGCGCACCTCTCGAAGGTGGCACACCAGGCAAACCGGTGCAAGGTGGTTTCTCTTGTGCTGAATATATCGGCCCGGATGGCGCTGGCCATTATGTAAAAATGGTGCACAACGGTATTGAATATATCGATATGCAGTTGATTTGCGAAGCCTACTGGCTGATGAAAAACTTGCTGGGCATGCCTGCCGATGAAATCGGTAAAGTGTTTGCCGAGTGGAACAAAGGCGAGTTGTCCAGTTTCCTGATCGAAATCACCGCCGATATCCTGCAACAAAAAGATCCTGCGGGCAAAGGCTTCCTGGTTGACCAGATTCTCGATACCGCTGGTCAAAAAGGCACTGGCCAATGGACTGCTGCCAACGCGCTCGAACTGGGTGCGCCAGCAAACGCGATTGCTGCGGCTGTGTATGCCCGTGCGTTGTCGAGCCTGAAAGAAGAGCGCGTAGAAGCGAGCAAAATCCTCAAAGGTCCGGCGATCGTGCAAGAGAAAGACAAGGCGGCCATTATTGAGGCAATCAAGAATGCCTTGTATTGCTCCAAAATCTGCGCGTATGCACAAGGCTTCCAGCTTATCGACAAGGCACAAGTGGCTTATAACTGGAAACTCAACTTCGGTGAAATTGCACAAATCTGGCGTGGCGGTTGTATCATCCGCGCCCGCTTCCTGCAAAAAATCACCGATGCTTACGCATTGAATTCACGCCTGAAAAACCTGATGCTGGATCCATACTTCACCAATGCAATGAACGAAGGCCAGGCTGGCTGGCGTAAAGTGATTGCACTGGCGGTGACCAACGGTATCCCGGCGCAAGGCTTTGCGGCTGCGTTGGCTTATTATGATGGTTACAGAAGTGCAGATTTGCCGGCAAACCTGTTGCAAGGTCAGCGTGATTACTTTGGCGCGCATACTTATGAGCGCAAGGATCAGCCGCGTGGTCAGTTCTTCCACCTGGATTGGCCGGAAGCAGGTCGCCCGCAATTGGCGATTGAGTAATTGCTTCGCCGGGTGCCAGCAATGGCGCCCACGCGATGTACCAATAAAAAAGATGGCGCTGGTCGCCATCTTTTTGTTTTTCTATCTTGGATATTTGCGGCCTTGCCTGAAGTCTCAGATTTAGAGGGAGCAAGGGCCGCTACAGGCTGAACAAGATCAGTGTATGGCACTCAATGCCTGTGTGCATTGAGTCAGAAATCGTGACCCGAAACCGGGTCTTGCGCCAGCGTGTGATGCGTAATTAAACGCAGTCGCAGCTGGATTCCAGAAAGCGGTGCAACTCGTTAATTGCTTTCGTGTGTTGCTGTGCTTCAATGGTTGCTTTTGCATCTGCCAGGTGAGCGGCGGAGGTATTCAAGCTTGGTGCATAAATTTCGTCTACTAAAAAAACTTTAGACAAAGTAGGTTGGTGTGACTGTGCGATTTGCATTTCAATATTCCTTTTGGGATTTCCAATATTCGGGGCACAAAACGACGAATTGTGTTCGTCGTGCATGTGGCGCCAAAATTAACAAAAAGTTCCTTGTACAGCAATGTGAACTCTGCCGTGATGACCAAACTTGTCAATTTCTTACGACATATTTGTATTGCTACAACATACAAGCAAACATGGTGCCATGTTTCATCACCTTGTTTATCACCCTAACGCATGCCGCGCCAGTTTGGATGACAGGGCTTTTAATTGCGCCTGAAAAAGACTGCGCATGAAAAACTGAAAGCCAAATGCGCTGATTTTTCGTAAAATATCGGCTTGATCAATCAAAAATGAAGAGCAGCATGCAAATTTTTGTCAACGGTAAAGCCACGCCACTGCCCGCTGAGGCGATGAGTGTGCTAGCACTGGTGGAGCATATGCAGCTCACCGGCAAGCGCATTGCCATCGAGCGCAATGGCGATATTGTGCCGCGCAGCCAATTTGCCGACGTGCAGTTGCAGGCGGACGATAAGCTGGAAATCGTGGGCGCTGTTGGTGGTGGCTAGTGGCTGGCAAGCCGTTTTGAAAAGCATTGAATAGAGAGTTTGAATATGAATGACGCTTTGGTAATCGCCGGTAAATCTTATCAGTCCCGCTTGTTGGTGGGCACCGGCAAATACAAGGACTTTACGCAGACGCGTGCCGCCATTGATGCCAGTGGCGCAGAAATTGTCACCGTGGCCATCCGCCGGACCAATATTGGCCAGAATGCCAACGAACCCTCTTTGCTGGACTATTTACCCCCCAGTGAGTTTACCTATTTGCCAAATACGGCGGGCTGTTACAGCGCTGATGATGCGGTGCGTACCTTGCGCCTGGCGCGTGAGTTGCTGGATGACCATAAGCTGGTCAAGCTGGAAGTATTGGGTGACCCTAATACCTTATACCCGAATGTGATGGAGACCATTGCCGCGGCCAAAACGCTGGTGAAAGAGGGATTTGAGGTGATGGTGTATACCTCGGATGACCCGATTATTGCCAGGCAGCTTGAAGACATCGGCTGTGTAGCGGTGATGCCGCTGGCTTCACTCATCGGTTCCGGCATGGGGATTTTAAACCCGTGGAACCTGCAGATTATTATTGAGAGTGCCAAGATCCCGGTGCTGGTAGATGCGGGTGTCGGTTGTGCCTCTGATGCGGCGATTGCCATGGAGCTAGGCTGTGCCGGGGTGCTGATGAATACGGCGATTGCTGCGGCGCGTGACCCGGTACTGATGGCCAGCGCCATGAAAAAGGCCGTTGAAGCGGGGCGCGAATCATTTTTGGCTGGCCGCATGGCGAAGAAATTGTATTCTGCCAGCCCAAGTTCACCAACCACTGGCATGATAGGTTAATCGTGACGGATACTGGCTTATATGCATGTGAAGTGTCGGTCGTTACCGAGTATTTGGCCGCGCAGTCTTCACCCGCGGCGGGGCAATATGTCTATGCCTACACCATTACTATCCGCAATACCGGCAAGACGCCAGTGCAACTCATTAGCCGCCATTGGGTCATTACGGATGCCATGCAGCAAGTGCGCGAGGTGAAAGGCCTGGGTGTCGTCGGTGATCAGCCCTTGCTGGCGCCTGAGGCTGAGTATAGTTACACCAGTAGTGTGATGTTTAGCACACCTAGTGGTGAGATGTTTGGCACTTATCAAATGGTTGCGGTGGATGGACACTGGTTTGAAGTGGATATCCCGACTTTTTGGTTACATCAGGCTGCCGGTTTACACTAAGTGTGTACAGGGCTTGCTTAATCCGGTTTGCTCGTACGCCCAATATTGAACCCCTATATACAAATTGCAAAAAGCAAAACAGTGATAACCACCAACCCTACTTTCAAATTCTGCCAGGCAATCGTACTGGCTTCCATGTTGTTTCTGGCCGGTTGTCAAAGCGTACCGCCTGCTACCAAACAGCCAGTCATCAAGCCAACCACGCCAGGCAAGCCGCCTGTGTCACCTACGCCTGAAAAACCAGCGGCGAGCAATGTGCCGACGCAGCCTTATGCCCTGTTAAAGCCAGCCAGTTGGACGGAGTTGCCCGGATTGGCCAAAGAGGACTGGGTTACAAGCTGGCGTGCCTGGATGCAAGGCTGCCAGGGCCTTAAAAACAAGTCCGAGTGGCAAGCCGTGTGTGCTGTGGCCTTGTTGGTCAAGGCCGATGATGCCGTCGCCATTCAGGCTTACTGGCAGCAATACTTCAATGTGTATCAGACACAGCAGCCGGAAGGCGCACCACAAGGTTTGATGACTGGCTATTACCAGCCAGTATTAAAAGGCGCCCGTACAGCCAGTGCCCGCTACCCGGTGCCACTGTATAAAACACCTGCCGACCTGATTACGGTGAATTTGTCCGGGCTGTTTCCTGAACTCAAATACAAACGCGTGCGTGGCCGCCTGCAAGGTCAGTCATTAATCCCTTATTACACGCGTGCAGATATTGAGCAAACGCAATCGCCGTTGGCGGGCAACGAGTTGTTATGGGTGAATGACGCTGTTGAAGCGTTTTTCCTGCAGGTGCAGGGCTCAGGCATTGTTGAGCTCGACAACGGTGAGCGTTTGTCGGTGGGCTATGCTGATCAAAATGGCCACCCATATCAATCCATTGGCAAGCTGTTAGTGGAACGTGGCGAGATGGCGGCGAGCGAAGCTTCCATGCAAGGGATTAAAACCTGGGGCCAGCAACACCAGGATCAATTGCGTGCCTTACTGGATGCGAATCCTAGCTATGTATTTTTTAAATTGTTGCCCGCGGGCTTGTCCGGCCCGCTAGGTGCACTGGGTGTGCCATTAAGCGCAGCGCGTAGTATTGCGGTCGATCCGTTTTATATTCCACTGGGTGCGCCTGTGTACCTGGCAACGACCTACCCGAATTCGGAAGCCCCATTGCAGCAGTTGATGCAGGCGCAAGACACCGGCGGCGCCATTAAAGGTGGCGTGCGGGCGGATGTCTATTGGGGAGAGGGCGAGTCCGCAGGCAAGCTGGCAGGCGCAATGCGCCAGCAAGGGCAACTGTGGGTGTGGTTGCCTAAAACATTCCCGTTGCCGCACTAGCTGCCATGCACCGCATTCATAGCAGGCAGGACTCCAGCTGGCAACCACGGGTTGTTGGCCAGTTGTCTTTGCGGCCATGGTTGCAGGAGCGCGGTTCGTTAACGGCGCGCTTAAAGCGTCAATATCCGGATTTCGCGGTGCAGGTGTTGTCTCAAGGCTGGCGCAAGCCGAATATGGATGAACAGGCATTGTTGCGATTGCCAGCCGCTACCCATGCCTGGGTGCGTGAAGTCATGCTGATGGGCGAGGGGCAGCCGCAAGTGTTTGCGCACAGCGTCATAGCCCGTAAGGATCTGCGAGGGACATGGTGCCAGTTGCGCAACATCGGACGTGTGCCTTTGGGTGCAGCATTGTTCGCTAATGCCAGCGTGCAGCGTGGCTGTTTACACTACCGCAAATTGTCGCCTGCGCACCCGCTGCACAAGGCTTTTTGCCGTCATACCACTGTGCAAACACGGCAGGGGTTATGGGCCAGGCGCTCATTGTTTTGCCTACGGCATTATCGCTTGCTGGTCACCGAAGTGTTTTTACCGTCTTGCGCGCAGCCGCCTGGCCGTTAATCCTTATCAGGAATTCCTTTTTATGCGATCACTTGCTCAATGGCATGCTTATTACCGGCTGACGCGGCTGGATAAGCCTATCGGCATCTGGCTGCTGTTGTGGCCGACCTTGTGGGGGCTGTTGATTGCCGGTCAGGGGCAGCCGCAGCTATGGGTGGTATGTGTGTTCGTGCTCGGCACGGTGCTGATGCGCTCGGCAGGCTGCGCCTTAAATGATATTGCCGACCGGCATTGGGACGGCGCCGTGGCGCGCACCCATCAGCGGCCATTGGCGACAGGTGAAATTTCTGTCAAGGAAGCCTACCTTGTTGCAGCGGGATTATCGTTGCTGGCGTTTGTGCTGGTCTGCACGCTGGGCTGGCAGGTTGTGTTATGGTCTGTGCCAGCGCTGTTCCTCGCCGTCAGCTATCCTTACACCAAGCGTTTCTTCGCCATTCCACAAGCTTATCTGGGCATCGCCTTCGGCTTTGGCATCCCGATGACTTTTGTCGCCTTGCAGGGGCAGGTGCCTGCGGTCGCCTGGTGGCTATTGCTGGCCAACGTATGCTGGTCGGTTGCTTATGACACAGCTTATGCCATGGTCGACCGTGAGGATGACCTTAAGATTGGCATCCGCTCTTCGGCCATCACCTTTGGCCGTTTTGATGTGCTGGCGATTATGGCGTGCTTTGCGGCGATGATGCTGATATTGGCCTATGTCGCGCACATGCTGGCGCTAGGCTGGCCATTCTGGCTGGGCTGGGGCGTGGCGGCTGCGCAATTATGGCGGCAATATAGGCTGATTCGTCATCGGCAACCCGCTGATTGTTTCAAGGCGTTTCTGGAAAATTTCTGGATTGGCGCGGCATTGACCGCCGGGCTGGCGGCCAGTTACGGTTTAGGCGGATTTGCGTAATGTTGAAGGCTCATCCAGCTCAAAGGTGAAGTCTGTCCAATATTGGAAAGGCGTATGCTCAACCGGCGCCAGGATATAAAGATCTTCTGACAGTTGCTGTAATTCGCGCAAATTGCCATTGATCGGCTCTTCATGGTCAGCGGTTTTTGGCGCTGGCGGCACGGCAGGCAGGTTTTGTGTCTGGCAGGCAATTTCCTTCAGCAGCATCAGGTCTTCAAACACACTACGCTCAAAGCCCATGCGAGGCACCAGTCGCGTGTTGTAAACAAGATCGTCAATCAAGGCAATCACCTGCGGTGTGCCCCAGGCTTGCTGCAAGGCTTTCATCACGCGCGGAAACGATTCAATGCCTTGCTGTTTCAAGTCCGGCGCGTGTTCGACGTTGAGGTTGAAATGCTTGCGGCATTCGCCAGCCACAATATCAAACTCTTGCTGCTTGCCTTCTTTGGATAGCAAATCCAGTAAATACAACCACATCCAGGGCGAGGATTTCGGGTGTTTGGCCAAATGCTGTTGCAAATGGTCAATGGCCTGGTTAACCCGGCCATGCGTGAACAATCGCGAAGCGTCCTGCATCACCGTCTGCGTGCTTTGCTGTGAACTCAGCTTCTGTGGCACGCCGTGTGGCATCACGGTGTCATCGTTGGCATGCATGGGCACCGACTTTAACCGGCTGCTTGTTTTGGTTGGTGTCGGTGGTTGCGTCGGCGTATTCAGGCCATGTGTGTCACTTGCCTGCTGCGTTGGCAATACGGTGGCTGAAAATGGTTTTCCGCTCAAGGGGCGCGTCGCCGGGCCAGATGCGCCCTCGGTCGATATGGATGATGCCTCATTGTGCTTGGATGCGCGTCGTGACTTGATTACTTTTGGTACGGCGGCGTGGCGGCGTAACCAGTCAGCAAAGAAAAACCCGCTGGCAATCAGTGCAAGCCCAAGGGCGATGACCAGGGTGCGTAATAGGTGATTTTCGTTTTGCAGCTGGATCAGCTGGGTTTTCAGGGTCGTGAGTATGTCCGCCTGCGCCAGGTTGCTGGCATACAACACATCAGATTTGGTTTGCAGTTGTTTGAAGTTTTGCTGCAAATCGTTAATTTGCGCTTGTAGTGCGGTATAAGCCTCTACGGGGATGGCAGGGGGCGCTGGTGGCGGTATTTCAGCCGCTGCTGGTGGAATAATGGCAGCGGGTTCGGCAACTGCGTTGCTGGCAGGGGGCGTGGCTGCGATGGCGATCGAAACGGTATTGTCCGGCTGAATGGTCAGCGTCTGCCGCGTATGCTGGCAGCGATCAGTTAAAGTCAGTGTCAGTGGGCTGGTCACGGCCGCGTCAGACCACAGCATCAATACACCCTGCTGGCTACCCAGTGTGGTGTATTCCAGATGCACAGGGTTGCTATCTGTTGATGATGGTTTAGATGATGGGCTCAGGCTGAAGCAACTGAGGTCAGTGTCTGGCTGGACATGATTCAGCGGCCATTCGGCTAATAGCGGCTGACCTGGCGCAGATTCAATCGTGAGTGCACCGAATTCGGCGGCTTGCAGCAAAGAGGTGAATGCAAACAACAGGGAAGCGCAAAGCCCTCGCCAGCCAGTGGCAGCGTGGAAACGTGGTGATTGAGCTTTATATATGCCTGAAAGCATTAAATTATTGTTAGTCGTGTTGCTGCTGTTTAATTGAGTGGCTGTTGCTTACATCAACGAAAGTAAACGGGTGCAGAAAGTCAAAACTTGAGCTAATATAGCATCCGATTGCAATTGTCCTTGAAAAAACAAGGTTTATTTGCGATAAAAGCACGTTTTATGTCAGGTAATTTGCATAATTGATGGCAAAAAAGCCACAAAATAGCCTACCTCAGTCAGCAACCTGATTCCATTAGGCTGGTTACGATTATTTTAGAATATTTCGTTGACAAGCTTTCTCATGCTGGCATATAATCCGCCCTCTTAATTTATACGCTATAACTCGGTAGTTATAAAATGAAAACTTTTTCAGCAAAATCGCATGAAGTACAACGTGACTGGTTCGTGATCGACGCCACAGACTTGGTATTGGGTCGTTTGGCCAGCGCAATCGCTCATCGCCTGCGTGGTAAGCATAAAGCTATTTACACGCCACACGTAGATACTGGTGATTACATCGTTGTGATCAATGCAGACAAGATTAAAGTAACTGGTAACAAAGCGGGTGACAAGCTGTATCACCGCCACTCCGGTTACCCAGGCGGTATCACTACGACTTCATTCTCAAAAATGCAAGACCGTTTCCCAGGTCGTGCGTTGGAGAAAGCTGTGAAAGGCATGTTGCCAAAAGGTCCTTTGGGCTATGCCATGATCAAGAAAATGAAAGTGTATGCGGGCGACAAGCACGAGCACATTGCGCAGCAACCGCAACCATTAACCATCTAATTTAAGACGATTAGGATAAAACATGATCGGTAAATACAACTACGGCACAGGCCGCCGCAAAAGTTCAGTGGCACGTGTGTTCCTGAAGTCCGGCAGTGGCAACATCGTGGTCAACGATAAGCCAGTTGACACATACTTTTCACGCGAAACTTCTCGCATGATTTTGCGTCAGCCGCTGGAATTGACTAACAACACAGCAAGCTTTGACATTCTGGTGAATGTGCATGGTGGTGGTGAATCCGGTCAAGCGGGTGCAGTGCGTCATGGCATTACCCGTGCATTGATTGACTACGATGCTGCTTTGAAGAGCGCATTGTCTCACGCTGGTTTCGTGACACGTGATGCACGTGAAGTTGAACGTAAGAAAGTCGGCCTGCGTAAAGCGCGTCGTCGTAAGCAGTTCTCCAAACGTTAATTTCCAACGTTTGTTACAAACCTGTTGTGCAAAAAGGTCGCATTGGCGGCCTTTTTCATTTATATTGTTTTACTTTTTACGCATTGGTCGTCATTGAGCGCGCATCTGGTTTAAAGATATGGAAAAAATCAAAGTTGGCATTGTAGGTGGAACGGGTTATACCGGTGTTGAGTTGCTACGTTTGTTGGCAAGACATCCTGATGTGCAATTACAAGTGATTACCTCCAGGGGCGAGGCAGGGTTGCCTGTCGCCGATATGTTTCCCAGCTTGCGTGGTGTGATTGATCTCAAGTTCAGCGATCCGGCCACGGTCGATCTGGCCCAATGCAATGTCGTCTTTTTTGCCACGCCGCACGGCGTTGCCATGGCGCAAACGCCTGCGCTGGTGGCAGCTGGCGTGAAGGTCATCGACCTGGCGGCGGATTTCCGCCTGCAAGATGCGGCTGAATTCGAAAAATGGTACAAGTTGCCGCATAGCTGTACGGACGTATTGAAAGATGCCGTCTATGGTTTGCCAGAGTTGTATGCTGCGGATGTGCAGCAGGCAGATGTGATCGGTAATCCTGGTTGCTATCCGACGACGGTATTGCTTGGTCTGGCACCGCTACTAGAAAACGGCTGGATTGATTTTTCAGTGCCTATCATTGCGGATGCCAAATCCGGGGTCTCCGGTGCCGGTAGAAAAGCCGAGGTGGGCACTTTATTCTCAGAGTCCAGTGATAACCTGAAAGCCTACGGCGTGGCCGGACACAGGCACCATCCTGAGATTCTGGCGCAGTTAAAGAAACTGTCAGGTAACGATGCGGTCAACCTCATATTCGTCCCGCATTTGATCCCTATGATTCGTGGCATGTTGACCACTTTGCATGTAAAGCTCAATGCCCAAGGCAAGCAGCAAGTGTTGCAACAAGTGTATGAGCAGCGTTACCAGGGGGCCACTTTTGTCGACGTGATGCCTGCAGGGTCGCTGCCGGAAACCCGTTCTGTACGTGGTGCCAACGTTTTGCGGATGGCGCTATACCCACAAGCAGGTGATTATGTCACAATCGTTGTGGTGCAGGACAACCTGGTCAAAGGTGCTTCTGGCCAAGCGGTGCAGAATATGAATTTGATGTTTAACCTGGCGCCGGATGCAGGTTTGCAAGTGCTGCCATTGTTGCCATAATGATCAGGCCGATACGCAGAAGGCTGAGAAACCATTTTGGTCTGACCGCCAAGCAGGTAGCAGTGCGATCACATCGGCCGTGGTACTTCCAAAGTATGCTGGCTGTCACTTATGTCGTGATCGGCTTTGCATTGGCCTACTGGGTAGTGCATGATGATGATGGCGAGCATATCCGTCAGCGTTTGCGGCAAGTGACCACCGAGAACATTGAATTACAGAAAAAACTGATTGCCTCGCAGCGTGAATTGCAAGTGGAGTTGGCTACCAGTAACAACCTGGCTAAAACCCTGACGGCGCAACAGGATGAAAGCATCAAACTGAAAGAAGAATTGGTGTTTTACAAGAACATGACCAAGCGTTAGCAGCATGCATGATATGGCTGATGCGCAATGGACATCGCGATTTAAGATAATTCGGAACAGGAAGTAGCATGTTTTTCAAAAAAAGCGTTCAAATCGACAGCCACATTGATACTTTGATCGGCCATGAAACACAGATCAATGGCAATATGCAGTTTGCGGGTGGTTTAAGGGTTGATGGCTTGATTGCCGGTAATGTGATTGAAAAACGTGAGCATCCCAGCACACTGATTATCAGTGAGAATGGCGCCGTGACTGGCGCCGTAGAGGCTTCTAAAATTGTCTTGAATGGCATGATACGCGGCCCGGTGCGTTCTGCCGTGTTTATTGAGCTACAAAGCAAGGCACGTATCGTTGGTGACTTGTACTACAAGTCACTCGAAATGCACACTGGTGCCGTGATTGAAGGAAAACTGATTTACCTGGGCGAGCAGCCTGAAGCTGCTGTACCAGAAGCGACTTGAAATTAAAACTTTCGTCGCCATATTGTTATTGAGAATTTGACAGGAGTCTATGATGACCGCAGAAGCTACCCTTGAAATGCCAGTACCCTTGGTGTTTACCGATAACGCCGCCAAAAAAGTGAAAGAGCTGATTGATGAAGAAGGCACGCCAGACCTGAAACTGCGTGTATTTGTCAGTGGCGGCGGCTGCTCAGGTTTCCAGTACGGCTTTACTTTTGAAGAAGAAGTGAACGACGATGATACGCAAGTGGATAAAGACGGCGTGACCTTGCTAATCGACCCAATGAGCTTGCAATACCTGGCCGGTGCCGAGATTGATTACACCGATAGCCTGCAAGGTTCACAATTTGTGATTCGTAACCCAAATGCCACTACTACTTGTGGCTGCGGTAGTTCGTTCTCGGTTTAACGACTGCATTAAGTCATGCGTTTTATGATTGAGAAAAGCCAAGCGTTTGCTTGGCTTTTTTTATGCCGCCTGGTGCTTATCGTGTGTATGGCCGCCTGCAATTGGGGTTGTACCAAGCATACAGCAGAGGTGCAAGCGATTGCTGCAGGAACGAGAGTACTCGTGCTGGGCGATAGTATTAGCTATGGCACAGGTGCCGAGCATGGGACACAGGATTGCCCGACGCTGCTTGCACACAAGACAGGCTGGCAAGTAATCAATGCCGGTATTTCTGGCGATGTTTCCAGTGGTGGTTTGGCCCGTTTACCCGGCTTATTGGCGCAGCATCGGCCCCGATTAGTCATTATTGAATTGGGTGGCAATGATTTTCTGCGGCAAATGGCGCCAACGCGTATTGAAGACAACCTGAAAAGCATGGTGCATCTCGTACAGCAGGCAGATGCAACGGCGATCTTGATTGCCATGCCAGAGGTGAGCCTGCTAGGGCGGTTGAATGATCACCCGCTTTATGCGCGCGTCGCCGAAGAAACCGGCGCAGTATTGGTGTCCAATGCTGTGTCTGAAGTCTTGTCAGATGGTCGCCTGCGTGCCGATCAAGTGCATCCGAATGCCGAGGGCTATCGTCAGCTCACCGATGTGCTGACAAAACAATTTCATGACCTTGGTGTGTTGCACTAGCAGGGAATGCTAGTGTGAGCAGGTGATAAAAAAGCCCGACAATTATTTGATGTCGGGCTTTTTATTGTTGCAGGGATGATGCTGTTTGTGACTAGCGTTCGTGCAATGGCACAAACTCCCTTCTTTCCGAGCCGACGTACAACTGGCGTGGACGGCCAATTTTCTGCTCGGGGTCGGCATTCATCTCACTCCATTGCGAAATCCAGCCAGCGGTACGCGCAAGCGCAAATATGGCGGTAAACATGGAGTTTGGAATGCCCATTGCGCGCATAACGATGCCGCTGTAGAAATCGACGTTAGGATACAGTTTGCGTGAGACGAAGTATTCATCCTCTAGCGCGATTTTTTCCAGCTCCATCGCCAGTTTGAACATCGGGTCATCGTGCAGGCCAAGTTCATTTAAAACTTCATGGCAAGTTTTGCGCATGATAGAGGCACGCGGGTCCATGTTGCGATAGACGCGATGACCAAAGCCCATGAGGCGGAAGCTGTCAGATTTGTCTTTGGCACGCTTGATGAACTCACCAATGCGGCTGACGTCGCCAATTTCTTCCAGCATGTTCAGTGTGGCTTCGTTAGCGCCACCATGTGACGGCCCCCACAGGGAGGCAATGCCTGCGGCGATACAGGCAAACGGGTTGGCACCACTGGAGCCAACCAGGCGCACAGTCGAGGTTGAGGCATTTTGCTCGTGATCTGCATGCAGGATCAGGATGCGCTCAAATGCACGGGCCAGTATAGGGTTAGGCACGTATTCTTCGCAAGGGGTGGCGAACATCATGTGCATGAAGTTTTCAGCGTAACCCAATTTGTTTTTTGGGTACATGAATGGCTCACCGATATTGTATTTGTAGCTCCAGGCGGCAATGGTCGGCACTTTGGCCAGCAGGCGCATCGCTGCGACTTTGCGCGATTCCGGGTCTGCCACGTTGTTATTGTCGGGGTAAAATGCCGCCATGGCACCCACAACCGCAATCATGACCGCCATCGGGTGGGCATCGCGACGAAAACCGCGAAACACGTTGCTCATCTGGTCATGCAGCATGGTGTGCTGGCTGATGGTGGTGGAGAACGCTTCACGTTGTTGCAGATCTGGCAATTCGCCATGGAGCAGCAGGTGTGAGACTTCGAGGAAGTTACAGTTTTCTGCCAGTTGTTCAATCGGGTAGCCACGGTAGTAGAGCAACCCTTGTTCACCATCAATAAAGGTGATGCCGGAGTTGCAAGAAGCCGTAGACATAAAGCCAGGATCAAACGTGAAATAACCATGTTTGCCCAAGTTACGGATATCAATCACATCCGTGCCCAGGCTGCCTTTTAAGACGGGTAATTCAATCGCTGTACTGTCGTTGTCAAATGTAATGGTCGCTTTGGTAGCCATAACGCACTCTGTTTAAGTCAAGGTTGTTTAAATTATACGCAATCGTTTTTGAATATGGTGGCTTGTGCGGAAATGAGGCTGGAAAAGTTAAAAAATCATCTTCAATTCTGCACCAGTTTAAATCAAACAATGAGTGCATTCGCACTGCTTTAGGGTGTCATTGCGTTAATTCGGATAAATTGCGCCTAACACCCGCGGCCCTGCTGCACCGGTGACAGCAGGCAGGTTGCCCGGCTGATGGTCCATACAGCGTTGCGCAAGCCAGGCAAAGGCAACGGCTTCCACCCAGTCGACACCAATCCCCAGCACGTCTGTGCGTTGCACCGGCAGTCCGCACAAAGTGTGTAGTCTGTCTATGAGGACAATATTGTGCGCCCCGCCGCCACAGACATAAATCTCTGCAGCACCGCTGCAATGTTGCTTTAACGCATTGGCAATCGTCACCGCAGTCAGCTCCAGCAGGGTGCGTGCCACATTTTGTGGACTGTCCGCGTGGGTTTGCAAGTACGCATTAAGCCAGGCCTGGTTAAACAGGTCGCGTCCGGTACTTTTGGGGATGGGCAATGCAAAATACGGCTCGGCGAGCAATGCGTTCAGCAAAGCTTGATTGACGTTGCCGCGTACTGCCCAGGCACCCCCGGCATCATAGGTCTGGCCAGTGTGTTGTAGGGTCCAGGCATCCATGAGCAAGTTACCTGGGCCGGAATCAAAGCCAGTCACGCTGCCGTTTACCGGCAAATCACTCAGGTTGGCGATGCCACCAATATTCAAGATCACGCGATGTGTGTCAGGGGCAGCAAAAATGGCCTGGTGAAAGGCGGGCACCAAGGGCGCGCCTTGTCCGCCAGCGGCAATATCACGGCTACGGAAGTCGCCTACCACGGTGATGCCCGTGAGTTCCGCCAGACGCGCATGGTTGCCCAATTGCAAGGTGTAGGCCTGGCCGTCGGCCAAATCGGGGCAGTGACGTATGGTTTGCCCATGGCAGCCAATGGCTGTCACGGCTTCTGCTGATACATGCGCGGCTTGCAACAAGCCTTGGACGGCCGCTGCGTACAGGTCAGCCAGCCGGTTGGCAATGATGGCAGCGGTATGTAATTCGTTGACGGCCGGCGTATGCAAGTCCAGCAGGATTTGCCGGATATCTGCAGGGTAAGGCAGAAAGTATTGGCTTTGTTGCTGCAAATGTTCGCCGTGCTGCGAGACCAGCACTGCATCCACCCCATCCAGACTGGTACCAGACATCAGGCCGATAAACAGGCGTGTTTGAGTGGGTGAGGCAGAAGAATTCATAAGGCATAAGTGTAACACTGCTCATGCCTGGCTTACAGAAATGCATGGGATTACGTTAAAATAGCTGTTTTACTTTCGTGACGAAGCGTGCGCAACGCGCGCCTCAAAAAAAGAACCTTTATGACAGACGTAACCCAAGCTGCAGCGACGACTGAAGCACTTAGCCCAGAGATTGTGAATGCACTGGCGATTATCAAACGCGGTGCCGATGAGTTATTAATCGAGCAGGAGCTGATTGAAAAGCTCAAAACTGGTAAACCTTTGCGTGTCAAAGCAGGCTTTGACCCTACCGCGCCTGATTTGCATCTGGGGCACACGGTGCTGATTAACAAATTGCGCCAGTTGCAGGACCTGGGACACCAGATTCAATTCCTGATTGGTGACTTTACCGGCATGATTGGTGACCCGACCGGCAAAAGCACCACGCGCCCACCGTTAACGGTGGAGCAGGTTAAAGCCAATGCCGATACTTATTCAGAGCAGGTGTTCAAGATTCTTGATCCGGCCAAAACCGAGATTGTGTTTAACTCCAAATGGTTAAGCGACCTCGGGGCGGCGGGCATGATCAAGTTGGCCGCCAGCCACACGGTGGCGCGTATGCTGGAGCGCGATGATTTCTCCAAGCGTTTTAAAGGCAACCAGCCGATTGCGATTCACGAGTTTCTGTATCCACTGCTGCAAGGCTATGACTCAGTGGCTTTACAGGCAGACTTAGAGCTGGGTGGCACAGATCAGAAATTTAACCTGCTTATGGGCCGTGAGTTGCAAAAACAGGCGGGACAGGCACAGCAGTGTGTGCTGATGATGCCATTGCTGGAGGGCCTGGACGGCGTCAACAAGATGTCCAAATCTTTGGGTAATTACATTGGTATCAGCGAAGCGCCAGAGACCATTTTTGCCAAAATCATGTCGATTTCTGATGAATTGATGTGGCGTTACATTGACCTGCTGTCGTTTGCTACCCTGGAAACGATTGCCGAGTGGAAGGCACAAGTGGCTGCTGGTGATAATCCGCGCAATATCAAGGTTGGATTTGCACAAGAAATCGTCGCCCGCTTTCACGGCCAGGCTGCGGCTGAAAAAGCCCTGCAAGACTTCCAGACCCGTGCCAAAGGCGGGATTCCTGATGATGTACCAGAGGTGGAAGTGGTGATTGATGGCGACAGCATAGGCATCAGCCAGTTACTGAAGCAGGCGGGCCTGGTGGAAAGCACCAGTGAAGCCATGCGCGCCGTGCAACAAGGTGGTGTGAAGCTGGATAGCGTCAAGGTAGAGGATAAAAACCTGCCGCTGGCAAAAGGGGTGACTGTGGTAGCACAGGTGGGCAAGCGCAAGTTTGCCAAAATCACCCTCAAGTAAACGGTTGCTACCGATTAAAAAGGCCGCAATTGCGGCCTTTTTGTTTTATAGCGATTTGCGTAAATTGGCGGGCGGAATATTCAGTGATTCGCGGTATTTGGCGATGGTGCGACGGGCAACCACAATGCCTTGCTGCGCCAGCGTGTCGGTGATCTGATTATCAGACAAGGGCTTTTTCTGGTTCTCTTCAGCAACCATTTGTTTGATCAGCGCGCGAATGGCTGTGGCTGAGCATGAGCCGCCTGCATCCGTGGCAACTGAGCTGCCAAAAAAGTATTTGAGTTCAAATACACCGCGTGGAGTGAGCATATACTTATGCGTCGTCACGCGTGAAACCGTACTTTCATGCAAGTCGAGTTCTTCGGCAATTTCGCGTAACACCAGCGGGCGCATGGCAATTTCACCATGTTCAAAGAAGTTGCGTTGCCTGTCCACAATCGCTTGCGATACACGCAAGATGGTAGAAAAGCGTTGCTGGATATTTTTAATCATCCATTTGGCTTCCTGCATCTGGCTTTGCAGGTATTGGCCCGAGCTTTCACGGTTGCGTTTGAGGATGTCTGCATACAGCTGATTGATCCGTAACTTGGGGATCACACCATCGTTGAGTGACGCCATCCAGATGCCTTTGATTTTCTTGACCACCACATCGTGCTGGATAAAGTGATCGTGGCTAAACGTCGCAAATTCGCTGCCTGGCTTGGGGTTTTGCTGGCGGATCAGTTGTTGTGCACCTTTAAGCGCGGCTTCGTCGCAGCTGAGCTGTTTGCGCAGTTTGACAAAGTCTTTATTGGCCAGCAAAGCCAAATGATCTTTGGCGATGGCGATGGCGGTGCGCAAATACGGCGTATCAGCCGGCAGCACTTGCAGTTGCAGCAATACGCATTCGCGCAGGTCACGCGCACCGACACCAATCGGATCCAGGTTCTGTATCAGTTTGAGCGCGGTTTCGAGTTCCAATAACTCAATTTCAAGTTCGGGCGGGAGCAGGTCAACAATCTCCTGCAAATCCTGCTCAAGGTAGCCATCATCATTAATGCTGTCGAGCAGAAACTTCACTAGGTCCATGTCGCGCTTGGATAAGTGCGCCAACTGCATCTGGTTGATCAGGTGATCGCGCAGGCTGATGTTGCTGGCGTCCTGGCGCGAGAAGTCACCATCTTCATCGTCGAGGTTGTTCCGGCCAGCCTCATCCCAATTGCTGGCACTACCAAATTCTTCATAGTCATCTTCAAATTCGGGCGGCGTGAACTCTTCATTCAGGTTAGGTAATTCACCTTCATTGCCACTGAGTTCGTCACGTAATTCTTCACGCAAAGTCTCTGCCGGCGCGGTGATTTCTTTTTGCGTGGCGACATCGAATGAGCTTTCATCCGCCTGGTCTGCTTCTGCCGTAGCGGTGGCCGTTGGGCTGTTATCCTCAAACTCGCCCTCTTCGCCATCCGCCATTTCCAGCAGCGGATTTTCCTGCAGGATGGTTTCCAGCTCCTGGCTTAACTCCAGCGTGGATAGTTGCAACAGCCGGATAGACTGCTGCAATTGCGGTGTGAGCGCCAGGTTTTGTGAGATGCGTAATTGCAGGTTTTGCTTCATAACAGGTTACAGCCTAAAATTCTTGCCCAGATAAACTTCACGTACGCCTTCGTTTTGAATAATCTCATCAGGTGTGCCGGCGGCAAACACGGCACCTTCATTCACAATGTAAGCGCGGTCACAAATGTCCAATGTCTCGCGCACGTTGTGGTCTGTAATCAAAATGCCGATATTCTGGCTGCTCAGGTAGCGGATGATTTTCTGGATTTCGATCACCGCAATCGGGTCAATCCCGGCAAACGGTTCATCCAGCAGGATGAATTTCGGGTCTGTGGCCAGGCAACGCGCAATCTCTACACGGCGACGCTCACCGCCCGACAGGCTCACCGCCTGGCTATTGCGGATATGCTGGATATGTAATTGATCCAGCAAAGACTCCAGTCGCGCTTCACGCTCTTCTTCCGTATAAGGGCGGGTTTCCAGAATCGATAAAATATTATCGGTCACCGTCATTTTGCGAAAAATAGACGCTTCTTGCGGCAGGTAAGCCAGACCCATGCGCGCACGCTCGTGCATCGGTGAGCGGCTGACATCTGCGCCGTTGAGCGTAATGCTGCCGTCGTCCAGTGCAACCAGGCCGACAATCATATAAAAACTGGTGGTTTTACCGGCGCCATTGGGGCCGAGCAAGCCAATCACCTCGCCGCTGTGTAGCTCTAGCGTGGTGTTTTTAACCACCGTGCGCCCCTGATAGGCTTTTTTCAGGTGGCTGACACGTAAATGGTTATGATCTGGTGAAACAGTTGTCTGCATAATGCGTCTTTAAGGTTGCGCTTTCGCGGGCTCGCTCGTGGCGTCAGCAGGCGCCGGTTCGACTTTGATTTGCAGTGAGCGGTTCATGCGCAGCCCTTGCTGCGAGGTTGGCTTGTTGTCGATCACCGGCGGCGTGGTTTTATTCTTGGGCTGAATGGTGGCTTTGACACGGCTGCCAGCGGTGCCGTTCGGGTTGGCTTTGGTGCCACCGATCACTTCGGCATATTCTGCATTGGCGTCATAACTGATGTAGTCGCCGGTGACTACATCTTCACCGCGTTTGACCCAGGCGTTGGTATATAACTGTACCTTGTCCATGCGCGCGTTGTATTCAATGCGCTGCCCGCTGCCTTGCATCCATTCGTCTTTGCCGGTGCGTTTTTGTTTGAAGGTGGTGGGGTTGCCGGTACACGTACTGTGCTGAAAGCCGTCCTGGTCTTCACGCACAATCATTTTATCTGCCTTGATTTGCAATGTGCCCTGGTTGAGGATCACATTGCCGGTGTAAATGCTGATCTTTTTCGCATCATTCACTGTAACGGTATCTGCTTCCAGCTCAATCGGCTGGTCACGGTCTGACTCTTCAGCCAGCACGCTGGTTGACCACTGCAGCAGTGCCCATAAGGTCAAGCAGGTGGCATAAAATAATGGCTTGTGCGTGTTCAACTCATTTCTCCAGAATCAACGACCCTTGTGGTTACCTATTTTGGTGATTGCCTGTTTTGGCCTTCGCTGCCGGGCTTGCAGCTTTGGCTTTGGCGGCGGCGGGGGGGCGTACATAATGTACATGCACCCGGTTAAATAATTGCATGGTGCCTGCCTTGTTATCAAAACGCATGCCGGTCCCAGTAATCACCGTCGCCGGCAGCTGGCGGATGGTGACCGGCAAATCGGTGTATGCGAGGTCTGTATCCGGCTCCAGCGTTAAATGCTCGGTTTGCAGCTGCATTTCAGGCTTGGCCAGCGTGCCCTGGCGTATTACCTTAACCTGCTTGCTAAACTCGACCAGTTTACCATTGGCTGAGACTTTGCCGTGCTGGCCATGAATTTGCGTATAAGGTTTGTCCTGCCCAAACTGGGTAAAACGCGGACGCTGCAATTCGGTGTAATCGTTATCTGGAAAATGGCGCATTTCTGCGGCGGCCAGCACGTATTTGGTATTGCCAGTGGCGTCGGTACGCGTGCTGACAAAGTTATACAGCATGTAATCCGGGTCATGACGACTTAAGCGGCTCAGGCTCAGTGCCTGCTCCTGCACGGTCTGGTTGATCCAGAACGTCAGCAGCGCTAAAAACAGCATGAGCGCAATCGGCAATAATATCGGGTGTTTAAGCATGCGGGAGTTCCAGGGCGCCAGTGAACCTAAACGATTTTTGCCTTGAGTAAATCATGCATATTAAATGCGCCCACCAATTGCTGTTGCTCATTGACTGCCATAAACCCGTTAATTTTATATTGCTCCATCAGGTTGACTGCTTCAACCGCCATTTGTTGCATGCCCAATAAACGGGGCTGCGTATTCATCACGGTTTTGATCGATTGTTGCGTATCGGTGGTGCCTTGCATAAACAGGCGACGCAAGTCACCGTCAGTGAACACACCGATAGGGTGCTGCGCGCTATCGACAACCGCCGTAAACCCCATGCCTTTGTTCGAAATCTGCGCAATGGCTTCCTGCACGGTGCCATGCTCGCTGATGGCGGGGATCGCATCCCCTGTGCGCATCACATCTTTAATACGCACCAGCAGCCGTCTGCCCAGGCTGCCGCCTGGATGTGACCGTGCAAAGTCTTCGGCAGTAAATTCACGCAAGTCGAGGACGCAGAGTGCTAAGGCATCGCCCAATGCCAGCGCGGCTGTCGTGCTGGCGGTTGGCGCCAGGCCTAGTGGGCACGCTTCGTGGCTGACCGCGGCACTTAAGTGCACGTCTGACTCGCGCGACAGGGTAGAGTCTTCGCTACCAGTAATGCTCAGGATACGGGCACCGATGCGGCGGATGGCAGGCAAAATATTGATGATTTCATCACTTTCGCCGGAATTTGATAATGCAATCACCACATCTTCAGCCGTGATCATGCCCAGGTCGCCATGGCTGGCTTCGGCCGGGTGCATGAAGAAAGCAGGTGTGCCTGTGCTGGCCAGGGTGGCGGCAATTTTGCCACCGATATGGCCGGATTTACCCATGCCGGTCACCACAATGCGGCCGCGACAGGCGAGTACCATACTGACTGCGGCCTCAAATTCGCTGCCGATACGTTCTGACAGTTGGCGGATTTCATCGGCTTCGTGCAGCAGTATGCCTCGTGCACGCGTCACGATGTCTGGACTTTTCACGAGGTGGACACCTGATTTTGCTGTGTTCATGGCGGGTTAGTATAGCAAGTGACGCCCCCGGCAAGAAAGCGAAACGCATCTTTTTTTCAGATTTTTTATTAACGGGCACATTTTTTGCATAAAATAGTGTTTTGTGGCAGGATGCATCATCCTGAAACGCGCCTGTTTCAGGGCGCATCACTGCCGATGCGTCATAATATAATTGTTTGCTGGCGGACATTCATCTGCACGGCCTGACATTAATGCTTTAGAATTTTTGCATGTTTGATTCCCTGATCCATTTATTATTATTGCTCACCAGCTCGGTCTTCGCCGTCGGCTTATTCCGCATCCTGGGTTTGCCAGCCATGCTGGCTTACTTCATGATCGGCATTGTGCTCGGCCCGCATGCGCTTGGCCTGCTGGAAGATGAAGAAACTGGCCGCCAGGTGGCCGAGTTCGGTATTGTGTTCCTGATGTTTAGCATCGGCCTCGAATTCAGCCTGCCTAAACTGTATGCCATGCGCAAAACCCTGTTCGGCTTAGGCGGCGGGCAGGTGGTGCTGACCTTGCTGGCCAGCCTGGTGCTCGGCAAGCTGGCAGGGCTTAGCCTGACCACGGCCTTCATTATTGGTGCAGCCATCACCATGTCCTCGACCGCCATTGTGTCTAAAATCCTGATGGAACGTGTCGATTTAAACTCCAGGCACGGCCGTTTAAGTATCGGCGTGCTGCTGTTCCAGGACTTGGCAGTGATCCCGATTCTGGTGTTGATCCAGACGCTGGGTTCTCACAGCGACAACTGGCTGGATGTGCTCGGATTAACTTTATTCAAGTCTTCCATCCTGCTGTTCCTGCTGTTCAAGTTTGGTAAAAACATCCTCAACTTCTGGTTTGAGCTGGTGGCCAAGCAGCGTTCTCGCGAGCTGTTTGTGCTCAATGTGTTGATGGTGACATTGTTGATGGCAGCCGCCACCAACTTTGTTGGCTTGTCTTACGCCCTGGGTGCGTTTGTCGCCGGGATGTTGATTTCAGAAACCAAATACCGTTACCAGGTGGAGTCTGATATCGCGCCTTTCCGCGATATTTTGCTGGGGCTGTTCTTTATCAGTGTTGGTATGTTGCTCAACGTCTCCGTGCTGGTTGAGCATATTGGCCTGATTATTTTACTGCTAATTTTTTTCCTGGTTTTCAAGATCGGTCTCATCGCACTGTTAACCAAGTTCTACGGCTTTGAAATGGGCGTCGGTGTGCGTACCGGTATCATTCTCGGCCAGGCAGGGGAGTTTAGCTTTGTTGTGCTGGCATTGGGCCTGCAAACCAACTTAATTGATGGCGACGCCTTGCAATTAGTGTTGTCTGTTGCCGTACTTTCCATGCTGGTTGCGCCGTTTATTATTCAAAAAAATGGCCGTATTGCGCGTGCACTGGTTAAAAGTTATAGCCGCAACAGCATCAAAGTGGTGGATACCATCCAGGAGCATAGCCAGGATCTGAGTGATCACGTGATTATCTGCGGTTATGGTCGTAGCGGTCAGTACCTTGGACGTTTCCTGCGTGAAGAAAATATCCCTTATGTCGCGCTGGATATGGACGCCAGCCGTGTGCAAGAAGCCGCTTCTGCGGGTGAAAATGTGATTTACGGCGATGCCGGGCGACGCTCAGTGCTGGAAGCCGCTGGCTTGGCCAGGGCCAAAGCCGTCATCATCAGTTATGCTGAAACACGTGGCACCATGAAAGTGTTGCATGTGATTCAGGAGCGCAACCCTAGCCTGCCAGTGATTGTGCGTACGCATGATGACAGTGAAATGGATGCGCTGAGAGACGCTGGCGCAGCAGAAGTCGTGCCGGAAATCCTTGAAGGCAGCTTGATGCTGGCCTCGCATGCGCTGGTGACGTTGGGTGTGCCGCTGAATCGGGTGGTGAAACGCATCCGCCTGTTCCGTGAAGAGCGCTACAAAATGTTCAAGGGTTACTTCCGCGGCGTCAGCGATGCTGATACGGCCACGGCTTCGTTGCCGCAGTTACATTCGGTGGAAGTGTATAAAAACTTTTATGCACACGGCCTGCGGCTCGATCATATCCCGTTCGGTGATTTTGCCGTCGAGGTCAAGCAGTTGCGTCGCCCGAATATGCCTGAGCCAATCGCGCCCAGGGATGACATTATGCTCAATGAGGGCGATATCCTGGTGTTGCTGGGTAGTAATGCCGCCCTGATTGCGATGGAAGTCTATTTGATTTCCGGACGCAAACCGTAAGACAATACACGCCTCGTGTCCTGGCGGGTCGCACTGTGCCCTGCCAGGGTATTCAGCTATTTCAGAAAAAATCTTATGGCTAACAGTTCAGTCGTGGTGGTCGGTGGCGGTATTGTCGGATGCCTGACCGCCATGCAATTACGCAAGCAAGGCCATGCGGTTACGCTGGTTGAGCGCAACATCATTGCCGCACAAACCTCGGGCGAGTCCTCATGGGCCGGGGCGGGCATTGCTTTCCCCTTGTTGCCGTGGTTTTACCAGGATGTGGTCAATGAGCTGGCATTGGCAGGCGCGCGCGCCTATCCGGCCGTGAGTGCCGAGTTATATGCCGAAACCGGCATAGACCCCGAATGTATCCAGAGCGGGATGTTGATTCAGCAGCCGTTTGACCGGCAGCAAGCCATAGACTGGTGTACGCGCTTTGGCCTTGAATACGCGCTACAAGGTGACAACCTGCTGATTCCCGAAGTCGTGCAGATCCGCAACCCACGCCTGTTGCAATCACTCAAGGCCTGGCTGATCAAGTATGGCGTCACCTTGCGCGAGCAAACGCAATTGATGCCGCTGCAAGAAGGCCGAGCTCCAATCACCAGCTGGCAAACCACCACTGGCGATACCTTGTCTGCTGATGTGTTTGTTGTCACCTCCGGTGCCTGGAGTTTTGAACTGCTCAAGCAAACAGCCTCCAGCCTTGATATCAAACCCATTCGCGGGCAAATGTTGTTGTATCACATGGCGCCAGGCCTGTTGCCGCATATCTTGTATAAAGATGGTTTTTACATGCTGCAGCGGCGCGATGGCCATTTGCTGGCAGGCAGCAGCCTCGAAGATGTTGGCTTTGATACCGGCGTGACTGACAGCATGCGGCAGGAAATGCTGTACAAGGCTGAAGCCATCTTACCTGCCTTGAAGGGTCAGCCGATTATCAAACACTGGAGTGGTTTGCGGCCGGGGACGCCGCATAATATTCCTAGTATTGGGCGGCATCCGCAGATCGAGAATTTATATCTGAATACCGGGCATTTTCGCTATGGCGTAACGATGGCGCCGGAGTGCGCGCGGCGGATTGTGGCATTGTTGGATTAGGCTTAAAAGGTAATTCTTTAAGGTTGTTTTTTTATTGGGGCGTTGCTTTTCGCCTTGTAGAGAGCCGTAGGGTGGGCATGGATGCCCACGCGGTCGGTTTGTGGTTGTTTGTAAGGTTGCTTTTCGCTCTGTCAGCGAGTTACTTTTCTTTGCTTGCACAAAGAACAAGTAACCAAAAGAAATGCACCCCAGCTTCCGCTTGTTTCCTGTGCTACTCGGCTTGCCGGGCGTCCATCGAAACTCAACCTGGTAGCTCACACAAAGCGTGAGCTACTGCGGGATTCGGACAGCCGATGGTCGAAAGCTCCCGTCAACCCTGCGTTGCTCGGCGCGGCAGATGGGGACCCGGAACACCTGTGAGTGCTACCACTAGTGATTTTAAGAAAAGAATCCGGTTTTCAAACTTTCCAAATTTCTACGCTGCTCGTTTGATGAGACAAATCCCATTCCATCACGCTGAGTAGCGGAGACAAAATAAGAGTAGAGGGAGCGACTGTCTGAGCTCCGCAACAAGCCACGAAGTGTGTGGCTTGTCAGGGCGAGTTTCGTGACCGGCTTATTTTGTTGAGCAACGCAAGGGAGCCGCAGGCCGTGATGGCTGGGTGCCCTCTTCTTTGGTTACTTTCTGGGGGGCAAGCACCAGAAAGTGACTCGCCGAGAGGCGAAATAAATCTGCCATCAACACTCAGTGTTGAAATTAGTCGTTCGTTACCCAATCCCCACTTTTCCCGCCATGCTTCTCCAGCACTCTAACCCCTTGTATCGTCATACCTCTATCAATCGCCTTGCACATGTCATAAATCGTCAGCAGGCCGACCTGCACAGCGGTTAAAGCTTCCATCTCTACGCCTGTTTGGCCAGTCGTTTCACATTGCACGCGGCAGCTGATGCTGTGTTGTGTTTCATCTGCCATAAAACTGACATCCACTCGGCTTAGGCTGAGCGGGTGGCAGAGTGGGATTAAATCACTGGTTTTTTTGCTGGCCTGGATGGCTGCGATACGGGCAATGCCTAGCACGTCGCCTTTTTTGGCGTTGCCTTGCAGGATGGTTTGCAAGGTGGCCGCTTGCATGGTGATGTGGCCTTCGGCGATGGCGATGCGTTTGGTATGGGCTTTGTCGCCGATATCCACCATGTGGGCATGGCCTTGGGCATTGAAATGGGTGAGTCCTGAAGTTGGTTTTGTCATGGGTCGGCTAGGATGAAAAAGGGTGAACTCAAGCGGTGAAGTCGTTATCATAACAAGTTTGGGTAGTTGGCACAGGCCTGTAATCAGGCGGTGCTATTGTAAACGCTGGGATTCATGGCTTTTAAACACATTACACATGCTTATCAACAGGGAGGCCGCCACGTGGTGCGTGGCTTGCTGTTGTGCGGCCTGCTGTTGGTGCCTGGGGCGACCTTGCTGGCTAATTATGCGACGGGTGTGTTTTCGGGTAAACCGTATGAGCCGGATGATCTTGACTTGAGTTTGCCATCAGATTCGTCTAACCAATTGCCGGAACTGGGTGATGCTTCGCAAACCGTGTTGTCATTGCGTGATGAAGAGAAGATTGCGCACCAGATCCTGAAGCAGGTTGCGACTAGCGAAGATGTGCTCGATGACGCTGAGGTGACTGATTACCTGCAAGCGCTAGGATCACGCTTGGGTGAAAGCAGCCCTGACCGTCAGCAGAAGTTTTATTTTTTTGTGGTGCAGGATAAGACCATTAACGCGTTTGCCATGCCAGGCGGCGTGATCGGTGTGCATACGGGTTTGTTTATGGCGGCCAATAGCGAATCTGAGCTTGCCAGCGTACTGGGTCACGAAATCGGCCACGTCACGCAGCATCACCTGGCGCGCATGCTGGCGTCACAAAAGTACGATATGTTTAAGAATATCGCGGCGACGGCGTTGGCTTTGCTGATTGCGCGTTCGAATCCGCAAGTGGGGATGGGCGCCATGACAGCGGCCTCTGCCGCCGGGATACAAAAGCAACTGGATTACACGCGGGAGCATGAGCGTGAGGCTGACCGGGTGGGCCTGACCATTTTGCAGGATGCAGGGTTTGATGTGCGTGCCATGCCGGCTTTTTTTACCACCATGCAGCGTGCGACACGCTTTTCTGACGGTGGCAGTATGCCCAGCTATTTGCGTACGCACCCGCTGACCAGTGAGCGGATTGCCGATATTGGTAACCGTGTGCAAAACTTGCCTTATAAGCAGATTAACGAAAGCCTGACTTTTTTCCTGATGCGGGCAAAAATCCGCGCTTTCCAGGGCGCGCCGCAACAGATGGTGGAAGAGTTTCAGAATAATATTAGCGAAGGCCGTTACCAGAACGAACTGGCAGAACATTACGGTCTGGCCTATGCTTGGTTGCGGGCTAACCAGGCTAAGAATGCGCAAGTGGAAATCGACTGGCTGGTGCAACATGGTATGAGTAGCCCTTACCTGGTCACGCTGAAGGGGGTGACCTTGGCCAAGTTGGGTCAGGTACCGCAGGCACAGGCGCAATTTGTGCAGGGCTTGCAGCAATATCCCAAGCACAGGATCTTGGCGCAAGGCGAAGCTGAGTCACTGGTGCGTAGCAATCAATGGGCGCCTGCGGTGACTTTTATTCAGAAGCAACTGGATACCTTTCCGGATGACGCCAAACTGTATGACTGGCTGGCGGCGGCGTATCAGGGGCAAGGCAAGCAGATGTTGCGGCATCAGGCCCTGGGTGAAAGTTATGTGCGTAAATATGATTTGCCGCGTGCGATTGACCAGTTTGAGATTGCCAGCAAAGCCAAGGATGGTGATTTTTATTTGCAATCCAGGGTTGAGGCACGACTGAAAACGCTTAGACTGCAACTCAAAATGGAGCAGGGCGATGATAAAAACGGATAACGGTATGCAAAGCGCGGCTCATGTGCAAAGACGCGCATGGTTGAAAGCAGGATTGGCCTTGGCCGCCATGCCGTTTTGGCTGGTCGCGCGCAAGCTGGAAGCGGCCACCTGGTTTACACAGGCCTTTGAGGCCAAACAGACGGCGCAAGTCATGGCGGCGCTGCAAGCGACGGCGGTACCGGTGTCAGCTGATTTACAGATTGATGCGCCACAGAAAGCTGAAAATGGTGCGGTGGTGCAGGTTGAATTGACGAGCAAGCTGGCGGCGGGCAACGTCAGCAGTTTGCGTTTGCTGGCGGATGCTAATCCGACGCCACTGATTGCCAGTTTTGAATTTGGCAAGCACGTGTTGCCCAGGCTGGTGACACGCATCAAGCTGGCGCAATCGGGTGAGGTCATTGCTTTATTGCAGCAGGCCAATGGCCAGTTTCAGCAACAGCGGCGACAGGTGATTGTGCTGGAAGACGGTTGTGCCGGTAGCGAACGTGAAGAGCCGTTTGCCAGTAGTATGAAAATGCGCGCGCGGTTACTTGTCGATAGTGCATTGGGTCAACAGGTGGCTGAACTAAAGATTATTATTCTGCATCCCATGCGTACTGGTCGCAGTAAAAACGATGATGGCCGAGTACTGCCTGCGCATTTTATGCAGTTAATGCAGGTGGTGCTGAATGGTCAGGTGATTGTGGATGCGCAAACTGGCACAGGCATTTCGCGTAACCCCTACTTTACCTTTTATATCAAAGAGGCCAAGGTGGGCGATGTGATTGCGGTAAACTGGCAAGATAACCTGGGTTATGAAGGCCATGGTCAGGTCACTGTTGCTAGTTAGATTTTATTGATTAAATATATTTATCAATAAAATTAATATAATCAATTTTACATATAATATATGTATGCTTAAAATGCATCCATTCGCTGTTGAAACGCAGCAAATTTTAATTAAGCGCTGTTTAATTAGCCAATGTTTTAACAATCATAAAGGAGAACTACATGTCATTGATTAACACACAAGTACAACCATTCAAGGCGCAAGCATTCCACAACGGTAAATTTATCGAAGTGACAGAAGAGTCTTTGAAAGGCAAATGGTCTGTGTTGATTTTTATGCCAGCAGCGTTCACTTTCAACTGCCCAACAGAAGTTGAAGATGCAGCTGACAACTATGCAGAGTTCCAGAAGGCTGGTGCTGAAGTGTACATCGTGACCACCGATACCCACTTCTCCCACAAGGTTTGGCACGAGACTTCACCTGCAGTAGGTAAAGCGAAATTCCCACTGGTAGGTGACCCAACTCACCAATTGACACGTGCGTTTGACGTGCATATTGAAGAAGAAGGTCTGGCATTGCGCGGTACATTCGTGATTAATGACCAAGGCGTGATCAAGACTGCTGAAGTACACAGCAACGAAATCGCCCGTGATGTAAAAGAAACCTTGCGCAAGTTGAAAGCGGCACAATACACCGCTGCTCACCCAGGCCAGGTTTGCCCAGCCAAATGGAACGACGGTGCTGCGACATTGACACCATCATTGGACTTGGTAGGTAAGATCTAATCTTATTGCCTTGAGCAAAGCCCTGCGTAAGCAGGGCGCTCAGGTAAAGTCACTCATCCATTGGTGGTTTTACCTGAGCGAGCTTCCCCCCAACCATTTTTGACTGCCATAAAGTATGGCCATGGCTTTCTGTCGCCGCAAGGTTCAGCAAGCATGTGATTTTGGAGAATAAAAAATGTTAGACGATACCTTAAAGACACAACTGCAAACCTACCTCGGTATGCTGCGTCAGCCTATCCGTCTGATCGCATCCCTGGACAACAGTGAAAATGCGGCAAAAATGCGCGAGTTGTTGCAAGAAATTAGCGCCTTGTCTGACAAAGTCAGCCTGGACGACACTGGCGATGATGCGCGTAAACCTTCTTTTGTGATTGCCAAAGAAGGTGAAACACACGGCGTGCGTTTTGCGGCGATTCCATTGGGCCATGAGTTCACTTCATTGGTGCTGGCATTGTTATGGACGGGCGGTCATCCACCCAAAGTGGAGCAGGACGTGCTTGACCAGATCAAGGCGCTGGATAGTGACTTGAATTTTGAAGTCTATATGAGCTTGTCTTGCCACAACTGCCCGGACGTGGTGCAGGCGACCACCTTGATGACGGTGTTTAACCCGCGCATCAATACTACGGTGATTGACGGCGGTTTGTACCAAGACGAAGTGAATGCGCGAAATATCATGGCGGTGCCTGCGACTTTCCTTAATGGCGAAATGTTTGCTTCTGGCCGTATGCTGGTGGAAGAAATTCTGGCCAAAGTGGATACAGGTGCTGTGGCTAAAGAAGCTGAGAAAATCAGTGCCAGAGAGCCATTTGATGTGTTAGTGGTGGGCGGTGGTCCGGCTGGTGCATCCGCAGCGATTTATGCCGCCCGTAAAGGCATACGCACTGGCATTGTGGCTGACCGTTTTGGTGGTCAGGTCAACGATACGCTGGCAATTGAGAACTTTATTTCCGTCAAGGAAACCGAAGGGCCAAAACTGGTGGCGGCGCTTGAAGAGCACGTGAAAACCTATGACGTAGATATCATGTCCTTGCAACGTGCGGTAGGCTTGAGTGAGCCGCAAAAAGACCACAAGCACGCTGGCCTGATTGAAGTGAAACTGGAAAATGGCGCGACCTTGCGTAGCAAGTCTGTGATTCTGGCCACGGGCGCACGTTGGAAAAACCTCAACGTGCCTGGTGAAGTGGAATACAAAAACAAGGGCGTGGCGTATTGCCCGCACTGCGATGGCCCTTTGTTTAAAGGCAAGCACGTAGCGGTAATTGGTGGCGGTAACTCTGGTGTGGAAGCGGCCATTGACCTGGCTGGTGTGGTTGGGCATGTGACCTTACTGCAATTCGACACCGAGCTCAAAGCCGATGCCGTGCTGCAACGCAAATTGCGCTCACTGCAAAATGTGACCATTTTAACCAGTGCGCAAACCACTGAAGTGACTGGTGACGGGACGCGTGTGAATGGCCTGACATACCTGGACCGCGTCAGTGGCGAGAGCAAGCATGTGGCGCTGGAAGGTGTGTTTATCCAGATTGGCCTGGTGCCTAACAGTGACTGGTTGAAAGGCAGTGTGAACCTGAGCAAATATGGTGAAATTGAGATTAATAACCACAATGCCACCTCATTGCCAGGCGTGTTTGCCGCCGGGGATGTGACGACGATCCCTTACAAGCAAATTGTTATTGCCATGGGTGAAGGCTCGAATGCGGCACTTGGCGCGTTTGATTACCTGATTCGTCAGTAATTGTTTGCACCCAATAAAAAACCTGCTTCGGCAGGTTTTTTATTTTGCGGAGTCAGCCTTGGTTAAGCAACCAAGGACAGGGAAACGGCTTCCGCCACTTTAATGCCATCCACGGCCGCCGACAAAATCCCCCCTGCGTAACCGGCGCCTTCGCCACATGGGAACAAACCTTTGGTGTTGATGCTTTGTAAGGTGTCGTCGTCGCGTTTGATGCGGATAGGGCTAGAGGTACGCGTTTCAACCCCGGTGAGCACGCCATCGGCCAAATCAAAATTGGGGATTTGTTTGGCAAATGCCGGAATTGCTTCGCGGATAGCGGTGATGGCGAACTCGGGTAAAGCGGAATCCAGGTTGGTGAGATGCACGCCTGGCGTATAAGACGGCGTCACTTCGCCAAATTCGGTAGAGGGGCGATTGGCTAAAAAGTCACCAATCAGTTGGCCTGGGGCCGAATAGTCGCTGCCGCCCAATACAAACGCATGGCTTTCCAACTGGCGCTGTAACTCGACGCCAGCCAATGGATGGTCAGGGTAATCTACTTCTGGTGTAATGCCGACCACAATACCTGCGTTGGCATTGCGCTCGTTACGGCTATATTGGCTCATGCCGTTGGTGACGACGCGATTAGGCTCGGAGGTGGCTGCGACCACTGTGCCGCCGGGGCACATACAAAAGCTATACACACTGCGGCCATTTTGCGCGTGATGCACCAGGCGATAATCTGCCGCGCCCAGTTTTCTCAGGATATCTTCGCTGTAGCTTTTGCCATAGCGTGCACGGTCAATCAGGCTTTGCGGATGTTCAATACGGAAGCCGACCGAAAATGGTTTGGCTTCGATATAAATCCCTTTGTTGTGCACCATTTCAAAGGTGTCGCGCGCGCTGTGGCCGACGGCCAAAACCAGATGCTGCGTGGCGAGGTATTCGCCTGTTTGCAAGGTCACACCTTGTACCTGCTGGTCTTGGATATCAATTTCAGTCACGCGGCTATCAAAGCGGATTTCGCCGCCCAGGCTGATGATGGTATTACGCATTTCTTCCACCATACTGACCAGTTTGAAGGTCCCGATGTGCGGGTGGCTGACGTATAAAATTTCTTCCGGCGCACCGGCTTTGACAAACTCTTGCAGCACTTTACGGCCAAGATGTTTGGGATCTTTAATCTGGCTATATAGCTTGCCGTCGGAGAAAGTTCCGGCGCCGCCTTCGCCAAATTGCACGTTAGATTCAGGATTGAGTTTACGTTTGCGCCATAACCCCCAGGTATCCTGGGTGCGCTCACGCACTTGTTTACCGCGTTCAAGCACAATCGGCTTGAATCCTGCCTGGGCCAAAATCAGGGCGGCAAAAATGCCAGCAGGGCCAAAGCCAACGACAACTGGGCGTTGTGTTTGCGCATTATTCTGGGTTGCAACAAATTGGTAGCTGGTATCAGGCGCGGGTTTAATATGCGGGTCTTTTTTAAATTTGGCCAGCAGTTTGGCTTCGTTTTTAACTTCGGCATCGATGTTATATACGTATAAAATCGCGTGCGATTTTCGGGCATCCACGCCGCGTTTGAATATTTCAAAACGGATCAATTCACTTTCAGGAATTTGCAGTTTGGTCAGCAGGGCGGCCTTGATCTGCTCGTCCTGATGTTTGATATTCTCCGCCTCGATAAGCGGTAATTTGATTTCGGTGATACGCAGCATAAATTGTCTCGTGGATAGTGGTTATCTATCAAAAGTGTATTTTATTATATTCAGACTAGTCGTATCATAGATTTTATTCGGCTTAGATTTAATCTACGCAAAAAAATGACGATATAAACTTCGTATGTTTAATTACAAGCGACGAATACTTATCCCGTTAATCATTGCTGCTGCACTTCTGTGCGTTTCAATGATATGGCTGTTTATTGCCATGTATCAGCTTGTCTATTATTCCGAACAAAAAGACCTGGTTGACCGGCAGCGATATGACATCGTCGCCTTGGGTAAAGCCATCACCAATGCTGAAAGCGGACAGCGCGGCTACTTGCTTACAGGCCATACCTTGTTTTTAGACACCTTGGAGCAGGGCCGTGTAGAAACCAGGCAGGTGATGGCCAGGCTGGATAAGCAGGCAGTGGACGAATCTGGTATTCGCCACGGGTTGGAAATCATCAAGCAGTTGATACACCAGAAGTTTGACGTCATGGACCAGAGTATTCAGGTGCAATTACATGCGGGTGAGTTTTCGCCGCACTTGTCGCTGAGCAAAGACAAAGGTCGCGAGGTGATGAAGCTGATTGATGATCAGCTGGATGAAGCTGACAGTAAGCTGGATGCATTAAGGAAAAGCTACGAGCAGGAAATCCGCAAACGTATGCTAGCTTCGGTGATTGGCGCCATTTTACTGGGTGTGCTGATTATTGGTGTGTTGCTGTTTTCTTACCGCAGTACAACGCTATTGCTGGAGCAAGTGCTTGAAAACCAGGCCGTCGCCAAACAAGCTAGTCACCACGCGGAGCACGATTTGCTGACCGGCTTGCCTAACCGTCGCAGCGTCGATGTGCATCTGGCCAACACCTATCAATTGGCAAGGCATACCTCCAAGCAGTTTGCGGTGCTGTTTATGGACCTTGACGGCTTCAAGCTGGTCAACGATAAATATGGTCATGGCGTGGGCGATGCGCTGCTGATAGAAGTGGCTGAAATGTTTAAAAAAGTACTCAGGCAATCAGACTTTCTGGCAAGGCAAGGTGGCGACGAGTTTGTGCTGGTAGTTGGCAGTTATCTCTATCGCCACGAGTTAACGCAATTGGCGGAACGCTTGATCAAGTTGTTTGCGCAGCCGGTGGTGGTGCGGGGCATTTCACTGGAGATCGGTGTCAGTATTGGCATCGCCGAATATCCACACCATGGCAAGCACGTGAAACAACTGCTGCATGTGGCGGATAAGGCCATGTACGACTCGAAGAAAAACGGTAAAAACCGCTACAGCTTTGGCTCGGAGTAAATGCGCTTAGCGCGCACCCTGATTATGCATCCTGCAGCATTTTTTTCAATGACTGCACGGTGACCGCTTTTTTAGCGGTCAGTGACCATTCATCCAATGCTTCCAGTACGGCCATCAAGGTCGGCAAGTCACGGCGCAGGTAGCGCAGGCAGTAAGCAATCACTTCGTCTGGCAGCTTCATGCCGCGATCACGCGCATGCGCACGTAGCGCATCGGCTTTTTCATCATCACTGAGTGGATGCAATTGATAGACCAGGCCCCAGGCCAGCCGCGTGGCCAGGTCGTCACGCAAGCCCATTTGGGTAGGCGCATGACTGCCTGCGGTGACTAATACGCCCCCTTCGGCCTTGATGTGGTTGTAGGTATCAAACAGCACGATTTGTGACTCATCATCCAGCAGGTGTACATCATCAGCAATGTGCGCGCCCATCTCTTGCGCTGCCAGTAGCAAGTGGCTTTTGCCGCTGCCAGACTCGCCCCACAAGTAAATAAAACGGGTGGTGGCCAGCCCAGCCAGCACCGCGTGCACACTGGCAAGGGCCTCCTGGTTTTGGCCAACGATATAGTTATCAAAGCTCGGCGCAGCCGGTGGTTGAATATTGAGCAACAGTTGTTTCACAGCAGTCGTTTCAGGTGGCTGGAGATCATTCGTCCAGGGTTTGGATAATTTGCGGCTGGCTGCTCAAATAAGCTTCGCTACGCAAATAGCTTTGTTTGGTATGGCGCAGGCCGACCGCAATCGCCGCGCTGACTGGTAATGCCAGCAACACGCCGGCAAAGCCAAATAACTGGCCACCAGCCATCAAGGCCAAAATCACAATCACCGGATGCAGGCCGATACGGTCACCCACTAGTATCGGTGTGAGGATAAAGCTTTCGACCAGCTGGCCGACGCCAAACACCAGTAATACCGGCACGACCTCTGGCAGCGAGGCAAATTGTAGCAGTGCCAGCACGACCGCCAGTACGAATGCCAGTGCAAACCCTAAGTAGGGTACAAAACTCAGTAAACCGGCAATCATGCCGATGGAGAGTGCCATATCCAGGCCCGCCAACCATAAGCTGACACTGTAAAACACGCACAATGACAGCATGACCGATAATTGGCCGCGTAAAAATTCAGCGACGACGCGATCGATTTCGACCGACATGCTGCGCACGCGACCTACCCAATCGCGCGGAATCAACTCGCCGATCTCAGCCACCATGTCATCCCAGTCGCGCAAAAAGTAAAACAGCACCACCGGTAATAAACAGATGTTGGCAAAAATGCCAATCAGGCTCAGGCTTTTCTGGCCAGCATTGAGCAGGAAAGCGCCTATCATGCTGCCTGCCGTTTGCCAGTGTTCGGTGATCAGTTTTTGCACATCGGTATGATTCAGGTCGAGGTGGATGCCAAAGCGCTGTACCAGCCACGGCTCGACTTGCTGGTGAAAGTGATCCAGCAGTAGTGGCAATCGTTGCGCGATGAGCAGTGATTGCTGTTGCAGCAAGGGGATGATGATGAGCAGCAGGCCGGTGATGGCGAGGATGACGCCCAGCATGACCAGTAGCGTTGCCAGTGTGCGGCCGATTTGCCAGCCCTTAAAGCCGGTTTCACTCAGGCGGTCTACCAGCGGATCCAGCATATAGGCAATGACTGCCGCCGCCAGGAAAGGGGTCAGGATAGGTTCCAGCAGGTAAAACAGGTAGATAAAGACCGCCGTCACAATCCACCAGCGGTGATCGCTGACAAACTGGGTGGCCACAGATTTCTGATGTTCCTGGTCTGACATAGTCGTGTGTGACACATCCGCACAATCCGGCATAGGTCGAAGCGGCAAGATGCGTTAAAATAATGATTATTTTAAAATTATACTGAATTTCAACGCTGTATCGCGCTTTGTTGCAAACATCTGCGCTGGTCACAGTGGTTTACCTGATTAATCGCATTGAAAGAAACGAGAGTATCTTGACGACTTCTTCTGATAAAACATCACTCACTTACCGCGATGCCGGTGTCGATATGGAGGCTGGTGACGCCTTGGTCGAGCAAATCAAGCCATTTGCCAAACGCACTATGCGTCCTGAAGTGATGGGTGGTATTGGCGGTTTTGGTTCGCTGTTTGCCATGCCTAAAAAATTCAAGGAGCCAGTGCTGGTCTCCGGCACCGATGGCGTGGGCACCAAGCTGAAACTGGCTTTTCAGTTGGACAAGCATGATACCGTGGGTATCGACCTGGTGGCCATGAGTGTCAACGATATCCTGGTACAAGGTGCTGAACCGCTGTTTTTCCTCGACTATTTTGCCTGCGGCAAACTAGAAGTCGGTACCGCTGCTGCCGTGATCAAAGGCATCGCACTAGGCTGTGAAGAGTCTGGTTGCGCGCTGGTCGGCGGTGAAACGGCTGAAATGCCAGGCATGTATCCTGCTGGTGAATACGACCTGGCAGGTTTTGCCGTTGGTTGCGTGGATAAAGCCAATATTATTGATGGTTCTACCATCAAGGCGGGTGATGTGGTGCTGGGTCTTGCTTCCAGTGGCGCCCACTCCAATGGATACTCATTGATCCGCAAGCTGATTGAAAAATCCGGTATCGATATGGAATCCGATTTTCATGGCCGCCGCTTTAAAGACGTGGTCATGGCACCCACCAAATTGTATGTGAAGTCTATCCTCAAATTACTGGATACCTTGCCAGTGAAGGGCATGGCGCATATCACGGGTGGCGGCATTACTGAAAACATACCACGCGTGTTACCAGCCGGCCTGACGGCGGAAGTGCAGAAATCCAGCTGGACTTTGCCACCGTTGTTCCAATGGTTGCAGGCACAAGGCAACATCGAGCCGATTGAAATGTACCGCACCTTTAACTGTGGCATCGGCATGGCGGTGATTGTCGCGGCTGAGCACGCCGAGCAGGCACAGGCCTTGCTGGCTGGTGCAGGCGAGACGGTGTACCGCATTGGCCAGATTCGTGCGCAACAGGCAGGTGAAGCGCCAACTGTGGTTGTTTAATGCTTATTGGATTAATGCTGCGTTTCAGCAATCATAAGCACTACGTGCTGGCCACCATGCTGCTGTTGGTGGCGCCGCTGCTATCAGCCGCGCCCAAGCAGCTCACGCTGAAATATGATTTGCTGCAACAAGGGATTACCATAGGTACTGTCAAAGATCAGTTGAGCGTGACGGGCAACCGCTACCAGATCGCGTCTCTGGCTGAGGGTAAGGGGATTTATAAGCTCATGGGTGAGCGCACACTCTCTAGCCAGGGCCAGGTGATTGCGAATACACTGCGGCCAACGCGTTTCGAGTCCCGCCAGTCCAAGCATCCGGATAAAGCGCTGATCAGTGATTTTGACTGGGCAAAAAAAATGCTCAAGATGCAGATTAAAGATGAGCAGGTGACAGACACCTTATCCAAGGGCACGCAGGATTTATTAAGCGTCATGTATTGCTGGATGTGGCAACCGCCCAAAGCCAAGCAAGTGAGTTTCCCGGTTGCCAACGGCAAAAAGCTGGCGCCACACACCTTTGCAGTTACTGAAGAAGCGACGCCGCTAAAAACAGAGGCTGGGACATTTAATGTGATTAAACTGACAGATGCCGATGGTGAGAAAACCCTGTATCTGGCCAAAGATAAGGGTTATTTGCCAGTGAAACTGGTGATTCAAGACGATGGCAAACGCATGGAACAGGTGATCACCAGTATCACCGGTCAGTAATTCTCCAGCGAAAGAAAGCGCGTGATGCAAGCATCAGGTCTGCGGCACTGGATTCAACAGCATGTTTCATGGCCATTGGCGCTGGCACTCTGTTTGTCCTTGCTGTTACATGTGATGGTGTTTAGCGAGGTCAATTGGCGCAACTGGTTTGAGGAGGATGCGCCACAGCAGACCGTGCTGCAAGCGCGACTGTCACCGCCTCCCATCACTCAAGCAGCGCCAGCCGCCCCCATTAGCAAACCACGGCCAGCCGCGCTTAAAACTGCCTCGCCGTCGCCCAAGGCACCTGCCGTCAAGCCTGAGCTTCCAGACGAATCTGCCGCCGGCGTGACAGCGCCTGCATCTGAGTCGCCTACGGTGGCTGAACAGGCCGTGATCACTGAGGAAGAATCGCAAGCGAAGTTGGCAGAAATTGCTGCCTGGCATGAAATGGATCAACCCGCTGCTGTAGCCGATGATGCAAGACCGGTGCCTTATCAGCGTGTGAGCACCGCCTTTGTGGTGTATGTGAATGGTGAAGAGCGGCCTGCAGGCAGCGCCAGTATTGATTATGTGCAGGACAGCCCGGGTAGTTACACACTGCGTTGGCTGGTTGAGGGGCGTGGTCTGTTAAAATTGCTATATCCCTCGCTGGAGCAGCAAAGCACAGGCGAAGTCGGGCCCGGCGGCCTGAAGCCGCACGTTTACCGTTATGCGTTTGGTAGCCGCGCCAGCAAAACATATGAAGCCACGTTTGACTGGGAAACCAATGTGATTACCCTGAAAACGGCCAAAGGCGAGCAGCGGCGGGATTTGCGCGTGAATACGCAGGATATCCTCAGCTTTATGTACCAGTTTATGTTTGTGCCACCGCTGCAAGAAATGCATGTGACGCTGACCAATGGCCGCCGCGTTGGTGAGTATGAATATACGTTTGAAGGTGAAGATAGTCTGGTGATTGCCGACCAGACCATACAGACGGTGCATATTGTGCATACACGTGGCGACACTGACGAAAAAGTAGAACTCTGGCTGGCCAGCGATTACCGCTATGTGCCGGTCAAAATCAAAAAGCTGGAGAAAAACGGCATGGTGATTGAGCAAGTCGCCACGCGGTTGATCACCGAATAATGTAGGTATTTGAAAGATTCTGATGAACCAATCCCTGATGCGCCAGACGGCGATGTTGTTAAACGACATACTGAAATTTGAAAGCCCGGCCGATGCCAAGCTTAGCGAATTTTTTCGTCAACACCGTGAGTTAGGCACCAAAGACCGAGCCTGGGTCGCTGAAACCGCTTATGGCGTGTTGCGCCGTTATCGTTATTTGCGCGAAGTCTCAGTCAGTGAGGCCGATGAACAGGAAGATACACGTAAGCTGATTATCGCCTGGATGCTTAAGATCGAAGGCAAAAGCATCCGCGACCTGGATGAGATGCTGGATGAGCGCCAGAAAGAATGGGCGGTGACCATCAAAGCCAAAAACAGCGAAGGCTTTGCACCTGCTGTGCTGGCAGACGTGCGTGACTGGTTCTGGCACAAACTGGTTGAGCAATATGGCGAAGCCGAGGCCATGACCATTTGCCGCAGCATGTTTGAACAAGCCAGCCTCGACTTGCGCGTAAACACGATTAAATCCAACCGTGAAGAAGTACTGTCACGCATGCTGGCCGAAAACACGGTGAAAGATAACGTCATCACGCCAACGCCTTATTCTCCTTTGGGTATCCGCATGGGTGCGCGTTTGAATATCGGCAAACATATCCTGTTCACCGAAGGCAAGATTGAAGTGCAGGACGAAGGTAGCCAGTTACTGAGTTACCTGGTCGCCCCTAAACGCGGCCAGATGGTGGCTGATCTGTGCGCGGGGGCGGGTGGTAAAACCCTGGCGCTGGGCGCACTGATGAAAAGCACCGGTCGTTTATATGCGTTTGATGTGTCAGAAAAACGCCTGAATAACCTGGGCCAGCGCCTGAAGCGCAGCGGCTTGTCTAACCTGCAAGCGCAATTGATCAACAATGAAAACGACTTGAAACTCAAACGCCTCAACGGCAAGTTTGACCGTGTGCTGGTCGATGCACCATGTAGCGGTTTGGGCACATTGCGTCGTAATCCTGACCTGAAATGGCGTCAGACCGAAGAAGATGTTGCCGAGCTGAATGTGAAGCAAACCAATATCCTCGCCCGTGCGGCCAAGTTGTGCAAAGCCGGTGGCCGCGTTGTTTATGCAACATGTAGCTTGCTGCGTGATGAAAACGAAGCGATTGCCGAAGCGTTTTTACAAGCGCATCCGGAGTTTAAATTGGTGCCTGCCAATGAAGTGTTGGCGCAACAGAATATTGTGCTGGATACCGGTGATTACCTGAAGTTACTGCCACATCTGCATGGCACGGATGGTTTCTTTGCCGCGGTGTTTGAAAAAGCCGCTTAAGCGTAAATTGAGGCAGCTTAGGCTGCCTCTTTTTCATTCGATGGTTTGAGCAGTTTGGTGCAGGCCATCTGCAAGGGTTGCAATACATATGAAAAAACTTGGGTTGAATGGGCAAATTTTTTTCGCTGCCGCCGCGGCAGTGGCGCTGGGCCTGTTTGCGCATGGCAAACAAGTCGATAGCGCTTTATATGCCGCCAATCTGGTTGGCACCTTATTTATTGATCTGCTCAAAATGGTGATGATCCCGCTGGTGTTTTGCGCCATCGTCACTGGCATCGCCAACCTGCGCCAGCATAGCCAGATGCATGTAGTGTGGAAAACGACTCTGCTGTTTTTTGCGACAACCACGTTGATTGCTGTGGTGATCGGCCTCGGCGCCAGTCACCTGTTCAAACCCGGCGCAGGCTTGCATCTGGATATGTTTGCCGATGCCATGCAACAGTTCGAAACCAAACAGCTCACCTTGCCTGAGTTTTTCACGCAATTCCTGCACGGCATCTTTATGAACCCGTTCAAAGCGCTGGCGGATGGCAATATCCTGGCAATTGTGGCGTTTGCCTTGTTGCTCGGCATTGCGCTGGTGGTGTCTGCCGCGCGTTATCCGCATTTGCTGGCGGTGTTCGAAGAGGGCATGGCGGTGGCGATGCAGATGATCAACTGGATCATGCGCCTGGCACCGTTCGGTATTGCCGCGTTGCTGTTCAAACTGGTCGCCACGCAGGATGTCAGCCTGTTTGCGAACCTGGCCAAATTTATGCTGGTGGTCACAGGCACGACCTTGTTACACGGCATCGTCGTGTTGCCCTTGTTGCTGTTTCTACTCACCGGCAAGCGCCCGTGGTGGTTTTTGCGGCAAGCCAAAGAGGCATTGTTGACCGCATTTGCCACCAGTTCTAGCAATGCCACCATGCCGGTGACTATGCGTTGTGCCACGCAGAATATGCAAGTCAAACCCGAGATTGCTGGCTTTGTGGTGCCGCTGGGCGCGACGGTGAACATGGACGGCACCGCGCTATACGAAGCTGCCGCCGCCCTGTTTGTGGCGCAACTGGCCGGCATAGAGTTGTCACTCGGCCAGCAACTGGTGGTGTGCTTTACCACCATGATCGCCGCCATGGGCGCGCCCGGCATCCCTAGTGCGGGCATGGTCACCATGGTCATGGTATTGCAAAGCGTAGGCTTGCCCGCCGAAGCGATCGCCATTCTGTTACCGATAGACCGCTTGCTGGATACCGTGCGCACCTCCGTCAATGTCGAAGGTGACATGATAGGCAGCCTGGTGGTACAACACCGGATAGAAAAATTAGCGCAACAAACGTCATGACTGAATTAATCATAAGACCTGCCCAGGCGCAGGATGCCGATGCCATTTCGGTATTGGTCAACCGTGCTTATCGCGGTGACAGCAGCCGTGCAGGCTGGACCACCGAGGCTGACTTGCTCGATGGCAAACGTACAACGACCAGCGATGTCATGGCATTGTTAAATCGTCACGATGTGGTGATTTTCACCGGCTGGGTGGCGGAAGCGCTCATGGTCACGCTCTGTGCCGAATGGCATGCGGAAGCGCAGGTCGCGCATCTGGGCATGATTGCAGTAGAACCCACGGCACAAAATCGCGGCTATGGTAAACAGGTGATTCTGGCGGCAGAGCAATGGGCGGTTGAGCGCTGGGGAGCGCGTGCAACTCAAATGGCTGTGGTGACTTTGCGCCAGGAGTTGATCGCGTTTTATCAACGGTTGGGGTATCGGGCAACGGGGGAGTTAAAGCCTTTTCCGCACCTGCCGGAGATGTGGCAGGCGAAGGTGGAAAATATGCAGTTAATGACCTTGCAAAAGGGGTTGGTTATCTAGCTTATGTGTGTAAGTTAAACTGCGGTGATGCTGGATTAGGATGAAAAGGTAATTCTTGTAAGCGAACTGTCGAGAGCCGTAGGGTGGGCATTAATGCCCACGGGGTTGGTTTGTGCGTTTAGGGGAGGTTGCTTTTCGCCTTTTCGGCGAGTTACTTTTCTTTGCGTGCCCAAAGAATAAGTAACCAAAAGAAATGCACCCCAACTTCCGCTTTTATCCTGCGCTACTCGGTTTGCCGGGCGGCAATCAAAAACTCGCTCCTGCGGAGCTCAAACAGTTGCTTGCCGAAAACTCCCGTCAACCCTGCGTTGCTCGGCGCGGCAGATGGGGGCCCCGAACACCATGCGACTGCAACCATTCGCGAATTGAAGAAAAAGAATCTGGTTTTTGAACCGTCCAAACTTCTACTATGTGAGTTTGGCGAGATAAATCCCATTCCATCACGCTGAGTAGCGGAGACAAAATAAGAGTAGAGGGAGCGACTGTCCGAATCCCGCAGCAGCTCACGGTTTTTGTGAGCTGCCAGGTTGAGTTTCGTGACCGGCTTATTTTGTTGAGCAACGCAAGGGAGCCGCAGGCCGTGATGGCTGGGTGCCCTCTTCTTTGGTTACTTTCTGAGGGGCAAGCATCAGAAAGTGACTCGCCAACAAGGCGAAAAGCAAGGTATCGAGTTATCTCAATACATAACTCCCTTGACCATTCCCAACAATCCACGTAAATTCGATAACCTTATGAACAAGCAATTCCTCCAATCTATTGTTGTGATGATGAACCGAAAGGCATTGTGGCTAGTCGCCACATCGTGCTGCGGTTGCTGCTTGTCGTAATTTTTTTGCAACCGCGGGCTCTCCGCGGTTGATCTTGTAACACCTCTCCCGGCGAGCCCCATTGATTCAGGGCTCATATGAAAGACTCTTCCCATCCGTATTACGGTGCCATGCTGGTGCTGTTGTCGTCCGTGGCCTTTTCGTCGAAAGCGATCATGGTCAAGCTGGCTTACGCTTATCACCTAGATGCCGCGACCTTGATCGCGTTGCGGATGGCATTTGCTATCCCATTTTTTGCCGGGCTGGGTTGGTGGACGATGCGCCAGGGCGTGCCTATGGATATGACGGGTAAAGACTGGGTGGCGTTGCTATTACTGGCGGTGATTGGTGGTTATGGTTCGATGTGGCTGAACTTTGAGGGGCTGCGCTATGTATCCGCCGGGCTGGAGCGGGTGATTCTGTTTCTCTACCCAACGCTGGTGGTGGCGATGAGCGCGGTATTTCTCAAACACGCTATTACGCGTCGCGAGTGGTTTGCCATGGTGACCAGTTATGCCGGGGTGGTGCTGGTGGTTTGGCATGATGTGGAGTTGGCAGGGCTGGATTCTGCCGACACGCTCTATGGTGCATGGCTGGTATTGCTGAGTGCGATTGTGTATGCGGCTTATTTGCTGGTGAGCGGGCAACTGATTCCCAAGCTGGGCGCCAGCAGGTTTACTGCGATGACCATGAGTCTGGCGGCGCTTGCCAGTGCGGCTCATTTTGGCACCAGTGGTTCGTTTGAACAGGTGGCAGCGCTGCCAAACGCAGTGTATGTGCTGGCTTTTTTGATGGCGCTGATTGCGACGGTATTGCCTTCGGTATTGATGAATATGGGTATACACCAGCTCGGTAGCCGCAAGGCGGCATTGATCAGTGCGATTGGGCCAGTGGCTACGATTGTGCTGGCCTACCTGTTTCTGGGGGAGTCACTTTCCTGGGTACAGGGGATGGGTACTGCGCTGGTGCTGGTCGGGGTGATGGCGGTGAGCCTGGAAAAGAAGCCGCGTATCCCTGAAGCAGCCGATGCCAACGCTTAATCTGTTGATCGTGTGATGCGTTGCCAATCAAAGAATGGGCCGGGGTCGGTTTTGCGCCCCGGTGCAATCTCTGAGTGGCCGACAATATGTTGAATGGCATAGCGTTGCTGCAAGGCATGGATCAGCGCCTGTAAGGTGACGTATTGCACATCTTCAAAGGCCTCTATGTCGCTGCCCTCTAATTCAATACCGACTGAAAAGTCATTGCAGCGTTCGCGGCCCTGCCATTGTGAGAGCCCGGCATGCCATGCGCGCTGGTTGCAACTGACAAATTGCAGTAACTCACCCGTGCGGCGTATTAGAAAGTGTGACGAGACCTTGAGGTGAGCAATCTCGGCATAATACGGATGTTCTTGCGGGTCTAGCTGGTTGGTAAACAATTGCATAATGCCCTGGCCACCATACTGGTTGGGCGGCAGGCTGATATTGTGGATGACGATCATGTCCACTTCGGCAGGCGGCGGTCGTTCATCCTGGTTGGGCGACAATAGGTATTGGACCGGGCTGGCGATGCCAGCGGCATCAATGTGGATAGCAGAGGCAGGTGTGTGCGACATGCGAACATTGTAGGTGAATTTGGGCGAATTGCGTTATGATTCCGCCCGCGTGCACACGTTTGTCATGCACATGCGGGGCCGGCGGTGGCCGCATGCGATATTGATTGCCGCCAGACAGGAACAGTCATGGTTTTTTTACAATTATTGCTAATGTTGCTGGTGATTTTGGTGGCAGCTGAGGTCTTCACCAATGCACTGGAACATTTAGGCGAAAAGCTCGGTATTTCCGAAGGCGTCACTGGCTCTATTTTTGCGGCGGTAGGTACGGCATTGCCGGAAACGCTGGTACCTTTGCTGGCTATTTTCTCCTATACCTCATCGACCGGCGACAGCCATGCCGGGCACGATATCGGTGTCGGCGCTATCTTGGGTGCGCCGCTGATGCTGGCGACTTTGTCCATTAGCTTAATGGCGTTTTCGGTGCTGAAACGTCGTGGCGCGCATGGACATATCCGTCCTGAGCGTACCGGCCTGATTCGTGACCTCAACTTCTTTATCCTGGCCTTTATTTTCGCCACCATCGCCATGTTTATTCCGCACACCGAGGCATTGGTGCGCTACGGCATCAGCATCCTGATGATTCTGACCTACTTTGTCTATGTACTGATGACGATTAAGGCCTCCAAAGGCCTGGTAGAAGAAGGGCATGCGACCGAAGCGGAAGATGTCATGATGCTAGCCAGACTAGGCTTGCCGACGAATATGGCGACCATTGTGCTGCAATTGCTGATTGGCCTGGGCCTGTTGATTGCGGGCGCCAAAGGTTTTATTAACGAAGTAGAAACGGCTGCGGCCATTTTAGGCGTATCAGCGTTGCTGCTGTCTTTGCTGATTATCCCGATTGCTACCGAGTTGCCGGAAAAAGTGAATAGTATTTTGTGGATACGCAAGGGTAAAGATACCCTGGCGTTCGGCAATATTACTGGTGCCATGGTGTTTCAGGGCACGCTATTACCGGCCATTGGCATTATGCTGACGGATTGGGCACCGAGACAGGAAGTGGCGTTAGGCATATTGATCACCTTGCTGGCAGCGATTTGGGTACGTTACCGCATCGCCAAAGGTGGCTTGCTGGTGTGGCATTTACTGGTGAATGGCTTGTTCTATCTGGCGTATCTGGCGATTGTGTTGAGCTAATCAAACATAGCTAAAAAAAGGGCGACTTGTAGTCGCCCTTTTTTATTTTCAGCCTTACTCTTCGTCGCCTTCAGTATCGTCCAGGTCAGTATCCTGTTCTTTGGATAGCCCAAGTTTGGACAAACGATAGCGCAGGGTGCGGAAGCTGATGCCTAATAGTTTAGCCGCCGCCGTTTTGTTGTTATTGGTTTTTTCCAGAGCCTGCAAAATAGTGCGTTTTTCAATATCTTCCAGGTAATCAGACAAGCTGATATCCATAGGCAACATCGTGCTGCCGGAGGTTGCCTGGGCCGTTGGCGCGCTCTCGCGTGGAGGTGTGGCAGCGAGAATGGCCGGGATTTGCTGGCTGGGTTCATCCAGGTTAGGGGCGTTCCATGGCAACACTGGTTTGTCACTCAGGCTGGCAGGCATCTCCTCCAGAGACAGGTCTTCAACGGTAATGGTGACACCATCGCATAAGGCTAGCGCACGTTCCAGCATGTTTTCCAGTTCACGCACATTGCCATGAAAAGGCAATTGCTGAATATAGACTTTGGCTTCATCGGCAATGCCAGGGATGCCGATACCCTGCATCAGGCACAACTTGCTCAGCAAGCGCTCAGTCAGTTCTGGGATATCTTCGGGCCGCTCGCGCAAGGCGGGCATTTTGAGTTGAATCACATTCAGGCGGTAATATAAGTCCTGGCGGAATTCGCCTTTTTCCATCATGGCATTCAGGTTTTTGTGCGTGGCGGAAATAATGCGTACATCCACCGCCTCTTCACTGGTGCTGCCGACCACGCGTACTTTTTTCTCCTGAATCGCCCGCAACAGTTTTACCTGCATGGCTAGCGGTAAATCTGCGACCTCATCAAGAAACAGCGTGCCGCCGTTGGCGGCCTGGAACAAGCCTAGGGTATCCTGGATGGCACCGGTAAACGAACCTTTTTTATAGCCAAAAAATTCGCTTTCCATCAGGTTTTCCGGGATCGCCCCGCAGTTCACGGCGATAAAGGATTGATCCTTGCGCGAACTGTTGAGGTGAATCAGCCTGGCGGCCAGTTCTTTACCGCTACCAGACTCGCCGCTGATATATACCGGCGCCTGGCTGCGTGCCAGTTTGGCAATCATGGTACGCACATAGCCCATGGCTGGGGATGCGCCAATCAGGTCTACTGTATTGGCACCTTGCGATTCTTTTTGTGAAGATAACTTGAGCGCAGACTCTACCAGCGGGCGTAGTTGCTTGAGCGAAATCGGCTTGGTGATGTAGTCATAAGCGCCTGCTTTTAAGGCAGAGACCGCATTCTCTGCACTGCCGTAAGCCGTAATCACGGCGACTGGCAAACCTGGGAATTGCGCATTGATGTATTGCACCAGCTCCAGGCCCAAGCCGTCAGGCAGCCGCATATCCGTCAGGCAAAGGTCATAGCTGAATGAGTTCAGCATGTGTTTTGCATCCGTCACCGAGCTGGCACTTTCTGCCTGTATGCCCATGCGTTCCAGAGTCAGTACCACGAGTTCCCGGATATCGGTCTCGTCATCGACCACCAGGCAGCGATAAGAATTTACCATTTAAACGATTGCCTTTTTAACTGTCAGTGAAAATTGCGTGCCATTGGCACCGCTGATGTAATTTAACTTTGCGCCATTGGCTTCGGCCAGTTCACGGGCGATAAATAAACCGAGGCCGGTGCCGGTTTTTTCCGTGGTCATGAATGGCTCAAACAAGTGTGGCTGAATTTTTGGGTCCAGGCCGCTGCCATCATCTTTCACATGCAAGTGAATGAATTGGCCACTTTTATCGCCCACGACTTTGAGTTGCAAGCTTTGTGCATGCTGCTGGCTATGCCTCCAGCCATTTTTACATAAATTCCACAAAATCTGGTTGATATGCCTGCGGTCAAAAACGATTGCGCTCTCTTTGGCGGGCAGATCCAGCGTAAAGCTGTTGAGGTCTATTTTTTCCACGGCGCAGAATTGCTGGTAGAACTCTTGCACAAAGTGGTTGGTATTGAGTTGTTCCTGGTTGGTACGGTCGCGGCGGTTGAGTTCCAGCACGTCTTTGATAATCTGATCCAGCCGCTGCACATTGTCAGAAATGATTTGCAGCATACGCTGGGTGCCAGGCTGTTGCGAGTCTTCCTGCATCAGTTGTGTCGCGTGGCTGATCGCGCTGAGCGGGTTGCGGATCTCATGCGCGATATTGGCCGTCAGTCTGCCCAATGCGGCCAGTTTCACTTGGTGCGCCTGGGTCTGGATTTGTGACCAGTCTTCAATAAAAATCACCACCCCATTATCAATATTCTCTGAAATAGGGTGAAAGCGTATGCCGAGGTCGCGGTTATTGATACCGAGTTTAATTGCATCCGCCGCCGCGAGCTTGCTGGCAGGGGAGGATTGCAGGAGTTGCGTCACGGCAGGCATCAGCTCTGCGAGCGGCGTTTGTAGCTGGATGGCCGCTTGCAGCGTCATCTCTTCCAGCCCCAGCAGCTTGCTGGCTTGCTGGTTGTAGTGTTTGAGTTGCTGGTGCTGGTCAATCACTAATACGCCGTTGGGCATCTCTTGCGTAATCAGCGCATTCGTCTTGGCCAGGTACTCAATATCCTGGCCGCGTTGCGTCGCCAGGGTTTCGCTGCGTTGCATGCGCGCCGTCAATGTTTGCGCCAGCCAGGCGGTGGCGAAGCAGCTCAGGGAAAGCACGACGGCATTGCTGAAGTCATTGAGTGGCAGGTTGCGGTGGATGATCTGGAACGTGTTTTCGAGCAGGATGCCAATAGTGGCAATCGCGGCATAAAACAGGGCAAAACGGCCGTCGCTGATCAAGCCAGCAAAAATAATATTCACAATCAGCAATAAGCCAATGCCGCTCAGATTGCCAGGCAGAAAGTGCATCATGATCACCAGGAACACGATATCCAGGCTGGTTTGGATTTTTAATGCCAGGCCGCGTTTGCATTGCAGCGATTCAAAGCTGACGCTGACCGCAATGGCGTACAAGAAAAAAATCAGCAGTAGCCAGAATGACAGTGACGGTTCAGAGGGGGCGTTTCTAAAGTAAGGCCAGAGCTGGCTGCCAAACAGCATGCCAGAGGCGCCGAGGCGGAACAGGCTATAGAGCCGCAAATGCTGGCTGTCAGGTGTCTTTTCTGGCTGGGTGGTCGTGGTAGCCGTCATGCCACTGACTCCGTGGTCGCGCGGCTAGCGGCGCAGGCAGGGCGTGTGTGCGACGGATTGAGCAGGGTGATAGGATTTATTTTTTTGGTCGTCATAAGGGGTGGCCGAACTTTCGCTGCTATCGGGCTTATTCTAACAGTAAATAAATTTAAAACTGATATACTCGCAAGCGACAGGGAGATAAAACGGTGCATATTTCTGTGATGACATCTCATAATTCACAACAATATCGCGAAAAAAGCACGTGCGTCAGTGGTCATCACTGGTGATCTCGGGGAAGAGGATTTGTAGTGGCGAGTGCGCAAGAAATATCGGATTTTTTACGTCAGGTTGAAAAGCGGGCGTTCAGGCAGACCGCCTATGCGGTGCGTGATGACCATGCTGCGCTGGATATTGTGCAAGATGCCATGCTGAAACTGGCTGATAAATACGCCAGCAAACCTGTTGAAGAATACCCTATGTTGTTCCAGCGTATTTTGCAAAATACCATGCGCGATTACTGGCGTCGGCAGAAGGTGCGCAACCTGTGGACCACGCTGTTTTCGTCTTTTGGCCAGTCCGAGGACGAAGATTATGATCCGCTGGAAACCATAGAAGTAGAAAGTGCAGAGGGTGACCCCTCCGATCAACTGGAGCGGTCGCAAATCATGGCCCTGATCGAGAAGGCATTGGCAAAATTACCTTTACGTCAACGAGAAGCATTCGTGCTGCGTTATTGGGAAGAGCTGGATGTTGCTGAAACGGCATCGGTCATGGGGTGTTCAGAAGGAAGTGTTAAAACGCATTGCTCGAGAGCGGTCAGTGCGTTATCCACATTGTTAGAGCAAGCCGGGATCGGAACCCGCAAGTTACAAAAGAAGGAGTAAAGCCATGAGGAAACAACGTCATCCTGAAGACGACTTGCCTACCCCTCTGCGCGAAGGTGTTGAGTGGCTGAAGCAAGATGATCGCCCTTTACCGGCTGAGGTAGAGGCGCGCCTGGCAGATGCGCGGCAAGCCGCATTGCAGCAGTTTGCCAAATCAAGCCAGTCCGGGCATGCCTGGGCCGATGCCTTGTCGTGGGCCTCTTTTGGCCATCCGCGCATGGCTGGCATGGCTGCTTTGTCTGTATTTTTTGCCGTGGGCTTATTTGTCCTCTCTGCTAGCAATAATGATGATGCGATGTTGCTAAGTGATGATCTGCCGGTTGAGGCATTTGTCGATAGTGGGTTCGACGCCTGGCAATATTCAGAAAATATTTAAGTGGCCAGGCTGGATTAAAAGCACATGCTGGGCGTGATGAAGAGAATAATGTGTCAATGGAACAATGAGAAGTGATGCGAAATCATTCTGTGTTATTAGGGTGGGTAGTGTGGTCTGTATGTGCAAGCAGCAGCTTGCCGATGAGTGCCAATGCGGCTGACTATGATTCGAGTCAGCGCTGGCTGGCCATGGCGGATATCGGTGCGATCAAGAATGATCTGTCGCCGGCTGATCCTGCCGCCAATGTGACGTGGTCACACCTGACTGACCAGCAGCGCGCCGTGTTATCGCCGCTGGGTGGTGAATGGGACACGTTGCGTCCATGGCAGCGTGAAAAAATGTTGGATATCGCCAAAGAATATCCCAAAATGGATGCGCAAAAACAGCAGCGTATTCAGCATCAACTGGTGAAGTGGAGTCGCATGACGCCGTATGAGCGTGAGAATGCGCGCAAGCGTTATCAACAGTTCCAGAGTTTGAGCCCTGAGAAAAAAGAAGTGCTGCGCAAACAGTGGAAAGAGCATAAGCAAAAATCGGCGATTACCGAGGGCTATGATCCGGAGTTTGATGGTGCTGATCATTAGCCGCCTGTGGTGGTGCTAATAAAGGGAGGCGCTAATACAATGGTGCTGACAATAAAAAAACCCGCGATATTCGCGGGTTTTTTATTGTTTCTATTACATCCTAATTGGCTTCGTCGCCCAGTGTTCTGCTCATTGAGAGTCCGGTCAGCACGATACCGCCGTCATTATGTGAGGTTAGGGTGCTGTAGTTATGTTCCATCCATTTTTTAATGCGTCTGGCATCGCCGATACGTGTCAGTTTGCCAACAGAATCCAGCAATACCAGGATGAATGGTTCGCCTGCGATGGTGGCTTGCATCACCAGGCAGCGGCCCGCTTCACTGATATAACCAGTTTTGGAGAGGCCGATTTCCCAACTGCTGTTGGTGCTTTCGCGGACCAGTGCGTTGGTGTTGTGGAAATGGATGGGTTGACGTCTGCTGCCGACATTCAGGTCGTAGTCAGAGGTGGTGGTGATTTGACGAATCAGCGGGTATTGATAAGCCGCGTGTACCATTTTGGCAAGGTCCATGGCGGTAGACACGTTGTTGCTGGTCAGGCCGGTAGAGTCTTCAAAGTGAGTGTTCATCATGCCCAGGCTGGCTGCTTTGGCATTCATGTCCTGAATAAAGCGCGCCTTGCCGCCTGGATAATTGGTTGCCAGCGCAGAAGCGGCACGATTTTCTGAAGCGATCAATGCCAGGTTCAGCATGTCTTCTCGCGTCATGGTGGTACCCACTGGCAAGCGTGAAGAAGTCCCTTTCAGGTAATCCACGTCCATGTCGGTAATTGAAACCTGGTCGTTCAGGTTCAGTTTTGCATCCAGCACGACCATGGCAGTCATCAGCTTGGTGACTGAGGCGATGGGTGTCGGCGTATCCAGATTTTTGGAATAGATGATTTCGTGCGTGTTTTGGTTCATCACCAGCGCTTTGGTGGAGGCGATGGATAAATTGCCATTCACACTGCCTGACTTGCCTTGGAAAGAATCAAACATTTCTGCATCAATCGCAGGCCTGGCTGATTTTCTGGCATGCGCATGCAGTTTCACCGGACGCATGGATTTGGTTTTTTCCGGGTTGACGCGATATTGTGAGGAACGCGTACTGTATTTTTTGCTCTTGGCCGCAGAAACGGCCTGTTTTTTGGAAGGTGACTTTGCTATGGCTTGACCCGCAGGTGCAAAAGCGATGGAACACATTAGCAATACTTTAAGGCAATGCTTGTAAAAACTCATATCTCAACCTTCCAAAAACCCGATTCATTATTGCCCAGTTATTATTCAGAGTCAATCACTTATCGCAATTTTCTAGTGTAAAAAATTAAACAGTTTTTTGACTAACCTGAATAAGTTTTGGCGCGTTTCGCAGACTGTGGCACAATCATTATCTACTAAACTTTTGATTTTTAAATCATATGTCAGCAGGCTTGAAATACTTCTTTTCTAAAGACCACACCTGGGCGGCGCAGGCCGAAGATGGTGCGTGGTTGGTGGGGATCACTGATTACGCACAGAATATGCTGGGTGATGTGGTGTTTGTGGATCCGCCAAAAGTCGGCCAGTCCGTGCAGCAATCCAGTGTATGCGGGCTGATTGAGTCCGTCAAAACGGGTTCGGATATTTATGCGCCGCTGACAGGCGTCGTGCAAGCCATTAATGAAGAGGCGCTCTCTTCACCGGAAAAGATCAACGATCACCCTTATGCCACCTGGCTGTTCAAGCTGGCACCTGATGCCAGTGGTGTGGCGTCTTTGCTGGATCAGGCGGCTTACGACGCGCAACTCTAAATCGCTGCGCTTTTCGCGCAGTGGCTAATTCACTTTTTTGATTTTGAGTGTTGGTTCGGCGTATAGCAAATTCGCCAGATGTTGCGTCACCATCTTGCCCGGTTGCGCCTGGTTGTCCAGTGTCAGCATACGGTGGTGTATGTTGAGGTCGCGGCTGGCAAATCCCAGAAACAGCAGCATGGTCAGCATAAAAGGTAATTTGAGTGAGAGTTGTTGCATATCGTGCTCCTTAAAGTCTTTTCAATTCAAATACATCGCTGTGCTTTTGATGATTTGTAACGCGAATCAGGTATAATTTGCACTTGGTGAAATTTTTCCAGCAAGTTGCCCTTCAGGTTGTGTTAACAAATGCCTATCTACGATTTTCAATGTACAGCGTGTGGTTACCAGCAAGAGCTGATGCGCAAAGTGTCTGCGCCCTCTGTTGAGGCCTGCCCCAAGTGCGCGCAAGAGACCTTTAGCAAGCAGGTGTCTGCTCCTAATTTTCAGTTGAGCGGTAGTGGCTGGTATGCCACTGACTTCAAAAACGGTCAGTCTGCCGCAAGCGCTAAACCTGCCGAATCTGCTAGCACAGAGAGTGCTGCCAAGTGCAATCCAGGCTGTGCCTGCCATTAAAAAACAAGACGCATGAAAAAATATTTCATTACAGGTTTGCTGGTGCTGGTCCCACTGTTTATTACGGTGTGGGTGCTTAAAACTTTAGTGCAAACGCTGGACCAGAGTTTGCTGTTATTGCCGCTTGCCTGGCGTCCTGAAACCTTGCTTGGTGTGGATATTCCTGGCTTCGGTGTGATTCTGACGGTGGGGATCGTGCTGGCGACTGGCCTGGTGGCGACCAATATCTTCGGTCAGCAATTAATCGAGTTATGGGAAGGTCTGCTGATCCGCGTACCGGTGGTTAAATCCATTTATTCCAGCGTCAAGCAAGTGTCTGATACGCTGTTTTCTGATTCCGGCAATGCCTTCCGCCAGGCCTTGCTGATTGAGTATCCGCGTCAGGGTTCATGGACTATTGCCTTTTTAACGGGCACGCCAGGTGGTGATGTCGCCAATCACTTGCAGGGCGAGTATGTGAGTGTGTATGTGCCGACCACGCCTAACCCAACCTCAGGTTTCTTCCTGATGCTACCCAAGTCAGAGGTGATTGCGCTCGACATGAGTGTGGATCAGGCCTTGAAATACATCATCAGCATGGGTACAGTGGCGCCCTTGCCTAAACATCATTAACCGCAACACCACTTTAACTATATAAAATTATTATGATGCGTACACATTATTGCGGTCACTTGAACCGCGAACATATTGGACAAACCGTGACACTGTGTGGCTGGGCCCACCGTCGTCGCGACCATGGGGGCGTGATTTTTATTGATTTGCGTGATCGCGAAGGTCTGGCGCAAATCGTGATTGACCCGGATACCAAAGACGCATTCGCTATTGCTGAAACCGTGCGTAGCGAGTTTGTCTTGCGCGTGGTCTGTAAAGTGCGTGCGCGCCCTGAAGGCACCGTCAACCCGAACTTGCCGACTGGCGAAGTGGAGATGCTGGCAACTGAAATTGAAGTGTTGAACGCTTCACTGACGCCACCATTCATGCTGGATGACGACAATCTGACCGAGACCGTGCGTCTGGAGCATCGTTATATCGACCTGCGTCGTCCTGCCATGCAGAAAAACCTCATGCTGCGTTACAAGGTGGCAAAAAACCTGCGTGACTACCTGGATGACAACGGTTTTATCGAAGTGGAAACACCGATGCTGACACGTTCGACACCAGAAGGTGCGCGTGACTACCTGGTGCCATCCCGTGTACACCACGGTATGTTCTTTGCCTTGCCGCAATCACCACAATTGTTTAAACAGTTGCTGATGGTGTCGGGTTTTGACCGTTACTTCCAGATCACCAAATGCTTCCGTGACGAAGATTTGCGTGCAGACCGCCAGCCAGAATTCACCCAGGTCGATATCGAAACATCGTTCCTGGGAGAAAATGAAATCATGGACATCGTTGAAGAGATGATCCGCCGCATGCTGAAGAAGATTCAGGATGTTGATCTGCCTGCGACATTCCCACGCATGCCTTTCTCTGAAGCGATGAACCGTTACGGTTCAGACAAGCCAGACATGCGCGTGACACTGGAAATCACTGAGCTCAGCGATGTGATGAAAGATGTCGATTTTAAAGTGTTTGCCGGTGCAGCCAATATGGCCGGTGGCCGTGTCGCAGCCATTCGCGTGCCTAATGGTGCTGCGATCAGCCGTTCAGAGATTGATGCTTACACGGAGTTCGTCAAAATCTACGGTGCCAAGGGTCTGGCTTATATCAAGATCAACGACATTACCAAATTGAACGAAGAAGGCCTGCAAAGCCCAATCGTGAAAAATATTCACGTGAATGCATTGCAAGCCATCATTGAGCGCACAGGTGCACAAAATGGCGACATCGTATTCTTCGGTGCCGATAAAGCCAAAATCGTCAACGAAGCGTTGGGTGCATTGCGTACCAAAGTCGGCCACGAAAAAGGCCATGTTGATGGCCGTCAGTGGGCGCCATTGTGGGTAGTTGATTTCCCGATGTTTGAACATGATGAAGAGGCTGACCGCTGGGTGGCCTTGCATCACCCGTTCACTGCGCCTAAAGATGGTCACGAAGATTTGCTGGTCAGCAATCCTGGTGCCTGTTTGTCTAAAGCTTATGACATGGTGCTCAACGGCTGGGAAGTGGGCGGCGGTTCTGTGCGTATCCACAAACAAGACATTCAGTCCAAAGTGTTTGATGCATTGAAGATCAGCAAGGAAGAAGCGCAAGAGAAGTTCGGCTTCTTGCTGGATGCCTTGCAATACGGTGCACCTCCACACGGCGGCCTGGCCTTTGGCCTGGATCGTTTGGTAACGCTGATGGCGGGTGCCGAGTCTATCCGTGACGTGATTGCTTTCCCGAAAACCCAGCGTGCGCAATGCCTGATGACCAATGCGCCAAATGAGGTGGACGAGAAACAACTGCGCGATTTGCATATCCGCGTACGTCAGCAAAACGTCGCTGGCAGCTAAGCCGATTGGCCTCGGTGACCGGCATGGGCGACCAGCCAGTGTCAAGAAACAAAGCGCGTCTGCCATGGGGTAGGCGCGTTTTTTATTGGAGTGAATGCCTGAGGTGAGCGCATGATGGATATCCGCAGTTATATACGCACCATTGCAGATTACCCGAAAGCGGGTATCCAGTTCCGTGATATCACGACCTTGCTCAGGGACGCCACCGCGTTTAATGCCACGATTGATGCCCTGGCGCTGCATTATGCCGATACCGCCCTGGACAAAGTGGTCGGTATCGAGGCGCGTGGTTTTATTATCGGTGCGGCTGTGGCGAGCAAGCTTGGCCTGGGCTTTGTGCCAGTGCGCAAGCCTGGCAAATTGCCAGCGGCTGCACTTTCACAAAGTTATGCCCTAGAGTATGGTGAAGATGCACTGGCAATACATCAGGATGCCATTAACGCAGGCGAAAGCATTTTGCTAGTAGATGACCTGATCGCCACTGGTGGTACGGCCCTGGCCGCGGTTGCGTTGATACGCCAACTGGGCGGCGTAGTTGAACATGCCGGATTTGTCATCGACTTGCCTGACTTGGGTGGCTTGCAACATTTGCAGGCAAATGGCGTCCAACCCTTTGCCCTGTGTCAATTTGAAGGTCATTAATTTTTGTACTATATTGCGCAGGTTATTTGCGCCACTTTTTCGGCACTCATTAGATTGGAAAATCATGCCATTGACAGGAATTGATCACGTCAACTTTCGCACAGACCGCGACACCATGCATCTGTTGCGCGACTTTTATTGTGACGTGTTAGGCTTGACGGTAGGTAAACGCGTGGCCAGTACGACTTACGGCTACTGGCTGTATATTGGCAAGCAGGCTGTGGTGCACCTGGCTGAATACAAAACAGCCGAGCCGCCAAAACTGCATGTGCATGGCACTTATGATCATGTCTCATTTAACTGTAATGATATGGATGCCATGGAAGCCAATCTGCAGGCGCGGGGCGTGACTTACACCACGCGTATCCTCGCCAATGGTATCCGCCAGATTAATATGCGTGACCCAGCGGGCAATGGCGTGGAGTTGAATTTTTCCGAGTATGCGGATCCTAATTACGAGATGCGGCCCTCAGGCGACCCTAGCAAGCTGGCTTGAGTCTATGTGTGATACGCATCACATATTGTGGGGGTGTATCCATAAGACAATCCGTGACATACAAATTAAATCATTTGTTTGGATAGGGGAATAACATGAAAAAAATATGGGTGTTGGTATTGGGTTTGTCCGCAATGTGCCTGAGTGGTGTCGCGCAGGCAGAGGCGGATCCAAAATTGTGGGCGGTGGTGAAAGAGGCGTTCTTCCCCAAGCGCGATATTCAAGAAGTGGAGTTTCTCAAGATTGAAGCGCCGCGCCGCGCCGAAAGTGGTGCGCAAGTACCTGTAACCTTTATCTATGACAAGGCGGCAGCCAATGGCGTCGCGCTGAAAAAGCTGTATGTGATTGTCGATGCCAACCCGATTCAGCTGGCGTCTACCTATCACTTGACCGATATGCTTAACGGTTTCCAGATGGCCACCCGTATCCGCCAGGAAACAGATTCTTTTGTACGCTTGATTGGTGAAACTGCTGATGGCAAATTGTATATGGGCAAACGTGAAATCCGCGCCGCCGGTGGCTGTGGTGGCACCGTAGATAATAACGAAGCCGAAGTGCGTGCCGCCGCAGGAAAAATCAAATTAAACGTGGATGCACCCAAGTTTGGTGAACCGGCGACCGCTACTTTTAATATCCGCCATGTCATGCGCACGGGCTTGCAGCGTGACTTGGTGTCGCAAGGTTATGTGCCTGCGTTTTATATCAATAAAACAACTTTTACCTATAATGGCAAAGAGGTGATGACGGTGGATGTAGGTGTGGGGACCAGTGAAGATCCTTATATGAAATTTAGTTTTGTGCCAGATGCCCCGGGCAAGCTGGAAGTGGTGGCGACAGATAATGAAGGTAAAACCTTTACGCAAAGTCTGGATGTAGACAGCTAGAGACAATGTTGCGAATCAGGCCTCTTTATAGAGGCCTTTTTTGTTTTATGGCAAATGGCTATTGAATCGCGGTGCTAAAATAACCGCTTTAGGAAAGGGGATAAGATGAAGAGTTTTCGTAAAGAATTGTGGTTTAACATTTCCGCGCGTATGGATTTCAAGAACATTACACAGGACGTCGTCGCCTGCGTGCGTGAGAGTGGTGTCAGGGAAGGCCTGGTGCTGATCAATGCCATGCATATTTCTGCCAGCGTATTTATCAATGATGACGAGCGCGGCTTGCACCATGACTACAAAGTGTGGCTGGAGAAACTGGCGCCGCATGAGCCTGTGAGTGGTTACCGCCACAATGATACTGGCGAAGACAATGCCGATGCGCACATCAAGCGCCAGATCATGGGTCGCGAAGTGGTGGTGGCAATTACGGAAGGCCAGCTGGATTTTGGCCCCTGGGAACAGATTTTTTACGGTGAGTTTGACGGCCGCCGCAATAAGCGCGTGTTGGTAAAAATTATTGGTGAATAAATAGTGATGAAGTCTCCGGAGTTATTAGCCCCTGCGGGTGACCTTGACCGTATGCGCACCGCGTTTGATTATGGCGCGGATGCCGTTTATGCAGGTCAGCCACGCTATAGCCTGCGTGTGCGTGAAAATGATTTTTCGATGCAGAATTTGGCCATTGGTATTCAGGAGGCGCATGCACGCGGCAAAAAGTTTTTTGTCGCCAGCAATATTTCACCGCACAACGCCAAGGTGAAAACCTATATGCGCGATATGGCGCCGGTGATAGAGATGCAACCGGACGCTCTGATTATGGCTGACCCCGGCTTGATCATGATGGTGCGCGAGCAATGGCCGGAGATGCCGGTCCATTTATCTGTACAGGCCAATGCGGTGAATTATGCTTCGGTGAAATTCTGGCAACGCATGGGGCTGACGCGTGTGATTCTGTCGCGCGAGTTGTCGCTGGATGAGATTGCCGAAATCCGCCAGGAATGCCCGGACATGGAGCTGGAAGTATTTATCCATGGCGCCCTGTGTATTGCGTACTCAGGCCGTTGCTTGCTGTCTGGTTATTTCAACTCGCGTGACCCCAATCAGGGCACGTGTACCAACAGTTGCCGCTGGGATTACAAGGTGCACGATGCGCAAGCTGATGCGGCAGGTGTCATCCGTTTGAAAGAGTTTGATTTCCAGGCAGAAATGGAGAAGTCCAGCTTGTCGTCGTGTGGCTCATTGCCACGCCATCCGGCGGCCGAACAGGTTTACCTGATTGAAGAAAAAGGCCGCCCGGGTGAGTTGCTGCCTATCATGGAAGATGAGCACGGTACTTACATCATGAACAGCAAGGACTTGCGTGCGATTGAGCATGTGGAAAAGCTGATTGCGCTGGGCGTGGATTCACTCAAAATTGAGGGTCGTACCAAGTCACGTTATTACGTGGCCCGTACCAGCCAAAATTATCGCCAGGCGATTGATGATGCAGTGGCCGGGCGTCCCTTTGACTGGCGTTTGCTGGGTGAGTTGGAGAACCTGGCTAACCGCGGTTATACCGATGGCTTTTATCAGCGCCACCATACGGCGGAGCACCAGAATTATAAGCAGGGACATTCCAGCGCCAACCGTAGCCTCTATGTGGGTGATGTAGTGGCGTATGACGCCGAGCGTGGCTTGGCCTCCATTGAGGCGCGTAATAAATTTGCCGTGGGCGACAAATTGCAATTGATACATCCTAGCGGTAACCGCGATATCGTGGTGGATCAGTTGTTTGATAAGCGTGGCGAGCCAGTGCAGCAGGCGGCTGGTAGCGGCCACTTTGTGAAGCTGCCTGTTGCCGCGGCTGCGTTGAATAATGCGATGGTGGCCCGATACTTATAAGCCAGTTTCAGCACTTGAAAAGGGGAGCATGGCTCCCCTTTTTTATGGATGCTGCAAGGTGTGGCTAGCTATGGATATAACTTTCCAGTTGCTTGATCAGTTCTTGCTGGTAGCTGATGGTTTCCTTAAGGATATCGCCAATTGACAGCATGCCCAGCATCTTGCCGTTATCGACCACAGGCAGGTGGCGGATGCGTTTGTCCAGCATGGTGCACATCGCCGATTCCACCAGTTCTGCCGGTTTGCCGGTAATCACCTTCTCGGTCATGACTTCGCTGATGGTGGTTGTTTTGGATGAGCGGCCTTTGAGTATCACTTCGCGGGCATAGTCCCGTTCAGAGAAAATGCCGACCAGTTCGCCATCCTTGATCACCGCCAGCGCACCGATCTGGTATTCCGCCAGGATGACCAATGCATCGTACACGGGTCGGTTAGGCGCAATACTGATGATGCCTTGGTGTGTTTTATGAGAGAGTACTTGTTGAAGCGTCTTCATCACTTCCTCCTTTCATCGGGCACAGGCAACTAATATACACCGATGTGGTGGTTAGTAACATATTTGTTTCATTTTAGCTTGATCTCACTTGACATAATTAGCCAGCTAACTATAATGTGGCTAATTATGTTGCAACTTAGAGATCTCCCTACCCAAGAAACCCTGCAACGGTTTGCCCAACGGTATCCCGCAGCAGATGTGACGGCCATTGCCAGCTTTTTAATGCTGCTGCGTGTGGCGACCGATTTGTCGGTGGCGCTGGACGCTTGCCTGAGCAAGCATGATTTGTTGCAAGGGCGTTGGTGGGTGCTGATTTTACTCATGCGTGAAACCGACCTGACCTCTACGCCGTCGGTGCTGGCGGAAAAACTGGGGGTGACGCGCGCCACTATGACGGGGTTGCTCGATGGCCTGGATCAGGGTGGTTTGGTGCAGCGTATCTCGGTGCCTGAAGACCGGCGTAGCGTGAAAATCAAGCTCACCGAAGCGGGCCAGGCCAAGCTGGATGCCGTGATGCCGGATTACTACACGCGACTACGGTTGTGCATGCAAGGCTTAAGTGAGCAGCAACGCAATGATTTGCAAGCGATTTTGGGTGTGATAGACCACGGGATGTCCGCCTGGGATTTTAATCAGTAAATTCGATTTTTTAATGAAGGAGTTTCACCATGGCAACTGTTGTAGATAGTTTGATCGCATTGAACCAGCAATTTGACGCCGCATTTAATAGTAAAAATGCCCAGGCGATTGCGGCTTTGTATGCGGCTGACGCGATTGTGATGCCAGCACCTGCTGGTGCCGTTGTCAAAGGCCGTCAGGCGGTGGCTGAGTTCTTTGGTGGCTTGATCCAAGCTGGCGTGATTGAACATGCATTAACCATGAAAGAAGCCATTGTGACTGACACGTTGGCAACGCAAGCGGGTAACTGGGCCGCTGCGCTGATTGGTGAAGATGGCGTTAAGCAGCAGTTTGGCGGCAATGTGCAAGTCGTTTTTCAGAAACAAGCAGACGGCCAATGGCTGGCGATGACACATATCTGGAATTAATGCCTACGCAACATACCACTACGGAACAGCAGATTTATGGATCAACTCATTAAACAACGTTCGCAAGCGCTGACCGCGCTGCTGGTACTCACCATCATCTGGGGCTATAACTGGGTGGTGATGAAGAGTGCGCTGCAATACGCAGGGCCATTCCAGTTCGCGGCCATGCGGACGTTTTTTGGTGCGCTGGTGTTGTTCCTGGTGTTGTATGTGACGCGCCGCCCCATGGGGTTAACCGAATTCCCGACCATGTTGTTGCTGGGCATTTTGCAAAACGTCGGTTTTACTGGGGTGCTCATGTGGGCGCTGGTAGAAGGCGGCGCAGGTAAAACCGCTGTGCTGACCTATACCATGCCGTTCTGGACGCTGCTGTTTGCCTGGCCGATGTTGGGTGAACGTGTGCACGGCTGGCAATGGCTGGCAGTGATTGCTGCGGTGCTGGGCATGCTGTTTATTTTTGATCCGCTACATATCCGTGCCGATAGTTTTAGCATGTTGCTGGCGGTATTGTCTGGCGTGTCGTGGGCGTTGTCTGCCATTATGACCAAGCAGTTGCACAGACGTCACCCAACCTTGGATTTAATTAACCTGACGGCCTGGCCGATGTTGCTGGGCTCCTTGCCCATGGTGCTGATTGCCTGGCTGGTGCCTGCGCCGCCGATAGACTGGTCGACGTATTTGATCGGTGCGGTATTGTTTAACGTGGTGCTGTGCGGTGCGCTGGCCTGGTTGTTGTGGCTGTTTGCCTTGCAGCGGTTGCCTGCCGGGGTGGCGAGTATGGCGTCCATGCTGGCGCCGGTGATAGGCGTGATTGCAGCCTGGATACAGTTGAATGAAGTGCCGGATCAGCTGGAAATGATAGGCATGGCGTTGATTATCTTTTCGCTCAGCCTGATATCTATCCTGATGATGCGGCCCGGTTATGGCAAAAGCCAGTAATTGAAAGACAGTCTTTAAAAAGGCCTGACATTGTCAGGCCTTTTTTGTTGTGCGCGACGGTCGCTTGGCGATCAGGCGGCTGTGGTAAAATCAGCGGCTTAAATTACCTCAACAACGTTGTTAAAAATACAAGGAAGCACTATGGCTGGGCATAGTAAATGGGCCAATATTCAGCATCGTAAAGGTCGTCAGGACGCCAAACGCGGCAAAATTTTTACCAAGCTGATCAAGGAAATCACGGTTTCTGCGCGTATGGGCGGCGGCGATACCGCCATGAACCCACGTTTGCGTGCAGCGGTGGCCGCCGCTAAAGAAGAAAATATGCCGTCAGACAATATCACGCGTGCGATTAAAAAAGGCACGGGCGAGCTGGAAGGCGTGAGTTACGAAGAGATTCGTTATGAAGGCTATGGCATCAATGGTGCTGCGATCATTATTGATTGCCTGACCGATAACCGCCAGCGTGCGGTGATGGACGTACGTCACGCTTTAACCAAGCATGGCGGCAATCTGGGCACTGATGGCAGCGTGGCTTTTATGTTCAAGCACTGTGGCCAGTTGGTGTTTGAGCCAGGCGTCTCTGAAGATGCCGTGATGGAGGTGGCGCTGGAAGCCGGTGCGGAAGACGTGATCTTGGACGAAGACGGCAGCATTGAAGTGATCACCGCACCAGGTGACTTTGTAACAGTAAAAGAAGCGCTGGAAGCCGCTGGACTGAAAGCAGTGATGGCGCAAGTGACGATGAAATCACTGAATGAAGTGGTGTTCACCGGCGATGATGCGGTCAAAATGCAAAAAATTCTCGATATGCTGGAAGACCTGGATGACGTGCAGGATGTGTACACCTCTGCCGTGATTGAAGAGGTTTAATTGGTGCTGTTCGCCGCTGGTATGTGGTCAGAAGGTTTTTAATGGCCTCACAACGCATATTGGGCATAGACCCCGGCTTGAGGATTACTGGCTTTGGTGTGATCGACGCGGTGGATGGCAAGTTGTCTTATGTCACCAGCGGCGTGATTAAAACGGCTTCTGCCAAAAAAAGTGCAGAGGGTGAGCCGGAAAAAGAAGCCTTGCCAGAGCGGCTTAAAGTGATTCTGGATGGTTTGTTTGAGGTGATTGCCACCTATCAGCCGACGCAGGTCGCGATTGAAAAAGTGTTTGTCAACGTCAATCCGCAATCGACTTTGCTGTTGGGACAGGCGCGTGGCGCGGCGATTTCGGCGGCGGTGATCCGGCAGTTGCCGGTGGCTGAATACACGGCCTTGCAAGTCAAGCAGGCGGTGGTCGGTAATGGTCACGCACAGAAAGAGCAGGTGCAGGAGATGGTTAAGCGCCTGCTTAAATTACCGGCAACCCCCAGCCCGGATTCAGCTGATGCACTGGCGTGTGCCATCTGCCACGCGCATGGCGGGCAGGGCCTGGGCGCATTGGCCACCACTGGTTTAAGAGTCAGAAATGGAAGATTGATATGATTGCGCGTTTGCAGGGAAAGTTGCTGGAAAAATCGCCGCCTTTGATCGTGATTGACTGCAACGGGGTCGGTTATGAGGTGGAAGTGCCAATGAGCACATTCTATAACCTGCCTGAGCTGGGCCAGTCGGTACACATTCTCACGCACATGGTGGTGCGCGAAGATGCGCAATTGCTGTATGGCTTTGGCAGTGAGCAGGAAAAAAATACTTTCAAGCAATTGCTCAAAGTCAACGGCATAGGCGCCAAGTCTGCGTTGTCCATTCTCAGTGGTGTCAGCGTCAATGATTTAATGCTGGCAGTCAGCCAGCAAGAAGTTTCCATGCTCACACGCATTCCCGGCATCGGCAAAAAAACGGCTGAACGTTTGTTGCTGGAGCTTAAAGACAAGTTCGTCGTCACCGGCTCTACCTCAGCGCAACCTTCCGCCAAAGCGGCCACGGATGATATTCTCAATGCGCTGGTGGCATTGGGTTACAACGAGCGGGAAGCGTCTGCGACCGTCAAATTGCTCGAACCGGGCATCAGTGTCAGTGACGGCATACGCCAGGCCTTGAAGTATCTGGCCAAGTGAGATGTGTGCGCATGCGTCATGGTCTGTAATAGTCAAACGCCGCATGGTATCATCACAAAAAATAACTTCTCCAAATGACTGCCAATACGTGACCGGCAATGAGGTTTTTTGTTGTCTAAATTTGCTTTGCACTTCATCACCGACCACCCATGATTGAAACTGATAGACTCGTTGCTCCTGCCACTGCCAGCGTCCAAGAAGAAGCGCTGGAGCGTGCGTTGCGCCCCAAAGTGCTGGATGAGTATGTCGGGCAGGAAAAAGCACGCGGTCAACTCGAAATTTTCATCAATGCCGCGCGTGGCCGCCAGGAAGCGCTGGACCACGTGCTGTTGTTTGGCCCGCCCGGCCTTGGTAAAACCACGCTTGCCCATATTATTGCCAAAGAAATGGGCGTCAACCTGCGTATGACTTCCGGCCCCGTGCTCGAGCGCGCGGGCGATCTGGCCGCGTTGCTGACCAATCTTGAACCTAACGATGTTTTGTTTATTGACGAAATCCACCGTTTAAGCCCAGTGGTCGAAGAGATTTTGTACCCGGCCATGGAAGATTACCGGCTGGATATCATGATTGGAGAAGGTCCGGCCGCACGCAGTGTGCGCCTGGATTTGCCGCCGTTTACGCTGGTCGGTGCCACCACACGTGCCGGTATGCTCACTAATCCTTTACGCGACCGCTTTGGTATTGTGGCGCGCCTGGAATTTTATAGCCACGAAGAGTTAGCCAAGATTGTCAGCCGTTCTGCCAGCTTGCTTGAGGTCGAGATGCAACAGGCAGGCGCTTCTGAAATTGCCCGCCGTGCGCGTGGCACACCGCGTATTGCTAACCGCTTGCTGCGCCGTGTGCGCGATTATGCGCAGGTGAAGTCTGATGGCGTGGTCACGGACAAAGTGGCGGATGCCGCACTGAAAATGCTCGATGTCGACCAGCAGGGCCTGGATGTGATGGACCGCAAATTGTTGCAGGCAGTGGTTGAAAAATTTGGTGGCGGGCCGGTGGGGCTGGATAACCTGGCTGCCGCCATCGGTGAAGAGCGCGATACGATTGAAGATGTGCTGGAACCTTACCTGATCCAGCAGGGCTATATCATGCGCACGCCGCGCGGACGTGTGGCGACCCTGATGACTTACCGGCACTTTGGCTTGAAAGCGCCTGCCAGCATGGTGTCTGGCGAGTTATGGCAAAGTGCCGGGCAATAATATGTTTGTGTGGCCGGTGCGTGTGTATTATGAAGATACCGATGCGGGTGGCGTGGTCTATCACAGCCGTTACCTGAACTTTATGGAGCGCGCGCGGACTGAATGGTTGCGGGCCGCAGGCTTTGCCCAGGCCACATTAAAGCAGCAAGAGCAGGTGCTGTTTGTGGTGCACAGCATGCAACTGCAATTTAAAAAACCAGCCAGGCTGGATGACCAATTACAGGTAGTATCACGCTTGATCGAGATGAAGCGCGGCAGTTTTAGTTGCCAGCAGCAGATCATGAGTGGCGAAACAATTTTAATAGAGGCGCAGGTCAAGGTGGCCTGCGTGGATGCGGATTCATTTAAACCAACGGGTATTCCGGCCCGTATCAAAATTGCACTGGAGTCTTCATGAATGTAGCGAACGATATGTCGATTTTTACCCTGGTGAGTGGGGCCAGTTTGCCAGTTCAGCTGGTGATGCTGATCCTGCTGCTGACCTCGCTGGTTTCCTGGTGGTATATCTTCATTAAAGTATTTTCATTAAAAGCTGCCAATGAAAATGTCGACCAGTTTGAAGCACAATTCTGGTCCGGTGGCGACTTGAACGAATTGTATGAGCGCATTACCGCAGGCAGAAAAACACCGCAAGGCATGGCCAGTATTTTCCAGGCCGGCCTCAAAGAGTTTATTCGTTACAAACAGCAAAAAGATACCGAAGTGAGCGATGTGATGGAAGCCACACGCCGCGCCATGCGTGCGTCGTATAACCGTGAACTGGATTACCTGGATTCGCATTTACCATTCCTGGCTTCTGTCGGTTCTGTGAGTCCTTACATCGGCTTATTCGGCACGGTATGGGGCATTATGAATGCGTTTCGTGGCTTGTCTAACGTGGCACAAGCCACACTCAGCCAGGTCGCACCAGGTATTGCTGAGGCACTGGTGGCCACAGCGATTGGCCTGTTTGCAGCGATTCCAGCCGTGATTGCCTATAACCGCTTTGCCGCGGGCGTTGACCGCCTGTCAGTGCGTTATGAGAGCTTTATCGAAGAATTTACTAACATTTTGCAACGTAGAGCCTGATTGGAGCCGCGATGAGCAGAACGCGTAAACGGCGCATGATGAACCAGATTAACGTCGTGCCTTACATCGACGTGACCCTGGTGTTGCTGGTGATTTTTATGGTGACCGCCCCCATGACCAATCCTGGGATGGTGGAATTGCCCAAGGTCGGCCAGGCGCTCAAACAGAGTGGCGACCCGATTGTGGTCACCGTGCAAAAAGAAGGCACTGTCCTCATGGATGGCAAGGAAATGCAGCGTGATGACATGCTGGCATTGATTCGCCAGCGTTTGTCTGAGGCAGAAAAGCCAGTGGTGGTGTCTGCGGACAAAAACACACCTTATGGCGAAGTGGTGGCCGTGATGGATTTGCTGAAACAGGCGCAAGTCAATCAGGTCGGCCTGCTGTTCCAGAACGAAAAGTAAGCGGTAAGTGATTTAAAACAGATGAAAATCGTATTGTCTCCACAAGATCAGCTCATACGCAAACGCGCAGCCATGTTGTCTGTGCTGATGCATGTGCTGCTATTCCTGGGCATGATTTTTATGGTCGACTGGAAAGCCGTGCACGTGAATCCTAGCGTGATGGAGGCCACATTGTGGGATAGTTTGCCCAGTAAGCAGCCTTCCAAACCAGTGACAAAACCTGTGGAGCCAACGCCTCCCCCCCCCCCGCCTGAGCCTAAGCCAGAACCCAAACCACCTGAGCCCAAGCCGCCGGAAAAAGCGCCGCCGCCAGAGCCGCAAGTAAAACAAGCGGAACAAGAAGCCGAAATTGCACTCAAAAAACGGGAAGATGAGAAAAAGCGCCTGTTAGAGGAAGAGAAAAAAAAGGAGCTTGAGCAGAAAAAGCAGGAAGAAAAACTGAAGAAAATTCAGGAGGCGCTGCGCAAGCAAGAGGAAGAAGACAAACTGAAGAAAATTCAGGACGCGATGCGACAACAGGATATGGATGCGCAGCAATCGGCTGCATCAGCCGCAGTGGATCCGTCGGTGCTCAACTACTATATGGGGTTGATGAGCCGAAAAATTCGCAATAATGTTAACTCTGGCTTGTGTCCGGTGACTAATCCGGAATTGCTGGTTGACATACAAATGACCAATTCGGGTGATATATCTGGTATGCCTAAGCTGGTAAAAGGTTCTGGGGATGCTGTGTGTGATAATGCTGTGATCACCGCAGTCCTGGCGGCAAAACCGTTTGATATGCCTGATGATCCTGCCGCGCGCAAGAAGATGGTGGATCAGATACGTTTGAAGTTCAGGCCGCGTAGCTAAGACAGCAATGACGCTGAGCAAGCTTTTCGTTATAATTCTTGTATATAAGCAAACTAAAATGAATAAAACTCTGACCATGCAAAACCTTAAAAATGGTTTGATCCATTTTTTGTCTCATACTATCGGTGCCAGTGTACTGGTCTGGATGTTTGCGCTGCCAGCACAGGCAGCATTGGAACTTGAGATCAGTGGCGGTAGCGCGATCCAGATTCCGGTCGCGATTTTGCCCATGGCTGAATCTGGTAGTGCCCAGTCCGGCAGTCGTTTGCATGAAATTATCAGCAACGACCTGCGTGGTAGCGGCATGTTCCGCATTATCAATACCAGCGGCATGCCTGCGTTGCCAACAGCCGCATCGCAAATCAAATATACCGACTGGACAGCACTCAAAGCACAAGGCCTGAGCCTGGGTGAAGTGCAGCAAGTGGGTGGCAATTTAAAAGTGTCTGTGCAAGTAATGGATGTATTGCGCCAGACCGCCTTGTTGCAACTGACTTATACCGTTTCACCCAGCCAATACCGCCATGTGGCGCATTTGATCGCCGACCAGATTTATGAAAAATTTACTGGTCAGCCAGGCGCATTTTCGACACGTATCGCTTATGTGACCAAGGTTGGTAAGCGTTTCACCTTGCAGATTGCAGATTACGATGGCTTTAATGCACAAACGCTGGTGTCTTCCAATGAGCCGATTATTTCACCGGCCTGGTCCCCAGATGGTAGCAAGATGGCTTATGTGTCCTTTGAGAAAAAGAAGCCGATTGTGTTTGTGCAATCGCTGTATACCGGCGAGCGTAAAGTGGTTGCCAATTTCAAAGGCAATAATAGTGCGCCAGCCTGGGCACCGGATGGCAGCAAACTTGCAGTCGTGCTGACTTACGGCGCCAATTCGCAGATTTACACTATTTCTGCCGATGGCTCTAATTTGCAGCAAGTGACCAAGAGCAGTGCCATTGATACTGAGCCGGCATTTTCACCGGATGGCCAATCGATTTATTTCAGTTCAGACCGTGGTGGGCGCCCGCAGATTTATAAAGTGCCTGCCTCAGGCGGTTCGGCCTCACGTGTGACGTTTGAAGGCAGTTATAATGTCAGTCCGCGCTTTTCACCGGATGGAAAATATTTAACCTGTATCCGCAATGATGGTGGTTCATTCAAGGTGGCTGTGCAAGATTTGGGTACTGGCGATGTAAAAGTGCTCAGTACCGGCTCACAAGATGAATCGCCCAGCTTTGCCCCTAATTCGCGTACCATTATGTACGCAACCCGTGTTGGCGGCAGAGGCACGCTGGCGACCGTCACTGTTGATGGTCTGGTCAGGCAGCGTTTGTCAGAAGCGGGTGGAGATATTCGTGAACCTGCCTGGGGACCTGCACAAGCAGCGCCCAAGTAGTCTATCCGTGGTCAATCTATTTAGTCACTCATTTTAAGGAGAAAGTATGAACAAGACAATTTGGACAGTTGCAGCACTTGCATTGGTGTTGACTGCTTGTAAGAGCACCCCGATGAACCCAGCCAAAGTGGAAGATTCCAGCGTGACTCGTCCGATCACCAATTCACAAGGCAAAGCAGGCGCTGACGGTTCTGCCAGCACTGACAAAATCAATATCAAAACCGTTGATGTTGACACCAGCAAAGATGAGTTGAGCGCTGCTGAGTTGGCTAAACGTCAAGTGTTCTTTGATTATGACAGCGATGCGATTCGTGAAGAGTACAAAGGCCTGGTTGCTAACCACGCTAAATACCTGGCTGCGCACCCGCAAACCAAGGTTGTGCTGCAAGGCAACACCGATGAGCGCGGTACCCACGAGTACAACCTGGCGTTGGGACAACGTCGTTCAGTAGCCGTTAAAAACGCACTGAATGTGTTAGGCGTAAGCGATAGCCAAATCGAAACCGTGAGCTACGGTGAAGAGCGTTCCAAGCAAAATTGTGCTGATGACGGTTGCTTTCAGCAAGACCGTCGCGTAGACATCGTCTATGCAGGTCAGTAATTTGCGACGCTTCGTTGCTTTGATTACCCTGGGCCTGACAGTCTCGACTGTCAGCCAGGCAGCCTTGTTTGACGATACCGAGGCCAGAAAGCGGATTTTTGAGCTGGAAAACAAGCAAACGACGGACCATGATGCGCAACAAAAAGCCATCACTGACCTGACGCGTACCCAGCAATCGCTGGATAAGCGTGTGCAAAGCCTGGAAGCCCTGATTAACGGCAAGGGCTTGCTGGATATGCAAAACCAGCTGGAGCAGATCAGGCAGGATGTGGCACAGCTCAAGGGTGACCTTGAGGTGGTGACGCATCAGCTGGAAGATATGCGTACCAAGCAAGGTGCTTCATACACTGACCTTGATACGCGTGTGCGCAAGCTGGAAACGTTGGCGCAGTCGGTCACCAGTGGGCAAATGCCGGTGTCATCACCCAATGCTGGTAGTAGTGCTGGTGATACCAAAGCCGATGTTTCACAGCAGGAAGCCAGTGCGTTTGCTGAGGCTGAGTCTTTAAATCAGGCTGGCAAATACAAAGAAGCATTTAATGCTTATGATGCTTTTTTGAAAAGTCACGCAGGCAGCAAACTGGTGCCGGATGCGCTATATGGCATGGGTTACACCCAGTTTGCGCTTAAGAGCTACAAGTCTTCTGCGGCAACGCAGCAAAAGTTTTTAGACAGTTATGCTTCGCATGCTTTGGCGCCAAATGCCATGTTGAGTTTGGCTAACAGCCAGATTCAGTTGGGGCAGATTCCGGCCGCCAAAAAGACTTTGAAAGACTTGATTGCCGCTTATCCGTCAGCTGAAGTAACGCCAAGTGCGCAAAAGCGTTTGAAAGTGCTGGAAAGTATCAAATAGCAGAATTTCGTTATTGAAATGACTTTATTTCGGCGATAATAGCGGGCAGATAGCAATATCTGCCCGTTTACTTTTTATATCCTCATGACCACACTCAGAATTTTCGAGATTTTCTATTCCTTGCAGGGCGAAAGCTCGCGCGTTGGCCTGCCTACCATTTTTATCCGCCTGACCGGTTGCCCGCTACGTTGTGGCTATTGCGATACAGAATATGCGTTTAAAGGTGGCAGCAATATGACGCTGGATGACATCATGCAGCAGATTGCCGCTTACGGCACGCCTTATGTGTGTGTGACGGGTGGCGAGCCATTGGCGCAAAAGCCATGTATCGAATTATTGACCCGTTTGAGTGATGCTGGTTATCAGGTGTCGTTGGAGACCAGTGGTGCCATGGATATTGCGCCAGTCGATCCGCGCGTCAAAGTGGTCATGGACATTAAAACACCAGGTTCTGGCGAAGTGGATAAGAACCGTTGGGAAAACCTGCCTTTGCTCAAGGCGGGTGACGAAGTGAAGTGGGTGATTTGCAGCCGCGAAGATTTTGACTGGGCCAAGCAGATGTTAGAAATGCGGCCTTTCCCGGCATACTGTGACCAGTTATTTTCACCGAGTTTTCATGATGTCAGTGGTGAAACACTGGCCAGCTGGATTTTGCAGGATCACCTCAAGGTACGCATGCAATTGCAATTGCACAAAATCCTCTGGGGCGAGAAACAAGGAGTTTAAGCTTGCTTGCAACACAAAAACCCAAAGCCGTGATTTTGCTCTCCGGCGGGCTGGATTCCAGCACGGTGCTGGCGATCGCCAAATCTCAAGGCTATGACTGTTATTGCCTGAGCCTGGATTATCATCAGCGCCATAATATCGAGTTAGTGGCGGCGCAACGCGTAGCAGCTGCGCTGGGCGCGACCGAACATAAAACTGTGCAGCTGGATTTGTCGCTGTTTGGCGGCTCTGCACTCACTGACAGTAACATCGCCGTGCCCGAGCAAGAAACGCAAGGCATCCCGGTGACGTATGTGCCTGCCCGCAACACCATTATGTTGTCCTTGGCGTTGGCCTGGGCCGAGGTGTTGGAGGCGCGCGATATTTTTATTGGTGTGAATGCGCTGGACTATTCAGGTTACCCGGATTGCCGCGGCGAATATGTCAAAGCTTTCCAGCAAATGGCCAACCTGGCAACCAAGGCGGCAGTAGAAGGCCAAACCATCACCGTGCATGCGCCATTGATTGATATGACCAAGGCGGATATCATTCGCAGCGGCCATGCACTGGGGCTGGATTATGGCTTAACCGTTTCCTGCTACCAGGCCAATCAGCAGGGCGCTGCCTGTGGTGTGTGCGATTCCTGCCGTTTCCGTAAGGCAGGGTTCGCGCAAGCCGGGGTGGCTGATCCTACCCCTTATGTAGGCGCATCTTCTGGTACGTGAAAAACACTTGCCATGCTTGAATAATATCAAGTATAATCCGCGCCTTTCTGCAAAGAAATTCAATTTTAAGAGAACAAGATTATGGTCGTTATTCGTTTATCACGTGGTGGCTCCAAAAAGAACCCGTTTTACAGCGTAGTTGTGGCAGAGTCCCGCAACCGTCGTGACGGTCGTTTTATCGAGCGCGTTGGTTTCTACAATCCATCTGCACGCGCTGGCGCTGAAGGCTTGCGTATCGATGAAGCACGTACACAATACTGGGTGGACAACGGTGCACAACTGTCTGACACCGTGGCTCGTTTGGTTAAATTCCACGCTAAAGGCGCTGAAGGTATGGCTGCTGTTAAAGCTAAAGAAGTTGCCAAAGCCGAAGCTGCTAAAGAAAAAGCAATCGCTGAAGCTGCTGCCAAGTTGAAAGCTGAAGCTGATGCGGCTGCTGCAGAAGCTGCCGCTAAAGCGGAAGCCGATGCTAAAGCCAAAGCAGAGGCTGATGCAGCTGCTGCCGCTGCTGCCGCAGAAGCCGCTGCTGCTGAAACACCAGCTGCTGAGTAATTGTTTTTAGCGCCTTAATTCATATGGCGTTTGAGAACATGGTCGTAATGGGGCGCATCGTCGCCCCATATGGCGTTTATGGCTGGGTGAAAGTGGTGCCGGATACTGAGTATCTGGATGGCTTGCTGGATTACGACGCCTGGTGGGTAGGTAAAGCGCCAAATTGGCGTGAAGCAACGGTTGAACAAGCCAAGCTTCACAATGATGTGTTGTTGATCAAGCTGGCTGGTGTGGCTGATCGCGATGCCGCGTTTGCCCTCAAAGGACAGCAAATCGCCGTGCCACGTGAGTCGCTGCCTGAGCCTGAAGAAGGTGAGTATTACTGGTCAGACTTGATTGGATTAAGTGTGACCAATACGCAGGGTGTGGCCTTTGGCAACATTACGCAGGTATTTGAAACCGGCGCGAATGATGTGCTGGTAGTGCGTGAGTCAGAGCCAACCAGTGTCAAAGGTAAAGACGGCAAGTTGCAGCAGGAATACCGTGAGCGGTTGATTCCGTTCACCAGTGAAGCAGTGCCTGAAGTGGACTTGCAAGCTGGGACGGTGCTGGTAGATTGGGATGCCGATTTTTAAAAGAGGCCTTCTTATGCAGACGAAAGTCTCATGATGCGGATTGAAGTCATCAGTTTGTTTCCTGAGATGTTTGCCGCACTGACGGAATACGGCATTACCAGTCGTGCCAGGCAACGTGGCTTGTATCAGTTAACACTGACCAATCCACGTCAATATACGCAGGACGTGCATCATACGGTGGATGATAGGCCTTATGGTGGTGGCCCTGGCATGGTGATGCTGGCTGAACCGCTGACTGCTGCGATTGGCGATGCCAAAGCGCGCTTGCAGTCACAAGGGTTATCACCCAGGGTGATTCATTTGTCACCGCGTGGCAAACCGCTGACGCATGAAAAAGTGTTGCAGTTAAAAGAATGTCAGGGGCTGGTGTTGTTGGCCAGTCGCTATGAAGGCGTAGACCAGCGAGTGCTGGATACACTGGTGGATGAAGAGATCTCCGTTGGTGACTATGTATTAAGTGGTGGTGAGTTACCCGCCATGGTGTTGCTGGATGCCATCATCCGGCAATTGCCAGGCGCGTTGGGTGATGCTGATTCCGCGCAGGAAGATTCATTTGTGAATGGCCTGCTTGATTATCCGCACTACACGCGCCCTGAAGAATTTGCAGGATTAAAGGTGCCCGAAGTATTACTCTCCGGGCATCATGAAAAGATTAGACAATGGCGATTACAGCAATCGCTACTGCTAACCAGGGCTAAACGCCCGGATTTATTGGCCGCAAGGCCGTTGACGAAAGAAGAGGCTAGGCTACTCAAGGATGTAGAGTAGGAACGAGCTCTTTACAATTAAAAGGAACCGATATGGCAGACATTATCAAAATGTTAGAGCAAGAAGAAATTGCTCGTTTAAACAAAACCATCCCTAGCTTTGCGCCAGGCGACACCGTGATCGTTGGTGTAAACGTGGTTGAAGGTACACGTAAACGTGTGCAGGCTTACGAAGGCGTGGTAATCGCCAAGCGTAACCGTGGCCTGAACTCATCATTTATCGTGCGTAAAATCTCTTCAGGTGAAGGCGTTGAGCGTACATTCCAGACTTACTCTCCACAAATCGCTTCTATCGAAGTGAAACGCCGTGGTGATGTTCGCCGCGCTAAACTGTACTACTTGCGTGAGCGTTCAGGTAAATCAGCACGTATTAAAGAAAAATTGGTTGCTCGCGAGAAAGACATCGCTGCAAACAACGCTTAATTTAAACGTTGCACAAAAAAGCCCTTTATCAGAAGGGCTTTTTTATTGCCATGACACACTGGTGTTAGTTGCAGCCTGGGCGAGATTACAGTTTAATACGGTGATGAAGAGCCTTGATGATGAACTTGATGCTTTGGTCCCGGCGCCTTTTGGCTTTGTTGGCGTGCGCTGTGATGACACTGGTGAAACGCTGCAGTTTTTACTGCATGCCTTACCAGTCAGGCCTAAGCCTAATCCACGCGCGCAAGCCGTAGCTGACCAGATAGCCGATTACCTCGATAATCCAGACCACATCTGGCAGCCGATTGCTTCTCATCGCGGCACGCCGTTTCAGCAGCGTGTCTGGCAGGCCATGCGCGAGATTCCTGTGGGTGAAACGCGCACTTATAGCCAGTTAGCCGCTGCCGTACAGTCTGGCCCGCGCGCAGTCGCCAATGCCTGTGGCGCCAACCCCTTGCCTTTGTTTAACCCCTGTCACCGTATTGTGGCCAGCAACGGCCTGGGTGGCTTTATGCAAGGCATAGATGGTGGCCTGGACATCAAGCGCTGGTTGTTGGCGCATGAGCAGCGACACAAGTAAGTGATCATATGCGGCAAAAAAAGAATTCTTTAGTAGCAACGCCAGATTCGCCTCAGCCTGCCACGTTTCCTGAAATCGATATTTTTATCGATCAGCTCTGGCTCGAAGATGGCTTGTCAGCCAACACCTTATCCAGCTATCGCAATGACTTAAAGGGTTTTGCCGAGTGGTGCAGCCAGCAGGCGCTGACCTTGTGGCAAGTGCAGTCGCAGCATGTGCAGGCGTATTTGGCGCACCGTTTTCCGTTGGTAAAAGTGCGTAGTATCAATCGCCTGATTGCCACCCTGCGCCGTTTTTATCGCTATGCCTTGCTGGCAAACCTGATCAAGCAAGATCCGACGCTGCATATCGAAGCGCCAAAGATGCCGAAATCACTGCCAAAAACCCTGAGCGAGTCGCAGGTGGAGGATTTGTTACACGCACCAGATGTGAATGTGCCACTGGGCTTGCGTGACCGCGCCATGCTCGAGTTACTGTATGCCAGTGGTTTGCGTGTCTCTGAGTTGGTGAATGTGAGTATTGCTGAAGTCAGTACGCAAGATGGTGTGGTGCGTGTCACTGGTAAGGGTAGTAAGACGCGCTTGGTGCCCATGGGGCAAGAGGCGGCGGAGTGGATAGATCGCTACCTGGCGATCGCTAGGCCTGAAATATTAAAAGGCAGCCTGAGTGATGCCGTGTTTGTTACCACTCGCGGCGCGGCTATGACGCGGCATGCGTTTTGGCACATCATTCAGCGCTATGCGCTGCAGGCGGGCATTTCGCAACATATCAGCCCGCACGTGCTACGCCATGCGTTTGCCACGCATTTGCTTAATCATGGTGCGGATTTAAGGGTGGTGCAGATGCTGCTTGGGCATGCGGATATTTCTACGACGCAGATTTATACGCATGTGGCCAGGGAGCGATTGCAGCAGTTGCATAAGGTGCATCATCCGAGAGGGTGATTGTTTCAGTTTCGTCATTTCGGCGTAGGGTGGGCATTGATGTTCATGCGTTTGTGGATGTTTGGTAGGCTGCTTTTCGCCTTTAGGCGAGTTACTTTTCTTTGCTTGCACAAAGAATAAGTAACCAAAAGAAATGCACCCCAACTTCCGCTTCTTCCTTGCGCTACTCGGCTTGCCGGGCGTCCATCGAAACTCGCCCTGACAAGCCACACAGAACGTGGCTTGTTGCGGAACTCGAACAGCCGATGGCCGAAAGCTCCCGTCAACCCTGCGTTGCTCGGCGCGGCAGATGGGGCCCCCGAACACCATGCGACCGCCACCACTAGTGGTTTTAAGAAAAGAATCTGTTTTTAGAACCGTCCACATTGATGCAGTGTGAGTTTAGCGAGATAAATCCCATCCCATCACGCTGAGTAGCGGAAACAAAATAAGAGTAGAGGGAGCGACTGTCCGAATCCCGCAGCAGCTCACGGTTTTTGTGAGCTGCCAGGTTGAGTTTCGTGACCGGCTTATTTTGTTGAGCAACGCAAGGTAGCCGCAGGCCGTGATGGCTGGGTGCCCTCTTCTTTGGTTACTTTCTGAGGGGCAAGCATCAGAAAGTGACTCGCCGAGAGGCGAAAAAGCAACGCTAAAGAAGAGAGCGACTTTTGATCTCAAGTCCACCCATTGGCTTTTAGCAAGGCGAAAAATTCTCAGTATTTAAGCCGTACGGTAAATCTGAATGCCTAAAGCCTTCAGTCCCGGCAATATCCCCGGTTTACTCACTTTCAACTTCACACTTTGCGCTTTAAATTCCTGCAAAATCAGCTGGCAGACATGCTCGCCTAATGCCTCAACAAGTTTAAAGCTGTGTTCTGCCAAGGTTTCGCGTATGCGGCTCGCCACCTGGCCGTAATCAATGGTGTCTTCAATGGCATCGCTCTGGCAGGCTTTACTAAAGTCATAGCCAATTTCTATGTCCAGGATGACGGTCTGCGCTACCGCACGCTCCCAGTCGGGCACGCCGAGTTTGGTTTGTACTTTTACTTGCTCGAGAAAGATAATATCCATCAGCGCTGTTCCTTGTTCTTATTTCCGCGTAAGCCGGAATCCAGTATGATTCGGCATCATACAACATCGTGCAGTGGCTGGCGTAAGCGACTGCATTTCAGTGGAATTTAAAGCATGAACGAAATTGGGTTTGATATTGAGGCGCTGGTGTGGATTGTGGCGGCTTATTTGATTGGGTCGATTGCCTTTGGCATTATCGTGAGCAAACTGTATCGCCTACCTGACCCGCGCACAGTGGGTAGCGGTAATATTGGTGCGACCAATGTGGCGCGTAGTGGTAAAAAATCAGCGGCTATTCTGACCTTGCTGGGGGATGTGTTTAAGGGCTGGTTGCCGGCTTGGCTGGCATTGCAGGCGGGGATGTTGATGGATGTGGTCGCGCTGGTAGGTTTGGCGGTGTTTTTGGGGCATTTGTACCCGATTTATCACAAGTTTAAAGGCGGTAAAGGCGTAGCGACAGCACTGGGCGTCATGATTGCCTTTTCCGGCTGGCTGGCGTTGAGCGTGGTGGCGGTTTGGCTGGCAGTATTTTTAATCAGCCGCATTTCCTCTTTGTCGGCCTTGGTGGCGGCGGTCTTGGCCCCTGTGATTGCCTGGCAGTTTTTGTCGCCGTATCCAGTGTATGTGGCGGTGGTTGTCGTGATGACGGCGTTTTTAATAATTCGTCATCAATCCAATATTGAAAAATTGCTGGCAGGCACTGAGACGCGCTTCGGTAAAAAGTGACTGCGGCAAATCAGGCGGGTGCCGTCAGTTCAGATAAGTCCCAGCGCGGACGGATGCTGAAGCTGTAATCTTGTTTCACTGCCTGCATGGCGTGCAGGCGCATGGCACCGGCAAATGCAATCATGGCGCCATTATCGGTGCAGAATTCCAGCCTCGGGTAACTAACGCTGATGCCCCGCTTGCTGGCGGCTTCATTGAGCCTGATGCGCAGGCGCTTGTTGGCGCCGACGCCGCCAGAGACGACCAGTCGTTTCAGTTTGGTCTGCTTGAGTGCTTTCAGGCATTTATGCACCAAAATCTCGGTGACGGATTCCTGAAATTCCCAGGCAATATCTTTGACAGTTTCGTCGTCCAGTTGTGGCTGGTTGTTGACCAGCGTGAGCACCGCTGTTTTCAGTCCGCTAAAGCTGAAATTCAAATCCGGGCTATTAAGCATGGGGCGTGGTAGCTGAAAGTGCGGCTTGCCCTGGTCTGCCATTTTAGAAACGGCCGGGCCACCGGGGTAACCTAGCCCCAATAGTTTGGCAGTTTTATCGAATGCTTCACCAGCGGCATCATCCAGTGTGTCGCCTAATAACTCATATTGACCAATCCCGTCTACGCGCATGAGCTGGCTGTGGCCGCCGGAGACCAGTAGCGCCACAAATGGGAAAGCCGGTGGATTTTCTTCCAGCATAGGTGCTAGCAAGTGGCCCTCCAGGTGGTGTACGCCGATGGTGGGTACATTGAGCGCCATGGCCAGCGATTGTGCAATACTGGTGCCGACCAGCAACGCACCGGCCAGGCCTGGGCCCTGAGTATAAGCGATACCTTCTATATCTTGCAGGGTTTTATCAGCTTGAGTCAGCACTTGTTGGGTGAGCGGTAACGCACGGCGGATATGGTCGCGTGAGGCGAGCTCTGGCACCACGCCACCGTAAGCGGCATGCATGTCTATTTGTGAGTGCAGCGCGTGCGCCAGCAAGCCGCGGCGCGTGTCATATAGCGCTACCCCGGTTTCATCACAAGAAGATTCAATGCCTAATACCAACATATGTGTTTGCTCACAGACAATATTTTGCGGAAATGATTGATAAATCCAAATAAGCGCGATAGAATACGCGGTTTTCAGTGCTGCATCAATCCGCATGCACTAAATCGACTAACAAGTTACCAACCATTTTTGAAGGATAGGGATTTACATGACCGCTATTCGTGTGAAAGAGAACGAACCGTTTGACGTTGCAATGCGCCGCTTCAAGCGTTTGATTGAAAAAACCGGTTTGTTGAACGACTTGCGTGCACGCGAGTTCTACGAGAAGCCAACTTGGGAGCGTAAGCGTAAAGCGGCTGCTGCGGTTAAACGTCAGTACCGTCGTCTGCGCAACCAACAGTTGCCAACAAAACTCTACTAATTTTTAGTGGATGTGAATGGTTAACCACGCGTTGGTTAACCGAGAATGCGAAGGTTGTGGATTTCCGCAACCTTTAGCTATTTATACGGCCTACATTTAAGCCCCGTTTATTCAGATAAAGATAATTCTATGAGCCTGAAAGCACAAATCTCCGAAGACATGAAAACCGCCATGCGTGCCAAAGACATGCAAAAGCTGGGCGTGATTCGTTTGTTGCAAGCTGCGATCAAGCAGCGCGAAGTGGATGAGCGTATTGAGCTGGATGATGATGCGGTGATCGCTGCGATTGAAAAAATGCTCAAGCAGCGCCGTGATTCGATTGCTGCGTTTGAAGGCGCTAACCGTCATGACCTGGCGGACCAGGAAAAATTTGAAGTCACTGTGCTACAAGGCTATTTGCCAGCGCAATTGTCTGAAGATGAAATCAATGCCATCATTGCCAAGGTAGTGGCTGAGACTGGCGCTGCGGGTGCCAAAGATATGGGTAAAGTGGTGGGCGCGGTCAAACCGCTGGTGGCAGGCAAGGCCGATATGGCCAAAGTATCTGGCCTGATCAAGGCGGCCTTGGGTTAATTTGCATTTGACCGCATAAACAACGGGGCGCATTTGGCGCCCTTTGTTTTTTAGTGCGCATAAGCGATACTTGCATCTATGATCCCCGAGAGTTTTATTCAAGAACTGCTGAATCGTGTAGATATTGTCGAAGTCATCGACAAGGCAGTGCCGCTGAAAAAAGCCGGGGCCAATTACTCGGCCTGTTGTCCGTTTCATAACGAAAAATCCCCCAGTTTTACCGTCAGCCCGACCAAGCAGTTTTATCATTGTTTTGGTTGCGGCGCGCACGGCTCGGCGTTGAGCTTTTTAATGGAGTATAACGGCCTCAGTTTTGTTGAGGCCATTCACGACCTGGCCAAGCAGATCGGCATGATTGTGCCGCAAGAGCAACGCGATCCCAATCAACCTGCGGCACCTTCAAAAGCGGTGTTGTTGAGTCTGCAGGAAACCTTGCAGCAAGCCGCCAATTATTACAAAGCAGAGTTAAAAAAGTCGCCGCGCGCGATTGACTACCTGAAAGCGCGTGGATTAAGCGGCCAGGTCGCTGCCAAGTTCCAGGTCGGTTATGCGCCCGCTGGCTGGCAAAATCTGCAAACGGTGTTTCCGCAATATGATGCCGAGGCGCTGGAAACGGCCGGGCTGGTGGTGCAGAACGAGCAGGGGCGGCGTTACGACCGCTTCCGGGACCGCATTATTTTCCCTATCCATAACCAAAAAGGCGAGGTGATTGGCTTTGGCGGGCGGGTGATTAACCCCGAAGATACGCCCAAGTATTACAACTCGCCAGAAACGCCGCTGTTCCAAAAAGGCCATGAGTTATATGGCTTGTTTATGGCGCGTCGCGCTATCCGCGATGCGGGTCGCGTGCTGGTGGTTGAAGGCTATATGGATGTGGTGGCGCTGGCGCAATATGGTATTGAGTATGCTGTCGCGGCCTTGGGCACGGCAACTACGCCGTTTCATATTGCCAAGCTGATGCGGCAAACCGATGAGATTGTGTTTAGCTTTGATGGCGACAAAGCCGGGCGCACGGCGGCCTGGCGCGCGGTGATGAATGCCTTGCCTGCGATTAAAGATGGCCTCAAGTTGCGCTTTTTATTTTTGCCCGCCGAGCATGACCCCGATAGTTTTGTGCGTGAATTTGGTAAGGAAGCGTTTGAAGCAGAGATGGGTAAAGCCATGCCGCTGTCGCAATATATTATCCAGCATTTGAGCGAGCATAACCCAATGGCTTCGCAAGAGGATAAGGTGCAGTTTTTGAATGATGCCGAGCCTATCCTCAAGCAGATTCAGGCGCCCCGTTATGCCATGTTGTTGCGCAAAAAAGTGGCTGAGATGACCGGGTTGGCCGGGGGTGAAATGCAACGTATGCTCAAATTGCCCGATCCGGTTAAGACCAAACAAAAGCCGGTGCGCCAGCGGTCGCGTACGCCATTATCGCTGTATGTGCGCTTTGCATTGATGTTGCTGATGCGGCCGCAATGGGCCAAGCCTGAATTGATGACAGAGATTGTTGGCGAGGGTGATGAAGAGCAGATGTTGCGAGTGATGCTGAGAGCTGCCATCGCCAAGCCGGACGCGCGGCCTGTGGTGCTGCTACAAATGATCACCCCTTATATTTCTGAAGTCTTGCGACACCAATTGCAGCGTGAGTTGTCTTTATTGGACGAAACACTGGACTTCACGCTTGAATTTGAGGGGGCATGTACCCAATTATCAGACATGGCGCTCATCGCGCGTGAAAAGTCCCTGTTGGGGCGGCTGACTGAAAAGCCATTTTCAACGCTGTCGGATGCTGAGCGCGAGGCCTTGCGACAGTTAACCAGCAAGCGCTAGTCGGCACTATTCCCTAAAAACCGTGTGGGCATGCTTAAAAAACATGCAAAAATCTGGTAAAATAAAGGGTTTCCCGTAATGCTAAATCGAGTGATGTGCCCGTAGCAGAAGCCAACACTCGGCATCAATCATTTTAGAGGTGGAATCGGCCATGGCCAGACCCAAAGCAGATAAAAGTTTAGACAAAGAACTCGGAATCAACGAAGTCGAAACACACAAAGACCCCGCTACCCAGGCAATGGATGCGGAGGCACGCCGTACCCGCCTGAAAACCCTGATTGTTCTGGGTAAAGAACGTGGCTACCTGACCTACGCCGAAATTAACGATCACCTGCCGGATGACGTGCAAGACTCCGAGCAGATCGAGAGCATTATCGGCATGATCAATGACATGGGTATCCAGGTCTATGAAGAAGCGCCGGATGCCGAAGTATTATTGATGTCTGATGCGCCTCCAGCCGTGACTGATGAAGACGCTGCCGAAGAAGCCGAGCAAGCGCTGGCGACGGTAGACTCCGAGTTTGGTAGGACGACTGACCCTGTACGTATGTATATGCGTGAAATGGGTACGGTTGACCTGCTGACACGTGAGGGCGAAATCGAGATCGCCAAGCGTATCGAAGATGGCCTCAAACACATGGTGCATGCGATTGCTGCCTGTCCGACCACCATCGCCCAATTGCTGGAGATGGTAGATAAAGTCGAAAAAGACGAAATGAGCGTCGATGACCTCGTGGATGGTTTGATCGACAGCGACCTTGGCTTGGATGACGCCTTGGCTGTGGCTGATGCAGAAGAAGAGGAAGCCGCTGAAGAAGAAGAGGATGAAGACGACGAAGATGGCGACGCCAAAGCGTCTGCCTTGTCCGCCGAAGCCCTGGCCAGACTCAAAGACGAAGTGCTGTCCCGCTTTGCTGTCATTCGTGCGGCTAATACGCAAATGAACAGCATCCGTGCAGCCAAAGGCACTGCTGATGCCGAGTACAAAACCCTGCACCAACAAGTGCTGGACGAGCTGACCGCTTTCCGTTTCTCTGCCAAACAAGTAGAAGCTCTGTGTGACCAAGTGCGTAACATGGTAGAAGAAGTGCGCACGCATGAGCGCAAAATCATGGATTTCTGCGTTGAAAAAGCAGGCATGCCACGTCAGCAATTTATCAAAAGCTTTGTTGGTAACGAAATCAACCTGAGCTGGTTGGATGGCGAGCTGGCGGGTAACCCTGCCTACGCAGAGCGTTTAAGCCGTTTCAGACACTCCATTCTCGACCAGCAAGAGCGCCTGCAAAACCTGCAGACCCGCGTCGGTTTGCCAATCAAAGAGTTGCGCGAAATCAACAAACAAATGACCACCGGTGAAGCCCGTGCCCGTCGCGCCAAACGCGAAATGATCGAGGCCAACCTGCGTCTGGTGATTTCTATCGCCAAAAAATACACCAACCGTGGCTTGCAATTCCTCGACCTGATCCAGGAAGGCAACATCGGCCTGATGAAAGCCGTGGATAAATTTGAGTACCGCCGTGGTTACAAGTTTTCTACCTATGCAACATGGTGGATTCGCCAAGCGATTACACGTTCGATCGCTGACCAGGCACGTACCATCCGTATCCCGGTACACATGATCGAAACCATCAACAAGATGAACCGTATCAGCCGCCAGATTCTGCAAGAAACTGGCCTCGAACCGGATCCGGCCACTCTGGCTGAAAAAATGGAAATGCCGGAAGAAAAAATCCGCAAAATCCTCAAAATCAGCAAAGAGCCAATCTCGATGGAAACGCCGATTGGTGACGACGAAGACAGCCATTTGGGCGACTTTATCGAAGACAACACTACACTGGCGCCAATGGACGCAGCGGTATACGCCAGCCTGCGCGACGCCACCAGTGAAGTGCTGGAATCACTGACCCCGCGCGAAGCCAAAGTGCTGCGTATGCGCTTTGGTATCGAAATGAACACCGACCACACCCTGGAAGAAGTGGGCAAACAGTTTGACGTGACCCGTGAACGTATCCGTCAGATTGAAGCAAAAGCACTGCGTAAGCTGCGCCACCCAACGCGCTCCGAACGTCTGCGCAGCTTCCTCGAAAACGGTCAGGATTAGTTTATAATCCCACGCTTTCCGGCCCCTTAGCTCATGCTTGGTTAGAGCAGCGGACTCATAATCCGTTGGTGCTGTGTTCGACTCACAGAGGGGCCACCATTTATAGAGAGACTCAAGGTTAACGCCTTGGGTCTTTTTTGTTTGTGGTGAGGTAAGCTAGTGATCAATTAATAAAAACTAGAGTCTTTATGGATCGCTTGCTCTTTTTACCAATCGCAATAGCCTTGGCAATTATTTCTACTTCGTTTCATCTTTCAAATTTAGCGTATGGATTTTTGATCGGTATCGCGTTAGTCATTTTTAATTTGTTGTTGGGTAATAAAGGATACTTCGAATTACGGTTAGGTTTTTGGATGTCAGTTCTCCGAGCTGTTTGTTTGGCAGTCTAATTGTTTTTGAGTAGTCACTTTGGATTATCTTTTGAAGCTCTACTTCATGATGTGGCACTACCTAAGTTTGTGAGGCGATTGCCAATTTTTGGGATAGGTCTAACGACCATCGGTATTGTTATTCTTCTTACTAATTTTATTCGGAAACTCAGAGCTGATACGTAAATTAATAAACATTGAAATCTAATCGACACACCCGACGACTTGTCGCCTTTCGATGCGCTACATGGCTTGCTGGGCAGCGTCGGATTCGTCAGGTCGTCAATTCACAACTTCAGCTTACGCCCCAAAAACTTCCCCTCTCGCAGCCCCAAGCCTATCCATAGTCACACGTCTTGAGCCATAGCCAAGCAATCAGGGGCTGGCTGATACGACGGTAATCCCGATTGAGATCGTTGGCCGTTATGTTGGCTTGGTGTGGGAGTTGAGGTTTGCTCAAGCGAGAGAGACTTAAGATAAAGCTTTGGGCCTTTTTTGTTTTGGGGTGAGGTAAACTACATGTAATTACCTTGAGCTAACATGTTCACTCTATGAAGTTTTAAACAATGTTTACTGATCAATTAAAAATAAAGTTAAAGGCAATGTTTAAGTCAATTTGGTATCTTCCTCTAAAGTTCTTGCTTTATATTGGGCCAGAAAATGAACATAAAGCTTTAGTAAGAAAATTGAATGCCGTTTCTGAAGCTACTAAAAAAATGATGAAGGAAAGCCAGAAAATAGAAAAGCAAAATGAAAGGGAGAGAATTGAAGATGTGGTTTGCAAGCTCAAACCCACGCAGGATGTTAAACACTGGAATTTGGAGTTTACTAATAACTCTCCATCAACAATACGAGTAATCAAAGTTTCAGCAGAGAGTTATTACAGAGCCATTATTATGGCCAATCATTATGTTCCGGATTTTCCTGGGTCACGTTATCAGCCGCCTGTCCTAAATTCAAGTGATGAAATACTCATCAGAAATATAGAGTCCGGAAGTTCTATATCAATTGAGCGAGTAATGCTTGAAAGGCCTACAACTAAGCTTATTTGGATGAAAGTTCAAATATCTCAGAGCCTTAAAGATGATGAAACATTTTCAATGAAACAAATTAGGGTTCTTTTAGAACCATAGCCTAACAATCAGGGGGCGGCTGATACGACGGCAATCCCGGTTGAGGTCGTTGATCGTTATATTACCTTGGCGTGGGAGTCGGGATTTGTCCAGGCAGGAAAGACTCAAGGTTAACGCCTTGGGTCTTTTTTGTTTTGTGGTGAGGTAAACTGTATTGATTGGTTTTAAAGTTATTAGGAATATAGATTTGATTGCCCTTCTTGATACAAAAGCAAAAAGAACCTCTCTCCTTTTTATTTTAATTTTTGGCTTGCTAACGCCTTTTGACTATTCAGTTTGGACTACTGATATTCCTGAATTTAATAAGCTAAATGTTTCAATGGGATCATTAGCTTTTGGAGTGCCAAAACGCAGTGGAACTCCTATGTTTCTCGAAGTTGATGGTAGAACTGAGAAATTTCTTTGCAGGGCTGATCCAAATGCAGATGTAACATGCATCAAAACTATGGAGCGGGCATCCTTATCCGGTAAAAAAGCAAAAGTCTGGTGGTATGAAACGAGTATTTATGGAAATTTACTCTTGAAAGAGAAAAGAATTTTACAGCTTGAGGTAAATGGTAATTTATATATTAGCTACGATAAACAAAAGGAAAGGTACATTAAACAAACAAGTCCTTATTTTTATATGTTCGCCATAATTACATTCATATCATTGCTTATTTTTTCATTGTTACAAATTGCTGAAAAACCTAAAACAATACTTCAGAAAATCCCATAGTTGTTTACTCATAATCTGTTGGTGCTGTGTTCGACTCACGGAGGGGCCACCATTTATAGAGAGACTCAAGGTTAACGCCTTGGGTCTTTTTGGTTTTGTATGTCAAGCAAACATAGTTTTAAAGGCAACGATGATCATTCCTGTAATCGATGCTAAAAAGATAATTGCACCTATCGTTTTTCTGCGGTTTAGTTCAGTCCAGAGCAACACCCCCGTTACGGAGAGCAAAATCATGCTTCCTCCGATCGTGTCTGCTAACAGTACCCAAGCTATACCTGCGCCATTGGCTCTGTGAAAGTTATCGATCGTTCCCACCCAGGTTTCATCTGTGCGTTTAACATTTACCATGTTCGAACCAACCCAGTAGTCAACAACTACTTTGTATTGTGGAGCCACAAACCTGATATCCCAATGTTCAGGTTGTCTGATGTCCTGTCCATTCCAGGAGACGATTTCAGCCTTTTCTTTTTTTATACGTGGCTCTCGATCCATTGATAATTCATCTCGCAACCAAATGCCCATCGCGTTAGGGCTATGTTTAGCTGATTCAGGAACTGTTAGTTTGATTTCGTTAGATGCAGGCTTCGCTAGCTCGATCTTAAGAACGGTTCTATGGTTGTGAATTATTCCAGTGACACCAAATAACAATCCCAGAATGGCACCCCAAAGTCCAATCCAGCCATGGACATCTCGAAGCAGTTTGAGAAATGCACTACGCCGAGATCTTGAATTCGGCTTAGGGGGGAGTGATTTTGCCTTATGGGTAATAGTAGAGGTCATTCTGGTATAGGTATATCTAGCAATTTATTTAAGGGGATGGTCAGAGCTGGTACTGGTCAGCGCTGTAAATGAAATATCGTACACATGCAGGTTAGTATCAGCAATTTAATCTAGAGCATGCAAAACGCATGGCCGACTCTTTACCAAAAATTATGCTTTGCCAACGCGGTTCAAGTCATTATTTTACGCTGAAATGTTACAATATTGGGAATGAGAATCGTTAACATTATCACGAAAGTTTCCAAATGAAAATTACACCCGCTTTTATAGCGGTGATGCTGTCTTATCCATACATAAACCCCTTAGCTCAAGAGATCGATAATCAGACAGACACCCTTCCTGAAGTTGCTGTGAGTGCCGATAGAGCCAAGGAGTCTACAACTGGACCTATCCATAAATACAAAGCATCCCAAGCACGTACTGCTACAAAATCGGATACTCCGATGAATGAAACCGCACAATCAATCTCAGTCGTTTCTAGCGAGCAAATACGAGATCAAAGCGCTCAAACCTTGGCAGACACGCTCAAATTCGTTGCTGGGGTTGATGCCGGGCAAAGAGGTAGGCGAGGTCTTGATGATTTTTCTATCAGGGGATTTGTTCAAAGCGATTACGTTTTACGTGACGGCATGAGAATGTTTTACGACACTGCCTGGGTGCAGTCTGAGCCATTTGGATTTGAACGTGTGGAAGTCATGAAAGGTCCGGCTTCAGTGTTATATGGCCAAACTGGCCCAGGTGGTTTTGCCAATGTTGTGAGCAAGCGCCCCACAGATCAACCATTAGCCACAATCGGACTGACACTAGGGAGTTATGATCAGCAACAATGGACCGCTGATTTTTCTGATGCACTGGATAAGGATGGAACGCTGCGTTATCGCTTAGTTGCCTTGACTTCAGAAAGCAATGATCAGGTAGATTTTGTAGACCGTAGCCGTACCTATATTGCGCCATCACTCACGTGGGATATCAGTGATCGCACGAGTATTACTTTGCTTACTAGCTATCAAAAAAGTCGTTATGTGCCAGTGCGAGGGTTACCGGCAGAAGGCACTGTGCTTTCTAACCCGAATGGCAATATCCCACTTAGCCGTTTTGTAGGTGTGCCTGGCCTCGATAAGTACGAAACTGAAATTTCATTGTTTGGTTATGAGTTCTCTCATATGTTTAATGACACTTTTACCTTCAGGCAAAATGTCAGATATAACACTTTCAATGTGGATGGGGCTTTTACTGATACGACCAACGGATTAACTGCAAACAAGCGCAACTATCAACGTCGTTTAAATGTAAGAAACTTATCTGCCCAAATGTGGACGATTGATAACCAGTTGGCTGCGCATTTCAACACTTTGGGATTAAGGCACGACCTGTTAGTCGGTGCGGATATTCTGCATTACAACATGGATCGCACCTTCATTAATCGCAGTGTGACAGCGCTTAACCTGTATCAGCCAAACTACGATGCTGCAGTGGTTGGAGCCCCTGTGGTTGTCGCAGGCAGTACAGGCAGTGACATGGCCAGGCAGTCGGGCTTATATCTTCAAGACCTGATCAAATTTGGCGATGGGTGGAATTTGCAACTTGGCGCCCGCCACGATGAGACTGACTTAGTTCAAACACGCATCAATAGCACCCGAACCAAATCTGACCCTTCAAAAACGACAGGTAAGGCAGGGCTTTTGTATGCATTTGATAATGGGTGGTCACCTTATATTAGTGTTAGTGAGTCATTTTTACCCTTAACAGGGAATACGGCAGATGGATCCCCATTCAAGCCTGAAACCGGTGAGCAACACGAAGCTGGGGTTAAATATGAGTCTCCAGACCATAAATTCGGTACCACTTTCGCTGTGTATGACTTAAAGAGACAAAATGTCACCACGACTGATCCTAGCAACCCTGGGTTTAGCATTCAAACGGGGGAGCAACGACACAAAGGGTTTGAGTTTGAAACAACTGGTCAATTAACAGATCGATTGAATTTGATTGCGACTTACTCATACATTGATGCAGAAATCACCAAGAGCACCACCAATACCTTGGGCAAAAGACCCATTTTAGTGGCTAAGAATATGGCCAATGTGTGGGTGCGTTATGATTTAACTGGCTGGGTGCAAGGGTTAGGTTTTGGGGCAGGCGCAAGATATATTGGAGATCAGGCCGGGGATGCACAAAACTCTTTTGATGTGCCATCTTATACTTTGTTTGATGCGGCGCTTTATTACAATACGACTTCATGGCGGTTTGCACTAAATGCCAGGAACCTTGCAAATAAACAGTACATTGCCGGTTGTGCCAGCATTAATCAGTGTTACCCCGGTGATCCACGTACTGTCATGCTGACAGCTAATTATTCGTTCAAATAACTTCGGTATAAAGACGGCTTGCAAAAAATGTAAGCCGTTTTCTTAATGCTGTAGCAGATGGCATGCAGGAGTATTCTCGAAGTAATCTACGCATATGAATGAGTGGTAATAAGCATATTACTCGCTAACTTTGGCGCGTATTGAATATTAAATGGCGCATATCGATTTATCTGAATTGGTCACTCTTTCAGATAATTCACTATACAAACCTCCTCAATTTTAAAGGAATCTGTATGGTGAAAGTTGATAAATCAAAACCAGTTCTAGTGACTGGCGCAACGGGCTATGTCGCTGGTTGGATTGTAAAGCGACTGTTGGATGAAGGTGTTACTGTACACGCGGCAGTACGAAATCCCTCGGATAAAGCAAAGGTTGAGCATCTTGTTCTACTGGCAAACAACTCGCCAGGTAAGCTCATTTTTTTCAAGGCTGACTTACTAGATCATGGCTCATATAAAGATGCCATGGCTGGCTGCGAGGTAGTCATTCATACGGCCTCTCCTTTTGTATTACATATTAATGATGCTCAAAAAGACCTGGTCACGCCAGCAGTTGAAGGCACGCGTAATGTACTAGACACCGCGAATCAAACCGCATCTGTAAAAAGAATTGTACTGACCAGTAGTTGTGCCGCTATTTATGGTGATACCGCTGATAAGGAGTTTATTCCCGGTGGTACTTTTACTGAAGCGCATTGGAACACAAGCTCTTCACTAAAACATCAGCCATATTCATTTTCTAAGACTATGGCTGAGAAATTAGCTTGGGAGATATCCTACCAACAAAATCGTTGGCGTCTGGTGGTGATTAACCCTAGTTTTGTATTGGGGCCTGGGATTATTCCGCACGCAAATTCAGAGAGCTTTAATCTGTTAAGGCAGGTCGGTAATGGCAGATTGAAGGCTGGGTTGCCAGATATTGGTGTAGGTGCAATTGATGTGAGAGATCTGGCTGATGCCCACATTCGTGCCGCTTATTTACCTAATGCCAATGGCAGACATATTATTTCAGGTCAAAATACATCGTTATTAGAGATTGCCAGAACGCTACAGCATCAATATAACGAATATCCTATCCCCTCAAGAACATTACCTAAATGGTTAATATGGTTAATTGGTCCGCTTGCTGATCAAACGACCACCAGGAAATTTGTTGCGCGTAATGTAGGATATTCGTGGCATGCTAATAACGAAAAAAGTATCCGAGAATTGGGCATGACTTATAGGCCGTTGGATGAAACCGTCAATGCGATGTTCCAACAGTTGATAGATCATGGTCAAATACCTCGACCAAAGCGTCGTCTATCCAAAAGGACATAAGCATTGAAGCGAGTCACTCAATTTACTGTGCAATCAGGCTGGCGCTTATTGATTTGCGATCTTGGGATTAATCCCGAGGATGTATTGCGATTGGCTGAGCTTCCCCTCGATCTGTTTTCTCGCAAAGATGCGGTTGTCGATGCCAAGCAATACTTTCAAATTTGGAATGCACTTGAACTTGTAGATGGAACGGAATTATTACCTCTTAAAATAGGGCAAATCATTTCAGTAGAGGCGTTTGACCCAGCGGTATTTGCCAGCCTATGTAGCCCTAATTTGAATGTTGCATTGCAAAGGTTATCATCCTTTAAAAGGCTCGTTGGTCCGATGTATCTGCATGTGGCAGTCAATACAACTTCAACTGAAATATCACTGGAGTGCTATGGCGAGGATTTAATGATCCCTCGAAACCTAGCCGTCACCGAGCTTGTATTTATTACTCAGCTAGTTAGGTTGGGTACCCGATATTCGCTCAAACCATTGGAAGTGTTTGTACCTGAGTTGCCTGTTCAACTGGAAGAGTACACCTCATTTTTTGGCGTCAAGCCCAAGCAAAGCAAAGGCAATATCATCAAAATATCCTTTTCGCAGCAGGATGGTGTGCGTCCATTTATGACCGCTAATGAATCAATGTGGGCGTTTTTTGAAGATGGCTTGCGTCAGCGCTTGGCTAAACTAGATTCCACCGCCAGCATAAGCGAACGGGTCAAAGCCGTGTTGTTGGAAGGCTTACCTGCAGGGCAGATTTCAATTGGTCATGTTGCAAAGCAACTGGCGCTCAGCACGCGTACCTTGCAGCGCCAATTGAATGATGACGGAAGCAGTTTCTCCGCAGTATTGAACACCACCCGTCAGCAATTAGCTATTTACTACCTTGAGCAACCGGCTATGGCGCATGGGGAGATTGCATATCTGCTTGGATTCCAAGACGTGAACTCTTTCAATCGAGCCTTTAAAGACTGGATGGGAGTAACACCAGGGGCATTTCGTTTTCATGCTTAGTTCAAGCTGTCATTAGCGCGCTTTCAGGCGGTATGTTGAGTCTTGCTATCGCTTCACCACCTATACATTCAACACGGCTAAGGGGGTATTCGAGTGAGCTCATACATCCCCAACCCTGCCCATAGTCACACGCCTTGAGCCATAGCCAAGCAATCATGGACTGGCTGATACGACGGTGAGCCGCCCCAATACTGTAGAGATTGTTCAGTGGATTGATTGAGCTGCTTTTTCATAGCCATAGAAGCCTCAGAGACGTATCGTGATTGCATTACCCGCCTTCAAAATGCGCTCTATTTTTACAGGATTGTTTCGTTGCTCGAAATAATCAATTGCAGTCAGCACGCATTCTCAACAATTAATCAATCAGTTAAATTTAAGCCACTCCGATAGTGAGCGGAACAGATGTGATGAATCGCTTAATTTACTTTTTTATAAAGGACTGATGATGAAAAACGCCACTTTGAAATTGATGATGCATACACCAATACTGTTAGGCGCCGTTGTTTCGGCATTGGCATTGACTCCCTTGGCGGCTTCAGCTGCGCCTGCTTCGAGCGCAAGGGTACAAAGTGAAACGGTTGTGTCGTATCACACGGTGGCCGTGGATGGTGTGAAGATTTTCTACAGGGAAGCGGGACCTAAAAATGCGCCCACTGTGTTGTTGTTGCATGGCTTTCCAACTTCGTCACATATGTTTAGAAACTTGATGCCTAAACTTGCCGATCGCTATCATGTGATTGCGCCAGATTATCCGGGCTATGGCCAAAGTGACCAGCCTGCCATGGATCAATTTACCTACAGTTTTGATAATCTAGCCGCCGTTGTTGATAAATTCACAACGCAAATCGGCTTAACCAAGTATGCCATGTATGTACAGGATTACGGCGCACCGATCGGTTATCGCTTGGCTGCTGCGCATCCTGAGAAGATTAGTGCGATTGTTGTGCAAAATGGCAATGCGTATGTTGAGGGCATCGATAATCCGTTTTGGGATCCGGTAAAAGCGTTTTGGAAGGATAAATCTGAAGCCAATGCGGCAAAACTGCGGCCGGTGTTGGAATTGGGTGCCACCAAGTGGCAATATACTGAGGGTTTTCGCGACCCGGCAAATCATGTGAGCCCGGATACATGGATGCTTGATCAGGCTTATCTGGATCGTCCTGGCAATAAGGATATTCAGCTAGAGTTGTTTTATAGTTATGGCACCAACCCGCCTTTGTATCCAGCATGGCAGAAATATTTTCGTCAGCATCAACCACCCATGTTGATTGTGTGGGGTAAGAACGACAAAATATTCCCTGGCGAGGGCGCTACACCCTATTTGCGCGATCTGCCACATGCTGAGCTTCACTTGCTAGATACCGGTCACTTTGCCCTGGAGGAGGATGGTGAGCTGATTGGGAAATTGATGCACGATTTCTTGGATCGTAAAGTTAAATAATCACTACAAAGCTCGCCGCATTAACAGGCAGGGTTTGTTGAGGTTTTTAAAAAGTAAGAAATATCTTTATTCACCGGCGCAATGCATGGCCAACCATTTGGGAGAGTAGGCATGACAACCGTTTCAAATACTTTTGTTCTCATTCATGTTGTGTTGAGTTTGGTTGGCCTCATTTCTGGCTTGGTCATGGCTGGTGGGTTAATGTCGGGTCATTATTACAGCCGGTGGATTCATACCTTCATGCTGACAACCATACTGACGAGTGTGACGGGATTTGGTTTTCCATTCACCGATATTTTACCGTCCCACATCATTGGGGGCATTTCATTGGCTGTGTTAATCGCTGCCAGCATTGCGCTGTATGTGAAGAGGCTTACGGGTCATTGGCGCAAAGTGTTTGTTGTAACCAGTGTGTTGGCGTTGTACTTAAATGTGTTTGTGCTGATTGCGCAACTGTTAGCAAAAATACCTGCTTTGGCTTTGCTTGCACCAACACCAGCCGCGCCAACTTTTGCCGCGACTCAAACGATTGCGCTGGTGATGTTCGCCATATTGGGATGGGTTGCATTTAAGCAGGGCAAATAGGCGTTTATTTAAAGACGATTTTACGCACCTTTGGTTGTGGTTCTGTGTCCTGCACATGATCGTAAGCGGCTTGTGCTGCGAGTACTTCATGCATGTGTGATTCAGACCAGATACGAATGGCAGCCAAAGGTGCAACCAGCGTAGAGCCGAGAGCCGTAATGCTGTACTCCACTTTGGGCGGTACCGAAGCGTAAACCGTACGTTGTATCAAACCATCGCGTTCCAGGCTGCGCAATGTTTGCGTCAGCATCTTTTGAGAAATCCCGTCAGTCTCACGTTGCAAAGTGCTAAACCGCTTGGTTTCCTGTTCCAGCAATCCCAAAAGCAATACTGTCCATTTATCCGCAATTCTGTTCAACATCAGGCGAGTCGGGCATTGCGCGTTATATGCATTCCAGCTACTGGCTATGTTTAGTGCATTGTTTGCATGATCACTCATGATCTCCCCTAGGTCTAATCTATTGGTTACTTTTAGGTGCCTACTTACTAATAGTAACTATTGGGAATAATATTCGCAACTCCATTTTCTGGTTCATTTGAAAGAACGAATTCCAAGGAGCGTGTATGAAGTTAGTGAGAGTGATGCTAAGCGCATTTATTTTTTTATCGTTTATTGATGGAGTGTCTGCCATGGCCCAAGATGTATCGCAACAGAACAGACAATTACTGGCAAATTTTGCCAATGAGGTATTCGTGCAAAAAGACCTCACCCATTTGCAGCAGTATTTGCATGATGACTATATCCAGCACAATCCTATCGTGCCACAGGGGTTGGCAGGTTTTAAACAGTTTTTTGCTGACTGGTTTAAAGCCGTGCCGGACTGGCAATATCGTCTGGAGAAAATCGTGGCTGAAGGTGATACCGTGTGGGCTTATGGGGTCTATTCAGGCACGCAGCAAGGCGACTGGTTAGGTATTGCATCCACAGGCAAGCATTATAGTATTCATGCTGTAGATATTTTTCGTATTGAGAATGGCAAATTGGCCGAGCACTGGGACGTCATTGACACTTATGGATTGTTTAAACAACTAGGCGTTATTCAGTAACTGACTGCTTATAGCCATGCGCTTGCAGTCAGTGTTCGAATATAACGTACGCATACATTGATGGATATCTGGAAAGTCAGGTTGACCAGATGAGGTTAAGTGAATGTGGCGTTAGAGACCAAGACAGGGCCGTCAGAGACTCAAGGTTAACGCCTTGAGTCTTTTTCGTTTGGCGGTGTTAGTATTCACTTTGGTCAAAACCCAAGGATAGGCTGTGAATCAAAAAGGAACTGTCACTTTCTTTTGTGGAAAGATGGGCGCTGGAAAAACGACAAAATCAAAGCTACTCGCGCGCGAGAAAAATGCTGTATTGATATCAGAAGATGAGTGGTTATCTGCGCATTATCCTGATCAAATTCATTCGTTTGATGACTATCTGGCGCATTCAGCCCGGATAAAACCTTTTCTGAAATTGCATGTGCAATCAATTCTTAATACGGGTACTCATGTGGTGATGGATTTTCCGGCGAATACTATTAATCAAAGAGCTTGGTTCAAGCAACTTTGCCAGGAAGTTGAATGCAACCATGAGCTGATTTATCTTGATCTAAGCAATGAGCAGTGCTTATTGCAGATAGCGCAAAGACGAAATGAACAACCTGAACGTGCTGAGTTTGATAACGAAGCGGTCTTCTATCATGTGACTAATTTCTTTGAACCCCCCTCAGATCAAGAAGGGCTGCAGATCGTGCACGTTAGCCGTGCGTCTTGAGCCATAGTAGGGCTTCAAGAGGCTGCGTTGACCGTCGTGTTGGCTTGGCGTGGGATTTCGGAGTGACTAAACTAGGAGAGAGTAAATGGGTATTTATTGCTCAAACGCTTGCTCATATGCCATTAGGTTTAGTGCCCGCGATCGCACTAGCTGCATGCCTAAGTTGGTGCCGGATAGTTGGTGGATGGTACCTTGTTGAGATGAAACAATCTCACTGATTACTTTACCTTCAGTATCCCTGTACTTGAGCCACTGTTGCTGAGCTTTTCTCAGTGTTATTTGTTGCGCGGGCGCCAGCCTTTTCATCAGCCGCTTATAAACAACATTCATCTCTGAATCCCATTTAACCCTGGCCTCGTTGGTAATGTTGCGCATGTCAGCAGTGGATGTGACTGTCTCTTCGGCCTTTTTTTCTTCATACCATGCGTCGATTGGATGCTGGATGGGTTTTATTTCAATGTCCGCATAGGTAGTCATTGATTGACAGATCAATACTGCAACTAGTAAAGGTTTTAAGATATTCATATTTACTAATTCATTTCAGGTATCCGAGTCTGAAAGATTATCACTAGTGAATCATTAAAGGCGCCATTTGGCTCGTCATGTTTTAATTTCGCCTGTGTACGACCATTAGTCATGTATCCAACCAATCGCAAACCACATTCCACCAACTGATTCCTGCATGCTTGTACCTAAAAGCCATAGACCCAAACAGGCTAACGACATGATGAATATGTTTATACTAGAATGATTGCCATAGGTAGTATTGATTCTTTATAAAACGTTGTAGATATTAAATATTAATTGGGGGTAACAATGAAAAAACTAGCTTTAGTTGTTGCAATGGGTTTGGCTTCTGTAAACGCACACGCTGTTGATATTGCTGGCTTATACAACACGGGCGCTGGCTTTGCTGCAGGTGCACAAGATACCAACTATGCATTATCCAGCACCACCACGACTGTGGACGCTTATGGTTATGTCACGGCAAATGGGTCATTTCCACTTGCAGGCGACTGGCTTGCAAACACGGCCACTTCTTCATGGTTAACACCTACCGCAAGCCAGGGGCAATCATTCGATCCTTCTGTGAATGGTGTTTATACTTGGACGACTACATTTGACCTGACAGGTTATGACGTGGCTTCAGCCAGCTTTAGTGGCCATTTTGCTGCTGATAACTCTGCACTGGCTTATCTGAACGGCAATCTGATTGGCAGTTCTAATGGCTTCACCTCCTGGAGTTCATTTTCAGCCAGTGCTGGTTTTGTGTCGGGTGTTAACACGTTGTCATTTGTGTTGACCAATCAACCACAAGATTTTGGCAACCCAACTGGTTTGCGCGTTGAGTTCCTGGCTTCAAACGTTGCTGCTGTACCAGAGGCTGACACATACGCATTGATGATGGCAGGTTTGGGTTTGATGGGCCTAGTTGCACGTCGCAAGAACGTCGCTTAAGCACTACATTAAGCAATCAAAAGTCACGCTGATATTCTCGGCGTGACTTTTTTATTGCCTGTTACCTGTCCATTGCCAAACTTATCCTTATTCAGGCTGTACTTTCTGGGCGTGATGCATTAATGGTCTTCTACCAGGCCAAAAATTTGATGGTAGATGGCCGCCGTAATGTGGACAGCGAACAAGGGGTAAATCATGACCGAGATCAGATAGTGAATCCCTAAAACTGTCTGGTGAATGGGATGCGCCCGTTCAAGCAATGGCGGTAATTCAAATAGATCAAAAAAATGAATGGCTTCGCCGCTGGTTAACAGCATCAAGATACCTAAAACACATTGCGTCATGATGATGAGGTATATGGATCGATGCAGGGAAATCGCCACCAATTTTTGCCAGGTTTTGATGCTGTAAGAATGAATGGGATTGGGATTCAGGTTTCGCCATGTCAATCTGGCCAGCATCAGTATCAATAACAACATGCCAATGGAAGAGTGCTGGGAGATGAGCCCTGACTTCTCAGGGCCGGGATCTTTATCTGCAAACTGGCTAGCCACCACAATGAGCGTCAATAGCATCGCAACGCTGCTCCAGTGCAAAATTCTGGCGATCAACCCATATTGGGTATGGGAGTTTTTAATATGAATGCCCATCGTGGTGATTCCCCTTGCGCGCTGGCAGCCATTTATTTGAGGGAGTATCTGAGCGTTTTAATGGCAGCCATGCCAAAGCCAAAAGTGGTTAACGATAAGGTTGTGTAGAGAAACACAATATAGGGCAATGAGTGGATTTTGGGGGCAATCGCCAATACCAGGAAAGCGGTCGGGTTGCCGATTGAACCGAGTGCCATTGGCCAAAGCACAAACTTGGGCAGGCTGATTTTTGATGCGTAAAAACCTAAGAGCAACATGGTCATCATTAGGTAGTCCAAGTGGCCGGATAGCAGGTTTTCTGTGCTGGTGAATAGATTGAGCATGTAAGGAATTTTCATGCCGCGGGTCATCACCAGGCACCAGGCAAGCACTAATCCTGCAAGCAATGTAATACAGGCCGTCCTCAGTAAAATGACATTGCCTGCATGTTTATCTTGATTCATCTTTATTTCCCCTTGAAATCTTTGTTTTAATTAAGCGCAGCCCAATGCAACCTTATCATCATTAATAATTGATTATAGGCAGACAGGTCTGTACGTTTGTAGTGTATAAATTTTTATGAGGGAATGCAAGAGGGGTTGAGCAGTGCTTTTTTATAGCGGTGACGTATCAATAGCCATTGCTACTGAGAGCGCTGGCCGTTAGGTTGGCTGGGTGTGAGGCGCGAGATTTATTCTCACGTATTGAAGGGCCGAACAGAAGGGCAGTGACTGCCCATCCAATGTTAGAAATTTAATTCATCGCATTTTATAAGTGTCGTTATGAGCGAGGGCGACCGATGGAGACGCTGCGCCCAAGAGCATCGCCAATGCATGATACAGATAAGGCACAAATGAAATCGCAGCAAGTGCTGGTGTTAAATCGAACACAAAGGCGACAGTAGGAATGAGCACTAACCAATTTTTGCCGATCAGGCTGCCTCTGACCAAGCAGATTCCGAATATCCCCACCATAGACAGCACATAGAGCATAGCGCCGCGTTCAATCATGCCAGCGTCAGCCAAATAGGTTGGCAAAGCCAGGGCAAGATAAGCAATCATGAATAATCTGGTATTGGAAAATGCGGTATACATGGCTCAGAATCCTCGCTTACAGTTCACTTTTTAACATTCATCTCAGTCGTATGTTATACATTTCCATGAATAAAATTAGCCCTTCAAATTGCATATAACTGTTTCTTATTGGGATACAATCAGCGCATGTATGATTTAAACCTGATGATCATTTTTGCCCATGTGGTGAATGAGCAAAGCTTTTCGGCTGCTTCCAGAAAGCTGGGCATGACCAAGTCTTCAGTGAGTAAGTCGGTCGCCAAGCTTGAGCATGCCTTGGGTGCCAGCTTATTGAATCGCAGTACCCGGCACCTTAGCCTGACCGAAATTGGCGCCAGTTTTTATGACTATTGCACCCGCATCAGTTATGAGGCCGAAGAGGCGCAGCAAATGATTGAAAGCCTGAATGCGCAGCCCAGGGGCGTGCTGAAAGTAGCCGCTTCGGTGGCTTTTGGCACTTTGCATATTGCACCCGCGATTGCTGAGTTTATGGATAGATATCCGCAGTTGGAAATCGATATGACGATTACTGACCGCCTAGTGGATGTGACCGAAGAGGGCTACGACGTCGTGATTGCGATCACCAGGGATTTGCCGCAAAGTCTCGTGGCCAGAAAGCTGGCGCCGATTCGCCGCAACCTGTGTGCAACGCCCAAATACTTTGAGCGCCATGGCATCCCGGTCGTCCCGCAAGACTTAGTCCATCATAATTGCCTCGATTATATTCACTCTGGGGATAAAGGCCTGTGGCGTTTTAACGGGCCTGAAGGAGAGGTCACCGTGAATGTCTCTGGCAGGCTGCGTATTAATGATGATGAAGCATTGTCGCAAGTCGTTTTGGGTGGTTTTGGCTTGGCACTGTTGCCGACGTTTATCATCGGTAAAGAGCTGCAGGCCAAGCGCCTGAAGTCAGTCTTGTCTGAATACATTCCTGTCGAGCAACACGTCTACGCATTGTATTTGCCCAAGCGTAACTTACCCTTGAAAACCCGCGTCTTCATTGACTATTTGTCTGAGCGATTTGGTGCAGAACCTTATTGGGATAAAGACTAGCGCTTCAAATTGCCAATATGAGGTTGCAAAATTATTGTAGCCTTATAGGAAACAGTCATATTCTATTTCACCGACTTATTTTTTCTATCCATAGCGATTATTCTGTCTGCTTGCCCATCGGGGATGACTAGCATTTTGTATGGTTGGAAATATGGAATCTGAAAACTTAATATTGTCGGATCAGGACTATGCACGCTTATCCATGCTTGCAAATGATGAATTGTTGCGGGATGAGCTAGGCAGGGCGGTTGTCGTTTCTGCGGATCAGGTGCCTGAGGATGTTGTGAGAATGCACTCGCGCGTGATTTACCTGGATAAAAGCAACGATTTAACAAGGGAAGTGGAGTTATGTTTTCCTGACGAGGCCGATTTGAAACTGGGCAAGATTTCAGTGTTTTCTCCTGTGGGGAGTGCTCTACTTGGATTAAAAGTCGGCCAGGAAATTGATTGGCCATTTCCTAATGGGGAATCCAGGCGTTTGCAGGTGATGAACGTGATGCATGCGCCTTAGGGCTTAATCCCGGTATATGAGGGAAAATCTCCCATATCAAAAATGGTCGCTTCGCTGCATTATTCGGTTCAGGGCATGCTTTGCCACTAGGACCGTTTAAACTGATGCGTGATATTTGCGCGACTTATTTTAAACGGGGTAAAACATTCCCTATCCGCATTCGATTAACTGCATATTGATTCAGTGCTAGAAAAGGCATCTCTCTGGAGGTGCCTTTTTACTTTTCGAGCTTATGTGTGCCTGTACATTTGTCTTTGTAATCGGCTAACGTATTGTTAAAGGTCTTTTTCCGTTCATTAAACGCACTGGTTTTGACATTGACCTGATCCAACTGGTTTTTTAAGTCTTCCAGGCTGGCATTGAATTGCTGTTGTTTGGCTTTTAATTGCTGCACTTTTTCTGCGAGTGCGGATGAGTCGGCATTAAATTGCAGCGTGTCTTTATTAAATTGGTCGACTTGTTGATTGATTTTTTTTGCTGTCTCGGCATCAACTCTCTGGCGGGTCTGGGAAGAGAGTACTTGTTTCCTTTTAGCGAGCGCGTCATTACGTGCGTTCATGTCTACAATTTCTGCCTGCACGCCGCTTGCTTCTTTCTCCAGCACAAGCCGTGCATTCTGGTTGGCCTGAACAAGATTTTCGGCGATGAGTACTTCGTCGTTCATGCGTTTGGTTTCAAGTTGAAAACTGTCAAATCGCTGCCTGATAGTGGCATCCGTGCTCATGCATTGCTCCAACTCATCAAACGTGATGGCTGGCATGTCTTGCGTGTCTTTTCCCCATACGTGATAAATGCCGGGCAACCTGATCGTCGCTGCTTGAGGTGTTTCTTCGGCCGCTACACTGGTGTTTGCAATGATAAACAGCGCACCAAGGGTGGCAGATAAAAGGGGAGTCAGCGTGTGTTTCATTTTTGTTTTCGATTGAGCGTGTTTTCAAGTATAAGGCGCATCATTGGATACTTTAATGCATTCTTTATGAATTTGTTATGGCGGGCTAGGATGCGTAAAGTTGATTTACCCGGCTTGGAAAACCAAGCTTTTCAATAGGTGTCTATCATATAATGCCGGGCAGTTTAGTAAGCAGCATTCGTCCATGTCTTCCAGTAGTTTGCACAATACCTCAATAGACAAAAATCGTCGCTCGTGGCACAAGAAATCGCAGTTAGTCGATAGTACGGGCGATCAATATATCGTCTTCACGCATGATATTTCCCTCATGGGGATGAGTCTTTTCGCGGACAAGCAATATCAGCCAGGGCAGATTTGCAACGTCCATGTGCCGGTATTTGTCGGCTCGGCACTGCGCAATTACCGCTTTAATTGCCGGGTGATTTTTTCATCACTGTGTGGCATGAAGGGCTTTAGAACCAACCTGGAGTTCCTGGACGTCTCGTCAGAAAATAGGACCTTGATTCAGTCGGTGATGGCGAGATAATGGCGGTCACTGCGCTCAGTCATCAAGATTGATCAAAAGCTAACCTTTGACCCGGGCGTTCTTTTTCAGAATATGTGTTTGAGCTTAGCTTTTTCAGAAGGACGTCTATGCCAGCCATTCTAGGCACGATCATCATCTACGCTAGAGACATGCAGACGTCCGCAGCCTTTTATCGCCAGTATTTTGGTTTTGATACGACGGGTGAGGTTGTGGATGGCTTGATTACCCTGAGCGCGCCAGGTGCAGGGGCGGATATCCTGATTCACCAGGCAGCTAAATCTATCAAACTTGGGCAGGCCGCGGTCAAGCTTTCATTTCATGTGGAGGATGTTGTTGGCTTCGTACAAACGGCTAAAGCGTCGGGGCTGGCGTTTGGCCCTGTGCATGAGGCAAATGGTTACCAATTCGCCAACACCAAAGATCCAGACAATAACTCAATCAGTATTTCCAGCCGGGCATTCAGGTAGTCGTCCCCGTTTCGCCCGGTGAGTCAATAGTGTTGAATATCTCCAGAGAGGATGACTTGTTCGCTTGACGCTACAGGCACCAGTGTCGCCAGGCAAGACGCCACTTTAGAGGCTTCTACAGCACGCAGGTGTTTGGGTAACAGCGGCGCTAACAGTTTGAACATGGCAATGCCGAGTTTCTCGGCACGGCGTTGCGGCTGCTTTAATGTCTCGCGATCCCCCAGCAAAAAAGACGGACGTGCGATGACTAATGCTTCAAAAGGCAGCGTCGATAGCTCAGCTTCGAGTTCGCCTTTGATGCGGTTATAAAAGAGCAGTGAGTCGACATTCGCGCCCATGGCGCTGACCAATCCCAGCCGTTTTGCGCCAGCGGTGAGCCCGGCGTTTGCAACTGCGAGATTCGCGTCTAGGTCTATGGCTTCAAACGCTTGCCGACTACCGGCTTGCTTGATAGTGGTGCCTAGCGCCAGGTAGATTTCATCTAGCGGTGGCAGTGTGGGTAAGGTGCTGAAGTCTACTTGATGCAGGTGGAGCTTGGGGTGTTGCAAAGCCAACGCGCGCCTGGATAGCAGGTGAATTTCCGAGACCGTGTTGTCTTGCAACAGGCGCTGCAAAATCTGCGAGCCTACCAGGCCGGTTGCGCCAGCAATTAACACCTTGCGATGGGTCACTTGATTCTCCTGCGGTAACGTTAACGGGTGATCGAAATCCAGGCCATTATTACATGGCCAAAGGCTTGGCTTGGCGATATTGCAAATCATCCAGGGTGACATCCATGCCACCCACCTGTATGCCTAGTAAATTCAGTAGCGGGTCTAGCAATACACGCCCGATCTCGCCTAATAGCGGGCTGACAATGGTAGAAATGACATTATTCACCAAGCCCAGATTCAAGATGCTCAATATGGTGACGTTTAATGCATTTGAATTAGCCAGCGCATTTTCGAGACTGCTGCCTACAGGGCTGGAAACGGATTGTGTTTGGGGGAGGTGACTCTCTACCGGGTTTGCCACTGAGTATTCCAGGGTTTGCGCACCGCCAGGTTGAATAGGCAGGTTTAAGCCGATATCTGCAATCGGGATGCTTAACAAGGTGGACACCCTCGCTGGCCCCGTGCCGGCATTGTTGGTGAGCGTGAGTGCCGCGATGCCAGGACTGGCGTCTATTTCGACCTCAGATACGCCATCATTTTGCTGAATGGTCCGCAGCCCGGCAGAGCCTTGTGCGACTTCGGTATTCAATGCCAGGTCTATGCGCGCCAGTAATGGGATATTGATCAGGACGCCTACCTTCGCCCTGACTTGCGCGGTCCGTGCAATCGTGCACAGATTACCCGTGCCGGCGGCAGGGCCCACGCTCAGTTGTGGTGGTTCAATCACCGTCACTTGTGCAGTAACGTTGGCGATAGAGGCCAGGTTGAGTGTTAACGGCAGGCTGATTGCATTGGTGCCATTGGCAATCATGGCAGCTGTGGTAATCAGGGAGAGTGCATTCAGGGCAACCGCGGCGGCGGCATTGGGGTCAGGCGTGGTCACTGCCAGCACATCGCCCAGCTTGATGGGCACATTTTTTAGGGCAATGCCCGCAATACTCTGCATGGCCGACACCGCTTGCAAATTTGCAGCACCACTCTGGCCCGCCGCGCTGGCGATCAGGTCGAGTAAGTCGCCGATTTGCATGTTGGTATTCAGTAACTCCTCCAGCGTACCCGCCTGGCCGGACACTGCCAGGATATCGTGCAGCGTGATTTTGGTGGCGGCGATGCCGCGGTAGGTGACTGCATCCAGGTTGAGTGGCCCGCCCAGCATGCCGCCTAGCAGCCCATTGAGTAGCACGGATTGCTGACTGCTCAGGCTCGTGGTAAAGCTGCCCACGCCGAAGACGGCCAATGCCGGATCAGAGGCTGACACCGCTTCAGCCCGCAAGATCATGGTGCCGCCCATCAGCCCACCGGCAACCAGGCTTTTCGCTACTTCTTTTGTTGCCCTGACATAAATCGCCTGATTACTGCCATCGGCAGTAAATTGCCGTATGCCTTGCACTGTATCCAGCCTGCCAAGCAAAACCTGGTTGGGGTTGCTGGCGAGCTGCCCGTCATAGCCGTTACTGACCGCCGCCTGTTGCGCCATTTGTATGACATTTTGCAGGTTGGCCTGGCAGCCAAGGTAGCGAGACGCATGGATGGCAGACAGATCCGCAATCGATTGCAATTGTTTTTGTTGCATCCACAGGCGGCCACTGTCTACCACCAGGGCGGTGAAGAACAAGGCCATCAGCAGGAGCAAGCCGCCGGCCAGGCCGATCGCTCCGCGCTGGGCGTGCGCGCTAGCGGGTGGTGGGCATCGTGTGCTCATAGTACTCTGGGATGGGTTTCTCAAAGCTCTTGATATAGCGGCTATGCACTTTATCCATGACCTCACCAGAGACAGGCTGGGCCTGCGGTGAGGCGGCTTTGCCCGAGCGTTGCAGTTCCAGCCATTGTTGCGTCGGTGCCAGCGCGCGAGCAGTCGTCTGTGCCGTGGTCTGTACAGGAGGTTCCACTGGTGCCTGGCTATTTTCTGCCATGGCGTGGTGGATGCTGAAAAAACCGCATAGCGCTAGCGTAAGAATGCGTTTCATGAGGAATTCCTTGCGGTTTAAGGGGTGGCACGAATGCTGTCAGTGGTCATTTTTTTCAGCTGCTGCATTTCCGCTGCGTCGACGCCAAACTGCTTGGCAAACGCTTCTGCGCGGTTGGTATCCCCCTGCCGGTAAAGCAGCAGGATGAGGTTGTGGGCAGCCTGCCGATAGTCCGGCGCAAGTTCGACCGCGGTGAGAAACTCATGTAAAGCAGGCTCGGTGGCGCCCGATTGCATCAGCACATAGCCATGGTCATTGCGGATGGTATGTTCTGTTGGCAGCGCGTTACTGGCCGCCTGTAAATAGCGCAGTGACTCTTGCAGGTTGCCGGCATTGCTGGCGATCAGCCCCAGGCCGCGGTAGGCGTACCCGGAAACACAACTGGTGATTAACTGTTCATAAATCGCCTGGGCCTGCAAGGCGCGCCCGGTTTGGCGCAAGCCATGGGCGCGCAGCAAGGCTGCCTGCTCATTTTTAATGTTGGCGGCTTCCAGATGCGCAAGCGCTGCATGCGGTTTGCCTTCTGCCAGCATTTGCTGAATCAGCCCAAGCTTGGTGGTTTCTTCAGCGGAGACTTCTGTACAAGCCTTTTGATTGGTTTTTATCTGCCGCGACGATTTTGTATCGGTGTCAGCCGCGAGCGCATGGGGCGCGCCATGCACCCATAGCCACGCCAATACCAGTAAGATGGTGGTCGATTTCATAAGCCGTTTGCCCCTTTCAATGCCTTCGCCAGCCCAATAAATCCTGGCCCGGCCAGAAAAATCATCAGTGCTGGAAACAAGAACACAATCATGACAACTGTCATTTTTGCCGAGAGTTTGCTGACATATTCGCGTAATTCCGAGACCTGGCGCTGCTCAATCAATGCCGTATATTCAGTCAGGGAGTCCCTGATATTGCCGCCATAACGCGTCACCTGTTTCAGCATGGCAATGGTGTCGTTCAACTCCATCACTTCTAATGGCGCGGCCATTTCGACCAGTGCGTCTGACCGGTCTTGACCTGTTTGGATGCGCTTGATCACCAGGTGCAGTTCTGCCGCAAGATTGGGAATCAGGTCTGTGCCCTGTTGTTCGATGACCAGCAAAATATGCTCCATGGCCAGGCCAGCCTCAAATAACATACGCAGCAGGTGCAAAAACGGAATCACCTCTTTGCGGATGGCATCGCGCCGACTTTGCGCTTTCCAGCGTAGCAAGCGGCGAATCAGCACAAAGGTGGCCGCAAACACAAACAGAAAATGAAACAGCACGTTGATCAAGGTGTCCTGGTTCAATATGGCGTAAATGGCAGCAAACACACCGAGTACCATGGGCAGACCCCATGCGATCAGCAAAAAGGTGCATTTGGCCTTGGCGCCGGGCCAGCCAGCCTGCACCAGTAAACGCTGCATTTCCTCCATTTCGCTGCGCGACACCTTGCCCAGCACGTCTTGCAAGGCCTCTTCAAGATCGAGCGATCCTAATTGAGCCGAGATATGAATACCCTCCTGGTGCAAAGCTTCGCGGAAGCGTCGCTGGATATGTCTTGGATGGCTGTTCTTTTGGGCACTGTAAAAGAGCAGTGCGGCTGCCAGTAGCATGAGGATGATGGAGATTGACCAGGCAAGATTCATGGTCAAACACTCCGCAACATGCGCCAAAGAATGAATGCTCCCAGCCCTTGTAATATCATGGCGGTGACGATCATGGTCTGTCCAGAAGCGTCCTCGAGCAACATATTCAGGTAGTTGGGGTTGGTTAACATGATGTAAGCGGCAATGATCAGTGGCGTTAATCCCAGCACCCAGGCGGACATCCTGGTTTCGCCGGTCATGGCGGCCAGCTCACGCCGTGCCAGCTCTTGCTGGCGCACCATTTTTACCACGCTCTCCAGCATGTCGCGCGGGCTGCTGCCGTGTTGATTGCTGATGCGCATGGCCAGGGCAATCAGGTTTAGCTCGCGCAGGTTATGTAGCCTGGCTGCTTCTGTCAGGCTTTCAATCATGTCTGCGCCCAGGTCTGCGGCGCGCACCACGCGATCCACCACGTCACGCAAAGGTGTCAGCGCTTCATTGGCAGCAAAACGCATGGCACTTTCCAGGCTGCGGCCGGTACTCAGGCTGCGCAACACCTGGTCAATAAACAATGGGATCTGGGCAACGGTTTGTGCCCGGCGGCGATGCAAGCGGCTGTATGGCAGCAAGAAACCGAACACAAAGATCGCCGCACTGAAAATCAGCACCGCGCCTAAAAAACCATAGATGAACCAACCCAGCATGCCGGTAAACATAAATGCCACCGGGATACCAACGACATGTTTCTTTTGCAACTCGAACCCGGCATAGATAGAGGCGCGCACTTTAAGCAGGTGCCAGTGGCTTTGCTGGGCACCAGGCGCCACCCCAGAGACGGTACTGCCATAAGGGAGCACTTCCCTGAAGTGATGTATCATGCGCTCGCGCAAACGTGTCTGTTTGCTGTGTCTGAGCATCCACACGGCGAGGAACAGCATACCGATGGCGCCGACAATAAACGAGATGGCCAGCGTATTCATGACAGTTTCCTGAACGCCAGGTCTTGTAATTTTTTATTGCAGGGGCGCACCATGGGGTGCGCAAATTGCCCGGTGTTTGCGTCATAGGCATAGAGCTCATTCAGCACGAAATGACCATCCCTGACGCCCGCAATCTCGGTAATTGAAATCACCTTGCGCTGGCCGTTGGGCATACGGGCAATTTGTACGACCAGCTCAATTCCGGCTGCAATCATTTTGCGTAGCGTGGCTTCCGTGCCGTGAAATTTGGCTAACCCCGCCAGCATTTCAAAGCGCAACATGGCGTCTTCCGGGCTGTTGGCATGTACGGTACTCATACATCCATCATGACCGGTATTCATTGCCTGCAGCACATCCATCACTTCTTCGCCGCGCACTTCGCCCAGCACAATGCGGTCAGGCCGCATGCGCAAGGAGTTTTTCACCAGCTCACGCGCCGTAATTTCACCATGGTCGTCGATATTGGATGGCCTGGTTTCCAGCCTTACCACGTGCTCGTGTTCCAGTTGCAGCTCAGCCGCATCTTCAATGGTGACGATGCGCTCACTGTGGGGAATAAAACGGCTCAGGACATTCAATAAAGTCGTTTTGCCCGCGCCGGTACCGCCACTGACAATCAGGTTGCAGCGCCGCTCAACTGCAGCGGTCAGGAATACCAGCATATCTTGATCTAGCGTGCCATATTGCAGCAAATCGGCAGAAAGTAATGGCTGTTTACGGAACTTGCGAATAGACAAACATGGACCATCCAGGGCCAGCGGCGGGATGATGGCATTGACGCGGCTACCATCTGGCAAGCGGGCATCCACCATCGGGCTGGCTTCATCAATGCGGCGGCCCAAATGTGCAAGAATCCGGCGGATCACGCGTAACACATGTTCGTTATCGATAAAACGTAAGGTGGTGACTTCGAGGCGCCCATCTCGCTCTACAAAAATCTTTCTGGGGCCGTTCACCAGAATATCGTTAATACGATCATCCTTGATCAGGCTCTCCAGCGGGCCATAGCCTGCCAGTTCATCGACCACTTCCTCGACCAGGTTATCCAGGTCGTAACCACTGATGGGCAGATGCCGGTCGGCAACATAACTAATCACCTTTTCCCGCACGTAGTCGGCGATGTCGCCGCGGGCCAGGTCCAGCAGGCCAATATGGTCACGTTCAATTTCTGCAATCAGGTGCTGATGCAGTTGAAACTTGAGCTCCTGGTAGTCTTGCGCCTGTTTCAAGCCATAATCAAATCCACGTAGCTGAAGGTTCATTATTCCCGCCCTCTAGAGTTTTTCACGCATAGGCGTGATCGCAGCAATCAGTTTATGAAGCAGGCCGTCCTTTTTCTCTGCGGCAGAGACCGGGGCGTCCAGCAGTTTGTCAGCCAGTTTGCGTACACTGACGCTGTATGGGTCAGTTGGCGACAACTCAAACATGCTCTCGCCAGAGTTCATGGTAGCCAGCCGCGCCATGCCAGAAGACGATAAGGTGCCAAGCAATGGCAGCCCAAAAGATTGGGCAATACTTTCGGCATCTGGCGGCATTTTTGACAGGTAATGATCTACCACCACGCCTGCGCCGCTCAACAGCACTTTTTCTTCACGCAGGTGTTTGATCAATTGCATGTTCTGTCGGCAACTAGGCACGCTTTGTTCTACTAGCAGCAGTACCTGGTCGACATTGCCTAATAACAGAAGCAGGAAGTCCGAGCCGACCATGCCGCCCAGATTGACGACAATCCTTGGGAAATGCCGACGCAAACTCCGTAGCAGCACACATACATCGGCCGCTGTGAACTGCGCGCCAGCCCATGGGTCTTCTGGCATTGATAATACGGTGAGGCCGCTTTTGTGACGGCCAAAGCCAGTCTGTATCAACGTGGAGTCGATTCTGCGCAGGCTGCGAATGGCATCAATAAAACTGTAAGAAGAGGTCAGGCCAAGGTATAACATGGCGTCCCCATGCGGCACGCCGAGGTCAAGTAACAGCGTGGGTTCTGTTTCTTGAACGGCCAGGGCCAGATGCAGTGCCAGCATCGGCGAGTCACTGCCTGGCCGGGCACTGATCACTGCGGTGATCTTGCCGCCATGATCCGATTGCGGCGCATGCAAGGCAGCGTCACGGGGTGTCAGGCGCTTGACCTCAGCCACGACCTCGCTGGCACGGGTATCCGTCTTGATAAAGTCACGCGCGCCCAGGCGCATCACAGTCAATAGCAGGTTCTGGTCAAAAGAGTCGGCGACGACAATCACCGGCAAAAAGGGCTTGGCCGCAATAATGCCTTCAATCAGTAGGGCTTCTTGCCGATAATCAGCTGGATTCAGCTGGATGAAAATCGTCGCTGCGCCCACCGCATCCGAGAGCTGTACCACACGCTCTGTCGCTGGGGAATCCGCCGGAATCACATCCCCTTCATCCCTGAGCGCTTGACTTAACCATTGCAGGCATTCCTGGGTCTGGGTGATGGCAATATAGCAGCTGCGTTCACTCATCATTAATTACCTCGAAAAACCGGTGGCAGGGATGCCGGCATCTGGCTGGGGCCCTTTTTGGAAGAATAAATCACTAAAACTGGGGTTGTAGTCACGCAGGTTGCCACCAGGCAATGCGGGCATGGCAGCATCTTTGGCGATGGGCCGCACCAGGTGCGGGGTGACGATCATCAATAGTTCTTTATCCTCACGTTCGAAGCGGGTCGAGCGGAAAAAACCGCCTATGATCGGTAAATTGCCCAAGCCTGGCAGCTTGTCCACGTTTTGCAGGGTGTTGCGGCTGACTAAGCCACTGAGCACAAAGCTCTCACCATCACCCAGTGCGACGCTGGTGTCAGTCCTGCGTACACGTAGGCCAGGGACAGCGACACCGCCACTTTGTACTGCATTGGAAAAATCGATTTCACTGACTTCAGGCGATACCTTGAGGAAGATTCTGTTTGCATCCAGCACGGTTGGCGTGAGCATCAGACGCACCCCGTATTCTTTGTAGCGGATGGTGACGGTGCTATCGCCACCGGCGCCCGCCCGGATAGGGACCGGAAACTCGCCCCCGGCCAGAAAGCTCGCACTTTGGCCAGAGAATGCCGTCAGGCTTGGTTCTGCCAGGGTATAGGCAAAGCCATTCGCTTCAAGAATACTCAGTGCACCGAGTAAACCGCGGCTGGCATTCCCGGCCACAAAATTGAAGGCACTGGCAGTAGGCAAAAAGCCCGAGGCGCTATTGAGGATGAAGTCCTCATTAGGGTTACCACTAAAGCTCCCTGTAGGACCCTTGTTCACACCGCTAAGATTACCTGGGGATCCTAGGGAAAGGGTGGTGTTGCGGCTATTCTTACCCAGGAAAAATCCGGCACGCATCATATTCTGTCGGCTGACTTCGACTACCTTGATATCAATCTGCACCTGGTTGTCAAAGTTGCTTGAGGTTGCGTCTATCGGCGCCTCGGCTTTCTTATCTACCGCCTGCCGTGCTAATGCGTGTTCTTCCAGCGAGTCTGCATCGCCAGCAATCGCCACCTGGTTGCCTGCCGGTAATAATTTGATGCTTTTGGAAAATTGCAGCTTTTGTTTTTCAAGCGCGGTACTCATGCTGACGGTGACCCTGAGCTGCTTGGCGGGCGCTGCCGCCAGTTCGCTCTCCCAGATTGAAATCTCTGTCGCGCCTGCCTGTTTGCCTGTAATCATGATATTGCGCGATGTCAGCATCGAAATATTTGCAATGTCTGGATTACCCACTGCAACCCGTTTGACCGGCCTGGCATGGACATAGACCTGCTGGTTGCCGACAACCAGGTTCAACTCGGCAGGCGTTTCGGCCTGCGCCAGCAGTGCCAGGCTGCATAGGCCACTCAGCAGCATTGACCAGGCATATTTCATTGTGTGCATGATGTGTCCTTGGCTTTCTTATTGTTATTTTTTCACGTTGACAACTTCTATCTGCTCGCCGCGATGAACAATAATCCGCTCCCGTTTTGTGGTTGGCGTATGCGGTTTGACACTGGCTTTGTCGGGTGTCACGGCTGTATTGACGGTTGGCGCGGGCGCAATGCCTGGTGACTGTGAAACCTCAGCAAGGCGGACAAACTGATTGTTTGTGGTGGCGGTAGTGCCTGTGGACGGCGATGATTCACCACGCAAGGCTAAGCGCAATATGCCGGTGCTATCTGCCAGCATCAGTTTTGCCGTGTCTTGTGCGTGCACCGCAAGAATGGCAGAGCGGCTGTCTCTTGCACTTTTGCTGTCCATCCGGCTGTTACTGAGCCCAAGCTTGTTTGGCGTTGCCTGGGTGACTTCTTCTTGCGGGCTGGCTTCCGCTTCAGCAGTGAGCGTGCCATAGGCTAGCACTTTTACATTATTCAGCACCACCTGGCTGGAACTCACTTGCCCGGTCTCCTGGTCTTTATGCAGGTAAAGCAGGACATCTACATGGTCGCCAGGTTTGATAAAGCCGCCGACCCCGATCACCTCATTGACCTTGATCGCAATGGCGCGCTCATCAGCTGCCAGCCCCAGGCCAAACACATTCTTGGCCGGAAAATGCGTGGTCTTGAACGGTGCATCTTTCATGACCGCGCTGGTGGTCGCTTTGCCTATCAGGTGTTGCGGGTCGTTAAAGGTTTGTTTGTCATGTTGTTGCGTTGTGGTCAATTTGAGGTCTTCTGCGGTGAGCACGTGACCCGCCGCAATATCGTTTGTTGCCAGCACGTGTGAATACGTAGGCACGACAACTTTGAGTGTATCTGCAGGCTGTTTGTTGCTGATGCGGAAACCAAGGTAGCCGGTGACAATGGCTGCAATCACCATCAGTGCCGCCAATATACGCAGGAATGTACTGTTCATGATGTCATCCTCTGTCTGCGCTGTTCTAAAGTTCGATCACTGCCGTGCCCGCCAGATCGGACGGCACTTTTGGGATCTGGCCGATGACGGGTAAGGTCAGCATGGGAATCAAGGGATCATTGGCATAACTGCTATACACCACGCGGACGGTGAGCTGATTGCCGTTCATGGATAACTGCACTTTACTGTTGCCGGCACCAAGCACTTTATCTTTCGGTTTGGCAGGCAGCCAGTTAAGTGAGTTGCCAACCACAGTTCTGACTTTAGGGTCTACGCCATTGCTGAGATAAGCCACGTTATTGGCAAATGCCAGGCGATCCACCGCAATGGCGGCGCGTGCACCTTCTTCGACTGCATGCACAAACGCAGACTGCATAAGCATGACAATGGCGTAATTGACCATGGCGTAAAACAGCGCAAAGAAAATAAGAAACAGCATCACAAACTCGATCGCAACCGAGCCTTGGTGCGTATTGAGCGGTAGCCGGGAAATTTTATTGATTGGTTTTATCATTTCACCACCTCGATGACACACAGTAATCCGGCACTTAAAGCGGCCCCAAAAGGAATCCACCGTTTAGGGGGTACTGGCTGTGAACTTAGCTTAATGAATAGTCTGTGCACCAGCCCGAATACAGTTGCCAGCATGGCCGCAATCACGAAAACAAGTAGTGTCACGTGCCACGTGCCGAGTAAGGCAATTGCCAGCAAGCATTTGACATCCCCGGCGCCCAGTATGCGTGCGGCATAGGCGGGCACTGTCAGTAGCAGGCTGGCGCCGACGCCGAGTGCCACTGACTGCCAGTCCGCACCCAGCATGGCTTGGCCGCTGATTAGCAACCAGCCTGTGGCGATCAAACCTAGCCCAAGCGTTAATAGGTTTGGGATACGTCTTGCATAAAGATCGGCCAGACTGATGGCTAGGCACCAGGCAACGATGATTATTTCTGCGATAGGCATAGGCTGCATTCAGTGTGCAATTGCCTGATGTTCGCGGTGATTATGGGGTGAGTGCTGTTGAAATCTGAGTGAAAATGTCGAAAATGAGGCCGTTGATAGGCTTCACGAAAGTAACCAGTGCAATGGCTACCATGGCGGCAAGCAGTGCATACTCAATCGCGCTGGCACCCTCTTCGTCGCGCAAGAATTTGGAAATGATTGCTTTAATCGTGTTTTGCATTTTGGTTCCCCGTGTATTTTGGGTGCTTGCCGTGACCGCATTGTCGGCATAGACCCAAATTAATTTTACAAATAACAAAAAACAACTTCTAAAGAGCGACTGCAGTGACTTCGGTAGAGGCTAAGCTGTGATGGCTTTACCCAAACAAACATTTATGTAATTTTTATAGCAACTAATGTGCCTACTTTACAACTGGTGCGGACATTATTTAAATGAATTTTTTATAACTGTCTGATTTTTAGTTGTTTTTGTTGAAAATAATCAGCTTGATGATGGCTGAAAGCGCGATTGGTTTGTTTATAATATTTGTCTAGGGATGACAAAATATGACAGAGTTGTAAAAGTCTTTGTAACATTAGAGGGCATAGCAGCGGTTTAGCCTGCCTTTGTAGGGCTCAATATTTGCCATTCGGCGCGATTACGGCCATTTTCTTTGGCGCGATAAAGCGCTTTGTCCGCTTCTTCTATCAACTGTTGCATGTTGTTTTCCATCGTCGGCACGATGGTTGCAATGCCCATCGAAATGGTGACGATGTCGTGCGTGGATTGTTCGTGTCGGATATTGAGCTTCTGGACGGCAGTCAACATGCTCTCGCTAATATTGCGCGCTTCGTTCAATGGTGTATGAAACAACACCACCGCAAACTCCTCGCCACCATACCGGGTCACTGAGTCCCCCGTTCTGCGCGCACAACTATCCAGGGCTGCTGCCACTTGCCGCAGGCATTCATCACCTGCCTGGTGACCATAACTGTCATTAAATTTTTTGAAAAAATCTACATCCACCATCATCAGCGACAGCGGCACTTTGGCGCGGGAGGCTTGTGCCCAGGTGGTTGCCATGTTGGCATCAAAACTGCGACGGTTCCCAATGCCCGTCAAACGATCCTCCCAAGAGGCTTGTTCCGACGATATCTGTTTGAGTAACACATCAATCAGAATTTTGCGCACCTCGCTTGCGGATGCCCACAGTGTGGCGCCAACCACGACTAAAATGACGAGCACCATATGCAGGGTTTCGAAGTCCAGAAATGGCGTCGCCAGCAGCAGGGGCGCATACACACCAATGGCAAAGGCAAAGAAGATAGGCAGGAACACGACCAGGCGCGGCAGGGCAACGATGACTGCGATGAGCATGATGATCAGAATGGCGGCCTTGCTAGATCGCCCCAGTAGCGGCAGTGCGATAGAGAGGGCACCCCAGCCCAAGCCTGCCATGCCTGCGGCCATGACGTGGCGGTTAATACGCGCTAACTCAATGCTGACATTGGCAGAGATAAAATCCAGGCGGCCCAGCCACCAGTGCCAGGCATGTGCAATCAGTAGCCAGGCATACCATGCACCTGCATATACCCCGCCGATGTCCCATGCCAGCATGGCTGCGGCAACCAAGCCACTGAACAGTACAATCAACTTGCCACTGTTTTTACCGCGATAAACGTGACGCAACTCTTCACAGGCAAGATCATGCGGGTTGAACTCCAGAGTCTTGATGGCAGTTTCTCTTGTTTTATTGACCAAGTTCAATCCTGTTCTAATGCGTTGATTATTTGAATGTGGCAAAGGGCATGTGCTCAAACCGAACACCCTGCTACCAACGTTTTATCGCACGACGAGTTTGCTCATTATGCTGCATTTTGTAGGACTGTGCCTGTCAGGGCGTAGTAAATTGCATGGCTAGTCCGGTCTAGGTTTAGTCAGGGCCGTTTCTGGGTAGGATGTTTTCTGCTCGTTGCCGGTCAGCCGGCCTGTAATGGCGGCTTTCATCAGTCGCCTGAACGAAGGGCATTCCAGGTGTGAGGGCGCCTTGCACACGGCGGCATGCTTGAGGCTGTTGCTCATGATGGTGAGTCGTTTAATGGTCTCATCAATATGTGCTGCCTTATCCAGTAGCTGATTGCGATCTATCATGTGTTTTTCGTTTGCGGCAAACATGGCGCTGATTTCTTGTAAGGAAAAATCAGCACATTTGGCCAGGGCGATCAGGGCCAGTTGATCTATCACATCCGCTGAGAAGTATCTTTGCAGCCCTCTTCTGCCTAAGGATTTGATCAATCCTATCTCTTCGTAATACCTCAGCGTCGATGCTTTTATGCCTGTCTTTTTCACCACCTCAGAAATATTCATTTAAGGCTTGACCTCAAGTTAACTTGAACTTGTATAGTGCTTTACACAATGTACATGCGTCAAGAAAAGGAGCGATAGGAATATGCAAATCATCATTGTATTGAATGGCGTTTTACTGGGGGTGGTGGCAACCGCGTTGTTTGATGGCTGGTTGTGGTTGCAGAAACAGCTGGGGGGCAGAGCACTCAATTTTGCCTATCTTGGCCGCTGGATCGGGCATTTCACACAGATGAAATTCGTGCATGCCAATATTGCTAAATCCCCCGCATTGACGCATGAGTGGGGCATAGGCGTGGCGGGGCATTATGTGATTGGCATCATGATCGCCGAGCTATTGCTGCTGGCGTATGGTGATCAGTGGCTGCGCGCGCCAGACATCGTTGCTGCGCTGGTGGTTGGTATGCTCACGGTGGTGTTGCCACTGTTGATCATGCAGCCAGGCATGGGCGGAGGTATTGTATTTCTCAAAACGCCGCAGCCAATAAGGAACTGCCTCAGAAGCCTGTTTAACCATAGCATGTTTGGTGTGTGCATGTTTTTGGCCGCTGACTTGCTCAATCTATTGCCTTAAGTAAATGGAGGGGATGAATATGCATTACAAATTACCACGCAAATATATGTTGGTTGTATTTGCTTTTTATATGTCAGCGGTCATGGCCTTATTGATGTGCATGGTGATTGTGGCCATCAATACCGGTGTCGATGGGCATTATTTCATCAGGGTCATCAACGCCTATGCATTGGCGATGCCGAGCGCATTTGTCTTTCTGCAATTGGTGAGGCCGCTCGTTGTGAGGCTGGTGAATGCAACGGTAGCAAGCTGATCATATAATGCAGGCATATGACATTCAGGAGTGGCCATGGGTAAGCAGTTTCAGGCATTAAGTGCAGCACATATGCAGTTTATTGCCGAGCAGAAGGTGTTTTTTGTCGGCACTGCGGTGGATCACGGGCGGGTGAATATTTCTCCCAAGGGCATGAATACGCTCAAAGTGCTTTCGCCCCAGCAGGTGATCTGGTTAAACGTGACGGGCAGCGGCAATGAAACAGCTGCCCATGTGCAACAGAATGCCAGAATGACCGTGATGTTTATGGCCTTGTCAGGGGATCCCTTAATCCTGCGTTTATACGGCCAGGCCCAGGTCATTCATAAACATGACCCAGAGTGGGATACATTGATTGGTCGATTTGATCCTTTGCCCGGCGCGCGGCAAATATTCGCATTGAATATTGAACTGGTCCAAACCTCTTGTGGCATGGCTGTGCCTTATATGGATTATGTCGGGGAGCGAGAGCAGTTAAACCATTGGGCGGAGGCTAAAGGTGAGGCCGGGATTGAGGCCTACTGGCAGGCAAAAAATCACACCAGCATTGATGGCTTGTCTACCTATATCAACGGCAAAGAGGAGGGTTGAGGTTAATGCGCCACGGCTTTTGAGAACACATTCATAATAATGACGCCAGCCAGAATGAGCGCGATGCCTATCAGGGCGGGGGTATCCAGCGTCTGGCCAAAGAACAGCCATCCCACCACAGCTAATAACACAATGCCCAAACCTGCCCACACCGCGTAAGCAATGCCAATGGGAATGGCTTTTAATACCAGCGATAAAAAGTAGAACGACAAGGCATAGCCGACAACGACAATGACGGAGGGTATTGCTTTGGTAAATCCCGCGCTGGCCTTGAGTGAAGAGGTCGCCGTCACCTCACTGAGAATCGCTGCGAACAAAAACAACCAATATTTAAGCATCTATTCTTTTCCTCAATTATTTCTTTGAAGCCACAGACTTCTTCCAGCCGCCATTTTTTTTCCAGGCACCCGTTTTCTTCAATGTGAAAGTACCGCAGGTAATCAGGTACAAAATTGCCGAGAAGATATTCAGCACGGGCACCATGCTTCTGAACGCAAGAAAGAATGCCTTACTTACGGCATGTCTCGGTGTATCAAATTCACAGTTCCTGAACTCAATTAAGCCGCCGATCGCTGAGATAAACAGTGGTACTAAATAGAATGCAGAAAGAACGTTGAAGTCCATGGATTTTCCTCGTGTAGATGCGTCTGTGGTGCGTGATGATGCTCATTATAAAGCGATCGTGATCAGGGCGGCAGTGCAGGTTTGCTTCCAGGCGATGTCCGATAATTCCTACAACAGATTCAGCGCGAGTGGGATACGGCGTCGCTGAGCAGTGCGGCATCATGGCACCTGTGTTGATTTGACCAAAATCTAAAACCGGGAGGCTGTTCATCATGAAAAAATCCAATCCAGTACCAGGCGCGACAACAGAGGGTGCCATCAGTGCCATGTCTTTGATCGCGATCACGGCGGGCACGGTGTCTGCTGCACTGGTGATCATGTTTATTGGATTCTTTATGACCGTTGTCTCGATTGGATCCAGCACAGGCAGCGACATGCATGCCGAGCAATTAACCAGCCCCCTGCTTGCCAGCCGTGTGCTGGCGGTGGATGCCGTGAGTAAGCAGGCCGTGCGCACTGGACCGCAGGCGCGAAAAATTGAAAAAGGACATTTTATGGATGCCTTGTTGCGGGAGGATATGCATCGCCCCACTGCCGCTGCCGCCGAGGGGCAGGGCCAGCCAGCGGCAAAAGTGACACGCATTTTTGCTAATCCGATGTCTATGCCTTTTGTGCCAGCAAAGTCGCGTGTGACCCGGGTTTAAGGCGGTATGTTTAACGTATTTGAAAGGCAGGAAGTCAGTTGGACTTCTTGAATCTTGGGCATTTTTAGTGCATTGTTCGACATTGAGCGGAAGATTGGTATCAACACACCATACAACAGAGTCTATGAGAGATATGCTTCATTCTGGAAATACACATGCACACCTCGACGCAGCGTCGCGGTCGGCGGCAGATGAAACGCGCTCCGAGAAGTTGCCAGCTGCTGAACGCGGTTCGCTCGATTTTGGCAAAGTGAATCTCATCCTCATTGGTCTGATTGTGGTGATTCTGTTTGGTTTGCTGTCCAAGGAGGATGTTAATACAGCCTACTCCAGCCACGAAATGCGCATGCAATCGCAAGTGATGTCAGAGGCCGGGCCTGAAGCGGAGGCTTCTGCAGCGCAGACTGACACACCGGAAATGACAAGCGAAAAAACAGCGCTCGAAAACACCGCGCAAGAGGATGCCGCTGCAACGCCCGCCCCCGCGGTAGCAGCGAAATCCTCACCTAAACCAAGCAGCAAAAAATCTAAAAAAACGGACACGGCAGAGCCTGAGCCTGCGCAGTCGCCTGTGGTAGAAATGCATGCAAGTCAGGCGCTACCGGTGGTCGAGCCTGTGCAGCAGAAAGATACCTCAAGAAAAATGCTGGTTTTTAATATCTGGAGTGTTTCTGAGCTGAGATTAAGAAGTGCTTATACGACCATGATGAACGATAGTTCTATTCCTGCTGCGCAACTGGAAGCCAGGAAAAAAGACTATTTGAATTTTGTGAATCATCGCGCTAAAAAGTGTGGCGAACTCGACAATAAATTTGCTGGCAATATCAACACCGTTGAGAGACTCACGTTTGGCAAGGGTGATGTCGATATTTTAGAATGTCACGCGGCAGAGAATAATGGTGAACTCGATAAATTGCACGCTGCGCGCGAGCAAAGTTTCTAGCCTTTTTATTTGTTTATCACTCTAGCATTCATCCAGATCGGCTGGCCGCGCCCGGTAATATCCTTGTGAGTACTGGCAGCCCATTTCCTTCAATATGTTCTCCTGATCCAGGGTTTCAACACCTTCGGCAATCAGCTTGATATTCAGCTGTTTACCCATAAAGATAATGGTTTTGCATAAAGCCTGATCATTCAGGTTGACCGTAATATGCTTGATAAATGATTTATCAATTTTGACGTAATCAATTTTGAATTTATTGAGATAGGCCAGTGAAGAATAACCGGTGCCAAAGTCGTCAATGGCTAGTTTGATGCCATGCTCATGAATACTGTTCAGGGTCTCAATCACATTGCTGGAAGGCTCCAGCAACAAGCCCTCAGTGATTTCAAAACAAAAGTGGTCGCCAGAAATACTGCGTGCGGCCAGGTTGGAGATGAAATGGTGAATAGGCGCGGATTGCGAAAATTGCAGCGGTGAAATATTGATGCAGATTTCTACCTGGCCAAAGCGCTGGCAAATCTGTTCGAAATCCCTGATCGTTTGCTGAAATACCCATTCACCAAGCTCAATGATGTAACCATTCTCTTCGGCGATACTGATAAAGACTTCTGGTGAAATGGTGCCGAATTCGGGGTGCTGCCAGCGTAACAGTGCCTCTACTTTTTCGCAGCGTAAATCAGTCAAATTGAAAATGGGTTGATATTGCAGATGCAGCTGATTCTTCTGTACGGCATATCGCAACTCATTGCTAAGGTGCGTTCTTCTGGTAAAAGCATCGTGCATGCCTTCGTTAAACAGAATGAATTTGTTCTTGCCCGTGCGCTTGGCCTGGTAAAGGGCCTGGTCGGCAAACATAATCAGTTCTTCTGCCTGCAGACTGTTGTCAGGAAACAGTGAAACGCCAATGCTGATCGAAGCCACAAACGATTTATGCTGGATAGTAAATGGCGGGGCCATGGCGGCAATCAATTGCGAGCAGAGGTCGCGCAGTTTCTCTTCACTGGCTTCCTGTTGAATCACAATTAAAAATTCATCGCCGCCAAACCTGGCAGTGAGGTTGGGCGGCAAGATAATGGACTGGATGCGCGCGGCCACTTGAATCAACACTTCATCGCCCACGGCATGGCCTGCCGTATCATTAATTTCCTTGAAATTGTCCAGGTCAATAATCATCACCCCCAGTTTGTTGGGGTGTCGTGTTGCCGCTTGTAATGCCTGGTCTAACTCGTTTTTGAGCTGAAACCGATTTGGCAGCTTGGTCAGAAAGTCATGATTCGCCTGGAACCAGATGGCATGTTGGGCCGTCACAGCTTGTTTTTTATTGGCCTGGTATAGTTTAAACAGCTGAATCAGCAACAGTACGGCAAAAAATGACAGCGCCGAGACCAGGTATTTTGTGAGAGGATTCTCGGGTGTCCTGCGCCACGCTTCCAGGATGTCCGGCGGATTGGTGCCAATCTGCAAGGCGGCCTTGTTCAAAATGCTGCGCAGCATGGGATCGGCATCGCTGGACGCCATAAAGACTTTGTTCGTGATAGCGGTCATGCCACTTTTTCTGATGGCTTTGATTTTGTGGAAGTCCAGATGGTAGTCAAGCACCAGTTCGTTGCCGACGTAGGCATCTACCAAACCAGCATCCAGGTATTCAAAGGCTTCATCGGCAATATCGACCAGTTTAATTTTGATGCCGGGCACCAGTTCTTTAAGTCGCTGAGACAAGGGCCCGCTTCTAAATACGGCCACGGTTTTGTAGGATAGTTGGTCTAGCTTGATGTCACTCTGGTAAAGCTTGTTCTGAGAGGCTACGTAAATTGCGTTTGGTGTGTCCAGGTAAGGCATGGCGAGCAGGCTAAAGCCCATAGGCATATTTTTGCCACGAATGCCAGTCACCAGCGAGACCTCATTGCTGGTGATGTTGTCGTGATAGTCGACGATGGTAAATTTAAAGCCGGTGAGCTGGCTGATCTTTTGCAGGTATTGAATCGAAACGCCTTTGTGTTTTTGATTCTCTAGCTGGAACTCAATCGGCATCCAGCCGTTTCTCACGGCGACGCGTATATTGCGATGTTGTTTTATCCAGTCAGTCTCCTGGGCTGAAAATGGCAACCGTTGCAAATTGTCTGCCGCATACAGGCTACCAGGCAGGATTTCTTGTGCAGACAGCGACAGTGAAAGACATGTTGCCATGAGTAAAATGCATTGTTTGATCATGCTGAAGCTGGATGTGGTTGAGCGATTCAACCGCATGCGATCTCTCCCGGAAATACATTCTTTTATACAAATTAAATTGTATGTGATAGTAAAGCATTGCACGCACGAATGAGAGAGTTCTTTTTGCGCCTGTGATAAGAGATGATATGTTTTTCGCTACCAGAGGCGGTTGGTAGCTGCTTTTTACTCCAGGCAACTCGCTGTATCAGACTATTCCTACAATTATTTCAGCCATCGTCACATGGTATTCGGCATCACGTGCCCGCATGATAGAGCCTCACGCATTTGATACCAACACGCTGATTGCCAGCGCCACTGGCAATATTTTGCTTGAGGAGCACATACTATGCTGAGAACCCTGTTGCTGGTTATTTTGATTCTGGCTTTAATTGGCGCATTGCCTGCCTGGCCTTATAGTACTGGTTGGGGTTATTACCCAAGTGGTGGCCTGGGTTTGATCGTATTGATATTGCTCATTCTTGCACTCACAGGTCGGTTGTAGAGCGCGTTGATTGTATGTTTTATAAAACACCCCACTATATAAAGGACCCCGATCATGATGATGGCTAAACGTTTTTTAAGTGCTTTTGTAGCAGCTTCGCTCTTATTTACTGGATCGATGCAAGCCGTACAGGCAGCCATGATAGGCACCGAGCAGGTCGCCGAAACTACAATATCGGCCAAGGGCGCGCAGGACAGGGCCAAGATTGTCGATATGCTTGCACGCGATGAAGTGCAGTCAGAACTTGTGAAACGGGGGATCGATCCTGTGGAGGCTAAATCACGCGTGGCCGCACTGACCGATGACGAAGCCAGCAACCTGGCTTCACAACTGGATAAGGCGCCTGCTGGCGGCGGCATTATTGGCGCCATTGTGCTGGTGTTTTTTGTCTTGCTGTTGACTGATATTTTAGGCTTTACAAAAATCTTCCCATTCACACGTTCAGTGCGTTAATAGATTCTCATCTGAATATGTATTTCAATCTCATCAAAGCCAGCCTGTGCCGTATAAGCCTGCTGGCTTTTTTGTGCCTGCTGAGCGCTTGCGCGGCAACGGGCGTACGTGAAGCAACGCACAATACGCAATTACCCCGTCATGCCGAGCTGACCGACACGCCTTTTTTCCCGCAGGCACAATACCAGTGCGGCCCGGCCGCGTTGGCAACCGCATTGAGCGCGGCTAATATCCAGGTAACACCTGATCAGTTAACGCCTGAGGTATATGTGCCTAGCCGCCAGGGCAGTTTGCAGATTGAAATGCTGGCTGCAGCCCGGCGCCATGGCGCAGTGGCAGTCAAAATTCCACCGCAACTGGATGCTGTTATGCAGGAAGTGGCGGCGGGCAATGTGGTGGTGGTCATGCAGAATCTGGGGTTTTCATGGGTTCCGTCGTGGCACTATGCCGTCGTTGTTGGTTATGATCTGGATAAAGAATTGTTGTGGTTGCGATCTGGCACGTATGAACGTTTTGAAATGTCGTTAAGTGCCTTTCAACGTACATGGGCGCGCAGCGAGCATTGGGCATTTGTGGCATTGCCGCCAGGAAAATTTCCCGCTAGTGTTAGCGCAGACGATGTCGCTCAGGCCTTGGTGGTTTACGAGAAAAATGCGTCAGTTGCTGCGCGAAAAACAGCTTATCAAGCTGCCGTAAATCAGTGGCCTGATCATCAGGTGCTGTTGATGGGCTTGGGCAATGCTGCTTATGCGGCCAATGATTTAACGCTGGCCGCGGCGACCTTTCAACATATGACTGAAGTGCATCCTGATTCAGCAGCAGCCTATAATAATTTAGCCAATGTGCTGCTGGCACAGAAACACATTGCGCAGGCAGAGACGGTTGCCGAGAAGGGGCTGACATTGGCCGGGGACAATGAAAAGTTGAAGTCTCAACTTGCGCAGACGCTGGTTGAAATCAGGCAGTCTCAAAAATAATACACTTCAGTGTGAGTGCTTGCTTACATTGAAAGGTACTTGATTCAGCTAAACACTCAAGCAGCAGATGAGTGTACGATTGGCGCATGTTTGTCTAAATAGGCGTAAAAATCTTTTCTCTTGAGTGATTTTGAGAACAACCAGCCTTGTACATATTTGACGCCGCGCTCGTGCAGGATGTTCGCTTGCGCTTGCGTTTCCACCCCCTCGGCCACCATATCCAGTTGTAGCGTTTTTGCCATTTCAATAATGTGAAAAGCCACGTGGCTGGTCACTGCATCAGTGCCCACAGAGTCGACAAAAGTTTTGTCAATTTTGAGGTAATCGAGCTGGAACTTGGTCAGGTAAGACAGGCTGGAGTAGCCGGTGCCGAAGTCATCAATCGCTACCCGCACACCGCAATCGCGGATATCTTTAATGGTAGTCAGGGCTTCATCATCATCGAGAAAACCACGTTCGGTGACTTCAATTAATATTTGATTACCTGTCGCCCCGCTGGATTTGGTGAGGGTTTGAATCAGCGATAACAGCTTGCCTGAGCGGATGTCGTGCGAGGAGATATTAATGCCGACATGAAACTCGGGGTGGGTATGAAACGCATTACGCATGTCTTTCGCCACGAGCTCAAATACGCGCTGTGTGATTTGGCAAATGACGCCCGCGGTTTCGGCGGCAGGGATAAAGGTATCGGGGCTGATAAAGGTATTATCCGGCGTTCGCCAGCGAATCAATGCTTCGGCGCCGACACAAGTGTTGTGATGCAAATGCATGATAGGCTGATATTCCAGGTAAAACTCATCGTTTGCCAACGCCCGCAAAATGGCCGATTTGGTCGAGTACCTGGTGCGCTGCATATAGACAAATAATCCGCCCAATAACAGGCCCACAATGATGGCCAGCGGAATCAGGATTTGAATAAAGGTCACGATATCATCGTTGATATCCTTGAGCGGTATGGCCGCCACCACCGCTGTGACATTCAGCTGGTTAGGCGCGATATACACCAGCATCTGGCGCGTTTTATCGATAAAAGTAAGTGCTTGCTTTCCTTGATATCTTTCTAGCCACTCGGTAGCAATCTCGCCCTTGCCGGTATACAGCCGATGAGATTGTATGCTGAACACACCGATGGCTACCTTGGAGTTGTCCAGTGCTTCGATCGCATGACTGGGCACAAACATGATGGCCCAGCCTGATCTCTCGAAAATGACCAGATGCCGGTCTTGCCAGTCGGCAATCTTGATGTTGGACCACACCTTGGTGCCATCCGGCTCGATGCGGTAGGGATCGCCCAGTGCCATGCCATCCAGTAGTTCGGAGATGGAGGAGCAGACGATTTTATTGTCGCGGATATGTGCCACGCCTTGCAGGAAGAATCCTGACACATTGAATTCCTGCATTTTTTGTACCTGTTGCGGCAGGCAGGCCTCTTTTTCGGCCACTGGCGAAAAATAATTGACCACATTGGCAAACTGCTGGCGTGTGGTACTCATGCGCATCAATACGCCAGAGGTGATTTCCCGGAGGTGTTTGGTCTCTTTGGAAACTGCCTGGTTATGGGCAATGATTAAAGACAGGAAGATGGAAATTGAAGCGGTGATCGCAATCAGCAGCACCGTAATGCCAGTCACAATTTTTTTGTTACGCCAGCTTTTCTTTAATACGTGATCCATTTGATGCTTTCCTCCAAACGTCAGTTTCATCGCTCTCGTGTCCCTTGGCCGGTCGGCATTAGGGAATAGGCGTATGTAACCTGGAGGTCATCGAGTGGGCGCGGAGTGCAAGAGTGATAAGCATAGTTTTTTCGTTAGTGTTATTTGAATATCGATCTTGAGGCTGTGAATAGCGGGTGACGCTGCATTACTTTTACAACGCGAGAATAAACGTTAATGTGACGAATGTCATTGTTACTTATCGTCGTGAATAATGCTGGGCTGACCATTCGCTTGCCACTACTTTGATTGTCCGCGCATTCCTACAAAAAATTCAGTGTTAATCACATCGTTTTTCGTCACAGCATGTAGCACAATGAGCTTGCACTCGCTTAAACTATTCAATAACCACTTGCTGGCCGCGTGCTGCCAGTGAGCGCTTAATTGCAGGAGAACCACATGCTTGGGACGCTGCTGATAGTGATTTTTATGCTCGCTTTAATTCATGCTTTCCGTACCGGTCTTTACCGTGTCAGCTGGGGCCTGGATCCAGGCCGGGCACTGACCGTGCTGGTCGCTGTGTTGATTATGATGGCATTCGCCATTGGATTTGTTGATTTTTAAGGCGCTATTTCTTGTATCACAAACCAGCATCTGCGTGATAACACTTCTCGAAGAGATAGTGTTCGCGTGAATCATTTTCAATGATTAAAGAGTAAACCTGTTGTTCTTTCTCAAAAAGACCACAATTGTCGTAGCGTAGAATGCAATATGGAACCTTTTGTGAAGTGAGCCAGTGCGTCCGAAACTCAGTCAAACCTTTAAAAGCCAACTGATTGCTGCATTTGCGGCAATGTTGGCTTTTGTGTTTTGGCATTTCTTGCTCGATTACCAACGGCAAAAAGCGGAAGACGAAGCCTACCTGGAAGCAGCGTCTTATGGCAGTTTGCTGCGTGCCGAGCTGGATCGTGAGCTCAATTCCCTGCTATTTATTTCTAATGGCCTGTCCAGTTTTATTAAGGTTTACCGAAATGAGTTGGCGCAAGACAAGATGCAGGCGATATTAGCCGATCTCTGGTCCAATGCCCGCCATGTTAGAAATCTGGCAGTTGCCGTGAATTACACACTCACCTATGTCTACCCAGAAAAGGGAAATGAACAGATCATCGGTGTCGACTACCGTGAGGTCGCCTCACAATGGCCCAAGGTGAAGCTGGCCATTGACTCGCATCAGGGCGTGCTGGATGGCCCGCTGGATTTGATACAGGGCGGTAACGGCATGATCTATCGCTTCCCGATTTTTATCGATGATCACTATTGGGGCATTATGTCGACGGTGATTGATACCCATAGCTTTTTGCAGGCGGCTTTTCAGAATGTGCAAAATCCTCAATTTTCATTTGCGATCAGGACGGCAGAGCAGAAGCGCGTATTTTTAGGCGATGCGGCGTTGTTTAAGCAAAAGCATGTTTTTATTCAGCAAAGCGAAGTGCCTAATGGCCAATGGGAGTGGGCCATTGAAAACAAACGCAGCCATGACTTGCCTAGTCGCAGCCTTGGCATGGTGTTGAGTGTATTGTTAAGCCTGCTGGTGGGAGGCATTGCCTACTTCTTTGCCCAGGAGCGCTATTATTTGTCTGAAGGCGCGCTGATGGACAGCCTGACCGGGTTGCCCAACCGCCGCTTGCTCGAGAGCCGTTTGAACTATGCACATTCAGAAGCCAAGCGTGATCATAAGCGATTCGGCCTGATGGCATTGGATGTGGATCATTTTAAAGCCATTAATGACCAGTATGGGCACGATGTGGGGGATGAGGTCATTCAAGCGGTGGCGGCCAGGCTGAAGTCTAATATGCGCGACATGGATACGGTGAGTCGCCTTGGGGGTGATGAGTTTGTCATTGTGGTCAAAGACCAGTTGTCTGAGCAAGGCTTGGTCAAGGTTGCGACTAAATTGCGGGATATCTTCAATGTGCCCATGCTGATTAATGAGCATGAAATCGCCGTGCACCTGAGTATCGGGCTCACTTTGTATGATCCTGCATCCGACGTCACCTTGAAACAGTTGCTCAAGCAAGCCGACATGGCACTTTATCAGGCCAAGCATACCGGCCGGAATACTTATAGCGTCTGGAAGTAAACCAGCATTTCTTGCCCGTGCCTGACGTGTTAGTATGGTGTTTTTATTTACGTAAATGTATTGATGAAATGCACGCAGATTGTTCTTGTTTTATCGCTTTATTTCTCCCTCATCCCACTCTCTGATGCTTCAGAAATCGTAGCCGGGCCTGCGTTTATTGAGCCTGATGCCGCGCATAGTGATCGTTTGTTAGGGATTCCTGAACCCATGGTGTATGACTTGGTGCGTCCCTTAGGCGTCCGGCAGGGGGAAATGGAGATTAACGCGCTAGGTGACTATAACCCTTATAACGGCGGTCTGAGCTGGGCACCAGAGTTGGAGTATGGCCTGGCGGATGGCCTGGCGATTGAAGTCGAGCTGCCATTTGAGGATGCCAGCCATGAGCGCTATAAAGTGGCCATCCAGCACACACTGGGCGTCGACTATGCGCAAGGCATGGCCCATGGCTGGCAAGCCTTTGTCGATGTGAACAAGCATACCAAAGCCATGTCGGCAGATGCGACATACATCCATGCCCAGCAATGGGCAGATCAGTGGTCGTCGTTAAGTATGCTGGGCGTGCGGGTGCACAACATTAACCGCAGTGCGCAAGTAGACTACCTGCTGAACAATACGGTGTTTTATGATGTCTCACCGCAGCTAACGCTAGGCCTGGAGCTCAATCAGGAAGTCAGTACAGGCGGCACCTGGCGCTACCGGCTCACGCCGCAGGTGCATTACGATATCAGTCAGTATTATACTTTGCAGATGGGGACGGCTTGGTCCACGCTGGATCACCCGGAAAAAACACAGCGGCTGTGGAGCTTTCGTCTGATCCGGGTGTTTTAGTGAAAGTGTTGAGTCGTTTTTTAAGCAGCATCATTGAATAAGCCGTAGGGGGAAATATGAGTCGTTTGTTTGGAGACACACACCGCAAGGTGCAGGATCAGCAAGGCACCAGGAAGCTGGCAGACCGCATCGAGGAGATCGCCTGCAAGACTGAGATTGATGAAGATGCCAAAGGCTTTATAGAGTCGCTGGATATGTTCTTTTTATCCACGGTGGACCACAATGGTCGGCCAACCGTGTCATATAAAGGCGGTTTTACTGGTTTTGTGCGCGTGATCGACGATAAAACGCTGATTTTCCCGATTTATGATGGCAACGGCATGCAGCTGTCGGTCGGCAATATGGTCGAGAATGCAGAGGTTGGCATGCTGTTTATTTCGTTTGAGCGCCCGCACCGTATTCGTTTGCAAGGGGTGAGCAGTGTGTCTAATGAGCCTGCTTTGCTCGCCATGTATCAAGAAGCCGAGTTCGTGGTGAAAGTGACCTTGTCTGAATTGTGGCAAAACTGCCCCCGCTATATTCACCGCTATACCCGTGATAGCAGCTCGCGCTATGTGCCGGTGGCAGAGTGTCAGACGCCGTTAGCGGAATGGAAACGCCTGGAGTTCGTGCAGGATGTGATTTCTGACGAAGATGCTAAAAAAGCCCAAGATGCCGGATTTATTCAGGTGGAAGACTGGATTGCCAAGATCAAGGCCGGGGCGCCAGATGTTTAGAGGACATTGAGGCAAGGGTGAATATAAGCGCAGGCGTTTTCCTGCGCTTTTTTATTGATCACGACTGTATTGATCACCACTTTATCGATCACGATATTGGTAAGCACCAATCTGGTGCCCATGAAAAAAGATTTTTTGTGGTAAAAGTCGTAGGCACTACGTTGTACAAAAGACAATTGCCGTAAATGTTTGTATTATTCTGTCGATAGTATTGTTAAGCCTTTTTTGATTCATCGCAGGGTGTACCGCTGATTACCCATGAATAAGTTTGCAGCCATGTTTGCATCCGTGTTTTCACCATGCTGGCTTCGTCGCGCCTGGACGTTGCTTGGCACGTTGGCCTACAGCGCAATGCTGTTCGCCAGCCTGCCTGTGGGCGACGCCTGGGCCGAGGCGATTACCGTGATTAGCGATGATAATTACCCGCCGTATTTATTTAAGGATGCCAACGGTAACACAGTAGGCATTGTGGCTGACTTCTGGAAGCTGTGGGAGCAGAAAACAGGCGTCAAGGTGACGCTGGTATCCACCGCGTGGGAACAGGCGCAGCAGCAATTGCTGAGCGGGCATGCCGATGTCATTGAAATGATTTTTCGTGATGCCGAGCGCGAGCAACGCTACACGTTTACCGGTGCCTATGCCACGTTGCCCGTGGGCATTTATGCGCATGAAAGTCTTAGCGGCCTGGCTTCGCCTGATGCACTGAGCGGATTTACTGTTGGCGTACAAAAAGGCGATGGCTGCATCCTCAAGTTAAAAGAAGCGGGCGTGAAGTCATTTCGTCTCTACAACAATTATGAGGAAATCATCCAGGCCACGTTAGCTGGGCAAGTCAAAATCGTCTGCATGGACGATTATCCGGCGCATTATTACCTCTACCGCATGAATGCCGATAGCCAGATTCTGCGCGCGTTTACCTTGTATCAAGGCCAGTTTCACCGTGCAGTCAGAAAAGGTGACGTGCGCACATTGCGCTTGCTTGAACGTGGCGCTGCTGCCATTAGTCCGGCAGAAATGACCGCGCTGGAGTCCAAATGGAAAGGTGTTTCGCTGCAACGCGATGTGTACTCCAAACAAGTTATTTTGACATTGGCGCTATTGCTGGTGGTCGGCTTAACCTTATTGTTGCTGATTTTCATGCTGCGGGTCGCGGTAAAAAGAAAAACTGCAGAAATAGAAAGCAAGCGTGAAGAGCTCGAGCTTGAGCGCCTGCGCCTCACCAATATTATTGATGCCACCCGTGCCGGCACCTGGGAGTGGGATGTGCAAACGGGGATATTCCAGTTTAACCAGCGCTGGGCCGAGATACTCGGCTATACCCTTGACGAGCTGGTTCCGCATAATCTGGAAACGGCGAAACGCCTGACGCACCCCGATGACTGGCAAACATCGATGACGCTGGTGGCGCGTCATTTGCAGGGTGAAATTGAGTTTTATGAGTGTGATATCCGCATGCAACATAAAGCGGGGCATTGGATCTGGATTGTGGATCGTGGCCGCTTAATTTCACGTACGCCTGCAGATGAGCCCGCCATGATGCGCGGAACGCATATTGATATTACCGATAAAAAACAGGCCGAAGCGGCGGTCTGGCGGCAGGCGAATTACGACAGCCTGACCCAACTGCCTAACCGGCATTATTTTCATCATCAGATCAAAGAGGCGATTGCTGCAGCCGCCACAAGGCAACAGCGATTGACACTGCTATTGCTGGATCTGGATAGATTTAAGGAAGTGAATGACAGCCTCGGCCATCGGCGTGGCGACGAGCTATTGATCGAGGTGGGCCAGCGTATTCGCCTGTGCGTCTCGTTGCCAGCCACTGTGGCCAGGCTGGGCGGGGATGAGTTTGCCATTATTGTGCCAGAAGGGTTGCATGCCGACCTGCAGGGCTTGGGCAATCAGCTGATGCAGGAGATTTCCAAGGCCTATATCCTGGGCGGTGAGCGTGTGTTTGTCACCGTGAGTATCGGTATTAGCCAATATCCTGAAGACGCATTGCATGCCGAAGAGATGATACAGCACGCAGACCAGGCCATGTACGACGCCAAAAGCCGCGGACGTAATAGTTTGCGCTTCTTCTCATTGGCGATTCGTGAGGCACTCTCGCAACGCGTCAATTTGGCGCGCGATCTGCGCGTGGCGTTGGAAAATGGCGAATTGCGCGACTATTATCAGCCGATTGTTAGCCTGCATAATGGCAAAATCGTCAAAGCAGAAGCGCTGATGCGCTGGCAGCATCCTGAGCGTGGCCTGATTAGCCCGGCTTTGTTTATCCCGGTGGCAGAAGAGACCGGTGACATTATTGCCATGGGCGACTGGATTTTTCATCGGGCCGCCCAGCATGCCATGCAATGGCAACCGCTGATGGGGGAGGACTTTGCCATCAGCGTGAACAAATCACCGGTACAGTTTGTGGAGCAACTCAACTTGCAAAATGATTGGGTGCACGCTTTGCGGGCGATGGGGGTAGAAGGCAAACGTATCGTCGTAGAAATTACCGAAGGCTTATTGCTCAATCCGGATCCAGTGGTCGAAGAACGGTTGTTGCAATTTAGAGACATGGGCATTCAGGTGGCGATTGACGATTTTGGTACCGGCTATTCCTCGTTGTCTTACCTGACCAAGTTCGATATCGATTATCTTAAAATTGACCAATCATTCACGCGCAACCTTAATGTGGGTAATCAAAGCTATGTGTTGTGCGAAGCGATTATTGTCATGGCGCATAAACTGGGTTTAAAAGTGATTGCCGAAGGCGTAGAAACCGCGTTACAGCGCGACTTGCTGATGGATATTCATTGCGATTACGCCCAGGGTTTTTTCTACTCCCCGCCCGTGCCAGCGGACGCATTTGAGCAAATGCTGGTGCAGCAGTCACGCGAAGCGGCTATCGCCAGATAGCTGCTTTGAGTGCCGCACGGCCCGTATTCACCCGAATGGGCTATCTGAGCCCAGAAGTAAAAGTGTTATAAGTCACTTAAACGATCATCAAACATTATTTATGATGATCATTATTTGGCTATTTAAAGGGTGATGTATGAATTGGATGTTTAAAAGCGCCATTGTCGCTACATTGGCAATGCAAAGTATGGCTGCTTCGGCCGATGTACTGGATTTAGGCGTGGCCGGCCAGTTTAATGTGTTTGTCTTTGAGAATTTTACTAGCAATGGTAGTGACGTTGAAGGTGCTGTTGCTGTGGGTGGCAACTTTAATGTAAGCAGCTACTCGGTCAATGCACTCAATAAGCCAGTGGCTGGTAATGCACTCGTTGTGGCAAACAATCTGAGCGTCAATGGCGGTAGCGTTAATAATGGTAATATTGACGTGGGTGGTAGCAAAACCACTTCCAGCTTTGGCTTTGCCGGGACTTATGTCGATAACGATCCTATCAATTTTGCCAATGAGCGTACTTATTTACAAAACCTCTCGACCAGTCTCAACGCGCTGGCAAATACTGGCTCAGCGACTTATAACTACGGTGGTTTGCAACTGACTGCCAGCAACAGCACCAATGCACAGATTTTTGATATTGATGGCAGTTTCTTCAGCGCCGCAAACAACACAAAGTTCAGTGGTTTTTCAAATGGCCAGACCATTATTCTGAATATTTCAGGCAATGGCCAGACTTTTAATGGCGGCACCGGCACTGACTTTAGCGCGTATGGGTTTAATGTGGTGTATAACTTTTATGAAGCGACGACATTGAGTACTGGCTCTGGTGCGACAGGGACTATCCTGGCTCCGCTGGCAGAGATTACGGGTAATAATGGCGCAATCAATGGCAACGTGATTGCCAAGACTTGGAATAGCTCGACTCAGGTCAATGTGACCGGCATGTTTAAACCGACAGAAATTACAGGCCTGGTGGTGACGCCAGTGCCAGAACCTGAATCTTACGCCATGTTGCTGGCGGGCCTTGCCGTGACTGGTGTGTTGGCGCGAAGACGCAAGCATCTCGCATAATTCCTGCACCCGTCATAAAAAAGACTCAAGCATATTGCTTGAGTCTTTTTTGTTTCAACGCTTGCTTTAGAACTTCATACGCAAACCGGCACCATAGCTGGTCACGTTAGTATAGTTAGAGGCGCTTGGGTATTTGTCACCCGAAAAGTGGTTGGTGGTGTAGGCCAGATAAGTATCGAAACGCTTATTCAGCTTATAGTCCAACATCGCAGTCCAGGTATCAATCTTGCCCTGTGAGTTGGTTGAAACGGTCGGGCCTTCGATGGCATCCGCTTTGGTCAGGTAATAACCGATTGAAGTGGTCAGGCCAGCCAGTGCAGGTACGCGTTGTGCAAAGTCAAAGTTGGCACCCAGGTAATACACATAGTTATCCTGTTTGTAGCCCGGTTTCAATGCCGAGTTAGCCACACCACCAAATACGGTTTGATCATAAATGTTGTGGTAATCAATGGAGCGTGAGGAGGATGGTTGTAATTGATACCATTCCGCACCACCGATGATTTTCAGGTCTTTGGTTGGCATCCATCTGCCGGTGAGCAATATCGCCTGAGTGTTATACAGGGATACCGCAATGGTGTCATTTGCTAAAGGATTGCCAGCGCCAGCAATGCCTGACTTCACTGAGTCAAAGAATCTATCATAGGCCACCTGCACGCCGAATGCGCTGCTTTCGTAGCCTAGTTGTGTGGTGTAGCCATTGCCGTGCGATGTGCCCGCTGAGTTGCCGAACTGGTTGATCACGGCGTAATTGATTTTGTCATGGCTCTCCAACTCGTAAGTATTGGCATACTTGAGTGAGTTCTTCATGCGTGAGTTTTCAGACACGCCGCCGCCGCCGCCCACAGTGCCGCTTTCACCCAATGGTGAAAAACTGTCGGCTTTACCGTTAGGATCATAAGTCACTGTGATCTCAAAAAACGGGTTGTATTGAGTACCATAAGTCAATTTACCCAATGAGCCGCCATCAATCCCTGCCCAGGCTTGACGTGTAAACAATTCACCGTTCATGGATGAGTTTGCACTGACGCTGGAGTTGGCATTGGTACCAGAGTTATCAGCCAGGGTTTGTGCCGCATCATGCAATTTCATATCCAGCGTGTTAAAGCCTGCTTCAAATTGATAGATAAATTTAAAGTCATGATCCCACGCTTGCAGCTTGGCTACTTCGCCTTTAAAGCCCAGGCGTGAACCTTGCCAGCCACCATTAACCCAGTTGGTTCTTGAGGTGGTTCGGTCTGTTTTCTTTGCACCAGAGTATGGATAAAAGTTATTCGCTAATTCGTAGTTCTCTGGCAATGAGTGATTGATATGGGTCAGGCCGATATCAACCAGGCCGTACACCTGGAAGTAAGAAGGATGATCACCCAGGTCGAAATTGATACGGAACGGGTTGTCCTCGTTCATAAAACGTGACACAAGAGAAGGAGATTCTTGTGCGGTCGTGCTGGATTGGTCTGCTTGGGCTGCGAATGCCTGGCTAATTGCCAGTGGCAGTAATGCCAGTTTGAAAAAGTGCGCTATGGTCATCTTCTATCCTAAAAAGCGGTGTTTCGGGTTGTTTCAAGACAGGCATTTTCAAGCTGGCAGATGAAGTTTAAATGACAACCGGCTTACACGAAACTTACAAGGTGAAATATACGCGTGTGACATGTCACTGGAATCAGCCGTGATGCCATTGGCAATCACGGCTGGATAAAGCTATCTCCAGGCCTAGAGCGGCTTAGAACTGGTGTGTGAATTGCATGCTGAGGATGTCGGCGCTGCCATCGTATTTGCCGACAACCAGGCCTTTGCTCGGCACCAGTGTGGTTTGGTCATCATGAATTCTGGCTTCCTTGATAAAAAGATGCGCATAGCCTACATCGAATTTAGTCTGCGGACTATATTGCCAACTGGCGCCCAAAGAGAGCCAAATGCGGTCATTGCCAGGGATGCGCGGTGTTCTGTGATTGTTATCAATGGCTTCTTCATCATAGGCGATGCCGGTACGCAGTTTTATGGTATCTGTATAACGATAGTTGACGCCGACAGAATACCGCAGCGTGTTGTTCCAGTGTTCTTCGGTAGAGCCCAATATAGTATTGGAGCCATTATCACGCATGATGCTAAGTGTCTTGAATTGACTCCAGCGAGTCCAGGTCACATCAGCCAACAAACCCCAACGGTCATCGAGGCGACTAAAACTGCTGAAGGAGAGCGTTTCTGGCAAGGTCAGATCTGCCGTGATATCTGTATTTAAGGTGCGGCCAGGAATCCCGTTTAATGTCGTAAAAGGGGAGCGTGCGTCGCCTTTTAAGTGTTGTTCCACTTTTGAGCGAAATGCCAGGCCTAATCGGGTGTCAGGAGTGACTTGATAAATCGCCCCCAGATTGTATCCAAAGCCCCAGTCTTTGCCCTTATTGTTGATGGAGGATTCTGCCGCGCCTAAGTTAACTGCGCTGGTGAGCTCAGCCTGCGCCCACATGGCCGAGACGCCAAAGCCAAATGACCATTGATCATTGAGCTTCCAAGCTAGCGATGGATTAATGTTGACGGTTTTCAGTTCTGATTTGATTGCCTGAAAGCGGCCCAGCCAGTTTTTGTCATATTCGGTTTTCAAGCCGAAAGGTGTACCTACGCCAATACCGATTTTGAGTTGATCGCTAATATCTTGTTTGTAGTAAAAGTTAGGGATGCCAGCCAGGCTACCAATTTCACCGCCTTCGCCACCCAAGGGGCGAGTACCTGCAGGCGCACTGGCCTTATTATCAAAATCCCCATTGGTCTTGATCAAGTGCAAGGCACCGACGATTTGGCGACCTTCCAGGTAAGTCATCCCGGCCGGGTTGAAGAAGATTGTACTCGCATCTTCAGCGACGGCAGATGCACCGGCATAAGCGTTACCCAGGCCGCTCGCGCCTTGCTCAAACAGGGCAAAGCCTGCGGCCTGGCTCGGTAGTTGATAGCCTGAAAATAGCAAGCCGATGATGAAGTAAGATGGTTTTAAACGTAGCATATATCCCCCTGCTGGCTTTTATGGTTTGTTTTTATAACGGCTAAATACGGTTATTTTTGACTGTCGACGTCTGTGATTTTTAGACTTCTGACCCTGCGATTTTACGAAAAACGCTTGGAATACTTTCAGGGAACTCGGCCATGAAAGCCGTGGTTTGGCTGGCAGACAAGGCGGCACTAAATAAATAACCTTGTACATGATGGCAGAGTTTGTATTGCAGGTACTCAAACTGAATTGCGCTTTCTACGCCTTCAGCCACTACTTTCAAATTGAGGCTGACCGCCAGGGCGACCAGGGCATCGACAATGGCAATATCAACCTTGTCTTGCGGAATGCCTGCCGTGAACTGTTTGTCAATTTTGAGGATATCAACAGGCAATTGCTTCAGGTAGTTCATGGATGAGTGGCCGATGCCAAAGTCGTCGATGGCAATGCCTATGCCCAATTGCTTGAGTGAATAAAGAATCTGCTTGGCTGACTCGATATTGCGCATGACCATGGATTCTGTAATTTCCAGGTTAAGCGTGCGTGGTGATACGTGGTAAAAATCCAGCGCATGGCGGATGGTGTCGGACAGGCTGTCATCATCCAGTTGGCGCGAGGAGATATTGACGTTCATGAACAAGTCGTTGTCGAACATTTCCTGCCACATCGCCAGTTGCTTGAGTGACTGGTGGATGACCCAGGCACCGATACTAATAATTAGCCCGGAGCCTTCTGCCAGGTGAATAAATTGGTCTGGGGTGAGCAGGCCTTTGGTCGGGTGGCGCCATCTGAGCAGGGCTTCGAAGCCTATGGTTTTTAGCAACTGCGTATGGATAATCGGCTGGTAATAGAGCTCCAGCTCCTGGTTCTGCTGGGCGAAGTGTAACTCTTCGCGCAGGTTTCGCAGCTCCGAGGTGTTGGCTTCATCAGATTCACTGTAAAAGCGGTAGGTATTGCGTCCGGCATCCTTGGCTTGATACAACGCCACATCGGCGTTTTTCATCACCTCGGTTTTCGAGTCAAAGCCTGGCCGCAATAGGGCAATCCCAATGCTGACACCAATATGGATTTCATGGTCATCGACGATAAACTGCGCAGAAATGGTCTGGATAATGCGTTTGCAGACCTGCTCTATCAGGGTGCGGCCAGGCGCATCCAGCAAAATGGCAAACTCGTCACCACCGAGGCGGAAGATGGCGTCTTCTTGCGACATATTGCCGCGTAGCCGATGCGCTACTTGCAGTAGCAGTTTGTCGCCGGTATTGTGGCCAAAGGCATCATTGACGATTTTGAAGCGGTCCAGGTCGAGTAGCAGCAGGTAAATATGTTTGCGGTCATCGGGCGTGGCGGTGATTTTACGGGTAATGGCTTCTTCAAACGCGTGGCGGTTCAGCAACTGGGTATTTTTATCGTAATGCGCTAAAAATTGCAGTTTTTCTTCAATCACCTTGCGATGCTCAAGCTCGGCTTGCAGTCTGTCATCTCGTTGGCGGATGCTTTCCAGCATATTGTTAATATCATGGCTCAGCATGCCAATTTCGTCGGCGCTGCTCACCTTGATACGCTGGTCGTAATGGTGGTTGCGCGTGATCTTGCTGACAAAACTCTGCAGCGCATGAATCGGGTCCACAATGTTGCGGTTTAGTCGCCACATAATCAGGCAGCCGACCAGGGCGGCTGCCAGCACAGCAATGGCGTTCGACCAGGCAAAGCCGATTAACACATCGACAATTTGTTCTTGTTTAATCGTGGCGTGCAGGGTGCCTACTGTTTTTTCATTGACCACAATCGGCGTCGTCACTTCCATATCGCCAAAGTAGGGATATAACCATTGCCAGCCCGCCGGGCTTTTGGGGTGTTGTGGATGCAGGCTTTGCAGCGGTTGCTGCTGCTGGTTAAGAATAACAACGCTGCGGATATTCTGATTGTCCGTCAAAGGCTCCAGTGTTTTGGCGGCAGAGCTCACTTCGCCAAACATCACGGCGGGGCCAACTGAATTGGCAACTACATTCATTTGCACCATGATGTCGCGAATCAGGTGAGAGCGCAGGCTGTGATAATGGCTACCAAACGCAAAGACAATAAACACCAGCAACATACTCAAGGTCATCACCAGTTCGGTGAGCAGCAGTTTGTGTGCAATTTTGAGGTGAGGTAATAGTCTTAACATGCTTAAGTTAATTAATGATATTGGTCGCCAGTTTCACCAGCCGCGTGTCAAACACAATGCCGGCCTGTTTTGCCGAACTCAGGTGCAACGCGAATTGGTAATGTTTATCCTGCTCATTGATTTCTACATGACCATACTCAGAAAATTTATTGCCGTTGTAGACTACGGTCAAGACAGACTCTTTCTGGATGATCTGTTGTAATTCTAGCGGCTTTTGTGAGTCGTAGTCTTGAATATATAACAGATTGCAGCGCTTGACGTCGGTTGGTGCTTTCACAGTCACCAAAAATATCTGCAAATTCTGTAATTTTTGCGATTCCAGTGCGGTGGCCTTCAAATGGCCGATGTCTTCTTCAAATGCACAAATCGCATAGGTGTCTTGTGGCTGGCGGTTGGGCATCTGGCTCAGCAGGGCCAGGTTAAAAAGTAATTCACTTTTGGTTTCGCGTACTTGTTCAGCTCCCGCATGGGACAGGCCGCTGGCACCCATGCCGAGCAAGGGCAGTAATAAGCATGTCCGGCGCACTGAAATCATATTGATCTGACTCCATCAGAGTGAGTAGAGGTGACCTGCGATGAGGTGAAATGCAGCGCGATTTTTCCGGATGATTGCCTTAGCTGCAATCCCTGTTTCTACCCCGGTTTTAATAGCGATTCCTCATCAAGTATCATACCTCGCGCCATGGAATCTACAATCAGCAATTTTGATAAATTCTGTATCAGTTTGATAAGCCAGGGACAGCGTCGTTACCAGGGTTAAACAGTGAGGCTAATACTGGCTACGTGCGGTTGGCAGGTGTGCGGCGGGTTTTAAATCAAAGGCGACACAGATGCGCTCTGCCTCAGCGTGAAAAGGGATGGTGCGGTGAAACAGGGACGACGGAAATAACACAATATCGCCGATGGCCGGTTTGATAAAACGCGTTGGAAAGTTTTGATGCAGTTGCGGGTATTGATCGCCATGGGTGCCATATTCAAAAGCGCCTTCCTGCGGATCTGCCGTCTCTGGCATGGCCAGGTAAACGGCGCCACTGAGCCAGCCAATTTCGTGGATATGGGCATCCAGGTGGCCGCCTTTTTGCATCTTGACGTACCAGGAGCTGGTGAACTCCAGCGATTCTGGGAAGTGCGTGATCAAGGCGCAATCGGCCTGGCTAAACTGGGCCTGGTAATGGCGGAACTCACGCTTCACCAGTTCGCCTAAGGCCCTGAAGGCGGCTTCTGGCCGCTTGAATAAATTACCTGCGGACTGTTTGCCATTGGTCAGGCGTGCCTGCTTGCGCTCGGCAATATCGGCTTGCGCAATATTGGCCAGCAATTCTGCTAACAAAGGGCTGCCAGGTGCCAACTCAGGCAGGCTGCGGTGATACACAAACGACAGGCCATCCGGGCAAAACTGGTAAGGATCTGCCTCGCCGTGATTCAGGCTGTAGTGCGTTGACAGGGTAGCAATGAACGGTGCAGTGTGTGGTCCCTGCTTGATAATGTCATTGCGTAACTGCTTGAACGCCTCGAATTTTTCGGCACGGTATAAACAGTAAAGTACCCTGGATTGCCAGTCATCTAATTGCGAGGCCTGAAAGTGCGGAATCGCCTCTTCAAACCGTTTGGCCAGGTATAAAAACTCACCCATATTGTAATTGGCACCCGGGTGTTGCGGGTTGCGTTGCAGCGCCTGCTGGTAATGTTGCACTGCCTTGGTCATATCGCCCTGGTCGCGCCAGGTTTCGCCGAGGTTGTTATAGGCGTCGGTGTAATTGGGGAAGAGTGCGATGGCGCGCTCATAACTCTGCACGGCGGCCTGCAATTGCCCTTTGTCGCGTAATACCGTGCCCAGGTTGAAATGGCCGCGCGCATCCTGTGGCTGGATGCGCAATCCCTGCTGGTAGCTGGCCATGGCTTCATCCAGTTTGCCCTGTTTTTGCAGCACCGTGCCCAGGTTGCCATGTGCTTCAAAAAATTGCGGATTCAGCGCGATGGCTTTGCGGTAGGCCTCTTCGGCGACGGCAAGGGTATCCAACTGTGTTTGTACGATCGCATAGTTAAACCACAGCTCTGCGGCTTTCGGGTTGAGTTGCAGTGCGGCTTCATAGGCGAGCGCCGCCTCTTGGTATTGTTGGGTTTGGTCCAGCGCCAGTGCCAGCAGGTGGTGCAATACAAACTCTCGCGGGTGTTGCGCCGCCAATGGGCGTGCCCGTTGAATCACGGCAGCAAATTGTTCGTGATTCAGCTGTTGTATCAGCGTGTTAATCTCTTGCGAAAGTGGGAGTGCCATCGTGCAGAATTCCAAAGATAGTTACAATTTTGTAACACATCTTACAATTCTGCAATGGTTGTGTGACTTGATTTAGCGCAAAACGCTGCTAAACAATGCGCTTTATGAGGTGTTGGATGACGCAAATGTATTTTTCACCTGCGCATGATGCGAGAGCTGTTTGAGCAGGCGCACAGCAATATGCGGGTCTTCCTGTAGCAGGTTTTCCATGCTGTCAGCATAAATCTCAATCACCGATGCATGCGGCGAGGCGACCACAGCGCTGGCGGTGACAGGTTGTGCCGAGAACAAGGCGATGTCGCCAAAAAAATCGCCATATTGCAAGATACGCAGTGTCTTTTCACTGCCATCCGCTTGTTGTTGCGTTAAATGCAAGCTGCCGTCGACCACCATATAGTAGTGATGGCTGGTATCGCCCTCTTTCAGCACATAGCTGCCTTGCGTATAGGTTTTGCCGTATTTGCCCATGAGGGCCTGCAAATAATGTTGTTGGTTGGGCAGGTCTTCAAACAGGCCTTTCAATAGCAATACGTCTTTTTGCCTGAGTGTGACCATTAACTCTATGCCCACCAGAAACACGGCAAAGTTAAGGTAAAGCCAGCTGATGGAGACAAACATGGCTTTCATGCTGCCAAACACGGCGCCGAAATTTTTGTTCACACTGAGAAACAGGCCAAAGGCCGGGCGCATCAGCATCCATAACGTAGCGGTGAGCAGGGCGGATAGCAATAAGTGGCGCCAGTGCACCTTGAGCGGGCAAAATGTGTGGTAAAAACCGGCAATCAATAATGTGGTTAAGGCGAGCGATAATAAAGCGCCGACCGTATTGATGGAGGCTGATGGCAGATGGTTGGCCAGAAAGATAATAATGGATTCCAGCACAAAGCCCGCTGCCGTAAACAGGAAGAACACCAGCAATACTCCCAGCACGGCGACGACATCGCGCAACTTTTTATGCCAGAAAGAAGACACATCGTTGCGGCTGGCAATCAGGTGAAAGCTGGCGCGCATGTGGGTTGCCAGCGGGGTGATGGTCCATAACAATACAAAAAAACCAACCGCCCCCCAGGCGGCTTTGGTGCGGGTGTTTTCATACACTTCTACCATGATGCGCTGGCTGAATTCGGGCAGCAGGTTGCTGGTTAAAATGGCCAGTTTCACAATGGCATAATCAGATGAATACACCAGGTGGCTGATTAAAAAGAAAATCAGCACGATCAGCGGTATCAGCGCAAACAGGGCGTAAAAAGACAGTGCCGCCGATAGCCCCATTAACCTGTGCCTGGTCACACCTTGCCAGGTTGTTTTGATCACAAACAGTGGCGTGCAGTAGCTATAAGCCGATAATCGCAGCTTCAGGCTTTGCCATTGTGTTTGTAATGTCGTCCAAAAGGCAGGCATACATTGCGCTTTCGTTAGTGTGGTTGTTAGGGGCTAAGGTGCTTGTATTGTTCCGTTGCATTTAATAGTGCCTGGCAAGTGCCTGGCTCCATCGCCGAGTGACCGGCATCCGGCACCATGACCAATGTTGCGTGTGGTAAGACCTTGCTCATCTCCCAGGCGGTTTGTGGTGGGCACACCATGTCGTAGCGTCCTTGGACGATGGTAGTGGGGATAGCACGTAGTTGTTGCGAGGAGGTCTGTAACATTTGATCGCCATCCACAAAGCATAAGTGCTGAATGTAATGAATCTGTACGCGCGCACGCGCCAGTTCAACGTCGCCATTGACCTCTGCGCTGTCGGTTTTAGAGATCAGACTCATAATGCTGGATTCAAACGCGTTCCAGCGGATAGCAGCTGGAATACTGATGGCCGTGTCAGCGTGAAACACTTGGGTTGCATAGTAATCCAGGACATTCTCCTGATGGCTGGCTGGCACGACTGCCAGCAATGTCTGCCAGGCTTCCGGGAAAAATAATGCAACCTGGCCCAAAAACCAGGCTATCTCATGCTGCCTGCTCAAAAAGATGCCGCGCAATGTTAGGCTGATCACGTGTTGTGCATGGCTGTTTGCGTAAGACAACGCCAGCGTGCTTCCCCACGAACCGCCAAACACGTGCCAGCGATCAATATTCAAATGCAGACGTATCGCCTCTATATCTGCCACCAGGTCTTGCGTTGTGTTGTCTGTGGTCTCCCCAGCCGGCAGGCTGCGGCCACATCCGCGTTGGTCGAACAAAATAATGTGGTAATGCGCAGGGTCAAAAAAGCGCCTTTGCCCTGGATTGCAGCCACTGCCGGGGCCACCATGTAGAAAAATAACCGGCACGCCGTGCGGGTTGCCGCATTGTTCAACATAGATAGAATGTAACGAATTGACAGCAATATGTGTATTTGTGAACGGCTGGCATTCAGGGTAAAGGTAGAGGGTGCTCATAAATAATTTTCTTAACTGTATGATTTTTAATGGTAATTTATTTTATTGCAAGCTTGCATAAAAATAACAAAAAATATTTCGAAATATTTGTAACCGATTTGTAACCAAACTGTTGCAATTGAAAACAAATTGTTCTATATTGCAATCCTCACATGCGGCAAGTGATAAATTCTAAGGTGTTTCAGGAGTTTTTCCCTTGTCTCTGGAGTGAAAAGTATGCGGGAAATTTGGTTTGCCAATCCTAGTGCTGGCAGAATTTAACGTGTACTTAATATTAAACCCTTAGTTCTAACTTTGGAGATCAATATGCAAGTTAACAAAATCAAACTGGCCTTGGGTCTGGTAGCAGCATTGCCATTGGTTGCTTTCGCAGCAGCTGACCAAGAAGCCGCGTTGAAAGATGCCAACAACTGGGCACATCCACGTGGTCAACACAACAACAACGGTTACAGCGCCTTGGCACAAATCAACAAGGGTAACGTTAAAAACCTGAAAGCAGCTTGGACATTCGCTACTGGTGTAAACCGTGGTCACGAAGGTTCACCAGTTGTTGTTGGTAACATGATGTACGTTCACACAGCTTTCCCAAACAACGTATACGCTCTGGATCTGAACGACAATCAAAAAATCGTTTGGTCCTATTTCCCTAAACAAGACCCAAGCGTTCAAGCAGTTCTGTGCTGTGACAACGTTTCTCGTGGTCTGGGCTACGGCGACGGCAAAATCTATCTGCAACAAAACGACGGTATGTTGGTTGCTTTAGATGCAAAAACCGGTGCTAAAGTATGGGACGTTAAGAACACTGATCCAAAAGTTGGTGCAACTAACACTAACGCTCCACACGTAATCAAAGACAAAGTATTGACCGGTTGCTCAGGTGCTGAGTTCGGCGTACGTTGCTTTATCGCTGCATACAACCTGAAAGACGGCTCTCTGGCATGGAAAGCATTCTCTACAGGTCCAGACAGCGAAGTATTGATCGGTGCTGACTTCAACAAAGAAAACCCATCATACAACGCTCTGTCAGTTTACGAAGATGTAAACGGCGGTAACAAACAAGGTGGTTCTTTCAAAAAATTGGCTAACGACAGCCTGAAAATTGGTGAAAAAGAACTGGGTACACGTACTTGGTTGAAACCACAAGCTGTTAAAGACGGCTGGCAACATGGTGGCGGTTCCGTATGGGGCTGGTGGCCATATGATGCACGTACAAACCTGGTTTACTACGGTACTGGTAACCCATCCGTATGGAACCCAGATGTACGTCCAGGCGACAACAAATGGTCTATGACAATTTTCGCTCGTGATTTGGACACTGGTGTGGCTAAATGGGGCATGCAAATGACTCCACACGATGAGTGGGACTACGATGGTATTAACGAAGTAATCCTGTTCGACAAAGGTGGCAAAACTTACGCATGGCACCATGACCGTAACGGTTTCATCTACACATGGAACGCTCATAACGGTTCATTGGTTGCAGCTGAAAAAGTACACCCATTTGTTAACTGGGCAACTGATGTTGACCTGAAAACAGGCGTACCAAGCAAATTGGCTACTGCTTCAACTCACCAAGACTACAACGCTAAGGGTGTTTGCCCAGCTGCTTTGGGTACTAAAGACCAACAGCCTGCTGCTTACTCTCCAAAAACTGGTTTGGTGTACACACCATTGAACCACGTATGTATGACATACGAGCCAGTTGAGTCCAAATACGTTGCTGGTCAACCATGGGTTGGTGCTACATTGACTATGTTTGCTGGTCCTGACGGCGTAATGGGTGGCTTCGGCGCTTACGATCCAATGACCAACAAAAAAGTTTGGTACAACAAAGAGAAATTCTCTGCATGGGGCGGTGCTCTGACTACAGCTTCTAACATCGTGTTCTACGGTACTTTGGATCGTTGGTTCAAAGCTGTTGATGCACAAAACGGTAAAGAACTGTGGAAATTCCAAGTTGGTTCCGGCGTGATTGGTAATGCATTCACATACGGCAACAAGGGTAAACAATACGTTGGCGTACTGTCCGGTATCGGCGGTTGGGCTGGTGTTGCGATGAACTTGGGCATGACCAACGACACAGACGCACTGGGTGCTGCTGGTGGTTACAAAGAGTTGACTAAGTACAACGCTGCTCCTGGCGGCGGTGCACTGAACGTTTTCTCACTGTAATTTGAGCTTGTCTTAAGTTACACGTAGTAATACGTTGACTCCTCAACACCCTGCTTCGGCAGGGTGTTTTTTTTCATGAATATCATGATTCAAAACTGTCGCAATAAAATTAAATGTGTTTTGGCTACAAATGAAAACGCATTCACGATAAGATGATTCACTTTGTCGTTGATTGGTAGAACTTTTACGCGAGACCAGGCTCCAAAAACGACAGGAAACAATCACAAAAAAGGATGAAGTCAAAATGAGAATTACATGGAATATTCTGGGTGCGTTTGCGATGATATTTGCCACACAAAGTGTGGTGTTTGCTGAAGAAATTGAAATCCCATCTCTTAATCCGGACGAAGGACGGATTGGCGAAGTGCGCCGAGTGGCGGATGAGTCCGAATTTAAAGTCTGTTCAGACCCGGACAATATGCCTTACTCCAATATCAAGCTGGAAGGCTTCGAAGACAAGATTGCCAAAGTACTGGCAGATGATCTCGGTAAAAAACTGACCTTTCAATATGCCTACAATCGCCAGGGTTTTTTGCGTAATACGATTAACGCCATGCGATGTGATGTGATTATCGGCATGACCTCAGATTTTGATGGTTTGAGAACATCAAAACCTTACTATCGTTCAGGCCATGTGTTCGTCTGGCGTAAAGACAGTAACTACGACATTAACAACTGGGATTCCCCAGATCTGAAAAAAGGCATTATTGGCATTGTTGATAAAAGCCCGGCAACGATTCCTTTGAACGATTACGATTTGATGACCAATGCGCGTCCTTACCGTTTGCAACGTGATTTGAATTTGCCAACCAGCTTCATTATTGATGACCTGGTCAAAGGTGATATTGATGTAGCTGTGATGTGGGGCCCAATTGCTGGCTATTTTGCCAAGCATTCTAAAGTGCCTTTAGAGGTGCGTCTGATTCCTGAATACAACAAGGTCAATCTTAAAGGCAAGGAATACTGGAACATTTCAGTGGCCGTGCGTATGAAAGATAAAGACCGTATCAAGATGATCAATGAAGCCCTTGAGCGTAATAAAGACAAGATCGACGCGATCCTGAAAGATTACGGCATTCCAACGGTGCCAGTGGTTGAAGGCGACAGTGTGTATAAAAAATAACACACATGGTGAAAAAGTTTTAAAAACAGGCAGTTGCTAATGACAAGGTAAAAGAAACACAGTAGAATCGTGGCCTTGTTTTGAGATGGCTAAGTGAAATATTCTGTAATTAATTTCGGAAATATTCGTCAACCGTTTCTGGAACGATTCGTTAAATGAGCATACGTTAATTGTTTGGTTTTCCAGTTAACGTCGCTCATTTTGTTTAGGATTAGGAGAAAACATGTTAGGCAACACATTTAAATCAGCATTGTTGATTTCCTTGATGGCATTTGCCACAGGTGCGATGGCTGATATCACTTTTTCAGCTACTCAAGACGGCTCAACCATCAGTATCGACAAAGCAATGTTTGATACAGACGCTTCAAAAGAGTTTTTAGCCACAGGTAAAAACCCTTACATCGGTAACGATGAAGCGATCAAAAAAGGCAAAAAGATTTTTAACCTGTACTCTTGCGTAGCCTGTCACGGTGGTAAAGGTGAAGGTGCTGTAGGTCCAGGCTTGATCGGTTCAAACTTCCGTTACGCGAAAAACGCGACGAACAAAGGTATGTTTGAAACTATCTGGCACGGTACTAACGGTGGTATGGGTGCTAAAGGCTTTGGTTTGATGGCTCCAGATGATGGTATCAAACCAGATGAAGTGCTGAAAGTGATTGCTTTCATTCGTAGCAATAGCAACATAGGCATGACAGGTAACGAGTAATTCGTTGCGAATAAAAACGGTCACTCAGGTGACCGTTTTTTGTTTTTGTGGCACAATAAATGCAGTCGGTTTGATTATAAAAAACAATTAAAAACCGTTTTATTTCAAAGAACATGGATATTAGGAAAGATGGGGGTAATCATGAGAAGTATACTTTTAACAACACTGCTCGCCGCAATGCTGGCAGCCTGTAATAGTGGTGGTCAATCTGGTGCTGCAGCGGATGCTGGTAGCGATATTAAGGCGATTCAATTCGTCACTACACAAGATGGTCAGCCGATGGAAATTGACCTCAAAATGTTTGATACGCCAGCAGCAAAAGAATTTTTGGCGACGGGTAAAAACCCTTACATTGGCAATGAAGAGGCGATTAAAGAGGGTAAGAAAAGATTTAACCTGTTCTCTTGCGTGGCTTGCCACGGTGGGCATGGGGAAGGCGCAGTGGGTCCTGGCCTGATTGGTGAGAATTTTCGCTATGCCAAGAATGCGACTAACAAAGGCATGTTTGAAACGATTTGGCACGGTACCAATGGTGGTATGGGCGCTAAAGGGTTTGGTTTGATGGCACCAGATGATGGTTTGAAGCCGGATGATGTGTTGAAAGTCATCGCTTTTATTCGTAGTCATGCCAAAATTACTGGTAACGAATAACGGTATAATTAAGTTGTTGTGCGCGCTTGGCAGTACGGCAGGCGCGCTTTTTTATTGAAGGATAGAGCGTGACAGACGAAAATGATTTACACCATGTCATCATTGTAGGTGGCGGTGCAGGTGGCCTTGAACTGGCGACTAAACTGGGTGACTCTCTGGGCAAAAAGAAAAAGGCCAGAATTACGCTGATTGATGCCACCAGAACCCATGTATGGAAGCCATTGCTGCATGAAATTGCAGCAGGCAGTATGGACCCCGACCGTCATGAGCTGGAGTATCTGGCACAGGCGCACTGGCATCATTTTAAATTCCGTCTGGGCCGCATGGATGGCCTGAACCGTAGCACACGTGAAGTGTTGCTGGCACCGGTGCATGATGAGGATGGCAATGAGATTATTGCGCGTCGTTCGTTCAAATACGATACCTTGATTATTGCCGTGGGTAGTACAACCAATGATTTCGGTATTAAAGGCGCGCGCGAGTTCTCAATGGCACTCGATACGCAGGCGCAAGCGCAAAAATTCCATCGCTATTTGCATAACGCCTTGTTGCGTGCGCAAACGCAACCTGAAGCATTAAAACCTGGCCAACTGGAAGTGGCGATTGTCGGCGCCGGAGCGACAGGTGTTGAGTTGGCGGCAGAGTTACATAATACAACGCGTGAGTTGGCTGCTTATGGCCTGGACAAGATTGATGCGGATCGTGACGTGAAGATCTCATTGATCGAAGCCAGCGACCGTATTTTGCCTGCATTGCCAGCAAAATTGTCCTATGCGGTAGATGTAGAGTTGCGTAAGTTGCGCGTCAATGTGTTTACCGGCGAGCGCGTGACCGAGGTGTCTGAAAAAGGCATTACCACACACAGTGGCCGCACTATCCCGGCAGAGCTCGTTGTGTGGGCCGCTGGTATCAAGGCGCCAGATTTCCTGAAAGATATTGATGGCCTCGAAACCAACCGTATTAACCAGTTGGTGGTCAATCAGCATCTGCAAAGCACGCGTGACGAGAATATTTTTGCTTTCGGTGACTGTGCGGCTTGCCCTTGGTTAGGCCACGACTCTACTGTGCCACCACGTGCGCAGGCAGCGCACCAACAGTCTTCTTTGCTGGTGAAAACGGTTAAGGCGCGTGTGGCGGGCAAAGCACAATTGCCTGAATTCCACTATACCGATTACGGGTCATTGGTGAACCTGGGTAAATACTCCACTGTGGGTAGCCTAATGGGCGCCGTGGCCGGTGGTAGCATGTATATTCAGGGCCTGTTTGCTCGCGTGATGTATCGCTCCTTGTATAAGATGCATTTGATGGCACTACACGGTATTTTTGCCGTGATTGTGCATACCATCGGGCGCATTATTTCAAGACGTACTGAGCCGCATGTCAAGCTGCACTAATCTGAAGTGGGGCTCATGTCTAAAGCTGGGCTCATAGCATGGCAATAAAAAAGGCGCTTCAAGCGCCTTTTTTATTGGGTGAATTCAAGCTGTTTATTGCTGTATTTGCTTGCGGTAAATCAGGGTAATCAACGACATGCTGACGATGATAAACACACCGAAAATAGCCACGATGGTGTTGATGTCTAACTTCGCGCCCACCATCCAGGTATAGGCGCCAAGTAATAGCAGAATGCCTATATTCTCGTTAAAGTTTTGTACTGCGATTGAATGGCCTGCCCCAAGTAAATGATGCCCTCGATGTTGCAGCAGTGAATTGAGTGGTACCAGGAAATAACCCGACAGCACGCCAATCACAAACAGCAGAATGCCCGCCAAAACAGGACTGTGGATCACTATCATGCTGATGACCAAAATACCCATGTAAATCCCGGCAGGCAGCACTTTAACGGCATTTTCCAGCTCGACATAGCGCGAGGCAATGATGGAGCCAAAAGCAATGCCGACGGCCAGGATTGCAATCAAATAGGTGGCTTGCTGTTGTGAGAATCCCAGCCTCACATCCGCCCATTGCAACACGACAAATTGCAGTGTTGCACCCGCGCCCCAAAACAGCGTTGTCACTGCCAGCGAGACCTGACCTTGCGGATCTTTCCATAGCGTAATAAACGCGTGCCAAAAGTCCTTGAGCAAAAAGCGCAAGGTTTTTTGCTCCACTTTATGGTCGATTGGCACTTTGGGGATGTAGTAGTTAAAGCCTGCTGCCAATAAATAAAGCAGCATGATGCAGGCAATGCCTATGTATGGGTTGTTGATTGACAACGTGGAACCGAGTACCGGGCCGAGGATGATGGCTGTTACGGTCGTACCTTCCATCCAGGCATTGGCTTTGATCAGCAACTTCGACGGTAACATCTCGGTCAGGATGCCGTATTTTGCCGGTGAGTAGGCCGCCGCGCCGACACCAACCATGGCATATGCATACAATGGCGGGACACCGACGAGGGCCATTAAACAGCCGATAAACTTCAGGCCGTTACTCAAAAACATCACGCGGCCCTTAGGTAAGGCGTCGGCAAACGGCCCGACAAAAGGCGCCAGCACGATGTAGGAAATGACAAAGAACTCTCGTAGCAGCGGTTCATGCCAGCTCGGTGCGTTGAGCTGGGCCAGCAGCGCGATCGCTGCAAACAAGAGTGCATTATCTGCGATTGCCGATAAGAACTGGGCAATCAATAAGGTGTAAAAGCCTTTAACCATCACATTCAAGCAGACTACGTCTACAGGACCTCGGCTGCAAAATCTGCCAGGCGTGAGCGTTCGCCACGAACCAGCGTGATATGGCCATTATGTGACCAGCTCTTGAAGCGATCGACCACATAAGTCAGGCCTGAACTACCTTCGGTCAGGTAGGGGGTGTCGATCTGGGCGATATTACCCAGGCATACCACTTTAGTGCCTGGGCCTGCACGGGTAATCAGGGTTTTCATTTGCTTGGGCGTGAGGTTTTGCGCTTCGTCGATAATTAAAAACTTATTGAGGAAGGTACGGCCACGCATGAAGTTCAACGATTTGATTTTAATGCGCGTGCGGATCAAGTCCTGGGTGGCAGCGCGCCCCCATTCGCCTACATCTTCATCTGTTTTGTTCAACACGTCCAGGTTGTCTTCCAGTGCACCCATCCATGGCGCCATTTTCTCTTCTTCGGTGCCCGGCAAGAAACCAATGTCTTCACCCACAGGCACGGTCACACGCGTCATGATGATCTCGGAGTAGCGCTTTTTATCCAATGTTTGCGTCAGGGCTGCTGCGAGCGTCAGTAAGGTTTTGCCGGTGCCGGCCTGGCCTAACAGGGTGACAAAATCAATGTCAGGATCCATCAGCAAGTTCAAGGCAAAGTTTTGTTCGCGATTGCGTGCTGTAATGCCCCACACGCTGTGTTTCGGATTCTGGTGGTCTTGTACCACTTCAAGCACGGCGGAGTTGTCTTCCAGTTTGCGTACGATGGCATGGAACGGTTTGTTGTACTCATAAAACACAAATTCGTTCACCAGTAAGGATTTGACCACCGGGCCGCTGATTTTATAAAACATGCGGCCAGCTTCTTGCCAGGAGTGCATGTCTTTGCTGTGCGCTTCCCAAAAATCTTCCGGCAACTCGCGCAGGCCGGTGTACAGCATGTCGCTGTCTTCCAGTACTTTATCGTTAAAGTAATCTTCGGCCGGCACGCCCATGGCACGAGCTTTAATGCGGATATTGATATCCTTGCTGACCAGGATGACATTGCGTTTGGCAAACTGTTTTTTCAGCGACAGGGCGACGCTGATGATCTGGTTATCTGCCTTGCTACCTGCCAGGCCTGGCAGGTCAGTCGGCACATGTTCCATCTGGAAGAACAGCTTGCCGGTCAGGTGGCGATTTCCCTGAATGCCAAGTGGACAGCCTTCTTCCAGTTTGTCAGTGTCTATGCTGCCGATGATTTCTTCCAGAAAGCGGCTGGCCTGACGGGCATTACGGGCGACTTCAGTCAGCCCTTTTTTGTTATTGTCTAGTTCCTCCAATGTCACCATCGGCAAATAGACATCGTGCTCTTCAAATCTGAATAGCGACGACGGGTCGTGCATCAGAACGTTGGTATCAAGAACAAACAGCTTGGTATGTGGAGCACTGGCCATAGAAAATCACTTTTATGAGTGGGAAGACTGAATACTGGCGTATACCTCTGCGGCATGACCATCCACTTTGACACCACGCCATTCGCGCACAATGATGCCTTGTGGGTTGACCAGGAATGTACTGCGTTCAATGCCTCGAACCTGTTTTCCGTACATGTTTTTCATTTTCATGACGTTGAATGCCTGACAGGCGACTTCTTCACTGTCAGCAATCAGCTCAAACGGAAACGTGTACTTGGCTTTGAAATTTTCGTGTGATTTCAGGCTGTCGCGTGAAATGCCAAAGACCACGGCATTGGCTGCAGCAAACTGCTCGTGCATATCGCGAAACTGCATGCCTTGGGTGGTACAGCCGGGCGTGGCATCTTTGGGGTAAAAATAGAGAACGAGAAACTTACCCAAATAGTCTTTGCTATTAAATTGGAGGCCAGAAGTGGCCGGTAAGATGAGTTCTGGAACAGGTGAATTCAACATAGTAGTCATGACAATCACTTAATCATATTGTTGATAAAAATACAAAATTAAGCAAGCACAAAACGAAAATTCTCACGTTAACCGCAGGGCTTGCCTGTTACTGCGGCAACGTGATGGTAATGTGCGTGCCTTTGCCCGGCTCGCTATCAAAGGCCATAGCGCCGCCCAGCTCTTCGCATACCTTGAACGCAAAGGGGATGCCGAGGCCTGTGCCAAACCGCTTGGTGGTCGGGCCAGGTGTCAGCGCATGCGGCTCCGGCTTGAATGGCATGCCTGGCCCCTGGTCGATAATGGTGATGGTGAGCAGGTTGTTAGCCAATCTGCAGGTTAACTGGATTTCTGTGCCCCGCGGTGAAGCCTCTGAGGCATTTAGAAGCAGGTTGTAGAGCATTTGTTCCAGTAAATGTTCATCTGTCAGCACCAGGCGTTTGATGGTGGTGCTGTTCTCAATCACCCTGATCTGTTTTTCATTGAGCTTGGGCTGCAAGGTTGTGATGGCGCCCTGCACAATAGAAGACAGCAGTAACTGGTTGAGCATGGGTTTGATCGGGTGCAGGTAAGACAATAGGCTGCCTGTCCAGCGCTCCAGCCTGTCCACCGTATGGATAATGCCTTGAATCGACTCCAGTGTGTCTTTATCCAGCAAGGGGTCATCAATCACTTGTGCGGTTGCGCGTATGCTGGCCAGCGGGTTGCGGATGTTATGCGCCAGCATGGGCACAAGCAGGCCGAGTGCCGCCTGTTTTTCGCTTTTAACCAGGGCGTCGCGGCTGGCCGCCAGGTCTTCGGCCATTTTATTAATTTCTCTCGACAGCACTGCCAGCTCCTCTGCACCAGCTTCTGGCACTTGATGGCTCAGGTTGCCGGTGCTGATGTCGTTGGTGGCCTGCATGATGTCGTTAATTGGCCTGACGATGGAGTTTTTCAGGATACGGCGTGAATATACAATCAGGATGCATGCCAGTAGCAGTGGCAGCGATAGCACTGCAATCGAGTTGCTTCTGGCCTCGTCCAGGCGTTGTTTGATTTCGCCTTGCTTCACAAACAGCAGGTTTTCGGCGCGCTTGGAAACCTCTTCATAGTGCCTGAAAATGCCGGTTTCAATATCCTGGTAAATGGATTTTTGCGCTTTGCGATCGGGGTTGTTTTGGTAGCGATAAAACAGGGCCGGCGCTTCATTCACCAGGTTGCGGTATTTCAATTCTATGTCCATCAGCGCATCGCGCTCTTCCTGGTCAATGGCGATGTTTTGCAAGCGCTCCAGGTGATCCAGAATAGAGGTGGTGTATTGGTTGTATTCCTGCAATGCGTTTTCCTCTTGCAAGAAAAACGCATCAAATAATTCTTTGGTTTGACGGTAAAGGTCGCCGCGCACCAGGTAGATTTCCTGGATCACAAAGTTAATGCGTTGTGATTGCTTGGATGCTTTGTCCCACAGGTAAATGCCGTAGCCGCCGCTGGCAACCGCTAATACGATCAGCGCAATAAAATACAGGTCATGAAACAGCAGCAGGTGCCGCAGCGGTTTGTCATGGGCTCTGGTTGAGGTCTCTAGGGGCGGGCGCTTGAAAAACATGGCCACTTAACTTGCTAGCTTGAAGCTGACCGGCACATTGGTCGATTTCAGCCTGCCACGCAGGATGTCGTTAAACAGGGATTTAAACTGCGATTTTTTGACTGTTTCGATGGCGGCATTATCCAGGGCTTTGTTGCCGCTGGACTCCATGATTTCGATGCCGGTAATATTGCCGTGGTCATCAAAGGTAATATGCAGGTGTGTCACCCCTTCTATGCCGCGTTCCAGCGCAATTCTTGGGTAGCGCAAATTTTTCTGGATTTCACGTTGCGCGGCTTCTTTAAAGGCATTGCGGGCCGCATCAATATCGCCTTCGCTCGGCCCTGTCGCTTTTGCGGGCTCAGGCGGGGGGGCAGGCGGTAACACAACCGTTTCCGGCTTTGCTTCGCTGACGCTTGGTTTGGCTGTGATCACTGCCGGGGCAGGCGACTCCACCACCGGGTGCGCGGTTTCTGCTGGTGTTTCCGGGGTTGCTGATGGCTTTTGTGGCGTGACTGGTTTTTGCTCGACCGGTTTGGTTTCGTGCTTGACTGGCTGTGGCTTGGCTGGTTCAGGTTTTGGTGGCGTCGGTGTAGGCTCCGGTTGAGCCACAGGCGTGGCAGGTGCAGGTGGTTGTTCTTTCACCAGCTCAATGCGGATTTCCTGTTTTTTGGGGGGGGGCAGGTCGTAGTCTGGCTTGGGCATGGTAAACATGATCGCGGCATGGATGAGTAGTGAAGCGATCAAGCACCACTCTAATACATGACTGAACTGTTTAGACTCTTTTAACACGGCTTGCACGCCAACACCCTTATGATTAAGCCCCACTGCGACCCGACACTATAAGCTATTTTTTATGATTCATGCCAGCTTGTGTGAGTAGGGCAGCTTAGCAAACGCCGTTGAATGGCTGCACTTCAACCAAGGTGCCTGCGGCCAGTGTGCTGGTTTGGTCATTCAGCACAATAAAGCAATTGGCCTGGCTCATGCTGCTCAAAATGCCGGAGCCTTGTTCGCCGGTGGTTTTGACTTTCCAGTCGTCACCTTCTTTGAATAAAATTCCACGCTGGAACTCTGTACGACCAGGCGCTTTTTTGATCGCGCTGACACACTCGACCTTGAATGAAGGCTGTGTCAGTGTATTTGCCCCCATCAGGTGTTTGAGTGCGGTTTGTACAAACTGGTAAAAAGTCACCATGGTAGACACCGGATTGCCGGGTAAACCAAAATAATGTGACTGGCCAATTTTGCCGTAGGCCAGCGGGCGGCCCGGTTTCATATTGATTTTCCAGAACAATACCTGGCCGTGGGTTGCCAGTAATTGCTTCATAAAATCTGCTTCGCCTACTGAAACGCCGCCACTGGTAATCACCACATCATGCTCGGCCGCCGCTTGCAGCAACGTTTTTTCGAGGGCAGCAGGGTCGTCGGCAACATTGCCCAGGTCATGCACGTCTGCGCCCAAGGCTTGCAGCATGCCCCATAAGCTATAACGATTACTGTCGTAAATCTGGCCAGTTTGTAAAGGCGTGCCTACACTGACTAACTCATCGCCAGTGCTGAAGAACGCCACTTTCAGGCGGCGATAGACCTGGATTTCCGCAACGCCCAATGAAGCCAGCAGCCCCATATCGGCCGGTTGCAATTGATGGCCGCGCGCCAGCACAGTTTGCCCGGCGGCGATGTCTTCACCTGTCAGGCGGATATTGGCGCCTTGTGCCGGAATTTTGAGCAGTGTGACCATCTCACCTTCAGTGGTCGTATGCTCTTGCATCACCACGGTATCCACGCCTGGCGGAATCACCGCACCGGTCATGATTTTGACGCAAGCACCTGCAGGCAACTCACCGCTAAATGGATTGCCCGCAAAGGCGGTGCCGACGATTTTCAGTGCTTGCGTGGCTTCTGCATGGCGGAAAGCGAAGCCGTCCATGGCCGAATTGTCGTGGCCGGGCACATTGATGCTGGACGTCACCGGTGTGGATAATGTGCGCCCCAGCGCGTGCCGGATACTGATCGTTTCAGTGTCCTGGACCGGCGACAAAAATTGCTGGATATACTGGCGTGCTTGCGTCACAGACATGGCATTGGGGTCATAGTCATCTGCGCAGGAAGGGTCGCTGGCCAGTTGTTGCAAAAGGGCTTGGTTAGTCATGGTGGCTGAGGTGATGGTTGATGTTAGTAAACGCTTGCTCATCTTCAAAGCTCACGAATACATGGGGGTGCTGCGCTTGCCAGGCACTGACTCTGCGCTGCTCTTGTTGCAGAAAAGCATCAAGGTCGGCGCCCAGGCTGCGTGGCATCAGGCAAAACACCGGGTGCGTGCCACCGGCGCTGCGCGCAATGGCCAGCATGGCGGGGGTGTTGTTAATAGCCGCGGCATCCATGATGGCATTGCGCAGTCGGCTGACTAAATCCAGTGGCAGTAACGGCGAATCGCACGGGACGCTGAGTATCCAGTCAGTAGTCGCATGATGCATGCCTGCTTGCATGCCCGCCAGCGGACCATCAAACTGGTCATTGGCATCGGTGACGACAGGCACGCCAAAGTGCTGGTATTGATCTAAATGGCGGTTGGCGTTGATGATGACATGGTCCACCTGCGGCTGTATGCGTTCCAGCACGTGCGCGACCATAGGTTTATGCGGCTCGCCGGGTTTGTCTTGATAATTGACCAGGCCTTTATCAGCACCGCCCATACGTGTACCGCGGCCACCGGCCAGGATGACTGCGGTAATCTGCATTAACCACCCGTATGCGACATAAAGCGCACGACCGCAGGTGCTGCACGCCGTAAATCGAAGTCGTGCCCTTCGGGTTTGATACGCATGCCATGCAAAATCGCATCGACCAAAGGCTGGTCGTCGTCAGGATGCGCACGCAGGAGTGGCAGCAAATTGACTTGATGGTCTTGCCCCAGGCACAGGAACAATTCGCCCTGACAGGTGATACGCACACGGTTACAACTCTCGCAGAAATTATGGCTGTGCGGTGAGATAAAGCCAATTCTGGTAGGCTGGCCATTGACCTGCCAATAACGCGCAGGGCCGCCTGTTCTATGGGTGCTAGGCGTGAGTGAGAACTTACTGTTCAGCAGGGCCAGTGTTTCGGTATTGCTGACACAGCTTTGTTCGCGGTTGTGATCGACTGCGCCTAAGGGCATCTCTTCAATAAAACTGATATCGACCTGTTTTTCAATCGCAAAGTTGACCAAGTCTTCAGCCTCATCGTCGTTGATGCCACGCATGAGCACGGTGTTGATTTTAATATTGTCAAAGCCTGCAGACCTGGCTGCATCCAGCCCGGTGAGCACTTTTGATAATTCACCCACGCGAGTAATGGTTTTAAAACGTTGTTCTTGCAGGCTATCGATGGAGATGTTGATGCGTTTGACGCCGGCGGTTTTCAGTGCCACGGCGTATTTATCCAACTGGCTGCCATTGGTGGTGAGTACACACTCATCCAGCCCGGGCAAATGGCCGATCTCCTCAAACAGCCACATGGCGTTTTTGCGCACCAGCGGTTCACCACCGGTAATGCGAACTTTACGCACGCCCATACGGACAAATAGTTTAACGAGGCGTGCACATTCCTCCAGTGACAACACGGCCTCGCGCGGCAGGAAAGTCATGTCTTCTGCCATGCAGTATTGGCAACGGAAATCACAACGATCCGTGATCGACAGGCGGATATAGTCCACCCGTCGGCCAAACTGGTCGATCAATTGTGAGGGAATGGTGGCCGTTGTTTGCATGACAGTATGAAGGTCTAAAGTAATTCGTATTTTAGGCCCTTTTTAGGCTTTCACAAGGCATAAATAGAGGATATGATTCGAGGGTGATAGAATGTAACTAAATTGTAACCAGTTAAATGTGAGGTCGGTTTGGATAACACATTAAGCCACGAGCAACACGCGCAAATACAGGCGCATATTCAAGCACACCAGCATGTGCCGGGTGGGCTGATGCCTTTGTTGCATGCGATTCAGGACGATATAGGCTATGTGCCGGAAACCGTATATCCGGAGATCGCCAAAGCGCTGGCCCTGTCTGTGGCAGAAGTCCACGGGGTTGTCAGTTTTTATCATCATTTCCGTACCCATCCCATCGGTAAACATGTGTTGCAAGTCTGCCGCGCAGAGTCCTGCCAGTCCATGGGGTCTGCCAAGCTGGAAGCTGAACTCAAGGCCAGGTTAGGCGTGGATTACCACCAGACCACTGCTGACGGCAATCTCACTTTGTTGCCGGTGTATTGCCTGGGCAATTGTGGCTGTTCACCGGCTGTGATGCTGGATGATGAAGTGTATGGCCGCATGAGTACCGACAAGGTCGCCGCATTGATTAGCGAGGTGTGCCATGGTTAAGGTGTATGTACCCATAGACTCCACCGCACTTTCACTGGGGGCTGAGCGTACCGCTAAAAAAATCGTGCAAGAAGCGCAGGCGCGCGGGATAGACATCACGCTAGTGCGCAACGGTTCACGAGGCCTGTTCTGGCTGGAGCCGCTGGTGGAGGTCGAGACGGCACAGGGCCGCGTAGCTTTTGGCCCGGTAGAACCAAGCGATGTGCCGAGCTTGTTCGATGCGGAATTTACCAATGCGCTCACGGATGCAGCCAAAGTGCATCCTCTATATCTGGGGCTGACGGAGGAGTTGTCCTGGCTGAAAAAGCAGCAACGTTTAACCTTCGCCCGCGTTGGCATTACTGACCCACTTTCGCTCGAAGATTACCTGGCGCATGATGGCTACAAAGGCCTCAAGAATGCCCTGGCTATGTCCGGTGTCGACATTGTCAAAGCTGTGACAGATTCTGGTTTGCGTGGTCGTGGCGGCGCGGCTTTCCCGACGGGCATCAAGTGGAATACCGTGCTCAATGCCCCGGCTGAACAGAAATATGTGGTGTGTAACGCCGATGAAGGCGATTCTGGTACCTATTCTGACCGCATGATCATGGAAGACGATCCTTTCGTGTTGATTGAGGGCATGACTATTGCCGGGATTGCAGTGGGTGCAACACAAGGCTATATCTATTTGCGCAGCGAATATCCGCATGCGCTGAAAACACTCAACGAAGCCATCCGTAAGGCCAATCTGGCAGGCTATCTGGGCGACAATATCCAGGGTTCTGGCCATACTTTCCATCTCGAAGTACGCCGTGCCGCCGGGGCTTATGTGTGCGGTGAAGAAACCTCTCTGCTTGAAAGCCTGGAAGGCAAGCGTGGCCTGGTGCGCTTTAAACCACCACTGCCCGCGATTGAAGGCTTGTTTGGCAAGCCGACCATAGTCAATAATGTAATTTCACTGGCGACCGTGCCGATTATTCTGGATAAGGGCGCGCAATATTATGCCGATTACGGCATGGGCCGTTCACGTGGCACCTTGCCTATCCAGTTGGCGGGCAATTTAAAACAAACTGGTCTGGTCGAACTGGCTTTTGGGGCGACCTTGCGTGAGTTGCTGTATGACTATGGCGGAGGTTCTGCGTCGGGTCGGCCTATACGTGCTGTACAAGTCGGTGGGCCATTAGGGGCTTATCTGCCCGAGAGCCAGTTTGATACGCCGCTGGATTACGAAGCATTCACCAAAATTTGGGCCGTACTGGGGCATGGCGGCATTGTCGCGTTTGATGACAGTGTTGATATGGCCAAGATGGCACGCTATGCCTTTGAGTTTTGTGCCGTTGAAAGTTGCGGCAAATGTACGCCGTGCCGCATTGGTTCCACGCGCGGCGTAGAAGTCATGGACAAGATTGTACTGGGCAAAAATCACCCGCAAAATGTGCAGTTACTGCGCGACTTGTCCGACACCATGCTGAATGGTTCTTTGTGTGCGCTGGGCGGCATGACGCCTTACCCGGTATTGAGTGCCTTGAATCATTTCCCTGAAGATTTTGGTCTAAGCAATAAAGAAGCTGCTGCCTAAGGGCGGCAAAGGATGACATTATGGATGACATCAAATACACCTCTGCACAGCCGCAAGCCCCTAAATACCATGCGGATACCGATTACGGCACGCCCAAGTCTGACAGCACCACCATGGTGACGCTGAATATAGACGGCGTAGACGTGACCGTGCCTGACGGGACTTCTATCATGCATGCCGCGCAACTGGGCGGCGTGACCGTGCCCAAACTGTGTGCGACGGATTCATTGGAGCCATTTGGCTCCTGCCGCCTGTGCCTGGTCGAGATTGAAGGTCGCCGCGGCTATCCGGCCTCTTGTACCACGCCTGTGGCGCCAGGGCTCAAGGTCAAAACGCAAACGCCTAAACTGGCGGATGTACGCCGTGGCGTGATGGAGCTTTATATTTCGGACCATCCGCTGGATTGCCTGACCTGTGCTGCCAATGGTGATTGCGAACTGCAAGACATGGCGGGCGCAGTGGGTTTGCGCGAAGTGCGTTATGGCTATGAGGGTGAAAACCACCTCGGCCAGGCCAAAGATGAATCTAATCCCTATTTCACTTTTGATGCGTCCAAATGTATTGTTTGCTCGCGTTGCGTACGTGCCTGTGAGGAAACACAAGGTACATTCGCCCTGACGATTCAGGGCCGTGGCTTTGATAGCAAGGTCTCAGCCGGTGGCAAAGACTTCCTTGAGTCCGAGTGTGTTTCTTGCGGCGCCTGTGTACAAGCCTGCCCGACTGCGACCCTGATGGAAAAAACCGTGATTGACGCCGGTACACCTGAGCACAAAATCACCACCACGTGCGCCTATTGTGGCGTGGGTTGCAGTTTTGATGCCGAGATGAAAGGCGAACAAGTGGTGCGCATGACGCCGACCAAAGAAGGCGGCGCCAACCATGGTCATAGTTGTGTCAAAGGCCGTTTTGCCTGGGGCTATGCGACGCATGCTGACCGTATCACGACACCTATGATCCGCAAAAGCATTCATGACCCCTGGCAAAAAGTGGGTTGGGATGAGGCAATTAATTACGCTGCCAGTGAAATCCAGCGCATTCAAGCCAAATATGGCAAAGAGGCTGTGGGTGGCATTACCTCCAGTCGCTGTACCAATGAAGAGGTGTATGTCACACAAAAGCTGATTCGTGCCGTGTTTGGCACTAACAACGTAGATACCTGCGCCCGGGTTTGCCATAGCCCGACCGGTTATGGCTTGAAGCAAACCCTGGGGGAATCTGCCGGTACGCAAACGTTTGATTCTGTGATGAAGTCCGACGTCATTTTTGTGATGGGGGCAAACCCTACCGATGGTCACCCTGTCTTTGGCTCCCTCATGAAACGCCGTCTGCGTGAAGGCGCCAAGCTGATTGTGGTAGATCCACGTGAAATTGACCTGGTGTCTAATTCAGCGCATGTGCGTGCGGATTACCATTTGAAGCTGCGTCCTGGCACCAATGTGGCCATGATCTCTGCCATTGCCCATGTGATTGTGACTGAAGGGTTGGTGCAGGAAGACTTTGTCAAAACGCGTTGTGAATGGGACTCTTTCGTCGCCTGGCGTGACTTTGTCGCCAAGCCGGAAAACTCCCCTGAAGCACTGGAAAAAGAGTTGGGCGTGCCAGCGCAAGCGGTACGCGAAGCTGCACGCTTGTATGCCACCGGCGGGAACGCTGCGATTTACTACGGTTTGGGCGTCACTGAGCACAGCCAGGGCTCTACCACCGTGATGGGGATTGCCAACCTTGCCATGGCGACGGCCAACATTGGCCGCGAAGGCGTTGGTGTTAACCCGTTACGCGGTCAAAACAATGTACAGGGTTCTTGTGACATGGGCTCCATGCCGCATGAGTTCCCTGGCTACCGCCATGTGTCAGACGACGCAACGCGTGCGCAATTTGAGCAGGCCTGGGGGGTGACATTGAGCGCTGACCCTGGCTTACGTATCCCCAATATGCTGGACCTGGCCGCAGAAGGCAGCTTTAAAGCAGTCTATTGCGTGGGCGAGGATATTGCCCAGTCTGACCCGGATACCCAGCATGTGACGCATGCGCTGGAAAGTATGGAGTGCGTGATCGTGCAGGACTTGTTCCTCAACGAAACAGCCAAGTTTGCCCACGTGTTTTTCCCCGGTGCGTCTTTCCTTGAGAAAAATGGTACCTTTACCAATGCCGAGCGCCGTATTTCGCCCGTGCGTAAAGTCATGACGCCTAAGAATGGTCTCCGAGAGGATGGTAGTCATGAGGCCGGGTTGGAGGATTGGGAAATTACAGCTAAATTCTCCGAGGCATTGGGCTACCCCATGCATTACGCGCATGCCAGCGAAATCATGGACGAGATTGCCGCGCTGACGCCGACTTTTACCGGTGTCAGCTTCAAGAAACTTGATGAACTGGGCAGTATCCAATGGCCATGTAATGATGAAGCGCCGACAGGCACGCCGACCATGCACGTGGATGAGTTTGTGCGCGGTAAAGGCAAGTTCTTTATTACCCAATATGTGCCGACTACTGAGCGCGTGAACCTGAAATATCCACTGATTTTGACGACTGGCCGTATCCTGTCGCAATACAACGTGGGGGCGCAAACCCGCCGCACAGAAAACGTAGCCTGGCACCATGAAGATGTGATTGAAATTCATCCACACGATGCTGAAGACCGCGGCATTGCAGAGGGTGATTGGGTCGGGATTAGCAGCCGCGCAGGTCAAACAGTATTGCGTGCCAAAATTACCGAGCGCGTGCAGCCTGGCGTGGTATACACGACGTTCCATCATCCAGAGTCTGGCGCGAATGTGATTACCACCGACAACTCAGACTGGGCAACCAATTGCCCGGAATACAAGGTGACGGCAGTACAAGTGTCTAAAGTCACCCAGCTGTCGGATTGGCAGCAACATTACCGTGCATTTAGTGACACGCAAGTTGAATTGTCGGGAATGGATCCGAATACAGTTGTTTCTTGATGGCAGTTGAGCTTGATGAGCGTTGAAATGGATGTTAAGGATTGCCCGCTGCCAGTCAGCAGCGAATGGCAGTCGATTGCTGCCGAACAGGCGGTCAGTATGTTGCATGTGACCCGCTGGCGCGAGGGGCAGTCTTCTGCCTTACCGGATGCCGTGGCAGAAGAGGTGCCGATTGCGCTGGTGTATAACGGCATTTCGCATGTGGTGATGCTGGCGACACCGGCTGACCTTGAGGATTTTGCCTATGGTTTTTCGTTTACTGAGGGCATTATCAGTCATCGTCGCCAGATTTATGGCGTAGATGCCAAAGCGTTGTTTCATGCAAATGGACAATTGCAAGGCATAGAATTGCATATTGAATTGGCCACAGAACAATTTGCGTTGCTGAAGGCGCAGCGTCGCAATTTAACCGGGCGTACTGGATGTGGGTTGTGTGGTGCCGAGAGTTTGCAGCAAGTATTTAAACAGCCCAAGTCGGCCACCAGTCCGTTGGTGACGGTGTCATCGTTGGCCATTGATGCAGCGCTGACTGGCTTGAAATCACAGCAACCATTGCAGCAGCTGACAGGAGCTACCCACGCCAGTGCGATTGCAGATGCACAAGGGCAGGTGGTGTGCGTGCGCGAAGATGTTGGCAGGCACAATGCACTGGATAAACTGGTCGGTAGTTTGTTGCGCCAGGGATGTGATTTTTCGACATTCTGGGCCCAGCACTGGGTGTTGACCACCAGCCGGGCCAGCTACGAAATGGTACAGAAAGTGGCGATGTGTGGCGGGCAGACACTGATTGCCCTGTCTGCGCCCACTGCGCTAGCTGTCAATCTGGCGCAGGAATATGGATTTTTGCTGGTTGGCTTTGCCAAAATCGGGCAGTGCGTCGTGTATAGCGGTGCACTGTCAGCAGCTGATGCGCGTGAGTCTCGCTAGAAAGAGTGTACGTCTATGGAAGTGGAAAAACTAATCAAAATGGCCAACCAGATTGGCGATTTTTTCGAAGCGAATCCAGATGTGGAAGAGGCCAAGCTGGAAATTGCCAGCCACCTGAAGAAATTCTGGAATTCAGTGATGATTAAATCGCTGGTGGCGCATGTGCAGCAACATCAAGGGCAGGGGCTGCATCCGCGGGTGATTGCAGCCATCCAGCAACACGTGCAGGCATAAGCTTTCCAGCATACACGCATAGCGCTTGACTAAGCTGCGCTGCGCGAACCCTGCAGTGCTTTAATGACGCTGCAATAACCTAAAGGATTCGCGGTTTTGGCGGGTTTGTTCGCCTTCCCAAATCACACGCCACTCTTCACCTGGCAATATATGGCGCTTGCCTGGCTGGTCTTCAATCAAATACAAATCACACTGCGTAGACTTGGCTTGCTCGTGGTCTTTGAGGTGTATGCCCGCATGATAATGCAGTAAGTCTTCTTGAGACGCGCCGATATTTTGTGCATGAATGCAGTTGTAATGCGCAGGCAGGTGTTTGTGTAAATCTTCAAACAGCGGCTGGTAGGTGCGTGCGGCTTCTATCATTGGCAGCCATAAACTCATGAATACTGTCCAGGCGCAGGTCATGCCGATGGCCCAGTTGGTGGCGCTCGAGCGGTTGGAATGCTTGGCCCGCAACACAATCGACAGCCAGATCAGGGTCACTGCAACGGCAATGGCGCCATAAAGCAGGCTGAAGTTGATGGTTTCCAGCCCGGACAAGTAACTCAGGCGCTGATAAAGCTTTAGCGGCGAGCCGTTAAGCATGGCCCACCAGCCCAGCCAGGCCATGGCAATCAGAATGCCAAACAAAATCAGGCCGAACCAGTTTAAGGCGCCAGCGGCGCCGCGTTTAAGGGTTTCTATGCTACCTGCAGCCAATACGGTCAGCGGCACCAGCAACGGTAATGCACTTACTTCGCTGCGGTCACTCATGAAGCCGATTAAGATAAACGCGATGCCGAAGAAAATCAGCCCGAGCTGAAAACGGTAAGTGGTCAGTACGGAGTGCCTGAAGCGCCACACGCCCCACATGGCAAACGGCAGGGCTGGCCAGGCATACCAGGCCAGCGTTCTTAAGAAATAGCCATGGTTGCCAGGCAGCTGGAATTGCCATTGTGATTGCCACCATGCGTGCCATAGGCCTGGCGCCCATTGCTGGCATAAGTAACACCATAGCCAGATGCCGGGAAAAGCAAGCAAGGTGCCCGCCAGCATGGCTCGGTAGGTGGGTTTGTGCTGGCGAATGGCGGGCACGAGTAATAGGCCCAGCACAGATAGAATAATGGTGAGTGCTGGCACGACGCCGCCTGCCAGGAAAGCGGTTAACAGGCCTGTGCATAGCAGCCACATGGCGCGTATGGGTTTGCGCATCACCAGTGCCAGTGCATAAAAGGCCATGGTGATGCCGCTGAGCGCAGCCACGGCAGGCATCATGGTGTGGGCGCTGACGACCAGCCCCAGGCAGCCGATAAAGATAAAGTTGGTTTGACGGCCGACCCCTAGGTTCCATAATTCGCGACCACTGAGACCGGTCATGATCAGGGTCACCAACATCCACAGGCCTACGCTAAGTCTGGCGGCGTCATGCGTTGGCAGTAAGGGTGAGAGTAAATGGGCAAAACCGGTGGCCGCCCAGTAAAACAAAGGCGGCGTTTCCAATAAGGGATGTCCGGCGGAGACTGGCGCAATCCAGTGGCCGTGTGTCCAGCTGGTGGCGGACAGGAAAGGGTAATCGATCAGGCTTTGAATGATGCTGGCCGATTGGGATTCAAACGGCTTCCATGGCGAGTGTCCAATCAAACCGACACACAGCCAGATGGCGCATAGCAAAATCAGCAAGTGCGTTTTGGCACGTTCGCCCACCTTGGCGCGTGGGGTGGCCATGTTTTCTTGCCAGTCGTGATCAATATAAAACTGCATGTGGGTGTGGGTCGCGGGATAAACGCATGATCAGAGTGTGATATTACCCCTGAAATGCCTAGCTATAAAAACAAAAAAGGCAGCCATGCTGCCTTTCTGGACCATATTCGCCGAAATTACATGCCGTATTTTTGGCGGAATTTCTCAACGCGACCAGCCGTATCTACGATCTTCTGTTTACCAGTGTAGAACGGGTGGCACTGTGAACATACTTCGATGTTCAGGTCTTTGCCTGTTGTAGAACGAGTTTGGAATTTGTTGCCACAGCTACATGTGACGTTGATTTCCGGGTAATTTGGGTGAATATCAGCTTTCATGCTTTCTCTCTAATCTTTAAGCAGTTGCAGTAAACGCGCGATTATCTATGATTTTTATTGATTTATCAATAGCAGATCGATAAATAATTGCATCGATGGCGACGTTAGCCTCTACGCATACTGTCGAAGAAGTCGTTGTTGCTCTTGGTCGCCTTGATTTTGTCGAGCAAGAACTCCATCGCCTCGAGGTCGTCCATCGGGTAGAGCAGTTTGCGCAATACCCAGATTTTCTGCAGTACGTCTTTGTCCAGCAGCAGCTCTTCGCGGCGGGTGCCAGACTTGTTGACGTTGATTGCAGGGTAAGTACGTTTTTCGGCCATACGTCTATCCAGATGGATTTCCATGTTGCCGGTACCTTTAAATTCTTCGTAAATCACGTCATCCATACGCGAACCGGTATCTACCAGTGCGGTGGCGATAATCGTCAGTGAGCCACCTTCTTCCACGTTACGGGCAGCACCAAAGAAACGCTTGGGTTTTTGCAATGCGTTGGCATCCACACCACCGGTTAACACCTTGCCTGAGGAAGGGATCACCGTGTTGTAGGCACGTGCCAGGCGGGTAATCGAATCCAGCAAAATAACCACATCTTTTTTGTGTTCTACCAAGCGCTTGGCTTTTTCCAGCACCATCTCGGCTACTTGCACGTGACGCGTGGCTGGTTCGTCAAAAGTCGATGCCACCACTTCGCCGCGTACGGAACGTGTCATTTCCGTCACTTCTTCCGGGCGCTCATCAATCAGTAACACGATCATGATACAGTCAGGATGGTTGGCGGTAATCGCATGGGCAATATTTTGCAGCATGACGGTTTTACCACTTTTCGGGCTGGCAACCAGCAGTGCACGTTGGCCTTTACCAATTGGCGCGATCATGTCGATCACGCGGCTGGTAATGTTTTCTTCGCCGCGGATTTCACGTTCCAGTGTCAGTGGCACGGTTGGGAACAGCGGTGTCAGGTTTTCAAACAGGATTTTGTGCTTGGTGTTCTCAGGCGCTTCGTTATTGACGCTATCCACTTTCACCAGGGCAAAATAGCGCTCACCATCTTTAGGCGTGCGGATTTCACCTTGAATGCTGTCACCCGTGTGCAGGTTAAAGCGGCGGATTTGCGACGGGGATACATAAATATCATCCGGGCCAGCCAGGTATGACGTATCCGGGGAGCGCAAAAAGCCGAACCCGTCTGGTAATACCTCCAATGTGCCATCACCAAAAATGCTGTCGCCTTTTTTGGCCTTGTTTTTAAGGATCGCAAAAATAAGATCTTGCTTGCGCATGCGGCTGGCATTTTCAATGTCATTGGCAATGGCCATTTCGACCAGTTCGGTCACGGGGAGATGTTTGAGGTCGGATAAGTGCATCAGTAACTCGCTAGACTGAGAAACGCTGGAGAGATTGAAAAGAAAACCCGGTTTCGCAGACTGGAAACCGGGTAAGTAGATTAAATGTTGCTGTCGATAAACGCGCTGAGTTGAGACTTGGACAATGCACCGACTTTAGTCGCTTCCACATTGCCATTTTTAAACAACATCAGGGTCGGGATGCCACGAATGCCGTATTTTGGCGGCGTATTCTGGTTATCATCAATGTTCAGTTTTGCAACTTTCAGGCGACCAGCATATTCTTTGCTAATGTCATCCAAAATCGGCGCAATCATTTTACAAGGGCCGCACCATTCTGCCCAATAATCAACCAATACCGGAACTGTGGATTGCAATACTTCTTGTTCAAAGCTGGCGTCGCTTAAATGGGTAATGTTGTCGCTCATTATTGCCTCTTAAGAATGGTAGAGAATTTAAATCAAATGTAGACTGGATTTAAACAGAATTTTTTGGAAAGTGTGGCTAAATTTTGTTTGAATTAGTAATTTGCTGAAAGTGAAATTACCAAACGAGATAACAACTAGTATAGCAACAGTTTTCCCGCATAATCAAGTTTTTTCCGTCTATGCTATTCAGTATGGGAGCGTTTTGACTAAAAACAAGGGCTGTCGCATGTTATTTCATCTATTAAAGGCGGTGTTGGGCATGTGCCTGGTGGCTAGCTGCCTCGCCGCAGAACCGGCGGCGAACTGGCGCATGCAGGATTTGGCAGGCCACACGCATCAGCTTTCGCAGTACAAAGGGCGCTGGCTGGTGGTTAATTACTGGGCACCGTGGTGTCCGCCATGCCTCGAAGAAATGCCTGAGCTGGTCACTTTCTATGATGCGCATAGCAGGCAGGAAGTGATGGTGCTGGGGGTGGCAGTGAAGTACGAATCCGTACACAGTGTGAAACAGTATGTGGACGACATGCTGATTTCTTACCCGATTGTACTGGGCGATGCGCAAAAAATGGCGATACCAACTGCTGAAGTGCTGCCTACGACCTATATATATGCGCCGGATGGCTCGCTGTATAAAGTAAAACGCGGCGCCTTAAGCAGGCAATGGTTAGAAAGCGTGCTTAAGGCCGCCGCGTCAGCGCCTAAATAATAATTAAAACTAGATCGTGACCGCTTCCCCTGCCGGATTGATCACGCTGAGCTGGTTTTCTTTGGCGAATTGAATCAGCTGTTCAAACCCGGCCGGATTAACGTCTTTCAACTTCATGTCCACTGACAGGCTGCGCACGTTATTGACCAGTTTTGGTTTCAGGTAAGGCGAATAGCGTAACTTTTTGTCATCGCCAAAGGTGGCGTAGGTGCTGCACATGCGGTCCACCCAGTCACTCGGGCGAAAAGGCTTTCCGGCCAATGTAATGCCCTGAATAATAATTTCCTGATTTTCCATGCAGATTCCTTAAAGCGAAGTTAACAATTAATTAGTGTATTCAAATACTTTGACGACTTTGGACACGCCTTCTGTCGTTCTGGCAATTTCTACGGCGTCCGTGGCTTCTTTTTCAGAGACGATGCCCATCAGGTAAACCACGCTGCCTTCGGTAACAACTTTGACCACGTTGGCCGGGAACAGGCGCTCACTGACAAAACGCGCTTTGACTTTGGTGGTGATATAAGTGTCGTTGCTGCGATCGCCGATGGAAGAGGCCGGGGCAACGGTTAATCCATTATGGATATTGCGCACATTGGAGATTTCACGCGTCAGCGTTTCTGCTTGTGTCAGTTGGCTTTCGTTAGGCACTTCGCCAGACAGCAGCACAATGCGGTTATAGCTGGTGACATTAATATGTGAGGCTTTGTCCATATATTGCGATAAGCGCTTCAGTGTTTTTAATTCGATATTTTCGTCTTCGACATAAATACCAGACGTACGACGATCTGCTGCCATCGCACCACCGGCTGCTGCACCACCAACCACTGCAGGAAAACAGCCACTCAATTGTGTGCTGATCAATAACAAAGCAATAGCGGAAACTTTTCTGGTGAAAATTTGTTGGGTCATGAAACTTCCTTGATCTACGAGAAAAACTAAAGATGTAGTGTGTGACAGCAGATGATAAATAAAATTCTACGCTTTTTATGTGTCGATTGCATTACGAATCCAATTTGGCGCGCGGTATTGGGTGTTGTCAAACAGGATGGCATCGAAGCGGCACGGTGTGTTGAGGTCATGTGTTTGCAGGTAAAACTGGGCGGCGCGGATGAGTTTTTGTTGCTTGCGATGGTCTATGCTATCGGCTGCACTGGCAAAGGCTTGATGGCTGCGCAAACGCACCTCAACAAACACCAGGGTGTGCTGGTCGCGCATGATCAAATCAATTTCACCAAAGCGGCAACTATAGTTTTGCGTTAACAGTACCAGGCCTTGCTGCTGCAAAAAATGCACAGCAGCGGCCTCAGCGGCCAGTCCTTGATTGTTAGCGTTGAGTTTCATAATGCCTTTGCTTTTGCCTGATCAGGCCGCCCGCTTTAGTGCTTAGTGAAACTGGCGCGATGGCATAAAATACCCGCATGAACGAGATCGGTACATTATATGTGGTGGCAACGCCTATCGGCAATCTGGGCGATATTACCCAGCGCGCACTCGCCACGTTGCAGCAGGTCGATGCGATTGCGGCTGAAGATACGCGCCATAGTGTTGGCTTGTTGCGCCATTTTGGCATCAGCAAGCCTTTGCTGGCGGTGCATGAGCATAACGAGCAGCAATCTGCGCAGGGCTTGGTGAAACGTTTGCTGGCAGGCGAGTCGATTGCGCTGATTACGGACGCCGGTACGCCCGCAGTCAGTGACCCCGGTGCGGTGGTGGTGCAGGTGGTGCGGCAGGCAGGCGTGAAAGTAGTGCCTATCCCGGGTGTGAGTGCGATTATTACGGCATTGTCGGCGGCTGGCATTACCCAGCCTGGCTTTTATTTTGAGGGATTTTTGCCTGCCAGTGGCTCGCAGCGCCGCAAACGCTTGCAAGCGCTGAAAGCGATTCCGTCCACGCTGGTGTTTTACGAGGCGCCGCACCGTATTGTTGAATGCGTGCAAGACTTGCATGATGTGTTAGGGGGCGCGCGACAACTGACACTGGCGCGCGAGCTGACCAAAGCCTTTGAAACCATCCATACCTGCCTATTGACAGACGCGGTAGACTGGTTAAATGCGGATACCAATCAGCAGCGCGGCGAGTTTGTGGTGCTGGTGCATCCGGATACGCAGGAAAAACCTGACGGCTTGGACGAAGAGACACTCAGGGTGTTGCAGCGTTTGTTGCAAGAGTTGCCGCTCAAGCAGGCGGTGGCGTTGGCCACGGATATTACCGGCCAGAAAAAAAACGAATTATATGAAGCAGCGCTTGCGCTTAAAGCGGCAAGCCCAGATTAAAAGGTACACGTATGACCACTGAAATCACCCTGACCCGCCCGGATGACTGGCATTTGCACCTGCGGGATGGTGCAGGCCTGCAGGCGGTATTGCCAGACACAGCACAACAATTTGCGCGCGCGATTGTGATGCCCAATTTGCGGCCGCCAGTCACCACTGCCGACCTGGCGCTGGCTTATTATCAGCGCATCAAGCAGGCACTGCCTGCTGGCCTTACCTTTGAGCCGTTGATGACCTTGTATTTAACCGACAATACCCCCGCGCAAGAAATTGCGGCCGCCCGTGCGAGTGGCGTGGTGCAGGCGGTAAAATTGTATCCGGCAGGGGCCACCACGAATAGCGATTCAGGTGTTACTAGCTTACATAAATGCGCCGCTGCATTGGCGGAGATGGAAAAGCAAGGCATGCCGTTGCTGATTCACGGTGAAGTGACCGATGGCGATGTCGATGTGTTTGACCGTGAGAAAGTATTTATCGAGCGTCATTTGCAGCCATTGTTAAAGGACTTCCCAGGCCTGAAAGTGGTATTTGAGCATATCACCACCAAGGATGCGGCAGAGTTTGTGGCGGCCGGTCCGGCCAACCTGGCGGCGACCATTACCGCACACCATTTGCTGATGAACCGTAATGCCATGTTTACCGGCGGTATCCGTCCGCATCATTACTGCTTGCCAGTGCTCAAGCGTGAAACGCATCGCGAGGCTTTGGTGAAGGCGGCGATTTCAGGCTCGTCCAAATTCTTCCTGGGCACCGACAGTGCGCCGCATCCAAAGTCGGCCAAGGAAGCCAGTTGTGGATGCGCGGGCATGTATACTGCCCATGCGGCGATTGAATTATATGCTGAAGCCTTTGAGGAGGCGGGTGCGCTGGATAAGCTGGAAGGCTTTGCCAGTTTTTATGGCGCAGATTTTTACGGTTTGCCGCGCAATACAGCGCAAATCACGTTGCGCAAAGAAAACTGGCTGGTGCCAGAAACGATTCCGTTTGCCGATGATGTACTGGTGCCTTTGCGTGCCGGGCAAACGGTTGCCTGGAAGTTGGTGTAACACTTTAAAGCATTGGAGAATAAGCGATGAACAACAAATGGTTGGTTGCAGTATTCGGTGTCATGTTAAGTACTCAGGCTTTTGCGGTCACGATTGATGAAATGCGTGGTGAGCAAGCGCCGTATGCACAAGCTTTTAAAGCGCTTGATAGTGATGGCAATGGTAAGCTGTCCAAAAAGGAAGCCGCTAAAGATAAAGACATCAAAAACGCCTTTGCCAAAGCAGACAAAAATCACAACGGCAGCCTGGATCAGGACGAGTTTGCTGCTTATAAATCCAAGGTGGATAACGCTGAAAATAAACAAACGGCGGCAGACAGTGCCATCACGACCAAAATTAAATCCAAATACCTGGTAGAGAAAAACTTTAGCAGCCTTAAAGTCAGTGTCGAAACCAAGGACAATGTGGTGATTTTGAGCGGCTTCGTCGATAACGCCGAACAAAAGGCGCGGGCTGAAAAAATTGCCATCGGTGTTGATGGCGTGAAATCAGTCAAAAACGCGCTGGTGGTTAAGCCTTAGTCGGCATAACTTGCCTGGGGTGACGGGTTTATAGTTGCCAGTTAATCGGCGCTTGCCCTTTGCTGCTTAAATACTGGTTGATATTGGAAAACTGGTGATTACCAAAAAAGCCCCGGTGCGCCGACAATGGCGATGGATGTACGGATTTTAAAACCAGATGTTTATTGGGGTCTATCATGGCCCCCTTTTTTTGTGCATAACTGCCCCATAGCACAAACACCAGCCCTTCCCTGTGCTGGTTCAACGCGGCAATCGCCGCATCGGTAAATTGCTCCCAGCCCCGGTTTTGGTGCGAGCCAGCTGTGGCCAGTTGCACGGTCAGTGTGGCATTCAATAGCAATACGCCCTGGTCTGCCCAGGCGGTCAGGTCGCCGCTGCCGCTCATGCGTATGCCTAAATCAGACTGGATCTCCTTGAAAATATTCATCAGCGAAGGCGGTAAAGCGACGCCTGGCGGCACTGAAAAGCTCAAGCCATGCGCTTGCCCCGGGCCGTGATAAGGGTCTTGCCCGATAATAACGACGCGCACCTGGTCAAAAGGCGTGTGATTAAACGCATTGAAAATCAGCGGCCCCGGCGGGAAGATGGTTTTTCCGGCGGCTTTTTCCTGCTGCAAAAACGTTCTCAAGCTTTGCATATAAGGCTTTTCCAGTTCGTCGCCAATGTGGGTTTGCCATGACGAGTGTAATTGGCCGGATTTTTCTGTGGTGATCATGATCAATGTTTGCTGAGTATTTAACCGACATTATAGGGTCTAGTGGTCGGCGTGGTAAAATGGCGACGAAGCCAACCAGACAGTCGCCGCTTGTGTAAACAGGGGGAGGAAAGTCCGGGCTGCACAGAGCGGGATGACGGCTAACGGCCGTACGCTGAAAGCTGGTAACAGTATAAGGTGAGGAATAGGGCCACAGAGACGAGCGTATTAAGTTACGGTGAAACGCGGTAACCTCCATCTGCAGCAATATCAAATAGGCTGGCACTTTACGCAAGTAATAAGGCGTGGCTCGCGCTGCCAGCGGGTAGATAGCTTGAGCGTGCAAGCAATTGCACGCCTAGATGAATGACTGTCGCCACGCAAGTGGATACAGAACCCGGCTTACCGGTTGGCTTTACTCTCCCTTAACCCTGTTTTTCTCAAGCATGGCCTGCGCTTGGCGCGCCTGCCATTGGTCTAGCGCAGCAGTGATACGCTTTTCGTTGTAACCACGCACCACTTCCCCCGAAATCAGTAACACCGGCACGCCTTTGCCTGCTAATCGCTGGTATTGGGCTTGCGCTTCCGTAGACGTTTCAATGTTGACTTCCTGGTAGGCGATCTGCCGTTGTTGCAGCAATGCCCTGGTCTTTTCGCAATAAGGGCACCAGTCTGTGGCATACAGCAGCACTTTGCCGTGGCTGTAGTCTGGCGGCGGTGCCAGGGTGTACCACCAGGTGCGCCACTCCATGGCCAGTAAAATGCCTGCGCCTATGATTAAAAATTTCAATTTGCTGGACATGTGGTGACGTGATGATTGGCTATTGGGTTGTGTGCTTGATTCGACCATATTTAAGCTTTTTTGATGCTAAAAAAGTCAGCAAAAAATAACATTTTTTAATTATTCAATAATTTCAATGAGATAGCTATTTTTATTAAACAACTTTATGTATTCATTGCGCCAATATCTTGATTTGAATTGCTTTGTTAAAATGATCTAAGTCTTTGTCTTTAAAGCGAATTTTTCCAACCAAAGTGCTTGCCAAGCACTTTCTTTTTATCTATAGTGTGCAAAAGGGTAATTTTGTGTTGAATTGTGGGAAATTTATCCCGCTTTTAAACAAAATGAATGGATAAAGGTCGATATTAATGTTTCGCGGGGCGGTACAGTTAAGTTTGGATGCTAAAGGACGGCTCAGTGTGCCGGCCAAGCATAGAGACGCCCTGACAGCTGGCGGGCAGGGGGAGGTCGTGCTCACGGCCCATCCGCATCGCTGCCTGATCCTGTATCCACAGGCAGCTTGGGAGCCTATTGAGTCCAAGCTGACCAGTTTGTCCAGTTTTAATCCTCAAACCAGTGGTATTCAGCGCATGATCGTTGGTCAGGCAGATGTGATGCATCTGGACTCTGCTGGTCGCTTGCTGGTGAATGCCGTACTGCGCAAGTTCGCCAAGCTCGATAAAGACGTGATGATGGTCGGGCAGGGCAGTCATTTTGAGTTGTGGGATCTGGCGGCATGGGATCAGCAACTGGAGAGCCTGATGGCGACCGACCAGTTGCAGATACCGCAAGAGCTAGAAGGATTCTCGCTATGACGCGGGGCGCGAAGTCAGCGCCCGCGTCCTTGACGGAAACGTCAGTGCCACCAGTCGCCGCCAGTCATATCACCGTGTTGTTGCATGAGGCGGTGGATGCGCTGAACGTGCAGGCCGATGGGGTGTATGTCGATGGCACCTTCGGGCGCGGTGGGCATAGCCGACTCATACTTTCCAAATTGGGTAGCAAAGGGCGCTTGATCGGTTTGGATCGCGATCTGGCGGCAGTGGCGCATGGGCAAACAATTGCTGATGCGCGTTTTACGATGGTGCATGCGCACTTTTCAGCCATGGCAACGGTGTTGGCCGAGCTGGGTGTGCAGGCGGTAGATGGGATATTGCTCGATTTGGGTATTTCGTCGCCGCAAATTGATGAGGGTGTGCGCGGGTTCAGTTTCCGTTTTGACGGGCCGCTGGATATGCGCATGGATCAAAGTCGGGGCAAGACCGCCGCAGAGTGGTTGGCGACGATGTCTGAAAAACAATTGGTAGAGGTGATTAGGGATTATGGTGAAGAACGGTTTGCTAAGCAGGTTGCAAGGGCGATTGTTAAAGAGCGCGAAGATGGGCATGCCATCACCACTACAGGGCAACTTGCCAAGATCGTGGCAGGCGCCATCCCCAAGAATGAGCCGGGCCAGAACCCTGCAACGCGCACATTTCAAGCTCTACGGATTTTCGTCAATCAAGAGCTTGAGGAACTCTCGCTAGTGCTGCCAGATTGTTTGCAGTTGCTGCGTCCGCAAGGCCGGTTGTCGGTGATCAGTTTCCACTCGCTGGAAGACCGCATCGTCAAGCGCTTTATCCAGTCGGAAGCGGATAGGGATAACCTGCCAGCAGGCTTGCCAGTGCGGGCCAGTGAGTTGCCGCAGCCGCGCATGCTGTCTATCGGTCGCGCGACCAAGCCAAGTGCTGCTGAAGTGGCGGCGAATGTGCGTTCACGTAGTGCCGTGTTGCGCGTGGCTGAACGCACGCGTGTGCAATAAGTAGTGGCTAAATGATTCGGCTGAATTTAATTTTGTTTGCGTTGACGATTGCCATGGCCCTGGGTGTGGTGACGGCGCAGTACAAGGCGCGCAAGTTGTATTTTGAGCTGGACAGGCAGGAAGTGTTGACCAAGCAGTATATGACGGAATATGACCAGTTGCAGATTGAGCAAAGCACCTGGGCCATGCATTCGCGGCTGGAAGACTTTGCGACGACGCGTTTGCATATGCATAGCCCGAGCATGCAACAGACGCAAGTGATCATGGTTGATGTGCCGCCTGCGCCATAACCGGAATCATTGCGAGTGAATGGTCATGCTGCTTAAAGAGAGTCAACACAAGCTGGTGAAATTGCCAGCCTGGCGCAGAAGAACGCTGTTGGTGTTGCTGCTGTTGAGTTTTGTCTTGCTGCTGGCGCGTGGGTTTTACCTGCAAACCTTGCATAAAGACTACCTGATTAAAAAAGGCGAAGCATTTTCGCGACGCAAAGTAGTGTTGATGCCGCATCGCGGCAAGATTTATGACCGGAATTTCAAGCCATTGGCAATCAGTTTGCCGGTGGAGTCAGTCTGGGCGAACCCGACTGACGTGCAGGTAACGGCAGTGCAGTTAAAGCAAATGGCCAAACTGCTGGATATGCCAGCCAAGGACTTGCAACAAAAGCTGCAAAAAAAGAAAAAAGAATTTGTATATATCAAACGGAGAGTGGCGCCCGATGTGGCAAAACAGGTGATGGCGATGAAAGTGCCCGGCGTATTCAGTCAAAAGGAATACAAACGCTTCTACCCAGCGGCAGAAGTGACGGCGCATATCGTCGGTTTCACCGGCGTGGATGACACCGGCGTTGAGGGCATGGAGCTTTACCGTAATAACGTGTTGTCTGGTAGCGCGGGCAAACGTGACTTTGTGCGTGACCGTAAAGGCCATGTGGTAGAAGACCTGGTGGCGGTGAAATTGCCGCATGATGGCCAGGACCTGGTGTTGAGCATAGACCGCACCGTGCAATATGTGGTGCACCGCGAGCTCTCGCGGGCGGTTGAAAAACACAAGGCCAAGGCTGCTGCTGCCGTGGTGCTGGATGCCAAAACCGGCGAAGTGCTGGCGCTGGTGAATATCCCGACCTATAACCCGAACAATCCGGTCAATGTGGCTAGCAAGCTGCGCAACTCGGCCATCGTCAATATTTTTGAACCGGGTTCGACCATGAAGCCGGTGACGGCGGCGGCGGCCATGGAGTTTGGCCCTTACCAGCCAGATACCAAGATCCAGACCGCGCCTGGTTACTTGCGCATAGGCACGGCGACCATTCATGACGCACACCCGAATCAGGTGCTGACCGTGTCGCAAGTGATCCAGAAATCCTCCAACGTCGGCTCGGCCAAGATGGCGCTCGATTTAAACCGCGAGCAATTGTGGAACACCTATGTGCAACTCGGCTTTGGCTCAGCCACCAAGATTGGTTTTCCTGGTGAAGCCTCTGGCAAGGTGCGCGATTACAAAACCTGGCGCCCGATTGAGCAGGCGACGATGTCTTACGGTCACGGCATTAGCGTGACCTTGTTGCAATTGGCACGCGCCTACACCGTGTTTGCCAATGAAGGCGAGCTTTTGCCTGTGACGCTGACCAAGTTGTCCGAACCGCCAGTGGGTCGCCCGGTGTTTTCTGCCAAAGTGGCTAATTCAGTAAAAGATATGCTGGAACTGGTGGTGCAGCCAGGCGGCACGGCATTGAAGGCGCAAGTCACCGGCTATCGCGTTGCCGGCAAAACCGGGACCGCGCATAAATTGGGTGATCATGGCTACGAGCACGATAAATATGTGGGTTCCTTCGTCGGCATGGTGCCTGCCTCCAATCCACGCCTGATTATGGCTGTGATGATAGACGAACCAAGCAATGGCGAATATTACGGCGGCAGCGTGGCTGCACCGGTATTTAGTGCGGTGATGAATGATGTGTTGCGTATGCTGGTGATTCCGCAAGATGGTAATGCCTTGCCTGTGGCTACCCCGGCGGATGCCGCTGAAGTGAAGGAGGCGATGTGAGTAAATACATTATTCCAGCGCCGGTACACGGCATCACCGCAGACAGCCGCCAGGTGGAAAAGCATGGCTTGTTCCTGGCTTATCCAGGCCAGCACAGCGATGGCCGCGACTATATTGAAGATGCCATTGCCAAAGGTGCCAATACCGTGATCTGGGATAGCCAGGGTTTCGACTGGAATCCGTCCTGGAGCGTGCATAACATCGCCATTGCTGACCTCAAGTCCCAGGTTGGCCATATCGCCAGCCAGTTTTACAAAGATCCTTCCGAGCAGATGTGGTGCGTGGGTGTGACTGGCACCAATGGTAAAACCACAGTGACGCATTGGCTGGCCCAGGCGTATCGCTTTTTGCAGCAAAAATCTGCTGTCATCGGCACCTTGGGTAATGGCGCGCTGGATGATTTGCAAGAGACGCAAAATACCACGCCAGGCCCGGTAGAGCTGCAAAAAATGCTGGCGACATTTGTGCTGGATGATGTCCGCATGGTGGCCATGGAAGTCTCTTCCCATGGCCTGGACCAAGGCCGTGTCAATGGCGTGGCTTTTGATGTTGCCGTGCTGACCAACATCACGCGCGACCATCTTGATTACCACCTGACCATGGAAGCCTACCAGGCAGCCAAACGCAAACTGTTTGACTGGCAAACCCTGTCAGCGGCAGTCGTCAATGCGGATGATCCGTTTGGCCTGGCGTTGATTGAAGACTTGCGCAAGCAAGGTAAAAAAGTATTCAGCTATGGCTTGCATGCGCAGGCCGATGTGTGTGCTACGGCTGTGACCATGCATGCTACCGGTTTTGAAATTCAGGTGCGCACGGCGCAAGGCACTGGCGATATCCAGTTGCATGCGCTGGGGCAGTTCAACGTCTATAACGCCCTGGCGGTGCTGACTTGCCTGCTGGTGAACGAAGTGGCGCTACCTGCTGCCCTGCAGGCCGTGTCTGGCCTGGTGCCGGTGGCGGGTCGTATGCAGATGTTTGGCGGTGGCGACTTGCCACTGGTGGTAGTGGATTACGCCCATACGCCAGATGCGCTGGAAAAGGCATTGCATACCCTGCGCACCCAGGCACGCGGCAAGCTGGCTTGCGTCTTTGGCTGTGGCGGCGACCGCGACAGTGGCAAGCGTAGTGAAATGGGCCGTATTGCTGACGAGTTGGCCGATAGCGTCATCATTACCAATGACAATCCACGCAGTGAAAACCCCTACGCCATTATTGCGGCGATTGCTGAAGGCATGGCACGTGAAGCCACGGTGGAAACAGACCGCGCCAAAGCGATTGCACTTGCTGTCAGCCAAGCGGGTAAAGGTGATGTGGTGCTAGTGGCCGGTAAAGGCCATGAAGATTATCAGGAAATCCAGGGCATACGCTATCCATTCAGCGATGCCGATTGGGTACAAAACGCTTTGAAAAAGAGCGTATTAAATCAGAAGGTACAGGCATGATCGCGCTGAAAACCATCGCTGACGTTTTACAAGGCACTTTGCAGCAGGGCGCAGACGTGGCTGTGACTTCGGTAGATACCGATAGCCGCCGTGTGTTGCCAGGTCAGCTATTCGTGGCGTTGCCCGGTGAAAAGTTTGATGGCCATGATTTCTTACCACAAGTGGCGGCACAAGGCGCGGTAGCTGCATTGATCAGCAAGCCTGTGGCTACTTCATTACCAACCGTGCTGGTAAACGATACGCGCCTGGCCTTGGGTCAATTGGCCAGTTGGTGGCGCCAACAGCTGGCATTACCGTTGATTGCCGTCACTGGCAGCAATGGCAAAACCACGACCAAGGAAATGATCGCGGCCATCATGCAAATCGCGGTCGGTGGTGCTGACAAGGTGTTGGCCACGGCCGGTAACTTTAATAACGATATTGGCATGCCGCTGACATTGCTGCGTTTGCGTGCCACACATCGCTGCGCAGTGATTGAAATGGGCATGAACCACCTGGGTGAAATTGATTACCTGACCCGCCTCGCGCGCCCGAATGTGGCGGTGATTAACAACGCTGGCACGGCGCATATTGGTGAACTGGGTTCGCGCGAAAATATTGCTCAAGCCAAAGGCGAAATCTTTGCCGGACTGAGCCAGGATGGCATCGCCGTCATCAATGCCGACAGTGAGTTTGCCGACTACTGGCGCGGGTTGAATACTGGTCGGCAGGTGCTGACATTTGGCATGCATCCGGCCGCTGATATTCGCGGTGAAGTACTGGGGGATGCATCCAGCTTCAAATTGCATTATCAGGGCGAGGCTGTGACGTTAACGCTGGCAGTGCCTGGTGTGCACAACGTGATGAATGCATTGGCCGCTGCCGCTGCGAGTTTAGCTGCAGGCGCCAGACTGGCTGACGTTACCCAGGGGCTGCAAGGTTTTGCCGGGGTGAAAGGGCGCTTGCAGGTGAAAACAGCTGCTAACGGCGCCAAAGTGATTGATGACACTTATAACGCCAACCCTGACTCGATGAAGGCGGCGCTGGATGTATTGAAAAACGCAGATGCACATACAGTGTTTGTGATGGGTGATATGGGTGAGCTGGGGGCGGATGCCGAGGCCATGCATGCGCAGATTGGCCGTTATGCCAAAGAACAAGGCGTCGGCAAGGTCTATGCACTGGGTAAGTTCACGCAGGCTGCGGTGCAGGCGTTTGGTGCACAGGCGCAGCATTTTGCTTCGATAGAGGCCTTGGTCGCTGCTTTGCAGGCGGAGACAACAGCCGATGACGTGGTGTTGGTAAAGGGCTCGCGCTTTATGCAAATGGAGCGTGTAGTCAATGCGTTGGTGGACTCGCAAGCCACTGAATTAGTGGGGAAATAGGAAAGCATATGTTATTAGAACTGACCAAATGGCTGGCATCAGATGTACACGGATTTCATGTATTCAATTACATCACCTTCCGTGCTGTACTGGCGACGCTGACGGCGCTGGCCATCTCATTCCTGGTCGGGCCTGCCATGATCCGCAAGCTGACTGAATACAAAGTTGGCCAGGCGGTGCGTGATGATGGCCCGCAAACACATCTGGTCAAGGCAGGGACGCCAACCATGGGCGGCGCGCTGATCCTGGTCGCGATTTCAATTTCTACCTTGTTGTGGGGCAATTTGCATAACCGCTTTATCTGGGTGGTGTTGATTACGACACTGGGTTTTGGCGCGGTGGGCTGGGTGGATGACTATCGCAAGGTGGTCTACAAAAATCCTAAAGGCTTGTCTGCCAAAGCAAAATACTTCTGGCAAAGCCTGGTCGGTTTCGGAGTGGCTGGCTTTTTGTACGCCACCTCGACAACCCCGGTTGAAACCACACTGATTGTGCCTTTCTTCAAGCACTTGGTGTTCCCTTTGGGCGCCGTCGGCTTCATCGTGCTGACCTACCTGGTGATTGTCGGCAGCAGCAATGCCGTCAACCTTACCGATGGCCTGGATGGTCTGGCAACCTTGCCTACCGTGATGGTAGGCAGTGCGCTGGCGATTTTCTCTTATGTTGCCGGGCACGCGGTGTTTTCCAAATATCTGGGCATTCCATATGTGGCAGGGGCCAGTGAACTGATGGTGTTCTGTGCGGCCATGGCCGGTGCTGGTTTGGGGTTCCTGTGGTTTAACGCCTATCCGGCAGAAGTGTTTATGGGTGATGTCGGCGCACTGGCGCTGGGTGCTGCCCTGGGGGTGGTCGCCGTGATCGTGCGCCAGGAAATCGTGCTGTTCATCATGGGTGGCGTGTTTGTGGTGGAAACCTTCTCGGTGGCCGCACAAGTACTGTATTTCAAGTACACCAAGAAGATGACCGGGACGGGTAAACGTATTTTCCTGATGGCACCTTTGCATCATCACTATGAACAAAAAGGCTGGAAAGAGACCCAGGTCGTGGTGCGTTTCTGGATTATCACCATGATGCTGGTGCTGGTGGGTTTATCCACCCTGAAATTACGATAAGGCGCGGAATCATCGTCAGGCGTGAACATGAAAAAACAGTTTGAACAACAACGGATAGGCGTACTGGGACTGGGTGACACCGGCTTCTCGGCTTTGCGCTGGCTGCGCCATATGGGCGCACACGTCGTGATGTTCGACTCACGCCTGCATCCGGCCGGGCAAGATCGTTTGCAGACAGAATTCCCAGAGGTGGAGTGCCACCTGGGGCCGTTTAACCATGCCTTGTTATCCAGCATGGATTTGATTGTGGCCAGTCCTGGCGTATCGCTCAAAGAGCCGGTGATTGCACAGTTAATGGCACAGGGTAAGCATGTGGTCGGTGATGTCGAGCTGTTTGCGCGCTTCCGTGCTCCTTATGCCAAAGTGATCGCGATTACGGGTTCAAATGGCAAAACCACCGTGACCTCACTGGTCGGTGAAATTTGCAAGCAAGCCGGATTGAATACCATTGTCGCCGGCAATATCGGTTTGCCGGTGCTGGATACCTTGCAGATGACGGCGCCCGATGTCTATGTGCTGGAGTTATCCAGTTTTCAGCTGGAAGCCATTCATCAATTGCAGGTCGATGCGGCGACCGTCCTCAACCTGTCTGAAGATCATATGGATCGCTACGACGGCATGGAGGGGTATGCGCAAGCCAAGGCACGTATTTACCAACACGCACGTATTGCCGTGGTTAATCGTGATGATCCTGCCAGTGCTGCCCTGGCCGGTCAGTTGCCACAGGTATCGTTTGGCGTGAATCCGGCACCCTCCATCAATGATTATGGCCTCAATGATGCGGGCTGGTTATGTGCAGGCAACCGTCATTACATTGAAGCGGATAGTTTGCAGATTCGTGGCAAACACAATATTGCCAATGCCCTGGCCGCCATTGCATTGACGCAAGCGATCGGTATCGACAAAGTCTCTATCCTGCATACGGTGCAGGCGTTTGCCGGTTTGCCGCATCGCGTGGAGTGGGTGGCAAATATCGACGATGTGGATTTCTACGATGATTCCAAAGGCACCAATGTCGGCGCCACCTGCGCTGCGATCAGCGGCATGCTCAAGCAGGGCAAGCCACAAAAAGTGGTATTGATCGCCGGTGGTGATGGCAAGGGACAGGACTTCAGCCCGTTGCGCGAAGCTATTTTGAATCACGCCAGAGCCGTGGTACTGATTGGTCGCGACGCGCCAAAAATCCAGCAGGTGTTGCATAACCTGCAATTGCCGGTTGTCGATGCGGTCGATTTAACCGCCGCCGTCCATATTGCCAAAACCCTGGCCGAAGCGGGCGATGCCGTGCTGTTGTCACCCGCGTGTGCCAGTTTTGATATGTTCCGCAATTACGAGCATAGGGCCGAAGTGTTTGTCGAGGCTGTGAAAGCCATGGAGGCTGCATGCTTGGGCCATTGATGATGAACCGCGAGCGTTACAACTCTCCCAGCTACGATGTGTCGCTGTTGTGGGTGGTGCTGTCCTTGCTGGCGTTTGGCATGGTCATGGTGTATTCCGCCTCGATTGCCTATGCCGATTCAAGCAAGATGTTTGGCCATAACAGTACTTACTTCTTGATGCGTCAGGCACTGTATATCGTTGTCGGCCTGGTCGCGGCGGTGATTGTGTTCCAGGTACCTATGGCCTGGTGGCAGAAAATGTCGCCCTACTTGTTCATTATGGGCATCGTATTGCTGATCATGGTGCTGATTCCAGGCATCGGCAAAGTGGTGAATGGTAGCCGCCGCTGGATATCTTTACTCATCATGAATCTGCAACCCTCAGAACTCATGAAGCTGTTTATTGCCATGTACGCTTCTGATTACGCGGTACGCAAAGCCAGCAGCATGCATAGCTTTAAAAAAGGATTCTTGCCCATGCTGGGCGTGATGGTGTTCGTCGGCGTGCTGCTACTGAAAGAGCCGGATTTCGGTGCCTTTGCCGTGACTGCATCGATTGCATTTTCCATCATGTGGCTAGGCGGCGTGAACCTGAAAGTGTTCCTGGCCATGCTGGGCGCCTTGCCACTGGCCGTGATTGGACTGGTGGTGATGGAGCCCTATCGCCTGGAGCGTATGAAAGGTTTCCTCAATCCATTTGATGACCCGTTTGATACAGGTTACCAGTTATCCCATGCGCTGATCGCGTTTGGCCGTGGTGAGTTCTGGGGCGTAGGCCTCGGTGGCAGCGTGGAAAAATTATTGTACTTGCCAGAAGCACATACCGACTTCCTGCTGGCAGTGGTGGCCGAAGAGCTGGGCTATGTCGGCGTGCTGGTCGTGGTGTTGCTGTTTGCCTGGCTGGTGATACGCGCCTTCAGTATCGCCAAGGAAGCGGTAGCCAATGAACGTTACTACTCTGCATTGCTGGCACAAGGTATTGGTGTCTGGATGGGCGTGCAGGGCTTTATCAATATGGGCGTGAACATGGGCCTGTTGCCAACCAAAGGACTGACTTTGCCCCTGCTGTCTTACGGCGGTAGCGGCATTTTGGCGAATTGTATTGCGCTATCTGTGCTGTTGCGTATCGACTTCGAAAACCGTCGTTTGCAGAAAGGCCTGCAAACATGAGTCGTCAGAACACATTAATGGTGATGGCCGGGGGCACTGGTGGGCATGTCTATCCAGCGATGGCCGTGGCCGATGCCTTGCATGCGCAAGGCTGGAAAATCGTCTGGCTGGCGACAGAAGGTGGTATGGAAAACCGCCTGATTGCCGACAAGCCTTATGACAAGGCGATGATGACCATGCGCGGCGTGCGTGGCAAAGGCCTGCTGGGCTGGCTGACATTGCCGGTGAAGCTGGTGCGCGCATTTGCACAAGCCAGGCAAGCCATTCGTCAACATCAGCCGGATGTGGTGTTGGGTATGGGTGGCTTTGCCGCTTTCCCTGGCGGTGTGATGACCAAGCTGGCGGGCATACCGCTGGTGATACACGAGCAAAACTCGATTGCAGGCCTGACCAATAAGGTATTAGCCAAAATAGCCAACCGTGTACTGACCGGCTTCCCGCATGCATTGGGCGACAAAGGCGAAATGGTGGGCAATCCTGTACGTGAAGGCATTACGACCTTACCTACACCGGAACAGCGTTTTGCTGAGCATCATGGTGTGTTGCGCGTGTTAGTGGTGGGTGGCAGCCTGGGTGCAGTGGCTTTGAATACCTTGTTGCCACAAGCCTTTGCCCAACTGCCTGTGAATGCGCGTCCGCAGATTATTCACCAGGCCGGTGAAAAACAATTTGAGGCGCTGAAAAAAGCCTATGCCGATGCTGGCGTGGCGGCAGATTGCCGTGCCTTTATTCACGATATGGCAGAAGTGTATGCCTGGGCTGATTTGGTGATTTGCCGCTCAGGGGCATTGACCGTGGCTGAACTGGCCAATGTGGGGGCCGCCAGCATCTTGGTGCCATTCCCGTTTGCCGTGGATGACCACCAGACAACGAATGCAGCTTACTTGCAGCAAGCAGGTGCGGCGTTGTTGATACAACAACGTGATATGGATGTAACGCAACTGGCCAATACATTAAAAACGCTGGACCGCAGCACCTGTCTGGTCATGGCGCAAAAAGCGCGCGCATTAGCCAGGCCGCAGGCAACACAACAAGTGGCGGACATTTGCCAGCAGTTGGCAACAGCCAAGGCTAACGGGAAACAACGTACGGTATGAAACATAAAGTTAAAAAAATTCACTTTATCGGCATTGGCGGCTCAGGCATGAGCGGCATTGCTGAAGTATTGCTGAACCTGGACTTTGAAGTCAGTGGTTCTGACTTGGCCAGCAATGCGACGACCAAACGCCTGCAAGGCTTTGGCGCCACCGTGTTTCAAGGCCACGCCACCGAGCATCTGAATGACGCCGACGTGGTGGTGGTTTCCAGTGCGATTAATGAAGAGAACCCGGAAATCATCGCTGCGCGTGCGCGCAAAGTGCCGGTGATTCCACGTGCGGTGATGCTGGCTGAGTTGATGCGTTTCAAACAAGGCATTGCTGTGGCGGGTACGCATGGCAAAACCACGACCACTAGCCTGATCGCCAGCATTCTGGCTGAGGCGGATATGGACCCGACCTTTGTCATTGGCGGCAAGCTGGAAGCGGCCAGTGCCAATGCACGGCTGGGCACGGGTGAGTGGATTGTGGTGGAAGCCGATGAGTCGGATGCGTCCTTTTTGCACCTGACGCCGATCATGGCGGTGGTGACCAATATCGACCAGGACCACATGGACACCTATGAACACAGTTTTGAGAAGCTCAAAACCGCGTTTGTCGAATTCTTGCAGCAGATTCCATTCTGGGGCATGGCGGTGTTGTGTATCGATGATGCCAACGTCCGTGAAATCCTGCCGCGCGTGACGCGTCCGGTGACGACGTATGGCACCCACGAAGAGGCTGCGATCCGCGCCGAAAATATTGTGGCTGATAACGGCAAGATGCATTTCACGCTGGTACGTAAAAACGGCATCACCGTGCGCAACGAAGTGACGCTGAACTTGCCTGGCCATCACTACGTGCTGAATGCACTGGCAGCGATTGCGATTGCCACCGAGTTGAATGTGCCGGATGCCGCGATCCTCAAAGCACTGGCTGAGTTCAGGGGGGTCGGTCGCCGCTTTGAGCGTTATGGCGAGATTCCGGTCAATGGCGGCCATTTCACGCTGGTAGATGATTACGGCCATCATCCGATTGAAATGCAGGCAGTGATCGCCGCCGCCCGTGGTGCTTTCCCGGGCCGTCGCCTGGTGCTGGCGTTCCAGCCACACCGTTACACACGCACGCGTGACTGCTTTGAAGATTTCGTCAAAGTGCTATCCACTGTGGATGCCTTATTGCTAACTGAAGTGTATTCCGCAGGTGAAACCCCTATTGTGGCCGCAGATACGCGTAGCCTGATTCGTGCGATTCGTGTCAATGGCAAGGTGGAACCACGCTTTGTGGAAACCACCGATGAACTGCCAGCCACGATTCTTGACAGCGTACAGCCAGGGGATGTCGTCGTGGTGATGGGCGCAGGCAATATCGGTAGCGTGGCAGCCAAAACCAGGGAGCTGGCCAGCATATGAGCGCCTCGGGATTAAAAGCAACTGGCCTGCAAGTGCTGCAAAACGAGCCGTTGGCTCGCTATACCAGCTGGCGCGTCGGTGGTCCGGCTGACCGTTTGGTGCTGGCTGACAGCGTTGCGCATTTGCAGCAGTTTTTGCAGCAGTTACCAGCCAGCGAGCCGCTGACTTTTATTGGCCTCGGTAGCAACTTGCTGGTGCGCGATGGCGGTGTGCGTGGCACGGTAGTGGTCATGCACCAGGCACTGCAAGCGCTGGAAATGCAAGGTGAACGTGTGTATGCCGATGCCGGTGTCACCTGCGCCAAGCTGGCACGTTTTGCCGCCAGCCACAATCGCGCCGGTGCCGAGTTTATGGCGGGCATTCCAGGTACGGTCGGTGGCGCACTGGCCATGAATGCTGGCTGTTACGGCGGCGAAACCTGGCAGTGGGTGCATGAAGTAAAAACGATTAACCGTGCCGGTGTGGTGCAAGTGCGCGCACGCGGCGAGTACCAGCCGACTTATCGCCATGTTGAGCATCCGGCGGCAGATGAGTGGTTTTTGGGCGGCTGGTTTACGGTGCCTGCGGGCGATGGCAAGGCCTCTGCCGAACAGATTAAACAGTTGCTGGCCAAGCGCCTGTCTAGCCAGCCACTGAATATGCCGAGTGCCGGTTCGACCTTCAGGAATCCGGAAGGCGACTTTGCCGCACGTTTGATTGAAGCGTCCGGCTTAAAAGGCACCACCATTGGTGGCGCGCAGGTGTCTGAAAAGCATGCCAATTTTATTGTGAATTTGGGCAACGCCAGCGCTGCCGATATTGAAGCCTTGATTGAGCATGTGAAAACGACGGTGCGCACCAAGCAGGGTGTGGCATTGATACAGGAAGTGAAAGTCATTGGGGAAGGTGTTTTAAAGGTATGAGTGCAGGTCAACAGTCATTTGGCAAGGTCGCGGTATTGTTTGGTGGCCGTTCTGGCGAGCGCGAAGTGTCGCTCAAGAGCGGTTCGGCCGTATTGGCCGCATTACAACGTCAGGGCGTGGATGCGCATGCCTTTGACCCTGCGACCCAGGACCTGTCGGCACTGAAAGCGTATGACCGCGCCTTTATCGCCTTGCATGGCCGCTACGGTGAAGACGGCACTATCCAGGGCGCGTTGGATCTTATGGATATCCCTTATACCGGCAGCGGCGTGATGGCCTCTGCACTGGGCATGGATAAATGGCGTACCAAATTGTTGTGGACCGCCGCTGGGGTGACCACGCCTAACTATGTGCTCATGGATGACAGCACCCATGCCGAGAATGTAGTCACTGCGCTTGGTTTGCCGCTGTTTGTGAAACCTGCGAATGAAGGCTCCAGCATCGGTGTGAGCAAGGTCAAGCAGGCGGGTGATTTAATGGCGGCTTACAGCCTGGCCAAACAGTCAGACCCGCTGGTCATTGCCGAGCAGTTTGTCGGTGGTGGTGAATATACCGTGGGCATTCTAGGCGAGACCGCGCTGCCTATCGTGCGCATTGTGCCTAAAAACGAATATTACGATTACGAAGCCAAGTACCTGCGTGATGACACCGAATATCGCTGCCCGAGCGGCTTGTCTGCCGAGCAGGAGAAGCAGATTCAGGCAGAAGCTTTGCAAGCCTTTAAGGTGTTGGGTTGCAAGGGCTGGGGCCGTGTGGACTTTTTGATGGATGAAGCCGGTAAACACTATTTTTTGGAAGTGAATACCAGCCCGGGTATGACGGATCACAGCCTGGTGCCGATGGCCGCCAAAGCCGCGGGCCTGGACTTTGAGGCGCTGGTGATCCGTATTTTGCAACAAACCTTGCGTGACGCTTAAAGAGGAAAACGTACTCGATGTGGGATAGACCAACATTGCTGAACTGGATCGCCAACCTGCTGTTTTCACTGGCAGTGGTGATGCTGCTTTACGCCATGTTGTTTGTGGTGCTGCATTTGCCTATCTTCCCGGTCAAGCAGGTGCAGGTTGAAGGCAATCTGGATCACGTCAATCACGAGCAGATCCAGTTGATCGTGAGCAAGTACCTCAAAGGGAACTTTTATACACTGGATTTGCAGCGTACGCGCGCTGCGTTTGAAAAGTTACCGTGGGCGCGCAAAGTCAGTGTGCGCCGCCAATGGCCGGACACTATCGTCGTGCAGATTGAAGAACACCAGGCCTTGGGTCGATGGGGCGGCGTGGCGTTGGTAAATCGTCATGGCGAGTTGTTCCAGGCCGCGTCTGACGAACAATTACCGACTTTTTACGGCCCGGGCGATGCGATCAAAGAAGTGGCACAAGGCTATGCCAGTTTTGCCCAGATGCTGGTGGATACGCCACTGCAAATTCAGCAGTTGAGCCTGTCCTCCCGTCGTGCCTGGGAGATCAGGACCGTGGATGGTCGACAAATGATGCTGGGTCGCGAAGCGGCCAAGCAGCGATTACAACAGTTTGTGTCGGCGTATCGCCAGCAGGCAAGTATCGCGGAAAGTGACTGGCGTTATGCCGATTTGCGTTATCCCAACGGCTTTGCCTTGCGCATGCCGCGCGGTGGCGCCTGAGAATAAGACTGCCAGAAAGAAGTTCAAGGAAAAGACATGAGTAGAGTCAGAGAAGATAAGAATTTGATCGTGGGGCTGGATATTGGCACCTCCAAAATCGTCGCCATTGCGGCTGAAATATTGCCGGAAGGCACATTAAAAGTGATTGGTGTCGGCCAACATGCTTCCCGTGGCTTGAAAAAAGGCGTGGTGGTGAATATCGACTCCACCATGCAGGCGATTCAGCGTGCGATTGAAGAAGTCGAGTTGATGGCAGATTGCAAAATTAACACCGTGTATTCAGGCATTGCTGGTAGCCACATCAAGAGCCTGAACTCGCATGGCATGGTGAAGATTAAAGAGAGCGAAGTGTCGCAGATGGATATCGACCGTGTGGTGGAAACAGCGCGTGCGATTGCCTTGCCTGCCGACCAGCAAATCCTGCATATCCTGACCCAGGAATTTATTATCGACGGCCAGGAAGATGTGCGCGAGCCATTGGGCATGAGCGGTATCCGCCTGGAAGTGCGTGTGCATATCGTCACCGGTGCGATTGCGGCGGCGCAGAACATTATCAAGTGTATTAAGCGTTGCGGCCTCGAAGTGAGTGACCTGATTTTGCAACCGCTGGCTTCGAGCGAGTCTGTACTCACTGATGACGAAAAAGAGCTGGGTGTGTGCCTGGTGGATATCGGTGGCGGCACCACAGATTTAGCAGTGTTTAAGAATGGCGCTATTCGCCATACGGCAGTGATCCCGATTGCCGGTGACCAGATCACTAATGACATCGCCGTTGCGTTGCGTACGCCGACGCAGTCTGCTGAGGAGATCAAGGTCAAGCATGGCTGTGCCTTGCGCCAGTTGGCCGACCCGCGCGAAGTGGTGGAAGTGCCTGCGGTAGATGGCCGTGAGCCTCGCCAGTTGTCTTGCCAGGCGTTGACCGAGGTGATTGAAGACCGCGTGGAAGAGATTTATGAGTTTGTGCAGCAAGAGCTGCGCCGCAGTGGCATGGAATCCATGATTGCCTCCGGCATCGTGATTACAGGCGGCGCGGCACAGATGCGCGGCATGGTTGAGTTGGGCGAAGAAATTTTCCATACCCCGGTACGCCTGGGCGTGCCCAGGGGGGTGGAAGGGTTGTCCGAAGTGGTGGGCAATCCACGTTATGCCACCGGCATAGGCTTGTTGCTGATGGCCAAGCAGCAGGTAGAAAAACAAATGGTGGGTAATTTGCAATCTGGGTCATTTGGCAGGTTGCTGGAGCGGATGAAGAGTTGGTTTACCGGTAATTTCTAGGTTTTTGTTGTTTTTTAAACTGTTTTAGGGCGAGTGTGCGGGGCAAACCAATCACTCAAATAATAGGCAATGGAGGGTTAGTATGATTGAGATTTTTGATAAAGAGAATGACGGCGCCGTGATCAAGGTGATTGGTGTCGGTGGTTGCGGTGGTAACGCCGTAGAACACATGATGACCAAGAGCGTGACTGGTGTTGAGTTTATTTGCGCCAACACGGATATGCAGGCACTGAAAAAGAGCCATGCCAAAGTCGTGCTGCAAATTGGTTCTGACATCACTAAAGGCCTGGGCGCTGGCGCTAAACCGGAAATCGGCCGCGAAGCTGCGCTGGAAGACCGCGACAGCATCGCAGAAACCATTGATGGCGCGGACATGCTGTTTATTACGGCAGGGATGGGCGGTGGTACGGGTACAGGTGCTGCGCCGATTATTGCTGAAGTCGCACGTGAAATGGGTATCCTGACTGTGGCTGTTGTGACCAAGCCATTCGCGTTTGAAGGTAAACGTGCCAAAGTGGCGCAAGAAGGCCTGGAAGAACTTTCACAGTATGTAGACTCTCTTATCGTTATCCCTAACGAAAAGTTGATGGATGTATTGGGCGAAGACGTGACCGTGGTGGAAGCTTACCGTGCGGCTAACGATGTATTGCACAACGCCGTGTCTGGCATTGCTGAAATCATCAACTGCCCAGGCATGGTGAACGTTGACTTTGCTGACGTACGCACCGTGATGTCTGAAATGGGTATGGCGATGATGGGTTCTGCTGAAGCCAGCGGCCCTAACCGTGCACGTATCGCGGCTGAACAAGCGGTCGCCAGCCCATTGCTGGAAGACGTGAACCTGGCGAATGCACGTGGTGTGTTGGTGAATATCAGCGCCAGCGGCAGCTTCAAAATGCGTGAATACTATGATGTGATGAACACCATCAAAGAATTCACCGCAGAAGATGCAACCGTGATCGTGGGTAATGTGATGGACGAAAGCATGGGTGACAACCTGCGTGTGACCATGGTGGCAACCGGTTTGAACGGTTCACTGGGCAAACGCCAGGCCAAGCCTGAGCTTAAAGTGATGACCACGTTGCGTGATGGTACGACTAACCAGCCTATCTTCAATACAGTGGTAGAAGAAGATGAGCCAGCCGTATTTACCAGCAACAGCCGTCGTGCACAGGTGGAAGCCATGAAAAACTCCGGGATTGAAGAATATGATATCCCAGCGTTTTTGCGTAAACAGGCTGATTAATCGTCAGGGTTGGATTGCCTGACCAGCAAAGGCTGGTGCAATCTCGCCATGCGATTAAATGGCTAGTGACAGATTGGCTTATAATAATAGTGATTCATTAACACAGAGAAAACCATGTTAAAGCAACGCACGCTTAAACAATCGATCAGCGCCACTGGCGTTGGGCTGCACAGCGGTGAGAAAGTCACGCTGACGCTCAAGCCTGCGCCCGCTGATCACGGAGTGGTGTTCCAGCGTGTCGATTTGCCCGATACGCCTGCCATGCGGGTCGCCCCGACGGCAGTGAACGACACTCGCCTGAGCTCCGCCCTAGAGTTTTCAGGTGCGCGCGTTGCTACTGTGGAGCATTTGATGTCTGCCCTCGCCGGTTTGGGGGTAGATAATGTGCTGATAGAGCTGACGGCAGCTGAAGTGCCCATCATGGATGGCAGTTCAGGGCCGTTTATCTATTTGCTGCAGACTGCTGGTCTGCAAGAGCTGGAAGTGCCCAAGAAGTTTGTGCGCATCCTTAAACCAGTAGAAGTGACTGATGGCGATAAATGGGCAAGATTTACGCCGCACCATGGCTTTAAAGCCGAATTTACCATTGATTTTGCACACCCCGTATTCGAGTTCTCCGGCAAAACCGTGACCATTGATTACGATAGCCAGAGTTATGTCGACGAAATCAGCCGTGCCCGCACGTTTGGTTTTATGCACGAGGTGGAATACCTGCGTGCCAACGGTTTAGCTAAAGGCGGCAGCCTGGACAATGCCATTGTGCTGGATGAGTATAAGGTTCTCAATGGCGGTGGGTTGCGCTATGACGACGAGTTCGCCAAGCATAAGGTGCTGGATGCGATTGGTGATTTGTATATTCTGGGTTACCCGATTATTGGCCAGTTTACGGCCTTTAAATCCGGCCATGCCTTGAACAACCAGTTGTTGCGTGCCTTGCTGGCGGATGAAAGTGCCTGGGAATATTGCACGTTTGATAACGATGCGCAGGCGCCGGTGGGTTTCTTGAAGCAGCGCGACTATTTTAGTCCGGCGCCATTGTTGCCCGCGTAATGCGTTTGGCAGATTAATATGTGGTGGATACGCATTTTATTTACAGTACTGGTGATCAGTACGCTGGTACTGGTGCTGCTGGGATGGCAAACCGGTCAGCCACGTTATTGGCGCTGGCTGAAAACGGTCTGGCGCAGTGGCTTTGTACTATTGCTGCTACTGTTGCTGTTTTTCTTTCTGAGTCGCTTGGCCAGAATTTAATTGTCATCACGTTATTCACGTGATGGTTGACACATGAAGATTAGACTCACTTCCCTCCTTCTTTTGGGTGCCTGTTTGCTCGGGTTGACCAGCACAGTCTCTGCTGGCGACAGCGATATTTATGCGCAGGCAAAACAAGCCTATCAAACCAGGAACCTATCGCAGTTAGCCGAAGCGACTGAGGCACTGAAACAGCGCCGTTCGCCCTTGCTACCTTACCTACAATACTGGCAAATGATCCTGACCATGGACCAATTGTCTTACACGCAGGTGCAGGCCTTCTTGCAGGAAAACAACGAATCCTTGTTATCCCAGCGCGTGCGCGAACTGTGGCTCAAGCGACTGGGCCGCGTGCAGTTCTGGGACCAGTTTATTGAGATGCGGGCGCAAATGCCCATGTATTACAGCATCAATGATGTGGGAAACCAGTGTTACCAGGTGCAGGCAGGCATTGCGCTGGATGACCCCAATGCCTATGAAGATGGCAAAAAACTACTGCTGGCAGGCAAGGATTTGCCTGCAGATTGCCAGGGCATGCTGGAAGCCTTGCAGCAAGTAGGTGTGCTGGATGAAAAGCTGCTGCTCACTTTGTATCGGGATGCCCTGTTTAGCAATAAAACAGGTTTGGCCAAAGTGCTGGCCAAGCGCAGCAGCAAAACCGACGCAGGTTTGCTAAAGCAAATTGATGACATGGCGCAGAATCCTGCGCTGGCCCTGAAAAAAGGGGGCATTCAAGAGCGTTCACCTTATGCACGTGCGCTATATATGTATGCAATCCACCGCCAGGCCAAGGCCGATCTCGCTGTGGCGAAAAGCAGTTACCAGAAATATAGCGGTTTGCTTGATAACGATGAAAAGCAACTGGCACAGGCCTATATGGCACTCGAAGCCGCGCGCAAACATGAACCAGAGGCATTGCAGGGGTTTGGCAAAGTCAATGCAGCCTTGTTGAGCAATGAGCAGTGGGAGTGGTATGCGCGTACTGCCTTGCGCCAGCAGGACTGGGGCACCGTGTTGAAAGTCATCAACGATATGCCTGCTGCGCTGGCTGAGGAGTCGACATGGCGTTATTGGAAAGCGCGTGCCTTGCTTGCCAAAGGCCAGGTGGCAGACGCCAACCAGATACTAGCCAAGCTTTCCCAGGAACGGCATTTTTATGGCTGGCTGGCAGTGGAAGATTTGGGGCCGGTGGTCAGCGAGCCTATGGCGACCTACCAGCCTGCGGATGAAGACGTGCGCCAGTTTGCCAAACAGCCAGCAGTGAAGCGCATGGAAGCCTTGTTTGATGTGGAGGCCCGCTATGAAGCACGCCTGGAGTGGATGTATTTGCTGGAAGCGTTGGATGATCCTACGCGTATCGTCGCGGCGCAATATGGTTTGTTAAAGGGCTGGTATGACCTCGCTGTGCTGGCGGCCGACAAAACCAGTCGTACGCACAATTTTGAGTTACGCTACCCGACGCCGTATCGTGATTACCTGCAAAAAGCATCGCGTAGCCGCGCCATTGATGAGGCCTGGGTGTATGGCATTATTCGCCAGGAAAGCCGCTTTATGCACTACGCCAAGTCGTCAGTGGGCGCCGGTGGCCTGATGCAGGTGATGCCCGCCACCGCGAAGTGGATAGCGAAAAAGCTGGGCTGGAGTAGCTATAACGATGGCATGCTGCATGATATTGATACCAACGTGAATCTGGGTACCTACTATATGCGCTATACGCTGGATACCTTTAATGGCCAGGAAGTCATGGCGACTGCGGCCTATAATGCAGGCCCCAGCCGCGCCAGGCGCTGGGCGGCCAATGCGCCTTTGGAAGGGGCTATTTACGCGGAAACGATTCCGTTTAGCGAAACACGCAATTATGTGAAAAAAGTGTTGGCTAATGCGCATATGTACGCTCCACGCCTAGGTTTGCCTATGCTCACGCTGAAAAAGCGCCTGGGCACGATCCCCGCCCGCAGTTCAGGTGAGGTCGAGAGTGTGACGACAACGATCAGTATTTCAGAGCAAGAGTAAACGCTTGGTTGCAGCAAGAGTGAAGCCTGGCTGCGGTTTTTCGGTACAATACCATTCATTGCAAGACGAATCAGGAATAAGGGCATGATGAAGACAGTGACTGTATTAGGTGGTAGCGGTTTTGTAGGCAGTAGCGTAGTCGCCAGACTAGATCAGGCCGGATACCAGGTCAAAGTATTGACGCGCCGCCGCGAACAGGCCAAACACCTGATCTTGCTGCCCAATGTGCACGTGGTTGAAAGCGATATCCACGACCAGGCCACACTGAAGGCACAGTTGCAAGGCAGCGACGTGGTGATTAACCTCATTGGTATTTTGCACCAGACCAGCGATAACGGCTTTGAAAAAATGCACCACCAGTTTCCACGCCGCGTCGCACAGTTATGTGAAGAGTTGAATATTCCTCGCTTGTTGCACATGAGTGCGCTGCAGGCGTCTGTGAGCGCGCCAAGTGAATACTTGCGTAGCAAGGCAGCGGGCGACCAAGCCGTGCTTGAGTTTAGTAAAAAACTGCACGTCACTATTTTCCGGCCCTCGGTGATTTTTGGTACCCGTGACCGGTTTATCAACCTGTTCGCCAAACTGATACAAGCGATTCCGGTGCTGGCGCTTGCCATGCCACAAGCCAAGTTCCAGCCAATCTGGGTAGAAGATGTCGCCTCTGCCATGGTCAATGCCGTGGATGAACCCGCGACTTATGGCAAAACCTATGAGCTCGGTGGCCCTGCCATCATGACTTTGCAGCAAATCATGGAAGCGGTGATGAAGACGATCAATGTGCAGCGCCCTATCATGGGTTTGAGCCTGAATATGTCCTTGCTGCAAGGCAGCTTTATGCAGTTGCTGCCGATTAAATTGCTCTCGCGTGATAACGTGAAATCCATGCAGGTCGATAATATTTGCCAGCAACCGATGGCGAATGAGTTGTGTGTGGTGCCCACGGATATGTTTGCAGTGATTTCAGGGTACCTGGTCAAAAATAATCCACGCGGCGCTTACGACCAGTTTCGTGCTGCTGCCGGTCGTGTGATCAACGCCAGGCGCTAACCCGGCATGCAGATTTACCAGGTAGGCGGTGCTGTCCGCGATCACCTGCTTGGCTTGCCGGTCAAAGACCGTGATTATGTCGTCGTCGGTGCCACGCCTGAACAAATGCTGGCCGCAGGCTATCGCGCCGTCGGCAAAGACTTTCCTGTTTTTTTACATCCCAAAACTCAGCAAGAATACGCCTTGGCCCGTACCGAACGCAAGACCGGCAAAGGCTACAAGGGGTTTAGCGTCTATGCTGACCCTGACGTGACGCTGCAAGAAGACCTTGCCCGTCGCGACTTTACGATGAATGCCATCGCTCAAGCCGACGATGGCAGCCTGATCGATCCTTTTAACGGCCAGTTGGATATCCAGAAGAAAGTCCTTAGACACGTTACCGATGCTTTTGGTGAAGATCCGGTGCGTATCCTGCGTGCGGCGCGTTTTTTGGCGCGTTTTACCGAATTTACCGTTGCGCCGGAAACGCTATCCCTGATGCGCGAAATGGTCGCGGCTGGAGAAGTCGACGCGCTGGTACCCGAACGTGTGTGGCAGGAAATCGCCAAAGGGTTGATGGAGAAACAGCCTAGCCGCATGTTCGAGATGTTGCGCGAGTGCGGCGCGTTGCAGATTATCCTGCCAGAACTTGACCGCCTATGGGGCGTGCCGCAAACGGCCACTTATCATCCTGAAGTCGATACCGGCATTCACGTCATGATGGTCATCGATTATGCTGCGAAGCAAGGCTACAGCTTGCCCGTCAGATTTGCTGCACTGACCCATGATTTGGGCAAGGGCACAACGCCTGTTGACGTGTTGCCGCGCCATATTGGCCATGAATTGCGCAGTGTGGATTTAATTCGTGAAGTGGTTGCCCGCCTGCGCGTGCCCAATGATTGTAAGGATCTGGCACTGGTGGTGGCAAAATATCATGGCAAGTTGCATGCTGCGCGGCAAATGAAAGCCAGTACCTTATTGCAGTTTCTGGAAGAACTGGATGCTTTCCGCCAGCGTACGCGTTTTGAGGATTTTTTACTCGCTTGCGAATGCGATAGCCGCGGACGTTTGGGGCTGGAGAATTGCCCACTAGAGGACGCTGAGCACCTGGCTGCGGCCTTGCAGGCGGCGCTTACGGTAGATGCAGGTGCCATTGCCAAACAATGCAGCTCCCCCGCGCATATCAAGCAGTCTGTCGCCGAGGCGCGCATACACGCCATCCAGGCCGCGCTACATTAACTGCCTGGATGTCATCAGCCGAAGCTGAGTTGCTTCAGGCGCTTTTCGCTACCGTCCGGTTTCTGCCATTGCGTTTGGCTTCATACATCAGCGCGTCTACGGATTCAACAAAGGTTTTGAGGTCATCGTTCTGGCCAGGCGTAATGCTGCCAGCACCCACACTGATCGTCAGGATCTGGCTGATTTCTGACTTGGCGTGCGGGATTTGTTCCTTGAACACCAGGTTGCGGCACCGCTCGGCAATTTTACTGGCTGACAGTGCGTTGGTTTCCGGCAGGATCAGTGCGAACTCTTCGCCGCCAAACCGGGCAAAAAAATCCTTGGCACGTACACCCGCGTGGGCCAGTGTAGTGGCAACTTGCTTGAGCACTTCATCGCCCTGTAAATGCCCGTAAAAGTCGTTAAATTGCTTGAAATAGTCGATATCAATCATGATCAATGATAGCGGCTGCTGGTGTTGCCTGGCTTCCAGCCACTCGCGTTCCAGTACCGTGTCGAACATGCGGCGGTTGGCGACGCCGGTCAGGCCGTCTTTATAAGAAAGCTCTTCCAGTTTTCTTTGCATGATGAGCAATTGCTCTTCGGTCTTTTTACGTTCACTGATATCAAACATAAAGCCGATCAATGCTTCAGGATCGCCACTTGGCGTGCGCATCACATGCACCACGTCACGTATCCAGACAAAGTCGCCATTGGCTGTCAGCGCGCGGTAGTCTGCTTCGTGATCCAGCCCTTGTAACGATTGCTGTACGCAAAAGTTAAACACGCGCTCACGGTCTTCTTCATGAATGCGGTTGACCCAGTCTTCAACCGATTGCCAGCTTTCCGGCGTCCAGCCTAACAGCGGCGCAATTTGCGGGCCGATATAGGTGAATTTCTTGCTGGCCCAGTCTATTTTCCACGGAATGGCCTTGGTCGATTCAAGTAACGTTTTGTAGGTGTCACTGTCGCTGGGAGGGGATTTGTCCATATCGCACAAGTCGTTATCACTATGTATGGTTTAGAGTAACGGACTGCGGCAGACACCGCAATAGCCCGTTGGCGTCAGGCTAGTAATAAAGCGTTAACCTTCGGAGGTTAATGGATGTCCAGATAATGCTGAATGACCAGCTTGGCCAGGAAGCCAACCATCCCTAATGTGAGTGCGAGAAACAGCGCGAATGTCCCGGTTTTACCTGCTTTGGATTTCCAGGCCAGGTTGCCGACAATAAATACAATGAACAGAATAAGGCCGGCGAGGCCCCAGCTCATACCAAACTCGGTCAGCTGGGCTTCATTCATGCCAAAAACAGTGGTTTCCATCTCTTAAAACTTTCTACATCACTTTTATTGCAAACAGCCTGTAATCAGTTGTGTTACATGCTGTTCAAGGTTGTCACTGGGTTTGCGTTTAAAACCGCTTTTGGCAAAACTATGCCAGCGGCCCAGTACAAAGCTGATCATGGTGTTGGCGGCAATGCCAGCATCAGTGATTTTGTTGCCTTGTGCCTCAGCAATGCGCAGGGACTGTTTCAAGCTGGCTTCCAGGCGGTCCAGCAACTGGTTGATGCGGGCTTGCAGCGCGTCGTCTTCGTTAACCAACGCATCCCCTATGAGCACGCGCGACATGCCAGGGTTGCGTTCGGCAAACTTGAGCATGGTTTGCAACATCAGTTGCACCTGCTTGAGGCCATCGGTTTCATCGGTGGTGATTTTATTCATCACGCCAAACAGCGCGCCTTCAATAAACTCAATCAGGCCTTCAAACATTTTGGCCTTGTTGGCAAAGTGGCGGTATAACGCCGCTTCAGACACGTCCAGTTTGGCTGCCAGCGCGGCGGTGGTGATTTTCTCTCCACGTGGCGTTTGCAGCATGCCTGCCAGTGTTTCCAGGATTTGTTGTTTGCGGTTTGCGCGTGCTTCTTTATTGATCGTTGCCATTATGAGCCCCAAGGCGAAAGCCATGTTAGTGTTGTTATTTTGGCTGGTATTTTAACCGCATTCGCTCAGCACGGGAATGCATGTGGCGCTTTTTTCAATGGGCTGTGAGTGAGTGCCAACACATGCGGCAACCTGTATTGCACAAAGTTTGGCTTGTGCAAGCGACGGCTGATCCATACCGTACGCATGCCTAGCCGTTTGGCGGTCATCAGGGCAGGCAGGCTGTCTTCGAACAGTGTGCAATCTGCGGCGCGGCATTGCAGTTGCCGTAATAGCAGACGGAAGCCGCGCACGCTGGGTTTGGCATAAAAGCGGCTGGATTCGACGCTGAACACCAGTGAAAAGCAATCGGCGATGCCCAACACTTCCAGTACACGCATCGCATAAACACGCGGCGCATTGGTGAAAATACATTTGCGCCCTGGCAGGCGTTGCAACAGCTGCCGTAATTGCTTGGTGGTTTGCACCATGTCGTCGGTTAAAAACGCATGCGTCTCGGCCAGGAAGTGATGCGGATCTACACCGTGGTGACGCATCAGCCCTTTGAGGGTGGCGCCATAAATGCGCCAATAATGCTGGCGTAACTGGTGTGCGGCGGTTTCTTCCATGTTTAGCGTCTGCATGATGTAACGCGTCATGGATTGATTCATGACCGGGAAAATATGCGCAGAAGCATTATGCAGGGTGTCATCCAGGTCGAAAATCCACACCCTGCGTGTCATGATAATAAAAGTAACTGCTTACTTATTTGGCTTTAATTAACGTACCCACGCCTTCATCAGTCAATACTTCCAGCAACAAGGCGTGCTCAACACGGCCATCAATGATGTGCACCGATTTGACACCGCTGCGTGCTGCGTCCAGTGCTGAGCTGATTTTTGGCAGCATGCCGCCACTTAAGGTGCCGTCTTCTACCAGGTCATCAATCTGCTTGGGCGTCAGGCCGGTCAGCAGCTGGCCATTTTTATCCAGCACGCCTGGCGTGTTGGTTAGCAAAATCAGTTTTTCGGCGTTGAGGATTTCTGCCAGCTTGCCGGCAACGACGTCGGCATTGATGTTATAAGTTTCGCCATCGCGGCCAACGCCAATCGGCGCAACCACCGGAATAAAATCGCCGCTATCGAGGAAGTTGATGATGCTGGGGTCAATAGCGGAAATTTCGCCAACCTGGCCCACATCGATCATCTTGCTCGGATCTTTGAGGTCTTCCATGAGCAGTTTGTGCGCATGAATGAAGTTGCCATCTTGCCCGGTTAGGCCCACAGCTTTGCCACCATGGCGGTTAATCAGGTTCACGATCTCTTTGTTTACCTGGCCGCCAAGCACCATCTCCACCACGTCCATGGTTTCTTCATCGGTCACGCGCATGCCCTGGATGAATTCCCCTTTTTTGCCCAGCTTATCCAGCATCTCGTTAATTTGCGGGCCGCCGCCGTGCACCACCACCGGGTTCATGCCCACTAACTTGAGCAATACCACGTCTTGCGCGAAACACTCTTTGAGGCGCTCGTCAGTCATGGCGTTGCCACCGTATTTAATCACGATGGTTTTATCAAAGAAGCGTTTGATATACGGAAGCGCTTCGGACAGGGTTTGTGCTTTATGGCTGGATGTAGGGGTATTCATTATATGGATTTTACAATTAATAACATGTATATTTAAATTGTTAATTTTTGAGCGGTGAAAAGCAGGTTTTTAAGCATTATAAATGCCTGAACCGTCAGCGGTGAAAAATTAAAAAAGTTTCTACGATTTCAAAGTATGTATTTGTTTTTTAAGTTTCTCTGGAGAGATGGATGAATGTAATAAAGCTGATGAATGTAATAAAACTACAGTCTACTGCGCTGTTCAGCGGTGCGATGTTGCTTGGCGTGACTGGGTGTGCACAAATGCAAATAGGGGATACAGGGGCAAAAACCGCTGCAACAGGTTCTGCGGGTGGGGCCAATGCACAGAACGCGAATAGTCAGCTGGAGCGTTGTGATAAGCCGTTAGGCACGCTGGCCGTGGTTGAAGACCAAAGCGCAGCGTGGTATGGCCAGTTAACGGGGCAGTATAAATTGGGATCTACTGTGCCGGTGTTAAAGCTGCTCGTTCAGCAATCCAATTGTTTTATTGTGGTTGACCGGGGTGCTGCGATGCAAGTGATCCAGGGAGAGCGCAGTTTAAGAGACACGGGTGAGTTAAGGGAAACCAGCCAGATGCAAGGTGGGCAAATGGTGGCGGCTGACTATGCCATGAGTCCGTCTATTACTTTCAGCAATAATGATGCTGGAGGTTTGGGGGCTGCGTTGGGTGGCTATGCCGGCGGCTGGTTGGGTATGCTCTCTGGCGGCTTGAAGTTTAAAGAAGCCAGCACGATGTTAACCCTGGTTGAAACGCGCTCTGGCGTTCAAGTGGCCGCCGCCGAGGGCAGTGCCAAGAATACGGACTTTAATATATTAACTCGCCTGTATACCAACGGCTTGTGGGGGAGCGCAGGTGGCTACCAAAATACTGCAGAGGGTAAGGTGATCGTCGGCTCTTTCACTGACTCGTACAATAGCGTTGTGCGTTCAGTCAAAAACTACAAAGCCCAGGTGTATAACGGCGAGTTGGGCGGTGGTGGCAAGTTGGGTGTGCAAGGCCAAGGCGTTCCAGCACCAGCGGCAGCGCCTGCAAGCGAGCAGCCAGCAAGTGCAGTGAAATCAAAGGTGAAAAAGAAGAAATAGTTTCTGAGCGCTCTGTCATGCTCTTTTTCGGGCAGTGCAGCTGTGTTTTGTAAAAAAAAGGCATTAAAAACGGCTGATCAAGTATATCGATCAGCCGTTTTTATTTTTAAGCCAATGGTTTGACGAACACTTTGGATTTTCTCTGAAAATTGTAGAGCTTTTGCTTTTCGTCAGGCAATTGGTCGACATTCTGCTCGGTGAATCCACGCTCCAGAAACCAGTGTTCGGTGCGTGTGGTCAGGCAAAACAGTCTTTTAAAGCCTTTTTGGCTGGCTTGCTCCTGACAGTAATTGAACAATTTATCACCACGACCGCCGCCGCGGTAACTCGGGTCTATTGCCAGGCAGGCAAACTCCACCATTTTTTCCTGCGCAAATGGATAGAGTGCGGCACAGCCAATGACGCGGTTATCGTGTTCCATCACGTAGAAGTAATTGATCTCCATCTCTATGCGTTCGCGTCCACGCCGCACCAGGATGCCCTCGTTTTCTAGTGGCTCTATCAGCATGAGAATGCCGCCGACGTCGTCAATATTGGCCTGGCGCATGGTTTCCAGCGGCAGTTCGGTAATCATGGTGCCTATGCCCTGCCGGGTGAAGAGTTCCTGGATAATGGCGCCATCAATATGGCGCGAGATCAAGTGCGTCCGCGTCACGCCATGCTCGCAGGCACGCACGGCCGCAGGCAGGTAGTAATTTACGTCTTCAGAGTAGTGAATGGGCACATCGCTCTCTTGCACGTTGCGCAGGAGGTTTTTGGCTTTGGCCGAGGTCATTTCGCGCAACAATTCGCCGCGCAGGTTATGTACGCCTTCCGAGTCCATGAGGAAAATCAGTTTTTCTGCATCCAGCGCACTGGCCGCACTCACGGCCACATCTTCCAGTGTCAGGTTGAAGGTTTCGCCGGTGGGTGAATAGCCCATGGGGGATAAGAGCACTAACTCGCCGTCATCTAGCCGCTTCTGGATGCCAATAGCGTCAATCTTGCGCACTTCTCCGGTATGTTGCAGGTCTACGCCGTCACGCACCCCTAGTGGTTTAGCGGTGACAAAGTTGCCGCTGGCGACACGGATGTCACTGCCTGCCATGGGGGAGTTGGCAATGCCCATCGAGAGCAGGGATTCAATTTCCACCCGGATCGCGCCGTTGGCTTCTTTCACCGCCTCCATGGCGGCGTCATCGGTAATCCGTAGGCCGTTATGCAGTTTGGGTGTCAGGTTGTCACGCTTGAGGCGTTGCTCAATTTGTGGCCGGGCGCCGTGTACCAGCACCAGCCTGACTTCCAGGCTGGCCAGCAGGTTGAGGTCGTGTGATAAGGCGATAAATTGCTGTTCACTGACGACCTCGCCGCCAAATGCAATCACAAATGTACTGCCACCAAAGGCGTGGATATACGGCGCAGCCGAGCGGAACCAGTGCACAAAGTCCTTGCTGTTAGCACTGGAGAGGATCGCCGGGGGGGTATTGGTGAGTGATACCGGTGTCAGGTTGGCGTCATACAGGCGCCCCGGTGTGGTGTTCAAGGCTTGTGCCGCTGCGCGCAGCAAAGCCTCGGAAATGCCGATTTCGCCCCGTTCAATGCGTGACAAGTTACTCGCGTCTGTCCCCATACGGGCGGCAAGTTGCTGTAAGGTTAAATTTTGCGATTTACGCAAATCTCTAATGTTTGATCCAAGCATTTTTGGTTTGTTTGCAGTGATTTTGCAAAATAATAAATAAAAATGGTTTTTATTGCAAATAATGTGAGGGCTGGAAATATTGTTGGCCGCCGATAAAACCAGTACTTTGCATTACTGCACGAGATAAAATGCCAAGGCGAGTCATTTATAAGCCGCCTGTTTGTAGAGATTTTATCTGCGTTCATCGGCGTGTATCGGCGGTTAGACAAGGGCTTTTGCCGTTTTGGTTACTGATTACTCAGCACAAAAAAATGACGGCGAAAGCCGTCATGTGAGGTCAAGAACAGAGAGACTACGTCAACATCAACTTGCTGGCGCCGGGCGCATTGAGCGATACACACGGTTGCTCTGCCGTTTGCTCAATACCAGTTGCCAGAGTTGCCCTTGCCGGGCGCGGAAATAGCCTGCACAACACATCAGGTAGTATTTCCACATCCGGTAAAAACTTTCATCATATTTAAATTGTAATTCCGGCCAGGCGCGATTGAATTTGTCCCACCAGGCCATGAGGGTACGGTCATAATCGGGGCCGAAGTTATGCCAGTCTTCAATGAGGAATTTTTGCTCGATAGCCTGGGTGATTTCGCTGGCCGAAGGCACTTTGCCATTAGGGAAAATATAACGGTCTATCCAGGCATCGGTATGCAAGGCGGTTCTGTGGTTGCCTATGGTATGCAGCAAAAATAATCCGTTATCTTTGAGCAGGCGGTGTGCCGTGGCAAAATACATCTCGTAATTTTTCTGGCCGACATGCTCAAACATGCCCACAGAGACGATTTTGTCGAATTGCCCGTGCAGCTCGCGGTAGTCCTTGAGCTGAATATCCACCGGTAATCCGGCGCAGCGTTCTTTGGCCACGGTTTGTTGCTCAACCGAGACGGTGATACCCACGACCTGTACGCCGTAGTGCTTGGCCATATGTCTGGCCAGGCCGCCCCAGCCGCAGCCAATTTCGAGCACGCGGTCACCGGGTTGCAGATCCAGCTTGCGGCAAATCATGTCCAGCTTGTTAAATTGTGCTTCTTCCAGGGTGCTGGCATGCTGCCAATAGGCGCAGGAGTAGCTCATGCTGCTATCGAGCATGGCTTCAAATACATCATTGCCAATGTCGTAATGTTGTTGTGCCACCTGGTAGGCGCGATGTGGCGCCTGCAAGTTAAACAGTGTGTGGCGGATGACCTCACCCAGCAAGGTCAGTTTTGCCATGCCGCCCATTTTTTCATCAATATCGGCGCGCATCACGCGGTGAAAAAATTCGTCCAGGCGCTTGCAGTCCCAGCGTCCTTCGATAAACGCCTGGCCCAGGCCCAACGTGCCTTTGGTCAATACGTCGCGGTAAACACTTTCTTCATACACCTGGATATCCCATGGCGCATTGCCATTGATGGTCACGCCGGTTTCAGCGAGCAGGCGGGTAAGCGTCTCGGGTGGCGCAGGTTGCGGCGCAATATACTGGTTGGTCGTGGTTTTCGGCATGATCGTCTGATAATCCCAAATAACACAAAGTGAAAGTGTGGCGGGTTAGCAGCATCTTAAAAACAGTCGACGCTGCTGACAACTCGTCATATGACGTATGACAGCGTGCATCATAAAAATTCACACGGCATGCGTGATTTCATGTGTTTGCACAGCAAATAATCTGGAGTGTTTATGGCTGCAGGATAATAAACCAGAGAGACAGGCTGGCAATGCTGAGCAAGGTGCTCATAAACACGGCCGCGGCGTACAGGGCGCCATCCAGCCGGTAGCGTTCGCAAATCACAATGCCAAAGACCATAGTGGGCATGGCGGCAAGCAGAATGCAGGCGGTGAGCTGGCTGTCATGCAAGCCCAGCGCGATGGCGGTATATTGCGCGGCCAAGGGTGCAATCAGCAAGCCGATCACGCACACGGGCAACAATAAGGGAATCAATTTGAGTTTAAAGGTATCCCAGCGGATGCTCATGCCGAGGGCAATCAGCATCAACGGTACGACGCCGCCAGCCAGGGTGTGCAGCGCATGGCCTATCATGGTCGGTTGCGGCACATGGCTCACATTCAGGATGGTTGCCAGCAGCAGGGCCCATAATGGCGGCACGCGTATCAACTCCTTCACCGGGTGCGACTTGCGTTCAGATTGGCCGTAAGTTTGCGCCATCAGCATCCCTAGCGTCAGCAGGATAGGCGTACAGGCAAACAGGTCAAATTTGAGCACGATCTCATGCGTCCAGTCGCCGAGCACTTCGCTGGTCACGGGCAGGCCTAAATAAGTGGCGTTGGGAAAGGTCGCGGCCAGCATCAGTGCGCCTTGCTGCGCGCGCGAAATAGTCATGATGCGTTGCAGTAGTTGCAGTGTCAGCCACATGCACAAGGCGGCCACCATCAGTCTGCTGAGTGCCGTGAGTGCAATGCTGAGCGTGCTGGCATCAAATGGCGCCTGCCATAAAATATCCAGCACCAGTGCGGGCAGCAATATATAAAACACCAGGTCTGTGAGCGCGCGGCGGTGCGCCAGGGCAGGCATATGGTCAGGTGCCAACCGCTGCCACAGCATGCCGGCAGCGATCATTAGCGCCATTTGTAACATCACAGTCAGCATGCGTAATTACAGTCCCGGGCGTTCTTCCTGTAGCGCGGTTTTCAGGGTGAACGGCGGTAACGGTGGGCGGGTTTCCATCAAGCGATTCCTAATAGTTGGCTAGCGAAATTAAAAGTCGCCCCACAGCGACTGCATGCTGGCGATAGCCGTGAGCGCGGCGGTTTCTGTGCGTAAAATTCGTGGGCCGAGTACGATAGACTGGAAGTGGTGTTGCGTGGCGAGCTCAATTTCAGCGTTGCTCAAGCCGCCTTCCGGGCCAATCAGCAGCTGTATTGCACTTGCAGGTTTGCTTAAAGTGGCGAGTCGTTTGGCGCCGACTGGATTGAGCAACAGATTCAGGCAGTCTGGTGTGGCATGCTGGTTGAGCCATTGTGCCAGTGTGAGTGGCGCATGCACGGTAGGCACGATCGCACGGCCGCTTTGCTCGCAGGCAGCAATCGCCACGCCTTGCCAGTGTTCGGTACGTTTCTCGGCGCGGTCACCGCTGAGTTTGGTCACGCAACGCTCGGTGCTGAGGGGATAAATCTCCGTCACGCCGAGTTCTACCGCTTTTTGGATGGTGTAATCCATGCGGTCGCCGCTAGATATGCCTTGCAGTAATCGAATCGTGAGTGGTGACTCATTGCTGACTGGCACGCGGCTGAGCACTTCAACCTGCGCGGATTTTTTCTCTATGCTGGTCAGTGCGCATTGGTAGTCAAAGCCATCGCCACAAAACAGGGTCAGCGTATCGCCCACTTTCAGCCGCATCACCCTCACTGCATGCGCCATGGCGTTTTCACTCAGCGGGGCTGGCTGGCCTATGGTTAATGCGGACGGGCTATGAAATCGTAAATTACTCATGACGGCATTGTAACCAAAATGCCTGCGCGCAGGAGATTCACCTTGGCGCTTTAATCACGTACCATCATGGTTTACATTCAATGGCAGGAGCAACTCTGATGGCAAGCATTAGCCCACCCGTATGTGACTTTGGCTGGAAAGCCCCGGCATTTAATCTGCCCGATGTAGACGGCAAACTGGTTAGCCTGCAAAGCAGCATGGGCCGTAATGGCCTGCTGGTGATGTTTATCTGTAATCATTGCCCGTATGTCAAAGCGATTTTGCCGCGCCTGATTGCCGATGTGAAAGCACTGCAAATGCTGGGCGTGAATACCTTGGCCATCATGTCGAACGACCCGTCCGACTATCCTGAAGATAGCCCGGAAAACATGAAAAAGCTGGCTGAAGACATGGCGTTGCCTTTCCCCTATTTGCTGGACGAGACACAGCAAGTTGCCAAAGCTTATGATGCCGTATGCACGCCAGATTTTTTTGGCTTTAATCACCAGTTTGAGTTGCAATATCGTGGCCGCTTCGACGAAAGCCGCAAGGAAACCGCGCCTGACAGCACGCGTGATTTGTTTAAAGCGATGAAGTTGGTCGCGGAAATAGGCCAAGGCCCCGAGCAACAAATACCGAGTATTGGTTGCTCGATTAAGTGGAAAGAATAATGCTTGAATAGCGTTTAACCTGGCGTGCCATCGATGCGCGGTTTGCTCAGTATCGGCCAATAAACGATCGCAAATAGTGTGAATGCGGCAATCCAGCCGCTGGCGGCCAGCATCACGGATAAGCGGTAAAACTCAGGCAGCAGCATAGGCAAAAATACTCGACTCAGGGTCGCGAAAATTACCAGGCCGAATACCCAGATAACGCTGCGTGGTGGGGCGTGGATATTGCGGCCAGTATGGCCCAGTGCAACACGCGCCATCATGGCCAGTATAATCAGGCCTATGCCGCCAATCGCCCAGCAATGGATGGCTAAAATCACAGGTGTAGCAGCGAGGATAAAGCTCAGCGCATAGAGTAAAAAACCCAGGTTAATCAGCCACAAGCCACAATAGAAACTCCACAGCAGTGGCACTTGCCAAATGCCGGGCGTATGCCAGCGCCACAATCTAAATCCGGCGCTTAAGCTGATAGTGAGCCCTAACACTACATTGAGTATTTCAGTGTTCATGGTCAGGATATTGATCAGCAAGGCGGCCAGGCACACCATAAGCAAGCGGTCTATCCAGGCTGCATTTTTCAAGGTCACCTCTTCTTTCACGCCGCGCTCAATAAACATCGGCAGGATACGGCGGCTGATGACCATAATCAGGCTCACATTGAGCAACAAGCCTATCCATAGCGCGGCGTGCGCGCCATTACTGGTCCAGCCTAGTGCCTGGGTATAAAAAGCGAGGTTACCAATGGTGAGAAACATGATTTTTGATAGCACGCCAAGTTGTCGCCACTGTTTGACTTTAATGATCGGCTGAGCCACGGCAAAAATGAGCCATAGGTTAAATAACAGGTCAAAACTTGCTGCCACCAACATTTGGCCGGGGGCGATGAGCATTACGCTGCGGGCAATGGCCCAGCAGGCGGCGAGACCAAGTAGCGGGCGGCCATGCAGGGTTTGTATGCCGGTCCAGTTTTTAACTGCCGTCAGCAGGAAGCCGGCAATCACGGCAAAAGCAAAGCCATATAGCATTTCATGCGCATGCCACTGCGAGGGCGAAATGGTGGGGAGTGCCTGTGGGGATAGTGGCGGCCAAAGTTGAAAATAGCCTGTCATCCAGGCCGTCATTGATAATACGGCGAAGCCTGCGGCCAGGAGGAAGAATGGTCTGAAACCCAGGTTCCATAACGCAAATCCCTGCACGGGCAGTTTGCGGCTGGGCGGGGAGATTTGTATCAGTGGCTGCATAAAAGATGCTCCTTGAGGTCTATGGCTATCAGCATAACCAATTAAAGTTGCATTGTAAATGAAACATATGTTAGAATACACAACATGCAATTAAACAAATTTACCGATATTGGTTTGCGCGTCTTGATGTATTTGTCGCAGTCGCGCTTTGACCAGCAAGTGACCATAGACGAGATTACCACCACGTTTGACCTGCCGCGTAACCATTTGATTAAAGTGATTACGCGCCTGAACAAGCTGGGCTGGATTAAGGCAACGCGTGGCCGCAATGGCGGTCTGGAGCTGAATCAAGAGTCGCTGCAACTGCGCATAGGCGATATTTTGCGCGAGCTGGAAAATACAACCGAGCTCATTAACTGTGAGAAGCCGGTGTGCCGATTTCATGGTGGGTGCCTGTTAAAAGACGCTTTGCAAAGCGGGTTGGAATCTTTTTATGCGCACATGAACCAGCACCGGCTGTTCGATATTGTGAATAACAACACCAGGGAAAAAATTATTTCCATGCACAAAACCCACGCGGCATAGGTGGGGAGCGGCCTGTTAATGCGGGCCAATTTTTTACATTAAATGTTTCATTTTAAATGCTAGTTAAAAGGAGTTTTTATGTTATCCAGTGCTGCTCGTCCGTATATCCAAGCCAGCGTGCCTGTGTTGCAGTCGTATGGTTTGGCGATCACCACCACGTTTTATAGCAATATGTTTCAAGCGCATCCTGAGTTGAAAAACCTGTTCAATATGGGCAACCAGGCCAATGGCAGCCAGCAACAATCGCTGGCCGCGGCAGTGTTCGCGTATGCCGCCAACATTGATAATGCGTCGGCGCTGCAACCGGTGATTGACCGTATTGTGCATAAACATGCTGCGGTGGGGATCAAGCCAGCGCATTACCCGATTGTGGGGCGCCATTTGCTAGGGGCCATTGCTGAAGTGCTGGGCGAAGCAGCCACGCCACCGCTTATTGCGGCCTGGGATGAAGCCTATTGGTTGCTGGCGGGTGAGTTTATTGCTGCAGAAGCCCGCTTATACCAAAGCACTGGTTATGCCGCAGACCAATGGATAGATGCGCGCATCACTGAGGTGACGCCCGCCGCAGACGGTATCTTGTCTATTGTGCTGGCGGCGGAAGATCAGGCGTTGCCTGCTTTCAAGGCCGGGCAATATATCAGTGTTGCTGTTACCCTGGCCGATGGTGCACGTCAGATCAGGCAATATAGCCTGTCAGATGCCGAACAAAAAGACACTTACCGCATCAGCGTGAAGCGCGAAGCTGGCGATACGCAGGCACCGCAGGGCACGGTGTCTAACTGGTTGCATCAATACGCCAAGGTCGGCGGGCAGTTGCTTATCAGCCATCCTTATGGCGAGTTCACGCCTGACCTGCAAGCCAGCACGCCACTGGTGCTGATCTCGGCGGGCGTGGGTGTCACGCCGATGTTGTCCATGCTGAAAACATTGCAGCAAGCGCAGGCTAAGCGTGATGTGTGGTTTTTGCATGCAGCCCGTACTATGCAGCATGTGCCGCATCTGGATGAATTGATGGCAAGCGCCGAGCAATTGCCGTCACTGAATCTGGCTTTGTATATTGAAGATAAACCCGGCTTTGCGACAGAGCGCCTGGTGCGTGAGGGTCGCATGCGTGTGAACGAGTGGCCATTCAACGCGGCCCTGAATGCGCAATATTACCTGTGTGGCCCGCTGCCATTCATGGTCGAGCAGTGGCAGGCATTGCTGGCCATGGGCGTCCCGCCGCAGCATATCCACCGTGAAGTATTTGGGCCGGAAAGTTTAAATCAGGCAGCTTAGTTGCATGGGCAAACGCAGCAGTATTTGCAAACTGGCGTTAGAATGGCACTCTTTAGAACAGCGCAGGAAAGGAAGCTGGCATGCAAAAACAACTCAAATGGGGCATTCTCGGGGCTGCGCGGGTCAATGAGCGGCTGCTGCCGGCCATTGTGGAGGCCAGTAACTCACAATTAGTAGCGATTGCCAGCCGCCGTGCAGGCGCTGCCAGGGCGACGCTGGACAAATACGCGCCCAACCTTGGTGGAGTCACCTGTTATGACGACATGGATAGCCTGCTGGCCGATAGCGAAGTGGAAGCCGTGTATTGCCCGATGGCCAACGAAGAGCACGCAGAGTGGGCGCTGAAAGCGATTGCGGCTGGCAAACATGTGCTGATCGAAAAACCGATGACCACGCGCCTGGCCGATATAGATACCATAGAATCCGCCGCTAAAGCCAAGGGCGTGACCGTGATGGAAGGCTTTATGTACCGCTTTCATCCGCAGCATGCCAAAGTGGCCGAGTTAATTGCCTCTGGCCTGATTGGTGATGTGTTGTCCTGCCGTGCCAGTTTCTCTTTCCTCATGGCGCCTGCGCGCATGTACCGTATCAACCGTGATATGGCTAATGGCGGCGGCGCTATGTGGGATATCGGCCCTTATGCGATTCACGCTTTGCGCTGGTGTTTTCAGCAAAATGGTGTGCCAGCCGAACCGCAGCACGTGGTTGCTTATGGCAAATTAAACGAACACGGCGCCGATGTGGTGGCCAGTGGTGTGCTCGATTTTGGGCCAGACGCACAAGGTCGCGCTCGTTTCGGCAATTTTGACGTGAGCTTTGAACGCGGCCGTAAAGCCGAGTATGAAATCATCGGTGATAAAGGCTGGATCAAATGCCACAATATGTGGGCTTATCCAGGCGATGACCCGGTCATTAGCTGGGAGGCGGGCGGCAAGTCGGAGACCCTTGTGTTACCCAAAGCTAATCACTTCAATTTAGAGATTGAGCACTTTGCTGACTGTGTACGTTACGGCAAAGCCCCGTTGCTGACTTTTGATGACGCGCGTGGCAATTGCAAAGCGATTGAAGCGGTGATTACAGCGTTGAAGCGATAAGCAGTTTTGCGTAATAAAAAAAGGATGCCTGGGCATCCTTTTCTTGCTGAGATCAATGTGCGAGCGGGATAAAGTGCAAGGCGCCCGGAACGCAGAAACCGGAGTGTACATTAGTACATGAGGATTTCGAGTACCGCGTAACGCCGCAATTTGCCTGCGTAGCCATTGATGATTAAATCTTACCGTCCAGGCCCATCTGATAATACTTATGCACAATCTTCTCCTGGTTTTCCAATAACCAGTCTATGCTAGGCTCATTGCACAGCGCTTTTTGAATCGCCTTGAACGTGGCTTCGCGGTGGATATCAAACAGCGCTTTATGGTCGATTTTCTCTTGTTCCAAAATCGCCGGGCTCAGCCACACTGAGACAATAATGCCCAGGTCGTTGGCTTTCTCTTTCGGGATATCGCCGCTACGCACCGCATCCAGCACGCCATTGGCAATCGCGCCTTGCACGGTGCCCATCAATATATTGGTATAACGCGGGTCTTTCACCGTCACCTTGCTCACCATCAGTGTCGCCGGGCGCACCATGATGTCGGTGTTCATAATCGCCAGCACGCGGGTATGGCCTTTCACCTGGTCACCCAGTAAGTTGGCAAATGCGGTGCCCATAGGGCCGTTCATTTCGCCAATCGCCACTTCCGGCTCGGCGGCTGTTCCTGGTGGGCCGCCAGCAACTAGGGCTTCACCCACGCGCATGATAATTCGTTCGTCAGACATCATTACTTCCTTTGCTATCAATGTTTTTACATGGTAGGGGAAACCCTGGCTGAAAGCTACCCTTGCCGGTAGCAGAATACCCTTTTTCATAGGTCAGCCATAGCAAAACCATCATGAGAAAAAGGTGATTAAGGCTTGAAGTAAAACGGGTTCTAGTGAATAATCTAGCCTTTCCGTAAAAGGCGGGTTTTCTGGCCTTTTTAAAGAATTCAATCAAGGTTTTGCAGCTTTTTGTGTAAGACCGCTCACTTTCACTCTAGGGAGAAAACAATGGCAACTCGTGTCGACTTGTGCAACGCCATCCGTGCTCTGAGCATGGACGCTGTACAAAAAGCAAATTCCGGTCACCCAGGCGCACCTATGGGCATGGCTGAAATTGCTGAAGTGGTATGGAACCACAATCTGAGCCACAACCCAACTAACCCACAATGGGCTAACCGTGACCGCTTCGTGTTGTCTAACGGCCACGGCTCTATGCTGATTTACTCCTTGCTGCACCTGACAGGTTACGATGTGTCTATCGACGACATCAAAACTTTCCGTCAACTGCACTCCAAGTGTGCTGGTCACCCAGAGTTCAGCTACGCACCAGGCGTTGAAACGACTACTGGTCCATTGGGTCAGGGTATCGCTAACGGCGTTGGTTTCGCCATGGCTGAAAAATTGCTGGCTGACCAGTTCAACAAGCCAGGCCACGACATCGTTGACCACTACACATACGTGTTCCTGGGCGACGGTTGTATGATGGAAGGCGTTTCTCACGAAGCTTGTGCTTTGGCTGGTACATGGGGCCTGGGCAAACTGGTTGCTTTCTGGGATGACAACGGTATTTCTATCGACGGCCACATCGAAGGCTGGTACACAGACGACACAGCAGGCCGCTTCAAAGCATACGGCTGGCACGTTGTTTCAGTAGATGGTCACGACCAGGCTGCGATTCAAAAAGCGGTTGACGAAGCTAAATCAGTGACAGACAAACCATCACTGATCTGCTGCAAAACCATCATTGGTAAAGGTTCACCAAACAAATCCGGTTCACACGACTGTCACGGTTCCGCATTGGGCGACGCAGAAGTTGCTGCAACCCGTGCTGAAATCGGTTGGGCACACGAGCCATTCGTGATTCCTGCTGACGTATACGCTGGCTGGGACCAAAAAGCTAAAGGTGCTGCACGTGAGTCTGCATGGAACGACAAGTTCGCTGCTTACGAAAAAGCATTCCCAGCAGAAGCTGCAGAATTCAAACGCCGTATGGCTAACGAATTGCCAGCTAACTGGAAAGCATTGACTGACGCAATCATTGCTGAAACTAACGAAAAAGCTGAGAAATTGGCTACTCGTCAAGCTTCACAAAAAGCCATTACTGCTTTGGCGCCAATCTTGCCAGAATTTTTGGGCGGTTCAGCTGACTTGACAGGTTCAAACCTGACAGCAGCAAAAGAGTTCAAACATGTGAGCGGTAAAGAGCCAGGCAACTACATCTCTTACGGTGTACGTGAGTTCGGTATGGCTGCGATCATGAACGGTATGGCATTGCACGGTGGCTTGTTGCCATACGGCGGTACTTTCCACATGTTCTCTGACTACATGAAAAACGGTATGCGTATGTCTGCGTTGATGCATCAACGTGTGGTTTACGTGCTGACCCATGACTCTATCGGTCAAGGTGAAGATGGTCCTACCCACCAACCAGTTGAGAACACATCAGGCTTGCGTCTGATTCCTCGTATGGATGTATGGCGTCCAGCTGACTCTACAGAAACAACCGTTGCATGGGTTGCTGCAGTAGAGCGTACAGAAGGCCCAACCAGCTTGGTATTGAGCCGTCAAGCTGTGCCAGGCATCAAGCACGACACTAAAGACTTCGACCTGATCCGCAAGGGTGGTTATGTATTCTCTGACGTGGCTGGTGCACAAGTGATCATTATCGCTAACGGTTCTGAGTTGGATCTGGCGATTCAAGCTGCTGCTGAATTGAACGCTGCAGGTACTAAAGTGCGCGTGGTTTCAATGCCATCCACCAACGTATTTGATCGTCAAGACAAAGCTTACAAAGACAGCGTATTGACTCCAGGCGTTAAACGCGTGGCTGTTGAAGCTGCTCACCCAGACTTCTGGCGTAAGTATGTCGGTCTGGAAGGTGCAGTTGTTGGTATCGATACCTTCGGCGAATCCGCACCAGGCGGTGTACTGTTGAAACACTTCGGTTTCACAGTTGAAAACGTAGTCGCTACTGTTAAATCTGTTCTGTAATTAAACAGATTCGCAGTTTAAAAAACCGCTTCCTAGTGAAGCGGTTTTTTTATGTGTAATGATGGATAAAATATCTCAATCAACGCGCTATCAACCTATATGCCACACGTTTAGTGTTACCCTGACTACCTCTCTTATTCGTTAGCCTTATGAAAACCCCGCAAAGATTAGAGCCCCTCATTGAAGACGGCATTATTGATGATGTTATCCGCCAGTTAATGAGCGGCAAAGAAGCAACCGTATACGTTGTACGCTGTGGCGATGAAACGCGCTGCGCCAAGGTTTACAAAGAGGCCAACAAACGTAGCTTCCGCCAAAGTGTCGATTACACTGAGGGCCGAAAAGTCAAAAGCAGCCGCCAGGCGCGCGCCATGGCCAAAGGGTCTAAATACGGCAAACAGGCACAAGAAGAAGCCTGGCAAAGTGCAGAAGTCGATGCGCTATATCGGCTAGCCGCCGCTGGTGTCAGCGTGCCAACCCCATATCAATTCTACGAAGGTGTGTTGATTATGGATCTAGTGGCCGACGCCGAAGGTAACGCCGCGCCAAGGTTAAACGACGTTGTGTTCACTGCAGAAGAAGCCCGCCAGCATCATCAAACCCTACTCAAAGAAGTTGTGCGCATGCTGTGTTCCGGTATCGTGCACGGCGACCTTTCCGAGTTCAATATATTGCTCAGTGAAAATGGCCCGGTGATTATCGACCTACCGCAAGCGGTAGATGCCGCAGGCAACAACCACGCCATGAGCATGCTAGAACGCGATGTCCGCAACCTCGCCGATTTCTTCGGTCAATTTGCGCCTGAGCTACTCAATACAGAGTATGGCAAAGAGATTTGGGCACTTTATGCGCATGGCGAACTTAGCCTTGAAACGGCGCTCACCGGCAAATTTAAACAAGATAACAAACCTATAGATTTAAAAGGCGTGGTACGCGTCATTGACGCCGTGCGCGATGATGAAGCCAAGCGCCAAATGCGATTGGCAGAAGCAAAAGCAACGCTGCCCAAGCCCAAACGATTTTAAAACACGTGTTTCTATTCGCCGAGCAGATTGTTGTAAAAGGAACCGCTCACTTGTAAGTCGGATTTTTAGGTTAGAAGTTTTCAATCAATTTGATCAAAATTGATGAATCACAAGGTGATTCAATAATAACCCTGTAAAATATAAGGCTTTATTATTTGCCCTACGAAAGTCCGCATGTCTACATTACCAGCCTGCCCACAATGCCAATCCGAATACACCTACGAAGATGGTGACAACTACGTCTGCCCGGAATGCGCCCACGAGTGGAGCAAGGTAGCAGCCGCAGATTCTGACGAAGTGAAAGTCGTACGTGATGCCAACGGCAACGTGCTGCAAGATGGCGACACCATCACCGTGATCAAAGACCTAAAAGTAAAAGGCTCTTCGTCAGTGGTTAAGGTGGGTACTAAAGTGAAAAACATCCGCCTGGTCGATGGCGATCACGATATCGATTGCAAAATTGATGGCTTTGGTGCGATGAAGTTGAAGTCGGAGTTTGTAAAAAAGGCTTATTAGCCATTTATCATTTTCAATGAGAGGCGCCGATTCTCGGAGAGGTAGTTTTAGGGATGGATATTAAGTTGGTAGTGGAAGCCCCTAAATCCTTTGTCGCTGTCAGAACCATTATATTTTTCTAAGGCAAGCGCTGTTTTTATAAGAACAGCTCTTGTTAAATGTGATGCTTGATGACGTTTCTCTGAAAACGATTCCAATCTGTCGTAGTAGGTGCCATGTAGTATTTTTGAGCGGCCTTCGTCATATATTTCTTTAATCAAAGTTCGTAAAGTTGTTTTGCTTGCTGCTATTACAATTACGTCTTCATTGATATTTAAAAAATGCGTAATCATTTTCGTAATTCCAATAAACTTCCCGCCACCAGATAACACATCTAAGCATGTAGCTATTTTTGCTAAAGCTACAGAGTCATTTAGTTCGCGGCAGCCCTCAGCAAACCAATCTAATGCCGTTGCCCATCTTGTACATAATTTAGGAAGTTTATGCATTTCGGAGCTATTAATTCCATTCAAGATAAATCCAATTGCTCTTTTTAGATCTGCTCTCTCACTCAGAATACTTTTTGCCAAATCGTCTGGTAAAGATGACATGCGTCTTGTGAGAGAGAAGCCTGGGCGCCATAGATATGAGTCTGTTTCTAAAAGGATGTACTCCTTTAATGGTATGGTCCGTTCTCCCAAAAGCACCTGTTTATGGAACAAGTCTAAATGACCGAGAATTAGAGAAAGTGAGTCAAGAGCGCATTTGGCAATTATGCGAGCAAACTTTCGTGAGAAATCCATTTCAAAGTCTTTTACTTTTACCGAAAGTAGCGCAGGACATTCATGAATCGTGTCATAGATCAGAGAGGCAATTCCGCTTATTTCTGGATTATCTAAAGTACTTGCGAGTCCTGTATTCAAGAGTTCCTTCCAGCGATAATTAGATTCTCCAAGATTAAGGTAACTTTCTTTTAAGTCACTATGAAAGTCTACTCTTTCAATCCATAAGGCTCGTGACATAAGTTGCACAGGCCCTATATCTATTGGCTCAGAGGATTCAATACCTGTAGTCCATGCAGGAAAGTAGTGCGTAAACTCTTCGACTTCTTGGTTTAATGTTTCTTCAATTTGTGCCTTGAGATTTTTGATTGCATCTTTGTCATTTGAAATGGCAGATTTAGTAAGTGTGCCTTCAGAAAACATGTTAGCAATAACTCTCCGAACGATTCTATGAAAGTTATTTAATTCAATTTTAGGAAGTACTTGTGATCTGTTCGAGTGTATTAGTTTTGATACTTCTCGTAATATTGATTTTGCTTCTTGCGCAAAAAGAATTTGTTGACCATTCTTATCAGTGGCAATGTCTGGAATTGAATTCTCATCGGACCATGAGAAATTAGGCGAGTGAATTCTCTCTAATTCAGCTACTAAATCTATCAATACATTTTTAAGCATTTATCATCACCTTAAAATTCTTTGAGACTAGATGTGTTTAATATGTTGACATAAAACGCTGTTGCACTAAGAACCATTTAGCATTAAGACTACAAACCTTTGCCTTGATCTGACGAGCGCCTAAAATTGAGTTTTAACGAATTTCCCCTTTTCCTACACGGTTTTCAGCAACTGTCTGATACCACTATCTTTCTCATAAACTATGATTTAAATGCTAAAAATTTAAATTAATGAGGAGGCTGTATGTCATCGTTCGTTCTGTATCTTATCGGGTTCGCTATTCTGATTGGCGGGATTGCATGGGCGCTGGTAGAGGCGGGTGTGCCGCATTTGTATATCGTGATTGCGTCTGTGATTCTCACAGGTATCGGCATATTAAAGGCTGTGTCACATACGAGGACTAAGGATATTTCCCGGAACTAAGGTGATTCATAGGTTTCAATCTAGTGTTACTGTCGCCTGAAGTGAATGCAATGAACAATTTAGATAAAACAGATTTAACGCTGGATGGGCTGGATATTGTTGGTTTATATCTCGAAGATGTCTTTTCGGTATGGGAGCATTTCGACAAAAATGCTAACAAGTACTTTACCGTTTTCATGATCAATAACTCTCGCATCACTGTACCAGCGACTGAAGCCAATGTGGCGTTGCTTTATAAGGGTGGTCATCCAGTGTCTGAGTTTGTCGTGAATGACGGCATGGTGGATGAGTTTGAAATTGCAAAATAGCATGCTGCGCATAGCTTAAGTTGGCAGTTGATGCGACTGATTAAGGATATATCGCAACATTTGCAGATTAATGAATTAAACCAATTCGCCCGGGCTAACTCTCAAATATAATTGCTCTTATTTCTATTATTGCAGGTTATCCCATGCGCACCGAAAACGCTGTTGCACCAAAAACCATTTATCTCAAGGACTACACGCCCGCGCCTTATCTGGCCGAGCAGGTGAATTTGAGTTTTAACCTGTTGCCGGGCAAGACCATAGTTACGTCCGAAGTGAAGTACGTGAAAAACTCGGCGGGGATTTCAAATGACTTGGTGCTAGATGGTGAAGATCAAACAATCATCTCGGTATCCGTCAATGGCCAGCCTTTTGATGGTTATACGGTGGCAGATGGGCAACTGACGATTGCGAATGCGCCGGATGCATTTACTTTAAGCATCGTCAGCGAGATTGACCCGGCAGCGAATACTGCGCTGGAAGGCTTGTATCAATCGCAAGGCTCTTATTGCACGCAGTGTGAGGCTGAGGGTTTTCGGCGCATTACGTATTATCAGGACAGACCCGATGTGTTGAGCATTTTTACCGTGCGCGTTGAGGCGGATGCCAAGGCGTATCCGGTATTGTTGTCTAACGGTAATTTGCAGGATGCTGGCAGTTTGCCGGATGGCCGCCATTACACGGTCTGGCATGATCCTTTCCCAAAACCATGTTATCTGTTTGCGCTGGTGGCGGGCGATTTGGTACGCGTGGCGGATACGTTTACGACCCTATCTGGCCGTAAGGTGGATTTGCATATTTATGTGCGGGCGGGCGATGAAAAGCAGTGCGACCATGCGATGGAGTCACTGAAAAAATCCATGCGCTGGGATGAAGAGGTGTATGGCCGCGAGTATCAGCTCGACTTGTTCAATATTGTCGCGGTGAGCGATTTTAATATGGGTGCGATGGAAAACACTTCGCTCAATATTTTCAACACGGCGCTGGTGCTGGCACATCAGGAAACCGCGACCGACAGCGATTTCATGAGCGTGGAAGGCGTGATTGGTCACGAGTATTTCCACAACTGGACCGGTAACCGCGTGACGTGCCGTGACTGGTTCCAGCTGTCGCTCAAAGAGGGCTTTACCGTGTTCCGCGATCAGGAGTTTAGCGCAGATATGAACTCGCGCGCGGTGCAGCGTATCGATGATGTAAATGGCTTGCGTCGCTTGCAGTTTGCTGAAGATGGTAGCCCGCTGGCGCACTCTGTGCAGCCTGACCAGTTTATCGAGATCAGCAACTTTTACACCAAGACCATTTACGAAAAAGGCGCTGAGCTGATTCGCATGCAACATACTCTGCTTGGTGCTGAGACTTTCCGTAAAGCGACGGATTTGTATTTTGACCGCTATGACGGTCACGCCGTGACCTGCGATGATTTTGTGCAATGTATGGCCGATGCCTCTGGCCGCGATCTGACGCAATTCTTTAGATGGTATAAACAGGCGGGTACGCCAACGCTGCAAGTGAGCAGCCAGTATGACGCTGCACAACAAAGCTATACGCTGACTTTCAAGCAAGCACAGCCAGATACGCCGGGGCAGACTGACAAGCAACCTTTGCATATCCCGGTTGCGATTGGCTTGCTGGATGCAGCAGGCAAAGAGATTCTGCCTACCCGCGTGCTGGAAGTCACTGCACGTGAGCAAGTATTCACTTTTAATGAGGTTGGTGCAAAACCAGTGCCTTCTATCTTGCGTGGTTTCTCGGCCCCAGTGAAGCTGGAAACCGATTTAAGCGACGATGATTTGCGTTTGCTGCAAGTGCATGACATCGATGGTTTTAACAAATGGGAAGCGGGCCAGACGTTGGCGCTGCGCACCATTCAGCGCGTGATGGCGGATGCTCAAGCTGATATCAGCCAGTTTATTGCTGATGTGGGTGTGTTGATTGCGCAGGGCTTGAACGGGCAGGGTGATAAAGCCTTGCTGGCGCGTGCGCTCGCATTGCCGATGATAGGCGTGATTGGCCAGTATCTGCCTGTCATAGACCCGGCAGCGATTGATGCGGCACGTAGCAGCATCCTGACGCAGATTAAACGCGCGCATAAAGATGCCTTGGCGGCCTTATATGACGCGAACTGTAATACAGGCACATTCTCGGTCACGCCAGAGGCGATGGGCCGCCGTGCGCTGCAAAACGCGGTGCTGGAAATCCTCACTGTGACCAATGGCACTGGTTGTGCTGCACGTGCCAAAGCGCATTATGATGCGGCGGATAATATGACCGACAGGGTCGCCGCGCTGGCTTGCCTGGCCGATAGTACCCAGCCACAACGCGCAGAAGTGTTTGCTGATTTCTATCAGGCATTGGAAAACTATCCGCTGGTGGTCGATAAGTGGTTTTCGCTGCAAGCGCTGGCGAATCGTGATGCGATTTTTGATGACCTGGCCATGCTACGTAAACACCCGGATTTCAATATCAAAAATCCTAATCGCGTGCGGTCACTGTATACCGCGTTCGCAATTAATAACCCGGTCAAATTCCACGACCCAAGCGGCAAAGGCTATGCTTTCCTGCGTGATGCGATTATCGAGCTGAATACCATTAACCCGCAGATCGCCGCGCGTATGGTGACACCATTGCGTGAATGGAGGCGCTATACGCCTGCGTTACAAGCACAAATGAAAGCGGCGCTGGAAGCAGTGTTAGCCACGCCTAACCTGTCTGGCGACGTGTTCGAAGTGGTGAGCAAGAGCCTTAATGGCTAGGCGAGGCGGTAGCAGGGATTAACAAGGGAGGCGATGGCCTCCCTTTTATTTTGTCTGGTCAACACGCGTAGGTCGGAAAGGCTTTCTGTCTTGTTGTTAATATTGGTTATTGGAGTTAACTGGTGTTAGTATACGTAGTTTTAACGGATATTAACTTTGGTATGCGTCAATCAGCAAGGCAGCTACTCGCTTCTCTCATTTCTCAACAGTTAGCTCAGCCTGGTATTGGGTATTGTTCCAACGGCTTTATGAAGTCTAAGTCTTCATACAGTGCGCCATAGTTTTTCTTTCATTTTACCTTTGGGAAAAAGGAGTGAATAGCTAGGTGATGTGTCTTTAAGCCACTTATTAATCTTGAAGTATATTGAAGTAGACATTATGAAACCAAGTAAAAACTTAACAATAATCGGATTGCTGTTAATTGTAATTTCGAATCTGGGTCATACTGAAGAAGTAGCTATACAACCCTCTAGCCCAGTTGAGCCTGATGTGTCACAACCAGCAGCACTAGCGCCAGAAGCAACAAATGACATGTCAGTTGCAAAAGAGCGGATCGAGAAAATCAAAACAATATATAGTCGATATAGCACTGATGGCAGTGTTTTGAAAAATGAATTAGACGAAGTGCGGATTATCAAGCCTTCAAACACGGGTAAAGAAATTCTGAGGCAAGTTGGTTTAAACGCATTGCTGTTGCCTTTAGGTATAGGCACTTTTTCTGGTTTTGGAAAGAGTGATTTCCACGGAGATAAAATTGACCAAGGTACTTTACAAGATCGTACTAATTTAACAAATCCTATCGCTACTACGTATATTCAAGCACTGAGTAGTCAAGTGAGTGAATCCATTGCAAAAGACTCAGTCTTGAGCGCAAAGACTTTTAAGAAGCCGTTGATAGTTTCTAATGGGCTGACAAGGCTTATATACGAGAAACTGGAGGACTCATCAGAAAAGCCAGCACAATATAGGTTGTATACGGAGTTGATTGTCTACAAGCCTAACGAGAGTTGGTTTTTTGTTGGTGCACCTAAGCAAGTTAATTGTAGCCAAGTTTCGAAGCAGCTGTTGACACAGCCTCAATGGGCTTTAGGTGATTACATCTTGATAAAACAGGAGTTGGATAAGGTATTAACAGAATGTCAATTGAAAGTGATTGCTGAGTTAAGAGCCTTGCTTGAAGACTGATCTTAATTATCTAACCCTACGATGTATTTGTCTAGTTGACTTGCATCATTTATGCGCATATATTGTGCGCATAAATGATGATGGGATGTAGTAATGTTATTTAATCCGCAAGCACCCAAGCGTGCAACTAATCTTAGCGTGAATAGCGATTTGCTGCGTCAGGCGCGTGAGCTTGATATCAATCTTTCTGCGGCGTTTGAGGAAGCGCTTTCGTCATTGGTGGTTGCCAGGCAACAACAAGTCTGGCTGGAACAAAACAAACATGCCATTGACGTATACAACCAGCAGGTTGAGGAGAATGGCGTCTTTGGTGACTCTTTGAGAGCGTTCTAATGGCACAGTTTAGTGTATATGCTAATCAGAATGCTGCGACGCGGTCTCAATTCCCTTATTTATTAAATGTGCAGAATGATTTACTAGACGCTTTGCAAACCCGTGTTGTTGTGCCATTGGCCGAGGCTACTAAGGTTGGCTATCATGCCATGAGTAGATTGACGCCGGTGTTGGTCGTGCAGGGTGGTCAGTATCTGATGATGACGCCTCAGTTGGCTGGTATCGCTAAACGTGAACTGGGCGAAGAAATAGAAAGCCTCGCTGATGCGAGGCTTGAGATTATTGCAGCAATGGATTTTCTGTTGAGTGGTGTTTAAGCTTTCATAAGTTTAACGACCCATCGCTTCGCCCAGCCGGATGGGTTTGCCTGCATGCCAGCTACTATTAAATGCGAGTACGTCTTTTTCAAACAGCATCACCACCGTAGAGCCCAGCAGGAAGCGGCCCATTTCTTCGCCTTGTTTTAAAGTGATATTGCGGTCGGTGTAATCCCATTCCATCACTTTGCCGGGGCGTGGCGGGTTGATGATGCGGTCTTTGGCATCGTGCCAGACGGTGGCCATGCTGCCTACAATCGTTGCACCGACCAGTACTAATACAAATTTGCCATGCTGGGTTGATTCAAACGTGCACACCACGCGTTCATTGCGCGCAAACAGGCCAGGTACGTTGGCGGCGGTTAGTGGATTCACTGAGAATAAATCGCCGGGCACGTAGGTCATGTGCAACAGCTTGCCATCGCAGGGCATATGAATGCGGTGATAGTCTTTGGGGCTTAAGTACAGGCAGGCAAAAGCGCCGCTGTTGAAATTGGCAGCCAGTGTGGCATCGCCGCCGACCAGTGTTTGCGCGGTGTAGTGATGGCCTTTGGCCTGGAAAATCTGGCCGTTTTCGATATTGCCGAACTGGCTGATGGCGCCGTCGACTGGGCAGGCAAAAGCATTATTCGCCAGTGGTCTGGCACCTGGTTTGAGCGGTCGGGTGAAGAACAGGTTAAATGTCGCGTAGCTGTCAATATCGCCGTTGAGCGCTTCTTCCATATTGACGTGGTATTTGTTTACAAACCAGCCGATAAACGCCGTGGTCAGGCGGCCTGCTTGCCAGTGCGCCAGCTTGCCTGCGGCGGCCGTCAGTAATTGTTTGGGGGCGATGTATTGCAGCAGAATGGCGAGTTTCACTTCTATCCCTTTTTAAGCAGTTCCAGTTTGGTGCAGGAACTTGTTTTTATCATGTATTTGTTCGTGATTTTACAAATAAAAAAGCACAGGCGATACATCAGCCTGTGCTTTTTACCTAAGGTTGGATTAATTAGGCATCAACCAAACGTTAGGTACTGATTTAGTATCTAAAATTAGTTTTTAGATTGATCAACCAGTTTGTTTTTTGCAATCCAAGGCATCATGGCGCGCAGTTTGTTACCGACTTGCTCGATTGGGTGAGCAGCGTTCAAACGACGACGTGCAGTCATTTCTGGGTAGTTAGTACGGCCTTCCAGGATGAACTGTTTAGCGTAGTTGCCGTTCTGGATGTTAGTCAGGCACTGACGCATTGCCTCTTTAGATTGGCTGTTGATCACTTGTGGGCCAGTCACGTACTCACCGTACTCCGCGTTGTTGGAGATAGAGTAGTTCATGTTGGCGATACCGCCTTCGTACATCAGGTCAACGATCAGTTTCAGTTCGTGCAGGCACTCGAAGTAGGCCATTTCTGGCGCGTAACCAGCTTCAACCAGTGTTTCGAAGCCGGCTTTAACCAGCTCAACCGCACCACCACACAGTACTGCTTGTTCGCCGAACAAGTCAGTTTCTGTTTCTTCGCGGAAGTCAGTCTCGATCACGCCACCTTTGGTGCCGCCGTTAGCTGCTGCGTATGACAAAGCGATGTCTTTGGCTTTGCCGGAAGTGTTCTGGTAAACAGCGATCAATGAAGGAACGCCGCCGCCTTTGAGGTATTCAGAGCGCACAGTGTGGCCTGGGCCTTTAGGGGCGATCATGATCACGTCCAGATCAGCGCGTGGCACGATTTGGTTGTAGTGAATGTTGAAGCCGTGGGCAAATGCCAACGCTGCACCTTTTTTCAGGTTAGGCGCGATTTCGGCGTGGAAGATTTCTGCCATAGTTTCGTCTGGCAGCAATACCATCACAACGTCAGCTTCTTTCACTGCTGCTGCGATTTCTAAAGTAGTGTGGCCAGCGCCTTCAGCTTTAGCCCATGAGCCGCCGCCTTTACGCAAACCGATGGTGACGTTCACGCCGCTGTCGCGCAGGTTGGCTGCGTGTGCGTGGCCTTGTGAACCGTAGCCCACGATAGTCACTTTTTTGCCTTTAATGATGCTTAAGTCGGCGTCTTTGTCGTAATAAACGTTCATGTCTGCTTTTGCCTTTCAATACAAATGCTTAGATGTATAGTAAAAATGAGGTAATAGTATAAAAATACTGTCGATTAAACTTTAAGGATGCGGTCGCCACGACCAATGCCGGACGCGCCGGTACGCACGGTTTCCAGAATCGCGCTGCGGTCTATGGCTTCAATAAACGCATCCAGTTTGCTGCAAGAGCCGGTAAGCTCAATGGTGTAGCTATTGTCGGCCACATCGATAATACGGCCGCGGAAAATGTCGCACATACGCTTCATTTCGTCTTTATGGACGCCGGTGGCTTTGACCTTGACCAGCATCAGTTCGCGCTCAATGTGCTTGCCATCGTTGAGGTCCAGCACTTTGACCACGTCAATCAACTTGTTGAGTTGCTTGATAATTTGTTCAATCACATCATCGGAGCCTGTCGTCACAATGGTCATGCGTGACAGGGTAGGGTCTTCGGTGACCGCGACCGTGAGTGATTCAATGTTGTAACCGCGTGCGGAAAACAGGCCTGCCACGCGTGACAGGGCGCCTGCTTCGTTTTCCATCAGCAGTGAAATAATATGACGCATTATTCTTCCCCCTTCAGACGGCTGGCGGTGCGTGGGCTCAATACCATTTCGGACAAGCCCTTGCCGTTCTCAACCATCGGGAAGACGTTTTCAGTTTGGTCAGTTAAAAAGTTCATAAATACAAACTTATCTTTTTTATCAAACGCTTCTTTGAGCGCGCCTTCTACATCGGCCGGATTGGTAATCTGCATGCCAACGTGACCATAAGACTCGGCCAGTTTGACGAAGTCAGGCAGGCTATCCATGTAAGACTCGGAGTAGCGGTTCTCGTAGAAGAACTCTTGCCACTGGCGCACCATACCCAGGTAACGGTTGTTGAGCAGAATCACCTTGATCGGCAAGCCGTATTGCGCACAGGTCGACAGTTCCTGGATGTTCATCTGGATGCTGCCTTCACCGGTGATACAGGCTACTTGCGCATTTTTATCCGCAAACTGACAGCCCATGGCGTATGGCAAGCCCACGCCCATGGTGCCCAGGCCGCCAGAGTTGATCCAGCGACGTGGTTTGTCGAATTTGTAGTATTGCGCAGCCCACATCTGGTGCTGGCCAACGTCAGAAGTCACATAGGCTTCGCCTTTGGTCACTTCCCACAGTTTTTGCACCACGTATTGCGGCTTGATCACGGTATCTGAATAGGCGTAATCCAGCGATTGCACGCCGCGCCATTCGTTGATCTGTGTCCACCAGTCAGCAGTGTCCGTGGTCTGGTTTTCTTCCTGCGCCAGAATCTCATTCATGTCGGACAATACGGATTGCACGTCACCAACAATAGGCACGTCAACCTTAACGCGCTTGGAAATGCTCGATGGGTCAACGTCAATATGAATGATGGTGCGTTTCTGGCTGGTGAAGTGTTTCGGGTTGCCGATCACACGGTCATCAAAACGCGCACCAACTGCCAGCAGCACATCACAGTGTTGCATGGACATATTGGCTTCGTAGGTGCCGTGCATGCCGAGCATGCCGACAAACTGTCTGTCAGTGGCTGGGTAGCCGCCCAAACCCATCAAGGTGTTGGTGACCGGGAAGTTGAGCGCTCTGGCCAACTTGACCAGCTCGGCTGCACCGTTACCCAATACCAGGCCGCCGCCGGTGTAAATCATCGGACGTTTGGCAGCCAGCAGTAATTTCACTGCTTTCTTGATCTGGCCGCTATGGCCTTTCAAGATCGGGTTGTAAGAACGCATCTCTACCGTTTTAGGGTAGATAAAGTCAGCCACGTGCGCCGTGATATCTTTAGGGATATCCACGACCACCGGGCCTGGACGGCCAGTTTTGGCGATGTAAAACGCCTTTTTGATGGTTGGCGCGATATCTTTAACGTGTTTGACCAAGAAGTTGTGTTTTACACAGGGGCGTGTGGCGCCCACCATGTCGACTTCCTGGAAAGCATCCATGCCGATGGCTGGTACGGGCACCTGGCCACTGATTACCACCAGTGGAATCGAATCCATGTAAGCCGTGGCAATGCCGGTGACGGCATTGGTGGCACCAGGGCCGCTGGTGACCAGCGCGACGCCGACATCGCCGGTTGCACGTGAATAAGCGTCAGCCGCATGCACGGCCGCCTGTTCGTGGCGCACCAGAATGTGCTTGAAGCCATTCTGTTTATAGAGTGCGTCGTAAATGTGCAAGACCGCGCCCCCTGGATAGCCAAAGACGAATTTGACTTTCTCTTCATTCAGGCAGGAGACAACGATGTCCGCACCTGTCATGGATTTGGCGTGAGTGTCTGTCGCAGATTGGGCTGAAGCGTCCATAAAACCTTGATTTTTCGGCTAATAAATGTTGAACCCTATACATTAGCTTGCTTTACTAATTTGGTCAAGATTGTCGATCAATCGAGGAGGCGATATCACTGAAATGTTGGGTGTGTGCCTAATTGTGCAGGTTGGTTTTGTCGTAGATTGCAAACAATGGTTGACATCATAAATGAGAAACATTATCATTTGCATAAACGATTAAATGAAAGTCATTGCCATGCAAGTGGATTACGCAGCGTCAGCCAGTCATTTGTTTGATCCGGATTTGCCGACGGCGAGTGCGGTGCTGGTCTCGCTTAGTTGTGTTGCCACGCGTTACGCAGTCAATCCTTCTGAGGATTTGGCTTTATTGGGGTGTAGTTTGGCGCAGACGCTGACGGCACCTGAGTATGCGGAAAGTGGTTTGATTGAATCCGCGGCCAAGCAGTTGTTGCAGGATTGGCAAGCGTTGTTGCATGCGCATCAGGAGTTTGCGTTGCAGCAGGCGGTGACTGATTTTATAGAGCAGTCGGCGACGTTGCAATAGCAGGCTGCTGGCGGCAAATTTTAAAGAATAGTCATAAAGATAAAACGAGAAAGGCGATAGATTCATGGCAAGAACCACAGGACCCAGACTGAAGATTATGCGTGCATTAGGCGTTGAACTGCCGGGATTGTCACGTAAGTCGATTGAAAATCGTCCTAATCCACCAGGTCAGCATGGGCAGCAGGCGTCTCGCCGCCGTCGTTCTGACTTCGCAGTCAAGCTGGTCGAAAAACAGAAGATCCGTTTTAACTATGGTGTGAGCGAAAAGCAAATGCGCCGCCTGATCTTGGAAGCGCGTAAAGGCAGCGAGCCAACGGGTGAAAAGTTGATGTCTTTGCTGGAGCGCCGTCTGGATAACGTCGTGTTCCGCGCTGGTTTTGCGCCTACAGGCATTGCTGCGCGTCAATTGGTGAACCATGGTCATGTGTTGCTCAACGGTAAATTCGCCAACATTGCCTCTATTCGCTTGCAGGTGGGGGATGTGGTGACGGTGAAGGAAAAGAGCCGCAAGATCCCTATGGTGGTCGATGCTATGGCAACGCCTAGCCTGACAGTGCCTGAGTGGTTGTCTGTAGAAGCAAACTCTGCGACCGCAAAAATTGGACATTTGCCTTCTATTGAGGATGTGCCGTTTCCGGTTGATGTGCAGCAGGTGGTTGAGTATTACTCAAACCGCGTTTAATTTTTCACTGGCCAGGCTCTGATCAGGTTTGGCCAGTAAAGCATTTGAGCAGTGCTCCTAACCCCAACATGTCATTGCTCAAATTCGGCGTGATGTTATGCGCCAACCTATCCCTGGTAAGGGTGTTCCTTGAAATCCTATGCCGCGATGCTTCTGCATATAAGTCGGCCTTTTTTTAGACTGGATGTTAAAGCATGACCAACCGCTTGCAATCCTCATTAGGTAAAGCGCAAAATGCGGCCAGTGTTTCCTCGCGCCGCATGCCGACGATTGAGGCAAGTCAATTGCTGGGCGATGCCGGCGTATTGGCGATTGTGCATGGTGGTGATACTTATCAGTTGACCCGTACCAAGCAAAATAAATTACTGTTGACCAAGTGTCATGCGATGAATGCATCCGTATTGGTGCAACAAGATTTGGTGCAACAAGATTAATTGAGGTTTTTTGCGTGAAATGTAACTGTAATACTGGCAACCTAGCGTTGCCTTTTGTGGTTTTACCGGAGGAGTATGCAAATGGTGCAACGTGAGTCTTTGCAAGGGTTGTCATTAAAGCCCGCGCGTGCGTCAGCGCCTGAGCTGCCTGAATTAAGCCTGCATCGTCGCCAACTGGGTGAGCTGGCCGGAATTTTTCGCTGGTCTGTGCTGGCCACCGAGGATTGGCTGCAACGCGATAAGCGCCAGGACTGGCACGGCCTGGGCATGTTGCTGGTGGTTGCCTTGCATGCGGTAGTCGTTGCCTGGCTAGTGCTGCATCAGGAGCCGGTGATTGAGTTGCCGAAGCCTGAGCCAATGACGGTTTCGCTCATCACCTTGCCGGCCAAGAAAGAAGAAGCGCCTGCGCCGGAAGTGGTGCCTATCATCAAGCAGCAGCCTGTTGTGAAACCGGTGATTAAGCCGAAAGAAACGCCAGTGAAGCCGATAGAGCGTCCGGCACCTGTGGTAGAGCGTATTGTAGAAACGACGCCTGACCAGCCACGTTTTGAGGCCAGTACGCAACCTTCTGCGCCGCCATTAGAGGTGCCAGCCGCTGCTGCACCTAGCAAGCCTGCACCAGTGGCCTCTGCGCCGCCCAAGCAGGAGGTGGTTGAAGAAAAAGAAGAGCCGCCAAAATTCGGCGTGGCTTACCTGAATAATCCTAGACCTGAATATCCCAGACTCTCGCACCGTGCCGGAGAAGAGGGGAAAGTGTTGATGAAGGTGCTAGTGTCTGTTGAAGGTCGCCCGGAATCAGTGGATGTGATTAGTAGTAGTGGTTTCGAGCGCTTGGATAAAGCGGCGGTCGCTGCGGTCAAGCAATGGCGTTTTGAGCCAGCACGCAAAGGTGGTAAAGCCTTGAGTGCTTATGTCAATGTACCATTGTCATTCTCGCTGACGCAGAATTAAGCACGTTTGCCTGGTTAAATGAGTTTGCAGGATTAAGTAAGTTTTAAGTGAAAGGGAATTTTTGATGCAATCAACAAGTGGTTTGGCTTTTATCACCGAGGGCGGTGTGGTGTCAGTGTTAGTGGCACTGATTTTACTGACGATGTCAGTGCTGAGCTGGTATTTTATTCTGGTTAAAACCTGGCAAGTATTCAAGCGCAAGCGTGATGTGTCTGTGTATGTGCGCCAATTCTGGCGCAAGGCAACACTGCAAGAAGCGCTGCAAGAGCCACAACTGCAGTCCCCGGCGTTTCGCCTGGCAGTGACCGCAGCTGAGTCTACCCAGCATCACCAGCAGTACGCCAGCCAGTCATTAGGCGCGGCTTGCAGCCAGGATGAGTTCATTGCGCGCCAATTGCGTCGCACGCTGTCGCAAGAGCAGGCGGCGTTAGAAAGTGGCCTGTCTGTGCTGGCTTCTGTGGGTAGTGTGGCACCGTTTGTTGGTTTGTTCGGTACGGTGTGGGGTATTTACCACGCATTGACGGCGATCGGTCAATCTGGTGTTGCCACCATTGATAAAGTGGCTGGCCCGGTCGGTGAAGCGCTGATTATGACGGCGATTGGTCTGGCGGTAGCGATTCCTGCTGTGCTGGCCTATAACGCTTTTATCAAGGCTAACCGCGGCATCATGGCCGAGTTGGAAAGCTTCGCGCAAGACCTGCATACCTTGTTGACTACCGGCGCGCCATTGGTGATTAAAGCGGGTGGCAAGCCAGCGAATGTGACTGAATTGCATGCCAAAGTAGCGAATAAAGGTGGCAATGTATGATGGGGCAAAATCCATTTAGCGCAGGTGAGCACACTCAGCCCATGAGTGAAATCAACACCACGCCGTTGGTGGATGTGATGCTGGTGCTGTTGGTGATTTTTATTATTACTGCGCCTTTGCTGACGCATGCGGTGAAGATTGATTTGCCGCAAGCGACCTCGCAACCGCTGGAAGAAAAGCCGGAAGTGATTGACCTGGCGGTTGACGTTGATGGCAAAATTTTCTGGAATGATAGCGAAGTGTCAGTGGCTGATTTGTCTGCACGCATGACAGATGAAGCGGCCAAGCAACAACAGCCGGAATTGCAGATTCGTGCTGATAAAAACACACGCTATCAAGTGTTGGCTGAGGTGCTGGCAAAGGCACAAACTGCTGGCATGAAAAAAGTGGGTTTTGTCAGCCAGCCACAACCATAAGCCAGCACACTGAGTATCTCTATGTTGACGCAGTCCTCTATCCGTACCTGGGCATGGGTGCATAAATGGTCCAGCCTGGTCTGTACGGTCTTTATGTTATTGCTATGCTTGACCGGCCTGCCGCTGATCTTCCACCACGAGATTGGTGACTGGCTGGGCAATCATATCGAAACACCGCAGATGGCACATCAGGGGCCACTGGCCAGTATGGATGCCTTGCTTGCGTCGGCCAAGACCAAGCAGCCTGGCATGGTGCCTTTGTATATGTACCGTGAAGAGGACGAGCCGCTGCAGTGGGTCATCAGCATGGCAAAAACCACGACGGCCGAGAGTGGTTTCAAGCAGGTGGTGCTGGATGCACGTACCGCAAACGTGCTGGGTGAGCCGCCGGTAGAAGAGGGCTTTATGTATGTCATGTTCAAGTTGCATGTCGACTTGTTCGCTGGCTTGCCGGGCATGCTGTTTCTAGGCTTGATGGGCTTTTTGCTATTGGTGGCGATTATCTCCGGCGTCGTGTTGTATGCGCCGTTTATGCGTAAGCTGGCATTTGGTGAGATTCGCCGTCAGCGAGGCAAAAAACTCAAACGGCTGGATGTGCATAATTTCCTCGGTATTGTCATCCTCAGTTGGGCCTTGGTGGTGGCTGCCACCGGGGTGATTAACGCCTGGTCGGATCTGCTGATTAAGTACTGGCAATTTGATCAGATGTCACAAATGATTGCGCCTTATAAAAACTTGCCGCCGCCAGAGAAATTTGCCTCATTGCAGGCTTCTGTACAAGTGGCGCAACAAACCGAACCAGACATGCAATTGGGTTTTATTGCCTTCCCTGGGACAGCTTATGCCAGCCCGCATCATTACGGTATTTTCATGCGCGGCGATTCACCGATCACCAAGCGCCTGTTTAAACCTGTGCTGGTAGATGCGCGTACGGCCACCTTGACCGATAGCCGCGATCTGCCTTGGTACCTGGTGGCTTTGCTGGTATCGCAGCCGTTGCATTTTGGTGATTATGGTGGCACGACCTTGAAGTGGTTATGGGCCGTGCTGGATATCATCACGATTATTGTGTTGTGGACCGGTTTGATGCTGTGGTGGAAAAAACGGCATCAATATGTGCCGGATATCCGTTCGAGAATTACGCTGAGTGAGGCCTATTAAACGCAGGACTGCCGTAGGCCAAGCCTACAAGTGAGGTGAATAATGGTGACACATCTATTTATGCCTAATAAACAACTTTCCCAAATCTTTTTCTGGCCGTTGCTGATCGCGCTGGTCTCTATGGCTGGCTTGATCTTCGCGCTGGTGTTCGATGATGCACGCGAGTATCTGGCTAATGCCGCTATCGCGATTCCAGTACTGGTGGCGGTGTTTTTCTACTGGATATACCCGCTGTTTTCACGTCGCTAAGCCGCTATTGGTGAACGAGCTATGCTTGTTCCCGATTGCGGCGTTTTCGTAGGTTTTTTTACGGTATCAGGCAACCGCCTGCTGAGCTTTCATGTTTCACACCGGACCTTATATTTCACAGCAGGTCGCGTACCTCCGCTAAATAGCGTCTTCCCTTGTTTTCTGCCCCACCGTTTTGTGCTGTATGCATGATTCATTAATTCTTTGTTGTAAATAAGAATGATTATCATATAGAATATCATTAATTGAACTGTCACTCATCAGCAGATGAGATGACCATCGCCTCAATAAGCGCATGTTGAATCAGCGTATTTACAGCAGGCATTGCGCAAACAAAAACAAGCAATGCCTTGCTTCACAGATATTAAGGAGAAGAAGTAGATGAACGATAGCGAAAAGTTGCAAGCCATAGGCGCGGAAGCCGCGGCATTTCAGGGCCAGTTTCAATCCATCCAGTTGGCCACCACCAATACACAAGGCTTGCCAGAGGCCAGTTATGCTGCCTATGTTGCGCATGAGCAAAAATTCTATGTCTACGTCAGCGAATTGGCGACGCACTGCGCCAATCTGCGCGACACCGGCCGCTGCTCCATGATGTTTATCGAGGCAGAAAAAGAAGCTGCGCATTTGTTCGCCAGAAAACGCCTAGTATTTCAATGCGCCGCACAAGAGGTGGCCAGGGATGATGCCAAGTTTGACCTCGTGATGGGCTTGTTCTTTGACAAGTTTGGCAAGTTTATGGACGTGATCAGCAAGCTGACTGACTTTCACCTGATTGAATTAACGCCTGCACATGGCAGCTATGTATCTGGCTTTGCCAAAGCCTATCATTTGAATGGTCAGGACTTGACGCAAGTCACGCACCGCAATGATCAGGGCCATGCGTCACCAGACAAGGCGACACAGCAAAAGATGGATCAGTTGGCCTGATCATGAATTTGCCGTTAATGAATGACCCTTTAGCCACGATTCGCGAACAGTTTGCACAAGCGCGGCAGGCTGGTCGCGCACGTCATCGCGAAATTGCAGAAGGTTTGCATATTTCTGAAGGGGAGTTGATTGCTGCGCATACTGGTGTGCAGGTTGGCGCAGAAGCCACTGCTTTGATGCGCGCAACACGGTTGCAGCCACGCTGGGCGGATGTGCTGACGGCATTAACATCTGTGGGCGAGGTAATGGCGCTCACACGTAATGCCTCTTGTGTGCATGAAAAAGACGGCAGCTATGCGGCAGTGACGGATGCTGTGGCCATCGCCGACACCATCAATCATGCACAGGATGCCATCGTGCGTGGCACACATATTGATCTGCATTGCCATTTTACGCAGTGGCAGCACGGTTTTGCGGTTGAAGAGTCAGGTGAAAAAGGCGTGCAACGCAGCCTGCAGTTTTATGATGCGACAGGCACGGCGGCGCATAAAGTGTTTTGTCGGCCGCAGAGTGGTTTGTCTGCATATCTGGCGCTCGTTGAGCAGTTTGCTCATACAGATCAGCAGCCTGGCATAGCTGTACAACCACTATCAACGGCTGGACATGTCACAGATTTCGCTGCATTTCTGGCCGCTTGGGATGCAGTGAGTGATGCCCGTGACCTGCATACGCTGTTGGCGCAAAGCCGGGGCGCCGCGCTGCCTTATTTACAGCAAATGCGTGCGGAGTCTGTGCAGGCAGTGCCTGTGAATACAGCCAGAACATTGCTGGAAAACGCAGCGACCGAGGCGGTTTCAGTGTTGATTCTGGTCGGCAATGCGGGGGTCACGCAAGCGCATCAGGGGGCAGTAGATAAAGTCGTCGTCATGGGGCCGTGGCTAAATGTACTGGATCCAGGCTTCAACTTGCATTTGCGCGAAGACCACATTGCATCTGCCTGGGTGGTGGTTCAGTCCAGCGTGCAAGGCATGTTCTCAGCGCTCACTTTATTGGACCAATCTGGCGCGTTAATCGCATTGTTTGCGGCTGATGGTGAGCCTGGCAAGCCTGAGACTGGTGCCTGGGCCGCGCTGATTGATCGTTTACAAAAGGCTTAATCCGTATGTTGATTCTTGATGACACAGAAAACACTGTCAAACCGTTGCCTCGCCGCCATTTTTTAACCCAGCTAGCGGCAATGATGGCTACGATTTCATTGCCCCAGCTGGCATTCGCGAATGAGCCTGGCAAAAAAACTGCACGCCGCATTGTGAGCGTCGGTGGCGGGCTGACTGAAATCGTCTATGCATTGGGCGCCGAAAAAGAACTGGTGGGGGTTGATACAACCTCGTTGTATCCGCAAGCGGCGACCAAGCTGCCTAGCGTGGGTTATGCCAGGGCATTATCCAGCGAAGGTATCCTGGCGTTGAGCCCGACGCTGGTATTGGTCAGCGAAGATGCCGGGCCGCCCACGGTGTTAAAGCAGGTAGGTACGGCGGGTGTGCCGGTGACCGTGTTGTCTGCCAATGATAGATTCGAGGGTGTGATTGAACGTATCCAGCGCGTAGGGGCATTGATTGACCGTGGTGCACAAGCCAGCCAGCTCGAAAACCAGCTCAAGCAGGATTGGCAGCGCGCACGTGCGCCCATCCTCGCGCGTAAAACGGCAGCCCCGCGTGTGTTGTTTATTTTGTCGCATAGCCCAGGGCAAGTGATGGTGGGCGGTAAAGGCACCAGTGCAGATGCCATGATTAACTATGTAGGTGCCCGCAATGCGATCGATGGCTTCGACGGCTTTAAGCCATTGACGCCAGAAGCCGTGATTGCTGCCCAGCCGGACATTGTGTTAGTGACTGAACAGGGCATGGCCGTGGTCGGCGGTGTAGAGGGCGTGCTGAAATTACCTGGCCTGGCACAAACCACTGCCGGGCAAAAGCGTCGCATCGTTGCACTGGAAACCATGTTTATGCTGGGCTTTGGTCCGCGTTTGCCACAGGCCGTTTCGGCTTTAGATCAAGTACTCCTCAAAGCCATGCAAGGCTAGCGGCAAGGAAGGCCATGCCCAATGCAGGCATGGTCGATATATATGACACTCTTAATTTCACAGCCATCACGCATGGCCAAGTCAATGTTGTTTTTTTCACAGCAAGTCGTACACAAGCCAGCATGGGCATTAACCCTGGTATTAATACTGGGCGTGTGGGCGGCCGCTGCCATGGGCGCAGTCACCGTGACCTGGCAAGATTGGCTGGCCATCCTGCAAAGCGATGGCGAACCTTTATCAGGCGGTGCTTATGTCTTGTGGCATCTGCGCTTGCCGCGCATTTTATTTGCGGTATTGATAGGTGCCGCATTAGCGCTGTCAGGCGCACTTGCGCAAGGCCTGTTTCGTAACCCGCTGGCGGACCCTGGCCTGCTGGGTGTGACCAGTGGCGCTGCTTGCGCTGCCGCGTTAACCATTGTGTTGCTGGCGGGGAGTGGCGTCGAGGTGCCAGCTGCCTTGCGCTACTGGCTGCTGCCAGCTGCGGCTTTTGGCGGCGCGGTAACCGTGTGTTTTATTTTAGATAGCGTCGCGCGTTGGCTGACCGCAGATTCGATTGCTGGTTTGTTGCTCACTGGTATTGCCTTGAATGCGTTGGCGGCGGCTGTGATCGGTTTGTGTACTTACCTAGCGACCGATGAGCAACTGCGCAGCCTGTCGTTCTGGACCCTGGGTTCTCTGGCAGGCGCTAACTGGGCATTAACGGCAGCCTTGCTGGTCACGCTGGTGTTATCGTTCTGGACATTACGTCGACTCACGCATGTGATGAATGCATTGGCACTCGGTGAAGCGGCTGCCGCGCATGTCGGCGTCAATGTGCGTGCGCTGCGGGTGCGTGTCATTATGCTGGTGGCCGTCTTGTGCGGGTTTGCCGTAGCCTGGTGTGGCATGATCGGTTTTATCGGCCTGGTCGCACCACATATCGTGCGTTTGCTGGTTGGGCCAGACCAGCGACGCCTTGCACCGCTGGCGATGCTGGTAGGTGCTATTTTATTGTTGCTGGCAGATACCGCCGCCAGAACGGTGGCGATTCCGGCGGAGATTCCCGTGGGAATTTTTACCGCCTTGCTGGGCGCACCATTTTTCCTGGTGCTGCTGGCCAGAATGCGTAGAGGGGTTTAGGTATGGCTATATCGCACACTTCCCCGTCTCATTTGCTGGCATTTAGCCAGGTAACGACCACACTTGGTCGACGCCAGTTTGGCCCGTTTACCCTATCACTCCAGCCAGGCGAGCAGGTTGCCATTTTGGGCCCCAGCGGCGCCGGTAAATCCACCTTGCTCAAACTGCTGGCGCGCGAATTAAGCCCCGCCAGCGGGCAAGCCTATTTTGAGCAACGCGCGCTACATGACTGGCCACTGGCCGAGCTTAGCCGCCGTCGCGCCATCTTGCCGCAATCGCATGAAGTGGCGTTTGGCTTGCCTGTGGATTTGGTGATTGGGCTCGGCCGCGTAGCGCGTACTTATGACCCCCACTTAAACAGCATCGTCCAGCAAGCCGCCGAGCACGCTTGTGCTGCACATCTGCTCGGCCGCCGTTTTGACACCTTGTCTGGCGGTGAAAAGGCCCGCGTGCAAATGGCCAGGGTGTTTGCCCAGCTATGGGATGCAGAGCAGGGGCTGTTATTGGTGGATGAGCCTCTGGCGGCGCTGGATCCAGGCTTGCAGTTCAGCCTGATGGAAGCCATTTACACCTTTGCCGCCAAACGCGGTCACGCCATCCTGGCAATTCTGCATGATATTAACCAGGCGCTGCAAGGTTTCGAGCGCCTGATCTTTATCAAACATGGTGCCTTGGTTGGCGACTATCAAACATCGCATGTCACTCTGCCGTTGCTTGAAGCCTTGTATGAAGTCAGGTTAGCCAGCGCCGTCACCGAAGCGGGCGAGGTCATTGTGGCGCCGAGTTTGAAGCAAAAAATACCAGCGTAAAATGGTTCGCCAATATCATTTGTTTTTAGTTGGATACAATTCTTTATCTCTTTCTGTCTTGAAGCATTAAATGATAATTGTTATCATTTAATGCTTAGTGCAAGCCAACGAGTCGTTACTCCTGTAGCCAGCAGTTAATTTACTGGAGTTTGAAATGTACTCGTTTCGTATTAATACGATTGCGCTAGCGTTGATGCTGGCTTTTCCGTTTGCTGTTGTACAGGCTGAAGAGTCTGCTCAGGCAGATCAGGCGCAAACCATGACAGAGGTAAGCGTCAAAGCACGCAGAAGTGCTGATATTCCGTCTGAAAAAACACGTTCTTATACCGTACCTGCCTCTACAACGGCGACTAAAATGAACCAGTCGCTCAAAGACACCCCACAGTCTGTTTCTGTAGTCACCAGAACATTGATGGATGATTTCCATTTAAATAACATCAACGATGTATTGGACTATGCAACTGGAATCAAGGTTGAACGCGTGGAGCCAAGCAGAAACTATTACACCGCACGTGGCTCTGATATTACTAACTTTCAAATTGACGGTATCGGTGTTCCATTTGCTTACGGGCTGGTATTTGGGGATATTGATACGGCGGTTTATGACCGGATTGAAGTGTTGCGTGGTGCGAATGGTTTGATGACCGGGGCAGGTAATCCTTCAGCAACAATTAACTTTATTCGTAAGCGGCCAACCGTCGATGCACAAGCCAAAATATCGGCTGGCGTGGGGAGTTGGGATTACCGTAGATTGGATGCCGATGTTTCAGGACGTTTAAATGAATCAGGTTCCGTGCGTGGTCGTTTAATCGCAGCTAGCCAGGATGGTAATTCTTATCTGGATCGTTATTCTACTGAGCGGAATGTGCTCAGCGGTATTGTTGAAGTTGATTTGTCGGAACAAACTATGTTAACGGTTGGGCATACCTTCCAACAGCATAACGCTGACGGTGTGATGTGGGGTAGTTTGCCATTGTTATATTCTGATGGATCAAAACGCCAATACTCACGTTCCGCATCAACGGCACCAGATTGGACCTATTGGCATACCAAAAACAATGTCTCTTTTGTGGAGTTGCAACATGCCTTTGATAATGAGTGGAAGCTGAAGGCACAAGCGACTAGAAGGGAAACTAATGCGGTCTCTGAGTTGTTTTATATTTCAGGTACTCAAGATAAGACTAATGGCACTGGGTTGACAGGGTCGCCAGGTTTATATCGTGACACTATTAAAGAATATGTTGCCGATATTTACTTGAGTGGTCCGTTTGATTTAGGCGGTCGTACACACGAGATGGTGGTTGGAACTACATGGTCAAGAACGCGATTGGCTGAAACTGAGGCTAGCGCACCAGACGTTGTTTTAAGTAGTTTCGATAGTATAAGCAGTGTAGCTGAGCCTGCTTTCGTTCGTTCAGGTAATTTTGCTGCGATGCGGAATTTGCGACTGAATACATATGCAGCAGGTAAGTTTAATCTGACTGATGCGCTTAAGTTGACAGTTGGTGCCAATATGCTGACCTATAAATATAGTGGGGAAAGTTATGGTGCGCAGCAAGATGGCGATGCAAAGAATAAAGTGACTCCATATATCGGTGCCGTATATGCGCTGGATGAGCAGCACTCGGTCTATGCTAGCTACACTGAGATCTACAACCCTCAGGTTGCCGTGGATGTAAATACAAAAAAGATTTTGTCACCTCTACAAGGGTCAAATCGTGAGGTTGGCTTAAAGAGTACATGGGTTAATGACAAATTGAACACATCTGTTGCCTATTTCGACAACAAGCAAGAAAATTTTGCGCAAGGCACTGGTGTTTATCAGGGTCGACAAGAATTTTCTGAAGCGATTGATATCCGCACAAAAGGTTTTGAGGTCGACGTGTCGGGAGAAGTGGCTGATGGCTGGAGTGCAAATGCCGGTTTTACCCGCCTCATGAGTCTTAAGAATGATGAAGGGCAAGCTGCCAGAACCTATATCCCGCGTAATATGGCACATATTGCAACGACTTATAAAGTTGCTTCAGTGCAGGGTTTAAAGGTGGGGGCCAGCGTCAATTGGCAAGATGAGATTTACGCTAATATTGGTACCGTTAAATATACCCAGAAAGATTATGCTGTGCTGAATTTAATGTCGACCTATGATATTAATGCGCATTGGCAGGCTGCTGTAAATCTTAATAATGTCACTAACCAAAAATATCTGGCCAGTATGATGTGGGCTAACTATGGTCAAAGTTATTATGCGCCTGGCACCAATGGCTATGCGACATTGACATGGAAGTACTAAGTAAAAGTAGTTGAGATCAATATACGTATCTTTAAAGCCCTGCCTTATGGTAGGGCTTTAATTTTTGATAGCCTTTTTATTGGTGTAAATAAATTAACGTGCCAGTCTATTGTGTTTAAAAATGAGAATTGTTATCATTATTGATTGATCAAATTGCAAGCCAACGAAGCCTTCCAGTAGCCAGCAATCAATTTACTGGAGTTTTTGTATGTCTGCATTCCGTATCCATGCGATACCGCTGGCGCTGGCGTTGGCTTTCCCTTCCATTTCTACAGGCGCAGAAGAGGCTTCTAAAGGTGAGGCTGATACCTTGCCAGAGGTTTCTGTAAGTGCCAAAAAGAATAGCAAAAAAGATAAATTTATTACACAAGACCGTGCAACGTCCGTGGGTAAGAGCCCGGTTGCAGTTCAAGACATGCCGCAGTCTGTGACTGTGGTTGATGTTGATCAGGCACGGGAAATGGGTGCTTTGAATATTCAGGATGCACTGACCTATAGCGCCGGTGTTTATGCAGGTAATTTTGGATTTGATACGAGGGGTGACTCAGCCTCTGTACGCGGATTGAATCCATCTATGTTTCAAGATGGCTTGCGTAATTTGTATGGTTCTTACAATAACACGAGAACTGATATCTACATGCTGGAACGCATTGAAGTGCTGAAGGGGCCATCGTCATCGGTATTTGGTCAATCAGACTTGGGTGGGATTGTGAATAGCGTTTCCAAACGTCCCAAAAAAGTCGCTGCACGTGAAGTTAATTTGCAATATGGTATGTATGACCGTAAGCAAATTGGGATCGACTTTACAGGTCCGCTCACTGAGGATGGCGAGTGGCTTTATCGGCTGGTCGCTTTAAAGCGCGACAGTGGTACTCAGGTTGACCATGTGAGTGATGATGCTGTGGTGTTTATGCCCTCGGTCACATGGCAGCCAAGTGATAAAACCAGTATTACCATGCAATATGTGCATCAGGAAATTGATAGCACGGTGTCAGCGCAGTTTTTGCCATCACGAGGAACCATACTCCCAGGACCTTTGGGTCAAATATCCAGCAAAACGTTTGTGGGTGAGCCTGGTTGGGACCGCTATGACACCAAAAAGGATGAATTCTCGCTGTTTGTCGATCAAGCGATTACCAATCAGATCAAGTTCATCGCAAATCTGCGAAAAGTGAACTCAGACACCATCACTCGAGAACACTGGACCCGCGTCGGGGCTACCCCGGATAGCGCTGGCAATATACAGCGCACCATTCATGCTGCGGATCGCAGTACCAATGTCTTTGCAAGCGATACCCGGTTGCAAGGTGATTTTGTTTTAGGGCCGACCAAGCACTTGGTTTCGCTAGGCATGGACTATCAAGACGCCTTGTGGACTGAAAGTAATTACACCTCCACAACTTCTGCATTTGGTATCAATGTGTATAACCCTGTATACGGCAATGTTGACTACGGTGCTCTGGTAGGCGCAGAGCGCGACAACAACAAAATTGTGCAGACTGGCTTTTATCTGACTGATCATATGGAATGGGGGCCATGGGTGGTCTCCGGCGCCATCCGTCGCGACCATGCCACCAATACTTTACTCAAGGTGGGTGCTACGCCAGATGTTGACGCTCGCAATTCGGCTACTACGGGACGTTTAGGCTTGATGTATCGTTTTGATAACGGCATTTCACCTTATGTGAATTATTCCGAGGCCTTTGTTCCCAACTTGGGCACCGATGGTTCGGGCGGTGTGTTGAAGCCGACGGAAGGCGAGCAGCGTGAGGCCGGGGTGAAGTTTCTGTCTCCTGACAGCAATACTTCCATGGCCTTTGCCTGGTTTGAGATCGAGCAGCAGAACCGCGTGATACAAGGCAATACGCCTGGCGGTCTGCAGCAAGCGGGTGCCCTGAGCCGAGGCTGGGAGCTTGAAGCCAAACATCGTATTGGTGATTGGGAGCTGCTGGGCAATTACACCCAGATGAATGCATTCAACGACACCACAAAAATCCGCCTGTCTGCCGTCGCCGAAAAGTTTGGCTCAGCCTGGGCGCAATACCGTATTAACGAGCATTGGCGTGTCGGAGCAGGTACGCGTTATATCGGCGACATTGTCGGCGGCGGTGGGGCGCCTAGCATAGATGCGGTGACTTTGTTCGACGCGATGGTCGGTTATTCTCATGGCCCATGGGATGTGCGGGCCACCATTAGAAACATTGCCGATAAAGAATTTGTTTCCTGGTGCCGTGGTGTTGGCCAGGATTGTGGATATGGCGAGCGTCAAAACGCTGTTCTTTCTGCCAATTACAAGTTTTAGGCGCATCACGCCATGGCGCATGCGATGGCGGTATCGCCCGGTTTAATCACAACAGGATTAACAATGAAATTTACCCCTAGAAGACTATCTTTTGCCGTACTGTATGCTCTTTCTATCAACCACGCGGTTGCAGAGGAGAGCAAAGCCGCAGAGTCTAACGTTGAAACGCTAGACGAAATCAAGGTCAATGCTTCGGCTGACGCAAACGCCAAAGGCCTGATGAAGCCATATGCGGGTGGCCAGGTGGCGAAAGGCGGCCGTGTTGGGGTAATGGGTAACCAGGATGCAATGGATACGCCATTCTCAATCAATGCCTACACTAATGAGCTCATTCAGAACCAGCAAGCGAAGAGTGTTGGGGATGTTTTGTTAAATGACCCATCTGTACGTGTTGCACGCGGCTTTGGTAACTTCCAGGAGTCTTATTTTATTCGTGGTTTTCAGCTGTATTCAGACAGCGTTGCGTATAACGGCTTGTATGGCCTGCTACCTCGGCAATATATTGCAGCAGAGCTTTTTGAGCGAGTAGAAGTGTTACGCGGCGCTTCAGCATTCTTGAATGGTTCTAGCCCGAATGGCGACGGTATCGGCGGCTCTATTTCATTGTTGCCGAAACGCGCACCAAATGAGCCATTAAGCGTGGTGAATGCTGGCTGGAGCTCTGGTAACCAGCAATTAATTTCTGCAGATGTTGCAAGACGTTTTGGGCCGGATGACCGTGCCGGTATTCGACTCAATGTTTCCAAGCGCGATGGCGGTACGGCGGTGAAGAAAGAACATGCAGATGTAGATCTGGTTTCATTGGCATTAGATTGGCGCGGTGAGAAATTGCGATTATCCGGTGATATTGGCTATCAGGATAACCACTTGAAGCAAACGCGCACCAATGTCACGCTCGCGTCATCGACTGGGGTGCCGCGTGCGCCTAAAAGTGATTCAAATTGGGCTCAGCCATGGTCATATTCCAACGAGCGAGACACATTTGGGAGTCTGCGTGGTGAGTATGATTTGACCGAAAAAGTGACAGCGTATTTTGCTGGTGGATTTCGTGAGTCACATGAAGCCAACTCTCTGGCTAACTTGACAGTGAGTAACTCCGCAACGGGCGCTGGTAGCCTGTATCGGTTTGACAACACCAGAGAGGACTCTGTGAGAACCGGTGAGGTAGGTGTAAAAGGCAAGTTTGAGACAGGCTCGGTTGGGCATGATGTGGTTTTGAATGCGAACCTCTATCATTTTGAGAAAAAAGCAGCTTATACATTTGATTTTAGCGGTACTTCAGTAAGTACCAATTTGTATTCGCCAGTGTATTCTTCACTGCCAGCTTTTACTGCAACTGCGGGCTCTGGTGGTGTGCTTAATAATCCAAAGACGACAGGCCGAACGATATTGCGAAGTGTTGCACTGGGCGACACATTGTCTATGCTGGACAATCAGTTATTGCTGACGTTAGGGGTAAGGCATCAGCAAATAGTAGGCACAACTTATACCTACGATGGCGTGTTTGACAATGCTTATGATAAAAGCAAGTTAAGTCCGGTATTGGGTGCCGTGGTAAAACCTTGGGACGGTATCTCCCTGTATGCCAATTATATTGAGGGCTTGTCGCAAGGTGCAAATGCACCGGCATCAACAGTGTCTCAGCCAATCTCTAACCCTGGGCAGACACTTGCCCCTTATGTATCAAAACAAAAAGAAGTGGGGGCTAAGTTTGACTTTGGTAAAGTGCGTGTGACTACTGCCTACTTTACAACTGAAAAACCACGTGGCTTTGTAAATGCGGCGGATGTATTTACCTCACAAGGTAAAGAGGAGCACCAAGGCGTTGAGTTGATGACTTATGGTCAAATTTTGCCAAACCTGCGTGTACTTGGAGGTGTTACCTGGTTGGATGCTAAGCAGAAAAACACGGGTGATGCCGCTTCTGAAGGTAAGCAAACCATCGGTGTGCCGGATAGGCAGGCGAACTTAGGTGTGGAGTGGGATGCGTTTATGGTCCCAGGCTTAACTTTTGATGCACGGGTTATTGCTACTGGCAATGTATATGTTGATAGTGAGAATACGCAACGTGCCCCAGGTTGGACCCGGTTAGATATCGGAGCAAGATATGCCACCGAAATTAAAGGCCATTTGTTTACTGTGCGCAGTCGTATTGATAACGTCACAGACCGTGATTATTGGGCATCAGCCGGAGGCTATGCGGGTACGACTTCTAATTCTGGCTACCTGGTGTTAGGTGCTCCGCGTACCGTTACTATTAGTGCACAACTTGATTTCTAACTTGAGGTAATGTGATTTGCGTTCGTCTTTGTTATTGATTCATCGCTGGCTTGGCCTGGCAAGTGCTGTGTTCTTATTGCTCACCGGGTTGACTGGTGCAGTAATTTCCTGGGATCACGAGCTGGACGAACTGCTGAATCCTGCCTGGATGCATAGCGAGTCGCAAGGCTTGCATCAATCGACATTGGTGCTTGCAAAACAGGTGGCTGAACGCTATCCGCAAGTGCAAGTCAGTTCTATTCCGTTGAGAGTTGAACCAGGACATACATTGGCGATCGGCGTCAGGCCTTTACCTAACCCTCCTAATGGCCTTGAGCCTGTCACCTTTAACCAGGTGTTTCTCGACCCAGTGACTGGTGAAGAGTTAGGCAAGCGTGAATGGGGAGCCGTATGGCCTGTGGATCGCACCAATGCTGTCTCTTTTCTGTATAAATTGCATTACAGCCTGCACCTGCCCGAAATGTGGGGCATAGACCGCTGGGGCATCTGGTTATTGGGTGGCGTGGCGATTATTTGGCTGATTGATAGTTTTGTCGGCTTTTACCTCACCTTGCCCAAATCCGCCAATAAGCCTAAAACCAAATTACATAAAGCTCATCGCCATCTGCAACAAGCAACATTCGGGCAGCGCTGGTGGCCTGCCTGGAAAATGCGCTGGAACAGCAGCACGCATAAGCGTTATTTTGATATGCACCGTGCATTCGGATTATGGACATGGCTATTGCTGATTATTCTGGCATTTTCGGCCCTGGCGCTTAATCTGCGGCGCGAAGTCTTTATGCCGGTGATGAAGTCAGCTTTTACGTTGACGCCAGCCCCTTCTGATTTGCGTTCGCGCTTGCCCGTCGCCCAGCAATTACCACCCAAAGTGAGTTATGAACAGGTGTTGGAATTGGCTGTAGAGGAGGCGCGTGTTCAAGATTGGCAAGAGCCTGTGGGACGCATTTCATACAGCGCGGCTTTCCAGTTGTTTAATGTCGATTTTTATTACCCTGAGGCGGACCATGGCGTCGCTGGCGCTGGGCATAAACGATTGTATTACGATGGTGTGGACGGGCATTTTGTAGGTAAGCGTATTCCATGGGAAGGCACGGTGGGTGATGTCATCGTACAGGCGCAGTTCCCACTGCATTCTGGCCGCATTCTTGGCGTGCCAGGCCGTATCCTGATTTCGGTCATGGGGCTGGTGGTGGCAATGCTTTCTGTGACAGGTGTTTATCTCTGGTGGAAAAAGCGTAAAGCGAGAAAAGTGTCATCCACCATCGTGCAAGGGCAGGTTGTTACACCTGCTCGCATGCGTTCTGCTTCACGCTGATCAAAAATGGTGGCGTAAGCGGTCACCGCCGCTGCAATAGCGTTAGTTTTTTCTCGGGCTGATATGCAATAATTTAATCTTTATCCCGCCGCTGTTCTATTTCAGTAACAGCCATGCTTACCCAATGGGCGGCCAGTGAAGGAAAAACTAACATGCGTATTTTGGTCATTGAAGATAACAAGGATATTCTGGCGAATATCCTTGATTACTTTTCAAAAGAGCATAAGGTCGATTGCGCACAGGATGGCCTGTCCGGACTCCATTTGGCAGTGACTCAAGAGTTTGACCTTATCATCCTTGATGTCATGTTGCCGGGAATGGATGGTCTGCAGTTAGCCAGTCGCTTAAGAAATGATGGCAATGTCTTCACGCCTATCATTATGTTGACTGCGCGTGATACGTTGGCTGATCGGTTAAAAGGCTTTGAATCTGGTTCTGACGATTATCTGGTAAAACCTTTTTCTCTGGCTGAATTAGAAGCCCGCGCCCTGGCGATTTACCGGCGCAGTAAAGGCATCAATAACAATATCCTCATGGTGCACGACCTTAGCTTTGATATGAAGGGATTAGTCGTCAGGCGTGCAGGAGTGATTTTGAAAATTCCGCCTTTGGGCTTGAAGCTTTTAGAAACTTTGATGCAGCAAAGTCCGAATACGCTAAAACGTAGCGATCTCGAAGAGCAGTTCTGGGGCGATGCAGCTACCCGTGGTGACAACTTGCGTGCGCTCATACACCAGCTACGTACAGAGATTGATAAGCCATTTGATGTGCCGTTAGTACATACCATTCACGGCATTGGTTATCGCATTGGGCTTGAAAATGAATAAAGTTTCGATCAGGTGGCGGATTGTGATCGCGTTTACGCTGATCACTTTATTTGTCGCAGGCGTTTTTACCCTTGGCATTTATAAAATTGTCCATGCCATGGAGGATGAGCTGCTTTCACAAGAAATGAGCGCAAAGCTCAGCTTGATCGTGGCCAATCCGGTACGTTCTGATGACACTTTAAAAAAACTGGGCCTGCATTTGTTCAGTGCGGATACGCCGGCAGATCCCAATATCTCAAAGTATTTAGTGAACCTTAAACCTGGTTTTACCGAGGTCGAGGCCAGCCCCTACAGTTATTATTTTTACAGGCAAACAATAGATGGGCAAGATTACATCCTGGTGCAAGACCAAAGCATGTATGAAGACGGATTCGAGCGGAATCTGTTTATTGCCTTGAAATCAGGTGTTTTGCTGATTGTGTTGCTGGGGATCCTGGTGGGCTGGTTGTTAGCACGGCAAATTATTTCACCAATTATCAGGCTCTCTGAAGTGTTTTCTCGTCGCAAGTTAGATGCACTTGTTGAGGAGTCTATCGCCAGCAAGTTCTCGCAGGATGAGATTGGGCGGCTGGCACAAGCGTTTGAGGATGCCTATGCCAGCATTAAAGATGCGCTGTGGCGTGAAAGGTTATTCACCAGTGATGTAAGCCATGAATTTCGTAGTGGATTGATGATTATTTCTTCTAGCTGTGAGCTGTTAATGCAGACCAGGGAGAAAGGCACTTCGGATTACGAAAGGGTAGAACGCATTGCGCGCGCGAGCCTGGAACTACAGCAATTGATCGAATCATTACTGATCGTGGCACGTGCAGAATATACAGCCATCAACCCGGCAAAAACGCAAACGCTGGAACACATTGCGCAAGACGCTTTTAATCGCTGGCAGCCTGGCTTTCAAGAAAAAGGAATTGTGTTTAATTTGCTCACGAAACATGCGTCAGAGTCGCGGTTATTCAATGCCGATTTATTGTTAACAGCATTATCTAACCTGCTGAAAAATGCGTTGAATTATACCCATAGCGGCAAGGTGGAAATTGTCATCGACCAAACGTCTATCTCAGTAGTCGACACCGGCATAGGTATTGATTTTGATCAGCAGGGCCAGGTACTAAAACCATTTATACGTGGTAACGCACTCCCGTTGGATGGATTGGGCATGGGCCTGTCGTTAATCCAGAGGATCTGCCAAAATCAAGGTTGGCAGCTCAGTTTCTTTTCAGAGCCAGGGCGTGGTTCTACATTTACGATCAATTTGTAGTCTGTTCACAAAAAAATCACAAAATCCCCACGGAATCATAATTCCATTTTATTTATTATGATTGGTTATGAGAAGTATTCTCATTAACTGAGATGATTAGTAAAGCATAAAAGGGATATGATGAAGAGAAATAATACGCTACGCATGCGGCCGATTGCCGTCATGGTTAGCTTGCTGAGTTTGAGTGGGCAAATGGCATATGCTGAGGGCGATGACCAGGGCCAAACATTGCCAGAGGTGAAAGTCAAATCTCAACGTATTCAAGATGCGCCGAATAAAGGCTATCAGGCGACTAAGACACGTGTAGGTAAAACCTATCAAGATCCGCAAGATGTACCGCAGGCAGTGACTACATTAACCAAAGATCTATTGCATGATCAGCAGATTGGATCCTTACGCGAGGCATTGCGCAACGTAGTAGGTTTATCTGTCAACGCTGCAGAAGGTGGTCGCGGCGGAGATAACTTTAACCTGCGTGGTTTTTATACTTTTGGCGATATCTATCTAGATAACATGCGCGATACTGCGCAATACTATCGTGAAACATTTAACCTCGAGCAGGTGGATGTATTGCGTGGTTCTGCTGCCATGTTGTTTGGTCGCGGGCAAGCTGGTGGTGTGATTAACCAAGTCACGAAAATGGCTGAGTTGCAGGATAAAAATACATTAACAGGTAGCTTAGGTAACTATGATTACCATCAAGTGACTGGCGATTTTAATAAAAAACTGACTGACACAGCGGCGATTCGTGTAAATGTCATGGACAGACACGAAGAAAGCTATCGTAAAAACCCAGCCAATGGCGATCATCCTGAAACAGACCGCTCTGGTATTGCTGTTAGTTTTGGTGCCGGTATCGGTACTGAAAACGAGTTTTTCTTAAACCACGTTTATATTCAGACACGTGATGTACCAGATTTTGGTATCTCGTTTCTTAACAAGCGCCCAATTGACACTACCGTGGCAACTGGCAAGATTGATGACCGTACATTTTATGGTAGCAGCAAAAACTTTGATGACAGTGATACACGCATCACGACAGGTATTTTTACCCATAAATTTTCTGACGATACGCAACTGAGAACCCAATTAAGGCATGCTGATTATCAGCGTGCTTATTGGGCAAAAACCCCAAATGCCGCGGCTGTTCCAACTGAAACTGCTGGTGTGGGTGGAAACCAGACACGTACGATGCATTATGAAACTGATAATTTGCAGTCAGACTTTACTACCAAACTGGATTTGGCAGGGATGAAGCATGCGGTGTTGGCTGGTGCAGAATATTTGCATGAAAAGTCTTATCGTAACTCATTGCTTAACCAGGGTACCACGGCAGCGCCTATATACACGGCGGGTGTAGAAACACCAATAGGACCAACAAATACTCAATTTGCCAAATTTAATGCAGATAACTACGCTGTTTATGTGCAGGACAGTATTGAATTTATTCCTCACTGGACGGCTTTGGTGGGGATGCGTCGCGATGAAATGAAAGCAGATTATACTGCTGCGAGAGCGCCACATCTGGATTATGGCCAAAACAGCTATCGTAGTGGATTATCATGGCAACCGAACGCAAATGAGCACTATTACATTACATATAGCAACTCGTTCAGCCCGACAGCCGACCTTTACCAACTAACGACGGTGAAGCAACCTCCAGAACGTAGTCGTACGTTAGAAGTCGGCGCAAAATGGTTGTTTATGGATGGTGATTTAGCCTTTAGAACCGCAGTGTTTACGACGACCAAAGATTGGGAGCGAAATACTGACTTGGCTGCTTTTGGTAATAACCCGATTCTGACTAAACGCCGTCGTACTAATGGTGTTGAATTTGAGTTGACTGGTAAAGTGACAGAACACTGGGATATGTTTGCTGGCGTGGCTTTCATGGATGCATACATTATTAACGTTGCAGAAAACATTAACTCTACAACCGGACTGCCTACAGTGCCACCAGATCCAAGATTAGCTGGAGAAAATGTAAGAAATACGCCACGTACCACGGCCAATCTTTGGACAACTTACGATTGGAGTAATGGCTGGAAAGTGGGTGGTGGCTTTGAAGCGAAAGCCGAACGTTATGGTTATAATCCAACCGTCACAGCTGTTGCTACAAATAACCCATTTGTTAATGGCCAATTTAAACCTAACGTTGCACCAGGCTATATTCGCGTTGACATGATGGCTGCTTACGAGCAACCTAAATGGGCGGTACGTTTGAATATCAAGAATTTGTTGGATAAAACGTATTATGATGCGGTTTATGATAACGGCGGCTTCACTACCCCTGGTAACAGACGCCAAGCCATTATCACGACTGAGTATAAATTCTAGGAGTTGATTTGCTGCTGACGTTGCCGGATGTATTGCTGAAAGAAGAGTTAACGACTATCCGGGGCCTGCTGAAGCAGGCGCAATGGGTAGATGGTCGCAATACCGCCGGGGCGCAGGCAGCACAAGTCAAAAATAACCAGCAACTGGCCGAACAGGATCCGTTGCTGGCAAACATTCGAGGGATCGTGTTGCAGGCATTGCATCGCGATCCTTTATTTTTTTCTGCTGCGCTGCCAGACAAGATTCTGCCGCCATTTGTGAATCGCTATGTCGGGGCAACCAATCATTACGGCTTTCATGTCGATAGTGCCATGCGCAGCATGCCGGATGGTAGTGCGCGTGTGCGGGCAGATGTGTCTGCCACTTTGTTTTTTAATGACCCTGACGAATATGAGGGTGGTGAGCTGGTGGTGCAGGACGTATTTGGCGACCAGCGCATCAAGCTCAAAGCGGGTTCTATTGTTATTTATCCTTCCAGCTCAGTGCATGCGGTGACGCCTGTCACGCGTGGCGAGCGGTTAGCCAGTTTTATGTTTATCCAGAGCATGGTGCGCGATGCCGCACACAGGCGCATGTTGTTTGATATGGATATGGCGTTGGTCAGGTTGCGCCAGCAGCATGGGGAAACGCCTGAGGTGGTCCAGTTGACTGGTATCTACCATAACCTGTTGCGCCAATGGGCGCTTTAAGCATGCAAGCCTTACCATTGTTACCTTATTTTGCGCAGCAGGCGCACACCAAACTACCTGCCAATATCTGGCATTACCTGCAATCTGATGCAGGTAATGGTACTCAATTGCAAGCCAATGACGCTGGGTGGCAGGCACCAAAACTGATACCGCGCCCATTGCAGGCTTTGCAAACCCCCAACACACAATGCACTTTATTCGCTGAGCAATGGGCGCACCCCATCATGTTGGCGCCGGTGGCTTACCAGAAACTGTTTCATGCCGATGGTGAAATCGGCACCGCGGTGGCCTGCAATGCCCAGCAAGGGCAGATGATGGTGAGTAGCCTCGCCAGCCAGCCCGTTGGTGACATTGTGCAGCAGGCGCAGCAACCGTTATGGTTCCAGCTCTATTGGCAGGGTGACCGTGCTCGCACAGCGGTGTTGTTGCAAAAAGCGCTGGCAGCGGGCGTCAGCGCTATCGTGTTTACCGTCGATGCACCCGTCAAACAAGCGCTGATCGACTTACCTGCAGGTATTTCTGCGGTGAATTTAGCCCAGCCGCTGGCGATGCAAGCCTTGCAACCCGGCCAGAGCCAGGTGTTTGATGGCTGGATGACGCAGGCACCAACCTGGGACGATGTGGCCTGGCTGCGGCAGCAGGTCAAAATTCCGCTGCTGATTAAAGGCCTGATGCATGTGGATGATGCTAAACGCGCGGTGGCGCTGGGCTGTGAGGGTATCGTTGTCTCTAATCACGGTGGGCGCGTGTTGGAAAGTACGCCGTCAGCCGCCGCTGTGTTGCCGGATGTTGTGGCAGCGGTGGGCGGACAATGTAAAATCCTGGTCGATAGCGGAATCCGCTCCGGGCAGGATGTATTTAAAGCGCTGGCCATGGGGGCTGATGCCGTATGTATCGGCCGCCCTTACATCTGGGGCCTGGCGGCAGAAGGTGCGATGGGGGTGGCTAAGGTCATCCGCACTCTGCGCGATGAATTGGAAATGACCATGGCACTCACAGGTGTCTCGAATCTTGCCGAGATTCGCCAGGTCAAACTGTATGCGTAACAGAAAGGAAACAAACATGAAAAGAATCGGTTTTTCACTCTTATTGGCCGTCGGCCTGTTGGGCTCTAATGTTGGCTTTGCCTCGGCAGACTGCAAATCCTACCCTAAAGAAGAATGGGCCTCTGAAGATACGCTGAAAGAGGCGATGGAAGCCGAAGGATATACCATCAAAAAATTTAAAATTGACGGTAATTGTTACGAGATTTATGGCCGTAGCAAAGAGGGTAAAAAGGTCGAGATTTACTTTGACATGAAAACCCTGGCGATTGTGAAAGCCATCGGCCTCAAAGACTAACTGCGCCTGATGCAAACGCGTGCTGATAAGCTATGGCCATGGTGGGTGCGGCTTTGTCATTGGCTGGTCGCAGCTGGTGTGCTTGCACTGTGGCTCATGAGCTATGCATGGTATGAAACCGACTGGCTGCATCGAGCAGTCGGTTATGCGGTAGTCACTATGGTGGTGGTGCGTATTGTGCTGGGGTGCCTGACCACGGTCAGTAGTGCGCGTTTTTACCTGCCGGGTTGGCACGCCATAGGCACGCATTTCACTGAGATGCGGCAAGGGCATATCACGCCGCACCGGGGCCACAATCCGCTCGGCCAGTGGTCGGTCTACCTGATTTGGCTATTGATCGCAGCGCTGACAGTGACTGGCTGGCTGAGTCGCACCGATGCATTCTGGGGCGAGGATTGGCCGGTAGAATTGCATGCCGCACTGAGTTTGGGCTTACTCGCCGTGATTGTGCTGCATGTACTGGCGGTCATCGTAGTATCGCGCCTGTCAGGCCAGCATTTGTTATCACAAATGATACATGGGCGTTGGGCGCCGCTTAGAAGCAAATCTCACTGATATAGATGTCCGCTGGCATCCTCTCCGTATTAGCTCAAAAATCCTGCCTGTTTTTACCATCACTGAAAGTATCGAAATGTATCTCGCTCTTTAGTCGCGGGCAGGGTTCATTTAAGATGGCACATCTGCTGACATAAGTGTTATTTATGATTCTTGTTTTATTGTGCTGTCTTGTTGATTAAGTGTGGAATAGCATGCGCACATTTTTATGGTTAATCATGCTGTTGCCCGTCTCCTGCGTGCAGGCGCAGGAGTCATTGTTTTATCACGATGGTGACCCGCTGGAGACGCAGGTTCAGACTTTGCCGAGAATCCCTGGCGAATATTTGGGTAATGCTGTTGGCTGCGGGCAAGTGGACTGGCAACAGGCGCTGACGCTGGCGGATGTGGCTGAAATCAGCTTATGCCATAACCCGCAAACCAGTGAAATGTGGGCCAGTGCCCGTGTGCAAGCCGCGCAACTAGGCGTGGCCAAGTCCGCCTATCTACCCAGTGTGACCGATACCGTATCCAGCAATATGGGCGTGCTCAATCCTGAGTCTGCCACACGTGGCAACCCTAACCTCAACCTTTCCAACAGCCTGGTTGCGAGTTACCTGTTGTATGACTTTGGCAACCGTAAGGCCAACGTAGAGAGTGCGCGCCAGTTGTTGCTGGCGGCCGGTGCGACGCAAAGCAGTACCGTGCAAGCGGTATTGCTGAATACCATCATTGCCTATTACCAGGTGCAAGCCAATATTGCTGCGCTGACGGCCGCCCAGCAGGCAGAACGTGCGGCAGAAGAGGGCTTTAAGGCGGCCAATGCACGCTACCAGGCTGGTGTGGCGACCCCGGCAGACAAATTACAGGCGCAGACGGCGTATGCGCAATTGACGTTGCAGCGCATTACCATCGAGGGCACATTACGTGTGGCCTACGGTAATCTTGTAAATTTGATGGGGTGGCCTGCCAACCGCAGTGTGGTGCTCGCGAGCAGCAGCAATGATGTGCCGCCCGGTATTTTGGACGATGTAGGCACATTAATTGAGCAAGCAGGCCAGCGCCGCCCAGACTTGCTAGCCAGTGAAGCGCAGGTGCGGGCGGCCGAGGCCAGCATCGCGGCCAGTAAGGCGGCTAGCAAACCGACCATTAGCATGGGTGTCTCCAATAACCTGCAGGATGGCTCACAGTATGCGGCCAACAGTGCGACCACCTTGGGTGTCACGGTTTCTATCCCCTTATTTGCCGGCTATGCGCCGACCTACCGTATCCGCGCGGCGGAGGCCACGGCTGATTTGCGGCTGGCCCAGCGCGACCGCCTGCGTTTGCAGATTTCACTGGATGTGTGGAGTGCCTACCAGAACCTGCGCACGGCCTTACAGTCAGTCACCGCCAGCAAAACCTTGCTCGAAAGTGCAGAGCAATCTTACCGCGTGGCTTTTGGCCGGTATACCGCTGGCGTGGGCAACATTATCGATACGCTGAATGCACAAAGTGCCCTGGCCGCTGGCCGCCAGCAAAACATTCAGGCTGGGCTTAATGCCAATATCGCACGTGCGACGTTGGCACAGGCCATAGGCGTACTCGACCATGCCATGATTCAATCATTACCTGGTGCGCAAGCACCTGGTCAATAAATGGAAACACATTTATGAAGCGCATCAAAAACATACTGGTGTTGTTGCTGTTAGTTGCGATAGTGGCAGCGGCTTATTGGTATTACAAGCAGACGCATCAACCCAAGCCGGAGGACTTGTACCGGCTCGATGAAGTGACGCAGGGGCATGTGGAGCAGACGGTATCGGCGAATGGTACGCTCAACCCGGTTAGCCTGATCAGTGTCGGTACCCAGGTCTCAGGCATTGTGCGCAAAATGTATGTCGACTTTAATGATGTGGTTAAAAAAGACCAGGTGTTACTAGAGCTGGACAGTACTTTATTCAATGCACAGATTGCGCAATCTAAAGGCAGTGTCAGAAATAATGAGGCGGCGGTAGAGCTCGCCATTGCTAATGAAAAGCGTATGCGCCAGTTGTATGCGCAGGAGTATGTGTCCAGGCAAGAGCTGGATACGGCCGTGCAAGTGTTGAAATCAGCCAGGGCACAACTGGAAACGGCACGTGGCTTGCTGGCACGCGACGTGACCAATCTCAATTTCAGTATTATCCGCTCGCCGGTGTCTGGCGTGGTGGTGAACCGGGTGGTGGATGTCGGCCAGACGGTGGCGGCCAGTTTCCAGACGCCGACACTGATCCAGATTGCGCAAGACCTGGCCAAAATGCAGATAGATACCAGTTTTGCCGAAGCGGATATCGGCAAAATCAAAGAAGGGCAGAAAGTGAATTTTAATGTCGATGCCTTCCCCGACCGCAGTTTTGAAGGGGTGGTGAAGCAACTGCGTTTAAATTCAACCAACACCTCGAATGTGGTGACCTATAACGTGGTGGTGTCGGTCGATAACCAGGATTTAACCTTGCTGCCGGGCATGACGGCCTACGTCAATATTATTGTGGATAGGGCACGGCATGCTTTGCTGGTGCCCAATGCGGCCTTGCGCTATAAGCCCAAGCTGAGTGCGGTTGCGATGCCTGAGCGACCCTCACCAGAGGCGGGTGGCGGTGAAGGCAAGCGTGGCTGGCGCAAGCATGGCGCGAAAGGCGAAGGGCAAGGTGCGCCTGCCAGCAGTGTCATGGGCAAGATTTACGTGCTCAGGGCCGGTAAACCGGTCATGGTGCGCGTGCATACCGGTATTACCGATGGTCGTTCAACTGCAGTGTCCGGTGAGGGGCTGGCGGCGGGCGATAAAGTCATTGTCAGCGAATTGCAAAGTGATAATGCACCCAATAAAGGGCCGCAGGGTAACAATAACGGCCCACGTGGACCGAGAATGTTTTAGGCACATGCAAAAGTCCGTTATTGAGGTGAACCATCTGTACAAGGCCTATCAAACGGCTGCAGGGGATTTTCCTGTCTTAAAAGACGTCAACTTGCAGGTGTTGCCCGGGGATTATGTCGCCATCATGGGTCCCTCCGGTTCTGGTAAATCGACTTTTATGAATATTCTGGGCTGCCTGGATATGCCTACGGCGGGCAGTTATGTGCTGGATGGGTATGCCGTGGCGACCATGGCGGCAGACCAGGTGGCCAAGGTGCGTAACCAGACCATAGGCTTTGTTTTCCAGGGCTTTAACCTGCTGGCACGCGCCAGTTTGCTGGATAACGTCGCTTTGCCGCTGGTGTATGCCGGGGTCAGCAAAGAAGAACGGCATGCCCGTGCCCGCGTATTGCTGGAAAAGGTCGGCTTGAGCAAGCATATGCATTCCCACCCTAACCAGATTTCCGGCGGACAGCAACAACGCGTCGCCATTGCCCGGGCGCTGGTGAATCAGCCACGCCTGATTCTGGCGGATGAACCTACCGGTAACCTGGATAGCACCACTAGTGAAGAGATCATGGCTATTTTTGATGGCTTGAATCAGGAGGGCATCACGATTGTGCTGGTGACCCATGAAACCGATATTGCCGAGCACGCCAAACGGCAGGTGCGATTTCTCGATGGGCGCATTGTGCAGGACACCGGCGCTGTAATACCAAGTGTAGTAGAAAGTGGCCATGTTTAGCGCCATGTTGGGGGAAGCCTGGCATGCCATGGGCGCTAACCGTTTGCGTACCTTCCTGACCATGTTAGGCATGGTGATCGGTGTAGGTGCAGTAGTACTGATGATGGCCATCGGCCAGGGCGCCGAAGCTTCGGTCAAACGCTCTATCAGCGCCATGGGCAGCCATTTGTTCGTGGTACTTTCCGGCCCACCTCGAATGGGCGGTGCCCGCACCGCGACCGGCAACGCACCGTCACTCAATGTCCGCGATGCAAATGCAATTGGTGAGTTGTATGGTGTTGTCGGCGTCGCACCCGTGACCATGGGCAAGGGGCAAGTGGTCTATGCCAGCAATAACTGGAATACCGATGTCATTGGCACGACATCAGAATATATGGATATCCGCGGCTGGGGATTGTCGGCTGGTTATCCATTTTCAGCTTCGGATACCCGCTCTGCCACCCGCGTCGCCCTGCTGGGTAAAACCGTGGTGCAAAACCTGTTTGGTGAAGAAGGTGACGTTGACCCTATCGGCAAAACCATCCGCATTAACCAGCGGCCGTTTGTGGTACTGGGTGTGCTGGATAGCAAAGGTCAAACGCTGGACGGGCGTGATCAGGATGACACCATTATCGTGCCGCTGACCACAGCACAGCGCAAGCTGTTCGGTAACCAGCTACCGGGCACGGTGCGGCAGATTATGGTGCAGGCCGAGTCTGATAATGTCATGAGCATGGTGGAGGACGCATTGAATAGTCTGCTCAACCAGCGCCACAATATCCGCGAAGGTGCCGACAGTGATTTCTCCGTGCGCAACCTGACGGCGATTGCCAATTCGGCGGCGGAAACCGCACGCACCATGTCTTTGCTGTTAGGCGCGATTGCCTCGGTGTCTTTGCTGGTGGGCGGCATTGGTATTATGAATATCATGCTGGTATCAGTGACTGAGCGTACGCGAGAAATTGGTATCCGCATGGCCATTGGGGCCCGGGAAAAAGACATCCTGATGCAGTTTTTGCTGGAGGCCATCATGATCTCCATTGTCGGTTGCCTGATTGGCATCGTGATCGGCGTGACGGGCGCGGTGCTGGTGAGTGTGTTTACACAGGCGGAGGTGATTGTTTCAAGCGCATCTGTGGTGATTGCGTTTAGTGTAGCTGCCAGTATCGGCGTCTTTTTTGGATTTTATCCAGCCAGAAAAGCTGCGCGTTTAAACCCGATTGAAGCATTGCGCTATCAATAGCCCGTCCGCTGCTTAGTCGATTTCGATAGGCGGCGCGACTTTCAAGACTTCTTCTACCGTGGTCTGGCCAGTAGCGACCTTCTCTGCGCCATTGAGCATCAGCGGTTGCATACCGGCCTGGGTCGCTGCTTGTCGCAATTGTATTAAATCGGTTTCCGGGGTAATCAGTTTGCGCAAGGCAGGCGTCAAGGTCAGCATTTCATAAATGCCGGTGCGGCCACGATAACCGGTCTGACGGCATTCCTGGCAGCCGACAGCTTTCATGACTTTGGTCGGTTTTTTCGCTTTGAACGGGCGCGTGACACTAGCCCATTCTTCGTCTGAAATTTCGGCCTCGGTTTTGCAATGTGGGCATAGCGTACGCACTAGGCGCTGCGCCATGATGCCGAGCAGGCTGGAGTGGATCAGATAAGCAGGTACGCCCAAGTCAAGCAACCGTGTCACGGCTGAGGGCGCATCGTTAGTATGCAATGTGGAGAGCACAAGGTGGCCGGTTAACGCGGCCTGAATTGCCATGTCTGCGGTTTCCTGGTCGCGAATCTCGCCGACCATGATAATGTCCGGATCTTGCCGCATCAGTGTGCGTATGCCTTCGGCAAAGCCGAGGCCGATATTCTGTGTCACCTGCATCTGGTTAAATGCAGGTTCTATCATCTCGATTGGGTCTTCTACCGTACACACATTCACTTCATCTGTCGCCAGTTGTTTAAGTGTGGTGTACAAGGTGGTCGTTTTACCAGAACCGGTCGGCCCGGTGACCAGGATAATGCCGTTCGGCTGATGCGTCCATTGCGCCCATTGCTCGCTCTGGCGCTTGGAAAAGCCCAATAGCTGGAAGTCCTGCACCAGGATATCCGGCTTGAAAATCCGCATCACCAGTTTCTCTCCAAACGCCGTTGGCATGGTCGATAAACGCAGTTCGATTTCCTTGCCATCGCCACTCACGGTTTTAACACGGCCATCCTGCGGACGACGTTTCTCCACCATATCCATGCGGCCCAGCAGTTTAATGCGGCTGGTAATCGCGTTCATGATATTGCTGGGCAACTGGTAAACCTGGTGCAATACACCGTCAATGCGGAAGCGCATCAGCCCCATGTTACGGCGTGGCTCGAGGTGAATGTCGCTGGCACGTTGTTCAAACGCATATTTAAACAGCCAGTCAACGATATTCACCACATGCTGTTCATTGGCATCGAGCTGGCGGTCTTTGCCCAGTTCAATCAATTGTTCAAAGTTTTGTACACCGACAATCTGCCCTGCCTTGGCCGCATTGGCCGATTGGATCGCGGCAGACAGTTGGTAAACTTCAGGCAGGTAGCGCTGTAAATCCAGTGGATTCACCATGACTACTTGAATTCGCAGCTTGAGCAAACGCTCCAGGTCATGCAGCCATTCCTGATGGAACGGATCCGCCGTGGCAATCGTAGCGATGCCATCTTTGACCGCAATCGGCATGATACGCAAACGTTCTGCATAAGCCTGCGACACAATTTGCGCAACGGCGCTGAAATCAAGTTTCAGCGGGTCAATCTGGTAGTAAGGCACTTCGGCCTTTTCCGCCACATAACGGCTCAGTCTGTCCACCGTCAGTAATTGTGACGGCTGTCGCTGGTCTGGCCATTTTTGTTCGGCCACAACCACAATCGGATGGATTTTGGAACTGTCGCGCTTGCGGTCCTGATGCAGTTTTTCTGCCCATGCCTTATCGATGCAGCCATCGGAAACCAGCAGGCGTAGTAAATCTCCCAGGCGCAGGCTTTCTAAGGCTTTAGGGATTGAAAATGGGGCTGGACTATTCATGTCATATTTGGGCAGGAGTACCAGCATATGGTGCAAAAATCATGCCATGGGAAAGTGCCAGGAATGGTCACTTTATGAGTGCTTTATTGAGTGTTTTGCCTAGAGGTAGTGTGATTGCGATAAAAGGTTGTTCTTTTATGGGTGTGTTTCTTTTCGCCTTTAGGCGAGTTACTTTTCTTTGCTTGCACAAAGAATAAGTAACCAAAAGAAATGCACCCCAGCTTCCGCTTCTTCCTTGCGCTACTCGGTTTGCCGGGCGGCAATCAAAAACTCGCTCCTACGGAGCTCAAACAGTTGCTTGCCGAAGACTCCCGTCAACCCTGCGTTGCTCGGCGCGGCAGATGGGGGCCCCGAACACCAGGCGAGCGCCACCACTAATGACTTTAAGAAATGAATCTGGTTTTTGAACCGTCCACATTGATGCAATGTGAGTTTGGCGAGAATAATCCCATTCCATCACGCTGAGTAGCGGAAACAAAATAAGAGAAGAGGGAGCGACTGTCTGAGCTCCGCGGCAGCTTGCGTAGTGTGCAAGCTGCTAGGGCGAGTTTCGTGACCGGCTTATTTTGTTGAGCAACGCAAGGGAGCCGCAGGCCGTGATGGCTGGGTGCCCTCTTCTTTGGTTACTTTCTGAGGGGCAAGCATCAGAAAGTGACTCGCCGACAAGGCGGAAAGGAGTTTCTGCTCAAAGAATTACTTTTAAGCTGATCTATAGCTTCATCTGAATCCGCATACTCAAATCCACTGCCTGTATATTTTTAGTCAGTGCGCCAATCGAAATCCTATCCACCCCTGTTTCTGCAATCGCCCGCACAGTGGTTAAATCGACATTGCCCGAGGCTTCCAGCAAGGCGCGTTTCTGGTTAATCACTACCGCTTCCCGCAGGTCTTCCAGTGTAAAGTTATCCAGCAAAATACTGGTCGCGCCAGCACTTAATGCTTGTTGCAGTTCATCCAGGTTTTCCACTTCAATCTGGATATTATTCGTCTGCTGCAATGCAAAGGAGGCTTGCAGCACTGCTGTGATGGAGCCTGCGGCCGCAATATGGTTTTCCTTAATCAGGATGCCATCGTATAAAGCCAGCCGCTGGTTTGCGCCGCCCCCGGTGAGCACGGCGTATTTTTGCGCCAAACGCAGCCCCGGCAGGGTTTTGCGGGTATCGAGAATCTGTGCCGGCAAGCCTGCAATCACATCGACATAGCGGCGAGTGTGGGTGGCGACGGCTGACAGGGTTTGCAGAAAATTAAGCGCCGGGCGTTCTGCGCTTAACATGGCACGGGCATTGCCTTGAATGTGGACCAGTGGCTGATTAGGTGTTACATGGTCGCCATCTTGGACCAGCCATTCCAGTTGTATGTCCGCATCCAGTTGCTCGAAGCATTGGGCGAACCAGGCGCAGCCACAAATGACGGCTGCTTCACGGCTCACAATGGTGGCGGTGGCTTGGGTGTCTGCCGGAATCAGCGCAGCCGTTAGGTCGCCGTTACCCATGTCTTCTAACAGGGCGGATTTTACCTGTTCGGCAATCATGGTCGGTGTCAGGTAGTCTGGTAAGTGTTGGTAAAGCGGGAATGTGCGCATTTGGTTGCCAGCAAGGTTAAAAAATATGCATGTGACCATTCTAAGCCCATGCCAAAAGCTATTATAATAAATGCGCCCCAATAGATGCGATAAGACTGGCGCTTTTTAAGCATAAGCTTTTCGTGAAGGGGTATTTTTTTCGGTTAAAAGTTTCAATCTTCTGGCTCACATCACACTTATGCAGCTTTTATATACAGTAAACAGTCCTTACGCACGCAAGGTGCGTATTGTGGCGATTGAAAAACATGTGGATCTGACGCTGACTGAGGTAGTGTTGTCGGCACCGGATTGTCCGGTGAGCCAGCATAACCCGTTAGGTAAAGTGCCTGTGCTGGTGCTGGATGATGGCGATGCTTTGTATGACTCACGTGTGATTGTTGAATACCTGGACCACCGTACACCGGTGGCGCACCTGATTCCGCAAGACCATTCAGCCAAAATTAAAGTACGCCGCTGGGAAGCACTGGCCGATGGTGTCTGTGATGCGGCGGTCGCGACTATGTTGGAGCAGCGCAAACCAGAAGCGCAACAGTCAGCTGCCTGGATTGAAAAGCAATTTGCCAAAGTGACAGCCGGATTGACCGCGCTGGACGAAGATCTGCTGAAGAAAAAGTGGTGTGTGAACGAAACCTTCAGTTTGGCCGATATTGCTTTGGGCACCGCGCTGGGTTACCTGGATTTGCGTTTTAAAAGTGTCCAGTGGGAAGGTAAGTACTGGCAAGAGAAGTTTCCCAACCTTGCCAAGCACTACGGCGTGCTGGTCAAGCGTCCCAGTTTTAAACAAACCATGCCGCAGCCCTAACTTGCTGTCAATGCAGAAGCCCGCGCATCCGTGCGGGTATTCTGCTTAATCTTTTCTCTCTGTACTGCCTTTGTGCCCGGCGATCGCTGCATGGCATCTCTCCATTCTCCCAAGTCATTGTTCTGTTTTTGTTTTTTCGCTGAAATGGCTATTTCAGCCATTAACTATTCTTTACGCATGGGTTTTGCCTATTTTTTATTGATAAAGCAAATGATAATTGTTATCATTTATAAATAAACAAAACAATGATGAATAAATTCTATGCAAGCAATGAATGCCCCCGTCAAAAAGAGACTGCTCGAACTCCTCGATGAGCTGATTGCGCACGATGGTTTTGGCAGCATCAAGGTGGATATTCGCTTGTTAAAGCGCGGGCAAAAAGAAGTCATTATCGATTGTGGCAAGCAATACCGCTTTGTCGTCGACTTTGAAACGGCATCCGCCATAGAAAAATAAATTTATTCTCTCAATTTCAGTTTTTAACCATGCGTTTGACAGCATGGAGATTGAAATACTCAACGGTGTGGGTCCGTGAGACTTATTTTAGAGGTAGAGCGTCATGGCCTTCGAGAGGAAGGGGTAAACGCGCTCGTTGAGGAGATTTAAAATTATGAAAGTTTCAGTATTAGCACTTACTTTAGGCCTGGCGTTCAGCAGCTCTGCGTTCGCGACACAAGCAGTTTGGAATTCAGCTAACCCATGGGGTACCGACACCACTGTGAGCTATGCCGAATGGAACGTCTTTAACAGCACTAACGATACAACTCCTGATGTTGCAGTCACGGCTGGTACAAGCGCTTCAGTGGTAGAAACCACAGGCGGCGCATTTTTGACTGGTGGCGGTAATATCTATAGCTTCTCCAGTGCAACTGCATTTACCGCAACGCTGAGTGGTTCAACCAGCGGCCTGTTCGATGTTTACCTGCGTATCGGTACACTGGGTACTTTGGCAAGCACAACCGCTACGTTGAATGGTGTTTCAGCTACTTCAGTACTGCAGTTTAACGAAGATCAAGGCGTTGTGATGGGTGGCGCGACAGCAGAGCAAGAGCTGTTCTGGAAATGGACTAGCGTCAGCGCGGCTAGCCTGTACACCTTCAAGTTCACTTCTACTTCATCCAGTATGAGCTTGGACCAATTGGCATTGGCAACGGTTGCAGTACCAACAACCGTCACACCAGTGCCAGAGCCAGAAGCCTTTAGCATGTTGGCATTGGGCTTGGGTTTAATGGCTTTTGCAGCACGCCGTAACAAAGCCTAATTTCCATTAGTGCGACCATGACAAAGGGGCTAAATAGCCCCTTTGTTTCTATCCTGTTAATCAATAAAAAAGTGCTTCATGATGGCAAGCTCTGACGACTCCTGCGTACAATATATTAAAAAGAACAATGTGCTAGCTAGGTTGGCCAGCAGCATCGCCGTCAGCTGGTTGGCGATGGCCGTCTGTGCGCCACTGGCCTATGCCAATGAGCAAACTGTTGACGAGACTGCCGGTGAAGTAGTCTCTGCTCCCGTCAGTAGAGCTGCCAAAAAGGCTGATTCAGATGATGTTGATACGCTGCCTGAAGTGTCTGTGACCGATACCAGAGTTAAAACACCTGAGACAGGCATTAACCGTACCTTACCGATTACTACGATTACTAGCGAACAGTTGCAACGTGCACAGCCCAGCAATATTTTTGACGCAGTCAGGTCAGTGCCCGGCGTCTCGATTTCTGGCGGCCCACGCCCTAGTGGCATGACATTCAATATTCGCGGTTACGGCGATAACGAAGATGTCATGGTCAAAGTCGATGGCGTACCTAAAGGATTTGAAAAGTACCGCATGGGCGGCACGTTTATCGAGCCAGAATTGCTCAAAAGTATAGAAGTGCAACGTGGGCCGCAAATTACCAGTGGCTCTGGCTCACTGGGGGGCACTGTCAATGCGACAACTAAAAATGCTGAGGATTTTTTAAAGCCTGGGCAAAAGTATGGCGGCAAGGTCAAGTTTGGCTATGGCAATAACAGTGATGAGTATTCACGCTCTTATTTGCTGTATGCGCGCCCGGATGAACGGGTTGATATTCTCTACAACTATTCTAACCGCCAGGCGAATAATATTACCTTGGGGGATGGTACCAAACTTGAGAGTTCGGCCATTGAATCAGTTTCACATTTACTCAAACTAAGCTTGTTCCCCACAGAGGACTTGCAGCTTGTGACCTCAATTGTCAAATTTGATGACACCGGCTTGCAGCCTTATGATGCAACCGGAGGGCAGCCTGGATTCTTTGGGAACGTCATTCGTACGGTGGATGACCTCACCTGGTCAGAGACTTTGAATTATGACCCTGTCACACCATGGGTGAATTTGAAAGCAACCGTGGGGGAGGGACATACAAACCTGCACGATTTAATCGGGCAAGGCTCTTCGTTTGGCTCTACATTTAATCCACGACAGCCTCAGTGTAATGGCGTTGTGAATACGACAAATCCTGCGGATACAACCACTTGCCGCGGCAATCTGAACGATACTTATGAGTACAAAACCAAGACGGTTGATATCAGCAATCGGTCGGTGTTTATTGAGTCGGATTTTGTTACCGCTTCATTGTTGACTGGCTATCAATACAACTCAAGTGAGCGGGAGATTTCAAGGTTTTATGATAATCTCAGCACGCCCATGCAATCAGTATATCGCAATGGTTTTAATGCTTCAGCCCCGCCCGGCCGTAAGTCATTTGAGGCGATATATGTCCAGCCAAAGCTGGAGGTCGGCCAATTCACGGTGACACCTGGTTATCGACAAGACCGGTATAAGGTTGAGGCCGCTGGTGGCACCTTGGCTTTGCTGGAACCTTATGATCAAAAAAGTAAAATCAGGTTTAAGGAGGAAACCTGGAGTCTGGGGCTGGCTTATGATGCGTTTGCCAAAAGTAATCCGGACAAATTGACCTTTTATAGCAACTATGGCCAAGGTTTTCGGCCGCCACTCATTGATGAGTACTTTACCCAAGGCCCTTTTAGCCGCTGTCGTAATGGGTTGATGCCCATCAATGGGCCTGCATCGCTGATTTGCGGTGATCTATATCAACCACAGCGTTCAGAAACGACGGAGGTTGGCGTGAGTTACCAAACACCGCATCTGTTAAATACCGATGTCTGGTTCTCTGGAAAACTCAACTTTTACCATACATATACTTCACACTTGTTGATTTCCTTGCGCGAAGAAACCGATGGCACGATTACCCAAAATGGCTGGGAGCGCAGGAATGGTGTCGAGATCGAAAGCTTTATGCAATATCACGGTTGGTATATGCGCAGCGGCTATTCACGTATTAATGGTGAAATATTTAATGGCTTGGCTTTCGCACCATTGTTTACAGCGCCGGGTAACGCATTGAATATTAATCTCGGTGCAGAGCTGACCAAAAATCTGGACGTGAATGTGACTTACAGAAAAGTTTCGGAGCGAGATATCTTGATTAGTGGTGATGGCACACTGAACAGTCGTTATGTGTTTGGCCAGCAGGATGGGTATGAAATGTGGAATGCTGGCATACGCTTAAAAGTGAATGAGCAGCTGACGTTGAGGCTAATTGGTGAGAACCTCAAAAACGAAGAATACCGCCTTGATGGCAGCATGGGGGGCTTGGGTATCTATGGCCCCGGCCGCAATGTGAAGTTCCTGGTAGAAATGACGTATTAACCGCAGTGATTACAGCGGCGGCATATCGTCATCTGCCAGTAGTTGCAGGTTGTTTTTGTGACGCAGGGTTTGGCGCTCGTTCAGGCGTTTTTGAGCCGCACTAGGGAAGTCAGTGAAACTGATCAGGCTGCGATCAATCAAAATACTGATCAAGTCTTCCAGCACACGTGCCAGCTGGATATCACTTTCACGGAAGGTGTGATGTTTTTTTAATTCATCATCCAGAAAACACAGATACTCGGTATCTGCACTATCAATTTCAACCCAGTCTGCGGCCACTTGCGTATCCGGGCTTGTCGCAATAATTGCACCTTCTTTATTTTTTAATACGTAGGCCATTAGGTGTCATTCCTCGTCACTTGGCGTTCATTTTGATTATATTATGCAAGCAGAAGCAATAACCATGCCTTACGAGTGGGTTAAATGGCACCAGTGATAATGCCACCGCCCAGGCAGACATTGCTCTCATACACCACTACGCTCTGGCCAGGGGTGATGGCCCACTGATGCTGGCCAAAACGGATAGTCGCTTCTTCGGCGTTCACTGCATCTACTTCACAAGGTGCGTCTGGCTGGCGGTAACGGGTTTTTGCCGCATACACCCAGTTGGTTTGAGGCTCTTCACCACTGATCCAGTGTAATTGACCGGCTTTCAAGCCATCGCTTTGCAGCAGCGGGTGGTCATGACCTTGCACCACAATCAGCTCGTTATCCGCCATGTGTTTGGCGGCGACAAACCATGGCTCGCCATTGCTCTCACGGCTACCGCCGATTTTCAGGCCCTGGCGCTGGCCGATGGTGTAATACATCAAGCCTTCATGTTCGCCGACGACTTTGCCTTCAGGCGTGCGCATCACACCTGGGTGACGTGGCAGGTAACGTTGCAAAAACTCCTGGAACGGACGCTCGCCGATAAAGCAAATGCCGGTTGAATCTTTTTTCTCGGCATTGGCCAGGCCGTGTTCACGTGCAATCTCACGCACTTCGCGCTTGAGGTGTTTACCCAGCGGAAAGAGTGTTTTTGACAGCTGCGCCTGGTTCAGGCGTGACAAAAAGTAGCTTTGGTCTTTGCTGCCATCATCTGCTTTAAGCAGCTGGAAGTTGCCAGGCTGAATCGGGTTTTCACGTACTTGTGCATAATGGCCGGTGGCGATCAAATCGGCCCCCATGCCCATGGCATGGTCCAAAAAGGCTTTAAACTTGATTTCGGCATTACATAGGATATCCGGGTTGGGCGTGCGGCCGGCCTGGTATTCCTGTAAAAAGTTAGCGAACACTCGCTCTTTATACTCGGCGCTAAAATTCACGGTTTCAATGTCGATACCGATCTTATCTGCCGCAGAAACGGCATCAATCAAATCCTGGCGCGAGGAGCAGTATTCGTCAGTATCATCGTCTTCCCAGTTTTTCATAAACAAACCGGTGACCTGATAACCTTGTTGCTTTAGCAGCAAGGCGGTGACGGAGGAATCAACACCGCCGGACAACCCGACGATGACATGTGGCTTACTCATAATGCTTGGCCCAAATGCTTCAAAATGTCTAAAGAATAACGCTTGCCCGCCAGGTAATCCTGCACGCACAACAATACTTGCGGACTACGCATCAGCTCGCCTTCGGCGGCTATTTCGGCTTCGGTTTTCCATACCGTGCGAATGATGCCATCATCCAGCGCCTGTTCAGGGTAATGCGCGCCCAACTTGCCGGTAAAAGCAAAACGCAAATAGGTAATGCCGTTGAGCGGATGCTGCCAGTGGTAAATGCCTACCAGCGCCTCTGGCGTGAAATCGTAAGCGGTTTCTTCCAGCGTTTCGCGAATGGCCGCAGCGATAATGGTCTCGTTTTCTTCCAGATGCCCGGCAGGCTGGTTAAAGCGATTGCCGCGGTCCGTGGTTTCTTCAACCAGTAAAAACTTGCCATCCTGCTCGATGATGGCCGCCACAGTGACGTTAGGCTTCCACTGCTGGGAGGATTTCGATGGATTTGAAACGGTGGAATTCAAAATGCGCAGGTTTCGTTAAAAGCGCTATTTTACCGCTAAGTGATTGATTGGGGGAGAGTTAGTTTACTTGTGTGCATGTGTTTGGCTATGCAGCTCCAGCGAGTTGCGGAAACAACCCTGTCAGCCCATGCGCGATAAACTCTACCGCCATCGCGGCCAGAATCAAGCCCATCAGGCGCGTGACGATGTTAATGCCTATGGTACCCAGATAATGCGTAATGCCATCCGCCAGTTGCAACAAGCCCCAGATGAATAATGCAATGAGTGCGACAGGAATCACCAGGCTTAAATGCCCCCAGAAGCCAGGATGTTGCTGCGCTGTGAGAATCATGCTCGAAATCGCCCCTGGGCCAGCCAGCAAGGGGATACTCAGCGGTACGATGGCGATCACTTCGCGCTCGGTCATATCCTGTGCTTCTTCAGCGGTTTGGCGTGTGCCACCTTGTTTACCGTGCATCATGGAGATGGAAATCAGCAGTAGCAAGATGCCGCCGCCCACCTGGAATGAGGGGATGGTGATGCCAAAGAAGTCGAGGATCTTGTCGCCAAAAAAGGCCGAGACACAGAGCACGATCATGACCGTAATAGCCACGGTGCGTGCTGTTTTTGCACGTTCTGTTTTGCTCCAGCCACTGGTAGCGCTAATGAAGATAGGCAGACAGCCGATCGGGTTGACGATAGCGATGAGGGCAATCGCGACTTTGAGCAGGTAGGCGTATTCAGTCATGGCCGATTGGAACGTTAAGGTGCTTGAAGCTTGCCTGAAAAAAATAGCCTTGGCAAATAAGCCAGGCGATTTAGTTAAGCTGGCCGTTTGTCGAAAAAGGTAATTGGTTGCGGCGGTGCAATCTGCAAGATATGTTTGCGCACTTTGCCCATCACGTGCATTTCGCACGGTTTGCAGTCAAATTTGAGCGTGTAACGGTCGTTGCCGCTGATCAGCGTCATCGGCTCCGCCGTCACTGTCCCTTGTACGCCAATCACACCTTTGGCTTCTTTCGGGCACAAACCATGACTGAAACGCAGGCAATGTTTGGTAATCATCACCGGCACTTCGTCCAGCGTTTCATTGGCTTCATAAGCGCTGTCTATCAGTTTGACGCCATGTTTGTGGTAAAAGTCGCGTGCCTTTTGGTTATAAACGTTGGCCAGGTAACTCAGGCTATCTTGCGGATAAATGGCAGGAGGCTCGACGGCGGCACGCAATGGCGGGCGCTCGTAGGCTAGCGTTCTGATCGCAATCAGTTGTTCTACCGCATCGCGGCGTAATTGATTAACTACTGAAGCAGGCAAAAACCAGCATTGGGTGAGCTCCAGGCTGATTTCTTTTGCCACAAAATCTGTATTGCCCAGTTTTGCCAGATTTTCCCTCAGCGAGCTTTCGGCTTTTGCAATATCGTTAGCAGGCTGTTTTTCCGCCGCGCATTGAGCGGTGGCGATAAAGCCTTGCTCATCGGTCAGAGTCAGCGCAAAGCCATCCTGGGTTTCATAGAGTACGGCATTCAGTGCGATTTTGCGCGTGGCAGAGTCTTTTTCCAGCAGGCGCATAAACGCATGGTCACGATTACGATACAGTTGCGTATTATTGCGAATATCCGCTGGCATTTCATTGGGGAACAGGCGTTGCGTATGCAGATCCTGCGTTTGCACCGTGTTCACACGCAGGCCGACCAGTTCTTTGTGCACATCAAAATAACAGACGCCATCGCCGTTATGCAGCGCAATCTCAGTGGCAACATCAATAAAGTCTTTGCCTACCTTGCGCACGGTGCCCAAGGCTTCTCCTGAAAATTTGGGCGTATCAAACGCGCCAATATCCGCCTGGCGGCCATTGGCAAAATAATCGGTTGCACTGCGATTGAAGGTTTTTTCCGGCTGTGGCGTGAAAGTGTAACTGGCGTGTCCGGCGGAAGATTTAGCGTATTGAGGCATCTCTTCAAGAATCTCGTCCAGCAACTGGCGGTAATGCGCGGTGGCATTTTTCACATACGGCAGGTCTTTGTAGCGGCCTTCAATCTTGAAGCTGCTGACGCCCGCTGCGATCAAAGCACGCAGGTTGGCACTCTGGTCATTATCTTTCATCGACAAATAATGTTTGTCTTTGCCGATGATGCGGCCTTTCTGGTCTTCCAGCGTATAAGGCAAACGGCACTCTTGCGAGCACTCGCCACGGTTGGCGCTGCGGCCAGTATGAGCATGGCTGATAAAACATTGGCCGCTAAACGCGACACATAAAGCGCCATGGATAAAGTATTCGAGATTTGCCGTGGTCGCATCTGCGATTTTTCTCACCGTGGCAATGTCCAGCTCACGTGCCAGCACGATCTGGCTAAAGCCGACCTGGTCTAAAAACTGTGCTTTTTCTACAGTACGGATATCGGTTTGTGTACTTGCGTGCAACTGGATAGGCGGTAAATCTAATTCCAGCAAACCCATGTCCTGCACGATCAGGGCATCGACGCCGCTATCGTACAATTGATGCACCAACTGGCGTACGCCTTCCAGCTCGTTATCGTGAAAAATGGTATTCAGCGCGACAAACACTTCTGCATGGAATCTATGCGCATGCTGCACCAGGCGTGCAATATCCTGCACCGTATTCGGGGCTTTGGCGCGCGCACCAAATGCCGGGCCACCAATATAAACGGCATCAGCACCGTGGTTAATGGCTTCAATGCCATAGTCGGCATTTTTGGCCGGAGCGAGCAGTTCGAGATATTTGCGGGTTTTTTGCATGCCAGAATGTGTATTAAGTGTAACAACTTGATTTAAGGCGCTATTTTAAACCAAGCATGCCGTTTACGCTTGGTTTAAAATAGCGCCATGAGTCAAAATCAGGATTTATTGCAACGTAGTTTGCGTAGCGTGTGGCATCCGTGCACCCAAATGAAACACCACGAACGTTATCCTCTGGTGCCTATCGCCCGTGGTGAAGGTGCATGGCTGTTTGATAGCGATGGCAAAGGCTATCTGGATGCGGTGAGTAGCTGGTGGGTCAATTTGTTTGGCCATAACCAGTCAGTGATTAAAAACGCGATCAAGGCACAGCTCGACCAGCTGGAGCATGTGATGCTGGCCGGGTTTACGCATGCGCCCGTCGTTGAGTTGTCAGAAAAGCTGGCGGCGTTAACAGGCTTGGGACATGCATTTTATGGCTCAGACGGTGCCAGTGCCACTGAAATTGCGCTCAAGATGAGTTTTCATTACTGGCGCAATATTGGGCAAGCTAAAAAAACTAAATTTATCAGTTTGCAAAACAGTTATCACGGTGAAACGTTGGGTGCGCTCAGTGTCACCGATGTAGCGATTTTTAAAGATACGTATGCGCCACTGATTTTGCAATCAGCGCAAATGCCTAGCCCGGATAGTCGTTTGGCAGAACGTGGCGAGTCGGAAGAAGCTTACGCGTTACGCTGTGCGGAAGCGCTAGAGCGCTATGTGGCTGAGCATCAAGCTGAACTTGCTGCGTTTATTATCGAGCCCTTGGTGCAAGGCGCGGCGGGCATGGCGATGTATCACCCGCTGTATTTACAGCGTGCGCGTGAAATTTGCAGCCGCTACCAGGTGCATGTGATTGCAGATGAAATCGCGGTCGGATTTGGCCGGACGGGCACCTTGTTTGCGTCTGAGCAAGCCGGTGAACGTGTGAGTGATATTGCGGATTTTATCTGCCTGTCCAAAGGCATTACCGGCGGTTATTTACCGTTGTCCGTGGTGTTGACGACGGATGCCGTATACCAGGCCTTTTATCATGACCAGACGGTGAAAGGCTTTTTGCATAGCCATAGCTATACCGGTAACCCGCTGGCGTGCAGCGCAGCACTGGCGACCTTGCAGTTATTTGAAGCATCTGATGTGCTGGCCCACAATCGAGTGACGGCGCAAGCATTGCTGGCGGGCGTTGAAGGTTATGATTTCGGCATGCGCCATGTGCGTCAGCGCGGCATGATTACTGCGTTTGAGGTCGCTACAGAAAATCCACAGTTTGCACGCGACTGCTATGCTGCTGCGCTCAAACATGGCTTGCTGTTAAGGCCGATTGGTAACACGGTATATTGGATGCCGCCTTACTGCCTGAACAAGCAAGAAATTGCGCACCTGGTGCAAGCGACCGGTGCCGCGGTGGGGGAGAGCTTGTAATGCGCTGGCTGCTTGTGTTGTGCTGTGGTTGGGTGGTCGCGGCCCACGCGGCGTTGCCTCTCAATGTGCAAGACGCGTTAATCAAAGCACAATTGCCTGCCGAGAGTGTGGCGATTGTGGTGCAGCCGCTGGATGGTTCTGCGCCCTTAATCAGCCACAATGCTGCCAAAGCCATGAACCCGGCCAGCGTGATGAAGCTGGTGACCACCTACGCGGCACTTGAGGCGCTGACGCCAGCCTATCGCTGGAAAACGGACGTCTATCGTACCGGTACTCTGAGCCAGGGTGTCTTGGATGGCGATTTAATGATCAAAGGCGCAGGGGATCCGGCGCTCAATATGGCTGATTTCTGGCGTTTGTTGCAGTTGGTACAACAGCAAGGCATCCGCCAGATCAAAGGTAATCTTATTCTGGATTTATCCGTGTATGCACCTGAAGTAAGCCAGCGCCCAGTGCTGGATGATGAGCCCTGGCGCGCCTATAACGCCAACCCGAGTGCTTTGTTGCTCAATGGCCGCAATACCAGTTTCCGTTTCGCCGTCGCCAGCCAGGCCAATAAGCCAGTAGTGCAAATCTCGCAAGAGTTCGAGTTGCCGCAAATCCGTGTCATCAACACCATGCAACTGCGTAAAGGCGCCTGCAATGACTGGCGTGGTGATTTGCGCTATAGCATCACGCCCCAGGCAGATGGGGTCACGGTGGCTTTTAGCGGTACGCTGCCTGAGCAATGCGATGAGCGTTATCTGGAACTCAGTGTGCTCAGCGATACCCAATACGTGTTCTTCAGCTTTAAAAAACTGTGGACGCAATTGGGTGGTCAGTTTAATGGGCAACTATTACTGGCCCCGGTCACCGATGCTGCGACGCTGGTGACCACCTGGTCATCGCCGCCGCTGGATAGCGTGGTGCGTGATATCAATAAGTGGAGCAATAATGTTATGGCGCGCCAGTTGCTGCTGACCATTGCGCAAGAAGCCGGATTCACCCCGGCAGATGAGGCCGGTGCTGCGCTGGCATTGAAACAAGTTTTGCGTCAGCGTGGTTTGCAGTTCCCCGAATTGGTACTAGAAAACGGCTCTGGCTTGTCGCGCAATGAGCGTATCAGCGCGGAACATTTGGCACAGTTGCTCGTCACAGCTTACCAGCGCCCGGTGATGCCGGTGCTTATGGCCTCAATGCCGATACTGGGCCTGGATGGCACCACCAAGAAGCGGTTGGCTGATGGTAGCAGTAAGGGCATGGCTTACCTCAAAACCGGTTCGCTGGAAGGGGTGAGCAGCATTGCTGGTTATGTGCAGGATATGGCGGGTAAGCGTTATGTGCTGGTGGTGATTGCCAATCATGCGCGTGCCTCAGCCGTGCGCGCGGTGCAAGATGCGTTGCTTAAGCAGTTGATTGAAGGCCGTTAGCCCATGCCTGAGAGTTTGTCGTCAAAAACGCGTAAAATAAAGGTTGTTTTCTGGGAGTAAACAAGTGAAATCTGCAATTAAATTAATCGGCCTCAGCGCATTGCTGCTGGCCATGACAGGTTGCCAAGCGCAATCTAACTCGTCAAATACTAAGGAATCTGCACAAATGTCTGCCAATGTGACTGAATTACAGAAAATTGATACGGTGGTCGGCGCTGGCCGTGAAGCTGAAGTCGGCTTCAATGTCACCGTGCACTACACCGGCTGGCTGTATGACGCTAGCAAAGAAGACCACAAAGGCCAGAAATTTGACAGCAGCCTGGACCGCAATTCGCCATTCAATTTCTTTTTGGGCGGTAGCCAGGTAATCGAGGGTTGGGATGTTGGCGTGCAAGGCATGAAAGTGGGCGGCAAGCGTACCCTGATTATCCCATCAGACATGGGATATGGCGCGCGTGGTGCAGGCGGTGTGATTCCGCCAAATGCGGCGTTGGTGTTTGATGTTGAATTACTGGGCGTGAAATAAAAATAATTCTGTTGCCACGTACCTGGGGCATAACAACTGCAATGTTTTGCGGGGCTTGTGTCTGTGGTGTATTACCCCCAAGTAGAGGGTGTAGGCAATGAATCAAACTCAATGATTGGAAAGTCTAAATGCAAGTCCAAGTGAAATGGATAGATGGTGTCAGTTTTGTCGGTGAATCCGAAACGGGTCACGCCGTCGTGTTAGATGGTGCGCCTGAAAATGGCGGCCGCAATATTGGCATGCGCCCTATGGAAATGCTGCTGATAGGTATGGGCGCGTGTACTTCGTTTGATGTTGTGACGATTTTGAAAAAATCCCGTCAGCCGATTGTCGATTGCGTAGCTGAAATCAGTGCCGAGCGAGCTGATACGGTGCCTAAAGTGTTCACCAAAATTCACGTGCATTTTGTGGTGACCGGTGAAGGCCTGAATGAATCACAGGTGGAGCGTGCAGTGAAACTGTCTGCCGAGAAATATTGCTCGGCCAGCATCATGCTGCAAAAAGCCTGTGAGATTACGCACGGCTATGAAATCAAAGCGCCAAGTTTTGATTAGCGGAGTCTGGCATGAGCATTCCTAAAGGCATGGTAGGCATTCGCCATGTGGCGTTGTTTATCAAAGAGCTTGAGTCTGCGATTGATTTTTATACGCGCATCGTCGGCATGCACATTGAGTGGCAGCCTGATCCGGATAATGTTTATTTAAGCAATCATGGTGATGTGTTTGCCTTGCATCGGGTAGATTACAAGGCAGATCCATTACAACGCCTGGATCATATCGGTTTTGTGTTGACGGATGCGCAGGCCGTGGATGACTGGTATGCGCACATGGTGGCACATGGTGTGCGCATTACCGAGGCGCCAAAAAGCCACCGTGATGGTTCGCGCGGATTTTATTGTCTGGACAGTGTGGGCCATTTGCTGGAGTTTATTTACCATCCGCCGATTACGCGTCATCTGCAAAGCGCGTGATGACTTTCAATTAAGCGCGTATTCACGTTGCACCAAGTAAAAAGCCTCCAGTGTTGGAGGCTTTTTTATCGCTATTGGCGTGATGTTATTCAGTGATGAGTTTGATGGAAAGCGTTTGCTCTTTATCCAGCACATTAAGCAAACGGTCAATATTCGGATGTTTGCCAGGATGATCTTCGGCATCCTCAGTGTGTTCGGCGTAAAGCGCCAGGCCTTCTACCGCCGCATCGGTATTAATCTCACCAAATACCTTGAACAGGTGGTGGTATACCTTGATTGAGCCCTGGGTGCCTGGCTTGTTTTCAAGCACACCGACCGGCTGATTGTTTTCATCATACAGTTCAATGCGTTTCACGTGATCGGCATTGTCCAGTGTGAGGAGGTTGTCACTAAATTTTTGCATGGTTGACTCTAGGTTACTACAAATCTTACAAGTGATACGCCGTGCGGGTCATCACTTTTGAGGCCAGTCGCATTGCCAGTTTCACTGGGGCAGGTAGTGCTGCACCGCCCAGGTGTTCGGCCGTCTCCGCGTGTTGTTCCTCATCTATTTTCATCTGCGACACAATCGCACGCGAAGCGTGGTCTTGCGCAGGCAATTCTTGCAAATGGCTATGCAAATGTGCAGAGACCTGATGTTCCGTTTCTGCCAAAAAGCCCAGGTTCCATTTGTCGCCCAGCAAGCCCGCAGTCACACCCAGGCCAAAGCTGGCGCCAAACCACAGCGGGTTCAACAGGCTCTTGCGGCCGCCCAACTCTTGCATGCGCTGCTCGCACCAGGCTAAATGATCAACTTCCTCGCGGGAGGCTTGTTTCAGGGCTTCCACATTGGCAGGGTCACGTGACACTAGTGCCTGGCCGCTATATAGCGCTTGTGCACAGACTTCACCAACATGATTGATACGCATCAGTGCTGCCGCGTGTTTGCGTTCGCTCTCTGAAAGTGTCGCGTCGGCGCTGGTGTCAGCTGCTGGGTAAGGGCGGCTGGCAATGGCCGGGCTAAACACTGTGCGCAGGCCCATGTCCAGCACATTAATGGCTTTATCCAGCTTGAATGGCGGTAGGTTTAATGGCAGTAAAGTCAACATGATACGCTCCCTGTGAGTCGCTGCTGCTGACCCGCATGCAGGTCAGCAGTAGAAACATCATGGTTTTGCTGTGCTTACTTTAGCAGGTTCTTGTGATTTCTGAACCGGCAACCCTTTTAGCAAGTTCATGGCTTGCGTGAACTGGAAGTCATCTTTGCTGGCTGGCTCAATCGGACCGCGCGTCTCAGCATGCTTCTCTTCTTTGAGCTTTTCAGCGGCTGCGGCGCGAGATTTTGCTTCATCAGCGGCTTTGCTATCCACATTGCCTTTGGCATCGGTTGGATTAGACAGGTGACGTTTCAAATCAGCTTCGTGCAAGCTCAGGCTTGGGTCGGAGCCGTCATCTACGGTGATATCCGGCACAATGCCTTTGGCCTGAATCGAACGGCCATTAGGTGTGAAGTAGCGCGCGGTGGTCAGTTTGATGGCGCTGCCGTTATTCATCGGCAGAATGGTTTGTACTGAGCCCTTGCCAAAACTCTGGATACCCATGATGGTGGCGCGTTTATGGTCTTGCAAGGCACCGGCTACAATTTCAGAAGCAGAAGCCGAACCTGCGTTGATCAGCACGACGATAGGTACTGATTTAAACTCTTCAGGCAAGTCTTTCAGGTAGTCTGATTTGCCACGGCGCGCATAGTCCATGGGCGTTGCATTCAAACGCATTTTTGAATCTACCACACGGCCTTCTGTGTAAACGACCAGGTCGTCTTTCGGCAGGAATGCGGCTGAAACACCCACAGCTGCATCCAGTAAGCCGCCTGGGTTGTTACGTAAGTCCAGTACCAGGCCTTTGAGCGGCGTTTTATTTTCAGCCTGCAAGCCTTTCAGCGCTTTGGCCAGATCTTCACCTGTGCGTTCCTGGAACTGGGTGATGCGAACGTAGCCGTAACCTTGTTCAATCCATTTATTTTTCACACTTTGCGATTTGATGATCGCGCGGGTCAGGGTGAAGGTGAGCGGTTTATCTTCGCCTTTGCGGATCACCGTCAACACGATTTTAGTATCTGGTGTGCCACGCATGCGTTTCACGGCATCGTTCAAAGTCAGGCCACGTACCTGGGTGTCATCCAGTTTCATGATCAGGTCGCCAGATTTCAGGCCTGCTTTGTAGGCAGGGCTGTCTTCAATCGGCGTCACCACTTTAACCAGGCCGTCTTCCATGGCAACTTCAATACCCAGGCCGCCAAACTCACCTTGCGTGCCAGCCTGCAATTCTTTGTAGGCATCAGCATCCATAAAGGTCGAGTGCGGGTCCAGGCCTTGCAACATGCCTGAAAGCGCCTCGTTGATCAGCTTTTTGTCTTCTACGGGTTCAACATAGTCAGATTTAACTTTGGCGAATACTTCGGCAAATACACGCAACTCATCGATAGGCAGTTGCGACACTGAGGTTCTGTCTGCCCAGGCGGAAATGTTGATGCTGACCAGGATACCTACAAACACGCCTGCACCCAGCAAGCTGAATTTTTCTAATTTGGAACGCATACCATGCCTTGTGTGATCAATTAAGCGAAGAATATTACTTTAATAAGAGTCAAGTTGCATCAGTTGATGACAGCCTGTTTGCAGAGAGTGGACAGAACGCTGTTAAGTTCATTTTCCGCTATTTCAATAAAATTGACTATACTCTTCACGCAAATAAATGTTTAGAGTGAAATATGCAAAAGCCTATCGTAGAAATTGAGTTTTGTACACAGTGCCGTTGGTTGTTGCGCGCCGCCTGGTTGGCGCAGGAATTGTTGACGACGTTTGATGGGGATTTAAGGTCGGTGAACCTGGTGCCTGGCACTGGCGGTATTCTGGAAGTGCGCTGCGATGGTGCCGTGATTTTTTCACGCAAAGAGGCCGGGCGCTTTCCTGAATCCAAAGAATTAAAGCAGTTAATCCGCGACCTGATAGATCCGGAGCGCTCGTTGGGGCATAGTGATACGCCAGTGAAGGGCGATGGCGCGTAAAAGCAGGGTGGTGTTGCTGTGGCAGTGAAGCGTTATTTTGACGCTTCTACTTCCAGGCGCTTGGCACCGTTGTAGCGCGTGCTCCAGTAGCGTTCGTCCAGATTCTCGATACGCACTTTGGCACCCGCTCTCGGGGCGTGAATAAACTGGTTGTTGCCAACGTAGATGCCGACATGTGAAAACGCTGATTTCAGAGTGTTGAAAAATACCAGGTCGCCGGGCTGTAATTCTTCGCGTTTGACGGTATCACCCATTTCGCTAATGGTGCGGGCGGAGGGGGGCAGGGAAATCTGGGCGGCGTGTTTAAAGACATATTGCACAAAACCACTGCAATCAAAGCCGGTTTCCGGGCTGCGGCCGCCATATTTATAGTCAACGCCAGTCAGGCTCAGCGCACGAATCATGATTTCTTCCACTTTCTCTGACCAGGAGCCCGCAATGCCGGACTGGCTTTCCATTACTTGCTCTTGTGAATAGCTGTATGCGTTTTTCCAGCGCGTATCATCGCCCGGTGCGGCGACGCTTTTGCATTGGCATAACAACGCGCTGACCAGTAAAGCAGCCAGCCGAATAAAAGATTTATTCATCACAATCAAAGGCTTGGAGAAGGTGGTTAGTGGTGACACAGAAATGACTACGGCCTAAACCTTGCCATACTTTAACAACATGCGCAAGTTTTTTGGTTTTTTTAAGGCGTTGTGAGCGCAATGGGTCTATGCATTTCTTGAAAAAGCCTGCCTGATTTAGGGTGGCTCGTGGGATAATTAGCGTATGTCTTTACAGCAGCAAGTCAGTTCCGCATTTTTAGAGAATGGGTGTTTGGCGCAAGCCATGCCTGATTTCCGTAGCCGTCCGCAACAGCAGGAAATGGCGCAGGCGATTGCTGAAGCCATTGAGCAGCAACAGCAACTCGTGGCAGAAGCGGGTACCGGCACCGGTAAAACCTATGCTTACCTGGTGCCTGCCTTATTGTCGGGTGGCAAGGTGATTATCTCCACCGGCACCAAGACCCTGCAAGACCAGCTTTATCAGCGCGACCTGCCCGCGGTGCGCGCCGCACTGAAGGTGCCGGTGTCCGTGGCTATGCTCAAAGGCCGTGCCAACTATATCTGCCATTACCACTTGCAACGTGCCAGCCAGGAAGGCCGCTTTCAATCGCGGGAAGATGCGCAATATATTCCCATCCTGCAAAGCTTTGCCGAAAACAGCCAAAGTGGCGACAAAGCCGAGCTGGTAGAAGTCCCCGAACAGGCGACCGTCTGGCAACAAGTCACGTCTACGCGAGACAATTGTGTTGGGCAGGACTGCCAGTTTTACAAACAATGCTTTGTGATGGAAGCCCGCAAACAGGCGCTGGCCGCCGATGTGGTCGTGGTCAACCATCACCTGTTTTTTGCGGATGTCATGCTGCGCGACGAGGGGGTAGCCGAGTTGCTGCCCAGCGCCAATACCGTGGTGTTCGACGAAGCGCACCAATTGCCGGAAGTTGCTGGACTGTTTTTTGGCGAGGATATCTCCACCTCACAATTGATGGATCTGGCGCGTGATAGCCAGATGGCCTACCTGACCTTGGCCAAAGACTGCGTACCCTTGAGTGAGGCAGTCCCACCATTAGAGAAGGCTTGTCGTGATTTCAGGCTGGTATTCCAGTTTGAAGGCGCGCGCATGCCTGTGCAGAAAGCGCAATCATTAAAAAACTTTGACAGCGCCTACCAACGCTTGCTGGAAACGTTGAGCACATTGACTGCTGTGCTCGAAACACAAGCCGGCCGCGACCCTTTGCTGGAAAAATGCTGGCAGCGCGGCGAAGCCTTGCTGGCCTTGCTGGAGGCCTGGTTAAAAGGTAATCATGCCAACCTCGTGCGCTGGGTAGAAGTATTTAGTCAAAGTGTGCAATTACACGCCACACCACTCAGTGTCGCCGATGGCTTTGGCAAACAGCTCAACGCCCAGCCACGGGCCTGGATTTTCACCTCTGCCACGCTGGCAGTGAAAAGTGACTTCAGCCATTACCAAGGCCAGATGGGCTTAATGTCTGCACAGACCAAGCATTGGCAAAGTCCGTTCGATTATGGTCAGCAGGCTTTGCTCTACGTGCCTTCTGGCATGCCTGAACCAAATAGCAGCGCTTATACTGCCGCGGTGGCGTCGGTCAGCTTGCCCGTGTTGCAAGCCAGCCGCGGCCGGGCGTTTGTCTTGTGTACCTCGCTCAAGGCCATGCGGGAAGTGCACGCACTGCTCAAGCAGGCGTTTGAAGATCATGGCCTGGATTATCCTTTGCTCATGCAAGGTGAAAGCAACCGTACCGAGCTGCTGGACCGTTTCCGCGCGCATGGCAACGCGGTGCTGGTCGGCTCGCAAAGTTTCTGGGAAGGCGTCGATGTGCGCGGTGAAGCCTTATCCTGCGTCATTATCGACAAACTGCCGTTTGCGCCGCCAGATGACCCGGTCCTTTCGGCACGTATTGAAAAGATGAACGCCGAAGGCAAAAACGCTTTTATGGAATACCAGTTGCCATACGCCGTGATTACCCTCAAGCAAGGCGCCGGACGGCTGATTCGTGATGAACAGGATCTAGGCGTGCTCATGATTTGTGACCCACGCCTGGTCGACAAGCCTTACGGGCGCCGTATCTGGCAAAGCCTGCCACCCTTCAGGCGCACGCGCGTGCAACAAGAAGTTGAAGATTTTTTTGCGCTCATTAACAGCGTCAACCAGCCATGACGATCACCATTGCCGCCCACGAATACACCCTGACCGCCATACGCGCGCAAGGGGCGGGTGGGCAAAACGTCAACAAAGTCTCCTCTGCCATCCACCTGCGGTTTGATATTCATGCCTCCAGCTTGAGTGAGGTTGTTAAAGCACGGCTATTACATAGTAAAGACCAACGCATTACTGCAGAAGGTGTGCTGGTGATCAAGGCGCAGCAATACCGTACACAAGAAGCCAATAAGCGGGATGCGGTTGCACGCCTGCATGCCATTGTCGATGCAGCCCGACACGTGCATGCGGTACGTTATGCGACTCGGCCGACATTGGCGTCCAAAAAACGGCGGGTGACGGGGAAAATGCAGCGTGGGGTGGTGAAGCAGGGGCGGGGCCGGGTTGTGGGAGATTATTGAAAAGGTAATTCTTGCGCGCGAGCTGTAGGGTGGGTATGGATGGCCGCGCGTTTGTTGTTGTTTGTAAGGTTGCTTTTCGCTCTTTCAGCGAGTTACTTTTCTTTGCTTGCACAAAGAACAAGTAACCAAAAGAAAGTGCACCCCAGCTTCCGCTTGTTTCCTGCGTTGCTCGTCAAAATAAGCGGTCACGAAACTCATCCTAGCGGCCTGCACAAAACGCAGGCCACCGCGGGATTCGGACAGTCGCTCCCTTCACCTTATTTTGTTGAGCAACGCAAGGGAGCCGAAGGCCGTGATGGCTGGGTGCCCTCTTTTTGGTTACTTTTTTGGGGCAAGCAAAAAAAGTAACTCGCCAACAAGGCGAAATAAAAAAGCCACCCAAACGAGACTAGGCGTCAAGGTGGCTTTTCAATGATTCAAGGTAGGCTGGTTACTTGCGTATTACGATCTGTAATCCGCATTAATCTTCACATAATCATAAGAAAAATCGCAGGTCCATACCGTGGCATCTGCTTTGCCACGATTCAACACTACGCGCACCAGGATATCGCTTTCTTTCATCACGGCGGCGCCTTGTTCTTCAACATAGCTCGCGGCACGCCCCCCTTTTTCAGCGACCAATACATCGCCCAAATACAATTGCATGGTATTGACGTCGAGGTCATCAATGCCAGCATAGCCAATCGCGGCCAGGATGCGGCCCAGGTTTGGGTCGGAGGCGAAGAAGGCGGTTTTAATTAGCGGAGAGTGGGCGATGGCGTAGGCGACTTTGCGGCACTCTTCTGCATCTTTACCCGCTTCAACCTGGATGGTCATGAACTTGGTGGCGCCTTCGCCGTCGCGCACGATGGCTTGTGCTAGCTCGGTAGCGACGTCGGTCAGTGCATCACGCAAGGCTGCAAAGTCAGCGCTTTGTTCGTCAATTGGTGCATTGCCGGCCTGGCCGGTGGCCATCAGAATCAGGCTGTCGTTAGTGCTGGTGTCGCCGTCGACGGTGATGCAGTTGAAGGATTTGTTCACGGCGTGCTGAATAATGCTATCGAGCGCGGCCTGGCTGATCGCAGCGTCGGTGGCGATATAACCCAGCATGGTGGCCATGTTAGGGTGGATCATGCCGGAGCCTTTGCTGATGCCGGTGATGGTGACTGGTTTGCCACCTATGGTCAGCGTGCGCGAAGTGCCTTTGGCGACAATGTCCGTGGTCATGATCGCTTCGGCGGCGTTCAGCCAGTTGTTTTCCTGCAGGTTGGCGACGGCCGGGGCGATGCCTGCGAGCAGTCTTTCCATGGGCAAGGTTTCCAGGATGACTCCGGTTGAGAATGGCAGTACTTGCTCAGGGCTGATATTCAATGCCTGTGCGACGCTGATACAGCTGGCGCGTGCATCATCCAGGCCTTGCTGGCCGGTGCCCGCGTTGGCGCAGCCGGTGTTTACCAGTAGGGCGCGGATGCCTTTGTTTTGCTGCAGGTGTTCTTTGCACAGCGTCACTGGCGCTGCGCAAAAGCGGTTGAGCGTAAAGACGCCGGAGACGCTGCTGCCTTCTGGCACGGTAATCACCAGCACGTCTTTGCGGTTGGGCTTGCGGATATGTGCCTGGGCAAAACCCAGTTGTACGCCTTTCACAGGCAGCAGTGCTTCAGCGGTGGGGGCAGACAGTTTGACTGGCATTCGATTTCTCACATGAATTTGATTTTTAACAGGCTAATATTTTACAAGAGAATTGTGATCGGAAATGTTTCAACTGAAGCGATAAGCACAGATATTCGATAGCACAGATTTAAATTCGACTTAGTGCTGTGGTAATCTTTGATTGTTAAAACTTATAGGTAAGCAAGTTTTGATAGTCGATTGATTTTAATAAAAATGGAATAAAAATGAGAAAAATAGCTTCGATAATGTTAATGCTTGGGCTGGTTGGTTGTGCAACAGTGCAAAAGCCAGTCGCCTTAGATAACCACTTCTGGGAGAACCGTAAGCCTGTGATTGGTTTGGCTAAAGCAACGATGCCAAAACCAGATGCATTTATGACAGGTAATATGGGTTTGCTGGATATAGCAATTAATCGTGGGAATGCAAAATCGCTGGTTACGCACTTGGAAAAGATTGATACATCCAAGGTGCAAGCGATTGATAGCGAATTCGTTACGCAATTACAAGCGAGGGGATTCCAGGTTAAAAAGATTGATCAGGCGATTGATTTGCAAAAAATGCAAAAATTTTCTGGTAAGTCTGAGACTGTTCAATATGCAGAGTACGATTTCCGTAGCTTGAAGTCTAATGATGTTGATTATGTGTTGCTGTTGGCTGTCGAGCGGGTTGGCACGATTAGAAACTATTATGGATTCATGCCTACTGGCGCACCAATGGCCGATTTCAAGTACAAGGGTTTTTTGGTTGATTTAAATACAAACGAACTCAAGTGGTATGTGGATGATGTGAGCAACATGCCGATTTCTGAGCCTTGGGATCAAGCACCGAGTTTTCAGAATGTGACTGCCGCTGTGAGTACTAATATGGATCGAGGGATCGATAGTCTTGGTAATGCGTTTTTTGGTGGTAATTTGAAATGATTAAGGCGCGGCTTGGCTAATGATTTGTGATCTAGGGATTGAAATGAGTTGAGCCGCATCGTGTGCAAACATCCGGCCGGAAATCCGGTCTGATGTTTCCATCAGAGGGAATAAATTGTTTTTGGTTGTTTTACCAGAGTGAGTGTCAATAAAGGAAACTTCTCTGGCAATTGATTCTGGCCCGGTTTTCCAAGTCTTATCCAGAAAGTCTTGTGTGAACATGTCAACTGATGCTTGTACACCATCTCTGATCGATTGCTTCAGGCGCTGACCATCGTTTTGCGTCCAGCTTGTTTTTAACAAGCTTTTGTCCTGACTGATGATTTGATGGGAGATGTATTTGATCTCGGATAAGTAGAATGGATCCACTTTATCTTTCACCCATAAGCGCGGGCTGGTTTCAAAGCAAAGCGATTGAAGTTTGCTATCAAAGTAGATGCGGTTCTCGAAGGTTAAAATGTAGTTTTGTTTAATTCTTACAAGTAACCCTGCTTGATTCAGTGTATTTCTGGACTCCACGCTTTCGAACTCGAGTTGCGTATTTGTAAGCCGTTCCGATAATGTGCTTTTTAACGCTACACTGAATTCCTGACTAATGTCTATTGTTTGTAGTATTGCGCTGAGCTCGGCAGTAAACTTGGCTGTTGCGCCATTTTCTTTTGAGTTTTGACTGTTAATGATGCTGGTCGCTATCAGTGCACCGACTAATGATGAGATGGGATCGGCACCTGGAACCTGAGGCGTTGAAATGTATGCCGCATTGTGACGCGATACTGGAAGGATGCTGAATTTACTTGTATACGTCATGATATGTAACGTATCAGCTTTTTCTGAAAACGCCGGAATGTCCATCGCAATCGAGTGTTGATAGTTCATCTCTTCAGCATTGATTGCTGTTGTCAATGTGATGAGCAGTAGCGCGATGTGTTTTGGAAAACGCAAATGAGATCTTTCAATTATGCACGACGCCAGGTCGTCCCTTGTGGTGTATCTTCCAGAATAATACCGGCATCGGCCAGTTCTTTGCGGATGCGGTCAGCTTCAGCATAGTTCTTGGCGGTTTTGGCCGCAATGCGTGCCGCAATCAGGCTTTCGACGTCGAGTGCGCTGTCACTTTCACCTTGCATAAAGCTTTCCGGGTCGCGTTGCAGCAGGCCGATAATCGCAGCCAATTGTTTCAATAATGCGGCAGTGGCGGCAGATTTATCTTTGTTTAAATCGTTGGCAAGTTCAAATAATACGGCAATGGCTTCGGGTGTATTGAAGTCGTCATCCATGGCCGCTTTGAATTTGATCGCTTGTGGCAAGGTCCAGTCTATGGCGCTGTCGGCAACTTCAATGCCGCGCAGTGCTGTATACAGGCGCGTCAAAGAGGCTTTGGCGTCGTCCAGATGTTTGTCCGAGTAGTTCAGTGGGCTGCGGTAATGCGCGCGCAGGATGAAAAAGCGCACCACTTCCGGGTCGTATTTTTCCAGCACTTCGCGAATGGTGAAGAAATTGCCCAGGGATTTGGACATCTTTTCGTCATCGACGCGGATAAAGCCATTGTGCAGCCAGTAGTTGGCCATAGTGCAGCCGTGTGTGGCTTCGGATTGGGCGATTTCGTTTTCGTGGTGCGGAAACTGCAGGTCCTGGCCACCTCCGTGGATGTCGAAATGTTGCCCTAAATGGGCGGCACTCATCACTGAGCATTCAATATGCCAGCCCGGGCGGCCATTGCCCCAGGGGGATTCCCAGTAAGGCTCACCAGGTTTGACAGATTTCCATAGTACGAAGTCCAGCGGGTCTTGCTTGAAGGTGTCGACATCGACGCGCTCACCTGCACGCAGGTCTTCGAGTGATTTGCCAGACAGTTTGCCGTAGTCGTTGAAGCTACGCACTTTGTAAAACACATCGCCATTGCTGGCCTGGTAGGCAAAGCCTTTTTCTATGAGCTGGCTGATCATGTCCAGCATGCCTTGCACGTGCTCGGTGGCGCGTGGCTCCAGGTCTGGGCGGATAATGCCGAGTTTGGCCGAATCTTCGTCCATTGCGGTAATGAAACGCTGGGTCAGGCTTTGAATGCTTTCGTTGTTTTCGTTGGCACGTTTGATGATTTTGTCGTCAATATCGGTGATATTGCGCACATAAGTCACTTTGTAACCGCTGGCGCGGAACCAGCGGGCAACCATATCAAATACCACCATGACGCGCGCGTGGCCCAGATGGCAGAAGTCATATACGGTCATGCCGCAGACGTACATGCTGACTGTTTTTTCGGTGATGGGCTGGAAGACTTGTTTACTGCGGGAAAGGGTGTTGTGTAGTTTTAACATGCTAACGAAATGTAAAAAGGATTAATGCGTGATAAAATTAGCAGAAATATTGTAGTGTTTAATTTATGTTAACACGTGTGGTGCTTGTTGTTTTTGTGTCGGCGAGGGTTGCCATTGCTTGATAGTTTGTTGTCAGGTAAACCACGCAGGACACAAAATGGTGCTGAATCATCGCGTAATAATCACCTAAACGCGCACTGTCTCTTGTACAATCCAAGTATAACATACTGCTAAAAATCAACGATTGCTCAGGTAATAAACTCATGAACGCAACATTAAAAAAATCTTTGCTGGTGTTGGGTGTCCTTTTAAGCCAGGTCACCTTGTCTCATTCTGTTCTGGCGGGTCAAACCAATGTGGAGCTGCGTGAAATTAACCAACTGTCCGAACAGGGGAACCAGGCTGCTGCGCTGGAGCGTGTGAATAGTTACTTGTCTGCCAACCCTAAGAACGCTGAAGCCATGTTTATGCGCGGCGTGATTCTGGTGGAGCTGGGCAAGCGCGATGATGCGATCAAGTCATTTACCGAGCTGACTGAAAAATATCCTAACTTGCCTGAGCCTTATAACAACCTGGCTGTGCTGTACGCTGACCAGGGGCAGTATGATAAAGCCAGAAAGGCGCTGGAGTCTGCGATCAAGACGCATCCAAGCTACGCCACTGCGCATGAAAACCTGGGCGATATTTATGCGCGTCTGGCCTCAGAGGCGTATGACAAGGCGTTAAAACTCGACACATCCAACAGCCGTGCGCAAGGCAAGCTGGCAATGATTACCGATTTGTTCGGCGGCAAGCGCACCGTGGCGCGCACAACAACCACTGTACCGCCTGCCTCGGCAGCAGCGACGCCTGCAGTCACACCGCCAGCCAATACTGCGCCGGTGAACCCGCCTGCTACGTCACCTTTGGCAGCACAGCCATCGGCAACGCCGCCGACCACGGTTGCACCACCGGTCGTGGCTGAGACCAAAAAGCCAGTGGTGGCTGAAGCTAAGCCTGTAGAAACGAAACCAGCAAATGATCACCAGGAACGTGTGGTGCTGGATGTGGTGAATGCGTGGGCGGATGCCTGGGCAGCGCAAAATGTAGACAAGTATCTGGATAGCTACGCCAAAGATTTTAAAACGCCAGCAGGTGAGTCACGCAAGCAGTGGGAATCTACCCGTCGTGATCGCGTCAGTCGCCCAAGCAAGATTTCGGTCAAGTTGAGTAACTTGTCAGTCAAAATTGAGAGCGATAGTGCGGCCAAGGTGACTTTCCGTCAGGCCTATAAAGCCACAGGGCTTGATGCAAACTCGAACAAAACGCTGAACCTGGTGAAAGAGGGCGGCCGCTGGTTAATTCAGCAAGAGCGCGTTGGGAAATTCTAAGTCTACGTTCTAGGTTGAAGTTCAAGGTTAAGTTCTAAGTCGAATTCATAAGCGTGCCATGTTGAATGGCGCGCCTTCAAAATCGCTAAATAAGGGGCGAATTTGGCTGGTTAAGCGCACAAGATTTTAATTAAACAAATGTATAATATCGGTATGAGGAGTTTAAGAAAGTACTGCTATATTGCGTTTGTCAGTGCTGCGCTATTGCCTTGGAATGCAACCGCGGTTAACCATGAGGCGTTGACCGCGCGTTTGTTCGTCCAAAACAAAAACACCAATGCGGTTGAACGCATGCTGGTGCAAACTCTGCAATCAATTAAAGAAGGCCGTTTGCAACAGGCGCTGGATTATGTGGACCAGTTGCTAACGATTTCTCCCAACTTCGCCCTCGCTCACCTCATTCATGGTGATTTGCTCTCTGCCAAAGCCAGGATATTAAACAATTTTGGTGATGCTAATACGGCAGATGTCACCCGTATCCAGGATTTCAAGGAAGAGGCTGAAATCCGTATCCGCAATTACTTTGACCGCAACCGTGGCCTGACCCAGCCCAATATGCTGGTGGAGTTGTCGGAAAAGCAAAGCCATGTCCTGTTTGTCGATACCGCACGCTCCCGCCTCTATGTCTATGAAAAAGGGCAGGGCGATGTGTTGCGCTATGTGGCTGACTATTACGTCACCATTGGTAAAAATGGCATTGGTAAAAAAGACCAAGGGGACAAGCGTACGCCGATAGGGGTTTATTTTGCCTCGCGCAAACTCAATCGCCCATTGCCGGATTTGTATGGCGATGCGGCATATCCGCTGAATTATCCTAATGAAATTGATAGCTACGAGCGTAAAACCGGCTCTGGCATCTGGATTCATGGCACGCCTCGCGATACCTACAGCCGCCCGCCACGCGCCAGTGATGGTTGTGTGGTGCTGTCTAATCCCGACATGAAGGCCTTGCAGGAAGTATTGCAGGCAGGTAATACCCCGGTAGTGATTGGGGTCAATTTTCAGTGGGTGAATCCAGATTCCGTACGCAATCAGGACCGAGATAAAGCTGACTTGAAATCGGCGATTGAAAAATGGCGTAAGGACTGGGCCGCGCAGAATACGGACGCTTACCTGTCTCACTACACCAGCGACTTCTTCTATTCCGAAGGCGACTTGTCCAGATGGTCTAGCTACAAGCGCCAGATTCAGGCGGCCAAGCCTAAGGTGAATGTCAACCTGTCTGAAGTGAGCATGTTCACTTATCCGAACTCCAAACGGAATATGGTGGTCGTAGATTTTGAGCAGGAATATGTGAGCGCTGCCTTGCGTAATGTCATGAAAAAACGACAGTACTGGGTGCAGGAAAACGGTGAATGGAAAATTTTGTACGAAGGATCAGCTTGATGCGCGTGTTGTCTTGGATGTTAGGGGGCTGCCTGTTGGCCGCTGTGGGTATGGCTAATGCGGCAACGCAAGTGCTGTTTGAAACCAATCAGGGTAATTTTGCCGTTGAGGTGTATGCTGATAAAGCACCGAAAACGGTCGAAAATTTTTTGCAGTATGTGAAAGATGGCTTTTATACCAATACCATTTTTCATCGCGTGATTGGTCGTTTCATGATTCAGGGCGGTGGTTTTGATCGCGAACTGACAGAAAAACCAACGCGCGCACCCGTGGTGAATGAGGCCGGTAATGGCCTGGTGAACCAGACCGGCACCATTGCCATGGCACGCACACAAGATCCTAACTCTGCCACGGCACAGTTTTTTGTTAACGTGGCGGATAACCAGTTCCTGGATTACAGCAGTCCGGAACCAGACAGAATCGGTTACTGTGTATTTGGTAAAGTCGTGTCTGGCATGGATGTGGTGTTTAAAATCAGCAATTTGCCAACGGGCAACCAACGCGGTTTTTCAGATGTGCCGATTCGGTCGGTTATCATTAAACGTGCAACGATAGTGACAAGTAAATAACTATCATCACCCTCAATAAACGGAGAATATTTTGGTCAAACTGACTACCAATTTCGGCGATATTACGATTGAACTCAACGCAGAAAAAGCCCCGATTACCGTGGCCAATTTTTTGAGCTACGTTGAAAAAGGCTTTTATGATGGCGTGATTTTTCACCGCGTGATTAATGACTTCATGATCCAGGGCGGTGGTTTTGACACCAGCATGAAACAAAAAGCGACTGATGCCACCATCAAAAACGAGGCTGACAATGGTTTGTCTAACGACAAGTATACCTTGGCAATGGCCCGTACCATGGTGCCTGATTCAGCCTCTGCACAATTCTTTATCAACGTGAAAGATAACGACTTTTTGAACTTCACCGCACCAACCAGCCAGGGCTGGGGTTACTGTGTGTTCGGTAAAGTGGTTGAAGGCATGGACGTGATCGACAAGATCAAAGGGGTACCAACGACTAACCGCGCTGGTCACCAGGATGTGCCAGTGGAACCAGTGATCATTGAAAAAGCCGTTGTGGTTGCCTAAGGCATGACCACCTGGATCATTTCTGATCTGCACTTATGTGCGCAAAGGCCTGCGGTAACGCAGGCTTTTTTGCATTGGTTGCAGACAGAGGTTGCGACGGTTGAAGCACTGTATATCCTTGGCGATTTTGTTGAAGTGTGGGTAGGCGATGATATTCTCGCTGACCCGCAACATGGCGCTGAGTTTTTGCCTATTGTGCAAGCATTGCGTGCGCTCTCTGAGCGCGGCGTAAAATTGTATTTTATGCACGGCAATCGTGATTTTTTAATTGGTGCGCATTTTGCGCAAGCCTGTGGTTTGCAATTGCTGCCTGATCCCACATTGCTCACCTTTGGAGAAACACGCATTCTGTTGAGCCATGGCGATGCTTTGTGTACCGATGATGTCGCTTATCAGCAGTTCCGCAGCCAGGTGCGCACACCGCAATGGCAGCAGGCTTTTCTTGCGCAGCCGCTGGCAGCGCGGCTGGCCTTTGCCGAGCAGGCGCGCCAGCAAAGTACGCAAAATAAAAGCAAGTATGGCATGGACATTATGGATGTGAATCCAGCAGCCGTGAGCGCCTTGTTGCGCGAATATGACTACCCGAATGTGCTGTTGCATGGCCATACGCATAGACCTGGCCGTCACCAGCTGGAGGTGGATGGTCATGCCTGCGAACGTATGGTACTGGGCGATTGGCATGATCATGCCGTGTGTGCCCGCTGGGACCAGCATGGCTTGCAGTCACATACATTGACGCTGATTTAACCTGCTTATTTTTAGCCTGACCATTTTTAACCTGACTCTGGCAGCGCTATCGTGATAGCGCAGAAAAAACACCATTTAGGGATTTAATTCCTGTCATGGTGGGTCGAACCGGGGTGTTAAGCTCGTGGCTGGATAGCGCTGTGTGGCTATTCAATGATTTTCGCATCATGTTTAAAATGTTTTTAATGTCGCCAGAACTCACCACTCACCGCGAACGCATTCTTTTTAGCTTGGCTTTGGTGTTGATTTACATCATCACCGGCAAGCTAGGCCTGATGCTGGCAGTCCCTCCCGGCTATGCCTCTGCCATGTTCCCGCCTGCCGGTATCGCGATCGCGGTCACTTTCATTGTTGGTCAACGCGCATTGCCTGCGATTTTTTGCGGATCGCTGATCCTCAATCTTTGGGTCGGTTACAGCAGCAACCATCAATTCAGCCAGATCGGGCTGGCCGTGGCATTGTTGATTGCCATCGCCTCCACATTGCAGGCCTTTTGCGGCGGCAACTGGCTGCAGCGTAAAATTTCTTATCCCACCACTTTGGATGCACCCCGGGAAGTCATTTCTTTTCTGCTCTATGCACCGCTGATTTGCCTGGTGAGTGCCAGCCTGTCGGTGGCCGGTTTGTTTGCGCTAGGCCTAGTCGATCAGCATAGCGTTTTAACCAGTTGGCTGTCGTGGTGGGTGGGCGATTTTCTGGGGTTAATGGTGATGTTGCCATTGACGCTGGTCGTGCTTGGCCAGCCGCGTCGGTTGTGGCGCAAGCGCCTGCAAACGGTAGCTGTGCCCATGCTCATATTGTTTGCCTTGCTGGTGTTGGCGTTTATTACCGCCAGTAAATGGGAGCGCAAGGAATCACTGACCGAGTTTGAGGGGCTTGCCAGCCAGTTGTCTGAACAATTACGCGTGCGGCTGGAATCGCAAGAGGCGGTATTGGCACAAATCAGTGCCTTGTTTACCTATCAGCAGTCAGATGTGAGTCAGGAGGACTTTCACAACTTTGTTAAAGTGACACTGGACAAATACCCGATGATTTATGCACTCGAGTGGGTGCCTAAGGTCAGTCATGCCAGGCGTGACCGTTTTATCGCCGAGATGCAGTTGGAGTTGCTTGGATTTGAGATCAAGCAACCAGGCCCCGATAATCAATGGCAGCGTGCTAGGGAACGCTCCTATTATTTTCCTGTGACCTATATTGAGCCCGCCACTGCGCAGTCGCAACGGGTGATCGGTTTTGACCTGGCGGCAATGGATAATCGCAAAATTACGATTTTGCAGGCCTTTAAACAGAACCGTGCAGTGGTGACTTCGCCCATCAAACTCTACCTGAGCTCTGGCCGCCAGGATGGTTTGCTGCTGATGTATCCCGTGCACGGGCACCGTTATGATGGCGTCGTGCAAACGGTGCTGGTTTCCAAAGATTTTTTCGGCGCGCTATTTTCCCGCACGCAAGACTTGCTGAATGTGCGTTTGATCGAGCAGGAAAGCAAGGCGGTGGTTTATACCGCCACCACAGATCAGCCGTCTGATATTGTCTTTAGCCGCGACTTTATGTTTGGTGACAAGCATTACCGCTTGGATCTTTCACCTACTGCCCGTTATTACGCCGAGCATAGGGGCTGGCAAAGCTGGAGTATGCTGGCGGTGGGTATTTTTTGTACCGGACTAGTCGGCGCCATTTTGTTGATGGGCACGGGTTATACGGCTAGGGTGGTGGCGCAGGTAAATGAAAAAACCCTGGCACTTAAAGAAAGTGCAGCCAGGTTCCAGGAAATCACCGATACCTTGGGTGAAGGTATTTATGTGACGGATATGTCGGGCTTGATCACGTTTATCAATCCCGAGGCATTACGCTTATTGAATTGGCGCAAGCGCGACTTGGTGGGGAAGAGTGCACATGCCCTGTTCCATTACAAAAAGGTCGATCATTCACACTATGCCGAGCATGAGTGCTTGTTATGCAATGTCATGAAGAGTGGGCAGGCCGTGAAAACTTCGGACGAAGTGTTGTGGCGTAGCGATGGCCAGCCGATTCATATTGATGTGACTTCAGTGCCCATTATTCGCGATCAGCAGGTGTGTGGTGCGGTGGTGGTGTTTGACGATATCAGCAGTCGCAAGAAAACAGAGTCTGCATTACGTGCCAGTGAAAAAAGCTTTCGCGAGATTATGGAGTTTGCACCGATTGGCATGGCGATCGTTTCGCTGGAGGGCCGTTTCACCAAGGTCAACCAGGCCTTGTGCAATATTGTGGGCTATAGCAATGATGCCCTTGTGGCGACGACATTCCAGGAAATCACCCATGCTGATGACCTGGCCAAAGACCTGGAATATGTGCAGCAACTGCTGGATGGCACCATCGACGCCTATCAAATGGAGAAGCGTTATATCCGCCGCGATAAAGCCGTGGTCTGGGTGCAGTTATCGGTGTCCATTTTCCGCGATGAAGAGCATGCGCCACAATATTTTATTGCCCAGATTGAAGATATTACGACGCGCAAGCATCAGTATGATGAGGTGACGCAGGAGGCTTATTTTGATGCGCTGACTGGTTTGCCCAATCGGCGGATGTTGCTCAGCAGGCTGCATCAGGTGCATGTCCGCCTGCAGCATGCGAAGCAGGCCGCGGCTTTACTGTTCCTGGATATCGACCATTTCAAGCAGATTAACGATACGCTGGGCCATGATGTAGGCGATATGATTCTAAAAGAGGTATCCGTGCGCTTGCAGGGCTGTTTGCGGCAAAGTGATACGGTGTCCAGGCTGGGCGGTGACGAGTTCGTGATGCTATTGCCAGAGCTCACGCAACGTGACGATGCGGAGCATGTGGCGCAAAAAATCCTAAACAGCTTTGTCTTGCCGGTGCAAGTGGGTGAGCGCAGCTTGCATATTGGCGTTAGTGTTGGTGTGGCCGTGTGTGGTGCAGGCGGGCAGGGTGTCACTGTGACTGAGTGGATGAAACAGGCCGATATCGCGATGTATGAGGCCAAAGGGGCTGGCCGCAATGGCTATCACGTTTACTCTGCCTAGCAACCAATGTTACGTAATAAAAAAGCCCTGCATGCAGGGCTTTTTTATTGTTGGTTAAATGCGTTTGCAGGCGCTTAGCGTTTAAACTCATGCGGTCTGACCTGGGCTGCAATTTTATCCAATACACCGTTGATGTATTTGTGGCCATCAATGCCGCCATAGGCTTTAGCCAGCTCAACGCCTTCGTTGATTGCCACGCGATAAGGAATGCTGACATCAAACATCAGCTCATAGCCGGAAATGCGCAAAATGGCATGCTCAATCGGGCTCAGTTCCTCCAGTTGGCGGTCGATAAACTGGCTGATCATGGCATCAATGTCGGCGGTGTGATCCAGCACGCCGGTCAGTAATTGCTTGAAGTAGGTTTCGTCGGCCTTGAAGTAATCAGGGTCGTCCAGGCTATCCAGGCGCAGTTGCTTCACATCACCCGCATTCATGCGGTTGCGGTAAAGCGCTTTCAACGCCAGCTCGCGTGATTTGCGGCGGTTTTTGCTGCCTTTGCTTTTGGCTGGTGCCGCTTTTTCCTGGCTCACCGCTGCTTTATCTTCACTCATAGTGCGCTCACTAAATTCGCCATTTCAATGGCAGCTTGTGCAGCCTCAGCCCCTTTTACTGCCACACGTACTTCAGCTTGCTCGTCGTTTTCAGTGGTGAGGATAGCATTGGCCACCGGCACGCCGGTATCGCGTTGCACTTCTGAAATACCACGCGCAGATTCATTGGAAACGACTTCGAAATGGTAGGTCTCACCGCGGATAATGGCACCCAGCGCGATCAAGGCATCGTACTTTTCAGTCATGGCCATATGCAACAGGATCAAGGGCGTTTCCAGCGCACCAGGCACGGTCGCGAGGGTGATGTCTTCAGCGCTGACGCCCAGTTTGAGCAGTTCTTGTTCGCAGGCCTGCAGCAAGCCTGCGCCAATATTTTCATTAAAACGGGAAAGGACGATACCGATTTTTTTACCGTTACCGTCCAGGTTTTTAGCAATTTTGTTCACTTGTGCGTCCGTGGGTTAAAACATAAACCGCTATTTTAACCCAAACGGCTACGTTACGGATTATGCGAATAGTGACCAGGCTTTTTGTACCGTCATCCAGATGCCATAGCTGATGGGAATCAGGACCGCTAGCCAGGCCAGTTTCACCAGGATGCCAGGCGTTTTCTGGTCATTCTGGTTGATGCTCACCGCTTGCTGAGTAGTCTTTTTGCCACCACTTTGTTCTGCGGCCAGTTCGCTGTCTGACATAAAGTATTTGTCAGCCACCGGACGTACCAGCAGGTTGGCGACAAAGCCGACACCAAGCAGGGCCGCCAGTGTCATGAAGATAGGTGCATAAATATCGGCGTAGGGGACATTGGCTTCCAGTCGTACATCGTGCAGGTAGTTAACAATCACCGGCCCCAAGATGCCTGCGGTTGACCATGCCGTGAGCAGGCGGCCGTGAATGGCGCCGACAAACTGCGTGCCAAACAAATCTGCCAGGTAGGCTGGGATCGTGGCAAAGCCGCCGCCGTACATGGAGGCGATGATACAGAATACCAGCAGGAACAAGGCCAGTTGATGATGGTTAGCCGCGTAAGTACCGCAGACATACATCATGATGCCGAGTACAAAAAAGATGAAGTACGTTGTTTGACGGCCCAGTTTGTCTGACGAAGTGGCCCAGCCGATACGGCCAAAAATATTAAACAGTGAAATCAGCCCGACAAACCCGGCACCTACTGCTGCGGCAGCGGCTGTGAGTGATTCATCTGCCTTGATGTCGGCAAAACCAAGGGTTGGCTGGCCGATCAGCACGCCGCCAAATGTTTCCTGCAACATAGGGGCTGCGGCACCGATAATGCCAATTGCCGCAGATACGTTCATGCACAGAATCAGCCACAGTAACCAGAACTGCGGTGTTTTGTGCGCATTTTTCAGGTGCACATGGCGCGTGGCGACCAGGCGGTTGTGCTGGGTGTCTGGCGGTGTCCAGCCAGCCGGTTTCCAGTTGGCGGCTGGCACGCGATAACCCAATGAGCCGCAGGTCATAAAGACAGCGTAAATCAGGGCTAGTACGACAAAGGTTTGCCACACACCGGGCGCAGTGGGGGTAGCGAAAATAGTCATGAGTTTTGTTGCCAGCGGCGAGCCTATCATGGCACCGCCGCCAAAACCCATGATCGCCAGGCCGGTAGCCATGCCGCGGCGATCAGGAAACCATTTGATCAGGGTAGAGACGGGGGAAATATAGCCCAGCCCAAGGCCGATGCCGCCAATGACGCCGCTCCCCAGCCACATCATCCACAATTGGTGTTGATAGACGCCGAGCGCGGAAATCAACAAGCCGCCGCACCAGCAAAGCATGGCTACCAGGCCTGCTTTGCGTGGGCCGGCACGTTCCAGCCAGCCACCCCAGACGGCGGCAGAGCAGCCCAGCAGCACAAAAAACAAGGTATACATCCAGCCCAGGTCAAACTGGGTCCAGTTGCAGTCTGTGGCGGTCAGCGCTTTGGCGGTACCAGCCAGTTTGTCGGCAAAGCTGCTTGCCCCTGCGGCGCAGGCGGCGACAGGTTTGCCATCTGGCCCAGTGAGCGCGTTGCCCAGCGGTTTCCAGAAGACGCTAAAGCCATAGGCCATGCCGATAGAAAGATGGACTGCCAGCGCTGCCGGTGGTACCAGCCAGCGATTGAAATGGTTGCCGGCGGTGATGTGTTCTTTGGAAAGATTAAGCAAGATTAAAAACCCCTTCATTTTTGTCGGTTACATCTTGTTACAATTTGCCTCAAAAGGCAATAACAGCAAAATTAAATTTATGTGATGTTGTCATTAAAATGTCATAATTCATTCATAAACTGGCGAGCATTCAATCAATACTTTGATCTCATATTGCTTAAAGGGAGCGTCATGGCAGCAGCGAATATTTTGGTGGTAGAAGACGAACCGGCGATTCAGGAATTGCTGGCGTTAAATATCAAGCAGGCGGGGCATCATGCTATCCGTGCCACCAGCGTTGAACATGCACAAATGTTGTTACGTGAAACCATGCCAGATTTGATTTTGCTGGATTGGATGTTGCCAGGCATGAGCGGCATCGAGTTCGCCCGTCGCCTGAAGTCTGATAGCCTGACTAAAGAAGTACCGATTATCATGCTGACCGCCCGTGGCGACGAGTTTGATAAAGTACGCGGCCTGGAAGTCGGCGCTGATGACTACGTGACCAAGCCATTCAGCCCGCGCGAGTTGAATGCGCGCATCAAGGCGGTGCTGCGCAGACGTGCCCCGCAAATGACGGATGATCCGATTGAAATTGCCGGTTTGCACCTGGATCCGACCACGCACCGCGTGACTGGCCATAATGTGCATATTCCACTGGGGCCAACCGAATTTAAACTGCTGCACTTCTTTATGACCAATCCTGAGCGTGTACATAGCCGTACACAACTGCTGGATAAAGTGTGGGGTGACCGTGTGTTTGTTGAAGACCGTACGGTAGACGTGCATATTCGCCGCTTGCGCAACGCACTGGTGGCTTCCAAGCATGAAGAAATGATCCAGACGGTACGTGGCTCCGGTTATCGCTTCTCGGTGCATACTGATCCAGGTAATTAATTTGGCGGTCTTGCCCAGATTTATTTGAGCGTGACAGGGGTCACGCTCTATCCTCAGGCAGGGTGTCGTGATACGCTTGCGCGTGTTGATTTTTCACGATTAAATACCCCATGAAACACGTTTTTACCCAAGCTTGCTCAGCTGCTACGTATCGCTGGTTGATACGTTTCTTTTGGCTGGCGCTCATTATTTGGGTAGCCCTCACCTTCCACCAGCATGGCATCAGCAACGACGAGTATGTGCAGCATACTTACGGCCAGATGCTGCTCGACTGGTATCAGTCCGGCTTTAAAGACCAGGACGCTTTTCACTACCGGAATCTCTACCTGTACGGCGGCCTGTTTGACATCATTGCCGCTGCACTGGACCCCTATATCCCGATCATGATCTGGGATATTCGCCACTTGCTCTCAGCCTTGTTTGGCTTGCTGGGCTTTTACGGCGTCTCCAGGTTTGCACATTTGCTGGGCGGCGAGCGCCTGGCGTTGCTGGCGATGACGCTGCTGTTCCTCACGGTGTCGTGGTCTGGCACCATGTTCACCCATACCAAGGATGTGCCGTTCGCCACCTGCATGTTATGGGCGCTGTATGCCACGGCGCTGGTGGTGCGTGATATGGAGAACGTCAGTGGTAAAACCATTGTGTTGCTTGGATTCGCGGTCGGCGGCGCCTTAGGTTTGCGCGTGGGTGGCGCCTTTGCCGTGATCTACCTGGTGTTGCTGGTGATTGCGCGCGTATTGCTAGACCATAAAACTGAACGCACGCCGATATGGTCGCGCTTGTTGCGTATGGTGGTCGTTTTGCTGCCAGCGGCTGTGCTGGCGTTTGTATTCATGGCCATGTGCTGGCCATGGAGTGTGATTGAGCCAGACAATCTGCTGGAAGCCGCCAAGTCTTTCTCACATTTTGACTTTAATATGCAGACCATTGCCAATGGTGTGGTCTACAATATCAGCGAAGTGCCGCGCAGTTACCTGTTTCAATATCTGGCAGTCAAGTTGCCAGAGGCGGCTTTGTTAGGCATTTTTAGCCTGCCTTTGTTGTGGTTGGCTGGCCGACGATCCCTGCGCCTGGCTGACCAGTCTACACGTATGGTCATGTACACCCTGTTGGTGGGCATCTTGTTCCCACTGGTGTTCGTGATGGATGACCGGCCTGCCTTGTATAACGGCGTGCGCCACTTTACCTTTTTACTGCCTTTGTTAGCGATCTTCTCGGCCTGGGCGATTGTGGCCGTATGGCAGGCATTCGCGCAAAGTCGTTTGCACGCAAGGGTGGCGTATCAGGCCCTGTGGGCAGGTGTGATTGGCGGCCTGATGCTGGTGACCCTGGTAGATATTGTGCAATTGCATCCATACCAATACGCCAGACTCAACCGACTGGCAGGCGACCAAGTAAAGGCCCAGTTTAAGTGGGAAGGCGATTATTGGTCTAGCGCTTTGCGTGTCGCCACGGACCAGCTCACGGAGATGCACTTGCCTGCGCGCAGCAAGCCTTACTGGGTGGCTGCCTGTGTGGATACCCCGCAAATCGAACCCTACCTTGATGGCCGTTTTAGCGTCACCCGTCGGTGGGATGAAGCCGACTTTTTCCTGTCCACCACCAATATGCATTGCCATGAGGTCATGAAAGGTAAATTGATCGGCGGCGTACAGCGGCAGGGCATGTGGCTGGCGGTGATTAAAGATCGTCGCCAGTTGCAAGGGGCGGATCGCCTGGCTACTCCGGCCAAAAATTAGTCGCATCCACTACAATAACTGCATTGAACCTGCTAATCTGATTGCCATGACTACCGTTGACTCTCATCGCCTCACCGCCCAGCCGCATATCACGGTGATGGTGCCTGCTTACAATGAAGAAAAGAACATTGCGCATACGCTGCAGAATATCCGCAGCGTGTTGCAACAAATGTCACCGCATTGGGACATGGTGGTGGTGGATGATGGCAGCCGTGACCAGACCGCACAAGTGGTGCAGTCGCTGGTGGATGATTGCCATGTGACCCTAGTCAGGTTTTCGCGTAACTTCGGTAAAGAAAACGCGATTAGCGCCGGCCTGAGTTATGCCAAAGGCGATGTTGTTATTTGTATGGATGCAGATGGCCAGCATGCCTCTGAACTGATGCTGACCATGCTGGAAAAATGGCGTGAGGGCTATGACATGGTCTATGCCGTGCGCCAGGACCGTGAGCAGGAATCGTCCTTTAAACTATGGGGTTCACGTCTGTTTTACCGCATGATGAGTGCCAGCACCCATGTCGAAATCCCGCGTGATGCCGGTGATTTCCGCTTGATGAATCGCAAGGTAGTTGATGCATTGTGCGCACTGCCTGAGCGTAACCGTTTCATGAAGGGGATTTATGCCTGGGTCGGTTACAAGTCCATCGGCATTCCTTATACACCCTTGCCACGTTTGCATGGCGAAAGTGCTTATTCAAAACTCAAATTGATCGCCCTGGCGTGGACGGGGATTACCAGCTTCTCGGTGTTACCGTTGCGCCTGGCCAGTTTAACCGGTGCCACACTGGCCTTGCTGGCATTTGCCTATGGCGCTGTGGTGGTGATTGACGCCTTGTTTTTCCATGAATCTGTGCCTGGTTGGCCGACGGTGGTTGCCAGTATGATGTTCTTCGCTGGCGTGCAACTGCTGTTTATTGGTGTACTGGGCGAATATCTCGCCCGCGTCTATGACGAAGTCAAAGGTCGGCCACCCTACATTGTGGCGGAAGTCGTTGCGCCAATCGTTGCGTCAGCAGCTTCGTCCAGCCATCAGCCCTGAAGTTCAATATGCGCGCGTCGGTATTAGGTTTTGTCAGTGTCGGTGCGTTGGCCGCTGCTGTGCATTACGTGGTGGCATTGCTGGCGCACGCCTGGGGCTGGCAGCCTGCCGGGGCCAATTGGCTAGGCTTTTTATGCGCCTTCCCGGTGAGCTATATCGGGCATCGCCGCTGGTCGTTTCGTGGCACACAGGCCAGTCATGTGGCTGCCTTTTTCAAGTTTCTGGCAGTGGCTTTGCTCGGTTTTTTTGGCAACCAGGCCTTGTTGTGGCTGGCGTTGACTTACACGCCATTGCCTTTCTGGTTTGTGCTTGGCGTGGTGATGGTGTTGATTGCGGTCAGCACCTGGTTACTGAGCCGTTTCTGGGCTTTTCAGCATGATTAAGGCATTGTATGGCTAAGGTGATTATTTGTGCAGATGACTACGCCCAGTCGGCCGCGATTGATGCCGCTATCCTCACGCTAATTGAGCGCGGCATATTGACGGCAACCTCTTGCATGACGCTGAGCCCGCGCTGGCCAGAGAGTGCCCGCCAGCTCACGCCACAACTGCGCACCAAGGCGGATCTTGGCCTGCACCTTGATTTCACCCAGTTTTCGCGCAGCATGCGAGTCTCTCACCCGGTGCTGGTATTGCGTAGCCTGACTGGCTTGCTCAGTACACAAAAGGTGATGGCGAATATCAAGCAACAGCTGGATGCTTTTGAAGATGCGTTGCATACCCCGCCAGATTATATTGATGGTCACTTACACGTGCATCAACTGCCCATCATTCGCGAGGCACTCATCACCATTTTGCAACATCGATACAGTCACTTGGCGCCAGCCAAACGGCCATGGTTACGCATATCCAGCCCCCCGGTAGGCAGTGGCCTCAAAGCCCGGACGATCCATTGGCTAGGGGCAGAAAAGCTGAAGCAACTGGCCACCGAGGCTGGGTTCCGCGTGTCGCCTATCTTGTTGGGCGTGTACGATTTTCAGGGCGATGCAGCTGCCTATCAGGCGCGTTGGTTACACTGGGCCAGGCAACTCAAGCAACTAGTCATCGCTGAAAAAGATCTGCCCCCTGTGCTGATGTGTCACCCGGCACGCCCGACACAAGTCATCGACCCGCATGACCCGATTGCCATCGCCAGGATGATTGAATGGCAAGTCATGCAGTCGGCGGACTTCTCTGCCTGGCTGTCCATGGCGGATATACAACCGGTAAAAGGATTGGTGAGGAGTGTATGAATAGCATGGTGAAAGGCTGGTCGCATTGAACGCTGTGAAGGCCTGGGTCAGCCACGCCCCGATGTGGCAACGCGCTACGCTGGCGCTATTGTTAGGTGTGCTCACCGTATTTGGCTTTGCCCCCTACGGTTTATTCTGGCTACCTTGGCTCACCCTGGCAAGCTTGCTGTGGATGTGGCAGCAAGCGGCGACGCCTGCGCAGGTATTTAAACTGGGCCTAGCCTTTGGTCTTGGCCTGTATGGCTTTGGCATCTATTGGATTTATATCAGCCTGCATACCTTTGGCGGTATGCCGTGGTGGTTTGCCGGATTTGCCACCTTATGCCTGTGTGCGTTTATGGCGCTGTTCCCGGCACTGGCAGGCTATCTGGCCAAGCGGCTGGGCCAGGTGTTGTGGGCTGCGCCATTCATGTGGGCCTTGTCAGACTGGATACGTAGCTGGATTTTTACCGGATTCCCCTGGTTAACCCTGGGCTACAGCCAGGCACCAGACAGCCCACTGGCCGGATTTTTACCCGTGCTGGGGGTGTACGGCGTCTCGACATTGGTGATGCTGTTTGCCGCTTGCTTGCTGGCTTTGAGCACTACTCAGCAGCGTTTACGTCCATCAGGCATACTCGCGGTGTTACTCATAGGTGGCAGCGTCCTCACGCAGGTGCCTTGGAGCCAGCCTGTGGGGCAGCCGGTCAGTGTCGCCTTGCTGCAAGGCAATATCAGCCAGACCATTAAATGGTCGCCCGAACACGCCGAGCAGACCTTACGCCAATATTTCGACATGGTGCAGCAAGCCAAGGCACAATTGATCGTTTTGCCGGAAACGGCTTTACCCGTATTGCTTGAGCAGTTGGCACCTGTTTACCTGGATGCGCTGAAACAACATGCGCTCAGCCAGCAAGGCGATTTGCTGGTTGGCGTCGTTGAGTCCAGGCAGGGTGAGTACTTTAATAGCGCCATCAGCCTAGGAACGTCAGCGACGCAATCCTATTCCAAAAGCCACTTGGTGCCATTCGGTGAGTTTATTCCGCTCAAAAGCGTGTTCGGCTGGATCTACCGCGACTGGTTGCATATGCCGCTGAGTGATTTATCCCGCGGTACCTCTAAAAGACCACTGCTGATCGCCGGACAAAAAGTGGGCGTGAATATCTGCTACGAAGACGTATTCGGCGAAGAGATTGCACAGCAACTGCCGCAGGCAGAGTTATTGGTAAATATCAGCAACGATGCCTGGTACGGGCAATCGTTTGCGGCGGATCAGCATATGCAGTTTAGCCAGGTGCGCGCGATAGAAACCGGGCGCATGGTGTTGCGCAGTACCAATACCGGGGCGACTGCCATTATTGATAAAAACGGCCAGGTGATTCAGCATGCGCCACATGATGAGGCGGTGATATTGACTGGTGAAGCGCAAAGTTATCGTGGGCAGACGCCTTATGTTTGGTGGGGGAACTGGGCGTTTTTGCTGTTGAGTGTTGGTGGGTTGTTGTGGATTGGGATGCGAAGGTAATTCTTTAGGGTTGTGCGTTTTGGGAAGGTTTTGTTTCGCCTTTTCGGCGACCATTCTTTCTTATGCTTGTCCATAAGAAAGAAGGCAAAGAACAAGACACCCCAGCTTCCGCTTGTTTCCTGTGTTGCTCGTCAAAATAAGCGGTCACGAAACTCATCCTAGCGGCCTGCACAAAACGCAGGCCACCGCGGGATTCGAACAGTCGCTCCCTTCCTCCTTATTTTGCCTGCGCTACTCGGCGCGGCAGATGGGGACCCCGAACACCAGGCGCCACCACTAGTGATTTTAAGAAAAGAATCTGGTTTTTGAACCATCCAAATTTCTACGATGCTGCTTAAGTGAGATTCATCCCATTCATCACGCTGAGTAGCGGAGACAAAATAAGAGTAGAGGGAGCGACTGTCCGAATCCCGCGGTGGGCTGCGTCGTTTGCAGCCCGCTAGGATGAGTTTCGTGACCGGCTTATTTTGTTGAGCAACGCAAGGGAGCCGTCAGGCCGTGATGGCTGGGTGCCCTCCTCTTTGGTTACTTTCTGGGGGACAAGCACCAGAAAGTGACTCGCCAACAAGGCGAAAAAGAATGCATCAAACTCTCGCCCAATGCATCCAAGTCTATAAGAATTACTTTCTAATTGAGTTAATCATTCGCTTTACCAAAAAAGTGCTGATACAAAATCGGCAATACAAACAACGTCAAGAATGTTGCCGTAATTAACCCACCAATCACCACAATCGCCAATGGCCGTTGAATCTCCGCCCCCGGTCCCGTGGCAAACAGTAACGGAATCAAGCCAAACGCGGTGATGCTGGCTGTCATCAGCACTGGCCGCAGGCGTCGCTTGGCACCTTCATAGGCAATGTGGCTGGCTTCCATACCTTGCTCTGCCAGGTGCTGGAAGTGGCTTACCATGACCACGCCATTGAGCACAGCGATACCGAGCAGGGCAATAAAGCCAACCGAGGCTGGCACTGACAGGTATTCACCCGATAGCCACAACGCAAACACGCCGCCTATCATGGCAAACGGGATATTGGCCAGTATCAGTAACGCTTTTGGCAGCGAGCCAAAGGTCATGAACAGCAGCAGTGCGATGAGGGCAATGGCGATCGGGATGACGATGCTCAGGCGTGCGGCTGCGCGTTGCTGGTTCTCGAACTGGCCGCCCCATTTGAGCCAGTAGCCTTCTGGCAGTTTGATTTGTTGTTCGACTTTCTGCCTGGCTTCTTCGACAAAGCTCACCAGGTCGCGGTCTTTAACATTGGCGGTGACGACGACCATGCGATTGCCGCGTTCGCGGTCTATTTTGACTGGGCCTTCTTCGCGGACCACATGGGCGACGCTGGAGAGTGGCACCGTGCCGCCTTGGGGTAGCGCCAGCATGAGTTGGCTGAAGTCTGAGGCGGATTCGCGCACGATCTGACTGCCGCGTAGCAGTATGGGCGTACGGCGATTGCCTTCAAGTACGATGCCCAGCAGTTTGCCTTCGAGCTGGCTTTGCAGCAGGGTGTTGATATCGGCGACGCTCAGTCCTAACCTGCCAGCGGCCACGCGGTCTATGCGGATTTGCAGGTATTGCACGCCACTGTTTTGCGGTGTGTAAACATCCTGGTTACCGGGCACCGATTCCAGCACTTTGATGATCTCTTGTGCCTTCTGGTTGAGTACGTTGAGGTCGGTGCCAAAAATTTTCAGTGCCAGGTCACCCCGCACACCGAGGATCATTTCATTGACGCGCATTTCGATCGGTTGCGTGAAGTTGTAATCCAGCCCAGGGACGCCTTGCATGACGGTGCGCAGTTTTTCGATCAGGCTGGCCTTGTCTGGCACCTGCCATTGGTCGCGCGGCTTGAGCACGAGAAAGTTATCACTCTGGTTGATGCCCATCGGGTCTAGGCCGAGTTCGTCGGAACCAGCGCGCGAATACACGCCCTGGATCTCCGGCACTTGCTGCAGCAGGGTTTGCTGCAAATGGCTATCGGTGGCCACGCTTTGCGACAAGGCGATGGATGGCAGTTTTTCGGTGCCGATAATGACGTCACCTTCATCCATGGTAGGCATAAAGGTTTTGCCGATGAGTGGATAGACGACCACTGTGAGTGCCAGCAGGATGGCCGCCACCAGCAGCACCGGGCGTTTGTGTTGTATGGCTGTCGCAAGGCTGCTGGCGTACCAGCGATTGAGGTGGCGGATCAGCCACGGGTCTTCAGCGGCATGGTCCTGGATCAGGAACGATGCCAGTACCGGGATGATGGTGAGTGACAGCAGCAGCGACGAGCCCAGCGCAAACATAATGCTCAGCGCGACCGGCGCGAACAGTTTGCCTTCCAGTCCTTGCAAGGTCAGCAAGGGTAGAAATACCGTAATAATAATCACAATGCCCGCACTGACTGGGATGCTGACCTCACGCATGGCGGCGAGGATAATACTGAGCTTGCCTTGGCCAGGTGTTTTTTGCGCGTGGGCCAGATGCTCGACAATGTTTTCCACCACCACCACGGCAGAGTCAACCAGCATGCCGATGGCAATCGCCAGGCCACCCAATGACATCAGGTTGGCCGACAGGCCGTATCGTTGCATCAGCCAGAAGGTTGCCAGCATGGATAAGGGCAGAACGCAGGCCACGGTGAGCGCAGCGCGCAGATTGCCGAGGAACAATACCAGTAACACCAGCACCAGCACGACGGCTTCCATCAGTGCTTTGTTGACGGTGTGCACGGCCTGCTCCACCAGGTTGCCACGGTCGTAAAACACTTCGATTTTGACCCCTTTGGGCAGGGCAGGTGTGATTTCCGCCAGCTTGGCGCGCACGCCTTCTACCACTTGCCGCGCGTTGGCACCACGCAATCCCAAAACCAGGCCCTCGACTGCTTCGCCTTTGCCATTGCGGCTGACGGCGCCATAGCGTGTCAATTCGCCGATACGTACTTCCGCCACATCGCCTATACGTATCGGGCTACCCTGGTGACCTTTGAGTACAGTGTTGCGCACATCGTCCAACGTTTTGAACGCGCCTTCAGCGCGTACCAGTAATGACTCTTCGCCATCTTGCAGGCGGCCCGCGCCATCATTGTGGTTATTGTCACTGATGGCTTGCTCTAACTCACTCAGCGCAATGCCACGTGCCTGCAATTTGGTATTGTCGGGCACGATTTCAAAACTGCGTACCAACCCGCCCAGGGCGTTCACATCAGCCACGCCAGGCACTGTGCGCAGGCGCGGACGGATGACCCAGTCCAGCAGAGAGCGTTTTTCCTGCAGACTGAGATTGTCTGACTCAATGGTGAACATAAACATCTCGCCCAGCGGCGTGGTCATGGGCGCAATGCCGCCCGATACTTGGGCGGGTAAATTGGGCCAGGCATTGTTGAGCCGCTCGGTGACCTGCTGGCGTGCCCAGTAAATATCCGTGCCGTCTTCAAAGTCTATGGTGATGTCGGTCAGCGCGTATTTGGCGACTGCGCGCAAGCTGGTCTGTTTGGGGATGCCCAGCATCTCGACTTCGACTGGTGCGGTAATCCTCGCTTCGACTTCTTCCGGCGTCATGCCCGGAGATTTGATGATGATTTTGACCTGGGTCGACGAGACGTCCGGAAAAGCGTCAATCGGGATGGTTTGATACGCGGTCCAGCCAGCGAATAGCAAGCCGATGGCAAAGACGCAGATGAGCAACCTTTGCTTGAGAGAGGTTTCTATAAGCCAATTTAGCATGTGTTACTCCCCGCCCAATCCAAGCCAGTGGCCTTTCAACGCGGCCACGCCTTGCACGGCGATGGTTTCGTTACCGCGCAAATCTGCTTGTACGGTTAATTGCTGGTCTTGTTCCAGCATGACTTTCACCGGCGTCACAGCCACGCCCTTGGCCTGCTGCACAAAGATCACCGCTTGCTCGCCTTGCCTGGCCACCGCACTTCTAGGCACGGCAAAACTGCCTTGCTTGGTGTGTTCGACCAGCGCTACATCGACAATCTGCCCCACGGATAATTGTTCCGCACCCTGGCTGATGGAAGCCCGTACTTGCGTAGTCTGGTTATTTTTATTCAATTGCCTTAATACGGTGTCGACCTTGGCGGTCAGGTTTTGCCTGGGTAAACGCACTGTGGCACCAGGGCTCAGTTGCTGGGCTTGCGCGATGGGCACTTGTATCATCAGCCATAGCGGTTTCGGGTTGCTGATGGTGTAGATCGGCATTGCCATGTCCACGCGCGCGCCGACTGGCTGTTGCTGTTCCATAATCTGCCCGCTGATCGGCGCGATAATCGCCATGCCGTTTTGCATGCTGCGCTTTTGCGACAGTTGTTGGATTTGGCTCTCGCTCATGCCCGCCAGTTTTAAGGTCTGCTTGCGCTCGTGCATCAGCGCCTGGCTGGTTTCATAAGCGCTTTGTGTTTCCTGCATACGGCGTTGGGCAATAATGCCATCTCTGAACAATTCCTGGTCGCGTTTAAGTGCCTGTTCATGCAACCTGGCCTGGGTGTCGCTCTGCAAATAATTGCTTTGCAAGGCCACTAAATCCGGGCTGCTCAGCTGGCCGATGACTTGGCCTTGTTTGACGCTATCGCCGACGCTGACGGTAAGCCGCGTAATTAAGCCACCTTGTGGTGCCGTGACGACGCGGGTTTGTGTCGGCGGTAACACCACTTCTGCCGGGTAGCTAGCGGATAAGCCTTCTTGCTGGGCTTGCAAATGCCCCCATTGCACCTGCATCTGTTTGAGTTGGGCGGGGGAGAGCGGTAACAGGGTGGCTGCCGATGTGTTCAAGGACAGGCAAAGCGCGCTAATTAAAAACAGAATTCTTTTCATGGCAGGACTCCTACGGCCTGGTTGTATTTGGCAATGTTCCATTGCACTTGTAGCTGCTGGCTGCTTAAGCTGCGTTCAGCTTCAAAGGCCAGTAATTGCAGGCGTAATAATTGGTTGAGATCGAGTTCGCCCAGGCGATAGGCTTTACGTGCCAGGTTGGCATTTTCACTGGCGATGGCTTGCTGCTGCTGGATCAGCGTCAGCTCCTGGCGGCTGACATGCAGGTTATGCTCGGCTTCGTGCAGGTTGTTTTCCAACTGGCGGCGCAAAGTTTCCAGCTGGGTGCGCGCATCGCCAATGTTCTGCTCGGCGTTGGCCAGCAGAGGCGCGCGCTGCACTTCGCTTTGCAGCGGAATATTGATGGCCACACCCATGCTGGAGTTGTAGGCGTAATCAAAACCGCCCTGGATGGTGCGCGTGCTGAGCGTGAGTTGCGGGTTTTGCCGCTGCTCTATCATGGTCAGGTCGCGTTGGCCTTCTGCCAGCTTGACCTTGGCTTGCGCGGCCTGCCAGTAGGGCGAGTCGGCATAGTCCTCACGGGTCGATAGTGACTCTTCCAGTTTTGCCGGAATTTCGTTTAGCCCAGTGAGTTGCTGGTAGCGGAATTGCGCATGCATGAGCTCGGCATGTGCAGTTACGCGCAGACGTTCGGCTTGCAGGGTTTCCTGGTCTACCTGCATCACCTCCAGCTTGGCCACTTCGCCAGCCTTAAAGCGTTTTTGTACATCTTCGGTCAGGCTGCGCATGGTGTTACGGCGGCTTTCAACCAGGCCGACGTCGTTGCGGCGCATGGCAATCTCCCACACCGCATTGCGTAGCAGGTCTGCGGCCAGTTGCTGCAACCCAGCCCGGTCTTGCGACAGGCTGTCATCGGCAAGGCTGGCCACCTGGCTACGTGCCTGGCGCTGGCCGGGTAACCAGATCGGAATCTGCATTTGTGCCTGCCACTCACGCTCGTCACGGTTGCTCATGAGGGCGTCGTTTTGATGCGAAAAACCGACTGACGGTGCTTGCGGCAACCAGCTGTTGGCCATGGTGCGGCGTGCCTGCACCATCTGCTGGTGTGCGGCCAGCAAGGATTGTTGTGGATGGATCGCGACGACCTGCTGCAATACTTCATGCAGACTCAAGCGTGGATTGGCTGCGACTGTATCTTCGTGGTCACCGGCCAGATTGGCCATACTTTCGGCCATGGCAGGCGTTGCATGGCTCATGATCAGCCATATGCCGCATGCGATTAACCGGGAGTGAAGCACTCCCCGATATAAATGAAACATAGATTCTCCTGAACAAAACAGGCAAACGGATGGCGATGACCAACCGATGCGTTACGTGTTTGTTCAGGCGTATGGTGGGGCGCGTGGATTGTGGCGGGTAAGCGGGGACGGATGTAGGGCACTATAGTGTTGCTGTCGCTCAAACTGGCGGCGAGGCAGCAACAGGCATAAAGACAATAAAAACAGGGCAGGCAAGAGGGCGGCCAGCCACACGTTGGCGAACGCATCAATCAAGGACAACAAGGTGTTGCTCTCACTGATAGCCTGGCCCAGGCCGATGATTTGCCCGTGCGATTTATCTGAGTGCACATGCCAGTGAAACGGGTGTTTGGATGCTTCGGCCTGGTCATGCAAGGCTGGAATATCAACCATATGCATGTGCGGGCCATCATCGGCTGCGGTGTCGCCTGCAGCATGAGCGTGCAGCAGCGGCGCAATGGTTTGCAACAAGGCAAACCATAACGTCAGCAACAATACCCATGTGCGGTAGGATTTCATCTGCCTAATCTATCAAACTTTCCGTGATGCCACAATCGCAAAAAACCGTAAAAAAACCATCTAACTCTTATAACGGGCAAGTAATGCGATTTCTTAACCTAGTCTGAATCAGGTAAAATATTCGTTTTACAATCAATCCGATCAGGCGTCATGGTGCTGACCTTTCAACAAATTATTTTAAAGCTTCAGGAATACTGGGACAAACAAGGCTGCACTTTGTTGCAACCTTACGATATGGAAGTCGGCGCGGGCACCAGCCACACCGCCACTTTTTTACGCGCACTGGGTCCTGAGCCCTGGAAAGCCGCCTATGTACAGCCTAGCCGCCGCCCCAAAGATGGCCGCTATGGTGAAAACCCTAACCGTTTGCAACATTACTATCAATTCCAGGTGGTGTTGAAACCGGCCCCGGCCAATATTCTTGAACTCTACCTGGGCTCACTCGAAGCGTTGGGTTTTAATTTGCAAGAAAACGATATCCGCTTTGTTGAAGATGACTGGGAAAACCCGACACTGGGTGCATGGGGGCTGGGCTGGGAAGTCTGGCTCAATGGCATGGAAGTGACGCAATTCACCTATTTCCAGCAAGTGGGCGGCATTAACTGTAAACCGATTACCGGTGAAATTACCTATGGCCTGGAGCGTTTGGCCATGTACCTGCAAGGCGTGGAAAACGTCTATGACCTTGAATATTCCCCAGGTGTGAAATACGGCGATGTATTCCACCAGAACGAGGTTGAGCAATCGACCTACAACTTTGAGCATTCGGATGTCGACTTCCTGTTCACGGCCTTTAATGCGCACGAGAAACAGGCCAAACACCTGATGGAAAGCAAGCTAGCCTTGCCCGGCTATGAGCAAGTGCTCAAGGCAGCGCATACCTTCAACCTGCTGGATGCACGTGGCGCGATTTCAGTGACCGAGCGTGCGGCCTACATTGGCCGTATCCGTAACCTGGCCCGCGCCGTCGCCGCCAGCTACCTTGATAGCCGCGCCCGACTGGGTTTCCCGATGGCGCCTAAAGCCTGGGCCGACGAAGTGCTGGCCAAACTGGACAGCGAACAAGCCGAACAAAACAAGAAAGCCGCCGCATGAGTACCCGCAACCTGTTAGTTGAATTATTTGTAGAAGAACTGCCGCCAAAAGTATTGAAAAAGCTGGGTGAGTCTTTCAGTGGTGTGCTGGCTGATAGCCTGAAGGCTTCAGGCTTGTTGGCGGATGGCAGTGCGGTGACTACTTTTGCTTCCCCTCGTCGCCTGGCTGCGCATATTACCGAAGTGTCAGCAAAAGCCGCCGATAAACAAGTCGCACAAAAACTGATGCCCGCAACAGTTGGCCTAGATGCTAATGGCAACGCAACACCGGCATTATTGAAAAAATTGCAGGCATTGGGCGCAGATGAAAGTGCCGTCGCCAAGCTGCGTAAAGAAAATGATGGTAAGGCAGATGTGTTGTTCCTGGATGCAACGCAAGCCGGTGCTACCTTGCAGGAAGGTCTGCAAACAGCGCTGGATGAAACGCTGGCCAAATTGCCTATTCCCAAGGTCATGACTTACCAGATTAATGATGGCTGGCAGAGCGTGAACTTTGTGCGTCCGGCGCATGGACTGGTGGCATTGCATGGTAACGAAATCGTGCCTGTTTCAACGCTAGGTTTAACGGCGGGAAATGCGACGCACGGGCACCGCTTTGAAGCAATAAATCCAGTGGTCACGCTTACCTCGGCTGACACCTATGCACAGCAGCTGTCGGAAGAGGGCGCAGTGATTGCCGGTTTTGACGCACGGCGTGCCGAGATTGTGAAGCAGTTGCAAGCCGCCGCTGACAAGCAAGGCTTGAAGCCGATTGATGACGATGCCTTGCTGGATGAAGTGACTGCGCTGGTGGAGCGCCCTAACGTATTGCTGGGCCAGTTTGAAGAAGAGTTCCTGGCCGTGCCACAAGAGTGCCTGATCCTGACCATGAAGGCCAACCAGAAATACTTCCCGCTGTTGGATGGCAGCGGCAAATTGACGAATAAGTTTTTAATCGTCTCCAACATTAATCCTGCTGATGCCAGCAAGGTGATTGGCGGTAACGAGCGCGTGGTGCGTCCCCGCCTGGCCGATGCCAAATTCTTCTTTGACCAGGATCGTAAAAAGACGCTGGAAAGCCGTTTGCCTGGCCTGGGCAAAGTGGTTTACCACAACAAACTTGGCTCACAAGGTGAGCGCAATGAGCGCGTGGTGGCGATTGCTTCTGCCATTGCCCAGCACATTGGGGGTGACGGTTTTGTCGCCAAAGTAGCGCAAGCTGCACGGTTGTCCAAGATCGACTTGCTGACGGATATGGTTGGCGAATTCCCTGAGTTGCAAGGCATCATGGGCCGTTACTACGCTCAACACGAAGGCCTGGCCGATGACGTGGCGTATGCCATTGAAGACCATTACCGTCCGCGCTTTGCAGGTGACGAATTACCGCGTAGCCAGGTCGGTGTGGTCGTGGCTTTGGCGGACAAATTGGAAACGCTGGTTGGCCTGTTCAGCATTGGTGAAAAACCGACTGGGGATAAAGATCCGTTTGCCTTGCGTCGCCAGGCGCTGGGCATTTTGCGCATGCTGATGGAAACCGATTTGCCATTGGCCTTTGACCAGCTCATCGCACAAACACTGAGCGTCTTTAATGGTGGCCAGGAAGTGGCTGAAGCGATTCAGGCCTTCTGTTTTGACCGCTTGGCCGTGAACCTGCGTGACCAGGGCGCGAGCGCGCAAGAGGTCGATGCGGTCTTGTCATTGTCGCCGAATCATTTAGCCGAAGTGCCACGCCGCTTAAGCGCAGTGCAAGCTTTCGCCAATCTGGCAGAAGCGCCTGCGTTGGCTGCGGCCAACAAGCGCGTGTCTAATATCCTGAAAAAGGTGGAAGGCGAAGTCAAAGCCGAGGTGAAAGCCGAATTACTGCAAGAGTCTGCTGAAAAAGCCTTGCATCAGGCGCTGGCTGCAACCAAGCCTAAAGCCGACCAGCTGTTTGAAACCGGCGATTACACCGCTTCATTACAGGCGCTGGCGATCCTCAAGGCACCGGTTGATACTTTCTTTGATGAAGTGATGGTGAATGCGGATGATCCTGCACTCAAAGCCAACCGCTTGGGCTTGCTGGCTACTTTGCATCAGGCCATGAACCGCGTCGCAGATTTGTCCAAGTTGGCCAGTTAATCCCGTTGCCGTCAGGAGTTTATGCATGAAATTAGTCATTCTTGACCGTGACGGCGTGATTAACCGCGACAGCGCGACCTTTATCAAAAATCCCAACGAGTGGATTCCGATTCCTGGTAGCCTGGAAGCGATTGCGCGACTCAATCAGCATGGTTACCGCGTAGCTGTGGCGACCAACCAATCCGGCATCGCGCGTGGCTATTTCGATATGGCCACGCTGAATGCCATTCACGACAAAATGCATAAAGCGCTGGCGCAAGTGGGCGGCCGTATTGATGCCGTGTTTTACTGCCCGCATGCGGCCGATGACCATTGTGATTGCCGTAAACCGAATACCGGCATGCTGGAGGAGATCAGCCGCCGTTTTAATATTGAGCTGACCAGAGTGCCTGGAGTAGGCGATGCCTTGCGTGATTTGCAGGCGTTTGACAAGGCCGGTTGCCAGCCTTACCTGGTGCGCACGGGCAAAGGCGAAGAAACCTATAATTTGTCTGATGTGCCTTTGAATACCATCGTTGTCGCTGATCTGGCTGCGGCGGTGCAAGATATTATTGCAGGTGACAGATAATGCAAAAAGCCGTGTTGTATGCGCGCGCCTGGCTGTTTTATGCCGGTTTGGTTGCACTGACGATTCCGTTTTCTTTACTGGCGATTGTGCTGATGCCGCTACCGGCAGTGACGCGTTCGCGCTGGGTCAGTGGCTGGGCATATGGCGTGTTGTGGTGGCTCAAAGTCACGTGCAATTTGCGTTATGAGGTGACCGGGCGTGAGCATATTCCTGCCTCCGCGCATATTATCCTGTCCAAACATCAATCTGCCTGGGAGACCATAGGCTTGCAGTGCATTTTCCCGCCGCAAATCTGGGTGATGAAAAAAGAATTACTGATGATTCCTTTTCTGGGCTGGGCATTCTGGGCGCTGGATGCGATTCCCATCGACCGCAGTGCTGGCCGCGAGGCATTGAAAAAGCTGGTCAACAATGGCAAAGACCGCTTACAGCAAGGCTTAAGTGTGGTGATTTTCCCGGAAGGTACGCGCACTGCGCCGGGCCAGCGTGGCAAATATCACATTGGTGGCGCCTGGCTGGCCTCACATACCGCAACCACCGTGGTGCCGGTGGCGCATAATGCCGGGCGCTTCTGGCGCAAAAATTCCATGATTAAATATCCAGGCGTGATCCAGGTAGTTATTGGCCCACCCATTGATACCACAGGCCTGAAGCCGGATGCGGTCAATAAACAGGTCGAAGACTGGATTGAAGCCGAGATGTTAACCCTGTGATTGAGCAGCGCTTGCAATTGCCCAATGGGCAAAGCATCCAATACCTGCTCGACCTGCGTGCCCGCAGAACCATAGGCCTGAAAATTACGGCGCATGGCCTGGTGGTGCACGCGCCCAAACGCATTTCTGCCACACAGCTACAGCAAGTTTTATTGGAAAAATCCGGCTGGATACAGCAAAAGCTGGCCTTGCGTGAAGCTAACCAGGTGGCGCCCATGCAATGGCAGGATGGTGAGCCGCTGCTGTTTATGGGGCAGGATATTGTATTGACCTTGCAGCATCATGCCACCAATAAAGCGGTGACACTGCAAGGCAACCAGTTATTGGTCAGGTCACCGCAGATCGACCAGCCAGCCTTTGTTGCACGCAAAGTGCTGCAATGGTACGCGCAGCAAGCATTGCCTGATTTCACGCGCCGGGTAGAGCTCATTGCTGCGCAAATGGGCGAGAAAATCAGTGCTGTTGGCCTTTCCAATGCCAAGTCGCGCTGGGGTAGTTGCAACAGCCGCAAGCAAATTCGCCTGAACTGGCGATTGATTCAGGCGCCGCCTCATGTCATTCAATATGTGGTCTGCCATGAAATGGCACATCTCAGGGAGATGAATCATTCGGCCAGGTTTTATGCTGTGCAGGAAAGCTTGTTTCCCAACCACGTCCAGGCCGAAAAAGAGTTAAAGGCGTTGTCGTCGATCTTACATCGGATGGCTTAACGGTTTTTTTTGATCTCTGCGACCAACTGATCCAGTACGACTCCCCAACCTTCTTGAAATCCCATGGCCTCGTGCCGTTGTTTAGACGCGGCATCTGCATGCAAGGCATAGGCGGTGTATAAAGTGCCACGCGCTGTTGGTGTTAATACAATACTGGCCGTCATCAGCAGTTCGGCACACTCATGGCCTGGGGATGGCTCTGCATTTTTTGCTGGCCTGAAATCGGCTTGCAGGGCATTGGTCCAACTCAGTTTTTGGTTGGGAATCACTTCCAGGTAACAGCCGCTGTTAGGAAAATTCTGTCCTTCCGGGGATTGCATCATGGTGCGGAAAGCCCCACCTGGCCGCAGGTCAATTTCGCAGTCTACGGTTTTCCACGGGCGCGGACAAAACCATGTTTTGAGGTGCTCAGGCGTTGTCCATGCCTGCCAGATTTCCGCCGGGGACACATCCACTTCTCTTTCCAAAATCAGGTCAAGTTCCGGATTCAGCTGTATCGACATTGCATTTCTCCTTGTGATTAAAGGGTCAGTCATTATCGGTATGTAAAGAGCAGACCTTGTTTAATGTTTAAAGTTTGGTCGGGGCTGTGTTTGCTTGTGCGTTCGCCAGCCAGATACCGGAAAAGATGGTCAGCATACCCGCCAGCTGATAGCCATGAAAAGGTTCTTTTAACAACAGGCTGGAAAGCAGCGAGCCAAAAATCGGCATCGCGTGAATAAACACACTGGCGCGTACCGAGCCCACCAGGGTCACTGCCTTGGCGTAGGCTAAAAAGGCAATCACTGAGGGGAAGATACCAATATAGAGTAGTGCCCATACCGTCTGTGGGTGGTCGATATGCGCTGTGGTGGTGTGGCTCTCCCAAATGTAAAGCGGTAGTAGCAATGCTAAGGCGATGAGCACTTGGCATAACATGAGCCCGGTACGATCTATCGTGGCCGGAATCTGTTTCAGCCATAAAGTGAACAGTGCCCAGCAAATCATGGCCAGAAAAATAATCACATCACCGGGGGCAAACGCCAACGTGAGTAGCACCTGCGAATCGCCATGAGAAACCACGGTGAGCACGCCCGCGAGCGACACCAGCAGCCCGAACAATTGATTAGTCGGCAAATGCTGGCGATAAAACAAAAAGCCAAAAATTGCCACCAGGAAAGGGATAAAGGAGTTGAGGATAATGCCATTGGTGGCGCTGGTGGTGTGCAATCCCCAATACACCAGCAAGTTAAATGTGGCAACGCCAGTGATGGCCGTGCCCAGCACATGCCAGCGGTAAGTCAGGTAATGAGCGCGGTCACGCAAAAAAGGTTTGAGTGCAAACGGCAGCAGGCACAGGGTCGCCAGCCCCCAGCGAATTAGTGATAAAGCGACGGGTGGCACATCGCCGCTAACGGCGCGTCCGGCGATAAAATTACCAGCCCAGAATAGGGGTGGCAGCAGCAGTAATATTAATGTGCGCCCGTCTAGTGAGGTGCTTGGGGTGTTTGCCATGCCTATGGATGCGTGATGGACCAGCGCAGATTGTAGTAGGCAATGCGGCTAGCCGCCAAGCATGTTGTGTGAAATAAAAAAGGGGCTGATCGCCCCTTTTTTGAAACTGGATGTAATCAGGCCGCGCCTAATTGTACGGGTGTTAACTGAATCAGTTTTTTTACCAGGCCAGGATGCTGTTCTGCGTGCGCTTCTTTCAGGCAGGCTTTAGCGCAGCTGACACATTTGCCGCATTCCGCTCCAACGCCTAACTGTTCTTTCAAATGTTTCACGGTTTTTGCACCATTTCTCACCGCCTGGTGAACTTGACGCTCAGTGACTGCATTACACACGCAAACGTACATATTGCCTCTCATAAGATTACTAATGATAATTATTATCATTTATTGAGAGTTTGTCAAGGTGAAAATGGTTCCTTACAGCCAAGAAAAAAGCCGCTTTCGCGGCTTAATTCAACAGCTTATATGAATACTGGGTATTAGTCGGACTCAATCTGCGATTGCAGGTAGTTAGGCAAGGTCACGTCTGTGATCAGGCGTTGCTGGGTTTCCAGCCAGTCTACCGCTTCTTCGCAGGCTTCCAGCAGTTCGGTCAGCAAGTCACGGGTGACGTAGTCTTGCAGTTTTTCTGCTTCGGCAATGGCTTCTACCAATTGCGGATGTTGCACTTCTTTTTCAAAACTGAGGTCGCCTTGCAGGCACTCCACCACATGTTCACCGATCAGCAATTTGCCCAGGTTTTGCAAGTTAGGCAGGCCATCCAGAAACAGGATGCGCTCAATCACTTCATCCGCTTCTTTCATGACGCGGATAGATTGCTTGTACTGGTAATCGTTGAGTTTTTCCAGGCCCCATTTTTTAAACATACGGGCATGTAAAAAGTACTGGTTGATCGAGGTCAACTGGTTTTTAAGCACCTTGTTCAAGGTGACTATCATTTGTTTATCGCCTTTCATGGCTGCTCCTTATCCTGCCACCGGGCTGTTGTTCATTTGGCTTTGGCAATAGTTTTCCATGCCAACCAGTTTGATCAGGCTGAGTTGTTTTTCCAGCCAGTAGGCGTGGTCCATCTCGGTGTCATCCAGTTGTACCAGCAACATTTCGCGGCTGACAAAGTCTTGCGCTTGTTCACAGGCCTCAATGGCTTTTTTCAGGTGTTTAACCACGGTATATTCCAGCGCCAGGTCAGATTCCAGCATGGATTTCACATCTTTGCCGATATTGAGCGCATCGCGCTTGGCCAGGTTGGGTTTGCCTTCGAGGAACAGGATGCGCTGAATCAAGGCGCGGGCATGTTCACGTTCATGCAGGGACTCGTGCAGAATGCGCTCCGAGATCACGCTGAGCCCCATGTCAGCATACATTTCACCGTGAATGAGGTATTGATCGGTGGCGGAGAGTTCGCCCGCCAGCAAGTCATTCAAAATGTCTATAATTTTTTTATCGCCTTTCATTTCCGGCTCCTGTTTGCATTTTTGATGCAGCCATCATACAGCAAAACAGAAATGATGCAATTAAAAAATACAATGTAACTATTTGATTTTAAATGGTATTTTAAATAAAAATGTAAATGAAAATCGTTCTTGATGCGTTCCGCTGGCGGCGTGATGCTGCGGTGGCATTACAGCAATAACTGCAAATCATGCGCGATATTTTCCGGTTTTTCGCCATAGCCGAGATAAATGCGCGGCGCCCCGGTTTTATCAAACACATACAAGCCAGCGCTGTGGTCCATGGTGTAGCCGGATTTGCCTGGTTCGCTGACCTTGGCGGCATATACTTTGTATTCGCTGAGGTTGGACGCCACTTCAGCCACCGTGCCGCGCAAGCCAATAAAACGCGCGTCAAAGCCTGGCACAAACTGCGCCAGCACTTCCTGCGTATCGCGTTCAGGGTCTACTGTCACAAACAATACCTGCACGTCATTGGCTTTGTCGCCCAGCAGCTTCATGGTTTGCTTGAGGTCGCTCATGGTGGTCGGGCACACGTCCGGGCAATGCGTGTAGCCAAAAAATAGCACGACGACCTTACCTTTAAAGTCATTCATGTTACGCAATTTGCCAGTGTGGTCAGTCAGCGATAATGGTTTGCCAAACTGGGTGCCAGTCAAATCGGTGCCAATAAAACTGGTAGAACTGCCTTGCTGGCAACTCGCCAATAGCCCGGTCATGACCATGAATGCCAGGTAAACCCACATTAAACGCAAACGCATGCAAAAAATCCTTGTAAATCATCACTGAAATGGATTCTAGCATAGGCGAAAAGGCGCCAGATTAGTTTACAATACTGGTTTTTGATGATTGACGGATTAAAGGCGAGTTTAAATGGCAATACCGAGTTCGATGGCAGACCGTGACGGCGTTATCTGGTACGACGGCAAAATGGTCAACTGGCGTGACGCCACCACCCATGTATTAACCCACACCCTGCACTACGGCATGGGCGTGTTTGAAGGGGTGCGTGCCTACAAAACTGACAAAGGCACTGCTATTTTCCGCCTCAAAGAGCATACCGACCGCTTGTTCCGCAGCGCGCACATCCTCGGCATGAAAATGCCGTTCGATAAAGAGACCATCTCTGAAGCGCAAAAAGCCGCGGTGCGTGAAAACAATCTGGAATCTGCTTACCTGCGCCCGATGGCGTTTTATGGTGCAGAAGCCATGGGTATTTCTGCCAAGACCTTGTCCACCCATGTCATCGTCGGCGCATGGAGCTGGGGTGCTTACATGGGTGAAGAAGCGATTACCAAAGGTATCCGCGTTAAAACCTCTTCTTTTGCACGTCACCACGTCAACATCACTATGTGTAAAGCCAAAGCAAACGGCAACTACATGAACAGCATCCTCGCGCACCAGGAAGCCGCACAAGACGGTTACCAGGAAGCGCTGCTGCTGGACGTAGACGGTTTCGTCGCCGAAGGTTCCGGTGAAAACATTTTCATTATCCGTAACGGCAAACTGTATACCCCAGACCTGACTTCAGCGCTGGAAGGCATCACCCGCGACACCATCATCCACCTGGCGAAAGAAGAGTTCGGCCTGGAAGTGATTGAAAAACGTATTACGCGTGATGAAGTGTATAGCGCTGATGAAGCTTTCTTCACCGGTACTGCGGCCGAAGTCACGCCTATCCGTGAACTGGACAACCGTGCGATTGGTGCTGGCACGCGTGGCCCGATCACCGAAAAACTGCAAAGCATGTATTTCGATGTAGTGAAAGGCAGAATTGCCAAGTACGCACATTGGCTGACACTGGTTTAATCGCTAGCGTTTAACTGATTGGTAACTGCCTGTTTGCTGGAGAGTTTGAATGTCTGATGTCAAAGAGTTTGAAGTAGACGGCAAAGACTTGCCATTGCACTGCCCGACCAAAGATACGCCTTTGTGGGATGCACATCCAAGGGTGTTTCTGGATGTGGCGAAAACAGGGCAGGTGTCTTGTCCCTATTGTGGGGCTAAATATAAGTTGAAGCCCGGGACGCAGGTGCACCATCATTAAATAAAAAACCCACGCAATGCGTGGGTTTTTTGTTGGTGAGCGTTTTCTACGTTCAATGAGATGTTTGGGAAAAGTGATTCTTTCGTTTTTTGTTTTTGTTGCACGATTGAGTCGTAGGGGGGGGGGCATGGATGCCCACGCGTTTGTTGTTGTTTGTAAGGTTGCTTTTCGCCTTTTAGGCGAGTTACTTTTCTTTGCTTGCACAAAGAATAAGTAACCAAAAGAAAGTGCACCCCAACTTCCGCTTCTTCCTTGCGCTACTCGGCTTGCCGGGCGTCCATCGAAACTCGCCCTGACAAGCCACACAGAACGTGGCTTGTTGCGGAACTCGAACAGCCGATGGCCGAGAACTCCCGTCAACCCTGCGTTGCTCGGCGCGGCAGATGGGGACCCCGAACACCCAATGAGCGCCACCACTAGTGATTTTAATAAACGAATCTGGTTTTTGAACCGTCCACATTTATGTTGCGTGAGTTTGGCGAGAATAATCCCATTCCATCACGCTGAGTAGCGGAGACGAAATAAGGAAGAAGGGAGCGACTGTTTGAGCTCCGCAACAAGCCACGTTCTGTGTGGCTTGTCAGGGCGAGTTTCGTGACCGCTTATTTTGTTGAGCAACGCAAGGGAGCCACAGGCCGTGATGGCTGGGTGTCGTCCTCTTTGGTTACTTTCTGGGGGACAAGCACCAGAAAGTGACTCGCCAACAGGCGAAAAAGAAAAGTTGTTAGTGAGGGGATGTCGGCATTCTCTTAAAAAGTGCAAAAAAGAATTACTTTCTAAAGTATCCCACCATCGTATAAAAGGTCTAGGCAGTTAGCTTCCACAATTGCTGCATGACTAGCTCAGTCTCTTCCGTCCCACTCGTCAAAAACACATAATCTCCAGCCTCTGTGGCTGCATTCAGCATCTGCGCTTGCGCTAGCACCTGCTGCAAACGCTTAGCCACCGCCGCGCCAGTATCAATCAAAGTGACATTTGGCCCAACTATTTGCTGAATATATTGACGTACAAACGGGTAGTGCGTGCAGCCGAGCACGATGGTGTCAGCGCCTGCTGCCATCAGCGGTTGGCAATATTGTTGCAGTAGGGCTTGCGTCTGTGGCGCATCCAGTTGGCCTTGTTCTATACATTCCACTAATCCCACGCAGGCTTGGGTGACGACTTGCACGTTCTGGCCGTAATGCTCTAGCAAGGCGGCAAATTGCGCGCTTTGCAGGGTGCCGGTGGTGGCGAGCACGCCGATGATGCCGTTGTTGCTGGCGGCGGCGGCTGGTTTGACGGCGGGCTCCATACCGATAATCGGCAGTGTGTAGTGTTGGCGCATGCTGCCAATGGCGGCGGCCGTGGCGGTGTTGCAGGCGACGACCAGGGCTTTGGCGCCTTGGGCAATCAACGTGTCGGCGATGATGGCGCAGCGTTGCTGGATTTCTGCGGCGGTTTTGTTGCCGTAGGGCGCGTGCGCACTGTCAGCAAAATAGATGAAATGCTCGTGTGGCAGTTGACGTGTGAGGTGCTTGAGCACGCTGAGGCCGCCGACCCCGGAATCCATCACCCCGATGGGGGCATTGACTGCAATCGCTGAGCACATCGAAATGGCACGGTATGATTTATAATGATCGGATTATATCGGATTTTAGACAGGTGTCAGGCATGGCCAACCGGCTGAGCAAGATTTACACGCGCACTGGCGATAGCGGTACCACAGGCCTGGGCGATGGCTCGCGTGTGGCGAAATCTGACTTGCGCGTGGAGGCCATGGGCGATGTGGACGAGCTGAATGCGGTGCTCGGCATGTTGCTGGTGGAAGATTTGGCGGACGAGGTGCGTGACAGTGTGCTGGCGATTCAGCATGATTTGTTCGATCTGGGCGGCGAGTTGTGCATGCCTGGGCATCATTTTATCCAGCCTGGTCGCGTGACATTTTTAGAGCTGACGCTGGATGCCTGGAATGAGGAACTCAGTCCGCTCAAAGAATTTATTTTGCCGGGCGGTAGCCGGGCGGCTGCTGTTTGTCATTTGGCGCGTACAGTGTGTCGTCGTGCCGAGCGGGTGTTACATGCCCTGCATGCGCAATCGACGGTGACTGCTGTGGCTTTGCAATACCTGAACCGATTATCTGATTTACTGTTTGTCCTCTGCCGTACGCTTAACCGGCAGGCAGGGGTGCCGGACGTCTTGTGGAATAACCAACATAAACTATAGCGCGGCCCAGGCTGGCGCTTGAAATGCAAAAAAACGAATGATTAAACAATTACTGCAAAAAGTATTCCGTCGTCGTGCCAGCGCGAATACCCATACTCAACTGCCCGCGGCGCAAGTCATCCCGGTGGGTAAACACAAAATCAACCAGAAGCATATCAGTCAGGCTGCACTTAAAACCTGTGACCAATTACAGAAGGCGGGTTTTCAGGCCTATATTGTAGGCGGTGCGGTACGCGATTTGCTGCTCAATCATCCACCCAAGGACTTCGACGTAGCGACTAATGCCACGCCTGAGCAGGTGCACAAGGTGTTTAGACGTTCACGTATTATCGGTCGTCGTTTTCGGCTGGTGCATGTGTTGTGGGGGCATGAGACGATAGAGGTCTCGACCTTCCGTGGCCATCATTTAACCGAGGGTGATTCCGAAACCAACGACAGTGGCCGCATCATCCGCGACAATGTGTTTGGCAGTATTGAAGAAGATTCGGTGCGCCGTGACTTCACCGCCAATGCTTTGTATTACGACCCCAAGCGTCAGGAAGTACTCGATTTTCATCATGGCGTGGCTGATATCCGTGCCAAAACCTTGCGCATGATTGGCGATCCGGTGACACGTTACCAGGAAGATCCGGTGCGTATGTTGCGTGCGGTGCGCTTGTCGGCCAAATTGGGCTTGAAGCTGGAGCGCTCTACAGAAGCACCGATACGCAAGCTGGCTGACCTGCTCGAAGATGTGCCGCCTAGCCGCTTGTTCGACGAGATGTTAAAGCTGTTCTTGTCCGGCCATGCGATTGAGAGCATCAACGTCCTGCGCGCGCAGCAGTTGCATCACGGTTTGCTGCCGTTGTTGGACGTGGTGCTGGAGCAACCGCTGGGCGAGAAGTTTGTCATGCTGGCGCTGAAGAATACCGATGAGCGTATTTTGTCCGGTAAGTCTTCCAACCCGAGCTTTTTGTTTGCGACCTTGCTGTGGCATGAGGTGTTGCAGGCCTGGCAAGAAAACCAGAAGCGTGGCGAGCATATGATTCCTGCCTTGCATGAGGCAATGAATGAAGTGATCGATAAGCAGGCCGAAAAAATGGCGATTCATAATCGCTATACGGCGACCATGAAAGAAATCTGGGTGATGCAGCCGCGCTTTGAGCAGCGTTCAGGCAAACGTCCTTATGCTTTATTGACCAATCCTAAATACCGCGCTGGTTACGACTTCCTATTGTTACGCTGTGCTTCCGGTGAGTTGCCACAAGAGCTGGGTGACTGGTGGACGCGTTTTGCCGATGCGGGCACAGATGAGCGTACCGCAATGTTGCTGCCAGAGAGTGGGCCGAACAAACGTCGCCGTAAACCGCGTAAGAGAAAACCTGCAGGCGGGGAGTCGGCCTGATGGCAACTGCCCTGATTGCGCTGGGCAGCAATTTGCAGCAGCCGGAAACGCAGGTCAGCAACGCCATTGCGGTATTAGCCAGCACGCCTGGCTTAAGCTTGATAAAAGCTTCTAGCCTGTATGCGACGGCCCCTGTGGGATATGACAACCAGCCTGACTTTATCAATGCCGTGGTGCAGGTGGCGACCCAGATACCGGCGCCGCAATTGATGCAGTTGTTGCTGGATATTGAACAGACCTTTGGCCGTGAGCGTCCGTTTCCCAATGCGCCGCGCATTTTGGATCTCGACTTGCTGGATTATGACGGTATGCAACTGGATACCGAGTTATTGAAATTGCCGCATCCGCGCATGCATGAGCGTGGCTTTGTGATTTTGCCACTGGCTGAAATTGTGCCCGACTTTATGCTGCCACACGGAAAGACTGTTGTAGAATGGACAGCAGAACACCAGCACGATGACGTGCGCAAACTGAATCCGAATTGAATCCGCTGAACGAGCAATCACCATGTTTACCCGCTTTCCTTATGTCGTCATTGAAGGTCCGATAGGCAGTGGCAAAACCACATTGGCCCGTATGCTGGCCGATCAGTTTTCCGTCGAACTGCTGTCTGAAAAAGCCGAGGCCAATCCGTTTTTGACCCGCTTTTACCAGGATGCGCAGCGCTACGCATTGCCAACGCAGTTGTTCTTCCTGTTTCAGCGTTCGCGCCAGATTGAAGATATGGTGCAGCGTGATATGTTTGGCCAGCCGACGGTGTCTGATTTCTTTCTCGAAAAAGACCCGCTGTTCGCGCGCCTCAACCTGGATGATGAAGAGTATTCGTTGTATCACCAGATCTACCATCACCTGCAACTCAAAGCGCCCAAGCCGGATCTAGTCGTGTACTTGCAAACGCCGGTAGATGCACTGATGGACCGCATTGAAGAGCGTAATATCAGCTATGAGCAAGATATGCCGCGTGAATATATTGCGCGCCTGGCCGACGCTTATAGCGAATTTTTTCACGGCTACGATGCCTCACCCTTGCTGATCGTCAACAACGAAAAGCTCAATATTATTAAAGACCCGGAAGCGTTTAATTTGCTGATCGAGCGTATCGGCCAGATCAAGAGCAGCCGCGAGTACTTTAACCCCAATTTCTGATTAAAATGCATCTACGGGCAAACTCCTGCGTTGCGCGGTACTCAAAATCCTCATGTACTACATGTACATTGCGGTTTTTGCGTTCCGTGCGCCTTGGATTTTATCCCGTATATGTATTTTAAAAGCCTCCGTTGAATATGTTAAATGCTCTCTTATCACGCGCAAGCGTAGGCGAAAAAATCGCCATGCTGACTTGCTATGACGCCACCTTCGCCAAATTGCTGGCATTGGCTGGCGTGGATGTGCTACTGGTCGGTGACTCGCTGGGTATGGTCATGCAAGGCGCCACCACCACGCTGGGTGTGACCATGCAGGACATGATTTACCACACGCGTATTGTTGCCAATGGTGCGCCGCATACGGTCATTATGAGCGATATGCCGGCGGGCAGTTATGAGCACGACAAGACTGCTGCGCTGACCAATGCGCGGGCGCTGATAGACGCTGGTGCACATATCGTGAAAATCGAAGGCGGTGGTGACATGGTTGAAACAGCCCGCTATCTTGTTGCGCATGGGGTGCCGGTTTGTGCGCACCTGGGGTTCACGCCGCAATCGGTGGAGAAGCTCGGCGGCTATAAAATCCAGGGTAAAACAGAAGAGGGCGCACACGCCATGCTGGCGGATGCGCAAGCCATGGCGCACGCGGGTGCGAGTATGGTGCTGTTCGAGATGGTGCCTGCGGCATTGGCTGAGCAGATTACACTGGCAATTAATGTGCCGACCATAGGCATCGGTGCCGGGGCTGGGTGTAGTGGCCAGGTGCTGGTATTGCAGGATTTACTGGGGATTTATACTGGCCCTGCGGATAAAGCGCCGCAAGACTATAAAGCGCCCAGGTTTGCGCAAAACTTTTTGCAGCAATCGGGGAGTGTGCAACAGGCAGTGGTGGATTATGTGCAGGCAGTGAAGGCGGGGCGCTTTCCTGAGGCTAAGCATAGTTACTAGCGCTATTTGGATGGTGTCGGAAAGTCATTCTTTATTTTAATTATGGGCTGAACGCATTGGCGCTTTTCAGGCGTAGGGTGGGCATGGATGCCCACGCGTTTTTGGTTGTTTGTTAGGTTGTTTTTCGCCTTTTCGGCGAGTTACTTTTCTTTGCTTGCACAAAGAATAAGTAACCAAAAGAAATGCACCCCAACTTCCGCTTTTATCCTGCGCTACTCGGTTTGCCGGGCGGCAATCAAAAACTCGCTCCTGCGGAGCTCAAACAGTTGCTTGCCGAAAACTCCCGTCAACCCTGCGTTGCTCGGCGCGGCAGATGGGGGCCCCGAACACCAGGCGAGCGCCACCGAATGTGATTTTAATAAACGAATCTGGTTTTCAAACTTTCCAAATTGCTACGATGTGAGTTTGGCGAGAATAATCCCATCCCATCACGCTGAGTAGCGGAAATGAAATAAGAGTAGAGGGAGCGACTGTCCGAATCCCGCAGCAGCTCACGCTTTGTGTGAGCTGCCAGGTTGAGTTTCGTGACCGTCTTATTTTGTTGAGCAACGCAAGGAAGCCGAAGGCCGTGATGGCTGGGTGCCCTCCTCTTTGGTTACTTTCTGAGGGGCAAGCATCAGAAAGTGACTCGCCTAAAGGCGAAACGAGTCGCCACATTCAAAGAACAACCTTACTTCTACCTCAAGAAACAAAAAAGGCGTCACAGCAGCATATTCGCTGGAGTGACGCCTTTAAAGTCTAGTTAGTGATTATTTGCGTTGGCGACGGCTCACCGCACCCATCAACAACAAACCCGCAGCCATCAATGCATAGCTTTCTGGCTCTGGCACGGTAGAAATGCTGACTGCATCCAGGTCAAAGCGCAGGTTGCTGCCGCTGAATCCTGCTGGCAGGCTGAGGCCGAGTTGCACGCGGCCTACTTCATCAAATACCGCATCAAACGATTGACCGGAGAAGCTGGTGAACGCCGGGTTGCTTGGATCAATGACCAGGTCGATGCGCGTCCAGGTGTTAGGTTCTACCCAGGTGGACACAATCGCGCTGGCACCCGGGTTGTTGGATGGGGCGGCAATGCGCGCATAAGCTTGCAGGGCGATATCGGCATCGTGGCGGAAGTACCAGCTTAAGACCAAATCATCGCGCCAGTCTCCCTGGAATGCGCCATCGCTACAAGCGGCGCTCTCGCAGCGAAACAACACAGATACCGCGCCAAATGCGCTGGCCGTGGGGCTAGCGGTGGTGCTCAGGTAGGCGCCACCATCTGCGCCGCCGGTGGAGATGATCTGGTTAGGGTTACTGCCAGTGGTCCAGCCGGAAAGGCCGTCTGTGAAGGTTTCTGTGTATGGAGTGGTTAAAGCTGCTGCCTGACTGGCAAAGCTCATGCTGGCGATAAATGCCAGGCTGGCGAATAATTGGCGATACATGTGTTGTCCTCTTCGTGAAAATTATAATTGGTAATCAACTTGATAATGAGATTGATTATTATTTATTTTACCATGTGATTGAATATTCGCTCAAGGTGGCACTATCTGCAGTAATCACTGCCTGAGCAGCCTTGCTTATGGCAAAATAACGCCTTGGTTGCCGCTATGATGAATTTACTCTCACTCGAATCTTCCACCGAAACCCTGTCGCTGGCCTTGCAAACAGAGGCTGGCTTGCTCACGTTTGATGAAGTCACTGGTCCTGCGGCATCACAGCGCATCTTGCCGGAAATTCAACGCTTGTTGACGCAGGCAAATATCCAGTTGAGCGATTTGGATGGCATTGTTTACGGCACAGGCCCGGGTGCTTTTACTGGCGTGCGTGTAGCTGTCGGCGTGACACAGGGGCTGGCGTTTGGGGCGAATCTGCCGGTGGTCGGGATCAGCTCTGTGCTGGCGGTGGCTGAAACTGCCTGGCAAGCAACGCGGTGTGAAAAAGTACTGGTCTGCCTGGATGCACGTATGGGCGAGGTCTATCACGCAGCATTTGTGCGGCAAGGGGATGGCTGGGCGGAAGTGTTGCCGCCTGTTGTTTGCAAGCCACAAGCGGTCCCTGCCGTGGAGGGGGCTGGCTGGCTGGGCGCAGGCTCGGGCTGGCGCGTGTTTGAGCAAGTGTTGTCAGAACAGTATAGCGGCCAGCTTGCGAGTATCCATCCGGAGTTGATGCCTAAAGCCAGTGCCATGCTCACATTGGCTGAGCCCAGCTTTGCGGCGGGCCATACACAAGCTGCGCATGAAGCTGCGCCATTGTATATACGTAACCGTGTTGCCTTGACGGCGGCCGAGCGCGCGCAAGGGCAAACGCTGTAAATTATATGAGCGCCTTGCCTCAACATCACGTGACGTTTCGCCCCATGTCTTATGACGATCTGGCTGCGATTAGCCGGATTGAACCGACCATTTACAGCCACCCATGGACATTGGGTAATTTTAACGATTCACTCAATGCCGGGTATAGTGCCTGGGTGATGGAGATAGCCGAGGACATTGTCGGCTACGCCCTGGTGATGATGGTGCTGGACGAGGCGCATTTGCTCAATCTCAGCATTGCCAAGCCGTTTCAGGGTCAGGGCCTGGGGCGTACTTTGTTGGCGCATATGGTGGATGTTTCACAGCGTCATCAAGCGGCCAATATGTTTCTTGAAGTTCGCGTCAGTAATACCACAGCCATTGCCTTGTATGAGTCTATGGGGTTTTGTGAGATGGGCATACGTCGCAATTACTACCCGACCAAGACTGGCCGGGAAGATGCGGTATTGATGGGGTTGGCATTATGAACAGGAGTGCCTGGTGAGTTTAAACCGTGAAGACATGTTGCGCGAATTGGAACTGCTGCCAGTTTGGCGTGCGCGCTTGCCTGTTCCTGCACCCTTGTCATCGGTGACGATGCCGTCAGTGCCAATTGCGGCGCCAGTGCTAGTGGTGGAGGCTGAGCCTGCAATCGAGGTCGCCGTTGCGCCTGTGGCTGAGCCTGTTGTTGAGGCTGTGTTAGAAGAGCCTGAGGCACCGATCACGGAGGCGCCGCAGGCAGCATGGGATGCGCTAGAGGTAGATAAGTCTGGATTGCCAGAAGTGGTTGCCGTTGAGCCGCTGGTGCAAACACCGTGGTTACTTTATTGTCCGCAAGCCAGCGATGTGCAGAGCCAGCAGCTGTTGCAAAATATTATGCGCGCCTTACAGCTGCCGCTTGAAGAGGTGGCGCTGTATCAGCAGCCATTGCAGGTAGCGCAAGTAAAATCCCGCTTTTGCGTCTTGTTTGGCCTGGAGCAGGCTAATCAGTTTTTGGCGGCAGATTATGCGGATTTGGCGGCTATTCGCGGCCAGATATTGACTTATGGCGACATGATGGTGATTGTGACCCATCACCCGCAGGCCATGCTGGAAAGTCCGTTGTTAAAGCGTGAAGTCTGGCAGGACTTGTGTTTGTTGCTGGCCAGGCAAGCCGCAGTGGCCGCTTGAAGAATGAGCTGCTAGTCCACATCTAAAAGTGGATGAAGTTTTATGATTGATTTATATTTTTTGACTGGAGTCTGACATGCGTCGATTATTAAATATGCTATTGCTGGTAGCTACCCTGAGCCTGTCTGGCTGTGGCTATAACCAGTTTCAAAGCCTGGATGAAGAGACCAAGGCTAGCTGGTCTGAGGTATTGAACCAGTATCAGCGTCGTGCGGACTTGGTGCCTAACCTGGTGTCTACCGTAAAAGGTTATGCCAGCCATGAAGAAAAAGTGCTGACTGAAGTGACAGAGGCGCGTGCCAAAGTCGGTAGCATGCAAGTCACGCCTGAGTTGCTAAACGACCCGGATGCGTTCGCCAAATTCCAGGCGGCACAAGGCCAGCTGACCAGCGCATTGTCACGCTTGATGGTGGTGTCTGAAAACTATCCTAACCTGAAAGCTGATGCCAGCTTCCGTGATTTGCAGGCGCAGCTTGAAGGCACTGAAAACCGTGTAACAGTCGCGCGTAACCGCTACATTGAGTCAGTCAAGCAATACAACGTGTCTGTGCGTAGTTTCCCTAATAATTTAACCGCCATGATGTTTGGTTATCAGCCTAAGCCATCATTCACGGTTGAAAATGAAAAAGCGATTTCCACCGCGCCAAAAGTCGATTTTGGTGATGGTAAGTAATCGCTAGCATGGCTGTTTGTTGGAAATCACTACTGCTGGCTTGCTGCATGCTGTTTGGCATCGCAAGCAGCCAGGCAGCCAATGGCCTGGTTGATATTCCGCCACTGCAAAGCGCGGTGACGGATTTGACACAGACCTTGTCTGCGGAGGAGCAGGCCGCACTGAACCAGAAACTCAGCCAGTTTTCCCAACAGGCTGGTTCGCAAGTGGCCGTATTGTTATTGCCCAGCACGCAGCCAGAAGACATTGCGCAGTTTGGCATCCGCCTGGCCGATGCCTGGAAAGTCGGCCGTGAAAAAGAAGATGACGGCGTCATTATTATCGTCGCTAAAAACGACAGAAAAATGCGTATTGAGGTTGGTTATGGCCTGGAAGGCGCGATTCCAGATGCGATTGCCAAACGTATTATCGGCGAGCAAATCGCGCCTGCATTCAAGCAAGGCCAATTTTACCAGGGCTTGAATCTGGCAACGGATAGCTTGATCAAGCTGATCCAGGGCGAGCAATTACCCGCGCCTAGCAAACACGCACGCCAGGCACAAGCCGATGGCTGGATGAGTATGCTGCCTATCCTGATGTTTGCCGCCATTATTGGTGGTGCTATCTTTAAGGGCATGCTGGGCGATTTCCCCGGTAGCCTGGTCACTGGCGGTTTACTGGGTGGTATCGCTGGCTGGTTGGGCGCAACAGCATTAGTGATGGGGCTGATCGGTCTGGCGACATTTGTATTTACGCTGGCCATGGGCGGGCGTGGTGGCGGGTCCTATGGTGCTTATCCCGGCGGTTTCGGTGGTTACTCCGGCGGCAGTCGTGGCCCGGATATTTTCAGCGGCGGCGGTGGCGGCTTTGGGGGCGGTGGTGCCTCCGGTGACTGGTAAATATTCGTGAGTATCGTATGAAAGCTGTGCATCCATTCAAACGTTGGTTTAAACATGCCTGGAGCCATCCGCGGCATGTCAAAGCCTTGTTTCCCCAGCATTCACTCAAGCAGATTGAGCTGGCGATTGCGCAAAGTGAGCATCATCACGCCGGTGAAATCCGGGTAGTGATCGAGTCTGGTTTACCCACCTATGCTATCCTGCGCAAATTGGCGCCAAGACAACGGGCGATCAATTTATTCGGGCATTTCAATATCTGGGATACCGAGCATAACAATGGCGTGCTGATTTACTTGCTGCTGGCTGACCATGATGTTGAAATTGTGGCTGACCGTGGCATACACCGGCACGTGGGAGACGCTGGCTGGCAGCACATTTGCCAGCAAATGGAAGGAATGTTCAGAAGTGGGCAGTTTGAATCAGGCGTGGTATTCGGCATACAAGCCATTGGTGAGCAGTTGGCGCGTTACTTCCCTCCCGAAGCCGTTCCGCGCAACGAGTTACCTAATCGCGTGCTTATCCTTTAGTGCTGCTGGCATCTTGCCAGCTTACGCAGATCTTAACGATATCAACCGCATTTACCATACGACGCCCACATTGGCTGCCTTCGAGATTTGCCAGGGCGGTGGATGTGTACAGTCCGACGTGCTTAGCCTTACATCGGCTGAGTGGGAGAGTGTGATTCGGCTATTTACGCCACTGCCATTGACTGCTGACGCAGAGCGCGCTGCGATTGCCCAGGCGATCGGTGTGCTGGAGGATATGGTCGGCACCAAAATAGGCACAGCCGCTGATCGTGCCGGCACCTTTAATAACCGCGACTACCAGCATCAGCAGGATTGCAACGACGAAGCCATCAATAGCACGACCTATATGCGATTGATGCAGCAGGATGGCTTGATCCAATTTCACCAGATTTTAGATACCCGCACGCGCAAGTTCTTTTTGACCGGCTGGCCGCATAGCGCGGCCGTGATTAAAGAACAGGACAGCAATGCTGAATACGCCGTAGACAGCTGGTTTTATGATAATGGTTATCCGGCTACGATAGTCCCGATGGGGCAATGGAAAAGCGGATATATTCCTGAGGATAGTCCTATCAAATCAAGATAGGAGTGCTTTCATTTTTATCTAAATTGCTCAATAATTCATTGAGTTTAGGCTAGTCCAGAATAAAGAATATTTGATTTATTCCAAGAAAAATTATTCCGTTTTTTTTAATTTACCTAGTGTAAAGAGAAGCACTATTGAATTAACCACAACTAGATCAGATAAGAATATTTCGAGTTTTGAACTTACGGCTCGTTTTCTCACTAAAGTAAAATCATCAAAAAGTAAGCCATCCAAGAAAAGAATTGAAAAGATAGTATTAAAATTTCCTGAGCAATCAATTATTACCCATGTGGGGTTGACTGGTGACGGATCCGTTTTGGATTTGATTGGAGTTGAACACCCGCTGTTGCCAAAAGTGACTTTTATTAAACCTACATATGTTGAATATGTGGCTTATTATGAAAAAGAGAAAAAATTAAAAATACTCTATCGTTGCATGATGCTGAACTCATTTCCAGTTGGAAACATTCATTGGGTTTTAGATAAATGGAGTCACGTATTTGCAATTGATACTAATACAAGGCAGTTAGAAGGCAATTTAAAAGTTTCAATAGTTTCTGTAATAAAAGCGACCATAATTGGAATTGAACGTGGTCAAGGTGTTTATAAATTTGAGACTTATTATATTGAGCCTTACGTCAACTTGACATGTAATCCAGAGTTCTTCGCTATCACTAAGTTGATCTCTAAGATAATGAAAGAACTCCCTGTTAAAGCATCTGTTGGAATAATTACAGATTGTGAATTAGGCTTGATCGATGAAATAAATGCAAAAAAAAGAAGCCTTTTACCAAATTTCTTTCCAGGCTTATATTTGCCTGACAATTTTCATTTGATGTATGCCTCTGCAGAGGCTGCGAGAGACACCTTCATTCCAAACAAAATGATGGCACTTTGTGAAAGTACTGCGTCCGAAGCTTTTAAGAACATACACATAAATCGTAAAGAATAATCGTTTTTATTGTTGTGGTCTCGAAGAAAATAGGCCATTTTATCTATGACTTAGTGACCTTTAACGTTAAAATTCTGCTTTTAGTTTTCAGTAGAATTTTATTCTTATGCGCGCCTCACAATTTTTCATTGCTACCCAAAAAGAAGCCCCTTCTGACGCTGAACTCATCAGCCACAAACTCATGGTGCGTGCCGGGCTGATCAAAAAACTGGGCAGTGGTTTGTATAACTGGATGCCGCTGGGTTTGCGTGTGTTGCGCAAGGTGGAAAACATCGTACGTGATGAAATGAACAAAGCGGGCGCGCTGGAGTTGCTGATGCCTGCTGTGCAGCCAAAAGAGTTGTGGGAGGAAACCGGCCGCTGGGCGGTTTTTGGCCCACAAATGTTGAAGATTCAAGACCGTCACGAGCGTGATTTCTGTTTTGGCCCCACGCATGAAGAAGTGATTACTGACATCGCGCGCAAAGAAATCAGCAGCTACAAACAGTTACCGCTCAATTTTTACCAGATCCAGACCAAGTTCCGTGACGAGATTCGCCCGCGTTTTGGCGTAATGCGCGCACGTGAGTTCCTGATGAAGGATGCCTACTCTTTCCACACCAGTGCTGATTGCCTGGTGAATACTTACAACACCATGCACACGGCTTACAGCAATGTGTTCACCCGCCTGGGCCTGAAGTTTCGTGCGGTGAAAGCTGACTCTGGCGCGATTGGTGGCGATGGTTCGCAAGAGTTTCACGTGCTGGCAGACAGCGGCGAAGACGCACTGGCCTATTGTGAACAGTCTGATTATGCGGCCAACGTCGAATTGGCTGAAGCGGTTGCTACGGGTAGCCGAGCAGCAGCCACTGAAACCATGCGTGAAGTCGATACGCCCAAGCAAACCACCTGTGAAGACGTGGCAAAATTGCTGGATGTGCCTGTGACTAAGACCGTGAAATCAGTCGCCCTGATGGTGGATGAGGGGTTTACGCTGGCTTTGTTGCGTGGCGACCATCAACTCAATGAAGTGAAGTTTGGCAAGATCGATGGCGTGCAAGACTTCCGCCTCGCAACCGAAGAAGAAATCCGCGCCAACTTAAGTTGCCCGCCAGGCTTTATTGGCCCGGTGGGTGTTAACGCCAACGTGCGCGTGGTGGCCGATAGAACCGTTGCCCTCATGAGTGACTTTGTCTGCGGTGCCAATAAACCTAAATTCCACCTCGCTGGGGTGAACTTTGGCCGTGATTTGCCAGAGCCAGCCGTGGTGGCCGATATCCGCAACGTGGTGACTGGTGATGCCAGCCCGGACGGTAAAGGCACCCTGAATTTGTGCCGCGGGATTGAAGTGGGTCATATTTTCCAATTGCGTACCAAATACTCCGAGGCCATGCAGGCGACTTACCTGGACGAAAATGGTCAGACGCAAGTGATGGAAATGGGCTGTTATGGCATAGGCGTGTCACGTATCGTTGGCGCGGCCATTGAGCAGGGCAATGACGAAAAAGGCATTGTGTTCCCGTTGAGCATGGCGCCATTCGCCGTGGTGATTTGCCCGATTGGCCTTGATAAGAGTGAGGCCGTGAAGCAGGCGGCGTTTGACCTCTATGCACAATTGCAGCAGGCAGGCGTTGATGTGTTGCTGGATGACCGTGGTGAGCGCCCGGGTGTGATGTTTGCCGAAAGTGACCTCATGGGAATCCCGCATCGCGTGGTGATTGGTGACCGCGGTTTGGCTGAAGGCAAAGTGGAATATAAAGGCCGCACTGATACTGAGGCACAAAACTTGCAAGTGACTGAATGTGTGACCTTTTTGCGTGACAAACTTGGTCAGTAATTAGAGGGAGTTCATCCCTCTATTTTGCGCTTCTGGCGCGTGCATATTGCTTAGAATAGACGGGATGAAAAAAGTATTCTTTTTCTCTTTTGTGTGTGTGCTGATTGGCCTGTGTGCATGGTCAGCCCCGACTATGGCTGGCAACCAGAAAGAGGAGCCTTTAGCGAACAGCGTCAAGGCATTGATGCAAAAGTCTGTCAGTGACCTTGCTGCGCCGCGCCTGTTATTTGATAACGAGCTATCGGCACAACAGTGGTTGCAGGATATGTCTGCCCGCCTGGCCAAGCGCATGCCAGATGCGCAATACCGTGAAGATTTCTTGAAGTCTGTCCATTATGAAGCGACCCGTGCAGGCTTGGATCCGCAATTGGTATTGGGCCTGATTCACGTTGAAAGCGGGTTTAAAAAATATGCCGTGTCCAGCGTGGGCGCCCGCGGTTATATGCAGGTGATGCCGTTCTGGGTGAAGTCTATTGGCGCTAACGAGCATAACCTGTTTGATATGCGCTTAAACTTGCGCTACGGCTGTACGATTCTGCGCCACTATCTGGATATTGAACGTGGCGACTATTACCGTGCACTTGGTCGTTATAACGGTAGCCTAGGCAAACCTGACTATCCGAATTTAGTAGTGGGTGCCTGGCGTAATCACTGGCATTATGCGCCTGTTTTAGAGACGCCCAAGTTGAATGTTGCCAGCCAGTAACTGCATAAAACAAATAAAAAACCGCGCTATTGCGCGGTTTTTTATTGCTTGTCTGTCCTGTTGATTGGTTGTGCTTATTTGACGATTTTAAACCCGTAATAAGTACCAAACTCGCCTTCTGGTTCGTGATAAATAAACATCATGCCATTGGTATAACCCAAGCCGTTATAGTGGTTTTGCGCGCGTAGCTTCATGGTAGCAGGCAGCGCACTTTTTCCAACAAAGTGGCCATTCAGGTCAAAAATCAAGACGGCTTTGTGGTCGATATCCAGCAACGCCAACTCATTGCCAGCCACGCCGGTGAACGCAATATAGTGATCACTGACATCGTCGTGCGCCACTTGTGCCTTGGCAAAATCAAGTTTGATTTCCTGTAGCTTTTCGCGCTGTTTGGCGTCGACGACAAACACCAGGTTGCCTCTGTCCTGCTTGGCGAAGTAGTGTTTGCTGACCGGGTCGTAGCTAGGCATAGTGCCCGCATCCCCAAACGCAGGGTTAAACTGCGCCACATCGCCCGAGGTGTCTAGCAGCTCGCCTTTATCACCCACATCTAGGCTATAAATGCCGGTGTTCGGTGAAAAGCCCACCGCGCTGGAAATGTTGTAAGTAATGGTTTCCAGCTTGCCTGAGCTCGGGTTGTAGTACAGCGAACGATTGTCGTAGCCAGGTTTTGCCGAGTTGACGTATTTGCCATCTGCCGTAAAAGCATGCACCTCAGACTTTGAAATTGGCGCTTCAAACTCGCTACCCATAGGCGCCAGGCCACCATCGGCAATGTAATAGTGTTGATTGCTGGGCAAGTATGCCACCGCCATCGGGCGTGTGGTTGGTTTTTTAGCCAATGGAATTTTCACGCCGACTTCTGCCTCAGGCAAGATGTCAGCATGGGCAGTGAGTGTCAGGCAAAATAGTGCCAGGCCGCTCAAGGTTGTGGTGATGTGTTGCATAACGCCGTGATCCTGTTTTTATGGGTGATGAGTAGACTATATTCTAACGCGCAAGTTTAAGATTTTGCTGATTGCACGCGTGTAATCAGCATGGCATCGCCATAACTGAAAAAACGGTAAGACTGGTCAATCGCATGCGCATAAGCGTTGCGCATTAAATCATAGCCGCCAAAAGCAGACACCAGCATCATCAATGTACTTTTCGGCAGGTGAAAGTTAGTGACCAGCCTATCTACCAGTTTGAACTCAAAGCCAGGCGTAATAAAAATATTGGTGTCACCATGATGCGCAAACAGTTTGCCCGCATGCGCCGCGCTTTCCAGCGTACGCAGCGAAGTAGTGCCTACTGCCGTCACGCGTTTGCCATTGGCGCGGGCATTCAAAATCGTGCTAATCGTCTCTTCAGGCAAATGGTAAACCTCGCTATGCATATGGTGCTCGGCAATATTGTCGACTTTCACTGGCTGAAACGTCCCAGCACCCACATGCAGTGTCACGTAGCGTACATGCACGCCTTTGTTGGTGAGTGCCTGTAACAAGGCTTCGTCAAAATGCAGGCCCGCCGTCGGTGCCGCCACCGCGCCTGCGTGTTTGGCAAACACGGTTTGGTAACGCGTATCATCTGCCGCATCGGCGGTGTGCTCAATATAAGGTGGCAACGGCAACTGGCCATATTGCTCCAGAAAGTCATACCAGGATTCATTACCCAGCAGGCGGATATGAAACATATCGGCATGCCTGCCTAACACCTCAGCCTGATAGTCGCCGGATAAATGCAGCAAACTGCCCGCTTTGGGCGAGCGCGAGGACTTGATTTGCGCATAAGCCTCTTGCGGCGAAAGCACGCGGTCTATCATCACCTCAATCTGGCCACCGGTGGCTTTTTGCCCAAACAATCTGGCTTTGATCACCTTGGTGTCATTAAGGACCAGCACATCGCCAGCCTCAAAGTGTTCTGCGATGTGGCGGAAATAATTATCCCGGATGGTTTGCGCTATCGCATTGACTTCAAGCAGGCGACTTTCTGAACGGTTGGGCAGCGGATGTTGTGCAATTAAGTGGGCGGGAAGGTAAAAATCGAAATCTAGAGTTTTCATAAATCAAAATTATGGTTATAATAGCTGTCTTTGAGATGTCCAACATTATATCCCATGCCGGGATGGCGGAACTGGTAGACGCACTGGACTCAAAATCCAGCGCCGCAAGGCGTGCCGGTTCGATTCCGGCTCCCGGCACCAAGTAGTTGTACAAAGAAATCCAATCTAGCCCGTAAATCAATGACTTACGGGCTTTTTTGTATCTCAAGAAGCCCAATCTAGTCGTTTGACATTCAGTACACGGAGGTAAAAAATTACCTCCCCCCTCTTAAGCGTTCTGCGAAGTTACCTTCGGTCAAGCCAAGGGTAAGCCAAGGGTAAGCCAAGGGTAAGCCAAGGGTAAGCCAAGGGTAAGCCAAGGGTAAGCGTGATGATGCACGCTGGGCCGATTACCTATATGACTCAAGACTGGTGCAAAACGTATTGCCATGCAGGCAGGCGTAAGACTGTGGGTTAGTGTTTACAGAATTGAAGGAAACGGCAGAGCAACAATACTTGAAATGATGAATGCAAACGTATTGAGTACAAGCCAGCGAGTAAATCTTGGTAACTCGATGTCATTACTTTCAAGCAAGCGTTTACCCCACTGTAAAGCTAAGTAGTAAGCCAGCAGAGAAAGAATAATACCAACGATAATCATATTTGAAGTGTATCACCGTAACTCATGCGGCTCGCGAGTAAAGCTGATGAGAAGGGGGCTTAAATATTAGTGTAAGACGCAACATTCGGTTCAGGCTCCCGCACCAAGTAAATAAGAGAGCTAAAAAGTATAAAAAATTAAAAGGCCTAGATGAAAATCTAGGCCTTTCTTCATATGATTCCGCGGTTGCGTTTGAGTTGTCTGTCACTAGGCTGAGCTAATTCTTAATAGCGATGAGATCGCGATATACATGCCAGCTAGCATGCCCAACCACTGGCATGGTCAAAATCAATCCCAAAAAATTGGTCGCCAGGCCAAAGCCGACGAGTACGACAATACAAAAAGCCCATAGTGTCATGGTCACCGGGTTGCGGGCGCAGGTGCGCAGGCTGGTGATGGCTGCGGTCCAGGCGCTGGTGTTGCGGTCTAGCATGAGGGGCATGGCGATGACGCTGATGCTGAAAATGAACGCTGCAAACACGGCACCGGCAGAAAAGTAAACAAACAGGAAGGTGGGTTGCTTGAAGGTGAATACGTTGATGACTACGTCAGCGAAAGTTGGCAGTGCATCGTGAAAGTAATGAGCAAATATGCTCATTGAAAGCCGCACCCAGCTGAGAAAAACAAAAATCAGTAGCCCTGCAAACAGGGTGATATTAAGCAAGTTAGGCAACCAGGCAGTCAGGGTGGGGCGTAGCGAAGGTTGTTCGCCGGATTCTATGCGTCTGCTTAAGTCATATAGCCCGACGGCGAGGAATGGGCCGAGCAAAAAGAAGCCGGTGGATACGCCAGCCAGTAGCCAGTAGTTGTCAGCAAACACGGTATGGATGATGACGCCGATCGCGGCAAAAATGATGCCGTAAAAGAGGCTGGCGCGGCCGCCGAGATGGATGTCAGTGACGCCTGCATGTAACCAGTCGAGAATGATGTTGGTGCTTGCATGGCGGATAGAAATGCCATCGTCCGCACTGACTTTGGTAGCGGGTATATGGTTAATATTCATGTGTTTAGCCCCTTTGAAATGATGGCTGCCATCAATCAGTGCTTGCAGATTGCATGACCGATCTTTTTTTAAGCTCAAAAGCTTTTGATGATGGCTTGCCACGACTACTTGCATTGCTAATCAATTCACATAAAAACAGTCCCAATGGCTTGTGACACTTGGTCAGCAGGCAATCTGGTGAAGTCAAGATTGCGCGATGACATCGGGATACGATTAAGAATCTACCACAAAAAACTTTTGCATGCAGTCGTCATATTTTTTGATTCAGGCATGCTTTATGGATGGCCATACGCAAAATCAGCCTCGCATAATCGGTTGCCAGCGTTATACGCTTTTTATTCGTAACAAGATTTTTTTGCTACGTATTTGTGCCATTTACTTGTTTATGCAGCGACATCAAGAGTGCCAACTGGCCCGGTTTGGCGCCGTATTCTAGGTGCTTTCTTCACTTCGTCGCTTTAACCTCACTTCACCATAAATTTACATTGATGACAGTCGCAATCGCCATTTTTTGTCTTGTCACTAGGTTGCTCTTGTGCTAATTTACAACGTGTAACAAATTTGTAACTAAACGTAATTTAGTTGCTACAGACTAAATTTGGGTTGGCAAGCATGTTATCTATTTGCGAAACACAATGCGTCACAAGGCCGAATGCATCCGCTTCTACAGAGAGTGTGTGTAAGTTGTTGCTGAGCCTGGTGGTGTTTTCTGGGCTGATTGCTTTAGCTTTTTTGCATGTGGGTGCCTGGATGGTGCTGCCGTTTGCTGGCTTGGAATTAGTGTTGGTGGTTCTGGCGTTTGTGGTGGTATTGCGTCACAGCAGTGATTACGAAAAAATTACTTTCGTTCAGGATCAGGTTGAAATCGAGCAGAGTGTGCTGGGAGAAATAAAACACGTTCGCTTTCAATCGTATTGGACCCGGATAACGCTCAGGGAAGGTGAGAACGGTAAAACGTCACTGTGGATTGGGTCCCATCATCAAGAGGTTGAGTTTGGTCGAGATACCATGGATAACGCGCAACGCGAACAAGTGGCATCTCATCTCAAACGGGTACTTCTGAAAACTAAATAACTGGATTTTGGAGCGATTAGATGCAAGGGATGAAGAAACTCGGGGTTGGTGCGTTTGCATTGTTCTTGTCTTTAAGTGCACGTGCTGACTTCACCTGGAATTTTCCAGAGCCGGTCACGCCGATGGCTTTGGATACCTTACACGTACACAACAAGTTTATGCTGATTACTGCCGTGATTTTTGTGGCAGTGCTAGCAATCATGATTTACTCGATTGTGACTCACCGTCACAGCAAGGGCTACAAACCTGTGGCCGACAAGGCACCTTCAACTGCGGTTGAAATTTTTTGGACGCTGATTCCATTTGCGATTTTGCTGCTAATTGACTTTGTTATCATGGGCATTCCGGCTTACCACAGCGTGGTGATGATGGAAGATACGCGTGACCAGTCGACCATGGTGATCAAAATCACTGGTTCACAGTGGCGCTGGCAATATGAATACCTGGATGGCGATGCCAAGGGTATCAAGTTCGTCAGCAACCTGGCCACTACCAATGACCAGATGCATAACGAAGCGGACAAAGGCGAGCACTACCTGTTAGAGGTGGATAACCCGCTGGTGCTGCCTGTCGGCGAAAAAGTGCGCATTCTGATGACGGCTTCTGATGTGCTGCATAACTGGTGGGTGCCGCAGTTTGGTTCTTCACGCGTGGCGGTGCCTGGCTTTATCCGTGAAACCTGGGTGCAGGTTGAAAAAGAGGGCGTTTACCGCGGCCAATGTAAAGAGCTGTGCGGTAAAGGCCATGGTTACATGCCGGTGGTGGTGAATGCGGTGTCTAAAGAAGAGTTTGCGCAATGGGCGAACAAGAAACAAGATGAGCAAAAAGCCGCAAATGATGTCAAAGAGATGACCAAGGATGAACTGGTCGCTCAGGGTAAAGTGGTTTACGAGAAAAACTGTGCTGTGTGCCATCAGGTCACTGGTGCAGGGTTGCCTCCGGCTTTCCCGGCACTCACCGGCAGCAAAATCGCCACTGGCGCGATTTTTGGTGCAGATGGTAAATATCAAAAAGACAGTCATCTCGACCGTGTGCTGAATGGTAAAGGCGTGATGCCAGCCTGGAAAGCAACATTGAACGATACGGAAATTGCTGCAGTGATCACCTATGAGCGCAATGCGCTGGGTAATACGGCAGCTGTGGATGCACTGGTGCAGCCAGCGCAAGTTAAAGCTGCACGCGAATAATATTTGAGCGATTTTAGGAGAGCACTATGAGTACTACAACCGTAGCACATCATGATGAGCATCACGACGACCATCCGACCGGGATTATGCGTTGGTTAACGACGACCAACCATAAAGATATCGGCACCATGTATCTCACGTTTTCACTGGTGATGTTTTTGGTCGGTGGTTCGATGATTTTGGGCATCCGTGCCGAACTGTTCAAGCCAGGGCTGCAATTAATGAACCCTGAGTTTTTTAACCAGCTGATTGGTGTGCATGCACTGATCATGATTTTTGCCGCATTGATGCCTGCCGCGACGGGCTTCGCCAACTGGATGCTGCCTTTGCAAATCGGCGCACCTGATATGGCTTTGCCGCGTTTGAATAACTGGGGCTTCTGGATTCTTCCACCATCAGCAATTCTATTGACCCTGCCTTTTACACTGGCACTGTTTGGGGTGGGCGATGGTGCGCTGGCGACTGGCTGGACATTCTATCCGCCTCTGTCTGTGCAAGGGGGCATCGGCGTTGATTTCGCTATTTTTGCCGTGCACTTGCTGGGTATTTCGTCCGTATTGGGTTCTATCAACATTATTGTGACGATTTACAACATGCGCGCACCTGGCATGACCTTGATGAAAATGCCGATGTTCGCCTGGGGCTGGTTGATTACTGCATTCTTGCTGATTGCAACGATTCCAGTATTGGCCGGTGCGGTGACCATGCTGCTAACTGACCGTCACTTTGGTACGCACTTCTTTGATGCTGCCGGTGGCGGCGACCCGATCATGTTCCAGCACTTGTTCTGGTTCTTTGGACATCCTGAAGTCTATATTCTGTTGCTGCCAGTGTGGGGTTTCATTCCTCAGATTCTGCAAACATTCAGCCGTAAGCCCATGTATGGCTATAAAGCGCAAGTCTATTCATTGTGGTCTATTGGTGCTTTAGCGGTTGTGGTCTGGGCGCACCACTTCTTTACGGCGGGTATGCCAGTGCCTGCGTTGCTGTACTTTATGTATAGCACCATGGCGATTTCCCTGCCGTTGGCCGTGCTGTTCTACTGCTGGATTCGCACCATGTGGAAAGGCTCTATGAGCTTTGAAACACCCATGCTGTTTACTGTGGGCTGGATTATCCTGTTCGGTATTGGTGGCTTGACTGGCTTGGTTCTGGCTGACGTAGCTGCTGATGCGCAATACCACAACAGCTATTTCGTCGTGGCACATTTCCACTACACCCTGTTCGCTGGTGGCATCATGGGCATTATGGCGGGCGTGTACTACTGGCTGCCAAAAATGACTGGCCATATGTATAACGAGAAGCTGGGCAAGTTGCACTTCTGGCTCACTGCCATCTCATTTAACGTGACCTTTATCCCTCAGTTCTTTGTGGGTCTGGCCGGGATGCCGCGTCGTATTCCAGACTACGCATTGCAGTTTGCCGAGTTCAACATGATTTCTACGGTTGGCGCGTTTGTGCTGGGTCTGTCACAACTGCTGTTTGTGTACATTATTATCAGCTGTGTCAAAGGCGGTAAAAAAGCCACCGACCAAGTCTGGGAAGGTGCACAAGGGCTGGAGTGGACATTGCCTTCACCACCGCCATACCACAGCTTCACTGAACAGCCTGTTGTTAAGTAAGGTAAGTTCAATTTGCGGCTGAAGTAAATTTGAAGCAAAAGCCAATCAGTCTGTGATTGATTGGCTTGTTTAAAGGTTGACGTATTTTGAGTGATCCCAAGCAGTCAAAGAATAGAAAAATTGCCTGGCTGTTAGCGGCAGTGGCAATTATCTGGTACCTGATTTCGATGTTTACGATTTGGAAGTAAGCGGCGCTTGCAACGGTTATGGCATTAGAACAAACGCAAGCAGCAGCCAATAAGAAATTGGCGTTGAAATTGGTCTGGATTATAGCGGGTGCATTGCTGTTTGCATTTGCGCTGGTGCCTTTGTATGACGTCATTTGCTCAGTGACTGGCTTGAATGGCAAAACAAATAATACGGCCGAAAGCGCAAGCAAGGCAGTGGTAGATTTAAAGCGTGAGGTCACCGTGCAGTTTGTGTCATCGGTGATGCCGGGCCTGGGTTGGAACTTTTACCCCAAGCAAAGTAGTGTGGTGGTGCATCCAGGCCAGGTGACTACAGTGATGTTTGAAGCAAAGAATATCACCAGTGAGGAGGTCGCCGGGCAAGCGATTCCAAGCGTGACGCCGGGTAAGGCCTCTGCGTATTTGAAGAAAATCGAGTGTTTCTGTTTTGTCAGGCAGACACTCAAACCTGGGGAAGTAAAGGCGTTGCCACTGCGGTTTTTTGTCAGTGCGGAATTGCCTAAAGATGTACAAGAAATGACCTTGTCGTATTCGTTTTTTCCGGCAAGTCAGTAAACACAATAATTATGCGCAATAAGTTAAAGGATAGGGAGTTAATGCATGGCTAGTCATTCAGAAAATCACTATTTTGTCCCGCATGGCAGTATTTATCCGGCATTGATTTCGGTCGGATTACTGTCTATGGCCAGTGGTTTTGTTTTTAATGTTACCGGTTCGGATACGCGACTGGATGGTTCCATCAAGAATCCGGCATTGTCTTACCTGGCAACGCCGGGCAAGTACATGATGTACCTGGGTTTGGCGATTATCCTGACCATGATGTTCAAGTGGCTGAGTGCAGTGGTCACTGAAAGTCTGACCGGGCAATATAAAAAATGGGAAGATAAATCGTTCCGTATCGGCATGATTGTGTTTATCTGTTCAGAGGTGGCTTTTTTTGCGGCTTTCTTTGGCGCGTTGTTTTATATGCGCGTGCTATCGGTGCCTGATCTGGCCTCGTATGCGCCAGACATTACCCCGTATAAAGACTTTTTGAGTGCGTGGCCGTCACAAGGGCCAGGCGGTACAGTGCTCGGTGAGGCTTACAAACCAGATCCTGCGTTTCATCCGATGTCATGGAGTGGTTTGCCACTGATTAACACTTTGCTGTTGCTAAGCTCTGGCGCAACCATTACGTGGGCGCACTGGGGTTTGATTAAAAATAACCGCAAGCAATTAGTGATTGGCCTGTTTTTAACTATTGCCCTCGGTGTGACTTTCCTCTGCTGCCAGGCGGCTGAGTACCATCATGCTTATACTGAAATGGGTTTGACGCTCAAGTCAGGCGCTTATGGTGCGACGTTTTTTATGTTGACTGGTTTCCACGGCTTCCACGTGACGATTGGTACGCTGATGCTGATCGTGATTTGGTTGCGTAGTATCAAGGGTCACTTTACGCCTGAGCATCATTTTGGTTTTGAAGGGGTGGCCTGGTACTGGCACTTTGTGGATGTGGTGTGGTTGGGCCTGTACATTTTTGTCTACATGCTCTGATGAATAAAAAAGGGCGCAATGTGCGCCCTTTTTTGCAAGTGTATGATGGTTAAAGTGTGTGGCCGATGTAGCCGAAGTGTGCTGCGAGAATCAAAGCCAGGAACAGGAAGATGGATAAGCCGATACGCATGGTCAGGGCTTTCACGGTGCGATCGGAACCGCTTTTGTCTTTGAGCAAAAACAGCAAGGCGGAAAACAGGCTGCCCACAATGACAATCAGTATCAAAATGGTGACAATTTTAATGAACATGATGTGATCTCGCGTTAAGTTGATCACATTATGGGCTGTAAGCTGGAAAATGCAAATACCCTTGGGAAATTATGTCGTTCGTGTGCGCTGGCTGGTGGTGTGTGTCATGGTAGTCGCAATCTGGGGTTGTGTCCGGCTTGGCTTGTGGCAATGGCATAAGGCGGAGCAGAAGCAAGAAATTACGCGCGCCTTGGCGCATCATGGCGATGCGATTCAGCCGCAGTCGCAAGATTTGGATGTGTCGGCTAAAGTGGAAGCGCTGCATTTACAGACCGTTGAATTCAAGGGTCATTACCTGCCTCAGTATGCTTTCTTTCTTGATAATCAGGTCGAGCAAGGGCAAGCCGGATTTGATGTCATCACCCCTTTTTTACTCAGTGACCAACAGCATGTGATATGGGTGAACCGTGGCTGGATAGCCGGGTTTGCCGATCATCAACAAACGCCAACAATTTCCACTACACATACTGAACAAGTGGTTAAAGGATTGTTCTGGCAGCAAACAAAAGTCGGCTTCAGGCTGGATAAAGCTGGCCAGGCCTGGCAGTTGGTGCAGCCTGTGCTCGATTTTGCTTATTTACGTCAGCATGTCCCTTATACTTTCCCGAATGTGATTCTCAAACTGGCCCCCTCGGCTGGTGATGGCTATGTGCGGCATTGGGATGTGCCTGCCGGGCAGGTGGAGAAACATCTTAGTTATGCTTACCAGTGGTTTGGTTTTGCGGTGGCAAGCCTGGTGCTTGGATTGACTCAAATGGTGGAGAAACGGGCTTGAATATGACCCATGAAGAAACAAATCCTTTAGTGGCACTGGATCCGGTGCAGCAACGCAAAGGGCGCATGATCTTTTTATTACTGGCTATCTTTTTTACCGTGCCATTATTGGTCGTGGTGGCGATGATCAAGTTTGACTGGCGCCCCACTGGCAAGAGTTATGGTCAATTAATTCAACCGCCCGTGTCTATTGCCCATACGACACATTGGGTGAGTGACCAGCAACAGGCATTGCCAGCATTCTGGCAGGATAAATGGAATATCGCGCTGATTGCGCGTGAGTGTGATGCGCCTTGCATGCAACGCTTGTACGACATGCGGCAGATTTATGTGTCGTTATACAAAGACATGATACGTGTGCAGCGCGTGCTGATTACGCAGCAGGCGGACACCAGCGCCATTCGTGCTCGCTATCCTGATTTGCTGATTATTAATGGCGAGTCTGAGCAGGTGGCAACATTAGGCAGCATGCTGAGTGGCGGCGGCCAGAATACACTGGATGCGCAACGTGTGTATTTTATCGATCCGCTGGGCAATATCATGATGCAGTATGGCCCTGAGATGGAGGCTAAGTGGATACGCAAGGACTTGGTGAAATTGTTAAAGGCCTCCTGGGCAGGGTAAACCATGTTTAAAGCGTTAAGTGTATTGGCTGCAATCGTGGCTTTTTGTGTGGTCGTGCTGGGCTCTTATGTGCGATTGTCAGACGCTGGTTTGGGTTGCCCGGATTGGCCAGGTTGTTATGGAGCATTGACGGTGCCGCAGAGCGAGTCAGCGATCCTGTCGGCGCAGCAGGCTTATCCTGACAAGCCGGTTGTGCATGCCAAAGCCTGGAAAGAGATGGCACATCGCTACCTGGCGGGCAGTTTAGGCTTGCTGGTGTTGGCCTTGGCCGTGTTGGCTTACCGTCAACGCCACACGCTTAAAACCGCCTGGCAGTTGTCGGCTGGGCTCGTCGTGCTGATTATTCTGCAGGCCTTGCTGGGGATGTGGACGGTGACCTTGTTATTGAAGCCGATGATTGTGACCTTGCATTTGCTCGGCGGCATGACAACCCTGGCTTTGCTCAGCTGGGTTGCCTTTCGTCATAGCGGCAAGCAGGACGTTGTCTTGCCAGCCAGTCAGCAGCGGTGGTTGCGCCTTGCGCTGTTAGTCTGGATCGCACAAGTCTTGTTGGGTGGCTGGACCAGTAGTAACTATGCCGCCCTGGCCTGTACTGACTTTCCGACCTGCCATGGTTTGTGGTGGCCGGACATGGATGTGGGCGAAGCATTTCATCTGACGCGTGCCTTGGGTGAAAGTCGTGATGGCGGACAGTTGCACCTGAATACGCTGACGGCCATTCAATGGATACATCGCCTGGGCGCTTTTGTGGTGCTGGCCTGGATGCTGGTGAGCGTGAAGTTATTGCTACAGCGACCAGTTGCGCGCAGGTTGGCGTGGGGATTGCTGGCAATTGTATTGTGCCAGGTAGCGATTGGGGTTGGTAACCTGTTGTTGCAACTGCCATTGGTCCTGGCGGTGCTGCATAACGCAGGGGCGGCGTTATTGGGCGTATGGCTGGTCGCCATCAATGCCCGCGTGTTGAATACATCAAATGTCATATAAAAATAGGGGAACAGTATGCAAGCAGCATGGATGACACAGTTGGCTTCGGCCAGCATGGGGATGCGCAGTTTTTATGCGCTATGCAAACCGCGCGTCACGGCACTAATCGTGTTTACTGCCATCATTGGTATGTTGATGGCAACGCCAGGCATGGTGCCGCTCTCGGTATTACTGGCCGCCACGGTAGGCATTGCCTTTGCATCAGGCGCGGCGGCGGCGTTTAATTGCCTCATCGAGCACAAGATTGATGCCATGATGGCGCGTACGCGTGCCCGGCCGTTGCCCACTGGCCAGCTGTCGCAGATGGAAACGCTGCTGTTTGCCAGCGTGCTCGGTGGCATTGGTTTAAGCATCCTGTATTACTGGGTCAATCCACTGACCATGTGGCTGACGCTAGGCACGTTTGTCGGCTATGCGGTGATTTACACCGTGTTTCTCAAACCGGCGACGCCGATGAATATTGTCATCGGCGGAGCTTCTGGCGCCATGCCGCCGATTCTGGGCTGGGCGGCGGTGAACAATACCGTGTCACCAGAATCATTGGTGATGTTCCTGATTATTTTTGCCTGGACACCGCCGCATTTCTGGGCGCTGGCCTTATACCGCCGTGAAGAGTATGCCAAAGTCGGCATGCCGATGTTACCAGTCACCCATGGCGAGCAATTCACCTTGTTGCATATCGTGCTGTATACCGTGATCCTGGTCGTTGTCTCCATGATGCCTTATGGCCTGGGTATGAGTGGCTGGCTGTACCTGGCATCGGCCGCCGTGTTGAATATTATTTTTATGTATTATGTGGTCAGCTTATACCGCCATTATTCAGACGCGCTGGCTAAAACCACGTTTAAATATTCAATTCTTTACCTAAGCCTGATTTTTGCTGCGTTGCTGCTCGATCATTACCTTGTGTAGTTGAGTCGTTGGTCCAGAATAAGGGAAACCAGGTAGCGCCCGCGCGCTACCTTTTTTCTGCCCTAATGTTTGGTTTCGCTGTTCATCAGGCTATGTACGCGTTGGTGCGCGGTCTGCTGGTAAACCTGTTCCAGCAGCGAACTGAACATCGCAGGTTTGCCATGTAAAAAGCCCTGAATATAATCACAGTTAATCACCTTGAGTATGCTTTCCTGGCGCGCATTCTCCACGCCCTCCGCAATCAATTTGATATTCAATTCATGCGCCATCTGAATGATGGAGCGGCAAAGAATAAAGTCATAATTATCGACCTCCAGATTTTTAATAAATGACTTATCAATTTTGACGTAATCAATTTGATATTTCTTCAGGTAGCCGAGTGCGGAGTAGCCGGTGCCAAAGTCATCTATCGAGAGCTTGATGCCTGCCTGCTTCACGTTCTTTAGGGTATCTTGCGTGACTCTGGATGGCTCAAGTAACAAACCTTCAGTAATCTCGAAACAGAAGCGCTCACAGGGGATATTAGAGCGTTGCAGGCGCTTGATAAACGCCATCAGGTGCTGCGGATGCGCAAATTGTACCGGCGAAATATTGAGGCTGATTTGCGTGCCTTGCAGGCGCAGCAAGTCTATGGCAGAGAGGTCATGTAGCACCTCATCAAAAATCCATTTGCCGATTTCGATAATGACGCCGGACTCTTCTGCCAGTGGAATAAACACATCGGGCGGGATAGCGCCGCGTGTCGGGTGCTGCCAGCGGAGTAATGCTTCCGCTTTAATCAGGCGCAAGTCGCTCAAGCGGTAAATGGGTTGATACACCAGATGTAACTCACCATTGGCAACGGCTGAGCGTAAATCATGCGTCAGAGAAATGCGGTCGCGAATTTCCCGTTGCATGGTTTGCGTAAAAAACTGATATTGATTTTTGCCAGCGCGTTTGGCGGCATACAGTGCCTGATCGGCGAACATCATTAATTCTTCGCCGGATTTGCTGTGGTCAGGGAATACGGCAATGCCTATGCTGGCAGTGACAAAGTATTGGTTATCTTCAATGTAAAACGGTGAGCGTATGGTGTCTACAATCTTGGCGCCAATGTCGTGCAGCACCTGAATATCCCGCAGATTGGGGATGACCACCACAAACTCATCCCCGCCCAGTTTGGCGGTTGTGTTGCCACTGCGTGCGCAAGACTGTATGCGTAACGCTGCATTTTGCAGCAGGCGATCGCCCACCGCATGACCGGCAATGTCATTCACATCCTTAAAGCCATCTAGGTCAATTAGTAACAATCCCAATTGTTGGTGGGATTGCTGGCACTCGATAATCGCTTCTTCCAGACTTTTTTGCAGCAGGTAACGGTTGGGCAGTTGCGTCAGGTAATCATAATTGGCCTGCCGCCAGAGTTGCTGGCGAATATCGGCTTCCCTACGCTGCGCGCGTTGGTAGAAGCGCCAGAATTGATACAGCAGTAATACGCACACGATAGAGAATGCCGTGATGCTGGTGGTTACCATCATGTGGTTAAACGAGGTGCTGGTGTGCGTGGTGGCCGTATGGGCTGGCACCGCCACCGCAGTCTGGTGCGTTAGCGCGGCAACGGCGGGGATCAGTTTGCCTGCCAGTGTGTTGATTGTGGTATTCATACCATTCTGTCCCAGTATTGGAGCACATCGATTGTGGCCTGGTATGTGCACGCCAGCGATTGCAATATTGGCGGCGACAACAAGGGCTAACTCAATTAACGGCCGAATATAAAGAAACTTTAGAACGGTTTTGAAAAAATAATAAAAAATCGCCTGTTGCGGGACAACAGGCGATGGATGGTAAGGGGGATTGCTGAAATTACTTGGCTGACAGGCAGGATTTCATAAATGCTTTGCGCTCATCACCTGCCAGGGCTTTGGTTTTTGCATCGGCATTACAGGTTTTCATTTTGTTTTGCTGTGCGGTCAGGCCAGCGCTGGCACCGTCCGCAGACAGGCATTCTTTCATAAAGGCTTTGCGCTCATCGCCTGCCAGCGCTTTGGTTTTTGCATCGGCATTACAGGTCTTCATTTTTTCCTGCTGCGGGCCCGCATTGGCAGAGATACAGACGCAAGACAGCAATAAGGCAATCACCAGTTTATTCATGAAAATCTCCAAACAAAAAGATAAGTATTTTTCGAGTGCAGGCTGCCGGTTGGCGAGTCTGTGGCTGGCATTGTGACATAGAGATACGCCGTTAGGGGAATAAAAAAGCCCGGTGCAGAACCGGGCTTTATTGCCAATGATAGCGCTGTGATTAATGGCGCTGTGATTAATGAATCGGCACGATATGTAAAGTGCCCGCTTTCATATCAGGAACCAACAGGGATTTGCCATCTGCTGACAGGCTGATATCTGCGGCAGACTGGTAGCCCTGGATAATGCGTTGCGGTGTCGCTTTAGGTTCTGTCAGTTGCCAAACGTTACCGCCTGCCCAGTCGCTGACATACAGCAAGCCGTTAGCATCCCGTACCAGGCCGTCGGCGCCGCCAAAGCCCTGGTTCAGCAGTGTCACACTGGTTTTCTTGCCACCGATTTGCACGCTGAATAATTTGCCGGTGCCAAAGTCAGCCACCAGCAAACGGTCAGGGCCATCCATCAGCAAACCATTCGGGCGTTTGATGCCGGCTTTGGCTTTCAGTACCTGCGTCAGTTTGCCATCTGGTGCAATTTTGAAAATGCCTGCACCATTGCCATGGTCATCGCCGCTGTCAGACACATACACATTGCCCAGGCCGTCGATTTCAATGTCATTTAAAAACACTGGCTTTTGCGGGAAAGCGCTGGCCGCAGCAATCACGGTTTGTGCGCCGCTATTCGCATCAATGCGCACGACGCGGTCCATGTCAGCCACATACAACTGGCCATCAAACACATCCAGGCCTTTCGGGTCATTCAGGCCATCGGCCAGGGTAGTGCGTGTGCCGTCGGCGGCAATACGCGTGATTTTGCCATCGCCCAGTTTGCCGAATTCGCCAATTTCAGAGATGTAAGTCACACCCTCTGGCGTAGCAAATACAGATTCCGGCATCACAAAACCGCTTAAGGTATTGGCCTCACTGGCAACTGCGCCAGTTGCTGTGCTATGTGTTTTGCCATCATAGCTGACACGGTAAATCACGCCATTGTAGTCATCTGAGACCAGCAAGGAGCCATCCGGCAATTGCAGCACATCATTCGGGCGACCCCAGACTTCCCCTTCAGGGCTCAGCCAGCCGTCGATAAAGGGTTTGGTTTCCTTGACCTGGTGTTGCGCGTCAAAGGTGACACGCACCAGCTGGTAACCGACCGGCACCTTGCGGTTCCATGAACCGTGTTGTGCAATCACGGCATTGCCCTGATATTCGGCCGGGAACTGTTTGCCAGTGTAAAACTTAAAGCCCAGGTTGGCGGTGTGCGCCTGGAATTCAGCCACGGGCTTGGTGACTTCTGCAGGCGGCGTTTTGTTTTTCCAGTTCGGGTCGCGTGCATCGCCACCGGCATAGTAAGGAAAGCCAAAATGCAAACCGGCTTTAGGCGCGGCATTCAGTTCGTCATGCGGCACATCGGCGCCCAGCAGGTCTACACCGTTGTCGGTGAAAAACAGGGTGTTGGTGCCTGGCTGAAAGTCCATGCCTACCGAGTTACGCACGCCTTTGGCAAAGGTTTCTACCTGGCTGCCATCTGCATTCATGCGGATAATAGAAGCCTCAATGCCTACCGGGTCACAAATGTTGCATGGTGCACCCAGGGTGACGTACAGCTTGTTGTCCGGACCTGCGGCCAGGTAACGCCAGCCGTGGTGTGCCTTGTCCGGCAATTTGTCGTAAATGACTTCACGCATGGCCTTGAACGGCAGGGTCAGATCGAAATCGGGGGCGGCATAACGTGTGATGCGATGTTGCTCAGCCACATATAAATGACCATCCACCATGGCCACGCCATTGCCTACGTTCAGATCATCCAGAATGGTGACGACCTGGTCGGCTTTATGGTCCTTGTTTTTATCAACCACGGCGTATACTTTGCTACCGCGCGTGCCGACGTAGACATTGCCGTTGGTGCCCAAGGCCATTTGGCGTGCACCTGGTACTTCTGCGTATACCTCAACATGAAAGCCCTCAGGCACATGCAGTTTGCTTAAGTTTGCGCGTACATCATTAATATCTGCCCAGGCGGTAGTGGCCAATGTGGCGAACATGGCGCTGACCAGGCCTGTGATCAGTGTATTCTTTTTCATGAATATCCCTTTCTCCAAAAGTATTGCAATCAATCCAATTGCAATACGGCCAGTGTAAGCAGTTGCGTCTGCCGTGAAAAGTTAAAAAATATGAAATGATTGCCTAATTCTATGGCGGTAGTGATGGTTATTGCTAATTAGGAGTAATATAAATGCCTAATTATTTTATTCACATAGATATTATGAATAATAACGAATGCTGGCATGCGCACGACAAAGACCGCACGATTACGCTGCTCTCCGCCCTGACGCCGACAGAAGGCTTCACTCTGAGCGCACTGGATGGCGTCAAACTCATGCGCTGGAATCGCGCCATTCCGCGCAGCCCGGTGTTTTATGAGCCCAGTATTGTCTTTGTCTGCCAGGGCCGCAAAGTGGGCTACCTGGGCGGTGAGGTCTATCAATATAACCCGCAGCAGTTCCTCATCCTGTCAGTGCCGTTGCCGTTTGAGAGCGAGACCATTGCCTCGGCCGAGGAACCGTTGCTGGCCATTTCCATCCGCATTAACCTGTCCATGGTTTCCGAGCTGTTATTAAGTGTAGAGCATGCCACGCCGATGAACATCAACGGCAAAAGTGGCATCAGTTCGACACCTCTGGATAAGCAGTTGTCAAATGCGGTGGTGCGCTTGCTGGAATGTTTGCAATCCAAGGTCGAGGCTTCCGTGCTTGGACAGTCGATTATCCGCGAGATTCATTACCGTATCTTGCAGTCTTCGCAGGCGTCAGCCATTCTGGCCGCCCATAGTACGCACAACAATATGGGCAAAATCAGCAAAGCGTTACGCCTGATTCATGCCGAATATGCCAATGAACTCAATGTCGATACGCTGGCGGCGGTGTCTGCCATGAGCGTGCCCTCTTTTCATGCCGCATTCAGGGACGTGACAGCCACCTCGCCGATTCAATATTTGAAGAAAACACGCTTGCATAAAGCGCGCTTGCTCATGGTTCAGGACGGGATTAATGCGACCCTGGCCGCCACTAAAGTCGGCTACGAGAGCGCCTCGCAGTTTAGTCGCGAGTTCAAGCGTATGTTTGGCAAAAGCCCGATGGAAGAGGTGAGTGCCGTGCGCAGTGCATTGATCACGTCGCCCGGCGAATTTGTGCCCAGCCAGATGGTTGACCAGTATGTGACTGTGCAACAGTAAGCGCCTTGATTGTGACAAGGCAATGCTGGTTTTCTGCGTTAAATATGCCAATATCACAGAGGATTAGGCAAGCATTTGATAAAAGCAGGCAAGCACTTTTGAGTGACCTTGTTTAGACTGTTTGGCGATACGGTGGCGTTGTTTTGCCACTGCTTAACACCTAACAACAGATGATGGAGATGCTATGAAAACTGCCGCCTATGGTGTACAAGATGCGACCTCGCCGGTCGCCCCCATGAGTATTGATCGCCGCGAAACGGGCCCGCATGATGTCCTGATCGACATCGAGTACTGTGGCATTTGCCACTCGGATATTCACCAGGCGCGCAACGAGTGGGGTGGTGGTTCCCTGTATCCCATGGTGCCCGGCCACGAAATTGTTGGCCGCGTGAAAAGTGTCGGCAGTCATGTCACTAAGTTCAAGCTGGGGCAACTGGTTGGAGTCGGCTGTATGGTCGACTCCTGCCGCCACTGCGAAGACTGTCACGCAGGTGAAGAGCAATATTGTGATGGTTCGGTGTTTACCTACAACGCCAAAGATCCCAAACATGGCGGCCTGACCTTTGGTGGCTATGCCGAGCGCATTACCGTCGATGAAAATTTTGTCGTCAGCGTACCGGAAAACCTGGATACCAAAGCCGTTGCGCCATTACTGTGTGCGGGCATTACCCTCTACTCACCACTCAAGCACTGGAATGTACAACCAGGCCAGAAAGTCGGCATTATCGGCCTCGGCGGCCTAGGTCATATGGGCGTCAAACTGGCTGCGGCCATGGGTGCACATGTGGTGATGATTACTACCTCTGCCAGTAAAGCGGCAGATGCCACCAAGCTGGGTGCGCATGAGGTGCTGATCTCCAAAAATGCGGATGAGATGGCCAAGCATGCCGCCAGCTTTGATTTGATTATTGATACCGTGCCAGTGGCGCATGACCTGAACCCTTACATTGGCCTGCTCAAACGCGATAAAACCATCGTGCTGGTTGGCCCCCTGGACCCGGTTGAAGTGCATGGTGCCAACCTGATCACCAAGCGCCGCCAGGTGGCGGGTTCGCTGATTGGCGGCATTGCCGAAACCCAGGAAATGCTGGACTTCTGCGGCAAGCATAATATTGTCAGCGATGTGGAGATGATCGATGCCAACTACATTAATGATGCTTACGAGCGCATGCTCAAGAGTGATGTGAAATACCGCTTTGTGATTGATATCAACTCAATGAAAGCTTAAGCACGCCCAAACTAAAAAGCCCTGTTCGGTTGAGCAGGGCTTTTTTATTGATGCAACCGCTTACTTTCAACTGGGGTCAGTGCTGGCTGATTTATCCAGACTATTGGCCTGCAAATGCCATACTTCAGCAAATGGGCCACCATTTGCACGCAACACTTCTGGCGGGCCATCTTCAATAATCACCCCGTTTTTCAAAACGATGATTCTATCGAATGAGGCAAGGGTGGACAGTCTGTGAGCGATGGCTAACACGGTTCGCCCTTGCATCAGTGAAGCTAATGCTGACTGGATTTCTTTTTCAGACTTGGAGTCCAGCGCAGAGGTGGCTTCGTCCAGTATCAAAATAGGCGCATCTTTCACAAAGGCTCTGGCAATGCCCAGGCGTTGCCTTTGTCCACCAGACAAGCGGACGCCTTTTTCACCCACGATCGTGCGATAGCCTTTGGGCAAGCCGCGAATGAATGCATCACAATAGGCGTTACGCGCCGCGGTATACACTTCCTCATTTGAGGCTTCTGGGCGGCCGTAGCGAATATTCTCAAACACCGAACGGTGGAACAGGGCAATATCTTGTGGCACGACGGCAATGTTTGCCCGTAAGCTGTCTTGCGAAACCTGGTCGATCCGCTGGCCATCAATCAGTATCTGCCCTTCTTGAATATCATCCAGGCGTTGAATCAGGCTGATTAGGGTCGATTTCCCTGCACCTGAAGCGCCTACCAGCCCGACCCTTTCACCTGCTTTGATTTCAAATGACAGCTGATCAAACACCTTGTTACCGTCAGCGTAAGTATAAGACACGTTTTCAAACCGGATATGGCCGCTGGTCACTGCCAGTGGGGACGCTGCATCCGGCTCTTTGACGGCGTGTGGCTGGGCAATCACTTTGAGTGTTTCGTTGATGATGCCGAATTGTTGGGCAGTGCCTACCAGGGCCAGGGCCAGATCGCGTGAACCATGCAATATCCTGAAAGTGAGCGTGCTGACGATGACCACGTCACCAGTGCTGATGCTGCTGGCGCGCCAGAGTAAGATGGACCAGACCAACATGCCTGCACCGGTGACGACCAGGCACAGATCATGAATCACGCGGGCGAGTTCTACATACATCCAGCTGCGCCTGTGCGCCTTGGCCTCGCGGTTCAACTCGCGCGACAAGCGGTTTTTTTCGCGATAGCGTGCGGAAAACGCTTTTACCGTCCATACATTACTCACCACATCTATCATCTTGCCGCTCGCGTCGGAGGATCGCCTGGCGTAGTTGTCATGTATCCTGCGGCCGCGGATGCCGAATAGGATGAGTAAGCCCGCGACAAATAACACAGAGAACAATAAGCCCAAACTCATTTGCCAGCGGATGGTGGTCAACACCAGAATCGCACCGAGAAAGTCGGTAACCGGCGGCAAAATGCGCCAGAACATGGTGGCAAATATCTCACCAGTGGCAGACGCGGTAGACGTGATTCGGTTGCCCAGTGCGCCTGAAAAATGCTGGTTGAAATAACGCATCGAATGGCCCGTCAGATGCTCAAACAGGTCTAGCCGGATATCGACCCCGCTGGCAACAATGGCACGCGAGCCCTGCCAGCCCCCCAGGCGCCACAACACATTTTCAACGGTGATCAATGCCAGGAACAGCAACAAGGGCGTCCAGACATGGGCCGTTGATCGCACCGAACTGTCCATGGCATCCACCAGCAGTTTCATGGCATATTGCACCCCAACTGCTGAACTGGCAGCGGCCATAATGATTAAGAATACTGAACCAAACAACCAGGGACGGCGCGTGATATACAGAAACAGGAAAGGGATTGCTGTCTGTGGGAGGGGATGATTTGTCAGTTTCACAGCTGAATAGATGCCAGGAATTTAAAAGGCCGAAGCGATAAGCTTCATTAAACCAGAAAAATCAAAGCGATGACCTGATCGTTATGCTTGGAACAGTATATTTTTCACTTGCATTTAGTTTGATGCCATACTATACTGATCCATACTATGTTGCTACTTAAAGAATTACCTACTTCTAAAAGCCTGGAAAAGTTTGTGACGCGTTATCCCGGCACAGACATTGTGGCCATTTCTGACTTTGTCAGCATTTTACGCGCAGCGTCGGATATTTCGTCTGCGCTGGATGCCTTGCTGGCCCAACATGGGCTGCTACAAGGTCGCTGGTGGGTGCTGGTATTGCTCATGCGTCAGGAGGACTTAACCTCTTCACCGTCAGACTTAGCAGAGAAGGCCGGGGTGACCAAGGCGACGATGACTGGCTTTATTGATGGCCTGGAACGTGAGGGCCTGGTATCGCGTTTTATGGATACCAGTGACAGGCGCAAATTCCTCATTCGTTTATCGGTAACTGGGCAGCAAAAACTGGATACCGTGATGCCAGTCTATATTCAGTGTGTCACGCAGTTTATGGACGTATTGGGCAAGCCGCAAAGAAATACCCTGATTGCAGATTTGACTACCTTGTCCAGCCGGGTTGATTTAATCAAGTAATCCCAGCTGTAAAATTTTTTATTCATTTAGTTTGATACCATACTATCAATAACCATACTTTATGTTGATGCCATTGACCTTTAGTCTGACTAGCCTACGTTCGCACCTGAGTTCTCACAGTGCACCTTGGGCGGTCTGGGTGCTAGCCTTGTTGTTAAATGGCTGTATCAGTTCTAAAGGCATCGCTCCCACGTCGCAGCCGCTGGCGCAGGACAAGCTGGCACTGGGTAAAGCGATAGCGGATGCCTCTATGATCGCCTGGCCGACCGAGCATTGGTGGCAGGCGTATCAGGATACGCAGTTGGACCGCCTGGTAGAGAAAAGCCTGCATGACCATCCTGACCTGAAAAAAGCCAACGCGCGTATCACTTTGTCCACCGCCATGGCCGAGCAGGCGCAGGCGTCTACCCTGCCCAATATCGGCGGCAAAGTCAGTTCGTCGCGCGAGCGGTTTACTGCGTTGAGTTTTATCCCCAAACCCTGGGCAGGCCGTTTTAACTGGAATAACCAGGCGACGGTGGATATGTCTTATAACCTGGATCTGTGGAATCAGCAAAAGTCGGCCTGGTTGGCGGCGCTGGACGAAACGCATGTGGCTGAGGCAGAAATGCAGCAGGTAAAAATTGAACTTACTGCCGCGATGGTGAAAAGTTATATCCGCCTGGCGGCCGAGTACCAATGGCGCGACCTGGCACAAGAGGAGCTGGATGACCTACGCCATGAGATTGCCATTGCTAAAAAAGCGCTGGCGGCCGGACTCAATACGCAGTTAAACCTGAGCCGCCTGGAGGCAAGATTGCCTGCGGCACGAAATAAACTGGCGCAGATTGAATTGCACCTGACCTTGCTCAAAAACCAGATCGCGGCATTGAGCGGCGACGGCCCTGGTGCAGGTGAGGGCATTACCCGGCCGACATTGCACCTGTCGGCCAGCATTGGTTTACCTGACCAGTTGCCTGCCAACCTGCTTGGCCGTCGCCCGGATATTGTGGCGGCCAGATGGCGCGTCGAGGCTTCGCAGAAACATATTCAAAGTGCCAAAGCCGCGTTTTACCCGAATATCAATTTGCTGGGCTATATCGGCTTTCAGGCGCTGGCATTTTCTGGCCTGTTTTCGAGTGCCGGTTTGGTCGGTAGTCTTGGCCCGGCCATGTCATTGCCGATTTTTGATGGCGGCAAGCGCCGGGCCAACCTGACAGCGGAAACAGCCCTCTATGACATGGCGGTGGAAGATTACAACGCCACCATCCTCAAGGCGCTGGAAGGTATTTCCAACCATTTATCCGTGTTGAATACGGTGGCGACTGAAACCGATAATACGCAACAGGCGCTGGAAAAAAGCGAACAGGCGCATAGGCTGGCGGTGAAAAATTACCGCGCAGGCCTGAGTAACCTGATTGAAAGCCTGCAAACCAACGAGCTGGTATTACAACAAAAAAGCATTCTGGTGGAGCACGAAGCCGTGCGGCTGGAGGCGTATGCGACGTTGATGCTGGCGCTGGGCGGCGGGGTGATGGATGGTGGAGTGATTGATGCTGAACATGCAGCGCATTAATCATGGTGCCCGGCTGATCGCCGTGTGCATGCAACAGGCGGGCGCAGACTGGTATCGTCAGGACTTTCCGCTCATTGGTTATTTGTTCAAATACCTGTTGGCGGCTTTTCTGGCGTTGTGGGTGGCCTTGAAAATGGAGATGGACCAACCGACCACTGCGTTACTGACGGTGGTGATTGTGATGCATTTTCGTTCCGGCATGGTAATGACTAAAAGTTATTACCGCCTGATCGGCACCGTGATCGGTATTTTGTTTTCCATGTTGCTGGTGGCCTGGTTTGCGCAGGACCGCTTCCCATTTTTTATTGCTGCCGCACTCTGGATAGGCTTATGCACGGCGGGTTCACTAGTGACGCGCAATTTCCAGTCGTATGGCTTTGTGCTGGCAGGTTATACCTTGTGCATTGTCGGTTTACCCGCCACGCTCACGCCCTGGCATACCTTTCAAATCGCGTCTACGCGCTTGTCTGAAATTGGCGTGGGGCTGTTAAGTGCGACCCTGATCAGTGAGTTGGTGTTGCCGCAACGTCTGTGGGAAAACATCCAGGCCGTTGTGCGCAGCAAGTTCCGTGATTTTAGCCTGTTGCTTGGCACTGGTGCACCTGCAGGCCTCAACCAGCCGTTTCTCAAGTTTATGCAGGATTTGTATCAACTGGAATCTTTCCGTTCATCGGTGCAGTTTGAAACCGATGATGCGCGTGTGCACAGCACCACGATCAACCAGCTCAATGTGCGGTTTATGGCGGTGTCTACCACCTATGTGGTGTTCCAGCGGCTGGTGCAGCGCTTGCAGTCGCGCGGCCGGAACCCAGAGGCAAATGCTTTGCTGGCCTTGATGCAGCCGTTGGCGGAGGCAGTGTTGATCGATGGCCACCCAGCCAGTGATGCCCAGGCACTGGGGCACTTGCAGCAAGCGGTGGCTACTTTTCAGCAAGACTTTGAATCCTTATTCAGCCAGCAATTACAGGTGTTGGCGTTGCTGCCTGAAGTGCGTCGCCTGGAGGTGGAAACCGGGGCCGAACTGTTACAGCGCCTGGCCACAGAATTGGCAGCTTACCTGCAAACCTATGTGTTGCTGGTGGCGCATCCACGCGCGCGTCAGGTGGATAGTCGCGAGTTCACTGCAGATAAATTGCATATGCATATCGACTGGTTGCCGGTGACCATTGCCGCGACGCGAGGTGCACTCACCTTGCTGATCCTGGCGGCCATCTGGATGACCATAGACTGGCCATCGGGCATCCTGGCCATGACCTTGGGCGTCATTACCAGCACGCTGTTTGCCGCCAGTCCGACCCCTACGGCGACTATCCGTCAGTTTGCGGTGGGTGTGTTATTGGGGATTGCCCTGGTCTATGTGAGCAATGTGTTCTGGCTCACAGCGGCGCACGACTATGTGATGCTATGTATTGTGATTGCCCCGGCCATTTTGCTCACGGCCTGGTTAAGCGCCAGGCCAACAACGGCCCTGGTCGGTGCGGGCTTGGGCATCGCTTACTTTTTGATGGTGGGTTTTAACCAGGCGCTGGGCGATAACCCGGTGAAATACTTCAATGACTCGATTGCGCTGATGATCGCGCTGGTGGTGTCCGGCATTATGTTCAGCCTGACCGACTATGCCGCCAGCCCATGGGCTAAAGCACGCGTGTTTGCCCAGCTGCGCCAGTTGGTGGTGGATGCTTGCCGCGACACCAGCATGACGGCCACTGCCTTTGAAATGCGTGCGCGTGACCTGGTCCAGCGTTCGGGTAATGTGCACCGGCCAGAGGATGCAGACAGCGTACGCATGGTTGAGGCCTTGTGCGCCACGCTGGAAATCGGCCATGCCGTGATTGCCTTGCGTACTGCAGCGGCAGGCTTATCCGCCCAGCCATTGCTGCAACACACGGTGGCGCGGGTAGCACACTACTACAAACAGCCGGGGCAAAAAAATCAGCAGCAGGCATTGCAATGGCTGGATCACTTCCTGGCCTGGTTGCAGGGTGGTGAATATGGCCTGGCATTGGCACCCTTGCATGCGCAAAAGCTCACGACCCAATTGCATTTTATCCGGCTGGTGATTGCGGCGGAAACGCCAGCTAATCAGCCAACGGTGTTGATCAGGGAGGTGAGTGATGTTGCATGAGTGGATTCCGCGTGAGTTGGCGTTTCTGGATGCGCATGTGCCAACCTTGTTCCTGGCATTTTTACTGGCGGCAGGCGCGATCTGGCTACTGGATAAATGGCTGGCGGCGTGGGCCATTTACGACCTGGTCTGGTACCCGGCGCTGCTACGGGTAGCGCTGTTTTTTGGCTTGTTTTCCGTGTTTGGTTTAATGGTGTATTGAAAGGCTGCTTATGCAAACGCAACGCATCTGGTTCAGGGCAACAAAAGGCATCCTCAGGGTAGGTATTACGCTGGCTATTGCCGTCGCCGCCGGACTATTGGCGTATAAATTGTGGGTGCGCTATACCGATTATCCATGGACGCGTGATGGCCGCGTGCGCGCCGATGTGGTGAATATTGCACCAGATGTGGCCGGACTGGTGACGGCGGTGCCGGTGCGCGATAACCAGTATGTGCATCAAGGCGACGTACTGTTTCGCATAGACACCATGCATTACCAGCATGCGCTGGCGGAAGCGACAGCATTGACCCAGCAGAGAAAGTCATTGTGGGAGATGAAGAAACAGCAATCTGCCCGCCGCGCGCACCTAGATGATGAAGTTATTTCACGTGAAAATCGTGAAGATACCGATCTGGGCGCGCTTGCCGCCAAAGCCGAATACGAGGCTGCTGTGGCCCAGGTGGAAAAAATCAAACTCGACCTGGAACGCACCGTAGTACGTTCGCCAGTCGATGGCTGGGTGTCCAACCTGCTGGTGCGTCCGGGTGATTTCGCCCAGGTCGGCGCGGCCAAGCTGGCGGTGATCGACCAGCATTCATTCTGGGTTTATGGCTATTTTGAGGAGCACAAGCTCAGCATGATCAAGGTCGGTGATGTGGCTGAGGTGCAGTTGCTGGGGAGTCACGCTACGCTCAAAGGGCATGTGGAAAGCATCGCCCATGGTATTACCGACCGCGATAACCCGACCGATATCCGTCTGCTGGCCAATGTGAATCCGACCTTTAACTGGGTACGACTGGCGCAACGTATTCCGGTGCGCATCCGGCTGGACCAGATTCCGGCGGGCTTGACGCTGGTGGCAGGCATGACTTGTTCTGTGGTCATCAATCACTAGCAAACTGCAACAGATGGCCGCCCGCTCTGTTAATATAATGATTCATTGATCACAAACTAAGCGCATGCTTACCGAAAAACCGCCTACGGGCCTGCTGTCCCTGATTATTTCCATCATCGCCTACCTGGCATTGGCGCAAGCCGACAAAGTCATGCATATCGGCCAGCCCGAGTCGCTGACTATCTCTATCCTGTTTGTGCTATTGATTATCAACCTGGCCTTCCAGTTGTCTTTTCAGGTGGAATACGTGGCCGAACGGCTCAAAGAGCCTTATGGCACCATGATATTGACCATCAGCGCCGTGGTCATCGAGGTGGTGATTATTGTCATGATGCTTAGCCATACCTCGTCGACGACTCTGGCCAGGGATGCGATTTACTCGGCGGTGATGCTGGATATCAACGGCATCCTGGGCCTGTGTGCAATTGTGGGCGGTATCAAATATGGCGAGGTGGAGTACAACGTTAACTCCGGCAATACCTATATCGTCATGATCATGACGGCGCTGGGCATCTCCATGGCCTTGCCCGCGTTTTTGCCGCCCGAGCACTGGCGTTTGTATTCGATGTTCACCATTGTCACCATGAGCGTGTTTTATGCGCTGTTCCTGAAAATGCAGACCGGGCGCCATCGTAACTATTTCAGTTACCGCGACCAGCATCAGGCACCAGATGGGCAAGCTTCTGGTGCGATGAACGCGGATGTCAGATTTTCCATTCTTTACATGTTGGCCGGCATCATTACGATTGGTTTCCTGTCTGAGGAAATGAGCAGGCATATGGATGCCGGTTTAACCGGCAGCGGCGTGCCGCCGATTGTGGCTGCAATTGTAGTGGCCATCATCGCGGCCAGTCCGGAAGTGCTGACGGCGTTGAAGGCGGCGGTGAATGACCGCATGCAAACGGTGGTGAATATTTCACTGGGGGCCACTTTGTCGACCGTGATCCTGACCGTGCCGGTGATTGAAGCCATTGCGCTGATCGAAGACAGGCCGCTGATTGTCGGTTTGTCGCCGACGCAGATGGTGATGACGTTTCTCACCCTGGTTGTGGCGACGATCAATCTGCATGATGGTGAAACCAATGCGATTGAAGGCATGACGCATTTTGTATTATTTATGGCCTTTGCCATGTTGGCTGCCTTGGGGATGTAGTGTTGTTTTTTAGAGTCTTTGTCGCGAAATAATCTGCCTTTATGAATACCGTTCTTGAGTTGATACAGCACTATGGCTTGCTGATTGTGTTTGCCAGCGTGTTTCTGGAGCAAATGGGCTTGCCCTTGCCAGCCTATCCCACGTTGCTACTGGCAGGGGTGCTGATTGGCAATGGACAATATTCGTTTGCCGCAATGTTGCTGGTGGCGGTGGTCGCTGCACTCATGGCTGATTCCATCTGGTATCGCGCGGGCCGCAAATATGGCAAGCGTGTCATGGGCAAGTTGTGCAAGATTTCTTTATCGCCAGATACCTGTGTGCGCCAAACCGAGGCGCTCTATCTGAAGTTTGGCCCACCTGCCTTGCTGGTGTGCAAGTTCGTGCCCGGCTTTGCTTCTATCTCTAGCGCACTGGCAGGCTCTTCGGGCACACGCTACTGGCTGTTTGCGTTAATGGATGGCCTGGGTGCCGTATTATGGGCAGGCTCCGCATTGTGGTTAGGTCATCTGTTCAGCTCTGCCATTGATGAGCTGATGCTCACGCTGGTTGAAATGGGTAAGTGGGGCACGCTGCTGGTGCTGGTATTGATCACAGCGTTTATTGCCGCCAAATGGTGGGACAGGCAGCGCTTTATCAAGAGCCTGCGCATGGCACGTATCAGCGTCGACGAATTAAATACCCTGTTGAATAGCGGCGCGGCGCCGGTGATTCTCGATACACGGGCCAAACACTTGGTCGACGATGGCTGGATTCCGGGCGCGCAGTTTGTGACACTGGAAGAGGTAGACCAACTGGTACTGGAAATTGATGAAGATGCGCCGGTGGTGCTGTATTGCTCTTGCCCCAATGAGGTGACGGCGGCCAAGGTGGCCAAAAAACTCATAGGCCGCGGCTACCGCAATATCCGTCCACTCACGGGCGGCATCGATGCCTGGCGGGATGCCGGATTTGAGGTCAGCACCGTCGACAATGAACACATGATGAAGGAAACGCATGTTTAACGTAGTGGGCATTGCGCTCAAACGGCCTTATACCTTTGTGGTGATGGCCCTGTTGATCCTGATTTTCGGCACGCTGTCTGCCATGCGCAGCCCGGTCGATATTTTTCCCGAAATCCGTATCCCGGTGGTGGCAGTGGCCTGGCAATATACCGGCTTGCCGCCTGATGATATGGCGGGCCGCATCACGACGCTTTACCAGCGCACGCTGACAACGACCGTCAATGATATTGAGCATATCGAGGCCAATTCCTATAACGGCTTCGCCATCGTTAAAATCTTTTTCCATGCCGGGGTGAATATCGCCACCGCCAATGCGCAGGTGTCGGCGATTTCGCAAACCGTGACGCGGCAAATGCCTACCGGCACCACGCCACCGCTGATCCTGAATTACAACGCCTCTACCGTGCCGATCTTGCAGATTGCCCTGTCCGGCAAAGGCCTGACTGAGCAAAACCTGGCCGACCTCGGCCTGAACGCGGTGCGTATCCGCCTGGTGACCGTGCCTGGGGCGGGTGTGCCTTTCCCTTACGGCGGTAAAAGCCGCCAAATCCAGATCGACCTGAATCCGGCCGCATTGCAGGCGCGCGGCTTGTCGGCACAGGATATTTCGAACGCACTGGCGGCCCATAATATGGTGGTGCCGATAGGGACGCAGAAAATCGGCAGCATTGAATATACCTTAAACCTCAATAATGCCGCGGCGGCGATTGAAGACCTGGCCAACATCCCGGTGAAAGTGGTCAATGGCGCGACCGTCTATATGCGTGATATCGGCCAGGTGCGCGACGGTAACCCACCGCAAACCAACATCGTGCATGTGGATGGTAACCGCTCGGTACTGATGACCATCCTCAAGAATGGCGCGATTTCGACGCTGGCGATTGTTGACGGCATTAAAGCCAAGCTGGAGGAAATAAAACCCGGCTTGCCAGAAACGCTGGTGGCTACACCGATCAATGACCAGTCTATTTTTGTACGCGCCGCCATTGATGGTGTGGTGTTTGAGGGCGTGCTGGCGGCGATTTTAACCAGCCTCATGATCCTGCTGTTTTTGGGCAGCTGGCGTTCGTCGCTGATTATTGCCACCTCGATTCCGCTGTCCATCCTGGGGGCGATTATTGGGTTGTCCACCATCGGCGAAACGCTGAATATCATGACCCTGGGTGGCCTGGCACTGGCAGTGGGCTTGCTGGTGGATGAGGCAACGGTCACCATCGAAAACATCAATTGGCACCTGGAGCAGGGCAAGCCAGTCGAGCAGTCTATCCTCGATGGCGCTGCACAAATCGTCACGCCTGCGTTTGTGTCGCTGCTGTGTATTTGTATCGTGTTCGTGCCTATGTTTTTCCTCGAAGGCGTGTCGCGTTACCTGTTTGTGCCCATGGCCGAAGCCGTGATGTTTGCCATGGTCAGCTCATTTATCCTGTCGCGTACGCTGGTGCCAACCATGGCGAACTATCTGCTTAAGCCGCACCTGCATGAAAAGCACAGGCCCGTCAGCCGTAACCCGCTGGAGCGCTTCCAGCAATGGTTTGAAGCGCGGTTTGAGCGCATCCGTCATGGCTATAAAGCAGTGCTGATCCTGGCTGTCGACCATGGCCGTTTGTTTATGCTTGGTTTTATGGCAGTGGTGTTACTGTCGTTTTTATTGCTGCCCATGCTGGGTAGTAACTTCTTCCCCAGTGTCGATAGCGGGCAAATCCTCATGCATGCGCGCGTGCCGGTGGGGACACGGATTGAAGACACGGCCAACCGTTTTGCCAATATCCAGGCGGCGATCAAGAAGGTCATTCCTGCGGATGAAATCCTGACTATTGTTGACAATATCGGCATGCCGATCAGCAGCATCAACATGACCTATAACAATACCGGCCTGACCGGTGCGCATGATGGCGATATCCAGATTGCGCTCAAGGAGCATCATGCGCCCACAGCGGACTATATCCGCACGCTGCGTGAAGTGTTGCCCAAGCAGTTTCCGGATACCACCTTTTCGTTTCCACCGGCCGATATTGTTAGCCAGATACTGAACTTCGGTTCGCCTGCGCCGATTGATATCCAGATTCGCGGCGGCAAACTGGCGGACGACTTTGCCTATGCCAACCAGTTGCTGGCCAAGGTGCGTACGGTGCCTGGCGTGGTCGATGCGCGTATCCAGCAGTCGCGCAGCCGCCCTGCATTTGATATCGCCATTGATAAAACCCGTGCGCAGGAAATCGGCATCAGTACACGCGATGTGACCAATAGCATGGTGATTAACCTGGCCGGGAGTTCGCAGGTGTCGCCCACTTACTGGCTCAACCCGGCCAATGGTGTGACTTATCCTATTGTGTTGCAAACGCCGCAATATCAACTGGATAGCCTGAATGCACTGGCCAATTTGCCGATAAGCGGTAGTGATAGCCCGTTGCAAACCCTGGGCGGGATTGCCACCTTTAAACGCAGTGTCGGCAATGCGGTGGTCAGCCAGTATGATATCCAGCCTATGGTGCAAGTACATGCCAGCACGCAAGATCGTGACCTGGGTGCCGTGGCGGCTGATATCCGCAAGATTCTGGACGAAACCAAAGACCAGGTGCCCAAGGCCGCCACGGTGGTGATGCTGGGTCAGGCTTACACCATGGACCATGCGTTCACTGGCCTGTTTTTTGGCTTGCTGGGCGCGATTGTGCTGATTTACCTGCTGATCGTGGTTAACCTGCAATCCTGGAGTGACCCGTTTGTGATTATTTCTGCCTTGCCTGCGGCATTGGCAGGCATCGTCTGGATGCTGTTTGTGACCTACACACCATTATCAGTGCCCGCTCTGACTGGCGCGATTATGTGTATGGGGGTGGCGACGGCCAACAGCGTGCTGGTCATTAGCTTTGCTCGTGAACGGCTGGCGGAGTTGCAAGATGCCACTGCGGCGGCGATTGATGCCGGGTTTGTGCGCTTCCGTCCGGTGCTGATGACGGCATTGGCGATGGTGATCGGCATGACGCCGATGGCCCTGGGCTTAGGGGAGGGCGGGGAACAGAACGCCCCGCTGGGCCGTGCCGTGATTGGGGGCCTGTTATTTGCGACGGTGGCGACGCTGCTGTTTGTGCCAGTGGTGTTTAACGCTATCCACAAAAAGCACTACCCAAGCCCTGTCAGTGATTCTAGCGGAGATTTACATGCATAATGCGACAACGGGAACTACCCGTGGACTCAAACTGGGCGGCTTGCTGCTCGCCCTGGCGGCGATTGGGATTGTGGTCATTGGTGTGACCAGCCGTGCTGGTAACCACGAAAAACTCAAAGCGTGGACGGACAAGCAGGCCGTGGCCACGGTCAGTGTCAGCCAGCCTGATCATGGTGCAGCAGCGGGTAACCTCAACCTGCCTGGCCGCTTCGAGGCCTATGCCCGCGCGCCCATTTATGCGCGTGTCAGTGGATATTTGAAAAGCTGGAAGGTCGATATCGGCGGTAGCGTCAAAAACGGGCAACTGCTGGCAGAAATCGAAACGCCGGACCTGGACCAGGAGTTATTGCAGGCCAAGGCTGACCTGGCCAGTGCCCAGGCCAATGTCGCCCTGGCAGAAACCACGGCCAAGCGCTGGCAGGACATGCTGAAAACGCAGTCGATTGCACGGCAGGAAGTGGATGAAAAGGTCGGCGATTACCAGAGCAAGCAGGCGATTGTGAAAGCGGCCGAAGCCAATGTGAACCGCTTGCTTGCACTCAAGAGCTTTGCCAAAATCTTGGCGCCTTTTGATGGTTCGGTGACCGCGCGTAATACTGATACTGGCGCCCTGATTAATGCCGGCAATAGCGGCACCACGGCACAGCCATTGTTTGAAGTATCCAATACCCGCAAATTGCGTTTATATATCAATGTGCCGCAAAACTATGTCAGCCAGATCAAGCCTGGCGGCAAAGCGCAGTTTACCGTGCCGGACTCGCCGGATGCCGTGTTTGAGGCCACCATACAATCGACCTCGGGCGCTATCAATGCCTCATCCGGGACGACATTGGTGCAGTTGCTGGTGGATAATGCGGCTGGCCGTTTCCTGCCGGGTGGTTTTGCCAATGTGAACCTGGTGCTGGATGATGCCGCTGGCCGTTTAAGTATTCCGGCCAGTGCGCTGATTTTTGACCAGAACGGGCTGAAAGTCGCGACTGTGGGCCAGGATCACAAAGTGGCATTAAAAACGATTACCATTGCCCGTGACCTTGGCAAAACCCTGGAAGTGCAGTCTGGCTTGACCAGCCAGGACCAGGTGATTGAGAATCCGCCAGATGGTGTGACGGATGGTGTGCTGGTGAATATCGCTGCAGGGGCAGACGCGCCCAAATAAGGATATGATTTATTTATAAATGGGCCGCGCGGCAGGCCCGCTATTATTAGCGCGTGAGTATCAGCCAGCCGCTTAAGGCGATGGCCGTTACTGCCAGAAACAGGTTGACCGCTGGCGGTAACCACAACACATGGCCGCGCGGTTTTTCCTGTGGATTCAGCGACTGGCAAAATACCAGGAACTGACCCGCAGATAATATGGCCGTACAGGCGCCAATCAGAATAAAACCGACCCCGATATAGAGCGACAACGCACTTTGCGCATGTGGCAGCGGGTGTTCGTGTGCCACCAGTTGCATAAACAGGCCAAAGCGCTCAATCACAAAGCCCAGCCCCATCAGTGCAATCGCTGAGCGTTGCCAGGCTAGCAAAGTACGTTCAGCGGCAAAATAAACACGCGGGTCGTCAAGGTAAGACATAGGGCCTCTTTCAGGTTTTTCGTTGTGCCGAGATCACGCCAGACACCTGTTGCAGGCGCAGCAGCAAGTGCTGCAACTGGTCAATATCGGTGAGTTCCACCGTAAATTGCATCAAGGCCACATGATTGCGGCTGAGCGTATTGGCCTTGGTGGTATTGATTTTTTCACGCGCAAACAGTTCGCTGATATCGCGCAGCAAGCCTTGCCTGTCATTGGCTTCCAGCACAATATCCACTTCTGATAATCCTGGTTGGCGGTCGCCCCATTGTGCAGCCAGCAGACGGTTCTGGCGTACATCGGCCAGGCGGCTAATAAAGGTGCAGGCCTGGCGATGAATGGTGACGCTGTGGTTGCGCGTCAGGTAGCCGACGATGGGCTCAGGCGACACCGGCTTGCAGCACCTGGCCATGGTGGTTTGCACATTGCCTATGCCTTCAATGGTGACCCCGGCATGATTGACTTGCGAGGCGGTCGGGCGTTTGACCAGTGGCGGTGCTGGCGCCGGTTCGGCAGGCGCTATTTCGCCCTGGATGGTAATGGCAATCTGGTGCTCGCTAATATCACCGCGACCAATCGCGGCCAGGCAATCGTCCAGTTTCTGGAATTGCAGTTTTTGCGCGATACGTTCCAGCGGCAGGCTGCTTGCACCGGCCCTATGCAATTCTTTATCCAGCTTGGCACGGCCCTGGGCAACATTCTCGTCAAAGTGCTGGTATTTAAACCAGTGCCTGACCTTGGCGCGCGCGCTCGGGCTTTGCAAAAAACCGAGGGATACATTCAGCCAGTCGCGGCTGGGGGCGCCTTGTTTGGCGGTGAGAATCTCCACACGTTGCCCGTTCTCCAGCCGCGTGTGAAGCGGCACGATTTGGCCATTGATTTTGGCGCCTTTGGTTCTATGCCCAAGATCGGTGTGTAAGGCATAAGCAAAGTCAATCGGCGTGGCACCATGCGGCAAATCAATCACCTTGCCTTGTGGCGTCAGCACATACACCTTGTCCTGGAACAGTTCGCTATTAAATTGTTCCAGCAAATCGCCATGATCGGCCACGTCGTCTTTCCAGGAAAGAATCTGGCGTAGCCAGGCAATTTTCTCGTCGAATCTGGCATCGGATTTGGCGCCTTCTTTGTAACGCCAGTGCGCTGCTACGCCCAACTCCGAATGCTGGTGCATTTCAAAGGTGCGGATTTGCACCTCCAGCGCGAGGCCGCGCGGGCCGCTCACTGCCGTATGCAATGAACGGTAATTGTTGCTTTTCGGGCGCGCGATATAGTCGTCAAACTCACCCGGAATCGGCTGCCACAAGTGATGCACCAGCCCGAGTGCGGTATAGCAGTCCTTGATGTCGTCTACCATGATGCGCACGGCACGCACGTCATACAGCTGGTTAAACTGCAAGTGCTTGCTCTTCATTTTTTTGACGATGCTGGAGATATGTTTGGGCCGACCGCTGACTTCCGCCTTGACGTCCGCCAGCGCGAGTTCGTGCTGTAGCTGGGCGACCACGTCTGCAATATATTGCTCGCGGTCAACACGCCGCTCGTCGAGCATCTTGGCCACTTCTTTATAGAGTTGCGGCTCCAGGTAGCGCAGCGATAAGTCTTCCAACTCCCATTTGAGTTGCCACACCCCTAGCCGGTTGGCCAGCGGGGCAAAAATACTCTGGTTCTCGCGGGCAACCTGCGCCTGTACCTCGGGGCTGGCGCCGGAGAGGTGACGCAGCAATTGCGTGCGCTCTGCCAGCTTGATCAGGACCACGCGGATATCCTGCACCATGGCCAGCAGCATTTTGCGCAGGGCTTCCAGCTGTTGCGCACGGTCATTGTGTTTGTGCTCAGCATGCTGTGCGCCATCGACCTCGCTCAAGGCCTGGATCTCTGACATGCGGGCAATGCCCTCGATCAAACCCACCACCGTTGGGCCAAACTGGCCGGATAATTCAGTCGACCAGTCGCTTAAGCAATCAGGCGTTGCCTGTAAGATGGCGGCCACCAGGCTATCTGCATCCATATTCATTTCGGCCAGAATGGCGGCCGTCCCCAGGGCGTGTTGCAGTAAGGGGCTACCGCTCATCGCGCGCTTTTCGCGATATAGCGTGGCCGCCAGCTCACCTGCCTGGTGAATCTGTGCTAATTCATGGGGGCTAAAACGTGGCGGTAAAGACGCAATCCAGCCGGCGAGCGCTTGAGGATCGTCGGCAATGGGGGCGTGTGCGGGGCGACTGACTGAAACCATAAAGTATTATCGCCGCGATTGCGCATGAGCGTAAAGCTAAAACGCGCCATGACAATGGTCAGGGCGCGTGATTTGGATCAACTGTTATGCAAACAGGCTGATGCCCAATGCGGCAGCCAGGGCAATACCAATTGCCAGCAGCAGGAAAATAAAGAAGAACACTTTTGAGATCGTCGCGGCACCTGACTCTATGCCCCTGAAACCCAGTAAACCGGCCACAAAAGAGATCACAAGAAACAGCAATGCATAATAAAGCATAGGTCTGACCTTTCATTTTAGACAGGGAAGATGTTGGCATCTTAAAAGGCCGGGCAGGCTTGCCCTATCGGTGCTTTGCTAAATTACTGGTCAGAATGTGCCTACGGCGCAGCGATTTACAAAGGTTAATCCTATTCGCTTGCTCAGCAAATGCGCTATATTGGCAGAGGCGAGATGTCATGGCTTGCAATGCTTTGATGCGAATAAGTGAGTGTTTGCTCACTATGGCCTTAAGGCAATGAGTTAGCACCAGATGTCGTCTGCCCATTTAAATAAAAAGCATCCTCAATAAAGGGAGCGTGCCATGCGTTCGACTTATACCATACCCGCCAGCGTTCGCCTGGCTTGCCTGCTCATGATGTTGCCATGCCTATTGCCAGCGTTGGTGTTGGCCTCAAGTGACAGTGCCAAAGTGATACATGCACCGCCGCCCGGCAGCAAAGCAGAGGCCAAACCGGCAGTGATTGCGCTCGTCAGTATGGATGAAGTGTTACCTGATTGCCAGCAGCAAGTCACGGTGACGACCGTGAAAACCGTGGCTTACAGCGAGAGTGGCATGACGCCGGAGAAAATCGGTGTCGACTGGCTGGGGCGCAAGTTCGATATTGCGACCAACGTCGGCGAGAACCCGGTGTTATCACTGGAAGAGATCCAGGCAGCGCACCAATTTATCAAGGTCGGTAAACGCTACCTGATTCATTTTCAGCTCTGTGGCGATGGCGGCGCCCAGCGTAGCCTGATTAATATGTACGCCGAACACATAACACCTGCGCGCCCTTCGCGCAAAATTAAAACCTAGCCAAAATTAAACCCCGGCCAAAATTTAAACCTGGTCTAGTAGAAACGCTGGCCAGGGTGTTGCATTCCCAACATTTAATCGCTGTTTATTGTTGAATGGGCAGCATCTGTTTTTCAAGTGGTTGATTATTAATGATTTAAATCTGGCATTTTATTTGCTGTTAAATAAAAACATTGTTTAATCAGGAAAATCGAAATGCCACGAATTATTGGAGTCTCCGGAAATATTACTGCCCCTTCAAGAACCTTGTCGCTGGTGGAGTCCGTGGTGACCAAAGCCAGCCAGAAGTTTCATAGTCCGGGTGAGGTGATCGATATTTCCAAATTGACCGCAGAGCTAGGGCCTACCGTCTCTTTCAACCAGTTTCCACCTGCATTGACACAAGCCTACGACAAGCTGCACCAGGCTGACATTATCGTGATTGGTACACCGGTCTATAAAGCGTCTTATACCGGCTTGCTCAAACACTTTTTTGACCTGGTCGATCCGAAAAAACTCACGGGGAAAGTGGCGATTCTGGTGGCGACAGGCGGTAGCGATCACCATGCACTGGTGCTGGAATCGCACTTGAGGAGCCTGGCCAGCTTTTTTGGGATTTACACCATCCCGACCACTATTTATGCCAGGGATGCCGAGTTTACTAATTATCAACTGGATAGCGCCGCGATTGAGCAGCGCATTGAGCAGGCCCTGGAGCAGGCGGCTGTGCTGATCAAGCAACATCTGCCAGAGACGCTGGTAGCTTGATGGTTTAAGGATTCTGCATAAAAAAAGAGGGGTTAGATACCCCTCTTTTTTTATGCAATCAGGTTGAGTTCTTTTAACCTGGCACGCAGGATATTACGGCTGATACCTAGCAGTTTGGCCGTGTGTACCTGGTTGTTTTTGCTGTGCTCATAAGCCTTGCTGACTGTGGTGCCATTAATCAGCTCATACAAGTTTTCCGGCGCTTGCTCGAATAACTCTTCGAGGATATTTTCCAGCTTGTATAGCGCACTTTGGCGCTCATAACTGATACGGCTGGGGATTGGCGCGGTGATGCCACTGTCTTCATCTGCCGCAAATTCCGTGCGGTTAAAGCTGATCTTGGGCAAATTCAGGTCTTTGGGATACAGCGTATCCGACGTGCTCACCAGCACTGCCCGGTGAATGACGTTTTCCAGCTCGCGGATATTGCCCGGCCATGGATATTCCATGAGCAGCGACGTCGTTTCAGGCGCCAGCTTGTGGTCAGACGTATTCAACTTGTTGCGGTAGACCGTCAGGAAGTGCTCCACCAGCGGCAGGATATCGCCACGGCGCTCGCGCAATGGCAGCAGTTCGACTGGCACCACTTTGATCCGGTAATACAAATCCTCGCGGAAACGTCCGGCTTTCACCGCTTCTTCGAGGTTGACGTTGGTCGCTGCAATCAGGCGCACATCAATCGGGATAGGCTTTCTGGAGCCCACGCGCACGACTTCGCGCTCTTGCAGCACACGCAATAATTTCACCTGGGTGGATTGCGGTAAGTCGCCAATTTCATCCAGGAACAGGGTGCCGCCATTGGCGGTTTCAAACCAGCCAACCTTGGAGGTGTTGGCGCCGGTAAACGCGCCTTTTTCGTAGCCAAACAGTTCGCTTTCTACCAGGGTTTCTGAGAACGCGCCGCAATTAATGGCCTGGAACGGGCCGTTTCTACGGTTGCTCAGCGAGTGAATATGACGGGCAATCAGTTCCTTGCCGGTCCCGGTTTCGCCAATAATCAGCGCAGTTGCATTGCTGGACGCGATTCTTTCGATTAACGACAGCAGGTTTTGCGATTTGGGATCGCTGAACACCAGTGCACTTGCCCGCACGGACAAGCTGACGGCAGACGGATTTGGGTGCGTGATCACATGATCGGTACGTTCGGTGTACGAATCACGGATATCCCATCGTTGTGCGCTCATCATTGACTCCTTATTTAACAGGCGAGTCACTATATTACATTGATCATTAATAAGTCAAAGTTCTATAAATTATAACAATATTCATATTTGTTATATTGATGGTCGCCTTGGCAATGGATGGGAATTCAACATTTTGCTGTGTTAATCGCAACACTTGTTGCCTGGGCAACAGGCATTTTATAGCTGTGTTTTTATTAACTGTATGATTTTTATAGGTAATTTTTCAGTGTTGTCAGTGGCACAGTCTTTGCGAAGTAGTCCGTGTTGTTTTCGCATGAATTTTGAAAGGACTGACAATGACTGTCGTGACGATTAATACTGAACTGGATCTGGATCATTACGTAAACGAAACCGTGGCCGAAGCCAAACTGGCTTTTGAGGTCTTTCGCGAGACTGACAGCATCACTGCCAATGGTACTGTCGGCTTTGTGCATCGCGTGCCTGGCCAGGACAAGCTGATCATCGTGAATGATCCAGGCCCGTTTAACAAAGGCAAGCCGATTGAAGCCACCGTGGTTGGCTTTGATGGCACGGTCTACGCTGGCAAAGGCAGTGGTGCAGGCGCTGGCCGTTACACCAAATTGTTCCAGGTACGCCCGGAAGTGACGACTATTTCGCACATCCATTCCACGTATCTCGGTGCCTGGGCACAAACACACCGCACCCTGCCTATCCGTTATGTGCCGGTGCAGCGCTTTAACCTGATTAAAGAGTTACCGATTTATATTGACCGCCGCCAGCAGGAAGTGGATTTCATCCTTGACCAGATTGCGATTAATCCACATCACACGGCGATTCTGGAAGCCAACGGTGGTGCGACTGTGTGGGGCAAGCAAGGCCTGCGCAAGCTGGCTGAATTCATTCTGTTGCTGGAAGAAGGCGCCAAGTTGCAAACCCTGGCAGAAGCCTTGGGTGGCTCACGCGAATATGGTCCAGGCGTGCTGAAGCAACAATGGAAGATGTCCAAACTTTACGACCAGGCCAAAGAAGAAGGCTTGTTGCGTCCATCTGACTTGTAATCGCAGGAGCATTCAAGTGACCACAGCACACACTATCGACCAAATCTGGTTCACACGTTGCCCGGTGCCAACTGCCACTGGCCTGGCCTATAAATTAGGCTGGCTCAATGAAGAGTTCGCGCGTGACAACATCAACATCGCTACCTTGCAAGAGGCACCGAAAGAGCTCTCCAAGCATCATTACGATCATGAACTCCCTTCATTGATCCGCGAGGGTGGCAACTTGCTGGCGCTGGCAGCCAAAGCACAGGGCGCGCCGACCAAGCTCATCGGCCTGACCTGGATTGACGAGTGGCAGGCTATCTTGGTGCGGCCGGATAGCGGCATTACCAAGCCAGAGCAACTGAAAGGTTTGCGCTTGGCCTTGCCAGCATTTATCGAGCACCCGATTGCCAGCCATGTACGCGGCAGCAGTATCGCCCGTGGCATGAGCCTGCATGGCTATAAAGGTGCGCTGAAGATTGCTGGCTTGACGCTGGATGATGTCAGCCTGGTAGAAGTGCCATCTGGTCGCGGTAACCGTAATGGTCGTGATAACCGGAATAGTCTAGGTGAGTTGTGGTCTGGCCTGGATGCGCTTATCGAAGGCAAGGTGGATGCGGTGTACGTGAAAGGCGCTTCTGCGGTGGATGCCGCGAAACGTGTTGGCGCAGTCGTCGGCATAGACCTCGATAGTTATCCTGAATTGTCGAGCCGTGTTAATAACGGCACGCCACGGCCGATTACCGTGCACCAGTCATTGCTGGACAATCATTATGACCTGGTGGTGCGTTTCCTCTACCAGACGTTGCGTGCAGCAGACTGGGCCAAGAGTAACCTCAAAGGCGTGCGTGAAATCCTGGAATCCGAAACCCGCTCTGGCGAAGACGGCGTCGCCACGGCGTATGGTGAGAACTTCCATGCGCAGTTGGCGCCTGATTTGTCCCCTGAGCGTATAGAGCTGTTCCGCCAGCAAAAGAACTTCATGCTGGTGCATGGCCTGCTGGACAAGGATTTTGACCTGAATGAATGGATTGATTTCAGGCCGCTGCGTGATGCCGAGCAGCAACTGCATCAATATGCGGCGGTTGCCTGAAGTCGCTTAATAAGCCGTGCGGCTTGAGCATGAATAAGGAGTAAGTGTGATTAGATTTTTACAATATGTATTTTCAGCGCTGACCGTGGCGGTGCTGGCTGCGCCGGTGGTGCATGCCGAGACCGACCCGAAAGTGGTGCGGATTGCCACCGTGGCCTATAACCTCAATGGCAAAACGCATTACCTGGGTAGCACCGAGCTGGCCAGCGAAACTGGCCTCGACGAAGCCTTGGCCAAACGTGGCGTCAAACTCGAATGGGTGCCTGCTGCCACGGCTATGGTCGGGCCCATCGTCAATGAAGCCTTTGCCAACAAAAGCATAGACTTTGCTGCCTATGGTGATTTGCCACCGATTATCCTGAATGGTTCCAAGCCACGCGTGCAACTGGTGGCGCCGTGGGGACGCAGCGGTAACTCTTATTTGGTGGTGCCAGCCAACTCAACGGCGAAAAGCATTGCTGACCTCAAAGGCAAGCGCATTGCCTTGCATAGAGGCCGTCCTTGGGAGATCCCATTTGCCAACCTGGTGCAAAAAAATGGTTTCAAGCTGACCGACTTTAAAATCGTCAATGTGAATCCGCAAGTAGGTGCTGCGGCACTGGCGAGCGGGTCGGTAGATGCGTTTTACTCGTTGAGTGATGCTTATAACCTGGTGGATAAAGGTGTAGGTAAAATCATCTGGTCGACCAAGAATGCACCACCGGACTGGAAACTGATGGGCGGCTTGTGGGCGCGTAATGACTTTGTCAAAGAGCACCCTGAACTCACCCAGGCCATTGTGACCTCGTTTATTAAAGCCAACCATTGGGCCGCGCAAGAGGCGCACAAGGAAACCTACCTCAAGCAATACGCTAGCCTGGTGCAGCCGGAAAGCGTGGTCAGGCGCGATTATGAAGATGACAGCGTGAGTTGGCGTGACCGCTGGTCACCGCTATATGACCAGGCGCTGGTGGACCATTACAAGCGTGCCGCGTCTTATGCACGTGAGTCCGGCCTGATTAGAAACGATATTGATATTCAGCAGTTGCTCAACGCAAGCTTTGTCGACAAAGCCTTGAAAGAGCTGAACCTGGAAACCTTCTGGGCACCGTCCCGGATCGCATCACAATAATAACCCTCATTGCCTCCTGGCAATTCCTGATAACAGATGGTCTCCCGCCATCTGTTTTTTTATATCTGTTGCTATGCCAGCACATGCGCGCTGCCAAATGATGGATATACAACATTGCCCCACACAGGGTATTCACTGATTAATAGTTAACTATTTGATTGTTAAGTAATAAATATTAATTTTCAACTTGGCACAGCGATTGCGTATAGCACTCTAGTTATTATGCACAGGAACAAACATGAGTCGCCCTAAAACCGCTTTAAGTGTGATCAATGAAGCGCACGTAGATAGCCCAGAAGGGGGCATTGCCTCTATACGCGCTTCAGGCCTGCGTGGTGCGCAACACCTGTCACTGGCGAGCTCGGCAGCCGTGCTGGCGGTAGAGGGCGTTTCCAAAACGTTTCAGCTCAATGGCAAAGCACTGACCGTGTTGTCTGACTTTTCACTCGCAGTGACCAAAGGCGAGTTTATTTCGATTGTGGGTAGCAGCGGTTGCGGAAAATCCACGTTGCTCAGGCTGATTGCGGGCCTGGATAACGCGTATGACGGCAGCATCGTCTGGTTGGGCGACAAAGTGTCTGGCACTTCGCTCGATAGAGGGCTGGTGTTCCAGGAGCATCGATTGTTCCCGTGGTTAACTGTTGAGCAGAATGTGGCGCTGGCGCTGGAGTCTTCCGGCCTGACACAGCAGGAAATTGCTGCCCGGGTGAAACACCAGATTGAACTGGTTGGCCTGTCCGGCTTTGCCCAGGCGTTCCCCCACCAGATTTCAGGCGGTATGTCACAGCGCGTTGCTATTGCCCGGGCTTTGGTGCTCAAACCCAGGTTGCTATTGTTGGATGAGCCGTTTGGGGCGCTGGATGCCTTGACCCGGCTCAAGATGCAGCAGGAATTGCAACGCCTGTGGGAAACCGAAGGCACCACTTCTATCTTGGTCACGCACGACGTCGAAGAAGCCGTGTTCCTGGGCGATCGCGTGGTGGTGATGGAGGCGAATCCGGGACGCATCAAGCGTGTCGTAGACGTCGATTTACCTAGGCCACGGCACCGTACTTCAGCCGAGTTTCAGCACATTAAAGATGATGTCTTAAGCGACTTCATCGAGATTAGTTAGAGTTATTAGGAGTTTGTATGTCAACAACGGCACTAAAAACGCCCGCGCAGCATTCCACGATTTGGGATTCCCTGTCAGATAAAAGCAAGGCCAGACGGTTGGTTGCGACTAGCGAGGACTTTGACAAGTTGTCTGAGCGTGTCGTCAGTCAATGGAGTCGTGTCGATCAGATCATTCCACGCAACAAATTGCTGGCACTGATTGCTGTGGTGGTGGTAGCGCATATTATCGGGCTGGCGGGGTTTATCAATGCCTTGCACCAACCCAGCATCGTCAAGCCAAAAAAGAACGAAGTGATTGTTGAGTTTGTGAAGCCTGAAGTGATTCCGCCTCCAGTCATTGAGCCACCCAAACCACCGCCGCCACCGCCACCCAAGGTGCAGCGCGCGGATCCACCACCACAAGCAGCCAAGCCTGCGGCATTAAGGACCGCACCCGCTGACCAGCATATTGCGCCTAACGACATCGTGGTACAGGAAAACACCACGGCGGCAAAAACCAGCGGTCCGGTCGTGGCTGACCCTGCGCCAGAACCGGCTCCGCCGCCACCGCCGGTGGTGAAAGAGGAGCCGCTGGTGGAAGCCAAGGGCGGCGTCGGCCACTTGAATAACCCTGATCCTGAGTATCCCGATTTTGCGGCAGACCAGGGCTGGGAAGGCACGGTGACTCTGCGGGTAAAAGTGTTACCAAACGGCAAACCTGCCGAAGTGAAAGTCAAGAAGTCCAGTGGACACAGTGTACTGGATGATGCTGCGGTTGCTGCAGCGAAGCGCTGGGCGTTTACCCCGGCAAAACGTGGGAATACCCCGGTCGAAGGTTGGGCGACATTCCCGGTTGAGTTCAAGCTGCAGTAATTTTTTTAATTTGAAAAGGAAATATTATGTTTAGTTTAGAAACCTATCAAAGCGCATCCCCAGTGGTGCTTGGTGTATTGATTACTTTGCTGGTGGCCTCAGGCGTGACCTGGACCATTATCCTGGCCAAGTCTTTCCAGGTGTGGCTGATCCGCAAGCAAAACGTTAAATTCAGGGCCGCGTTCTGGGGTGCGAAGAGTTTGCAGGAAGCCGCCACACTTGAAGGCCATAACGGCCCGGCATACCGCGTGGCCCAGGTCGGTTTTGAAACCCTGAAAGACCTGGATGTGGAATCTGCCGATGACCTGCGTCATAGCGGTGACCGCCAGGAGGTGCTGGAGCGCGCACTGCGCCAGCAGATTCAAAAAGAACGCGTATTGCGTGAAGCGGGCCTGGTGGTATTGGCCAGTATCGGGAGTACCGCCCCGTTTGTTGGCTTGCTGGGCACAGTCTGGGGCATCATGCACGCGCTGACTGATATCAGCAAACTGGGCACCGCCAGCCTGGAAGTAGTCGCTGGCCCGATTGGTGAAGCCCTGGTGGCGACCGCGATTGGTATTGCCGTGGCTGTGCCTGCGGTGCTGGCGTATAACTTCTTCCTGCGTCGTTTAAAAACCAGCAGCACCAATCTGGATGACTTCGCTGAAGACTTAATCAAAGTATCTCGCCGCGTCACGTTTAAAAAAGCAGATGCCTCCAAGGCTGGTGAGTTCGTTTCCTCTTCTTCTGCGGCTTCTGCCGTGGTGCGTAACCTGAAAGGAGCAACTGCATAATGGCTATTTCCACAAATGCTGATGATGACGTCTTGAGTGAAATCAACGTTACGCCATTGGTCGATGTCATGCTGGTTTTGCTGGTGGCGTTTATTGTGACCGCGCCATTGATGAACAATGCCATTCAGGTCAATTTGCCAAAAACCGCTGCGACCAAAGCACCTGAGCAGAAAAAGCCGGTGACAGTATCGGTGGATGCCGCTGGCAAACTGTTTATCGATCGCCAGGAGTATCCGCTGGAAACGATAGAGCCGGAACTGAAGCGCTTGCATGACAGCAACCCGGATGTGACCTTGCATTTGAGCTCCGACGAAGCCGTGAATTACGGCAAAGTGGCCAAAGTGATGGCGGCCATTGAGCGCGCGGGTATCACACGCGTGGCCGTGTTAACGCAAGGCGAGTAGTGAAACAGGCTGAAGGTGCACATTCATGACACGTGACTGGAAACAATTTTTGTCTTTCCTGATTTCGCCCATCCTGCTGTTGGCGGTCTGGTGGTGGGTGGCCGCGGCGGGCTGGTACTCTGATGATGTCCTGGTCTCGCCCGGTGCAGTATGGGCAACACTGGAAGAGCTCACTGCCAACGGCGAGCTGGCCTTGCACCTCAAAGCCAGCTTCTTCCGCCTGCTCACCGGTTTTGGCCTGGGTGCACTGACCGGCGTGCTGTTTGGGATCTGGATGGCGATTTCGCCACGCGTGGAGGCGTTTGCCTTGCCTTTGTTCCAGGGGCTGCGTCAGGTGCCTACCATTGCCTTGATTCCTATCCTGATCCTGTTGCTGGGGGTGGATGAGATTTTTAAGGTCATTATCGTCACCAAGGCGGCTTTCCTCACCGTGGCCCTGGCCGCCTATGATGCGACCAAAGGCGTCTCCAAGAATTATTTTGAAGTGGCGCGCATTTATCACCTGCCTAAAACGACGCTGTATCGCAAGCTGATTATCCCGGCCATTACGCCGCCGGTATTCACTGGGCTCAGGATCGCCTTTTCACGTTCCTGGACCATCCTGGTCGCGGCAGAGCTGCTGGCAGCTGATAGCGGCATCGGCCAGATGATGCAGTTAGGCCGCGAAATGTTCCGCTTGGATGTGGTCATGGTCGGCGTGGTGATTACCGGCCTGGTTGGGTTCAGTATAGACAAGGTGTTTAAGTGGGCAGAGGTTCGCCTGATCCCCTGGCAGGCTGCCGTGAAAGCCTAAGCCCGCAATCAACCTCAAGTGAATAGATAGATATCCGTATGCAAAATTCTTTTTATAAATGGATCCCCGACTGGCGTGGCTGGGTATTGCCGATATTGGTGATTCTGGCCTGGGACGCGATGTCGCGCCTGGATGCCAATCATGCGTATGCCTTTGCTTCATTGGGGCAAATCTGGGCGGGCGTGGTCGAACTCAGCCGTAGTGGTGAGCTGCTGGTCAATGTGCAGGCCAGCGTCCAGCGTGCGCTCACCGGCCTGTTGCTGGGCGCAAGTGCCGGGTTCCTGGTGGGCTCACTGGTGGCCGTGTCACGTACGGCCAATATCCTGATTACGCCGATTTACCATGCGATCCGCCAGGTGCCTTTGTTGGGCCTGGTGCCATTGTTCGCCTTGTGGTTTGGCAATGGCGATACCTCCAAGCTGATTGTCGTCAGCCTGTCGGCGTTTTACCCGGTGGTGTTATCCACCTTTGAAGGCATGTTACAGGTGGACCACAAATTTCAGGAGGTTGGCCAGGTGTACCGCTTGAGCCGTTGGCAGATATATCGCCGCATCACTTTGCCTGCTGCCTTGCCACAGGTATTTACCGGCTTTTCACTGGCACTGGCGTTTGCCTGGTTATCCACCATCGGTAGCGAGCTATTGTTCACTGCCGGTGCTGGCCTGGGTAATTTAATGATGAACGCACAAGAGGCTTCCAGGATGGATGTCCTGATTATCGTGACGTTTGTGATTGGTGTACTCGGCTATGGCATGTCTTTGCTGATCAAGCTGGCGAGCAGTCAGCTGTTCAAGTGGCGCCAGGTCGGCTAGTGCTTTTAATCACAACAAGCCAGCCAGTATAGATTGTATATATAGATTTTGGCGCCGCGCTAGCAGCGTGACCCTGTGCTCAAGTTGTAACGCTACGCGCCAAGGTCAAATTAAGATAGAAATTGAATCCTTTGACTGAACATTCCCTTGAAGATAAACCTGTATTACCGCAGTCAGGCCAGCGTCCATGGCCTGCTTTTTTTGCTTTTAAACTTCACCATTACCCGCTGATCCGCTGTCTGCTGTTGTATAGCAGAACGCCGGTCAGGTTTTGGCTGTGTACCGGGTTGTTTGCGGCGGCCAATGTGCTGTTAGCGTTACAGCAAGGGCTGATCGCACGGGCCATTGATGATGTGCAACATGGCAAAGCCATTGTGCGCACGCTCACTGGTGGTTTGAATAGTGAAGTTGCATGGCACTGGCTGCTGATCATTGTTGGCATTGCGCTGGCGCGTGCCGCGATTTTGTATTTTGTTGGCTGGTTATCACTGATTATCCAGCAAAACCTGATTGGTCATTTGCGTGAGCGCATCCTGATCCAGGTGCAGCGGCTGGACCAAAGTTATCACTGGCAACATGGCGCAGGCGAATTGGTGACACGCACCACGCGCGATTCGGACAAATTGCGCGATGCGCTCATCAGCTTTTGGCGCCAGGTAGTCGATACCGCGTTGGTGGTCAGCGCCGCCATGGGCTTTTTGTTCTGGTATCACTTCTGGTTGGGCCTGGTGCCGCTGCTGTTGTGTTTGCTGGGGTTTGGTATTTTGCTGTTGCAAACCGAACACCTGGTGAAACTCGATCGGGCCGTGGGTGAAGCTTACGATGCGGTGAACCAGGACCTGACCGAAGGCGTCAATGGCGTACGCGTCATCAAGGCCTTCGCGCTTGAAGGCAGCCGCATCGCGCGCTTTGAGCAACAGGTGCAGCGCTTTATGACGCAGGCGTTTGCGGCCCTGTCGTTTTATACCTCGCGTATCCCCTTGCCGCAGTTTGTGGTCGCACTGGGGCAGGTGTGGGTGCTGGGCTTTGGCTGTCACCTGGTGTATACGCAGGCACTAAATCTTGGCCAGTTAATTGCGGCTTTACTGATGGTGAATACCCTGGTGTTCCGCGTAGAAGGCGTTGGTCGCGTGATGCAGGTATTTGCCGATGCACGCTCGTCGGCAGCGCGTATCTGGGACCTGCTGGATGCCGAGCCCGAAATCCGTTCTGGTACACAAGCCTTGCCGGCGGGCCCGTTATCGCTGCGCTTTGAGCAGGTGTCGGTATTGCCACCAGAAGGCGGTAATCCGGTGCTCAACGATTGCAGTTTTGAAATCGGTGCTGGTGAGATTGTTGCGCTGGTTGGCACAACCGGGTCTGGCAAAAGCACACTGGCCGGGCTGGTGCCCAGGCTGGCAGAGGTCACCCATGGCCGGGTCGCGATTGCCGGGCATGAGGGTCATTGGCTGGATGTGAAAGACCTGCAGCTGGCTGAGTTGCGCAAACAGGTGCATACCGTGCCACAAGAAGCCTTTTTATTCTCGGATACGCTGGCAGCCAATATGCGGCTGGCCGCACCGGAGGCGACTGACGAAGACCTGGCGTGGGCACTGCAAATGGCCAGCGCTTCGGAGTTGTTGGTGAGTTTGAGTGATGGCCTGGAAACCCGTATTGGTGACCGCGGTGTGACGTTGTCCGGCGGTCAGCGCCAACGTGTGTGCCTGGCGCGAGCCTTGCTCGGGCAGCCACGCATCCTGGTGCTGGATGATGCCACCAGTGCGCTTGACGCCGTGACTGAGCGCAATGTCTTAAACAATATCCGCGCCCTGAAAGCACAAGACCGGGCGACAACGGTGCTGGTGATTGCCAGCAAGTTATCGACCATTTTGCTGGCAGATAAAGTACTTTTCCTGGCAGATGGCCAGATTATTGCGTCAGATACCCATGTGTCTCTGGTCAAGAATAATGCGCGATACCGCGAATTGATGGGGTTGGATGATGGCCGCTGAACGTAACCCGAATGTCAAGGCATTGTCCGATATCGAGCTCGAAGAATCCCTGGCCAAACAGCAACTTAACCGCAATATGTTCTGGCGCCTGCTGCCGTTGCTCAAGCCCGTGCGTAAGTATATTTTTAGCGCCATGTTGCTGGAGTTGGCGCTGGTGTGTTTCGTCTTTTTGCGCCCTTACTTTATTCAGCAAGCCATTGATGCTGGTTTGCTTTATGCGTCAGCGGCTGACCGTACGACTGTGGTTGGTCTTAATTGGCATGTGATTAACCTGGCCATGGCCGGGCTGGCAGGTATGTGGGCGGCGCGTTTTGTGTTGGCAGGGTTGTCGCAATATTTTTCCGGCACCGCGGCCATCCGTATCTTGAACCAGTTGCGCATAGACCTGTTCAGCCATGTCCAGCAATTGAGTGTGGCTTACTTCGACCGCACCAAGTCCGGCCGCATTATTTCCAGGATAGACAGGGATATTGATGCCCTGGAACCCTTGCTGATTCAGGGTCCGCCAGAGATATTTTCTGCTTTGTTGAGATTCGTCATGGCGGCGGGTATTTTGCTGTGGGTATCCCCCACGCTGTTTTACCACCTGGCACTGGTAATTCCTTTGCTGATACTCTCCAGCACCCTGTTTCGCAAACTTTCGAGCCAGCATTTTGCCCGTGTGGCCGAAAACCGTACCCGCTTTACGGCGCATCTGGTAGAAACCGTGGCCGGGGTGCGCATTCTCAAGCAGACCGTGCAGGAAGACAGCAATTTGCAGCGCTACCGAGCGCTGGTCAATGCCTTTATTCACTCACTGGTGCGTAGCAATATTGCCTCGGGCTGGTTTACGCACTTCACTGGCGTGTTGACCATATTAGGCCTGATGCTGCTTTTGGTCGCCGGTGGTGAAGAAGTGACCCTCGGCCATCTCACCCTGGGCCAATTTGCCGCCAGCCTGTTTTATGTCTATATGTTTTTGGGGCCGTTGCAAGAACTGGGCGACCTGGTGGAGCGCTATACCAATGGGGTTGCCTCGGCACAGCGCGTGTTTCTATTGCTGGATACCAAGCCGGAAATTGTAGACCACGCAGAGGCCATTGCATTGCCGACCATCCAAGGCGAGGTGGCTTTTAAAGACGTCAGTTTCTCTTATTTGCCAGACCAGTCCAAACTTGTTATCAAGCACCTCAATTTAACTGTCCCGGCTGGGCAGGTATTGGCGATTGTTGGCCCTACAGGTCATGGCAAAAGCACCCTCATCCAGTTATTGACGCGCTTTTATGATGTGCAGCAAGGGCAAGTGTTGATAGACCAGGTCGATATCCGCCAGCTCAGCCAGCGTAACCTGCGCCAGCATGTCGGCGTGGTACTGCAAGATAATGTGTTGTTTAGCGGCAGCATTGTCGATAACCTGCATTTGGCCAAACCTGAGGCCACGCTCGCTGACTTTGAGCAGGCCGCGGCTGAGTTGGGTATTGATGATTTAATCCGCCGCCTGCCGCACGGCTATCACACTGAGGTCGGCGCATTAGGCTCACATCTCAGCCACGGCCAGCGCCAATTAATCTGCTTGCTGCGCGCCTATCTCGCCAACCCCACCATCCTGATTCTCGATGAAGCGACCTCGGCCGTCGATATCCAAACCGAGCGCCGCATCCAGCACGCATTGCGGCGCTTGTGCGAAGGCCGCACAGCCATCATTATTGCGCACCGCCTGGCGACCATACGTGATGCTGACCTGATTGCCGTCATCCATCATGGCGAGCTGGCCGAGCTCGGACCGCACGCGCAACTGATACAGCAGCAGGGAAAATATGCCGAGCTGTATCACGCCTATGAGGCGGGTGAGCAGCTTTGATCACAGCAACATTTAACTGTTGCCATCACATCAGCCGACTGTTTAATTGCAAGCATTCCCTCTTTTTATAGTGTTGTGGTTTATTTCTAACTCATTGAATTTTATTGGATATTTAAGTTTCTTTGCATTTGGCATATTTTGTGCAGAAGACTGCATGAACTGTTAAGCAAGCGCAATCTTCAAGGATAAATCCTCAGGCGTCATGCGGTTGAATGAAGCTTGCGTGCGTTAACAGTGGCAATCACGTGGATCGACAGAAATGGCGAATACAACGGTAGTCACTTGGCAAACATGCAACGCCGTTGATGCGCCATGAAAATAATTTCATTTACTAAAGGAATGTACTATGAGTAACCAACAACAGCTTCCTGACAACACACTTTGGTTTACGCGTTGTGCCGGTAACGGCCAAGGGGGCGTGCCAACGGCTTCCGGTATCGCATTTAAACTGGGCTGGTTGCAAGAAGAGTTTTCCCAGGACAATATTCGCCTGCGTGCCTTGCAGGATGACGACAGCGCCGACTTCAGACATCACCATTACGACCATGGCTTGCAAACATTGATCCGCGAAGGCGGTAACCTGTTTGCGATCCCGGCCAAGGCGCAGGGCGCTGAAACGCGATTGATCGGCCTGACCTGGATCGAGGAGTCACAGTCTATTATCGTGCGTCCAGACTCCAACATCCGCCGCCCGGAAGACCTCAAAGGCAAACGCCTGGCATTGCCTGCTTATAACCCTAAAGATGTGATTGAGAATAAACGCGGCCGTACCATCACCCGCCATAGCAGCTTGCATGGTTATAAAGGCGCACTGGATTCCGTCGGCCTGACGCTGGATGACATCCACCTGGTCGAAGTCGGCCAAAACGAAGTGACACCTGCTGGCCGCCGCTATGGTGGCTGGCAATCCAGTTTTAATGCCTTGCTTGAAGGCAAGGTCGATGCTGTGTATGTGAAAGGTGCTGCAGCGCAGGATGGCGCGCGTGACCAGGGGCTGATAGTGGGCATTGACCTGGATGCGTTGCCGGAAAAGCGTTTCCGCGTGAACAACGGCACGCCACGTCCGATCACGGTGCATCGCTACCTGCTGGAGAATCACTATGATTACGTGGTGCGCTTTTTAACCCAAACCTTGCGTGCGGCAGAGTGGGCTAAAACCAATCTGGCCGGTGTGCACGAAATTTTGCAAAGCGAGACAGGTGGTACGGCAGAAGGCGTCGCTGCAGCTTATCGTAACGGCTTTCACCTGTCGCTGGCGCCGGACTTGTCAGCAGAGCGCATCGAGTTGTTCCGTCAGCAGAAAAACTTCCTGCTCACCTACGGCATCCTGGACCGTGACTTTGACTTTGACGCCTGGGTAGACACCAGACCGCTGGCCGATGCACAACAGGCCTTGCAGCAACTGTTGGCGCAAGAGCAGGGTGGCAAGTTGGCAGCGTAATTCTATGATGGCGCGTGCCATGCATGCGTCGTTTTTACCCTTCAGGAGCAAGCATGGCTTTTACAATTGATGCAGTCGCGCAGCAAGTGCGCACTTTTTTGCAGGCAGATCAAGGCCCGGCCGGACGAGAGCAGGTACGCATCTACCTGCAAGACGTCGTCTCTGACCAGGCGTTTGCCAGTGCATATCTGGATGACACCCAGCCGCAACGTCGCGTGTTATATGAAGACACGGACTTAGGCTTTGCGATTCTCGGCCACGTGTTTAAAGAGGCCAGAAGAACACAACCGCATGACCATGGCGTCTCCTGGGCGATTTATGGCCAGGTTGCAGGGGTGACGACCATGGATGGCTGGGATGTGATTGAGCCCGCAGAGCCAGGCGGTAAGCCCGGCACCGTTAAACTGCGTGATTCTATTGAGTTGAGGCCTGGCAATGTGCGCGTCTACAACGAAAACGAAATTCACTCGCCACGCCGCGATGGCCCGGCCAAACTGATCCGCATTGAAGGCAATCCCAACCAGAATGCCCCCGGCCGTGTCTGGCAACCAGTATAATCAAATGGCAGTTAAGCAAATCCTTCAACCCTATAAAGGATAAAAATCATGTCAGATCACATTTATAAAGTTGTTGAACTGGTGGGCTCATCGCCTGTCAGCAGTGACGATGCGATTAAGAATGCCATCGAACGCGCAGCAAAAACGCTGCATCACCTGAACTGGTTTGAGGTGGTTGAAACGCGCGGACACATAACCGATGGCAAAGTCGCGCATTTTCAGGTGACCATCAAAGTCGGTTTCAGAATCGAAGAATAAAACAATAATACCCAGGTAGTGTCTTGATAGCGGCCCGAGTGTATAACTCGGGCCTTTTTAATTGTCAGTTATTTATTCGGCTGCGGGGTGAGTCGCAAATAAGGTTTGACGGTTTTGTAGCCCTTAGGAAATTTGGTGGCTAGCACGACCGGATCGGTGATTGAAGGCAGGATGACGACATCCTGGCCATCTTCCCAGTTGGCTGGTGTCGCCACACTGTGGTATTCGGTCAGTTGTAGCGAGTCAATCACGCGCAGCAGTTCGTTAAAGTTACGCCCGGTGCTTGCTGGGTAGGTCAGTGTGAGGCGGATTTTTTTGTGCGGATCAATAATGAATACTGAGCGTACGGTGGCCGTGGTACTGGCATTGGGGTGAATCAGGTCATACAAGGTTGACACCTTGCGGTCGGCATCGGCAATGATAGGAAACTGAACGTCGGTTGATTGTGTTTCATTGATGTCCTTGATCCAGCCTTGGTGTGATTCAACCGGATCTACCGACAGCGCGATGGCTTTAACGTTGCGCTGTTTGAATTCCTGCGCCAGTTTGGCGGTGGCGCCGAGCTCGGTAGTGCACACTGGCGTGTAATCGGCCGGATGCGAAAATAGGATGGCCCAGCTATCGCCCAGCCACTCGTGGAAAGAAATTGGGCCCTGGCTGGATTGCTGGGTAAAGTCTGGGGCGATGTCGCCTAGTCTGAGTGTCATGATAAAACTCCTTTTGCTTGATATGGTTGTTCGGTGGTGGGGACGGCTATGGGCATCAGAGCGCCGTCCTAATGACAGTGGGCATGATGTAGTGCCATACCTGATTTTTCCAGTATCAGTGCGATATGGTGAAAGCCAGCCTCTGCCAATGCTGACTGTTGTTCCTGGATGGACATGTATAGCTCTCTGTTGTTCATGCCACCGCTATCCGTATGGTGGTCGCAGACCAGGTAGTTGCCATGCTGGTGGAGCAGGCTTCTGGCCTGCGTGTGCAGGGTGCTGGCGCGCGACTTATGGCGCAGTTCATGCACGGCTTGCATGGTCACGATCAGGTCGAATTGGCCCAGGCCTTGTACCCAGTTCGGATCAAGAAAATCCCGTTCTAAAAACTGGATTGCTTTATTTGTTGAGCCCAGTCGCTGTCTGGCCAATGCGTGCATGGCTGGCGAAAAATCCAGCGCGATATATTGGCTCTGTGGAAAGGTGTGTAACAGATGCTCGGCCAGAAAACCTGGGCCGGAGCCTAACTCCAGGATGCGTATGTTTTTTTGTGTTGCCAGTTGTGTCGCAATGCGCGCGAATGTCTCAATAAATTCGGTCCGCGCCGGGCGTTTGATGAAGGCCGTGCGTGCCCATTCCTCGGCATCGGCGGTTTGTTTTAAGTCAATAGGGCTGGGAATCTCGGCAATCATGTGTCATGTCAATTATTGGGGGGCACAACAGGTACTGCCATCTGGCAATACCTGTTGCCATGCGCTAATGCATTAAGCGGCTTTTTTCTTCAGGCGGAACACTTCTGCCAGTGGTGCCGGGTCGATCCAGGCGTTGACGTCAAAGTCACCTTTGAGAAAACCCCATTCCAGCAGGAAGTTTTTGTAGGCTTCCAACCCGGCGATCGCTTGTGCATCCAGGTTGGTGCCTTGATGCAAATGCACGTCGTCACCGTAGGCTTTGCGTACCCACTCGTCAGTTGAGCCAGACTCTTTGGCGATATAGGCCACAGTTTCTGCTTGGTGTTTGGCTGCCCATTCAGCCACATCTACAATGCGGCTCAAGAAACGGACTACCAGGTCAGGGCGGTCGCGCAGCAACGCTGCGTCGACAGTAATTGGACGCGGTGCGCTGTTGTTTGATCGCACGATAGGATCGGGATGCTGACGTACATCGTAGATAATGGTGACGCCATGGGCATTGGCGCTTTCATAACCGCGGGCGCCTTTCACATAAATGGCATCAACGAGGCCGCTCTCCAATGCCTTGTACTCCGCGGCATAGGCGGCACGCGTGCCTGCTGCCCAGCTGATGCTTGGCGGTTGTTTCTCAACTGGAATATCGACCAGCACTACGTCTTTTGGTGTCAATCCTGCGGCTTCCAGGCTCACCACAATGCCGCGCAAAGCACTGGCACGCTGGTGATCAATGCTGATGTCATGTACTGGCAGCGCGATGCGTTTGCCCTTGAGTTGTTCAACTTTTGTAATACCTGAATTTGGCAGTGTGACGATCAATTGTGCTTCGTCTACCCAGTTGAGGCCGATGACTTTGGTGTCTGTGCCTCTGGCCTTGGCCCAGATCGCTGGCACGTTGCCGCCCTGGCGGAAAGAGTGTGGCAAGCGGTGGTCGTAGTGCGACTCCAGCAGTTCCGGGTCCTGGGTTTCCTGCAGGGTGTTGATGGTGATGCCATCTTGCACAAATTCGCTGCTAAACCAGCCCTCACGTGCGGCGAGGCCGAGTGGGGTAGGTACCGGGCAGCGGGTGTACCAAATGCTGTCAATTTTGTTATCTGCGGACATGCTTGTCTCCTGATGGTGAGTGAATACGACTTTGGAACCCAATCAATTGCAGGAAGCGTGCCAGCAGGTAATTCTATTAAAAATCAATAAGATAATTCTTTTAGTGTTGCGCGGGAGCGGGCACTTTGTTGCCTGTGCAACATCCACTCCCGGCTAACTGTTGGTTTGACAGCATCAAGCGGCCAGGGTCGCTTCGGAGGCTTGTTGGTAGGCTTTGTATAGCCCTGAATAATGACCGTCCAGTGCAATCAGCTGGCCATGCGAACCTTTCTCGACCACCTGGCCATCGCGTATCACGGCAATGGCATCGGCATCACGGATGGTTGATAAACGGTGCGCGATGATGATGGCCGTGCGGCCTTCGCATAAGCGCCTGAATGCCGTCTGGATTTTGCGTTCTGTTTGCAGGTCGACCGCCGATGTGGCTTCGTCCAGCACTAATATTGCCGGGTTTGCCAGGTAGGCCCTGACTATGCACACCAGTTGCCGCTGGCCATGGCTAAGGAATGCACCCAATGGCCCGACTTGCGTGGCATAGCTTTGTGGCAGGCGTTCCAGAATCTCGTCAGCACCGAGCTCTTTCACCGCGTGTATCAGCTCAGCGTCGCTGGCTTCTGGTGCCGCCAGGCGCAAGTTCTCCAGCACGGTGCCGCTAAACAGCACGTTATCTTGCAACACCAGGCCGACCTTACGTCGCAGGCTGGTTTGTTCGTAGTCTTTGACATTGACGCCATCGACTAGCACTTCACCTGCGTTCACTTCATAAAAGCGCGTCAGCAGTTGCACGATGGTACTCTTGCCGTGGCCGGTCGGGCCGACAATCGCCAGCACTTGCCCGGCCGGGATTTCCAGGCTCAGGTCCTGAATCACGTAGTTGGGCGCTTGCGGGTTGTATTTGAAATGCACATGGTTAAAAGCAACATGACCACGTGCTGCGGGTTGTTGTGGCGTTGCCGGGTCGACAATTTCCGGCTCGGTATCCAGCAATAGAAAAATACGCTGCGCTGAAGATGCACCGGTTGAATAACGTTCAAACAGGTCATTCAATTCTTGCAATGGGCCTAGAAACAGTTGTACGTAAAACAGGCTCTGTGCAATTTGCCCGACCGTCATCTCGTGCTCGACAATGCCCAGGCTGCCGGTGGCCAGCAGAAACGCCATGCCCACGGTGCTCAGCACTTGTGTCAGCGGTAAAAACCAGCTGGATTTAAGGTTGCCTTTGATCAAAATGGTATTGAAGTCGTGCAACAACGCGCGGTAGCGGGTGGCGTTATCGTCCTCAATCACCGTTTGCTTGATAATGCGTACGCCAGACACGGTTTCGACCAGGTGCGCGGTAAAACGGGCCCTGGCCTCGGCCACTTTGGACCAGTTTTTTTCCGAGATCCGCTTGAATAACCAGGTGGCGGCAAACAGCACTGGCACAATGCTGGCCAAGGCCAGTAGTAGTTTGGGTGAAATGATCCATAAGGCAACACTGGCGACGACAAAGCGTAACAACGCTGACAGTAGCTCTGGTGGCCCTTGGATCAGCAGCGGCTCCAGCGCGTCAATGTCGCGGTCGGCACGCGATATAATACGTCCGGCCTTGGTCTGGTCGAAGTAGCGCATGCTCAGTTGTTGCAAGTGAGCGAACACCTGCACGCGCAAGCTGTTAAGAATATGCACGGCCGCGCTGCCGGACAGGTATTGCGACAAGCCGGACACGCCAAAACGCACGATCCAGCTTAAGCCCATGCCTACGCTCATCCACACCAGCAGCGGTGTGTTGAGAATGATGCCTTGCGCCGATTGAATGAAGCCGTGGTCAATCACCTCGCGTAAAAACCAGGGGCGGATAAAAATCACGCCGACCAGCAAGGCTTCGAGCAAAATCACGGCGGTGACTTTGCCGGAAACCTGTTTCAGTAATGGCAGTAGGCGCCAGAACATATTGCGGTCCAGGCTTTTTTTTGCCAGCGCCTGTTCCAGTTCGATGTCATTGAGCGCGCGTTCTTGTCTTAATTTTTCAGCCATGTTGCACTCCAACTAAGTCGCGGTAAGCGACATGTGTTTGTATCAGGTCTTCGTGTGTACCTTCAGTGATGATGCGTCCTTCTGCCAGCATTGCGACGCGATCTGCCAGCAAAATAGTCGATAGCTTGCTGGCGATAATCAGCACCGTGGTGTTTTTACCCGTGGTGTTGCGCAGGGTGCGGATGTTATCCAGTACCTTGCGCTCGGTAATGGCATCCAGTGCGCTGGTCGAGTCATCCAGGACCAGTATTGATGGCGCTGATAAAAAGGCGCGCGCCAGGCTGATGCGTTGGCGTTGGCCGCCAGACAAGGTGATGCCGCGGTCGCCGATCTTGGTCTGCAGGCCGTCGCTGAGTTTCTCCAGCACTTCATCGGCGGCGGCCAGGTGCAGTGCCTGTAACAGCTCTTCATCGGTTGCATCCGGTTTAGCCAGGCGTAAGTTGGCCGCCAGTGTGTCAGAAAACAAGAAGCTTTCTTGCGGCACCACATGCACAGATTTGCGTAGCTGTTGCAGGTTTAAGGTTTTAACGTCATGCCAGCCTGCCCAGGCCGAGCCGATTTCTACGCTGCCATGTTTGGCATCCAGCAGTCGCGGCAATAAGCCGGCCAGCGAGCTTTTACCAGCACCGGTGGCGCCGACAATGGCGACTGTTTCGCCCGGGCTGACCTCCAGGCTGCAATGATGCAGAATCGTCTGGTCACTGTTGGGCGCCTGCGTGGTGACATTGCTTAAACGGAAGCCCAGCGCCTGCGCCGCCAGCGTTTGCGGGCCAGGCAAAATATGTGGTTCTTCATCCAGCAGCTCCCAGATGCGGGTGGCGGATGAGCGCGCGTCGGCAAACACTTGCATGACGCGTCCTATGCCTTCGACGCGGAACACTAGGGCATTGGCGATCAGCAAAGCAGCCACCAGTTGGCCAATATTCAAGGCCCCTTTGCTGACCAGGTAAGCGCCAAAGGCCAGAATCCACACTTGGCTAAAGCCAATCACAATCTGCGGTAAAGGAATTCTTTTTGCGGCAAATGCCAGTGCGGTATGCGCATGGCTGACAAAGGTGTCGACCAGGCTGGCAAAGTGTTTGGTACGCGGAGATTCCAGCCCGAACGCCTTAATCACACGGATGCCATTAACGCCCTCACTGAGCTCCTGATTGACCTGGTCGTAAGCGTTGCCGACTTCGCGGTCGAGAATCACCAAGGTGTTGGTGTGCTTGACGAACAGCCACATGCCAGCCACCACCAGTAATAGTGTGCCCAGGCCGATCAATGGGTGATAAACACTGAGGACAGTGACGGAGATCAATACCCAGATACTGGCTTCAAACACCTGGCGCCAGAAGTTGATCAGCGCATCACGCACTTTGTCGGCATCACGTGTGGTCCGTGTCACGATTTCACCGATGCCGTGCTGCCAGTGATAGGCCAGGTCCAGGCGTTGAACCTGGTGCAAAATACGTTCGCGCAGAATATATAACAGTTCCTGGCCAATAATCAGCGACATCACGCCGCCAATATATTGCAAGATAGCGCGGCCAACAGCCACGCCAACCAGTAGCGTCAGCCAGTGGCGCGCATTGGAGAAATCAAGCAGGCCCTGCGCATTGCGCGTGATAAATTCGCCGATATGGATGGACTGCACAATCTGGCCTACCAGCCACAATTGCCAGGCCATGCCTGCATTCACCAGGATAAACAGCAGGGCAGTAATACTGAATTGCCACGGCATGTAGGCATAGAGTGCCAGGCAGCGCAGCAAGGGTTGTTTTAATTGAAAGAAAGGCGCGCGCGGCGATGGCGCATGCAGCCCATGTTCTTGTGTATTGATATAGGACTTCAAACAGTCCTCCTTTGTGGTGAGTCAATATCAAAAACGCCAGAACACACGAAGTGCCCTGGCGCTGACAAAGGTGTTTTGCAGACCTTAGAACGCTGCTGCGAAAGACACACCTACGGTTCTGACACCGCCTTGAATAATGTTGTCACCATTGATGACAGGGCTAGTGCTATAAGCGGGTGTCGAGTGTTGCAGATAGTGCTTGTCGAACAGGTTGTTAGCATAGGCTGTCACCGTATATTTGTTACCTGCGGTGACATACGAAATGCGTGCATTCACAATGGTGAAGGCCCCTTGTTCAAGTCCTGAACGGTATACACCATTCGCATCTACGCCTTGTGGCGTCACATAGTAGTATTGCTTGGACAGGAAGCGAGCATCACCACCCACGACCACTTTGGCGCCGTTGTCGACGTGGAAAGTGTAGTTGGTGAGGATGTTGGCAGTGACGTTTGGTGAACGTACCAGGCGGTTGCCGTCGAAATTGCCACCATTGTTCAGGATCTCTGCATCTTCGTACTTGGTGCTCAGCAGGCCTACGCTACCATTGATAAACCAGTCATTGGTTGGCAGGGCTTGCACTTCCAGTTCCAGACCATACGTTTTAGCACTGTCTACGTTTTGCAGGTAAGACACGGTTTGACCTGCCAAAACGTTAAAGCCGACTACGTTGACCTGAACATCTTTATAGTCGTAGTAGAATGCGGTTGCGTTGAAGTTCAAACGACCAGCCAGCCATTCGGATTTATAGCCTAACTCGTAGGAGTCCAGTTGCTCCGGTTTTACCTGGTTTACCGCGGCAAGATTAGTCGCCGCAGTATTAAAGCCACCAGACTTGATACCGTGCGCATATTTGAAAAACACGCGGTCAGTCGGTGTAATTTTATATTCCGGAGTGAAGTCATAGCTCCAGCGGTCCCAGGTGGCTGAATCACTGGCACTGAAGGTGCCTGAAGCCAGACTGCCTGCTGGTGCAAACGCGCCAGTGTAAGACTCCCACCAGCGCCCCAGGCTGCTAAATGTGCCCAGACCAGTAGAGCCTCTGCGATTCAGGTCATATTCTTTTCTCTCGCGACTCCAGCTTAAGCCGGCAGAAGTGGCAAAGTCTTCGGTCCAGTTGTAAGTGGTGTTTCCAAACAGAGAGAAGCTAGTTGTTTCGTGCTTCAATTTGCTGTCGTTATAGGTCACTGTGGCGCCTGAGTTTGTCGGGCTGGAGTTTGCTACCTGGCCTGATGGTAGTTTGGCACTTTGACTGGCCAAATCAATATCCTCTTTAAACAGGTGTACGCCAGCCAACCAGTTCCATTGATCCTCACGCGGTGAGGTGATACGGAACTCTTGCGAAATCTGGCGAGACTCACTATCGGTGTGGCTGCGTGAAAGCTCAAGTGGCGTATTGTCGCCGTCGCTCAGCCCTTCGTTTTTAAAGCCTTCAAAGCCAGTGATTGATGTAAGCGCAAGTTTTCCGACATTCCATTTCAGGTTCAGGTTCGCACCGCTTTGGGAGGATTCTGTCCAGTTGTCAGCATTGGTGCTGACATCGTTGTAGCCGGTGCTTGGCGTGTAGTTATTACGGAATACGCCACTCGCGGCATAACTGTTAGTGTTAGTGATTGTGCCTTGCGTTTTATATTTGCGGTAATGCACATTCAATAATGCTTCTGCATCATCAGAAAGTTTCCCCAGCAACTGGCCGCGAATGGCGCCATCTTGCAAGCCACCATCTTTGGTGCCTCTGAACTGGTTGTTGAAACGGCCATCAATGTCTTCCTGATACACAGAAATACGTGCACCCAGGCGATCGTCGATCAATGGGACGTTAAAGCCGCCTTGCAGCACCTTGTCATTAAACGTACCGTAATCCGCCTTGATATAGTCATCTGTTTTGCCTTCTTTCAAAGAGGGCTTTTGCGAGATGATGTTAACTGCACCACCGGTGGTGTTTTTGCCGTACTTGGTCCCTTGTGGGCCGCGCAGTACTTCAACGCGCTCCAGGTCAAATAGCGGGAAGCCAGTGGCGTTGGCGTTACTGATATAGACTTCATCCAGGTAAAACCCAATTGGGCTGGCCAAATCCTGTTGTTGCTGGCCTGCACCAATGCCGCGAATCCACCAGCGTGGACGGCCATGTTGCTGACCTACTGCAGTGGCGTTTGGTACATAGTTGAACACTTCCTGTGCCGAGCGGCCTATACCCTGGTCCAGCAGGTCTTTGCCTTTCAGCACGGTAATCGGGGTGGCGATTTTTTGTGCGTTTTCCTTACGTCTGTTGGCGGTCACGGTCACGCTACCCAGTGCGGATTCTTGTGCCTGGGTTTCTTCCGTTTTTTTGCCGCCATCATTGTTTTCAACCGTTTCTGCGGTTTGTGCTTCCTGGCTTTCAACTTTTTCTTCTTCGGCCGCCCAGGCTGGATTCAGTGCCAATGAACCGGCAAACGCGCTTAACACGGCGGCTTTGACGGTTCGTTGTTTCCATAAATTGCTCGGCTGTTGCGCGCCGATGGTCTCGCTAATTCTTTTCATAATGTTCCCTTGAGTTGAGATGAAGCACTTAAACAAAGTGTTGAAAGCTCAAGGGCATGAATCGTGCCAATCGCCTTTTTTGTTTTTAACTGTATGATTTTTAATGGGAAATAATTTTTTTGGGCTGCGGTGTGAGTGGCGGGAATTGTTTTGTCAGCAACATTCTGTGCAAACAGTTACGCGGCAGAATGTTGCTGACAAAACACTTTTAAATAATGTGAACAGCTTTTTAAAAGGTTCATCTCAGGTCAGGTTTTTGATTGTTAAGCGCGTCAATAAAACCAATATTGAGTAGCAAAAAAGATTTGTATTCACCATCCTAAAAGAAGGTTGCTTCTACATGAGCAGTATTCAAACCTGGCATAGCGTTGTTAAAGCAACGCATCGCTCACCGGTGTGTAGTTGAAGTGATGCTTGCTATGCGCGGCAGTAATAAGATAAACACATGGGCGTTTCTTCCGGAAAGCGGCGTACCAGCGATTGGGGCCGGGTATTTGTTGCGCCAGCAACAAAACAGGGTTGGCCTGTTGCCAGGTAAACAGCTTGATGTTGATGGCGATACTGCTAACGCTGAGTGTGGTCGCCAGTGACTGATTTGTTATAGGCATTAGAAGTCATACAGAGACTGGCTTGCTGCCATGGTGGAGGGTGATGTAAATGTAGTTGGCATGTTGTTTGCGATAAGGCCTGTTATTTAAATCACGACAGAGGCTGCCATGAGTCAATCCTTATCCGAGCAAAATAAGACTATCCATTTGTGGTACACCCGTTGCGGCGCTGCGACGGCTTCCGCGCTGGCGATTCGCCAGCAGTGGTTGCAGCAGGAGTTCGCCGGTCCTGGTACGCAGTTACACTCGTTACGGGACTCAGAAAGCCTGGAGGTCAGAAACTCGCATTATCACCACAAGCAGTCCGGCATGTTCCGCGAAGGCGGCAATATCCCGCCGATCTGGGCCAAAGGCCTGGGCCACGATACGGTCGTGGTGGGGATTACCTGGCTGGATGAGTATCAAGGCATCATCGTGCGTGAGGATAGCGACATCCATCTCATCAGTGACCTCAAAGGCAAGCGCCTGGCGATTCCTGATCATGCGCAGGCGGTGATTGATTTTCAGCGTGGCGCCGCACAGCATGGCTTTGCGACCGCATTTGCGTTGCACGGCCTGACGCCTGCAGATGCCAAATGGATTGATATTCCTGCACCCAGCTATGACCTGAGCGATGGCCCCAGAACCGAACGCAACAGTTCCCGCCATGTGGAGTTGGAAGCATTAAATGCTGGAGAGGTTGATGCAATTTTTGTGCGCTTTGCACGCGGTGTGCGTTTGGCCAATACGCCGGGTTACCGCCAGTTAATCAATATTAATGAGCATCCCGATCCGTATGTACGCGTCAACAATGGCACGCCTAGGCCAGTCACCGTCGATCGCGCCTTTCTGCAAGCACATCCGGATATTGTTGACCGCTACCTCGCAGTGTTGTTGCGCACAGCGACCTGGGCCCAGGCGCATCCGCAAGAGGTATTGCAATTGCTGACGCCTGAAGCGCAAAGCAGTAGCGTGTCTGAAGTGATTGCATCACATGGTGCCAATGTACACCTTTCCTTTACGCCATCCTTGAGCGAGCAGTATGTCAAAGGCCTGGAAATCCAGAAGAATTTCCTGCGCGACTGGGGTTATGTCAAACAGGACTTCGATATCCAGGACTGGATAGATCCGGCACCACTGCAACGGGCTGCACAGTTGGTCCATCAGCAACCAGAATTTACAACTTTTGAAGCCGCGCAAGCTGCATAACACATTTAAACAGGAGACCTAACCATGAGCGACATCGTTACAGAGGCAGATTTAATTAAATACGTAGAGCAAGCCAAGGCTGACGCTTTGCATTCTTTCAATTTTCTGAAAGAAACCGGCACTTTGTCGGCCACCTGGACTTACCACATCACGCACAAAATTCCTGGCCAGGACAAATTACTGAATATCCGTTTTCCATGGCCATGGGAGCGCTCACGTGACCCGGTCGTGAGCATTGATACCTTCTCTGAAAAGAAAGATCACATCCTGCATGAATCACGCATTGATGCAGACACCGTGATTCATGCACATACGCCTTACCTGGCTGCATGGTCACTGGCGCAAATCAATTTCCCGATCTTGTATGTGGCTGCCCAGCGCTATTTGCTGGCACGTGAAATTCCTAACCATCTGGACCGCACCCGCAGCATATTGTCGATTATTTCCGAGCGCCTGGATACGCATCCGGAGCTGGCACCACCACCTGCTTTGCTGGAATCCAACGGCGGCGCCAATATCTGGGGCAAAGGCATTATCGGCACCTCGCAACTGGTATTGCTGATTGAAGAAGCTGCACGCTTCCAGTCACTGGCTGAACAAGTGGGTGGCGCCAAAGAATACACGCCAGGTGCACTTGAGGTGCAATGGAAACGCACCGGCCTGGTAGAAAAAGCCAAGCAATATTCAGGTCGTTTTATTGCCGACCTGCTCAAGCAAAAAGCAGCTTAACTTCATTCACCTGTGAGTCGGGAGCAAGGTCAGCTTGCGCCCGACTTTTTATTGAAAGCGCACAATCGTGAGTCAACACAAAAACAGACAACTGGTTTTAAATGTATTTTTACTGCGTTATGGGCATCACCCGGCCGGGTGGCTGCATCCGACCTGGACCGAAAATGGCCGTCCGGATTTGCAGTGGTGGATACGTGCGGCACAGATTGCCGAAGCTGCCAAGTTTGATACTTTTTTTGTGGCTGACTTTATCGGTCGCTCGGGTGTGATCGACAAGCAGTCGGTCAAGAACCCGAATAACTTTCACTTCGAGCCGTTCACTTTGTTATCGGCGATTGCCGCACACACCAAACATATCGGTTTGGTCGCAACAGTGAATACTAACTTTTCTGACCCCTACAATGTCGCGCGCCAGTTCACCTCACTCGATCACCTGAGTGGCGGTCGTGCAGGCTGGAACGTAGTGTCATCACTCAATCCGGTCACCGCCAAAAATTTTGGCATAGAAGCACCGATTACCCATGAAGAGCGGTATGAGCGCGCCAGTGAATTTATCCAGCTGACCAAAGCGCTGTGGGATAGCTGGGATGACAATGCGTTTGATCATCCTAACCGCCAGAGCGGGCAGTTTTATGACCCGGCTTCGGGCCATCCGGTCAATTTTAACGGCCAGTATTTCAAGTCGGATGGCTTGCTGGATTTCCCGCGGCCAATTCAAGGCTACCCGGTATTTGTGCAAGCAGGTAATTCTGACACCGGCCGCGAATTTGCGGCACGCGAAGCCGAGATGACTTATAGCTCAGCCACGTCTTTAGAGGTGGCCAAAGCGTATTATGCCGACGTCAAATCGCGTATGGCCAAATATGGCCGCGCGGAAGACCAGCTCAAAATTACGCCCGGCCTGAATGTTGTCGTCGCTGAAACTGACCAGGAAGCACAAGACAAATATGGCGAATTGCAGGCACTGGTTGATTTCTCTGACCTCGAATTCGGCGGCCAGGATTTATCCAAATATCCACTCGATGGCCCATTGCCAGATTTGCCATATGACCCCGGTGAAAACGGCCGTGGCCGTTTCCAGCAGCAGTTGGAACTGGCCAGGCGCGAGAACCTGACTATCCGCCAGTTGGTATTGAAGTTTCGCGTGGCGCGTGGTCATTTGCAAGCTATTGGTTCAGTAAAAACCGTAGCTGACACCATAGAGCAATGGTTTGTCGAAAAGGGCGCGGATGGTTTCAATGTGGTGCCGCCATATTCGATCAAAGGCTTGGAAGACTTTACGCGCCTGGTGGTGCCGGAACTGCAACGTCGCGGTATTTTCCGCAAAGAATACGAGGGCAGCACCTATCGCGAGAACCTGGGTTTAGACCGGCCGGAAAATCTGAATACCTCGGCAACAGCTCACCGCAAGATTGCGGTTTAAGGTATCAGGAATTTGTGATGACGAGCCCTTCAAGACAACTTATTCTGAATGTATTTTTCCAGCGCTTTGGCCATCATCCGGCAGGCTGGCGCCATCCGAGTTCGAAAGACGACGGGCGGCCTAATCTTGACTGGTGGTTACGCGCAGCCAAGCTGGCCGAAGACGCTAAATTTCATACCTTCTTCTTGGCCGACTTTATCGGCCGCTCGGCAGAAGTGACGCCGCAAACCGGCCGCAGTGGCTTGAGCTACCAGTTTGAACCACTGACCTTGCTGTCTGCCATTGCTGCTTCCACACAGCATATTGGCCTGGTGGCCACGGTGAATATCAATTTCTCTGATCCCTATAATATCGCCAGGGAATTTACCTCGCTGGATCACTTGAGTGGTGGGCGTGCAGGCTGGAATATTGTGTCGTCATTTAGCGGTGCGACGGCTGCCAATTTTGGCCTGGGGCAAGACCGCGCGCATGATGAGCGCTATGCGCGTGCTGCTGAGTTTGTCGGCCTGACCAAAGCCTTGTGGGATAGCTGGGATGATGATGCATTTGACCATCCAAACCAGAGCACAGGAATTTACTTTGATGCCGATAGTGCGCATCCGGTGAACTTTAAAGGTCAGTATTACCAGTCCGAAGGACTGCTGGATTTTCCACGGCCGTTGCAAGGGTATCCGGTGTTTGTGCAGGCTGGTAACTCAGAGACCGGGCGTGAGTTTGCCGCCCAGCATGCAGAAATGACCTATTGCTCGGCGACCTCGCTCAAAGTGGCGCAGGAGTACTATGCCGACGTGAAAGGGCGCATGGCCAAATATGGCCGTGATCCTGATCAGCTCAAAATTTCTCCCGGCTTGTCTGTCGTTGTGGGCGAGTCTGACCAGGAGGCACAAGACAAATTTGGCGAACTGCAAGCAGCGGTGGACTTTAGCCATATCGAATTTGGTGGCTACGACTTAAGCCAGTACCCGCTGGATGAACCATTGCCGGATTTACCTTATCAACCAAGCGAGAATGGCAAGGGCCGCTTTCTGCAACAGCTAGAGCTGGCACGCCGCGAAAACCTGACTATCCGCCAACTGGTGCTTAAATTTCGCGTTGCGCGCGGCCACTTGCAGGCCATTGGTTCAGTCAAAACCGTGGTTGACCTGATTGAAGAGTGGTTTGTCGAAAAGGGCGCGGATGGCTTTAACGTCGTGCCGCCTTTATTGCCACAAGGCTTTGAAGACTTTACGCGGCTTGTTGTGCCAGAGTTGCAGCGCCGCGGTATCTTCCGCAAAGACTACAGCGCGGGCACGTATCGCGACAATCTGGGTCTTAACCGCCCACGCAACCCTCATACAAAATAAGGTGTTTTATGCAAACTCTCGCTCCCAAACGTTATAACAACACCGCAATTGTGCTGCACTGGTTGTTAGCTCTCTTGATTATCGGCCTGTTGGTGGTCGGCTTTTTTATGCCGGACCTGCCAAAAACACCCTTGCGTAAATTGATCTACAACTATCACAAGTCGTTCGGGTTAATTGTCTTTGCGCTGGTGCTGTTCAGAATCTACTGGCGTCTCACGCATGTGGTGCCGGACCATGTGCCAGGTAGCCGCTGGCAAGTGCAGTTGGCGCATTACGCCCATATTTTTATTTATGCGCTGATTCTGGTTGTGCCCGGCGAGGGGCTATTGGCGAGCGCATTCAATCATGGGTTTAACCTGTTTGTATTTCATTGGGAGCCGTTGTTCCCGGTAGATAAAGACCTGGCGCACCAGATCATGGGATGGCATGGCGTGACCGCTTATGTGTTGGGTGGATTGTTGAGTTTGCATGTCGCCGCGTTTGCCTGGCACCAGTTTGTGCAAAAAGATGGCCTGATCCGCCGCATCTGGTTTACTCCTGCCCGTCACTGATTTAAATGTGTTACCTGCAACAGCTGGTATTCGCAGCTGTTGGCAGCGCATCACATCTCCTGTTGCCACGCTGCTGCATCTTTCAAGTGTGATGTTCATAACATAATGATTTTAAACAGGTAAATGTATTTTTATGGCTGCTTGTTAAAGAGATCAACAGTTGGTACGGAAACTGCAATACCTCACCGACACGATGTAATCATCAACCTTGAATTGTTAAAAATAATATGTGGCATTACCTGTTAAAACGCTTGCTGATGATGATACCCACCCTGATCGGGGTGATGACACTCACTTTTCTGGTAACCCAGTTTGTGCCCGGGGGGCCGGTCGATAGTGCGATTGCGCAAATTGATGCCCAGGATGCGCGTTCGGGCGCGGATGGCTCTTCCAGCACTGGCGGCTGGAGCTACAGTGGCAGGCAGGGCATAGATACGCAGCAGGTTGAACAGCTGACAGCGTTATATGGCTTTGATAAGCCGGTGCTGGAACGTTATTGGCAGATGCTGGTGAACTATGCCCGTTTTGATTTGGGCGAAAGTTATTTCCGCAACCAGAGTGTCTGGGACCTGATTAAGGATAAATTCGGCGTTTCAGTGGCGCTCGGTATCTGGACGTTTACGCTGACCTATTTGATCGCCGTACCATTAGGCGTCGCCAAGGCCGTTAGGGCGGGCAGCAGTTTTGACTTTATTACCAGCTTTTTAGTGCTGTTTGGTTATGCCATTCCGGGATTTGTATTGGGCGTGCTGCTGATTGTATTGTTTGGTGGCGGTTCGTTCTGGGATGTGTTTCCGTTACGAGGCCTTACCTCTGATAATTGGGCAGACCTGAGCCCGCTGGCCAAAACCACCGATTACCTGTGGCATATCACCTTGCCAGTGACGGCTTCTGTCGTGAGTACGTTTGCGTTCAAAACGTTGCTGACTAAAAACACCTTTCTTGAAGAAATCCGCCGCCAGTATGTGCTGACGGCGCGTGCCAAGGGCTTGTCCGAACGCCAGGTGCTGTGGAAACACGTTTTCAGGAATGCCTTGCTGCCCTTGATTACCGGTTTTCCGGCCACCTTCATCATGGCTTTTTTTACCGGCAGCTTGCTGATCGAGACCCTGTTTTCGCTGGATGGGCTGGGCCTGCTGTCTTATGAGTCCATCAATAGCCGTGATTACCCGGTGGTGCTGGGCACGTTGTATCTGTTTACCTTAGTCGGGTTGTTCATCAAGTTGCTGGGCGATTTCGCTTATGTACTGGTCGATCCCCGCATCAAGTTTGATAGTCAAGATTCGTAAGGCCGGAGTCACCATGAGTCAAGTTATTCCCCATCTTTCTCCTGCCCGCCGTAACTGGCAGCGCTTCAAGCGCAATCGCCTGGGTTACTGGAGCCTGATTGTGTTTGTCGTACTGTATGTGATCAGCCTGGCCGGGGAGGTGATTTCCAATGACCGGCCGCTGGTGGTGCGTTATGCGCAGCAATGGTACTTTCCTTTGCTTAACGAGTATCCGGAGTCTATCTTCGGCGGCAACCTGCCAATCAAGGCGGATTACCACGACCCGTTTATCAAGGCGCAACTGAGCAAGGCCGGCAATTTTGCCATTTATCCGCTCAACCCTTATTACTACGACACGCTCAACTATTTTTCCAAGGCCGAGCATTATCCGGGCAAGCCGGACGATGAAAACCTGTTGGGGACTGACATTGCCGGTTATGACATCCTGGCCAGGCTGCTTTACGGCTTTCGCGTGTCGGTCACGTTTGCGCTGGGGCTGACGGCGGTGGGCGTTGTGCTGGGTATCTTTTTTGGCGCCGTGCAAGGCTATTTTGCGGGCAAGACCGACCTGGTGATACAGCGCCTGATTGATATCTGGGGATCGATGCCAGAGTTGTACCTGCTGATTATTTTTGCCTCGATTTTTGACCATAGCCTGTTGCTACTGTTTGGCCTGTTGTCATTGTTTGGCTGGATTGCCTTGTCAGATTACGTGCGCGCCGAATTTTTGCGCAATCGCCAACTGGAGTATGTGAAGTCTGCCCGGGCGCTGGGTTTGTCCAACACGCAGATTATCTGGCGCCATATTCTGCCTAACAGCCTGACGCCGGTGATTACCTTTTTACCGTTTCGCATGAGCGCTGCGATTATGGCACTGGCCAGCCTGGATTTTCTCGGCCTAGGTGTGACCGCACCGGCGCCCAGCCTGGGGCAGTTGCTGCTACAAGGCAAGGAAAACCTCGATGCCTGGTGGATTGCGCTCTCTTCTTTCAGTGTACTGGTACTGACGTTGCTGCTACTGACTTTTACAGGTGAGGCGCTGCGTAATGCGCTGGATACGCGTATTTCTGATGCCAGACAAGGCGGGACTTTGTAATGACACAGCCATTATTATCCATAGAAAATTTCTCGGCCCGCTTTGACCAGAAAACGGTGGTTGAACAACTGAACCTGAGCATACAAGGGGGCGAGCGGCTGGCACTGGTGGGCGAGTCCGGCTCCGGTAAAACAGTGACGGCACTCTCCATTTTAAAACTGGTAGAGGCGGCACAGTTAAGCGGCAAGATCGTCTTCAATGGTGATAACCTGCTGCAAAAATCTGCACATGAAATCCAGCGTGTACGTGGTGCTGACATTGCCATGATTTTCCAGGAGCCGATGACAGCGCTCAACCCGCTGTTTACGATTGGCGAACAGATTGTGGAAACCATTGTGGCGCACCAGGCCTTGTCACGCGCTGAAGCGACGCAGAAAACGCTGGAATTACTCACGCGCACCGGCATCCGCCAGCCAGAAAAAAACATCAACAGTTATCCGCACCAGTTGTCGGGCGGCCAGCGCCAGCGCGCCATGATTGCCATGGCGCTTTCATGCAAACCCAAGTTGTTGATTGCCGATGAGCCAACGACGGCGCTGGATATGACCATACGTGCGCGCATCGTCAAATTGCTGATTGAGCTGCAGGAAGAAGACGTCCGTGCAAATGGCACGCAGGGGATGGCGATTCTGCTGATTACGCATGACCTCAATCTGGTGCGTAAATTTGCACACCGGGTGGCCGTGATGGAGCGTGGCCGCCTGGTGGAAACCGCCGATACGCAAACCTTGTTTGCGCAGCCGCAACACCCTTACACCATCAAGCTGATCAACAGCATCCCCGAGCGCAATGTGTCGCCGGTGGCCAGTGACGCGAGAACCCTGCTCGAGGCACGCAAGTTGCGCGTGGAGTATCCCTTGCCACGCAAAGGCTGGCGTGGGTTATTGCAATCGCATCATTTCACCGCCTTGCATGGCGCCGATGTGACTTTGCGTGAAGGCGAAACGGTGGGCATCGTTGGCGAGTCCGGTTCCGGCAAATCCACGCTGGCGCAGGCGGTGCTCAACCTGATCAAGGTCAAGTCGGGCAGCATAGAAGTCGATGGCGCACCGCTGTATCAACTGAGCAAACGCTTGCAGCGAGAAATGCGTGCCAGGTTGCAAGTGGTATTCCAGGATCCGTTTGGCTCATTGTCACCGCGGCAGACCGTCCGCCAGATTGTCGGTGAAGGGCTGGAGTTGCATTTCCCTGAGCTCAGCGCCGAAGAGCGTTATACACGCATTGTTCAGATATTGTCCGAGGTGGGCCTGAGTGCACAGGTGCTGGATTCTTACCCACACGAGTTCTCAGGCGGCCAGCGCCAGCGCATCGCCATTGCGCGGGCGTTTGTCTTGTCACCGAAAGTGGTCATTCTTGATGAGCCGACCTCGGCACTGGATGTGTCCATCCAGAAACAGGTGCTGGAATTGCTAGTCAGTTTGCAGAAGAAATTCGGGCTCAGTTATTTGCTGATCAGCCATGACCTGACCGTGATCCAGGCGCTCGCCCATCGTGTGTATGTGCTCAAGGATGGCGAAATCATCGAGTCCGGTGATACCGAACACATCATACATAAGCCACAGCACCCTTATACACAATCGCTGGTGCAAGCCTCGCTCTAAATCAAGATTAAAACCTATGCCTATTCGATCCAATCTCCCCCTCTTGCCCTGGGCGTTGCTGATGGCGCTGTCTTTTGTGACCGGCGTTTTGCTGCCTATGGATAGTGCTTTGTCTGCGCACGCCGTGGCCCAGTTTGGCGAGCCCAAATACCCGGCCGGTTTCAAACATTTTGACTATGCCAATCCCGATGCGCCCAAAGGCGGCCAGATTCGCTTTGCCGTGATCAGCCAGAACAGCGGTTTTGATAAATTCAATCCATTCAGCCTCAAAGGCAAACCCGCGCCCGGCCTGATTGAGCAGATGTTTGAAACACTGACGGTGTATAGCCTGGATGAAATCAATACCCAGTATGGTTTGCTGGCGGACGATATCAAACTGGCGCCGGATTTCAGTGCCGTCACGTTTCATATCAATCCGTTGGCCAAATTCTCCAACGGAGACCCGGTCACGGCCAAAGAGGTCAAATATTCGTTTGATACCTTGACCAACAAAGAAGGTAATCCGCGCTTCAAGGCTTATTTCTCAGAGATTAAATCGCTAACTGTGATAGATGCGCAAACCGTGCATTTTGAGTTTAAACGCAAAGGCAGGGACTTGTCGTTTGTGGCAGGCAGCCTGCCAATCTTTTCACCCAAGTGGGGCTTAAAGCCGGATGGCAGCCGTGTGCCATTTAATAAGATAGGCCTGGAAGTGCCGGTGGCTTCCGGTCCTTATTTAATCGAGCGCGCGGTCAGTGGGCAAGATGTGGCTTACCGGCGCAACCCTGCCTATTGGGGTAACGATGTGCCTTCACGCGTAGGCAGTTACAACTTTGAACGTGTGATTTACCGCATTTATAAAGACACGGACACCATGGTGGCCGCGCTGCGTGCGGGTGACTTTGACTTCTTGAATGAAAACAAAATGCGTTACTGGTGCTGCCAGTATATTGGCAAGCGCTTTGATGAAGGCGAACTGGTCAAAGAACTGGTGCCGCACCAGAACCCGGTCGCCATGAATGGCTGGATTGTGAATCTGCGCCGCGAAAAATTCCAGGATCCGCGTGTACGCCTGGCCTTGAATTACGCCATGGATTTCGAGTTTATGAACCAGAAAATCTTCGATAGCGAATTTAACCGTGTGAACAGTTACTTCGCCTACAGCCCGCTGGCGGCAAAGGGTGTGCCAGACGCTGAAGAGTTGGCGATCCTGGAACCATATCGTGACCAGCTGCCAGCGGAAGTGTTCGGCCCCATGTTGGAACAGCCAAATACCAAACCACCTAGCAGTATCCGCGCCAGTCTGACCAAGGCGCTAGATTTATTGGCGCAAGCGGGCTGGCATAACCGTGACGGCGTGTTGCGCAACGCCAAAGGCGAGCCTTTTGTGATTGAGGTGACCTTTGCTAACCGCGGGCAGACGCCGTATATGGACCCTGTATGCCTGAACATGACCAAGCTGGGAATGATCGTGGTTAAACGGGTTGCAGATGCGGCCACCGCGCGCAGCCAGATGAACAAGTTTGATTATGACTACACGACCATTGCATTACGCGAGGCGAGAATGCCTGGCGCCGAACTCTGGCGCAGTTTTAATAGCAAAGACGCGGATGTGCCTGGCTCGGAAAATGTGATGGGGGTGAAGTCTCCTGTGGTCGATGCACTGATTCAAAAAGTATTGAACGCTGATAGCCAGCACGAACTGGAAGTTGCAGCGCATGCACTCGATCGGGTGCTGATACACAATCATTATGTGATCCCCTGGCGCTATCTGACCAAGCATTACATGATCTATCACCACCGCTTAAAGCGCCCGCAAGTGCTGCCCAAGTACTACGGTGCGCAAGAGTGGGTGCTGGCATATTGGTGGGATGGCCATTCAGCCGCACAAAAGCCCTCGCATTAAAAAGAAACATGCATTCTGTGATTCCTGACATTCACACGGGAAGCGCAAAGAGTGCCGTTTGACGTATTTTATGATGACATCCGGAGAGTCATATGACACAACTATCTAATCGACATGCGCCACATCCAGTGGCTCCAATCTTTATTGACCGCTGGTCACCACGTGCCTATACCGGCGATGCGATTGATGACGCGAGCTTGCTGAGCCTGTTTGAAGCAGCGCGCTGGGCACCTTCTGCCAACAACTCGCAGCCCTGGCGCTTTATCTATGCCAAAAATGGTTCTGCGCACTGGGGTGACTTGTTTGCATTGCTTAATGAAAACAACCAGCGCTGGGTTAATCGCGCTGCCGTACTCATTGCACTGGTGTCCAAAAAAACGCATGTGCGTCCGGGCGAGACTGTAGCCTCCCCGTTAAAAAACCATTCTCTGGATGCGGGTGCCGCCTGGGCCAGCCTGGCTTTTCAGGCCTATCAGCTGGGCTGGCGCACACGTGCGATTGGTGGCTTTAATCGCGATGCGGCACCAGAGGTATTAGGTGTGCCGAAAGGCTACCAGATAGAAATCCTGATCGCCGTGGGCAAGCAAGCAGATAAGTCTGTGTTACCAGAAGACTTTCATGAGCGTGAGCAACCGACACCCAGAAAGCCAGTTGAGAAGTTTATTGCCGAAGGCAAATTCAATTTTGCTGAATAATTGTTGCACGCTTATTTCAATATTATGTCTTCGTTTTGCGAATATTTTATGCATCATGCACTGCGGGTGAGCCGTCAGGCATGGCCTGCGTGTCGCCCCAATCCACCCGTGGGCTGCGTGTTTGTGCAAGAGGGCAGGATTGTTGCAAGCGGATATACCCAGCCACCTGGGCGGCCACATGCAGAGGCCATGGCGCTCGCCAGGTTTGAAGGCAAACTGTCTGAAGTCACAGCCTATGTGACCCTGGAACCGTGTGCCTTTCATGGCAGGACACCGTCATGTGCGCAAGCACTGGTGGCGAGTGGCATCAAGCGCGTCATCATCGCCACACTTGATCCTGATCCTCGCAATGCCGGTGCGGGCGTTGAAATCCTCAGGGCGGCGGGGATTGAGGTAGTTGTAGGTGTGCTTGAACAACGTGTACTTAACGAGATTGGGGCGTATCTTGTAGTGCCTGTCATTCAACAGAAACGCATAGATTAGGGCTGTAGATTTCAATGAGTTTTATTAAATACTTAAGCGCCTCACAAAAACGCAGCGGCTCATTCTTGTGTGTTGGCCTGGATCCAGATGTGCAACGCTTTCCGGCCAGCTTGGGACGCAACGACATCTTTGCGTTTAACCGCGCCGTGATTGATGCGACGCATGATGTGGTGTGTGCATACAAGCCACAGGTCGCGTATTTTTCTGCGTTGGGCGCAGAGCGCGCGCTTGAGGAAACCATAGACTATATCCATACATATTACCCGCATCTGCCCGTGATTTTGGATGCCAAGCGTGGAGACATCGGCAGCACGTCTGTGCAGTATGCCCAGGAGGCTTTTGAGCGTTATCAGGCGGATGCGGTGACGATTAATCCTTACATGGGGTTTGACAGTGCAGCGCCGTTTTTGGCGTATGCGGATAAAGGGGTAATTTTTCTGTGCCGGACATCTAATCCGGGTTCCGCTGATTTTCAGGATTTGCTGGTGGATGGCGAGCCTTTGTATCTACGGGTGGCCAGGAAAATTGCCGATGAATGGAATCGGGCCAATAATTGTTTGCTGGTGGTGGGGGCGACTTGGCCTGAGCAGATGGCCAGGCTACGCGCGGCTGTCGGTGATATGCCATTTCTGGTGCCGGGTATTGGTGAGCAGGGGGGAGATTTGCCCAGGATTTTGCAGGCTGGGCAGGCGACGGATGGGCATGGCCTTATCCTCAGTGCGTCACGCGCGATTCTCTACGCCAGTCCGCACGCTGACTTTGCCGAGCAAGCCAGGGCAACGGCACTGCGCTATCAGGCCTTGATCAAGGCGGCGCAAAAAACTGACAGCATGTCGTAGTTGTCATAACAACACTTGCAACATGGGAAATGTTGATTCACCAACAACACTGTTGCTTTTGTGAAGTGCTTTGTTGGTGGGTGTGCAGTTCTTGTATGTTTAATTGTATTTAATATTCATATAGATAGCACTGTTTATCTCTTTTATGACTCCGTGCCAAGCAGTTGGCACGGAACATGCGAATAGCACCCGGTAGGTGCATATTTGCAACGGGCAGGCACACGCTGCCTGCACAACGAAGGAGAAACATGATGGCTAATCAATTTTATTGGCAATTACCCACGTCCGGGGATGCGCGCTATGGCAATGCGACCAGGCAGCGTCGCGGTGAAGCCTCGGATCCCCACTATCCTGTGTTCGGCAATGGCGTCACAGACCCGCGCCGCAATGCGTTCAGTTATTTCGATTACATCCACCAGGTCACCAAAGCGGCGGACCTCGCAGGTTTTCAGGGCGTATTTATTCCGGATAATCCAGATGGTGAGGAGCCATGGATTGTCGCCGGATATGTGGCGCGCAGTACGCAGCGCCTGAAACTACTCACGCAGTTCGATGCCTCACGTGGTTCGGCCGTGTATGCGGCGAAAAATGCGGTGAGTTTCCAGCGTTATACCGGTGGCCGTTTTGCCTGGCACATTACTGAAGGTAGTCACGACGAGCATATCCGCAAACAGCTGGGCGATTTTGTGCCCAAAGAGGATATTTGGGCGCGTATTGACGAGTTTATTACGGTAGCCAAAGGCGTGCTCACGACCTTCCCGTTCAATTTTGTTGGCCGCTTTTTTGAGGTGCAGGATGGCGGTTTCCAGGGGCCATTGTCAGACCGCGAAGTGCCCAGCATTTACTTAGGGGGCAGCAGTACGGCGCAAGTTGAGCTATCCGCGAAGCATGCTGACGTGCATGTGCTGGATGCGGTAGATCAAGCCACCCTGGCGCAGCAAATTGCCGCGTATCGCAAGGCGGCGCAAGGCCGTGCAGTCAACTTCGCCTTGCGCATTGATGTGCTGGCCCGTGAAACGCGTGACGAAGCCCTGGAAGATGCCAAGCGGTTTTTAACACAGACCGGTGCAGCGATTCCAGCGGATGATTCTGCCTTGTTGTGGCCAGACTTTTCTACGCAACATACGGGCGGCCAGGCTTCACTGATCGGTAGCTACGACGAAGTGGCCAATGCACTGGCTAATTATGCGCAGTTAGGCATTACGCAATTTGTGCTGGCGGCAGTACCGCATTTTGAAGAGGCTTATCGTGTTGGCACCCATGTGTTGCCGCTGGTGCGCCAGTTAACCAATCCTGCGCAAAAGCAAGCCGCTTAGGATTCATAAGGAGAAAAGAATGAGCATAGATGTTTTTTGGAGAATTCCAACGCATGGCGAACCCGGCTCACACCGGGCACGTGATCCATTCCGCGGCGACTGGTTTCCCGGCAATGACAACAAAACCCTGAGTGGCCTGGGTGGTGGCGGTGATGACGGTTTCACTTATATCGATTACCTGGCAGAGATTGCCCGCGCCGCTGAAATTTCCGGCTTCCAGGGCGGTTTGATCCCGTCTTTCCCAAACACGGATGAGCCATGGGTGATTTCCGCATTCTTGGCGCGCGAGACTAAAAACTTCCGTTTCATGATCCCGTTCCAGCCCGGCTTTCTTAACCCTGTGGTGGCGGCACGCATGACGGCCAGTTTGCAACGCGCAACCGGCGGCCGTGCGCTGTATAACATCATTACCGGTGGCGGTGGCCCATCACAGCTGTGGTGGGGAGACCCGGTCAAACACGATGACCGTTATGGCCGCACCACAGAGTTCCTCGATGTGCTTAAAGGCATCTGGGCAGGTGGCCCGTTCTCTTATAATGGCCAGTTTTACCAGGTTGAAGATGCAGGCCTGCCAGACCCGTTGTCCAAAGAAGAATACCCGGAAATCTACTTCTCCGGCTCTTCCGATGCGGCGCTGGCATCTGCCTCCAAACATGCCGATTATTACCTGTCATGGCTGGAGCCGCTAGACCTGATCAAAGACAAATTCGCCCGCGTCAAAGAGCGTACCGATCATCTCGGCCGTAAAATTAAGTGCTCGATCCGTGTGGACATCGTTGCGCGCCCGACCGAGGAAGAGGCATGGCGTGAAGTCAGCCGTGGCTTCGACAACATCCCCAAAGAAGTGCTGGACCGCTATAAAGCACAAAATGCCGGGGATTCTGTCGGTGCCAACCGCCAGCGCGGCCTGCGTCCGCAGACCATCAACAGCTACAAAGACTTTATCCTGTCACCTAATATCTGGACTGGTTTCAGCCTGTTACGCGGTGGCCAGACATTAGGTATTGTCGGTAGCTATGAGAATGTGGCGGCTAGATTGGACGAGCTGGTGCAGTTGGGTACGGATGCCTTTATTTTGGCGAGTACGCCACATCTGGAAGAAGCCTACCGTGTCGGCGAAGAGGTGCTGCCGTTGGTACGTGGCAAATCAGGCGCAAGCAATTTGCGCGCGGTTGCATAGACTCGGTTGGTCGTTTGAAGCCCTCATGACATACTGCATGAGGGCTTTTTATTTGCCGTGGAGCAAAACCAGCTTTGATCTATGGGTTTACTCTTCATCATCAGTATTGAGTTAAATAAGGGGGATTGATGGCAAAGCCTAAATACACCGCAAATGACTTTCATCCGGAAGCATTGCGCCTGTTTGATCAGTTGGTTCATGGCGATATTGACCGGCGTGCGTTTTTATCCAAGGCTACCCGCTTTGCTGGTGCGTTTACTGCTGTCGGTTTGCTCGAAGCATTGAGTCCGCAGTTTGCCCATGCCCAGCAGGTTGCAGGCGATGATCCGCGCCTGCATACGCAAACTGTTGAACTTCCCTCCGCTAAAGGCTATGGCAAGGCGCGTGGCACGCTGGTGAAACCGGCCAAGGTCAGCGGGCCGTTACCAGCGGTGCTGGTGGTACACGAGAACCGCGGCCTGAATCCGCATATTGAAGATATTGCACGTCGGTTGGCGTTAGAAAACTTTATTGTGTTCGCGCCGGATGCCTTGTTTCCGTTGGGTGGCTACCCGGGTAATGAGGATGCTGCACGGGAGTTATTCAAGCAGCTTGACCAGCCCAAAGCACATGAGGATTTTATTGCGGCATTTCATTGGCTGAAACAGTTGCCGGAAAGCAATGGCAAAGTGGGCGTGATTGGTTTTTGCTATGGTGGAGGCATTGCTAACCTGATGGCTACGCGCTTGCCAGAGCTGGCTGCAGCGGTGCCTTTTTACGGCAGTGCGCCGCCGCTAGAGGCCGTGCCTGCCATCCAGTCACCGTTGCTGATTCACTTTGCCGAGCAGGATGAGCGCGTCAATGCCAGTTGGCCGCCCTATGAGCAGGCGTTGAAGTCTGCGGGTAAGGCGTATCAGGCTTATCAATATGCAGGCACCCAGCATGGGTTTAATAACGATACGACGCCTCGTTATGATGAACAGGCCGCCAGCCTGGCCTGGCAACGCAGCCTGGACTTTTTTAACCACCACTTGCGGGCACCTGTCTGACATGAAATCTGAAATAAAAAAGGTGGGGCAACCCACCTTTTTTATTAGCTTCTACCCAAAAAATCCTGTTTACCCACATCCACACCTAGGTGTCTCAAAATGGCATAGGCCGTGGTCAGGTGGAAATAAAAGTTAGGCAAGATGTTATTCAGCAAGTGTGGCAAGCCTTGCACCACCCTCACTTCAGTGCCGCGTGGGATGGAAATTTCCCTGGCTTCCTGGCCGTCAATCTGGCTGGCTTCTAAACTGGACAAAAAGTCGATAGAAGCTTTGATCAGCGCCTGATATTCGACCAGCGTGGTGAGCGGCAGGTCAAACTTCGGTGGCGGCAAGCCTGCCAGCCTGGCGGAGTAGCTGGTGGCGTGATCTGCCACGCGCTGCAACTGGCGACCAAAGGTAAACATGTTGGGGTAAAGGCGTGTTTCCAGCAGCACGCTTTGTTCTATCTTTTTGTCTGCGGCAAAGGCGCCAGCCTGGTCCAGGATGTTGGACAGGTTGCCGAGGAATTTAATAAAGGTCGGAACGGATAATTGATACAGGGATGTGCTCATTTTTAAATCACCATAAAGTGGGTTGGGTGGATCTTAGGCTCAGGCAACGGCCAGATGCCCTTTGGATTGCAGGGAAAACAGTCGCGCATAGAGGCCTTGCACTTCTAGCAACTCGGCGTGACGGCCGCTTTCAATCAGGTGGCCATGCTGCAACACCAGGATAATGTCTGCATTCATCACAGTGCTTAAACGGTGCGCGATGATGATGGAGCTACGGCCGGACACCAGTTGTTCCAGGCCTTGCTGCACCAGGTGCTCGGATTCTGAATCCAGTGCGCTGGTGGCTTCGTCGAGGATGATCAACTGCGGGTCTTTCAAAATCGCCCGCGCAATCGCCACCCGTTGCTTTTCGCCGCCAGAGAGTTTGATGCCGCGCTCGCCGACACGTGTTTCATATTGGTCATCCAGGTGCTGGATAAATTCATCCGCATGTGCCGCGACCGCTGCGGCTACCACGTCCTGGTTGGTGGCGCCGGGGCGGGCAAACGCAATGTTTTCGCCTATGCTGTCATTAAACAGGGCGACATCCTGCAACACTACGCCCATGACGGCGCGAATGCTGCGTTGCTGGTAATCACGCAGGTCTATGCCGTTAATCAGGATACGGCCTGCGGTCGGGTCATAAAAACGCATCAGCAGTTTGACGATGGTCGTTTTGCCACTGCCGCTGGTGCCGACCAGCGCCAGTGTCTGGCCTGCATTCAGGTGGAACGACACCGAGTCTAGCGCACTGATTTCCTTGCCCGGGTAACGAAAGGTGACCTTGTCGAAGGTGATGGTTTCCAGCCGCTCCAGCACAATGGCATCAGGCTTGTCGCGATGTTCTGCCTCCACATCTAGTAACTCTATCAATCGTTCAGCACTGCTTTCGATTTCGCTGGCCTGGTTCACCTGCCGGGCAATCGGGCCTATGGTGCTGATCAGGCTTTGGCTCAAGGTCAGCACCAGCAAAATATCACCAGTGGTGTACGCGCTTTTGAGTGCGCCATTGACGGTGAGCGCCACCGCAGCAAACACGCCAAAGGTATTCACTACATTGAGGCCTTGCTCCGACTTCCATTGCGTTTTATGCAGGTTGTCACGCACCACGCGCCATTCAGCCTGCGTGGTGTCATAACGTTGTTTGACGGCTGGCTCGCCGCCAAAACTGCGCACGGTGGCGATATTGCCCACCATCTCTGCCAGCAAGCCGGTCATGCGGCCTGCCAGTGCCTGCCAGCCGCGTCTGTACTGGTGCGTCCAGCCTACCGTGCGGTAAGACACCCAGAAGTTGATCGCCAGTACCCCGGCCATGATGAGGCCAATCACCGGCGCTTTGATCAACAACACGATAATGATAAACAGCATTTGTAGGATGCCGGACAGCGTACCCTCGGTGAGCGAAGACAACCACATGGTGATACTGGTAATGGTGCCGAAGCGGTCCATGATTTCGCCGACACGGGTTTTTTCAAAGTAATCGATAGACTTTTGCGTCATGTTATCGAATACGCGCTGGCGGAAAGTGCTTACCGTATCCAGCCACAAATCATCTGCCTGCTTGTTCTGGATGGCGCCAAAAATCACCACGCCCAGACGCAAGGCGAAGAAAATGCCGAGCAAGACAGTGACGCTCCAGGTAGCTTGTTGCTGGGTGATGGCACCTGACAGCAGGTGCGCAATCACATCGACGATCATTTTGTATAAATACGGGGTGGCAGTATTAATAAATCCCAATGCGGTGCCGACCAGAATCACCCCAATGACTTTCCCTTTATATTCGGGAATAAACTGAATGGCACGCCAGACGTTTTGCATAATGTACTCTCTATTCTTTCGCTATGACCAGGGTTGTCCCTGATCCAACTGAAAGACTTATCAAACTTCGTGCCATGATTTTTGTGAATAAAAACAACAGTCAGTCGAGTGGTCTGGCACGCAGGTGTGCGCCTACGAACACTGTGCGCTCACTATCTGCTTGATTATCAACACTTGGCAGGGATGAGCAGCAGGAGGTAATGGTTAGTAGTTGTTTTACTTGAAGTATTTACATATGAAAATAATCAACATCGTGAATTATTTGCGCGTATAGTGGTTTCAAACCCTCTCGGATCTAGCCTTATCTTTCTCCTCTTTGTGGTCGTATGAGGCCTTCTCACCTAAACAATTGTTCTTGAATAATTGTCTTTAGTCGTCGTTTCAAACTTCTTTCTCGTGCTTCCCTAGTAGCGCTTTTACTTCAGCGGCATGCGTTCGTAGTCGTATAGATTGACAACGTAATACGCCGTGGGCGTTTGGGTGGCTGCTGCTTTTCATCTCTGACTCGCCCCGTTTTAAATAGTTATCAAGGAGCAAGCCATGGATAGAAAAGTATTTTTCAGCGATGGTGGGGTCATCATCAGCGACAGTCGCTTTATTGCAAGCGGCTATATATACAACATGCGTGACATTATTTCAGTGCGGCTGGGGGTGATTGAGCCACCGCGCGGCGCTGCGGTTTTTATCCTCTCTATCGGTTTGCTATGTTTGCTGACCGAAGGCGCACTGTTTGTCGTGGGTGGTTGTTTAGTCGCACTTGGCGTCATGATGTGGCTGTTTATCAGAACGGCTTATGCCGTGGTGATTGAGACTGCTACGGGCGAGCATAAGGTGTTGAAAGAGCGAAATCGTCGTTATGTCGAGCAGGTGATACACGCACTGGATGCTGCGCTGGTGAACCGGGGAGTGGTGCCTGTCACTACACGTGAATCAGCCAAGGCAACCGGCGTTGATTTTGCTCAGATGCCACAGCCAATGATTGAGTGATGCGGTAGCGCCTTACTCATCTTCGCTAAAGGCATCGTGAAAATCGATCAGTTCGATCACGCCTTTAGCGCGCATGTGGCCGATAAACCCGCTACCTTCTTTTGTTAGTTGGCTTTCTTGCGATTGCCTGCCTTCGCGGATGTCGCCATTCGCTCTTAACGGACGGCGGAAAACGGCTTGATGAAACCTGAGTGAGGCTTCGCCTATGCCTTTTCGTTTGCACTTTTCCAGGTCCAGCACGGTGATCAGGTAGCTCTCGGCGCCTTGTATGCCCTTGCTAAACTGCAAGTCAATCACACCGACTTGCTCATGCGCAAGCAAGACAAGGATTTCTTCACCTGTCTCGTTGAGGTTCAGCGAGTAAATCTGGCCATCTTTTGCCAGAAATTCTTTTTGATGCATATTAGTATCCTTTAAGTCAGCGCCAGCACAGGGGTTGTCGCTTATTTAAGGGGAGTATAGCGGTTACTTACTGCTGAAAAGCCCTAATTAAATGTTATTAATAGTTAATTTTATAAATTATTGTGTTAAAATTTTATGCATTGATCACAATGGAGATGCGCTATGGAAGAAGCAATCTATTTCAGCCATCAAGGCGTCAGCGTCAGCAACAGTCGCTTTATTGTTAACGGTAAAACCATCGCCATTAAAAGCGTCACCACCATAGAGCGCAGAATTCTCAAACCTCAACTCGGCTTTGCCCGCGTCTGTATGTTCGGAGGCTTGCCGCTCTTGTTCGGTAACGGCAGCCTGCCACTCGTGGGGATTTTTTCCATCATTTATGGCGGCGTTCTGTGGTTTTTAGCTACGCCCAGATATTCCATCGTCATCCACACGCCTGCAGGCGAGCATCAGGCCTTAGTCAGTGAAAACAGCCTGGACGCAGAAAATGTGTTGACGGCTTTGAATGTGGCGATTGCTTTAAGAGGGGATACGATATAGACCTCTGGTGCATGACTTTTGGCCGGTAGCATTCGATCACCTATTTTACTAAGCTCACAGCGTTACATATGAGATTTTAAAGTGATGAAAATATTATTTCTGTTACTACTGCTTATTACGTCTTTAAGTGCTAATGCTCAGGAGCACATAGCGCCCCCGCAGTGGCTTGTCGATAAAATGGATTTTTATCAAAAATCACACCCTGATATCAATGCACAGTTAACCAAATATCAAGGAAAAATTGCATGGTATATCCCGCCCAGGTGTTGTGATATTCCAAGTGAATTGTACGATGAGGCCGGAACGTTAATATGCCATCCTGACGGGGGATTGGCAGGATCGGATGGCAAGTGCCCATCTTTTGGGCGAGACAAAGAATGATTCAACGCGGGTCTGGGTCGGTTGAATAGATACATATAGTAACGCTAGAATGGTTGAGTGGCTGATCCTCAAGCAGCCACTCAATAGTGCCCCGAGTTAAATATTACCCCGCAAGTTTTTTCTCTAACTCTTTTAAGCGTGCTTCCAACGCGGCAATTTTCTTATCCCGCTCCTGAATCGCTGGTAAGACATCTTCCACTTTCAACATTTTGGGAATATGTTTAGGGCAATTCGCATCCCAGGCCTTGATCGTAAATACAATCACACGTTCCGCTTTCGCCGCATAATCCGGCGAAGAAACACGGGCAATCAAGTCCTGGTCGCCTGTCACCACTTTGGCCTCACCCCAAATTTTGATGCGTTGCGCATTGGCATAGTCCATCAAAAATAGCTGCGCTTTCGGGTTCTCATCCAGATTGCCCGTGGTGATGTATTGCTTGTTACCCGCATAATCGGCAAAGGCCAGCGTGTGTTCATCTAGCACATGCAAAAAGCCTCGTGGGCCGCCGCGATGTTGCATATAAGGTTGGCCCTGGGCATTGGCCGTCGCCATATACATGCTGGTCTGTTCTGCAATAAACTCGGCCAGGACTGGCGTCACACGGGATTCCCAGCCACGTGTGCTCTCAAATTTCGCATAGCCCGCCCTTGAGCCATACGCTTCTTGCCTGGCTTTGACCGCTGGGGTGAACACGATATCGCTAGGGGATGCAAAGTCTGAAACCAAATGTGTTGTCATGATTTTCTCCTTACTTTGTTTACGCATGACCAAATTTTAGTCAATAATGCTGATGAGAAAATCAGGGCTGGCCGCAATACATTATTTCGCCAGGAGAATGTAATAGGGTCTATGTGATGGGAGAAAGACTATCGACCAGTTTCACTTAATGCGTGTGTTTGCAAGCGTTGCCGAAGAGGGCGGGTTTTCGGCTGCCTCGCGCAAACTGGATATTTCCCCGGCAGCGGTGACGCGCGCGGTGGTGGCGCTGGAGGAGCAGTTAGGCGCCAGGTTGCTACAGCGAACGACGCGCAATGTGCGCTTCACCGATGCGGGCCGCCAGTATTACGACAATGTGCGCGCTATCCTGGTCAGCATTACCGAGGCGAATGAGGCCGTTGCTGACAGTAATGCTACGCCGCGTGGGACGCTTTCTATCACTGCGCCGGTGATGTTCGGCCGCATGTTCGTCATGCCGTGCCTGGTTAATTATATGCAGCGCTATCCGCAGGTGAAGATGGTGGCAAATTTAGTAGACCGCGTTACCAACCTGGTCGATGAAGGCATGGATGTGGCCATCCGCATTGGCCACTTGCCTGATTCCGGGTTGCGGGCGATCAAAGTAGGCGAAGTGCGCCGTGTATTATGCGCATCGCCAGCCTATCTCGAACAATCCGGTACGCCGCAACTGCCAACAGATCTGGCCAAGCATTCCATTATCTCCTCAAGCGCCGTTTCACCACATACTGAATGGCGCTTTCAATCTAATGGTGAGCCTTTATTGGTCCGCATGGATCCGCGCCTGACCGTCACCAGCAATGATGCTGCTTTGGCTGCTGCAACAGGCGGCTTAGGTATCGCACGCCTGCTGTCCTATCAAATGTGGCGCGAAGTGGAAAATAATACATTGCGCCTGATCCTTGAAGCATTTGAAGAAGCACCATGGCCAGTGCATGTGGTGCACCGAGAAGACAAATTGGGTTCTTCCAAAGTCCGCAGCTTTATAGACGAGATGGTCGAAAATTTACGCAGCCATCCAACCTTAAATCCTAAATGATATTGCGCTTAGCGAAACAATCCATTTCTCGCTGAGACCTTTTTCCGGCTGCTTTCCGCTCCTACAATTCGGCTGTCAATCACGACATCACCTGATCAAAGGAGATCAACATGAAAGCAGCCATCATTATTTTTTCAGACCCAACCCACGGCGGCGAAGAGGTCCTTGGCCGTGCCTTCAATGGCCTGGCCGCCGCCTATGATTTCAAACAAAACAACATAGACGTCGCCATTTACTTTCAAGGCACGGGCACACGCTGGGTTAGTCATCTGACCAAAGTCGGCCATCCTCTGTATCAACTGTATGCCGCAGTATCCGATGTGACGGTTGGTGTTTCATGTGGATGCGCAGATGTGTTCGGCGCGCGCGAGGAGGCTGAAAGCCAGGGATTCAAGCTGATAACGGATAACAGTATTCCGGGGACTTCTGGCCTGCCAAGCATTGCCCAGTTATCCAGTGACGGCTATACCATTTTTAGTTTTTGAGTGAGGGCAGACTATTTACAAAAAATAATCTGATTGTTGTTACAATAAAAACTGATTGTTGTTACAATAAAATCCATGAGCACTGAAGACAAAAAAAATGGTGGCAAACGGCCGGGTTCGGGCCGCAAGCTTGGTACTGGGACGTATATGGAGGCGACCAGCGTCATCCGTGTCCCTGACAGCCAAAAGCCGGTCATCGCCAGCTTTCTGGAGGCGTATGCCAAAAAGCAACGCCTGCAACAGCTGGAAGGTAACCTGGATAGTGTGGATGAGTTCACACAGCTATGTGAAGAGATTGATAACTTAAACCTGCCACTGTACCAGTCGAAAGTGCCCGCCGGTTTGCCATCTGCGGCAGATAGTGATGAAGAATCGCGCATGGACCCTAATGGCTACTTGATTGATGACCCGGCAAATACCTTTTTTGTCACCATCCAGGGCGAGTCCATGATAGAGGCAGGGTTGATGCCGGGCGATAAAGCCATTGTCAATAAAAGACGGCAGGCTTCGATTGGTGACATCGTGCTGGCCATGATTGATGGCGAGTTCACCATCAAGACCCTGGCCAAACAAAAAAACGGCGATCCCAAACTATTGCCCGCCAACTCCTCAGGTAAATATGAACCCATCCTCATCCAGGGCAGAATGCAATTTGCCATCTGGGGTGTGGTTACCGGTTCTTTCAGAAGGTTTTAATCATGACACGTAAAAACATTATTTCTGCCAACTGGACGGATACGGTGTGCCGCGCAAACGGCATCAACATTCACTATTTAAGAACCGGTGGCAACAAACCCACCTTGATCGCGCTGCATGGGCTCACAGGCAGCGGTGCCTGCTGGTCGCAACTGGCGCGTGAGCTTGAAGACCACTACGACATCATCATGCCAGATGCACGTGGCCATGGTCAGTCGAGCGCGCCCCTGCATGGATACACCTATCAAGACCATGCCAATGATGTGATCGAACTGATCAGAACGCTAGACATTCAATCGCCTTACCTGCTCGGCCACTCAATGGGCGGCATGACCGCCGCAATGGTTGCCAGCCGCTTGGGTTTTGCGATTGAAGGCATTGTGCTGGCAGACCCAACATTCATCAGCCCTGAGTGGCAAGGCCAACTGGATGAGCGCGAAGCGGTTAAACAGCACCGCCAGATCTTGCGGTCCAGCAAAACAGAATTGTTTAAAGAAGCCAAAGCCAAACATCGGTATCGCTCATCTGAGATGCTTGAACATCTTGTGCAAGCCAGGTTCCGCACCAATCCGCGCGCTTTCGATGTCCTCATCCCGCCACACCCGGAGTTTGATGAGTTGGTGCGCAATATTTACGTCCCAACGTTATTGGTACTTGGCAGCGAGGGCATTGTGTCTGCTGAAACCGCCCGTGAGTTGCATGCACTCAACCCTGACTTGCAATACAAGCTCATTCCTGATGTTGGGCACGGGCTGCCATACGATGAACCTGAGCGTTTAGCCGCTGCGATTGATGCGTTCTTAAAACCAAAATCAACTAATATGCGGCACATGAAGGCGCCAGGCAGTTTTTCACTCAGTGCCGCGAGTGTTTACTAGATCAGGAGGGCTTGAGTTGAGGTGTGGTTAGCCCAACATCGGCTGGCCGGAAAGTGCAGAATGAATGGCGACTTAAGGTTCAAACTTCATTAAGACTTCTTCATCTGCAACCATGTCTAAAATCTCTTCACTGAATGCATCCGAGCATTCGCTAGACCATTCAGCACCAGCTTTAGGGTCTGAAGTAAACATAGGCAAGAAGCTCATGTACATAAATCGTCCATCTTCAAGCTTAATTGCTTGAACCTCGTCTGGGTGTTCCACTAAGTCCCAAGTGTCAGGAATGTCTAGTTCAAGTTGTACGTTTACTAATAGTTTTTTCATGATGTGTCCTTAGATTTTAATAATTTGCGGTGACTATCCGAAGTTAAGCATTGGTGTATCACTGAGATTGTAACTAAATTGAAGGTCAGCCGCATAACCTTGTGGCGTGAGTTAAGATGACAGTGATGTTCAAGCTTAGGTATATCCTACAAACACTAAAAAGTGTTCCATAGTCTCGTCCATCAGCGGCCCTGAGTGCTTGTATATAAATATCTCTGCGCTCATTCATTGTTTGCAGATCATATCCGCCAGCCCAATCAATAGATGTAGTCCTATAAACTATGGTGAGAATGGCATCTGCCATGATACGCGCGTGACGACCATTACCGTTCGGAAATGGATGTAAACAAGTCTATGATGAAACCTTGCTGCGACTTCAAGTGGCGGATATCCGAATACAGATCTATCTTTAACATAACGAATCTCCCAATGCTTTATCTCTTGCAGCCATTAATCAGGCTGCAGTCGCAGGAAGAGCATTGATAAGGCTCATAGCTGCTTGCAGAGACGCAGCACTTGCCTCTGGCCCATATGCCAACCCTTCAGCAACGACGACCTCCAAATCATCAATGCCAATCAGCGCGAAGATGTCGCGTAGATATCGTTCAGCGTGCTCTCGATGTGCGTTAGGTGTCCCTTCAGCAAACACACTAGCACGCGCAATGGCGATGATTACCCGTTTTCCACCTGCGTGGCCTTTTGGCCCTTGGGGACTGTAATTAAAGGTTTTGCCAACAACAACTATACGATCAATCCAGGCTTTTAGTGAACTGGGAATTGAATAGTTGTAAAACGCGACTCCGATCACAACAGTATCCGCTGCCAAAAACTCAGCAAGCACTTTGGCGCTCTCCGTCACGTCTTCGTGCTGTTCGGGTGTCAGGTCTGGAATATTCGACGCGAGAAAGGACGCAAAGACAGTTTCTGTCAGGTGTGGCAATGGTTGAGCAGAGAGATCTCGATAGGTGATTTCAAGATTCTGGTTACCAGCCTTTAACTTGGCCACCATAGCCGCCGAAAGTTTCCGGCTCACTGAGTTATTGGTTTGAATGCTAGTATCAATATGAAGTAGTTTAGTCATGAAGTTCTCTCCTAGAGGGGTTGCTTGTAAATGGGCATTGATTCAAAATAAGTAACGATAAATTTGTACGTAACACTATCTTTGATATCTGCATAATTTACAAGAACGCACAAATAAGTGCGCTACAAACATATTTGTTATCTATTGCCCACATTTGGAGAGTTTCATGGCTAACCCCATACCTTCAGCAGTGCAGACGTTAGTACCAGATCAAGAGACGCATGCCGAGTGCAAAGCGCTAGTGCAGGTGATAGATCGGATTGGAGATAAATGGACGGTGATGGTGGTTGGTGTACTATCCAACGGACCACAGCGCTTCAATACTATCCTGCGTACGATTGGCGGTGTTTCACACCGTATGCTCACGTTAACCTTACGCGGCCTCGAGCGCGATGGCCTCGTGACGCGCACTGTTTATCCCACTATTCCACCAAAAGTAGAATATGAGCTTACTGAACTAGGCAGTTCGCTGATCACGCCGCTGAGAGCATTAGCTTCTTGGGGACTTAAAAATCGCCCACAGATTGAACAAGCAAGAGCGCAATTTGATGCGCGGGGAGAGTCATAGGAAAAAAGTAAAGGTCGCAGGACAACATGGGAGAGGCAACAAGAGTCCGCAAAGATTTAACGGACTCTTGTGGTCACAAACGAGAGGTTTAGATTTTATCGAAACGATCTAAATTCATTACTTTTGTCCAGGCGCTCACGAAGTCATTAACAAACTTTTGTTTCGCATCATTGGACGCATAGGCTTCAGACACCGCGCGCAACTCAGAGTTAGATCCAAAAATCAGATCAACCGTGCTGGCTGTCCATTTGTTTGCGCCAGTTGTGCGGTCTTTACCTTCAAAAACACCCGCGGTGGAAGACTTGGACCATTGCGTAGACATATCTAACAAATTTACAAAGAAACTGTTGTTTAATGCACCTGGTGTACTGGTCAACACGCCCATTTGAGAATGCCCGGCATTGGCATCTAGCACCCGCATGCCACCTACCAACACAGTCATTTCTGGCACAGATAGCGTCAGGTTGTTGGCTTTATCTACTAGCATCTCAGCCGGTGAATGTGGATTGCCTTCTGCAAAGTAGTTGCGGAAACCGTCTGCGGTAGGCTTTAAGACTTCAAATGATTTTGCATCTGTTTGCGCTTGTGATGTATCCATGCGACCCGCTTTAAACGGTACTTTAATGTTAAAACCACCTTGCTTCGCGGCTTGCTCAATCGCGGCATTACCACCTAGAACAATGACATCAGCTAAAGATACTTTCTTACCGCCAGAAAGCGATTTGTTAAAGCTTTGCTGAACACTTTCAAGTTTAGCCAATGTACTCGCTAATTCAGCAGGGTCATTCGCCTCCCAATCCTTTTGCGGAGCTAAACGAATACGAGAGCCATTTGCACCACCACGCATGTCTGTGCCACGGAAGGTTGAAGCCGAGGCCCATGCAGTTTTAACTAACTGTTGTGTACTTAAGCCCGAATTTAAAATAAGTGTTTTTAACTTCTCAGCATCAGCATCATTAATCAATTTATGATCAAGAGGCGGGATTGGATCCTGCCAAATCAGCGGCTCTTTGGGAACTTCTGCACCAATGTAGCGAGCACGCGGGCCCATGTCACGATGAGTTAATTTAAACCAAGCCTTAGCAAAAGCCAGTTCGTATTCTTTAGGCTGTTTCCAGAAGCGATTGGTAATTTCGCTATACACAGGGTCAAACTTCAGTGCCAAGTCAGTCGTGAACATAATAGGTGCATGGCGTTTGTTTGGATCATGCGCATCTGGCACAAACTTAACTTGATCAGCATTCTTTGGTACCCACTGCGTTGCGCCAGCAGGGCTCTTTGATTGCACCCATTCCAATGTAAGCAGATTATCCAGGTATTGTGATGTCCAGGCAGTGGGGCTAACTGACCACGCACCTTCCAAGCCACTAGAAATGGTGTCGCCAGCATTGCCGCTACCACATTTATTTTTCCAACCCAGGCCTTGTTCTTCAATCGCTGCCCCTGCGGGTTCTACACCTACACAACCTTCTGGTTTTTTAGCACCATGGGCTTTACCAAAAGTGTGGCCGCCTGCAATGAGAGCCACAGTTTCTTCATCATTCATGCCCATGCGGCCAAACGCTTCACGTACATCCTTAGCAGCTAACAACGGGTCTGGGTTGCCACCAGGACCTTCAGGATTCACATAAATTAAGCCCATCTGCACCGCGGCAAGTGGTTTGGCCAGCTCTCCGCTAGCCGAGTGACGCTTGTCCTCCATAAAGGCTTTTTCTGGTCCCCAATTGACTATTTCTGCCTCCCAATCATCTTGACGGCCACCGCCATAACCAAAGGTTTTAAAGCCCATGTCCTCTAAAGCTACATTGCCTGCTAAGACCATTAAATCTGCCCATGAGATGTTTTGCCCGTATTTTTGTTTTACAGGCCAAAGTAGACGGCGGGCTTTATCTAAGTTGACGTTGTCCGGCCAGCTATTCAGTGGCTCAAAACGTTGTTGGCCACCAGATGCACCACCTCGACCATCAAAAGTGCGATATACGCCGGCACTGTGCCATGCCATGCGGATAAAGAATGGTCCATAGTTGCCATAATCAGCGGGCCACCAAGGTTGTGAGGTTTTCAGCACAACGGAAATGTCTTTTTTGACCGCCTTTAGATCAAGCTTTTCAAAGTTTTTAGCATAGTTGAAGTCTTTGCCGTATGGGTTAGACTCTGGAAGATTTTGCCTGAGTGGCGATAGGTCTAAACGCTCTGGCCACCAGAATTTGTTATTGTCATAATCCCCCGCAATTGCCAAAGTTGATGCAAAGGCCATCGATACTGCTAGTGGAAGTATCGACCGCTTAAGAGCTTGTGTCAGTTTCATATGTACCCCGTCTATTAATAAGATTAAGAATCTGCATGCAATATCAAATCCACATACAGCATGGTCGACATTCTGAATCTGAGTTAAAACTATCGAGAAATTGATTTAGTAAATGCAGTCATTGATAAAACCTATAGCCACATTTACTAAGTTGATTAGTGATTTGAAGGGAAAGGGAGCTGTGGCTTAATTCACATTTACCTTGCCTTCATTGGTTGCTTGTCGGTTAGGATTTTGCTGGTAGTAGTCATTGGTGCGATTCATCACGCCTTTGATGAAAGCAGTCTTAGAGGCCTCCACATTTGCTTTCTCGGTAGAGGCAACTTCTGTTTGGCGTGGAAAAATGCCCAAGATGGATCTCGCACCTATAGCAAGAGATTTGTCTACATTGGGCGTTTCGGTGGCAGGCACCTCTGTAACACGTTTGAAATTTGCCAGAATTGTGTTGGCTCCAATGGCAAGATTGGTATCCGCAGTAATATTGTTGCCAGCAAACGCAACGTTAGAAATAACTAAAGCGGTTAAAAGTACGGTCTTTCTCATGGTATATCTCCTTAGGTTCAATTCGAAAGTTAATCAATAGCAAGTGCTATGGATGCCATTCAATCGCATGCCTAAAGATGTTGGAAATTCGTTATTTCTATACGGGCATAAATAAAATCAATGCCTTAAGTCCTAAGGGTAACTAATAGAATTGCTTAGGTTGGCTTCGGGAAAATTGTCTTGGCGCAAATGCATCAAACAATTACCTTACAAACCATAGGGTATGGAGTGGACTTAAATGAATTTGAGAGATTTACAATATATCGTTGCGGTGGCTGAATTTAAAAACTTCACTGCAGCAGCTAACTCATGTGCTATCAGTCAGCCTACGCTGAGCACACAAATTAAGAAGTTAGAAGAATATTTAGATGTACAGTTGTTTACGAGAGAGTCTAGCCAAGTTGAGATAACAGATATAGGTGTGCAGATTGTCGAGATAGCAAAAAAAATAAATGAAGATGCGAATCACATTAAATTGCTCGCAAAATCTGCCAGTGAACCCAAGGTAAATAAAGTCACCCTAGGCGCATTTCCTACGTTAGCTAGTTATGTGTTTCCAGAATATGTGTTTCGGTTAAAGCAACACTTTACAGACTTAAAGTTGACTTTACTCGAGGAGAAAACCGACAATTTAGTGAGTTTGTTAGCGAGTGGGAAAATAGATGCCGCGTTGCTCGCTTATCCAGTAGAGCATGACGAATTAGAGCATGCACATTTATTTGATGATCCGTTTTTTGCGGCGATTCCAGATAATCACGCACTTACCAATTTAACTGAATTAAATATGAATGATTTGATGCAAGAGAAGTTGTTGTTGCTTGATGAGGGGCACTGTTTGCGTTCGCAGGTTTTAGCACTTTGCGCTGCGCAGAATGCTCTAGAAGACAATTTTCGAGCAGCAAGTCTAGAAACTTTACGCATTATGGTTAAAAACGGATTGGGCGTAACTTTAATGCCTAGCGTAGCCATCAATCCAGATGAGACGGATATTCGATATATTCCAGTTGACTCTAACCCCTATCGACAAATCGGACTTTTTTGGAAACATACGCATCCGAAACGGGAATTTTTTAAATCGATAGCCAAACTTTTATCGTATAAACCGATGCAATAAGAAAGTGTTGTTTAATGAACTAGGCGACCTAGCCATTGGTTTGGAACGAGGTGATCTACTATCTCTGCCAACAAAAAGGAACAATGCCAGTCTAAAGGTAGCCAGATTGAAAGTGCCTCTGGCGTTACCACAGCGATAGGATTGTTAATTGATAAAGTAGACAAATTCTTGTGTGGTGCGCCCGGCGAGATTCGAACTCACGACCCTTGGCTTCGGAAACCAATACTCTATCCAGCTGAGCTACGGGCGCAATCCTGCCATTATAGCAAATAAGTCGCGCTGGCTTGGCGCGTGTGCAGCCAAAATTCTCTTTATGCTTACGTCGGCAGTGCTGCTGAAATAATGTTGTCATAGTGCGTGGCTATGCTTAGCTGGTAAACGTTAAGTTATTTAAGGGTATCGCACTATGAAAGCCATGATTTTGGCCGCGGGTAAAGGCACACGTGTGCGTCCGCTGACTTATGAATTACCTAAGCCGATGATTCCGGTGTTGGGTAAGCCGGTGATGGCGTATTTGATTGAGCATCTGGCCATGCATGGGGTGGCGGATATTATGGTGAATGTGAGTTACCTGCACCAGAAGATTCAGGATTACTTTGAGGATGGCCACCGCTTTGGCGTGAATATCGGTTATTCGTTTGAGGGCGATATTGTGGATGGCAAGATTGTGCCGCATGCGGTGGGCTCGGCCGGTGGCATGCGCAAGATTCAGGACTTTAGTGGCTTTTTTGATGACACGACGATTGTGTTGTGCGGCGATGCGATTATTGACCTGGACATTACGCGTGCGGTGAAAGAGCACAAGGAAAAGGGCGCATTGGCGAGCCTGGTGACCATGCAGGTGCCTATGGATAAGGTATCTGGTTATGGCGTGGTGGTGACGAATCAGGAGGGGCGCATTATTTCGTTTCAGGAGAAGCCGAGCCAGTTAGAGGCGCGTTCCAATTGGGCGAGCACGGGGATTTATATTTTCGAGCCTGAGGTGCTGGACCTGATTCCTTCCGGTAGCGAGTTTGATATTGGCTCTGATTTATTCCCTTTGTTAGTCGAGCGCGGCCTGCCGTTTTACGCGATCCAGCATCCGTTTAACTGGATTGATATTGGTGTGGTGACAGATTATTGGCTGGTGATGCAGCAAATGATGCAGGGCTTTTTTCCATCGATGCCGATTCCGGGCAAGCAGGTCAAACCCGGTGTGTGGGTGGGCTTGAATGTGCATATTGACTGGGAGCACACGCAGATTGAGGGGCCGGTGTATATTGGCTCCGGTTCGCGCATTGATAAAAATACCCGCATTATTGGCCCGACCTGGATTAACGCTGGCTGCCATATCCAGCGCGACAGCACGGTGATCCGTTCGATTCTGTTTGATTACACGCGCATTGCCCAGGGCTATGAGATTGAAGAGCGCATTGTGTGTGGCGAATATTGTGTGGACCGCAATGGCCGCATGGTGCATATTGATGATGATAACTGCGACATCATCTGGACTGATGCACGCGAGAAGGTGGTGTATCCGCAAAACTATGCGTATGCGCGGCTTTAAACAACATTAAACCTAGTCCGCTGCCATTTTTTGGACACGCGGACGTCAAGGATTTGTCATATTCGCTGGCTATCCTCTTTGGAGTTTTGAGGAGAGGATAAACACATGAAAAAAATGACTTTAATGATCGGCCTGTTGCTCGGTAGCATGAGCATGGCACAAGCGGCAACCACGTACCAAATTAGCAAAGAATGGACATTTTCCCACACGGGTGGTGGCTATTTGTCTGAAATCCCTGCCTTTGACGCAACGACCAACACTTTGTGGGTCGCTGGTGTAAAGGGTGTGGACGTATTGGATGCGAGCACTGGCAGCTTGCTGCAGCGCATTGATACCAGTGCTTACGGCAATATCAACAGTGTGAGCATCAGCAATGGCATGGCTGCATTTGCGATTGAAAACACGGCACGCACGAATGCCGGTATCGTGCAGTTGTATAACACTTCCAGCAGAAGCCTGGCTGCGGGCACTAACACCTTTACCGTAGGTGCTTTGCCAGACATGCTGACATTTACCCCAGACGGCAGCAAAATCCTGGTGGCGAACGAAGGCACACCAGATGTGTATGGCACACGTAAAGGCAGCACGGTGCCACGCGTGTACAACCCGGCAGCCAATGACCCGGTCGGTAGTGTGACGATTATCGATGTCACCAACCGTACCGTAGCGGCCACTGCCACGTTGGCAGGTGTGCCAACTTCCGGCAGCCATATCCGTACCAACACTGGTATGGACTTCGAGCCTGAGTATATTGCAGTCAGTGCGGATGGCAGCAAAGCGTATGTCACCCTGCAAGAGGCCAACGCGATTGGTATCCTGGACCTGAACACAAACTCTTTCACAAAAGTGGTAGGCCTGGGCGCGAAAGACTTCAGCCAGCCGGGTAACAGCATTGATCCGCTGAATAACGGCAGCGTTAACTTTATTAGCGCCAACGTGAAGGGCTTGTACATGCCTGACGGTATCGCGACCTACGACGTGGCTGGCAATACCTACCTGGTGACAGCCAACGAAGGCGATTTCCGTGAAGACGACGGCGACCGTTCTGCTGCCAGTTCATTAGGTGCAACTGGCGATTTGGCCAATATCCGTGTCTCAAATACCGATTCATCCCCGGGTGATCTGTACGCCGCTGGTGCTCGCTCTTTCAGCATCCGTGATGCGGATGGTAACCTAGTGTATGACAGTGGTGACATCCTCGATAAAGAAGCGTTTGCACGTGGTATTTACGATGATGGCCGTAGCCGTGACAAAGGCGTAGAACCAGAAGGCGTAGACCTATTCAAGCTGGGCGGCCGCACGATTGCTGCTGTCGGTTTGGAAAGAACCCTGAAAGGCGCGATTGCCCTGTTTGATATCACTGACCCGACCAAGGTCAGCTTTATCGACATGATCGTGTCTGATGGTGACCTTGCACCTGAAGGCCTGGTGGCGTTTGAAAAAGACGGGTCTATCTTCCTGGCGTTTGCCAACGAAGGTTCTAACACGACTTCATTGTTCCGTATCAGTGCTGTGCCTGAGCCAGGCTCTGCGGCGATGCTGGGCTTAGGCCTGGTGGCAATGGCTGCGATGCGCCGCCGTCAGAAATAATCGGTCATTCTGTCAACATTCAGCCGGGCGTGGCAACATGCCCGGCTGTTTGCTTTCTGGCGTATGGAAAAGCCTGCACGCGCGTTTCCTGTCCTGTCGTTCTGCGTTATAATCGCGGGGATATTTTTTCTAACGCAACGGGATACGGATATGTCGGATTACAAACAAGGTTCAAGCATTAAAGAGTTAATTATTGCGATTCCAGGTGCCATTATCGGTTTCACTTTGCTGGTCTCGCTACTGGCTTACCTGTTTGGTGTGTTTGGCAGTGAGAAAGCAGCCCCTTCCAAAGAAGAGACTGACGCAGTTGAGCAAAAAGTAGTGGCAAACATCAAACCGGTGGCTACCATTGAAGTGGCTGAAGCCGCAGGTGCTCACGTTGAAAAAAGTGGCGAAGAGATCGTTAAAGGCACTTGCGTGGCCTGTCACGGTGTAGGTGCATTGGGTGCGCCAAAAATCGGTAATGCCGGTGATTGGGGTCCACGTATTGCACAAGGCTATGAAACACTGGTGAAACATGCGACAGAAGGTATCCGTAGCATGCCACCACGCGGCGGCGCGGCTGACCTGAGCGACCATGAAGTAGCGGATGCCGTGGCTTATATGGCGAATCAGGCTGGCGCGAAATTTGATCCTGCCAGTTTGAAGAAGTAGTTGCTGTGAGTATGAGAAGCCGCTTGATTCAAGCGGCTTTTTTATTGGTGTGTTTGTTTTTCTGGCAAAGTGGAATCCATGGCGAGATACGCAATTGGTGATATTCAGGGCTGTTACCACTCCCTGATGCATTTACTGGAGCAGGTGGATTTTCAGCCTGGCCGTGACAGCCTGTGGCTGGTGGGGGATTTGATTAATCGCGGCACTGGTTCGCTGGAGGTATTACGCTGGGTATATGCACAGCGTGACCATGTGCGGCTGGTGCTGGGTAACCATGACCTGCATGCGATTGCGGTGGCGCACCATATCCGGCCGCCGCATCGTTTTGATACGTTGGCCGAACTGTTTGCTGCCGAGGATGGCCCGGCCTTACTCGGCTGGTTGCGCCAACAACCATTGATGGTGCTGGAGGATGACTTTGCCATGTTGCACGCCGGGCTCTATCCGCAATGGAGTTTGCCGCAGGCCAGGGCGCTGGCAGCCGAGGTCGAGGCGGTATTGCAGTCAGCAGATTATTTAAGCTTTTTGCAGCAAATGTATGGCAACCAGCCAGCTGCCTGGGATGATCACTTGACTGGCATTGACCGCCTGCGCGCGATTACCAATGGGTTGACGCGTATGCGCTTGCTGGATGAAGCCGGGGCGATGGAGTTTGCCTTTAAAGGCGAGGTGCAGGATATCCCCACAGGTTATCAGCCCTGGTTCAAAGTGGCTGACCGGCAATCTGCACAAGCTAACCAAACCATTCTGTTCGGGCATTGGTCAGCCCTGGGCTTGTATCAGGGCGAGGGCGTTATTGCCCTGGATACCGGTTGCTTGTGGGGCCGCCAACTGACGGCGTATACACTGGAAACCGGCACATTTACCCAGGTGCCATTAGACCCGCGTGACCGGCCTGCAGGCACGGTTGGCGAGTAGTCGGCGCGTCTGTCATGGAGTTGTGGCTGGTCGTTGCGGCAGCATTCGTGGCCGGGGTCATGGATGCGATGGTCGGTGGCGGTGGCCTGGTCACCGTGCCCGCACTGCTGTCGACCTATCCGTCACTGCCACCCGCTTTATTATTGGGTACCAATAAATGCTCCAGCGTGTTTGGCACCACGGTTGCCGCCTGGCGCTATAGCCAGCGCGTGCGACTGGATTGGGCCTGGCTGGCACCGGCTGCGCTAGTGGCCTTTGCCGGCTCTGGCCTGGGAGCCTGGGCATTGACCTGGATGGATCCACAATTCTTGCGCAGGTTATTGCCCTGGGTGTTGTTACTGGTGCTGGTTTATACCTTGAAAACGCCGCAATTCGGCTTGCAGCAGACGGCAACCCCGCACAGTGCCAAAGCGCGCTTATGGCAGGCGCTGGCCATTGGGGCGGGTATCGGCTGGTACGATGGTTTTTTCGGGCCAGGCACTGGGAGCTTTTTTATTTTCTTGCTGGTGCGCTGGCTGGGGCAAGATTTTTTGCATGCTTCAGCCTCGGCGAAAGTGCTCAATGCGACCACCAATCTGGCAGCACTACTGATGCTGGCAGTTACCGGGCATGTGTGGTGGCAGGTCGGCCTGGTCATGGCCGTGGCCAATGTGGCGGGCAGCCTGGTGGGCACTGCGCTGGCACTCAAACACGGTGCGGCGTTGGTGCGCAGGGTGTTTATGCTGGTGGTTTTGCTGCTGATTCTAAAAACAGGCGTGGACGCTTATGCTGGCCAACTGGGATCCTATGTTTGAAAACGATCACGGTGAGTCAGATGCTGCATGTTATGATGCGCACTGGGGATTCGGCAGCCTCCCCGCTTCAAGACGCCTTGCGTCCAAGGACTGCTCAAATCTTGGGTCATGCTCAGCCGTGAGCAATATCCTATGAAATGAGGCCTTATGCACGCACATCATTCTTCTGAAATACAATCTCCGCCAGACCTGCAAGCAGCACCTGCGCCCGTATCGCTCAGCCAAGCCTTCTGGTATTGGCTCAAACTCGGCCTGGTCAGTTTTGGCGGCCCGGCCGGACAAATTGCCATCATGCATCATGACCTGGTCGAGCAAAAACGCTGGATCTCAGAAAAGCGTTTTTTACATGCATTGAATTATTGCATGGTCTTGCCGGGCCCGGAGGCACAGCAGCTGGCGACGTATATCGGCTGGCTGATGCACCGCACCTGGGGCGGCGTGATTGCCGGGGTGTTGTTTGTCTTGCCTTCATTCTTTATGCTGGTATTACTGGCCTGGGTGTATATGGCTTATGGTCATGTGCCCACCGTTGCAGGTGCTTTGTATGGCATTAAGCCAGCGGTGGTGGCGATTGTGCTGTTTGCGGCTTACCGCATCGGCACGCGGGCACTTAAAAACCGCGTGATGTGGGCGATTTCTGCCCTGGCATTCGTGGCGACTTTCTTATTCAAATTACCTTTTCCCTTAATCGTACTCACGGCCGCAGGCCTGGGCGTCATCGGCGGGCGTCTGGCACCCAAGCGCTTTACCTTGGGCGGGCATGGCGCAGCCACGCAGTATTTTGGCCGTGCGCTGATTGACGATGACACCCCCACACCTGATCATGCACGTTTTAGCGGGGTCGGCATGGCACGCATTGCTTTGACTGGCACGGTACTCTGGCTGCTGGTGATGACAGGCTTATGGTGGCAATTTGGCTGGCAAGGCGCCTTGACGCAAATGGGCTGGTTTTTCAGCAAAGCCGCTTTGCTGACTTTTGGTGGTGCCTATGCTGTCTTGCCTTATGTGTATCAGGGCGCGGTGGATCATTACCACTGGCTGAGTGCGGCACAGATGATGGATGGCTTGGCACTGGGTGAAACGACTCCAGGCCCGCTGATTATGGTGGTGACCTTTGTTGGATTTGTCGGTGGTTGGCTAGATCAGGCACTGGCCGCACACGGGCCATTGCTGGCGGGTTTTTTAGCTGCGACAGTGGTGACTTTCTTTACCTTTTTGCCCAGTTTTATCTTTATTTTTAGTGGTGCACCGCTGATTGAAAATACACGTGACAATGTCCGCTTGACCGCGCCGCTGAGTGCGATTACCGCTGCCGTGGTAGGCGTGATTTTAAACCTGGCCCTGTTTTTTGCTTACCATGTGTTTTTGCAAAGTGCGTGGTTTCCTGGCGTCGATTGGCTAGCCATTGGCCTGGCCGTTGTGGCGTGGCTGGCATTGGCGCGGTTTAAACTGAATGTGATTGCTGTGATTGCGGCGTATGCGATAGTGGGCATGCTGGTGCAATGGCTGCGCTAGCTGTCGTTTTTACCCAAATAGTGCTGCGGTAATCTGGGCGTGGGCTTGCTGTGCCAGTTGTTGCCGCGTTTGCCCATTGGTCATTATTGGGGCGCAAAAATGCAGGTGCACCGTCGGTTGCTGCATCTTCAGGTAGGTGCCCATCGAGGCGATGATAGAGGTGTCGCCAGCGTAAGCAGCATCCAGATTGGGTTGACCATCAGGCAGCGGGTAGTGAATGGCTACCGGGATGATGCTGGCGTTGGCATCAATAGCCGCCTGGATCAGGCTGCTTTTAAATGGCAGTACGCTCAAGCCCTCAGTGGTGGTACCTTCCGGAAACACGCATAAATTGTCATTCAACTTGAGTGCATGGCTGCAAATATTCACCACACGTGCCGCATCGCGGTTGCGGGTGCGGTTGATGAAAATGGTGCCGGACTTTCTGACCAGGTAACCAAATACCGGCCAGTTCCTGATTTCCATTTTGGCCACAAAGCGCACCGGGATGATGCTGTTGATGGTATGGATATCTGACCAGGAAATATGGTTAGCCACAAACAGTGCGCCGTGGGTGCGGATATCAGGCAGTTCACCGCTGGTGGTGACCCGCAGGTTAAAGCAATGCAGCAAGCGTTTGCACCACCATTGAATCAGCCCGAGCCGCATCCAGCGATTGCATACCGGCAACACAAGGGCTGCTAATGTGACGCCTGTGATGACATGAAGTGTAATGCGGGTGATACGCCACCCGCGAACGATCATTGAGGTGTGTGGCAAGTTATTTCAAGAAATGCGCAGCATATCTGGGATTCATTCGAGACAAGGGTAACAATACCAGCATATCTGCTGTATTAAAAGCCGGGTCCCAGGCAGGTTCACCGCAAATATAGGCGCCCAGTCGCAAGTAGCCTTTTACCAGTGGCGGGCAGGTGACCGTCAACGACTGGTCAAGTGCGTCAATTGGCAATGGGTTATGCGGGAACACGCGGTATTCGGCCGGGGACAAATAGTCGTCGCGCAGGTGATTAAATAGTGACGCAGCAGTATGGCCGCCATCGTGCATGGAGATGCTGGCGCAACCGATCATGTATTCATACTGGCGCGCCATCATGTATTTGGCCAGGCCAGCCCACAACATGGTGATGGTGCCGCCGCTACGGTAGTCGGCGTGTACGCAGGCGCGGCCAACTTCTACCGTGCGATCCGCCAAAGGTGCCAGGCGGCTTAAGTCAAACTCGCCAGCGGAGTAGTAACCGCCCGCCAGCATGGCTTGCATCGGGTTCAATATACGGTAAGTACCGACGACTTGCTGGGTAGCATCGTCGCGCACCAGCAAGTGGTCACAAAATGCATCAAAGCCATCCACATCCAGCCCTTGCTGGCCCTTGATTTGTGCGCCCATTTCTTCGGCAAACACCTGGTAGCGCAATCGTTGTGCTTCCATGATTTCTTCTGCGCTGGTGGCCAGTGCCACGCTCAGGGATGCGGCTGGCTTACGGGCGGTGTCGGCGGGCGATTGAATTTCTGCCTGGTATATGCCGTGTTCTTGCAACTGGCGTTCTAACATCACGCAACTCCTTGGTTGAGGTTTAGCGTGATATTAGGAGTGTCACATGAATGATTGGTGACGTTGGTGTGACAGTTGTGTGACGCCCTCGGCGAGGTCTGTGATGGTTGGCAAATTCAAGGTGAACAAATAAAAAGAGCGACCCATGGCCGCTCTTTTAAATAATGACTTACCGATTGTGACTTATGACTTGCGCGCTTAGTGCGATACCCGTGAAGTGCCGCCATTTTCAACAATACGCACGCGGTCACCTGCGTTAAATTGCTCGTCAGCCTCTTGCACAATGGCGACTAAGCCGCCGCCATCCAGCTTGACTGTGATTTCGTAAGCATTTTTACGTGTGGCCACTTCTTCTGCCGCAGAACCTGCCAGGCCGCCTGCGACTGCGCCAATCACCGCTGCAATCGCGCTGCCTTTGCCGCCACCCACTGAGCTACCAGCGATGCCGCCAATGGCACCGCCAGCAATCGTACCTACAGGGGATTTAGTGCCTTCCAGTTTCACCGAGCGTACGCTTTCCACAACGCCGGTTTTGACTGTTTGTGCTTTACGCGCTTCGTCGCGTGAATACACATTGCCAGAGTTTGAACTGGCGCACGCCGCCAATACGCCTGTGATCACTGCGACAGCCATCCATTTTAATACGCGTGTTGTCATTTTTCTCTCCTAGTATTTAATGTACAGTATTTAACGCACATCATTTAGCTAGCCGGCTGGCGCAAGGATGGGTCTTCTTTGAGCGCATCCTGCACCAGTGCATGGCTATAAATATTTTCAATCTCTGTTCTGCTCGGCTGGTGGTTCTGGCCGCCACGGCTGCCAATCTTGATCGCCCCCATGGTCGATGCCAGGCGGCCGCAGGCTTTCCAGTCCCAGCCGCGTACAATACCGTACAATAAACCGGCACGGTAAGCATCACCACAGCCAGTCGGGTCTACCAAAGCCTCTGCTTTAACGCATGGAATATCATGGCGTTGACCATCGGCATAAATGTGTGAGCCTTCGCTCCCCAGCGTCACAATCAGTGCTTTGACTTTACCCGCCAGTTGCTCCAATGATAGTCCCGTTTTGTCTTGGATGACTTGTGACTCGTAATCGTTCACCGCCAGGTAGTCGGCCATTTCAATAAAATGCAGTAGTTCTTCGCCGTTAAACATCGGCAAGCCCTGACCTGGGTCAAACATAAACGGAATGCCCGCATCGTGACATTCTTTGGCGTGCTGGAACATGGCGTCGCGACCATCAGGCGCAATGATTGCCAGCTTGATATCCCGCGCATCATTCACGCTGTTGGCGTGCGCGTGCTGCATGGCGCCTGGGTGAAAAGCGGTGATCTGATTGTCATCCATATCGGTGGTAATGAATGCCTGCGCCGTATAAGTGCCTGCCACGGTCTTGATGTGTCGCGGATCAATATTGTTTTGTTCCAGCCAGGCCTGGTAAGGCGCAAAGTCATCGCCCACGGTCGCCATGATGTGCGGCTGGCCTTCCAGCAATTGCAGGTTGTAGCCGATGTTACCTGCAGTGCCACCAAATTCACGACGCATTTCCGGTACTAAAAAGGCGACGCTGAGTTTATGGATTTTATCCGCCAGAATATGGTTTTTAAATTGGTCTGGAAACACCATGATGGTGTCGTAGGCCAGTGAGCCGCAAATAAGAATGTTCATGAATCAGCTTAAAGTCTTTAATTGAAAGTGAGGCTATTATTGCCGCCAGCCAGTTTGCTGGCAAGTGCTTAAGTCCCGATCAGGCTCAGGATTGTTTGATCGCCATGTCGATTAAGGTTTTGGCGGCTTTTTTGGCCGATTTGATCGCCCCGGAGCCGCGCTTGATTTGCTCGGCTTGTACCGCGCCTTCAAACAGGATGGACAATTGCAGTGCCAGGCCTTCGGCATCTTTAATATTGGCGTCTTGCGCTAATTTGGTAATGAACTGGCGAAACTCGCGCGATTGCTGCGAAGACAGCTGGTGGATGCGGTTTTCTTCGTTAGGGAATTCTGCCGAGGCCTTGATGAAGGCGATGCCGGTGAAGGAGGGCGATGTCACCCATTCTTCAATGAATTCAAACAGTTTCTGGATTTTTTCATTCGGGCTGCCACCCAGGCCGCCCAGTTTTTCATTCATCCAGTTTTGAAAATCCTGATGGCTTTGCTGCAATACTGCCAGAATCAGCTCTTCCTTGGTTTCAAAATACTTGTAAAGCGTCATTTTGGTGGTGCCAGCCACGGCTACAATCGTGTCCACGCCGGTGGAGTTGATACCACGCGTCTGAAACAGGTCAGTGGAAACCTGAAGAATCTTTTGCTTTAAAGTATTCATGTTTTGATTATAGCACTCTATACAGCCTTGTATAGACATAAACCAAGGCGCAAGGAATAAATCCTATTGATTTACTTTTTATTATCATGTTAAATATACTATACCGTATAGTATAGTTTTATGGTCAATCAATCACAACAGGAGAGCATCATGCGTCAACTACAATCATTGGTATTAGCAACATTATTGGCAACTGCGGGCAGCGTGTTTGCGGCCGAGCCGTTATTTGTGGTCAAGTCGGTGGAGCTTAACCAGCCAGTTGAGGTGGTCTGGAAAAAAGTCGCTGATTTTGGCGATCTGGGTGCCTGGCATCCGGCGGTGGCCAAAACCGAGATTGTCTCCGGTAAAAACAATCATGCCGGTGCCAAACGCGTATTAACCTTGCAAGATGGCGGCAAAATCAACGAAACATTGACCGCTTACAACGCCAAAGCCAAAAGCTATTCTTACAAAATCACTGATGGTGTTTTGCCAGTGAATGAATATGCCTCTACCGTCAGTGTGCATAGCAATGGCGATGGCAAGTCTGTGGTGGTGTGGGAAAGCCACTTTTTGCCCAAAGCACCGGCGGACGAAAAAGCGGCTGCTGATGCCATTAAAGGTGTGTACGATGGTGGTTTGAACCAGCTGAAAACATTATTCCCATAATTGGGTAAGTGTTAGCCATGAGCCGTCGTTAGCGCGACGGCTTTTTTATTTGGAGTTCAGCATCAGCTTGGGTGTGTAATTGCATTTCACCTGGTCCAGCAACTGGTTGACCAGTACTTGTTCGTCGCGATTAGTGGTGACATGGCCATTGATGATGTTTTCGATATAGATGCTCTTCAGTCGCTCTGGTAGCTGGATGGCTTCCAGCAAGCGGCAATCGCCGTGTTTCATGGTTTCCAGCCGGCTGTAAATGGCGGCAGTTTCAGATGGGCTGGCTTCGTGAGATAACGGATGTGCGGGTGGGGTTTCTTGCGCTTTTGTCTCTAGGGTAGGGGTCGGTGTGACTTGCATATGCCAATAATATCCCCCCATGATGCCAAAAAACAATGTCACCATGACCACGCCGTAATTGCGGATGGCTAGCCAGTTGATCTCACGTTTGGTTTGTACATCCACCAGTGCCTGTGCGGCTTGTCTGGCGTGTTGCAGGGCGCTGGATTGCGGATGCAGCAGTTTTTCCTGGCAGGCGCTGAGCGCCATGAAATACAGCTGATTGGCTAGCATGTCCGGCAGCCTGGCGCCTGCCAGCTGTGCCTGGGCGGTCAGATAGTGTTGCAATCTGTCCGGCGGATTGGGTGCTGTTGTGGGTTCGGTTGGCTGTTGTGCCATTGGGCTGGACAGCAGGTCGTCCAGAATGCTGAATACTGCCAGTAGCTTGGGGGCGGCTTGCTTGCCGGACTTGTCCAGCATGTGTATCAGCCATTCGGATTGCAGCAGCGCGTCCAGCATGCGCTTAGAACGGTTTGGTCACAACCAAGATGACGACGGCCACCAGCAGTAATACCGGCACTTCGTTAAACCAGCGGAACCAGACATGGCTGTGGCGGTTTTGCTGTGCACGGAATTGTTTTAACAGTTTGCCGCAATAGTGGTGATAGCCAATAAGCGCAATCACCAGCGTCAGTTTGGCATGTAGCCAGCCGCCTTTGAAGCCGTAACCCAACCATAGCCATATGCCAAAAGCCAGTGCCAGAAACATGAGTGGCTGCATAAACCGGTAGAGTTTATGCGCCATCAGCAGTAGCCTTGCCTGAGCTTGCGGATCTTGCTCCATGGCCAGGTTGACGTAAATACGTGGTAAGTAAAACAGCCCGGCAAACCAGCTGGTGACAAAAATAAGGTGAAACGCTTTAATCCACAACATTTATTTAACCTGCAACATTAATTCGCTGCGCAGCATTTAGCTGGCTTCCTTGTCTAGTAACTGGCGCAACTCGGTAAAGTTGAGTTCGCCTATGGTTTTTTGCAGGCGATTGCCTTTGGCGTCAAAAATAAAAGTAGTCGGTGTCAGGTTGACATCGCCAAACGCTTTAACCATTTCGCCGTAGCCATCATGCATAACGGTGAAAGGCAGGTTTTTCTCTTTGGTGTAGTTGGCGACTTGCGCAGGCGGGTCATAAGGCATAGCGACCGCAATCACAACCAGGTTTTTATTTTTGTATTGCTGGTAGGTGTTGATCAGGTCTGGCATCTCCTTGATGCAGCCAGGGCAATCTGTGGCCCAGAAATTAACCAGCACGGTTTTGCCGCGCAAAGATTCCATGCTGATTTTTTCGCCACTCAGTGTAGTGAATGTGACTTCTGGCGCCTGTGGTTTTTGTATTACTGCCAGCGCAAGCCCTGCAAACAGTGCCAGCGCGACCAGCGGCACTACCCATTTTTTAAACTTAGATTTGAATGTAGACATCTGAAAACCTGATTAGTCAAAAACCCTGGCGGCTGTACCGTGTTTGTGCCGAATGTGGCGTGGTATAATTAGCTTTTGTTTTTGATAAATTATCAATGAACGCACCTGTCAACGCAGATTTGTTAAAGCACAATTCTACTCCTCTCACGCGTTTACGCGAAATCCCGTACAACTATACCTCCTTCTCTGACCGCGAAATCGTGATTCGGTTTCTGGGTGAAGAAATCTGGGAGATTTTGAATACCTTGCGCGCAGAGCGCAAAACGGGTCGTAGCGCACGCATGCTATTCGAGGTGTTGGGCGATATCTGGGTAGTGTCACGCAACCCTTATCTGCAAGATGACTTGCTGGAAAATCCAAAACGTCGCAAGGCGCTGATTGACGCCTTGTATCATCGCATCTCCGCGATTAACGAGCGTAGCGGTGGTAACGATAAAGTACAAAAGCTGGTGACTGCAGCCACCAAGGCGGTGGAAAAGTTTGCTGATGATTTCAAGCAAACGGCTGATTTGCGTAAAAAAGCCCTGGCTAAACTGACCAAGTTTACACGCAAGGACAATGTGCAGTTTGATGGCCTGGCACGTGTGTCGCATGTGACCGACGCGACCGACTGGCGTGTCGAGTATCCGTTTGTGGTGATTAACCCGGATACTGAAGCCGAAATTTCCTATCTGGTCCGTGCGTGTATCGAATTAGGCTTAACCATTATCCCGCGTGGCGGTGGTACTGGTTATACCGGTGGTGCCGTGCCGTTGACACCTTTGTCTGCTGTTATCAATACCGAAAAACTCGACCAGCACACTGGTGTGCAAATGCGCACCTTGCCGGGCGTTTCACGCCAGGTGGCCACTATTGAGTGTGGCGCTGGGGTGGTGACACGCCGCGCCATGGACGCAGCTACTGCGGCTGGCCTGGAGTTTGCCTGCGACCCGACGTCTGCTGACGCCTGCTGTATTGGCGGTAACGTGGCCATGAACGCCGGTGGTAAAAAAGCAGTGCTGTGGGGCACTGCACTGGATAACCTCGCCTCTTGGCGCATGGTGACACCAGATGCGACCTGGCTGGAAGTTGAGCGCCTGGACCATAACCTGGGCAAGATTCATGATATCGAGATGGCGCGCTTTAAAATCAGCCGCTACGACATCGACTTTAAAAACCTGCTGTCCGAGCCTGAAATTCTTGAGATTCCTGGCCCTAGCTTCCGTAAGGTTGGCCTGGGCAAAGACGTGACTGACAAGTTCCTGTCTGGTTTGCCAGGCGTGCAAAAAGAAGGTTGCGATGGCCTGATTACGTCAGCCACCTTTATTCTGCACCGCATGCCCAAGCATGTGCGGACCATCGCGCTGGAATTTTTCGGCAATGTATCGCACGCGGTGCCTGCGATTGTTGAAATCAAAGACTACCTGGATGCCACTGCCAAGCAAGATCCTGCCGTGATCATGGCTGGTCTGGAACACATGGACGAACGCTATGTGAAGGCCGTGGGTTACGCGACCAAGGCCGCACGTCAGCAACGCCCGAAAATGGTATTGTTGTGTGATATCGCCTCTGATGATGAGAACGCGGTGGGTGAAGTTGCCTCTGCCGTGGTGCGTATGTGCAATGCGCGTAATGGTGAGGGTTTTATTGCTGTTTCTGCCGATGCGCGCAAAAAATTCTGGTTGGATCGTTCGCGCACAGCGGCGATTGCGCGCCATACCAACGCCTTTAAAATTAACGAAGACGTGGTGATTCCATTGCCACGCCTGGGTGAATATTCAGACGGCATTGAGCGCATCAATATTGAATTGTCGATTCAAAATAAATTGCGTTTGGTCGATGCGCTGGAAGCGTTTGTGTCTGGCGACCTGCCATTGCAGCCAGACGAAGATGGCAATGCCGACCCTGAAGGCGTTAAATCCAAGCAGAATATTGCGCTGCAATTATTGCGCGACGTGCGTGCTAAATGGCGTTTGCTGTTGAATACGCTGGATGAGCCTGTGGCGGTGCTGGGTGAATTGGGCAAGCCGTATACGCAATATGGCAATGTATTCCGTGCAGTGCAGTCTTATGATCTGCGCGTGTCTTGGAAGCGTGAGCTCAAACGCCCGATGGCGGATATTTTTGCTGGCCGCGAATACCAGAAAATCCTCGACAAGCTGGACGAAATCCAGAAAACCGTCTTGAAGAGCCGCGTATTTATTGCGCTGCACATGCACGCCGGTGACGGTAATGTGCATACCAATATTCCGGTGAATTCCGATGATTACGGCATGATGCAGGACGCGCATGCTGCGGTGGCACGTGTGATGGATCTGGCGCGTGGCCTCAATGGCGTGATTTCCGGTGAGCACGGTATCGGCATTACCAAAATGGAGTTCCTGGACCAGGCGACCATTGATACCTTTGCGGCATACAAAGCCAAAGTAGACCCGAAAGGTCACTTTAACAAAGGTAAGTTGTTGATGGGTTCTGGGCTGGAAAATGCCTACACACCTAGCTTTGGCTTGCTGGAACAAGAGTCCATCATCATGGAACAATCTGCCATCGGCGAGATTGCGGATGATATTTCTGACTGCTTGCGCTGCGGTAAGTGTAAGCCGGTATGTTCTACGCATGTGCCACGCGCTAACTTGCTGTACTCACCACGTAACAAGATTCTGGGCACTTCGCTGCTGATTGAGGCCTTCTTGTACGAAGAGCAGACGCGTCGCGGTATTTCGCTCAAGCATTTTGACGAGTTCAACGATGTCGCTGACCATTGTACGGTCTGCCACCGTTGCGAGAAGCCGTGCCCGGTCAATATCGACTTTGGTGATGTGTCGGTGAAAATGCGCAACTTCTTGCGCGAACAGGGTAAAAAGAAATTCAACCCTGGCACCGCGGCCGGCATGATGTTCCTCAATGTCAAAGACCCGGCGACGATTAAATTGCTGCGCGGCACCATGATACAAATGGGCTACAAAGCCATTAACATCGCCAACAGCCTGGCCAAGAAGTTTGGCTTGCTCAAGGATAAAAAAGCGCCACCAGCGACGGTGGGCAAGGCTGAAATCAAGGCACAGGTGATTCACTTTATTAATCGCCCGATGCCGAAGAAGATGCAGTCCAAGACGTCACGTGCCATGTTGGGCGTGGAAGATGACACCATGATCCCGGTGATTCGTAATCCGCAAAAAGTGACCGAGGATTCGGAAGCAGTGTTCTACTTCCCAGGCTGCGGTTCCGAGCGCTTGTTCTCTAACGTTGGCCTGGCGACGCAAGCCATGCTGTACGAAGTGGGCGCGATTACGGTGCTGCCACCAGGTTACCTGTGCTGCGGTTATCCGCAAACTGCGTCTGGCAATCACGACAAAGGCCAGGAGATTACGGCTGATAACCGCGTGTTGTTCCACCGCGTGGCCAATACGCTGAACTACCTGGATATCAAGACCGTGATCGTGTCTTGCGGTACGTGTATGGATCAGTTGCAGAAATACGAGTTCGAGAAGATTTTCCCGGGCTGCCGTCTGCTTGATATCCACGAATACCTGATGGAAAAAGACATGCGTTTACAAGGCGTGACTGGTACACGTTATATGTACCATGATCCATGCCACTCGCCGATGAAGACCTACAAGCCACTGGAAGTCACTAATAAGCTCATGGGCACCGATGTGGCACTGAATGATCGCTGCTGCGGTGAGTCTGGTACTTTCGCGGCGGCGCGTCCTGACATTGCTACCCAGGTGAAATTCCGCAAGCAGGAAGAACTGGAAAAAGGCATGGCCAAGATGGGCCTGACTGTCGGTGCGCCTGAGCAGGCGGTCAAGATTCTGACTTCTTGCCCAAGCTGCCTGCAAGGGTTATCACGCTACGGTGATGATACTGGTATTGAAGCCGACTACATTGTGGTGGAAATGGCCAAGCATGTACTGGGTGAAAACTGGATGGAAAATTACATCCAGAAAGCCAATAACGGCGGCATTGAGAAAGTGCTGCTGTAAACAACACAAACCCCGCTTAAGCGGGGTTTGTGTTAGTGGTTGTGCGTATCCACTTATTGCTGGCGCGCCTTCAGGTAGACATAAATGCCTGCCCAGGTCATGACCACAAAGATAATGGCAATCACGATAAAACTCATCAAACCATAGTCAGTAGATAACAAATCAATCAAAATTTTCATGGGGTTTCCTCCTGTAAGCTAGTCATCTGGCAAGCAATGCATCTGAGGAATATTTTGAACCCTATTATCAACATGGTTTTTGATGTAACGCAAAAGTGATGCAGGCAGCAACCGCTGAAATAAGCGACCATTGCACTGCATTAAAAAATTGTTCAGGAAAAGTGACGTATGAATATTTACCCGCTGCTTAAGCCGCTGCTGTTTCAACTGGATGCAGAGCAGGCGCACGACCTTACTTTGCAATCGCTCAAGCGCGCTGAAAAGCTGGGGCTGCTGGCATTGGCCGCAGGCCGTTTGCCTGCGCAGCCGACGCAAGTGATGGGGCTGACGTTTCCTAACCCGGTGGGCCTGGCCGCAGGCCTGGATAAAAATGCCGCGGTGATTGATGGCATGGCAGCGTTGGGGTTTGGCTTTCTTGAAGTCGGCACCGTCACGCCACGCGCGCAACCTGGCAATCCCAAGCCACGCCTGTTCCGTTTGCCAGAAGCCCAAGCCATTATTAACCGCTTCGGATTTAATAACCTGGGTGTGGATCAGCTGGTCCAAAACGTAAAAGCCAGCAAGTTTAAAGGCATCCTTGGTATCAATATTGGTAAAAACTTTGATACGCCTAACGACAGAGCGGCTGAAGATTACCTGACCTGCATGCGCAAAGTGTATAGCCATGCCAGCTATATCACCGTGAATATCTCTTCACCCAACACCAAGAACTTGCGCGCCTTGCAAGAAAAAGACGCACTGGGCCAATTGCTGGCAACGCTGAAGTCAGAGCAAAAAATCCTGTCGCAAGTGCATGGAAAATATGTGCCCGTGGTGCTCAAAATTGCCCCTGATTTGACTACTGAGCAAGTGCAGGAAATTGCTGAGCTGCTTATGCAGCACCGCATGGATGGCGTCATTGCCACCAACACTACGCTGGCCCGCGACGCTGTGGCTGGCTTGCCGAATGCGGAAGAGGCGGGTGGCTTATCAGGTGCGCCGGTGAAGGCTGGTTCTACGCGTGTGATACAAACCCTGGCCGCTACGCTGCAAGGCAGCTTGCCCATTATTGGCGTAGGCGGCATTTTGAATGGTGACGATGCCAAAGAGAAAATGGCCGCAGGCGCTAGTCTGGTGCAGCTTTACAGTGGCCTGATTTATAAAGGACCACAACTGATCAAGGATTGCCGCAAAGCATTGCTCTAATGGCATTGCCTATTCTTTACTCCTACCGCCGTTGCCCGTATGCCATGCGTGCGCGTATGGCCTTGTGGGTGGCCAAAATCCAGCTTGAAGTGCGCGAAGTTTCCCTGCGCGACAAGCCTGCCCATTTGTTGCAGATTTCCCCCAAGGGCACGGTGCCAGTCTTGCAATTGCCAGACAGCACGGTACTGGAGCAAAGCCTGGATATTATGCAGTGGGCATTAGCGCAAAATGATCCGCAGGGTTGGTTGAGTGCAGATCGCGATGCAATGAGTCGCCTGATTGCCATCAATGATGGGGATTTTAAAAAAGCCCTGGACCGCTACAAATATCCCGAGCGTTACCCCGAGCAGTCGCAAGATTTTTACCGGCAGCAAGGTGAACAGTTTTTGCAACTGCTGGAAACGGCTTTGCAGCAACATCGCTTTTTGTTGGGAGATGCTGCCAGTATGACAGATGTGGCGATTTTTCCGTTTATTCGCCAGTTCGCGGCGGTGGATGCCGAGTGGTTTGCGGGTAGCGCCTATGGGCAATTGCGGGTTTGGTTAGATGGTTGGCTAGAAAGTGCGTTGTTTGCAGACGTGATGCAGAAGTTTCCAACATATATTGAATAGCGCCTCTGGACAATGCTAAAAAAGGTCATTCTTTAATTTTTTGAGATGATTAACTTTTCTCATCGTAGGGTGGGCATTGATGCCCACGCGGTTGTAGTTGTTTTTGGTGTTGCTTTTCGCCTTTTAGGCGAGTTACTTTTCTTTGCTTGCACAAAGAATAAGTAACCAAAAGAAATGCACCCCAACTTCCGCTTGATTCCTGTGCTACTCGGTTTGCCGGGCGGCAATCAAAAACTCGCTCCTACGGAGCTCAAACAGTTGCTTGCCGAGGGCCCCCGCCAATCCTGCGTTGCTCGGCGCGGCAGATGGGGACCCCGAACACCAGGCGCCACCACTAGTGATTTTAAGAAAAGAATCTGGTTTTTGAACCATCCAAATTTCTACGATGCTGCTTAAGTGAGATTCATCCCATTCATCACGCTGAGTAGCGGAAACAAAATAAGAGAAGAGGGAGCGACTGTTTGAGCTCCGCAACAAGCCACGAAGTGTGTGGCTTGTCAGGGCGAGTTTCGTGACCGCTTATTTTGTTGAGCAACGCAAGGAAGCCGCAGGCCGTGATGGCTGGGTGTCGTCCTCTTTGGTTACTTTCTGGGGGACAAGCACCAGAAAGTGACTCGCCAACAGGCGAAACGAAATGATGCTTAAACGCACAACACCTAAAGATCAGAAGAGTTGTTTTCCAAGACCATCCAGCTGGTCTTGAGTTGGCTGGCGCACCAGTATTAAAAGTGATCAGTCACTTTTCTGCGCCGTTTGCTCAAACTTCTCATACGCATTAATAATCTTCTGCACCAACGGATGTCTAACCACGTCTTGCGACATAAACTGGGTAAAGGCGATGCCTTTAACATCTTTGAGAATCTTCTGTGCTTCTACCAAGCCGCTTTTCTGATGACGCTGCAAGTCAATCTGTGTGACGTCACCGGTAATGACGGCTTTGGTGCCAAAGCCAATCCGGGTTAAGAACATCTTCATCTGCTCTGGCGTAGTGTTCTGCGCTTCATCGAGAATAATAAAACTCTGATTCAACGTGCGGCCACGCATATAGGCCAATGGCGCGACTTCAATGGCGCCGCGTTCAAACATTTTGTTCACGGTGTCGTAGCCTGCCAAGTCATATAACGCGTCGTACAGCGGGCGCAGGTAGGGGTCGACCTTTTGGTTCAAGTCACCCGGCAAAAAGCCTAAGCGCTCACCGGCTTCGACCGCTGGGCGGACTAACACGATTCTTTTCACGCGGTCGCGCGTCATGGCGTCAACGGCGCTGGCGACGGCCAAATAGGTTTTACCGGTACCGGCAGGGCCAATGCCAAACGTGATGTCGTGGTCCTGGATTTGTTGCAAATAGCTGACCTGGCGCGGCGTACGGCCATGCAGGTCACCGCGGCGCGTCATGAGTACCGGCATGGCGCTGCTGGCGACTTCTTCTGGTTTCAGTTTGTCGATTTCTACCAGGCCTAATTGAATGTCTTCCAGTTCGATCGGCTTTTTGGATCGCGCGTAAAAGTTTTCCAGCATTTGCGCACCCATGCGCATATTGGTTTGCGTGCCACTGAGGTAGAACGTGCTGCCACGGCGGTTGATTTCAATGTCCAGGCCATTGGCGAGTTGACGGATGTTTTCATCCAGCGGGCCGCACAGGTTGGCCAGCATCAGGTTGTCTTCGGGGCTTAAGGTAATTTCCATGCTTAATTCACAATTTCGCCAACCAGGCGATGGGGGTTGTAGACGTCGGTAATTTTAACTTGGACCATTTGATGGATGAAACGTGCATCGTCGGCGATATCCACCACGCGGCCATTGTCGGTTTTGCCAGCCAGCAAGTTCGGGTCTTTCCATGATGGGCCATCGATCAGCACGCGCTGCACGGTACCTAGCATGGCGCGGCTGATGGCATCACCATTGGTTTCGTTTTCAGTTTGAAGTTGCTTGAGCCAGGCTGCTTTATCCGCTTGCGGGGTTTCATCTGGCAAATAACTGGCTGGTGTGCCTGGGCGCGGGCTATATAAAAAGCTGAAGCTGTAATCAAAGCCGACATCGCGCATGAGTTTGAGCGTGGCCTGGAAGTCTTTTTCTGTTTCGCCAGGGAAACCGACGATGATATCGCTGGTAATCGTCAACTGCGGGTTGGCCGCTTTGAGTTTGCGGATCAGGCCTTTGTATTGCAGCGCGGTGTAGTTGCGTTTCATCGCCATCAAAATACGATCGCTGCCAGCTTGTACAGGTAAATGTAGCTGATTGGCCAGTTTGGGCACATTGGCATGGCAGGCAATCAGGCGTTCGTTCATCTCGTTGGGATGGCTCGTGGTATAGCGGATGCGCTCGATTTGCGGAATCTCAGCCACGGTTTCAATCAGCATGGCGAGGTCGGCCTCTATGCCTTGATACTGTACGCGGTAGGCATTGACGTTTTGCCCCAGCAGCGTGATTTCTTTCACGCCTTGTTCGGCCAACTGGATGGCTTCGGTCAAGATATCTTCAAACGGGCGCGAAAATTCTTCGCCGCGTGTGTAAGGCACCACACAGAAGCTGCAATACTTGCTGCAGCCTTCCATAATGCTTAAGAACGCTGTCGCGCCTTCGATGCGTGGTGGCGGCAAATGGTCAAACTTTTCAATCTCTGGAAAGGTGATATCAACCTGTGGCTGGTTTTCAGTCTGTTTGGCTTTGATCAGGTCTGGCAGGCGGTGCAGGGTTTGCGGGCCGAAGACCACATCCACATAAGGCGCACGTTTGATAATCGCGTCGCCTTCCTGGCTGGCCACGCAGCCACCGACCCCAATCACCAGGTTGGGATTTTTCTCTTTGAGCGGAATCATGCGGCCAAGGTGGCTGAATACTTTTTCCTCGGCTTTTTCGCGCACCGAGCAGGTGTTCAGCAGGATGACATCAGCTTCTTCCATATTGTCGGTCTGGGTCATGCCTTCGTGTTCGCGCATGAGGTCCACCATGCGTGAGGCATCGTATTCATTCATCTGGCAACCAAACGATTTAATGAATATTTTTTTTCCGCTTTCCTGCTTCATCGAACGCTAAATTTCTCACAAAAACAGTATTTTAGCGTATTTGCAGATGAAACCCCAGCGCGCTTGGCGACTGCGGTAAAATAGGCTACTTTCATTTGAGTCCTGTTTCATGCAAGCCTTACCGATTTTTTTCAATATTGCGCAACGCTTATGTATCGTCATTGGTGGCGGTGATGTTGCCACGCGCAAGGTGTTGATGCTGCGCAAGGCGCAAGGTCAGGTGACGGTGATCTCGCCTGTGTTGTGTGATGAGTTGCGTGTATTGTGTGAGCAGGGTGAGATTCAATATGTGCAGGCCGAGTTTCAGCCCGAGCAGCTCACTAGCGCCTGCCTGGTGATTGCGGCCACTGATGATGAAGCTGTGAATGAAGCGGTGTCTATTGCGGCCAAACGCCTGAATATCCCGGTGAATGTGGTCGATGCCCCGGCCTTATGCACGTTTACCATGGGTTCTATCATAGACCGTAGCCCGGTGGTGATTGCGGTCTCCAGTGAAGGCAACGCGCCGGTATTGGCGCGGCATATCCGCAGCAAGATTGAAACCATGTTGCCTGCAGCCTATGGGCGTATTGCAGCGATTGCCGGTGAGTTTCGCGAGCAGGTTAAAGCCAGGTTCACCAATATGCCTGCGCGCCGCCGTTTTTGGGAGGATGTATTAAACGGGCCTTTGGTGGAGCGTGTATTGTCTGGCCAGGAACAGGCAGCGCGGGACTTGCTGGCGGAGTTGCTTAGTCAAAGCGAAGATGCGCCCGCGCGCGGCGAGGTGTATCTGGTCGGTGGCGGGCCTGGTGACCCTGACCTGTTGACGTTCAGGGCATTGCGCCTGATGCAGCAATGCGATGTGTGTGTCTACGATAAGTTGGTCAGCAAAGAGGTGATGGAGTTGGTGCGCCGCGATGCCGAGCTGATTTATGTTGGTAAATCGCGCGACCAGCACACGCTGCCACAAGAGGAAATTAATGCCTTGCTGGCCCGGCTGGCGCTGGAAGGTAAACGTGTCTTGCGTCTCAAAGGCGGTGACCCGTTTATTTTTGGCCGCGGCGGTGAAGAAATTGAAACCTTGATGCAACATGGCGTGCCGTTCCAGGTGGTGCCTGGCATTACTGCCGCCAATGGCGTCTCTAGCTATGCGGGCATCCCGCTTACGCACCGTGATTATGCGCAAGCCTGCCTGTTTATTACCGGCCACCTCAAAGACGGCAGCATAGACCTGGATTGGCAGGCGATGGCGCGGCCCAAGCAAACCGTGGTGATTTATATGGGGCTGGTGGGGCTGGAGCAGATTTGTACCAAGTTGATTGCGCAAGGAGTGTCGGCTGATATGCCTGCGGCGGTGATTCAACAAGGGACGACACAAAAACAACGTGTGGTGGAGTCTACCCTGAGAAACTTAGCGGCCGATGTAGCCGCTGCCGGACTAAAACCACCGAGCCTGACCATTATTGGGGAGGTAGTGAGTTTGCGCTCACGCTTGAACTGGTTTACGCCGACGGACGACTAAAGCTCAAGTCAGGCGTTCGGCAAGATAGGTAAGGAAAGCCTGGCTTCCAGCCCGCCTTCAGGGCGATTGAGTAAAGCCAGCTGGCCACCGTGCAAGGTGGCAATCCGTTTGCAAATGGCCAGCCCCAAGCCGCTGCCGCCTTCGTATTTGTTACGTGCACTATCCATGCGCTCAAACGGGCGCAGCAAACGCTCTGCATGTTCAGGCGGAATGCCGGGGCCGTTGTCGAGTACGCTGATTACAATCTTGTCTGCCATCACCTGGCTGCGTACTTCCACCTTGCCTTTGCCGTAGTTATAGGCGTTGCCGACCAGGTTGTCGAGCAAGCGCTGCATGGCCAACGGACGGATCGGAATAAAGTATTTAGGCCCCAGCGAGACTTTTAATTCACGGCCCGCGCGGCGCTGGCGTTCAGCCAAGGCATGCAGCAAATCGTTGATATCCATCATGCGTGTCGGTTCGCCTTCCACGCCGCGCACAAAGTCCAGGAACTGGTGGATGATATTGTCCATGTCGGAAATATCTTCAATCATGCCGTGTTTCATGTAATCGGCATCGGGCGGTAACATTTCTACCGCTAGCCGTAAACGTGCCAGCGGGGTGCGGATATCATGCGAAACGCCTGCCAGTAATAATGTGCGTTCCGCATCCAGACGGGCCAGCGACTCGGCCATTTCGTTAAAGGTATGTGTCACCTCGCGCAACTCTTCCACGCTATCCTCTGGCAGCCTGGGGGCCGGTTCGCCGTTGCGCAGACGTTCGGCGGCATGTACCAGCATAGTCAGTGGTCGGTTGATCCTGGCAGTCAGCAGATAGCCACCTATCAATGACAGTAGGCCGACCACGGCGGCCCATCCCAGCCAGTGCCAGGGGAAAGGGCGGTCGACCTGGATTTTTGGAATGACCACCCAAAAGTCATCCTGGCCGACATTAAAGCTGATCCAGAGGCCAGGGATGTCGTAATGATTCACCGTGATGATGGTTTCTTCACCCATGCGTTCGCGGATTTTTTGTGCCACCAGGTTAATAAAAGGGTCTAGGGGCAGTGGCTCAATGTCTTCGAGAAAGTCTGCAGCATAGACGCGCACCCCCTCGCGGCCGGACAGCTCTGACAGCAAGGCCAGGCGGCGATTTTCGTGTGAGGCAATCAGGGAGGCGCGGGTGTAGTTGACGATGGTGACTGCCTGCAAGGCAGCCGCCGTCGCGCGTGGTTCGCGGTCAAAATAATCAAAGATTTTGAGCGATGCATAAATACTGACGGCCAACAGGATGGCAATCAGTAACATGATGCGGGAAAGCAGTCTGCGAGGCAGTAAGCGCACGGGAATGAGGCTTAGGTGATTGGCTTATTGCGGCGCTTCGCCATCTGGAATAAACACATAACCAAAGCCCCACATGGTTTGCAGGTAACGTGGATGCGCTGGGTCTGGTTCGATAATGCGACGCAGGCGAGACACTTGTACGTCTATGCTGCGGTCGAATACATCCAGCTCACGGCCACGTGCCAGTTGCATCAGTCGATCGCGTGACAAAGGCTGGCGTGGGTGCTCGGTAAACACTTTTAATAAGGTGAATTCGCCACTGGTGATGGTGATGGGTACACCATTCTTGGTCAGGCTGCGTGTGTTGGTATCAAACACAAACTCACCAAACTGAAACGCAGCACTTCTTTCTTCCACCGCTTGTTTGGGGGTAATTTCATGGCGGCGCAACACGGCGTTGATCCTGGCCAGTAACTCGCGTGGATTAAACGGTTTCGGTAGGTAGTCGTCCGCGCCCATTTCCAGGCCCACAATGCGGTCTACTTCATCGCCACGTGCGGTCAGCATGATAATCGGCGTCATGTGGTTGGCACCACGCAAGCGGCGGCAAATGGCCAGGCCATCTTCGCCTGGCAACATCAGGTCGAGAATCAGCAGGTCAAAGCTCTCGGCAGACATTGCCTTGTCCAGCTCTTTGCCATCGGAAACGGATTTGATATTGAATCCTTGTTCAGTCAGGTAGCGCTGTAAAAGTTCGCGCATACGCAAATCATCATCAACCATCAATATTTTTTTTAACTGTTCTGCCATACGTACCTTTTTACACAGAAGCGTGCGTTTTGTTAACGCGCCGGGCCAGCGTCAGGATGACCTCACATGAGAGGCTAAAACGGCCCAGCCATAAAACTTATCTTTGTCATTATACTCCAAGCCGTATCCGGCATGAAGTGGGGTGGTTACAACTTGGTTACAAATAGCGTAGGGGATGAAATATTGCATTTACAATCCTGATGCAAGATGACTGCCTGAAATTGACAGTAATGGCTATGAAAGAATCGCTATTTTTTGTTAAATCAGTTGATGTCGCGACTAAAGTTGCGTTATGTTAGTCAGCCTGATTTTGAAGTCAGGCAATATCTGTCATGTTAATCGTGCTTGGTTCTACTTTAAAAAGATTGTTTTTCAAAAAGCTTTGAGTGAAACAAGAATTTAGTGAAACAAGAATTAAGGTATTACGTTTGGATGTGGATGTGTAGAGCGAACAAACATTTGAAAGAGGTTTTTTTGCTAACAACGACCATGTTGCTGGCATCGCCTGTGTCTGCCGACCTTAAGCTACCTATTCGGCTGACGGATAATCGCATTGTCGATAACGACGATGTGGGCCTCTCCAAAACCCTTGAACATAACTTCAGCCCTGAAGACCGTGCGCGTTTGCGTAAGGCGCTGTCTGATTATGCGCGTAACACCGACCCCGATCACCAACTCATGCTGCAAAAGCGCAAGGTGATGCACGACAGTATTTCCCAGCGTTTTAATGAGTGTAACCGCGACAACGATGATTCACTGGATCGCGAAGAAGCCACTCTCTGTTTGCCGCAAGTCGCGCGACACTTCTCTTATGTTGACCTCGATGGCAACGGCGTCATCACCCTGGATGAGCTGGAAAATGCTTATGCGCAAATGGTTGAGCGGCAACGCGAGGCTGAAGCCAAAAGCCAGGCACAACAAGCGATTGTGTCAGATTCGGACACGGATAAATCCAAGAATAAATCCAAACCCGCTTCCGCCGTGATCCCTGCCAACAGTACGGTAAACTCCACTGGTAAAGACGTTTCCGTGATCCGTAAACGTCCAAGTTAAAGTCTCCTGGTAAATCTGCTGCTTTCATGTCTATCTGCATGCCAATCTCAGCTTCGGCGTGTTCACTTTCTTGTGTTGATTTAGTCGCTGCTTAATCCTGTATGGATATCAGTCAATTATCGTTTGTCTGGTATCGGGGTTTGCAGGAAGTCCCGGCCACGGCCTGGCAGGCATTGGCCGGATCGCACCCTATGCTGGATTACCGGTTTTTACGCGCATTCGAATTATCGGCAGCCGTTGATCACGACACTGGCTGGATTCCTTATCATTTAGCGGTGTTCAATGGCGAGCAACTGGTGGCTGCGGCCCCTTGTTATATTAAAACCCATTCGTATGGCGAGTATGTGTTTGACTGGTCGTGGGCCGATGCTTACGAGCAGGCGGGCGGCCAGTATTATCCCAAACTGATTTCAGCCATTCCATTTTCGCCCGTCACCGGGCCGCGCATGCTGATCCACCCTGATTATCCAGATGCCGCCGCGTTGTCCAAAGTCATGTTGTCACAGATGCGTGCACTATGCCAGGCGCATGCCTTATCGGGGCTGCATGTGTTGTTCCCCGATGAGGCATCGGCAAAGGCTTGTGCCGATGCAGGCGGTTTACATCGCCATGGCGTGCAATTTCGCTGGGAGAATCCAGGCTACGCAGATTGGGAGGCCTTTCTGGCAGCGCTCAGTCGCGACAAGCGTAAAAAAATACGCCAGGAACGCAACAAAGTCACCCAGCAAGGCGTGCATTGCCGTGTGCGCAACGGGCATGAAGTCAGTACGGCGGAACTTGCCTTGTTTTATCAATGCTATTGCAATACCTATCACCGGCATGGCAGCAGCCCTTATTTATCCCTGGCGTTTTTTGAGCAAATTAGCCGCGATATGCCTGAACAATTCAGGCTATTTATCGCTAGCCAGGATGGCGAGGATATCGCTGCCAGTTTGTGCGTGCTGGGAGAAGATACATTGTACGGCCGCTACTGGGGCAGCCTGCGGGATATTTCGTGCCTGCATTTTGAGTTGTGCTACTACCAGCCGCAACAGTTCTGCATCAGCCACGGCATCCGCTATTTTGAAGGCGGCGCGCAAGGCGTACACAAACTGGCACGTGGCTTCAGCCCATACGCCACCTGCTCCTATCACTGGCTAAGCCATGCTGACTTCCACCAGAGCGTGGCACGCTTTTTGGTGCGCGAAGCCAGCACCATGCAGGATTATGTCGATGAGCTTGAGGAGCGTAGTCCTTACAAGGCTAGTTGAACGCCGATAAGATTAAGTATCCAGATGCTACTTAAGCGCTCTAACGGTCCCTCTGCTTCTGGCCCCATCTGCCGCGCCGAGTAGCGCAGGCAAAATAAGGTGAAGGGAGCGACTGTCCGAATCCCGCGGTGGCCTGCGTTTTGTGCAGGCCGCTAGGATGAGTTTCGTGACCGCTTATGCCTAAGTCCAGCAAAGCATCGGACGAAAGTCCTAAGCTGAGCAACGCAGGAAACAAGCGGAAGCTGGGGTGCATTTCTTTTGGTTACTTATTCTTTGTGCAAGCAAAGAAAAGTAACTCGCCTAGAGGCGAAAGGCGATGCTACTCATTACCAATTACCAATTACCAATTACCAATTACCAATTACCAATTACCAATTACCAATTACCAATTACCAATTACCAATTACCAATTACCAATTACCAAGGAATCTTTTTCCCATCATAAGCAATAAACTCACCTGATTGCGCACTGGTTAACTCCTCAATCACCTGGCGTAATCCCCGAACGCTGGTGGCCGTATCAATCAAACCATTCGGCCCGCCCATATCTGTACGTACCCAGCCCGGATGCAGGGCGGCCACATTGATATTAAACTCCCGCAAATCGATAGACAGGCTTTTAACCACCATATTCAACGCGGTTTTACTGCTGCGGTAAATATATTCGCCACCGCTGCCGTTGTCTTCCATACTGCCCATTTTGCTGGTCATGGCGATCAGTTTCGCCTGGTTGGCGCGGCGAAGCTGCGGTAAAAAGGCCTCGGCGAGGTAGTAGGTGGTCAGCGTATTGACCTGGAACGCGTGCAGCCAGGCTTGTGGATCGGTTTTGCCGAAGGTGCTGTCAGGGTAGGTGCCAGCGTTACTGATTAAAATATCGATAGTGAGTGCTGACAATTGGCCCGCCAGTGCGCGAATGGCGCTTACATCGCCGACATCCAGCGCCAATACCTGAATATTTGTATGTTTGGCCGCTAATTGTTGCAGTGCTGTCGCCTTGGCCGGGTCGCGCACGGTGGCGTAAACCTGTTGGCCGCTTTCTGCATATTGTTTGACATACTCCAAGCCAATACCACGGTTGGCACCTGTGATTAAAATTGTTTGTGTCGTCATTATTTGCCTCGTTTTCTTGAATCCATTGAATCTGGGATATGATTGAATTTTACGCTGGTTTATTTGCCGGGGTGGTATTTTTGCAATTGCAATGGAGTATTGAGTGGATGGGTGTGAGTCATCGTTTGAGTCAGGTGCGAATCTGGATTGGGTTGTGTTGCATGTTGCTGGTCACACAGGCGATGGCGGGCACTGTTGATGTCAGTAAAAGAATTCCGCTCAGGCCTTCTTTATTAAAGCCAGAAGATGTTGCGGTGGTTTACAACGTCAATGATGCGCAGAGTGAAGAAATTGCTCGGTATTATTTGCAAGCAAGGCAGGTGCCTGCAGAAAACCTGATCGGCGTGGAGCTGCCCAGGCATGCCAAGGATGCGTTGACCGTGCCGGAGTTTGAGTCGTTAAAAGCGCAGCTAGATGCCAAGCTGGGCAATCAGCAAGTATTGTTGCTGGTGTGGCGCACGCCGTTTGCCGTGCAGTGCAACAGTATCACCAGCGCGTTGACCTTGGGGCTGGATTTAAACCAGTGCCGCAAAACCTGTGACCCCGGCCGTGATAGCCCTTACTTTAATAGCCTGTCATTGCGGCCATGGGCAGATCATCATATCCGCTTGTCCATGTTGTTGCCGATTAGCAGCGTAGATGCTGCCAAGGCCTTGATTGACCGTGGTGTGCTGAGTGAGTTTAGCTTAAATGACGCCGATGGCTACTTCCTCAAAACGCGCGATGTTGCGCGCTCCAAACCGCGTGAGCCATTTTTCCCACAAGATGGCATGACCATCAAATCCAAGAAACTCACCCTGCATACCTTGAGCCAGGAGTCGATTAAAAACCAGAGTTCGGTGATGTTTTATTTTACCGGGCAAACGCAAGTGGATTTTATGCTTACCAATACCTATTTGCCTGGTGCGATTGCTGATCACCTGACCTCAAGCGGTGGTGTGCTTGCGAGTTACAACGCCCAAATGCCAGCGTCGCGCTGGCTGGATGCCGGCGTCACGGGCAGTTATGGCACGGTTTCCGAGCCCTGTAACTACTGGCAGAAATTTCCTAACCCGCAAATTGTAATGGCGCATTACCTGTCAGGCGAAACCTTGATTGAAGCCTACTGGAAAAGCGTGAAATGGCCAATGCAAGGCGTGTTTGTCGGCGAGCCGCTGGCCAAGCCCTATGCAAGAAGTGCCCCGGTCATGGCCGAATAACCGGTTTATTTGCCTCTGGGCTGCTGTCATCATCCTGTCATTGCCTGCGCACAGATGTGTCGTATAATCGCCGACATTGATGTGTTGAGAATAGCTTGTGCAAGATATTCGTTGGAAAGCGTTCTGGAGTCTGCTGTTTTGGGCATTCTGTTGCCTGATGGTGGGCTGGTTCACCAGTACAGACACTGCCTGGCTCTTGTTTATGGCGGGTGTGCTGGCCTATCTCGCCGGACATTTATACTGGACGCACCGTTTGTACCAATGGGCGCTCAAACCCAGCCTTAATTTCATGCCCAATGGCAAAGGTATCTGGGAAGACATCTTTGCCAATCTTTATCATGAAATGCGCCGTCACTCGCGCAGCCAAAGCCAACTGAGCAGCACGCTGGAGCGCCTGCGTCATGCCACTAGTGCCTTGCCGGATGGCGTGGTGGTGCTCAACAACCGTAATGAAATTGAATGGTTTAACGAACCCGCGATTCAACGCTTAGGCTTAAAGCGGCATCATGATGAAAATCAGCCGATTTATTACTTGCTGCGGCAGGCTGAGTTTGTCACCTATTTGCAGGCAGAAGACTACAGTGAGCCACTTAAACTCAAATCCTGGCGCAGTCCGGATGTGACGCTGGAGTTGCAGATTATTCCGTTTGCCAGCAAGCAGCGCTTGCTGATTTGCCGCGATGTGTCTGCTATTGAAAAAACCGAAGTCATGCGCCGCGATTTTATTGCCAATGTGTCGCATGAGTTGCGCACGCCACTGACGGTAATTGGCGGCTTTCTCGAAACCATCAGTGATATGCAAGGTGAGGTCTCACCGGATATCCAGCCTTATTTCGACATGATGCAGTCGCAAACGACGCGTATGCGCCGTATTATTGAAGACTTGCTGACTTTGTCGCGGCTGGAAAATAACGTCACGCTCAAAGATGAAACCGATATTGCCATGCCAGCCTTGCTGCACCAGTTGCAGAAAGATGCGCAGGCCTTGAGCCAGGGCCAGCATACCGTGACCCTGCATATGGAAACCGAGGTCAATATTCGTGGCAGCTACAATGAATTGTTGAGCGCTTTGAGCAACCTGACCAGTAATGCCGTGCGCTATACCCCGGCGCAGGGCCGTATTGATATTTACTGGCAGATACGCGGCGAGGACGCTGTATTCAGCGTGCAGGATACTGGCATTGGGATCGAGCCACATCATTTGCCGCGCCTGACTGAGCGTTTTTATCGTGTCGATAGCGGCCGCAGTCGTGATACTGGCGGCACCGGGCTGGGCTTGTCCATCGTCAAACATATTTTGCATCACCATCAGGCCAGCTTGCAGGTTGAAAGTGAACCGGGCCAGGGCAGCCGTTTCCAGATTGTCTTTCCGGCACAGCGGGTATTGCCTGCATGAGGTGTTCCGGCTGGTGGGTGATGATCTTACTGCTGGCCGGATGCAGCACCACGCCGGATGGCGGCTATGTAGACTCACCTAACGGGCGGCCGGTGCCGGTGCGGCAAGACCGCAATACCTTTCATCAACTGGTCAAGACCGATCTCGATCGCCTGGCTGATATTGAATATAGTGAAAATGTCAGTACCTTACGTTTGCTCATGCTTAAAATGTACAAACGCAATCCGGCCGAAGCACAAAAATCGGGCTTAGGCACGCCGGATCAAATTGCCAGCTATGTGTTTGAGCAGGTCGCTGCGCATCACTGGCAGTTCGATGTCTTGGGTGGTGCGCAAGATACCGCGGCGATTAAACTGGCGCTCAATGCGCAATATAGCGGTGACCGCGTGTTGGCGTTGGTGGTCGGCATACAGTCCATGCTGTTCCGCGCCCACGGTAATAAATCAGCTTTTTTCCTCACAGATAGCATAGAGCCGCAGAGTTTGTATAATGCAGCCAGGAATATCGAGATTGCGGTATGGAAGCTGACCAATGCCAAAAATGCGCAAGGTGAGTTATTACTACTCACCAACAGCCAGCCCGGCGAAGTGCAGAATCTCAGCTTTGAGCGGGAATTCAGCAAGCTGATTGCCCGCACTGACTTATTGGCGCTCACCCTGGCCGAAAAGTCGCAACGCTTTATTTCGCGCCTGACACAAAGTATTACCACGGCGCCTTTTCTACCTTTTAGATAAATTTAATCATGCAACAAGCACTGACTTTACTCAATGGCTTAACGCCTGCCCAGTTCATGGCGGAATACTGGCAAAAAAAGCCATTGTTGATTCGTGGCGCAATGCCGGACTTTCAAGGCCTGCTTGGTCCTGAAGAGCTGGCCGGACTCGCTTGCGATAGTGAAGTGCCCGCCAGGTTAATACAGTTTGATCCCGAGCGTGCGCAAGCAGGCGATGGCTGGCAAGTGACACAAGGGCCGTTTGATGACGATGATTTTACGGCGCTGCCAGCGCAGCATTGGACGCTGCTGGTGCAGGGTATGAACCATGTATTACCCGAAGCGCAGGCCTTGCTGTCGCAATTTAACTTTATCCCGACGGCCAGGCTGGATGATGTGATGGTCAGTTACGCGCCTACAGGCGGTGGTGTCGGGCCGCATATCGATAGCTACGATGTTTTTTTACTGCAAGGGGCGGGCAAGCGTCGCTGGCGTATCAGCCAGCAAACTGACTTGCGCTTGATCCCGGATGCGCCGTTACGCATCCTGTCGCATTTTGTGAGTGAGCAGGAGTGGGTGCTGGAGCCAGGCGATATGCTTTACCTGCCGCCCAATGTGGCACATTGGGGCATTGCTGAAGATGATGATTGCATGACTTATTCCATCGGTTTTCGGGCACCTGCAGCCAGGGAGCTGGCGATCGAGTTCCTGGATGAGTGCCGCCAGAATGGTTTGCCCGATGAATTGTATCGTGATCCTGACTTGCAACCGGTGGTGGATGCTGCAGCAGTAGATGCCAATATGGTGAGTCATGTGGCAGACATGCTGCGCCGCTTGCCCTGGCAAACTGAGCAATTAGGGCCTTTTTTGGCAAAGTATTGTTCTGAGCCCAAGGCGTATGTTGTTTTTTCCCCTAATCGTAAACTCAGCCTGGATAAATTCTCCCAGCGCCTGGCACAGCAGGGCGTCGTGATGGATCTGCAGACACAGATGTTGCATTGGCAAGGCCAGTATTTTATCAATGGTGAACGTGTGCAAGTACCCGTTGAAGGCGCGCCTTTATTGAATGCATTGGCCAATCATAGACAGCTGGCGCCTGCAGTATGCCAGGCAGGGGCAGTCGCGAACTTGTTGCCATGGCTGCATGAAATGTATTTGGTGGGCTATGTGCACCTGGCTGAAAACGCGGCTTAATTGCATTGGCAGCAAATGATTTACCGGTGTTTTTGTGAAAAAAACACCTAGATGTGGTTGTCACGCAAAAAAATCCCTGTTTTTTAAGAGAATGTGCGTTCTTTTTTTAATGAATTACTGATACAATTTTTTCACTCGGCTGGTTCTGCATCAAGGGGATTGTCCGTACATAATTTTTTGCTCATACATACTAAGGAAATAAAGATGACACGTTCTGCATTGTTGGCTGCATTGTTGGCTCTGGCTTTGACTGCTTGTGGTGAAAAACCAGCTGAAGAAGCGCCTGCTGCTGAGGCACCTGCTGCTGAAGCTCCTGCTGCTGAAGCTCCAGCTGAGGCACCTGCTGCTGAAGCCGCTCCTGCTGAGGCTGCTCCTGCTGAAGCTGCACCTGCTGAAGCTCCAGCTGAAGAAGCTAAGTAATTCAGACTTGAGTAATCTGGTTTTAATTAAATCTGGTTTACTTAAAATCTAGGATTCACTTAAAATCCAAGCTTGCTTAGATGTAGAAAAGCCGACGAAAGTCGGCTTTTTTATTTGTGCTGCAATCACCGCTAAAAATGCTTGCCTGTCAGGCCGCGCTTTTGAGTGGGGTTAGTTCATTGGCGATCTGGCAAATACGAATAAAGTCTTCTGCCACCAATGCTGCCCCGCCAATCAATCCGCCATCGACATCAGGCATGCTGAGTAATTGCGCAGCATTACCAGGGTTCATGCTGCCGCCATATAACAAGGAAATCTCTTCCGCTGCCTGTGCATCCAGCAATTCAATATGGCCGCGGATAAAAGACAGAATCGCCTGCGCATGTTGAGGCGTGGCTGCTTTGCCAGTGCCGATGGCCCATACTGGCTCATAGGCAATCACGCCTTTTGATAAGGCATGGATGCCCACATGTGCAATCACCGGGTTCAGTTGTCGCACGACTACCAGATCAGTTTCGCCCTGTTCGTATTCATCCAGCGTTTCACCAATACATAAAATGGGAGTAAGCCCTGCTTTTAAGGCGGCTTCAAAACGTTCACCACAGCTTTCATCGCTATCATGACCACGCTGCCGACGTTCGGAGTGGCCAATAATCACATAGGTGCAGCCAAACTCCTTCAGCATCAGGGGTGACACCGAGCCGGTGTAAGCACCTTTTTCGTAGCGGCTCATGTTTTGTCCGCCCCAGCTGATATGGCTGTTTTGCAGCACTTGCTGGGCTTGGTACAAATAAGGGTGTGGCGGGCACACCGCATACCGGGCACGGTGATGGCGTGTCTGTTGCAACAGGCTTTGCATGAATTGCTGATTATCTGGCAAATTGCCGTGCATTTTGCGGTTGGCAACCACCAGTTTGGGGCGATTTGTGATCACACCGTTTCCTTTGCGGGTTTTCTTTCTATAATGACGGATATTCTACAGAAAACTTGACGTTATGCCCGCATTAGATTTTTCCCTGCAACTTGCCTCCGCTGCGGCCGATATTCCTGCGCACGCACACTTTAAACGCTGGGTGCGGGCCGCATTGCGCGTAGAAACCAGCCTGACTATCCGTATTGTTGATGAGGCAGAGGGGCGGCAGTTAAACGCGGCGTATCGCGGCCGCGATTATGCAACCAATGTGCTGACTTTTCCCTTAACTGAAGAGCCTATGCTCATGGGCGATATTGTGATCTGTGCGCCGGTGGTCGCTAAAGAGGCCGTTGAGCAAGGCAAAGCGCTGCTTGCCCATTATGCGCATATGACCGTGCATGGTGTGTTGCACCTGCACGGCTATGACCATGAGGTGGATGCGCAGGCCGAGTTGATGGAGGCAATGGAAGTCGTGGTGATGCAGAAACTCGGCTTTGCCAATCCTTATGCAGAATAACCTTTAATCAAACGCGGCAAATCGCTACAATCCTTGCATGGAGTTTACCGCCCACAATCCTGTCAAAATCAAAGGCGAGCCGCTGTCGACGCTGCCGCAGGATTTGTATATTCCGCCAGATGCCCTGGAAGTCTACCTGGAGACCTTTGAAGGCCCACTGGACTTATTGTTATACCTGATCCGCAAGCATAACCTGGACATTCTGGATATTCCCATGGCTGACCTGACGGTGCAGTACATGGCTTATGTCGATAAGATGAAGGCGGTTAACCTTGAGCTGGCCGCGGAGTATTTATTGATGTCTGCCATGCTGATTGAGATCAAGTCGCGCATGCTGTTGCCAAAACCGACGGAGGTGGCAGAGGAAGAAGATCCACGTGCGGAACTGGTTAGGCGCTTGATGGAGTATGAAGCGATCAAACTGGCCGCTCAGCGGCTGGATGCCATGCCCAAAGTAGGCGAAGAGATTGATGTGGCGGCAGCTTATTACCAGCAGATCAGCTTGGTAAAGCCGCCAGAGGTAAGCCTGGATGACCTGGTGGACGCCTGGCGCAATGTGCTCAAGCGTGCCAAGTTGAATCAGCACCACAAACTGGGGCGTGCCGAGTTGTCTGTGCGTGAACATATGAGTTTGCTGCTGCGCAGGTTGAGTGCCGTGCAGGTACTGCGTTTTGATGAGTTGTTCGATCTCGAAACCGAAGGCGTGCCCAAGCTGGTGGTGAACTTTCTGGCCATGCTGGAGCTGGCCAAAGAGGGGCTGGTGCGCATTACGCAACAAGAAGCCTTTGGTACTATTTATGTGCAAGCCAATAGTGCGGGTTAGGATGCGATTGCATGCGTGAACCGGACAGTATTGAAGAAATGAAGCGCATTCTGGAAGCCGCGTTGCTGACATCGCCGCAACCGCTGGCACTTGATGATTTGCTTAAGTTATTTGCCGGGCGCATGGAGCGCGCGACGCTGCGTATGTTGCTGGACGAACTGAAAGCTGACTGGGTGGAAAAAACACTGGACCTGGTGCAGGTGGCCACTGGTTACCGTTTTCAGGCCAAAGCCGAGTATAGTGAGTATTTGTCGCGCTTGAACCCTGAGCGGCAGCCCAAGTATTCGCGGGCTGTGATGGAAACGCTGGCGATTATTGCCTACAGGCAACCAGTCACGCGTGGCGATATCGAGCAGATTCGTGGCGTGGCGGTGAATCCGAATGTGATTCGCCAGTTACAGGAGCGTGACTGGATAGATGTGGTTGGCCAACGTGAAGTGCCGGGCAGGCCATCACTATATGCAACCACCAAACATTTTCTGGATGACCTGAATTTGCGCTCACTGGCAGAATTGCCGCCTTTTGAGGCGTTTGCGCAAACAGAAATCCCGCTGGAGTAGATTAACATGCAAGCGTCATTGCTTAGAATCAGAATCAACCATGAAGGTAACACGGCCCTCGGTCCGGGTAAGATTGAACTGCTGCAACATATTGCGCAGCAGGGTTCAATCTCCGCGGCCGCCAAGCAGATGAGTATGTCTTATCGCCGTGCTTGGGAGCTAGTCGATGTGATGAATCGCAGCTTTGACCAGGCGGTGGTGGTGAGTTCGGCGGGCGGTTCCCATGGTGGAGGCGCGCAAGTGACCGAGTTTGGTCAGGCGCTGATAGGCGCTTATCAGCAGATTTTACAAAAATCGTCACAAGCGGCTGCGGATGAGTTGCATTTAATTACGCAGCATTTAAAGAAAGACTGATTTTTTTAATTATCGTAATGCATGCGTGGCTATAACGATGGTAGCATCGCAGGTGGGTAATCAATGGATAACTGGGTGATCGTAATGAAAAAATGGATGTGGCTGGGTTTGTGCTTGATTAGCGTATTGGCGCAAGCAGAAGACAAGAAAATCAAGGTATTTGCTGCGGCAAGTTTGACGGATGTGATGAACGTGCTGGTCAAGCAGTATGGCCAGCAAACGGGTGTACAGGTGGTGCCAGTGTATGGCGGATCTGGCACCCTGGCTAAGCAGTTGGAGCAGGGGGCGCCGGGCGACCTGTTTATTTCAGCGGATGAAAAGTGGATGCAATACCTGAAGGATAAACAACTGGTGCAGGTATCAACGATCAAGCCGTGGTTGGGTAACCGCCTGGTGATGATTACGCCACAAAACAAGCCGTTAACGATCAAGGCTGACGCCAATATAGATGTGAACCAGCAAGCCCCGGGTTATTGGTGCACGGGCGATACCCTGTCGGTGCCGGTGGGGATTTATGCCAAACAGTCACTGACCAACCTGGGCTGGTGGGACAAGCTAAAAAGCCGGCTGGTCAGTACGCAGGATGTGCGGGCGACGCTGAGCCTGGTCGAGCGTGATGAGTGCGATGTCGGTATTGTGTATGCCAGTGATGCGCAATCCTCCAGCAAGGTGAAAGTCGCTGGTGAGTTTGCTGAAGATAGTCATGTGCCAATTATCTATCCAATGGCATTATTGCCGCAGGCGACGGCAGAAACCGGTGCTTTTTACCGCTATCTGCAATCCGCAGAGGCTAAAAAGCTGTTACTCTCCTACGGCTTCAAACCCTTATTTAACGATTAATCTGCCTACTGCTGTTAACGGTTATGTGGACGTTGTCTCCCGCTGAGCTTGATATTGTCTTGCTGTCACTGAAGGTGGCTGCCTGTTGTGTCATGGTGTTATTGCTGCCGGCAATAGCCATGGCCTGGTTGTTGGCCAGAAAGCGCTTCTGGGGACATGCTCTCTTGGATGCGCTGGTGCATCTGCCCATGGTGCTGCCGCCAGTGGTGCTGGGCTATATGTTGCTGGTGTTGCTGGGGCGGCGTGGCTGGATAGGCAGCTGGCTGTATGAGCAGTTTCATATCCAGCTGACTTTCCACTGGTGGGGCGCGGTGATTGCTTCTGCCGTGATGGCGTTTCCACTCATGGTGCGCGCTATCCGCCAGGCGCTGATGCAGGTGAATCCGTTATTGGAGCAAGCCGCACAAACCTTAGGCGCTACCCCTGTCAGGACATTCTTTTCAATTGCCCTGCCGCTTTCTTATCATGGCGTACTCACCGGCGGCATTCTGGCGTTTAGCCGTAGCCTGGGTGAGTTTGGTGCCACCATTACTTTTGCCGGCAACCTCGAAGGCGAAACGCGTACCTTGCCATTGGCGATTTATAGCCTCACCCAATCGCCTGAAGGCGATGCGGCTGCCCTGCGGCTGGTGATATTGAGTGTGCTGGTCTCTGTGGTGGCCTTACTGGCCAGTCAGTGGCTGGAACGCCGCCTGATCAGGAGCCAGCGCTGATGTTGACGGTCGATATCCAGATACATCAGCCTTATACGGCAAACAGTCCATTCGACTTGCAAGCCCGCTTCGAGCTGGCCCCCGGCCGTTGCCTGGGGATCATGGGCGCCTCTGGTTGCGGAAAAACAACCTTATTGCATAGTATTGCCGGGTTGTTGATGCCATCTGCTGGTGTGATCCGCAGTGGTAATCACCTCTGGTTTGATCGTAAGCAGGCGGTTCAATTACCGCCATGGCAGCGCCCGGTCGGTTTGGTGTTCCAGGATGGCCGTCTGTTTCCGCATATGAGTGTAGAGCAGAATTTACGTTATGGCATGCCCCCAGACCTGGCCAGGATAGTGCTGCCCGAGGTGGTCGATGTCCTTGCCATCCAGCCGTTGCTCAAACGCAAGCCCAGTCAGTTGTCTGGCGGCGAAAAACAACGGGTGGCGATAGGGCGCGCTTTATTGCGCCAGCCGTCAGTGCTACTGATGGATGAACCGTTGAGTGGCCTGGATGATCAGCTAAAGCAACAGGTATTGCCTTATATCAAGCAGGTGATTGCAACGTTTGGCTTGCCAACGCTTTACGTCAGCCATGTGGGGGATGAAGTGGCAGAGGTTGCCGATGAAGTGTTAACGCTGGCGCAAGGACAACTGCGCCAGGTCAAATAAAGCTGCTTATTAGTTAAGCAGCTTGCTACTTAGTGGTGATGGCCACCAGCACCATGCACGTGCTGGTGAGAAATTTCTTCCTGGTTTGCTGAGCGCACGCTGGCGATGGTTGCTGTAAACAGCAGGCGTTGGCCAGCCCAAGGATGGTTGCCGTCAACCACGACTTTGCCGTCTGCAATGTCAGTGATGGTGTACAAAATCACGTCGCCGGTTTCGTCTTCACCTTCAAACTGCATGCCTACTTTCAGGTCTTTGCTCGGGAATGCGCTGGCTGGTTCAATTTGTACCAATGCATCATCGTATTCGCCAAAAGCATCTTCCGGGTCCAGGCTTACTTCTACCTTATCGCCCACGTTTTTGCCGTGCATGGCTTCTTCCACTTTTGGGAAAATGTTGTCATAACCGCCATGCAGATAGGCAACCGGATCCTTGCTTTCTTCCAAGGTGTCGCCATCGCTATTTTGCAGTTTATAGGTCATGGTGACCACGGTGTTCATCGCTACTTGCATGTCTAAGATCCTAAAGTTCTTTGGTAAAACAGTATTCTAAAGGATATTGTCGGCATGTGTCATTCTTGCCGACGATAATATTGACCGTAAAGTTTTCGCCATTGCCAGGGTGGCATGGGCTGGGCGTCTTGCCATAGCCCCAGGCCTTGTTGCTGCGCCTGCTGTTGCAAGGTATCCAGTGCCTGACGTTTGGAGTAGCGGGCGTTAAACCAGGCCATGCCCAGCGCAATTTGTGCTTGGCTGGCATCGGTGTTATTGCAGTACAAATGCCCCAGCGTCCTGCCATACATATCACGGCCTTGCAGTTGGACGGCGATGTTTGCGTGTTCGCAGAGTTGTTTCAGGCTGCGCCTGGACTGGATGCCGAAGGCCTGTTGGCGCTCAGGGGCATCTATATCCAGCAGGCGTAAGTGGTAGGTGAGGCTGTTATCACGCATAATGACGGTGTCACCATCAATCACGTTGACCAGCGCGGGCGCAGCATGGGCATAAACGCTTGCCATCAGCAAGCCAACTGGCAGCCAGGTTTTGATCATGCAACGCTAATCCAGCAAGCTGGTGTAGTTGTCTGGCGTCAGTACGCTGGGAATCGCTTCCGGCAGCAAGTCAGGGTAGTCTTTGCTAAAGTGCAGGCCGCGACTCTCATGGCGGTCAATCGCGCAACGCACAATCAGTTCGGCCACTTGCAGCAAGTTACGCAGTTCGATCAGGTCGTGGCTGACTTTAAAGTTACTGTAAAACTCACCCACTTCGTCGCGCAACATATGGATGCGATGCAGCGCGCGGCTCAGGCGTTTGGTGGTGCGCACAATGCCGACATAGTTCCACATAAAGCGGCGCAACTCATCCCAGGTGTGGGTAATCAGCACTTCTTCGTCGGCGTCCGTGACGCGGCTTTCATCCCAGTCTGGCAATGAAATGGTTGGCTGTAAGCCCAATGTTTCTATATCAAGCGCGCAACTCTGGCTAAAGGCCAGGCACTCCAGCAATGAGTTGCTGGCCAGGCGATTCGCCCCGTGCAGGCCGGTGCAAGCAGTTTCACCAATCGCATACAGGCAATCAATGTCGGTGCGGCCATGCATGTCAGTCATCACGCCGCCACAGGTGTAGTGTGCGGCAGGCACGACCGGAATCGGCTGTTTGGTGATATCGATGCCCAATTGCAGGCAGCGTTGGTAAATATTGGGGAAATGCGATTGAATAAAATCGGCTGGCTTGTGGCTGATGTCCAGGTAAACGCAATCCAGACCGCGTTTTTTCATTTCAAAGTCGATCGCGCGTGCCACGACATCACGTGGCGCCAGTTCAGCGCGTTCGTCATGCCAGGGCATAAAGCGCGTGCCATCGGGCAGCAATAATAAGCCGCCTTCGCCACGCAGCACTTCTGAAATCAAAAACGATTTAGCATGCGGGTGGTAGAGGCAGGTCGGGTGAAACTGCACGAACTCCATATTTGCCACGCGACAACCTGCACGCCAGGCCATGGCGATGCCGTCGCCGGTGCTGATGTCAGGGTTGGTTGTGTACAAATAGACCTTGCCTGCGCCACCCGTGGCGGTGACGGTATATTGTGCAGACAGTGTGATCACTTTTCCGGTCTGGTTATTCAGCACATACGCACCCAGGCAGCGGTTGGGGCCGTCACTGGCGGTTTGTTTAAACAGTTTGTGCGTGGTGATGAGGTCTACCGCGATATGGTGTTCGAGGATGGTGATGTTCGGATGCTCGCGCACGCGATCCGTCAATGTGGTCTGCACCGCCTGGCCCGTCGCATCGGCGACATGCACCACGCGCCGATGGCTATGTCCGCCTTCGCGGGTCAGGTGCAAGCGGTCATCGTCCGCCTCGCGCGTGAAATTCACGCCTTGCTGTAATAACCACTCAATGCTGGTGCGGCCGTTGGTCACCACCATGCGCGTTACTTCGCTGTCGCATAGCCCGGCACCTGCGTCCAGGGTGTCCTTAATATGTGCCTCTATCGAGTCTTCGCTGTTGTGTACAGCGGCAATGCCGCCTTGCGCCCAGTTGCTGGCACTCAAGGTCAGTTCGCGTTTGCTTAAGATGCATACCCGGTGTTGATCGGCCAGTCGTAACGCCAGCGATTGACCCGCCAGGCCGCTGCCAATAATCAGGACATCAAACACTTTATTCATATTGTTTTGAAATCAATGGAACTTTGAAGGGAATGCAGGGTCACATAATTGTCTGTATTGCGTGTTGCAGTGGCAGGCAAAAATAAGGGATGAGGCGATGTTACACACAGCAAATTTAGAGGCGTTAACGCGCACCGGGTTCGTCGAAAATAACACAAAAGCGTATACTACTCCCAATCATAAAATTACCCAAGGGAGTCATCGCGATATGACTGTTCAGGCGGCGAACGCCAAACAGCAAGAGAATAAAGAGTTTGACCAGATGCTGGTTGAGCGCGCTCAGCAAGGCGATAAACGCGCCTTTGGATTGTTGGTAGAAAAGTACCATCGTAAACTTGGCCGCTTGTTGTCGCGCATGATCCGTGACCAGGCCGAGGTGGAAGATGTGGTGCAAGAGTCGTTTATCAAGGCGTATCGTGCATTGCACAGCTTCCGCGGCGATAGCGCGTTTTACACCTGGTTATACCGGATTGGCATTAACACGGCCAAAAATTACCTGGTGTCTTTGGGGCGCAAGCCGCAAGTGATGCAGGATGTGGAAATCGAAGATGTAGAAAACTTCGATGAAGGCGATGACATGCGTACGATGGAGACGCCTGAAACCTCGTTGATGACAAAAGAAATTGCGCAAACGGTGAACGATGCGATTGCGGCATTGCCTGAGGAATTACGTACGGCAATTACCTTGCGCGAGTTAGAAGGTTTAAGTTATGAAGACATTGCTAACGTGATGCAGTGTCCTATTGGTACCGTACGTTCACGTATTTTTAGGGCGCGCGAAACGATTGCGGCGAAGTTGAGGCCGTTGCTGGATACGCCTCAGCATAAACGCTGGTAATCGCGCGATATTTGCTATAAAACGGTGGTGGGTGTGTAGGTGTTATGACAAATTTTTTGTTAAATGCTAACATAAAAACATTGATTGACTTGGGGTTATTATGAAGCAGCAATTATCTGCATTGGTCGACGGTGAAGTCGATGTCGAACGCTGCGAACATATTTTTCTCGCAGCCAAATCTACGGGCGATGTTGCCCAGGCCTGGCGTGACTATCATGTGATTCGCGATGTGATTCGTGAGGAGTGCTGGGTGGAGTCTGATATGACCAGCCGCATCATGGCGCAGTTGGATGATGAACCTACCATGCTGGCGCCGCAAGCCGTGACCGCCTCTGAAAAAGTTACCCATATCCGTCCGCGTTTTAGTAAGTATAGTTGGTCAATTGCCGCATCGGTGGCGGCCGCTTTTTTTGTTGGCATGTTTGTGTTGAATCAACCTGAAGTCGCTGCGCCGACGCAAATTGCGGATAACGACACCGACCAATACATCGTCGCGCATCACAACTATGCGCCCAACAGTGCCACTTATTACATGCATAATGTCGCTTATAACGCTGGCGAATAACCTTACTGTCGTTACCGTATGTCACCTAAGTTTTATTTCCTCCGGGAGTTCTATTCCCTTCGGGCGCTTCTGCCTGTCTTGTGTCTGGCTGCCATCAGCCAGTCAGCGTTGGCCGAAGAGGATCTCTGGGCAACCATGCAGAAAACCGCTTCTGCTGCCCGCGAGTTAAATTACCAGGGCCTGTTTGTTTATCACAATGGGGCGATGATACGCTCGGTACAAATTATCCATATTTACGAAGGCGGGCGCGAATTTACGCGCAATGTGGTGCTGGATGGCAGACCACGTGAAGTGTTCAGTGAAGGTGATGATATCGTCATATTCAATGCTAAAAATGACAAAGTTGTGATCGAAAAGCGACGCGGCCAGAACCTGTTTCCGGCCATGCTGCCCACACAGTTATATCCCCTCAAGCAAAATTACAAGCTTAAATTTGTCGGCCAGGAGCGCATTGCCGGACGGTTGGCGCAAGTCATAGATATGGTGCCAAACGACAATCTGCGTTATCAGTACCGCATCTGGTCGGATGCTGAATATGGCCTGTTGCTCAAAATGAGTATGCTCGATATACAAGGCCATACGCTGGAGCAGATTGGCTTTAACCAGGTGGCGATGTTGCACACCAAAGATCTGGACTGGTTTCAGCCGAAAATCGACGCGACCAAGCCTTATGTCATGGATGACACCACAGATTTAACCCATACCGTGGATAATCTGGTGGTCGCTAATTTACCTGCGGGCTACAAAAAAGTGGATCAAATCCAGCTGAAAGTACCCGGTCGGACTGCGCCGGTGCAGCAGTTGATTTTCTCTGATGGCCTGGCATCCGTGTCGCTATTTGTGGAACCTATGGCCAAAGGCATGCAACCACGTGTGGGTAAGAAAACCATGGGATCGACCAACGTCTATGCGCATGTGTTGAATGGTTACCAGTTGGTGGTGGTGGGTGAAGTGCCCGCGCAAACGGTTGAACAAATCGCACAGCAGGTGACATTTAAAAAATAATTTTCATGCCTGGTGAACAATCATTCAGCCAGTTCAATGACATGGTACGCATCCATTCTCTCCGCAACTTGTATTTCTCTACAGCGTCGCCATGTAATGATGGTGACGCTTTCAAGTGTCAATATTCCCGTGCTGCGTTTAGCAGAATGGCGTAAACGATTTTTTAATCATTAAATGGTAGGAATAATCATGATGAAACAATGGATTTCTGGCGTGATGTTGGCGTGTGCTGTCACCATCGCCATGCCAGTCGTAGCCGTAAAGGCCAAAGATTTGCCGGACTTCACCGAGCTGGCAGAAAAGCAAGGGCCTGCGGTGGTCAATATCAGTATTACTTCTGTCGTGCATGGTGGCAATATTGGTTTTCCCGGTATGCCGAATGACGAAAACCTGCAAGAGTTCCTGCGCCGCTTTGGCATCCCCGGTATGCCTGGCGGGCAAGGCCAGGACGGTGGGCAAGACTATAAAACGCAGTCATTGGGCTCTGGTTTTATTATCAGTGCTGACGGCTACATCCTCACTAACGCACATGTGGTGAATGAGGCCGATGAAGTGTTGGTCAAGCTGTATGACAAGCGTGAATTCAAGGCGAAAATCATAGGCGCGGATAAACGTACCGACGTGGCTTTGATTAAAATTGAAGCGACTGGCCTGCCTAAAGTGACTGTTGGTGACCCCAACGCATTGAAAGTCGGCGAATGGGTGGCGGCAATTGGCTCACCTTTCGGTCTTGAAAACACCATGACCGCCGGCATTGTCAGTGCCAAAGGCCGTGCGTTGCCACAAGAAAATTATGTGCCGTTTATTCAAACTGACGTCGCGATCAACCCAGGTAACTCTGGTGGCCCGCTGTTTAACCTGCGTGGTGAAGTGGTCGGTGTGAACTCGCAGATTTATAGCAAGAGTGGCGGCTCCATGGGCTTGTCTTTCAGTATCCCGATTGATGTCGCGATTGATATTTCCAATCAACTCAAAGCCACTGGCCGTATTGCACGTGGCTGGTTGGGCATCGGTATTCAGGAAGTCACCAAGGATCTGGCTGACTCGTTCGGCCTCAAGCAAACCAGTGGTGCATTGATCGCTGGCATTGAGAAAAATAGCCCGGCGGATAAAGGTGGTTTGGAAGCTGGCGATATTATTCTCAAGTTTGATGGCAAGCCAATTACGACTTCAAGTGATTTGCCCCGAGTGGTAGCCACCACCAAGCCTGGTAAAGTGGTGCCGGTGGAAATCGTACGCAAAGGCGCTAACAAAACCCTGCAGTTAGGGGTGGGCGAAATGCCGAGTGAGCAACCTGAGGTCGCTGCAGCCAGCAAGGAGCCAGTCAAGCCTGAAGCGAATAAAATCGGCCTGACTTTGCGTGAGCTCACCGCCTTGCAGAAGAAAAAGCTTAATGGCAAAAATGGCCTGCTGGTGATTGAAAGTGGTGGTGCAGCTGCGCAAGCGGGGATTCGTCGCGGTGACGTGATTCTGGGCTTGAATAACAATGAAAGCCAAAGCGTGGATGCGTTTAACAAGCAGATTAATGCTGTGGCTTCCGGCAAAACGGTGGCCGTATTGGTGCAACGTGGTGAAAACACCTTGTACGTGCCGATTAAAATCAAGTAAGGTTAGTGTGAGTTTGCAAAAAGACAGGGCAGCCTGTCTTTTTGTTTTTTAGCGCGCGAAATCAACGCGCGCGGCCCGCGCCCGCGCGGAAAATAAATCACTGATATTCATACATTTGCTGTAAAATGCACCCCATTTGAAAGGCGCTTCAAGCGCCTTTCTTGCTTGTAAATAACGCATAACTAAACATGAAAAATATTCGTAATTTTTCGATTATTGCTCACATTGACCACGGCAAATCGACACTGGCAGACCGCATTATTCAATTGTGTGGCGGCCTCGAAGCGCGCGAGATGGAAGCACAAGTGCTGGATAGCATGGATATCGAGCGTGAGCGCGGTATCACCATCAAGGCACAAACCGCAGCCCTGCAATACAAAGCCAATAACGGTGAGATTTATCAGCTCAACCTGATTGATACGCCCGGTCACGTCGACTTTAGTTACGAGGTGAGCCGCTCGCTGTCAGCCTGTGAGGGCGCTTTGTTAGTGGTAGATGCCTCGCAAGGCGTTGAAGCGCAAAGTGTTGCCAACTGCTATACCGCCATTGAGTTGGGTGTCGAAGTCACGCCTGTCCTTAACAAGATCGACCTGCCATCTGCCGATCCGGCACGTGTTTCACAAGAAATTGAAGATGTGATTGGCGTCGATGCCACCGATGCGGTGCGTTGTTCAGCCAAAACCGGTGTAGGTGTGCGCGATGTGCTGGAAGAAGTGGTCGCCAAGGTGCCGCCGCCAGTCGGTGATATTGATGCGCCTTTGAAAGCGCTGGTGATCGACGCCTGGTTTGATAACTATGTGGGCGTGGTCATGTTGGTGCGCGTGGTAGATGGTGCTTTGAAAGCCAAAGAAAAAATCCGCTTGATGGCGACCGGTGCTGAGTATTTGTGTGAACAAGTGGGTGTATTTACGCCTAAATCGCTACAGCGCACGCAATTGAGCGCGGGCGAAGTAGGCTTTATTATTGCAGGTATTAAAGAACTGGCAGCCGCCAAGGTTGGTGACACGGTCACCTTAGCCGGTAGACCTGCTGTGGCGCCACTGCCTGGTTTTAAAGAAGTAAAACCACAGGTGTTTGCCGGCTTGTATCCGGTGGAGTCCAACCAGTTTGAATCTCTGCGTACTGCGCTGGAAAAGCTGAGCTTAAATGACTCCAGCTTGCAGTTCGAGCCGGAAAACTCGACGGCGCTGGGTTTTGGCTTCCGCTGCGGCTTCTTGGGTTTGTTGCATATGGAAATCGTACAAGAGCGCCTGGAGCGCGAGTACGACATGGATTTAATTACCACGGCGCCTACCGTGATTTATGAGCTGCTGCTCAGAAGCGGCGAAGTGGTACAAATCGAAAATCCGTCACGTTTACCTGAGCCTTCACGGGTGGAAGAAATTCGTGAGCCCATGATTGTGGTGAATTTGCTGATGCCACAAGACTATGTGGGTCCGGTGATGACCTTGTGTAATAACAAGCGGGGTATCCAGCGCAATATGCAATACATGGGCCGCCAGGTCATGTTGAGCTACGAGATGCCGCTAAATGAAGTGGTGCTGGATTTCTTTGATAAGTTGAAATCAGTCTCACGTGGCTATGCCTCTATGGACTACGAGTTTCTCGAGTTCCGCGCTGCTGACCTGGTCAAGCTGGATATCATGGTTAACGGCGAGCGCGTCGATGCATTAAGCCTGATTGTGCACCGTGCCAATAGCTTGTATCGCGGTCGTGAGTTGGTCTCTAAAATGCGCGAATTAATTCCACGCCAGATGTTCGATATTGCGATTCAGGCGTCGATTGGTGCCAACATTATTGCGCGTGAAACGGTGAAAGCCATGCGTAAAAACGTGATTGCCAAATGTTATGGCGGTGATATTACGCGTAAGCGCAAGTTGCTGGAAAAACAAAAAGAAGGTAAAAAGCGTATGAAGCAGGTGGGTAACGTGGAAATTCCACAAGAGGCCTTCCTTGCCATCTTGCGTGTAGAAGATAAATAATCCTTTTTAGTGGAATAGCTTACTCAGGAAACAAGCATGTATTTTGCAATCTTTATGTTGGTCATTTTGCTGGTCTCAGGCGTGATCTGGCTGCTGGATATTCTGGTTTTGCGCAAACAACGCCAGTCGGGTGCATTGGGCGATGTCGCTGACCCATGGTATGTGGAATACAGTAAAAGCTTTTTCCCGGTGATTTTGTTGGTATTTATGGTGCGTTCTTTTGTGGTTGAGCCATTCAAAATTCCATCCGGCTCCATGATGCCAACCCTGCTGGCAGGCGATTACATCCTGGTGAACAAATTCACTTACGGTTTGCGCGTGCCTATCCTCAATAACGTGTTTTACCCGGTGAGCCTGCCTAAGCGTGGCGATGTATTCGTGTTTCATTATCCGCCTGATACTTCGATTGATTACATCAAGCGTGTGGTGGGGTTACCTGGCGACAAGATCCAGTACCGCGACAAACAGCTCACGATTAACGGCAAAGTGATCAACCTGGATTTTGTGCAGCCGTATCAATATGCACTGAATGTGAATGACGAAAGCGGTAATGCGCGTGCGGTGGATGTGACTGCGTCACGCCTGAGCGAGCAGTTGGGTGACGTCAAGCATGATGTATTGATTCATGACATCATGAACCAGTATAGCCCTGGCAGCGCGGGCGACCGCCTGATGCAGGGTGAAACGATTACTGTGCCTGAAGGCGAATATTTTGCCATGGGTGATAACCGTGACAACAGCTCAGACAGCCGCGTTTGGGGCTTTGTCGCAGAAAAACACCTGGTCGGTCGCGCATTCTTTATCTGGTTTAATTTTGACCAATGGCGCCGTATCGGGCAAAGTATTGGTTAAGTGCACGGCAAGCCGTGTGGACAAAGACATCTTCTTGAGGGATAGTACAATGAATGACTCAAAGAGCGCTCACCAACACGGCATCGGCTTGATTGGCTTTTTGCTGGTGTTGACCGCATTTGGTATTCTGGGCACAGTGGCCCTCAAGGCCTTGCCTGCTTACATGGAGTACTACTCCATTCAAGCCACAGTGAACCGCATTGCGCATGACCCTTTATTGCAAAGTGACGGCGATGTGCGCACCGCGTTTGACCGCCAGATGCAAGTCGATAGCATTCACGATGTGACAGGCCGCGATTTGGACATCAGCGGTGGCGTCGTTGCCATGCGCTACCAGAAAAAGATAGCACTGACAGACACCATGACGCTGTTGATCGACTTTGATGCCGCCAGCAAACCTTAATGGCTGGCTTGATCGCACTTAAATGAACGCACTCCCGGTATTACAAACCAGAATTAGCTACAGCTTCACGCAGCCTGCCTTGCTGCAACAGGCGCTCACCCACCGCAGTTTTTCTGCTACCAATAACGAGCGCCTGGAGTTTTTAGGCGATAGCGTACTCAACTTTATTATTGCGCACCAGCTGTTTAATTTGTTTCCACATTCGCCAGAGGGTGATTTAAGCCGCTTGCGTGCAAAATTGGTGCGCGAAGCCAGCCTGGCTGAAATTGCGACTGACCTTAATCTCGGCGATGCACTTAAACTGGGTGAGGGCGAGCTCAAAAGCGCCGGTTGGCGCCGCCCTTCGATCCTGGCTGATGCGCTCGAAGCCATCGTCGGTGCGGTCTACCTGGATGGCGGTTTTGACGCTGCCCAGCAAGTGGTGGCATTTTTGTATCGCGACAAGCTGCAAACCATAGACCCCAAGGCGATCGACAAAGACGCCAAATCACAATTACAAGAATATCTGCAAAGCAAGAAAATGGATCTGCCGGACTATCAGGTAGTCTCTATCGAAGGCGAGGCGCATGCGCAAACTTTCACCGTGCAGTGTTTTATTAAAAAGCTCAAACTGACCACCACCGGTGTGGGCACCAGTCGCCGTGTGGCGGAGCAACAAGCGGCCAAATTGGCCATGGACGAGATTCAATCATGACAGAAGAACTTACCCCCGCTACAGACGATTTTCGTTGTGGTACCGTTGCTATCGTTGGTCGCCCCAATGTTGGCAAGTCTACACTGCTGAATCATATTTTAGGCATGAAGCTGGCAATTACTTCGCGTAAGGCGCAGACCACGCGCCATCGTTTGCTAGGGATTCATACCACAGACGATACCCAGTTCCTGTTTGTGGATACGCCGGGTTTCCAGCAAAAACATATCAATGCCCTGAATAAAACGCTCAACAAAACCGTCACTCAGGTACTTACCGAAGTGGACGTAGTGCTGTTTGTGATTGAGCCGATGAAGCTGGGTGAAGCGGACGAAATCGTCCTTAAACTGTTGCCAAAAAACAAACCGGTATTGCTGGTTGTAAATAAGGCTGACCTCATGGGTGACAAAGGCAATTTGCTGCCATTGATCCAGGATTTTGACCTGCTGTTTGATTTTGCGGGCATTGTGCCAGTTAGCGCCAAAAAGAGTTTATACCTCGACGAGTTATTGTTGGCGGTGCGTGAGCATTTGCCGCAGCAACCTGCGATGTATGCCGAAGATGAGTTGACCGACAAGAATGAGCGTTTTCTGGCCGCCGAGCTGGTACGTGAAAAAATCTTCCGCTTGCTGGGCGACGAAGTGCCATACTCAGTGACAGTTGAAATCGAAAAATTTGAAACCGTCAAAAACCTGCGCCGTATTTTTGCCGCCATTATTGTCGACAAAGATAGCCAGAAGCCAATGATTATTGGTAAAGGCGGTGAGAAATTGAAACAGATTTCTACCGAAGCGCGCCAGGATATGGAAAAACTGTTTGGCTCAAAAGTCTATCTGGAAACCTGGGTCAAGGTGAAGGGCGGCTGGGCAGATGATGCGCGCGCATTGAAGAGCCTGGGCTTCTAATTAGCAGATTCACTACTGGCATTTTATGGCAGTAAAATCCCCCGATTCCGGTAGCCACAAGCAATCGCAGCAACCGGTTTTTATCCTCCACACCTATCCTTTTAAAGAAACCAGTCTCGTGGTTGAAATGTTCAGCCGCGACCTGGGGCGCATCGCCGCGGTGGCTAAAGGCGCACGGCGGCCACTGTCTGCCATGCGTGGGATGCTGCAATCTTTTCAGCAACTGGCCGGCACCTGGTCAGGCAAAAATGAACTTAAAACGCTACACGAATTAGAGTGGATGACGGGGCTGACGTTGCTCCGGGGTGATGCGCTCATGTGCGGGTTTTACATGAACGAGTTATTGCTGCGCCTGTTACCGCGTGATGATGCCCATGCGCAGTTGTTTGAGTATTACGCACAAACCATACAGTTACTCTCCACTTTGCAACAAGATGCGGGCAATGGCCAACTGGCCGAAATCCTGCGCCGGTTTGAACTCAAAATGTTGCAAGAACTCGGCTATGCCGTTCCGCTCACGCATGACGAAAACGGTGAAATTATCCATGCGGATGAAACCTATCGGTTTGAAGCAGATTATGGCGCCTGCTCACCTTCAGCCACCAGGAACGGCTTGCTGATTCAGGGGGCAACCCTACTGGGAATGGCACGCGGCAATTATAGTCACGCGACCACGCAGTCACAGAGTAAGCAGTTGATGCGCTATTTGTTGCAGCATTATTTGGGTGAGAAGCCTTTGCATACGCGGCAGTTGTTGGTGGATTTGCAAGGGTTTTAGTTTGTTTGTGTGGTGTATTCATTTCGCCTCTCGGCGAGTCACTTTCTGGTGCTTGCCCCCCAGAAAGTAACCAAAGAGGAGGGCACCCAGCCATCACGGCCTGACGGCTCCCTTGCGTTGCTCAACAAAATAAGCCGGTCACGAAACTCGCCCTAGCAGCTTGCACACCCCGCAAGCTGCCGCGGAGCTCAAACAGTCGCTCCCTCTTTTCTTATTTTGTTTCCGCTACTCAGCGTGATGGAATGGGATTCATCTCATCAAACTCACACTGCATCAATGTGGACGTTTCAAAAACCAGATTCATTTCTTAAAATCACCTATCGTTGCGCTCATTGGGTGTTCGGGGTCCCCATCTGCCGCGCCGAGTAGCGCAGGCAAAATAAGGTGAAGGGAGCGACTGTTCGAATCCCGCAGTAGCTCACGTTGTGTGTGAGCTACAAGGTTGAGTTTCGCGACCGCTTATTTTGACGAGCAACGCAGGAAATAAGCGGAAGCTGGGGTGCACTTTCTTTTGGTTACTTGTTCTTTGTGCAAGCAAAGAAAAGTAACTCGCCTACAGGCGAAATCAAACATACCCCTAAGCACGTAGATAACTATATCTTTCTATTTTTCACATGATTAATTTGGTTTACCATAATCACAGTTAAAATATTGTCATTCACCCAATTAGCAAAGAGAGTTATGTTAAAACTAGGCGTCAATATTGATCACGTCGCAACGATCCGTCAGGCACGTGGCACCAAATACCCCAGTGTCGTGCAGGCCGCCCTGCGCGCTGAGCAGTCTGGTGCAGACAGCATTACCTTGCATTTGCGCGAAGACCGTCGCCATATGCAGGATGCTGATATTTTTGCGTTAAGGCCCTTGCTGCAAACCAAAATGAACCTAGAGTGTGCCGTCACCAGTGAGATGATTGATATTGCGATCCAGGTGAATCCGCAGGACGTCTGCCTGGTGCCTGAACGCCGTGAAGAGCGTACGACTGAAGGCGGTTTGGATGTGCTCACACATTATGCCAAAGTTGAGCATGCGGTTAAAAAACTATCTGATCAAGGCATCCGAGTGTCACTGTTTATTGCGCCAGACCTGGCGCAGATTGATGCAGCCGCCAAAATGGGCGCACCGGTGATTGAACTGCATACAGGTACGTTTGCCGATGCTGAAACAGAAAAAGACCAGTTGGATGAACTGGAAAAAATCGACGCCGCGCTCAAACATGCAAAAGCCGCTGGCCTGGTTGTGAATGCTGGTCACGGCTTGCATTATCATAACGTGCACCATATTGCGCGCTTGCCTGGCTTTGAAGAGCTGAATATTGGGCACGCCATTGTCGCGCATGCCTTGTTTGTGGGCTGGGATGGCGCTGTGCGCGAGATGAAAGCGTTGATGAAAGAATTTTCTGCGCGATGACCGCCACTCAAGACTGCCCTCATTGCGGTAACACCTTATTTGTTACTAAAAGCATGACACTGAATTGGTTTCAGGTATTTTTAGCACTAATCGTTTCTTGTATTGTGTTTTACGTCTTAAAGGCAGTTTTGGTCGCTGATGTATGGAACGGTAATGCTAAGTCTGGACGATTTTTGGCTTGCATTATATTAGGGGCGATTGGCTTAGTTGGTTTGATTTTTGCGAAGGGTGTGAATAAACGCAGGTTTCTTGTTTCATCTTGCACACGGTGTGATTATGTAGACAAGCAGGAAATATCAGAGCTTCAGGAAGATGGGAAATGATTTACGGCATAGGCACAGATATTGTCGAAGTTGAGCGGATCGAGGCATCACTTGATCAGTTTGGTGACAGCTTTGCCAAACGCATTCTGGCTACCAGTGAATGGGCTGATTACGAAGCGAGCAAACTCAAGGCGCGTTTTCTGGCCAAACGCTTTGCCGCAAAAGAGGCTTTTGCCAAGGCGATTGGCACCGGCATTCGTGGTGATGTCAGCTTTCAGAATATTGCCGTCACCCACGATGCGCTAGGCCGCCCCTTGTTGCAGCTGTCATCGACGCTGCAAGCGTTTCTCAAACAACATCATATTTACCAATCGCATATCAGCATTAGTGATGAAAAAAATCTGGCACTGGCTTACGTCGTGCTGGAAACGACCCAAACAGCATGACAGCAGATCAGTTAGTGGATTTTGAGCGCCGCTTTAGTGGCGTACGCCGCTTGTATGGCGAGCAAGGGTTGGCCAGTCTGCAGCAAGCGCATGTGTTGGTCATTGGCATTGGTGGTGTCGGCTCGTGGGCGGTTGAAGCGCTGGCGCGTAATGCGGTGGGTAAGTTGACGCTGGTGGACCTGGATAATATTGCCGAGTCGAACATGAATCGGCAGATTCATGCGCTAGATGGTACTTTGGGCAAGGCCAAGGTGACGGCCATGCGCGAGCGGATTGCTGCGATTAATCCGCTGTGTGAGGTGGTGGAGGTTGAGGATTTTGTGACACCTGAAAATCTCGCCTCACTTTTAGCCGAACAGCCAGATGTGGTGGTGGATTGCATGGATGATACTAAAGCCAAGATTGCGCTGGCGGCTTACTGCAAGCAGCAGCAATTGCCGTTGATTATGGTGGGCAGCGCTGGCGGCAAGCTGGATGCGACGCGCATACGCCTGGCTGACCTGGCGCATGTACAAGGGGACCGCATGCTGGCCAAGGTTCGCAACCAGCTGCGACGTGACCATGGTTTTCCTAAAGCGTCTGATCACAAAAAGTCAGCCAAATTTAACATTATTGCTGTGTATTCGGATGAACCGGTAGAGCGGCCAGAAGAGGCTTGTGAAACGGCGTCGGCAGGGCTGACTGGCCTGAACTGTGCGGGTTATGGTTCCAGTATCTGTGTGACGGCCAGTGCCGGGTTTGTCGCGGCACAACAGGCGATTCAGCAATTGATCGCGCTTTAACGCCATAGTTTATTAAGTGCTCGCCTGGCACACCACCGGCAAATAAGGTGGAACAATGTTGCTATGGTGGCGTCTATTTTAAAAGCCAGGCATAAACATTGCATGTTTTTGTGCATCAATCGCACGGAAACCATCCGAACTTAACTTTAAATACGCAAGAAATGAAAATGCGCTGGAAATACACTGGTTTTCAGCCTGTCATCATGACTTCAAGCCACAGAGCTATCCGTTACAGTGTCATATGGCCCAAGTACGCTTAATCCATTAAAGGTGATTGCCATGCAATTGGATGTGTTTTTAAAGAAGGTTTCTATCAACCATGCGTTGAATGTGCTGGTCTGGCATATCGCTGAGGCGGGGATTGAAATTGCTGCCCTGATCAAGCAGGGTGCATTGGAAGGCGTCACCGAAAAAATGACCAGTACCAATGTGCAGGGCGAAACGCAGATGCAACTGGACATTCGCAGTCACGAGGTGGCTGCGGCTCACCTGCGCGCTTCAGCGGTGGTGGCGGGTGTGTTATCAGAAGAGGTGGATGCGCCGGTCTTGTTTGAGACGCTGGATGCACCATTCCTGGTCAGCATGGATCCTTTGGATGGGTCTTCCAACCTGGCGATCAATGGTGTCGTTGGCAGTATATTTTCAGTGATCCCTAATACTGGCGTGGCTACGCTGAGTGATCAGGCGTTTTTGCAGCCGGGTAAAGATCAGCGCGCCGCGGCTTATATCATGTATGGCCCGGCGACTTTGCTGGTGCTCACTATTGGCCAGGGCACCCATGTATTTACGCTGGACCAAACCACTCAATCATTTGTATTAACGCAACAAACCGTGCAAATGAGCGAGGAAACGTCTGAGTTTGCCATTAACGCCAGCAATCAGCGCTATTGGCAACCTGCAGTTCAGCGCTATATTGCTGAATGCCTGCAAGGCAGCGAAGGGCCGCGTGGACGTGATTTTAATATGCGTTGGTGTGCCAGCATGGTGATGGATGTGCATCGTATTTTGACGCGCGGTGGTGTGTTTCTGTATCCGCGCGATAGCAAGCAGCCAGTCAAGGCAGGTCGCTTGAGATTGTTGTATGAGGCTAACCCCATGAGCTTGCTGGTGACGCAGGCTGGCGGGGCCAGTATAGACGGGCTGGAGGATGTGCTGGCGATTAAGCCCACGGCCTGCCATCAGCGTGTGCCGGTATTGTTAGGCGCTAAACAGGAAATCCAGCGCTTGCGTGATTATCATCAGCAAGTTTCAAAATAATAAAGGAGTATGACATGGCATTGATTTCGCTCAGGCAATTACTCGATCACGCCGCAGAACACAGCTATGGCTTGCCTGCGTTTAATATCAACAACATGGAGCAGATTCTCTCCATTATGAAGGCGGCCGACGAAGTCGACAGTCCGGTGATTTTGCAAGCTTCTGCTGGCGCACGCGGTTATGCCGGGGAGTCTTTTTTGCGCAAAATGGTTGAAGCAGCGATTGAACAATATCCGCATATTCCCATTTGCATGCACCAGGATCATGGTGCTTCGCCCAAGGTCTGCCAGATGGCGATTCGCAGTGGATTCTCCAGCGTGATGATGGATGGCTCACTGCAGGAAGATGGAAAAACGCCTGCGAGTTATGAGTACAACGTGGAAGTGACACGCCGAGTCGTCGAGTTCGCGCATGCGGTTGGCGTATCGGTTGAGGGCGAACTGGGTGTGCTAGGCTCGCTGGAAACCGGCATGGCAGGCGAAGAAGATGGCGTAGGCGCTGAAGGTAAGCTGGATGAGTCACAATTGTTGACCGACCCGGATGAGGCCGCTGCGTTTGTCGAGGCCACCAAGGTTGATGCATTGGCGATTGCCATTGGGACCAGCCATGGCGCGTATAAATTCACACGGCCACCTTCAGACGATACGCTATCGATTGAACGTATTCGCGAAATCCATGCCAAAATCCCTAACACGCATTTGGTGATGCACGGTTCATCCAGTGTGCCGCAATCCCTGCTGGAGCAAATTAGGCATTATGGCGGCAATATCAAGGAAACCTATGGCGTGCCGGTATCACAGATTGTAGAAGGCATTAAAAATGGCGTGCGCAAGGTCAATATCGATACTGATATTCGCCTGGCCATGACAGCGGCGATTCGTGCCTATATGGTCGAGCATCCTGAGGAGTTCGATCCACGCAAATATTTCAAAGAAGCGACCACGGCAGCACAACATTTGTGTAAAGAACGCTTTGAGGCCTTTGGTAGTGCCGGACAAGCGAGTAAGATAAAGGTAATTACACTGGAAAAAATGGCAGCCATTTACTAGCTGCATGACATCACCATGCGTGAAACAGCCTAAAAAAAGCAATTATAAATTGAGGGGGCATGAGTAAAGGAATCCCATCATGCGAGAAAAATTAGTCATTGGTAACTGGAAGCTGCACGGCGGCTTGCTTGAAAATCAAGGCTTGCTGAACAGGCTCAAGCAAGAGTTGCACGACCTGGACGGCGTAGCAACAGCCGTGTGTTTACCTTATGTGTACTTGTATCAGGCGCAAGACGTGCTGCAAGACTCTTCGATTGCCTGGGGCGCGCAAAACGTCAGCCAGTTTACTGAAGGTGCGTTTACCTCCTGCATCTCCGCCAAAATGGTGGCCGAGTTTGGCTGCAGCTATACCATTATCGGCCATTCTGAACGCCGTGCCCTCAAACTCGAAAGTAACCAGGTCGCCACCAAACGCCTGCTCAACGCCCTGCATGCCGGGCTGACCCCCATTTTTTGCGTAGGCGAGACCCAGGATGAGCGCGATGGCAATATGGCCGAGCTGATCGTGCGTAACCAGATGCTCAACGTGGTGTATGGCCTGGATGATGAAGCCTTCGCGCTGGCCAAAAAATTCAATATGGTCATCGCCTATGAGCCCGTGTGGGCGATTGGCACCGGAGAGCACGCCACGCCTGAGCAGGCACAGCGCATGCACGCGTTTATCCGTATGATGATTGCCGAGCGCGACCGCGAGTTTGCCGAACAGATTCGTATTGTATATGGCGGCAGTATGGCGCCCGAAAATGCGCATAGTTTACTCAGCATGCCAGATATTGACGGTGGTTTATTAGGCCGCGCTGCGCTGGTCGCCGAAGATTTTGTGGATATCTGCAAGATCGCCAGCCGTTGCTACCAGCAGAAAAAAGTGGTTCGTGAGTCATCGGCAGCCGTTCCTATGTTTGAGGTATGACGGTTCACTTTAAGGGTAATAAAAGTAGTTTGCCGAGCAAGCTTTGCCAGCAATGTGGCAAAGAGATGACTTGGCGCAAAGCCTGGGCAAGTAACTGGGAACAAGTCAAATATTGTTCTGAACGTTGCCGTCGTACACGATAAAAAACTCATATGAGAAACCTGGTCATTATTCTAGGTGACCAGCTCACGCTGGATAATCCTGCATTACAAGACTTCGATCCCGTGCACGACCATATTGTGATGGCAGAAGTCATGCATGAGTCTAATCATGTGTGGGTGCACCGGCAGCGCATCACCCTGTTCTTATCTGCCATGCGTCACTTCGCCTCTGCATTGCGCGAGCAAGACTATCCGCTCACTTATCTACCGTTAGACGCGCATACTTACCCGGATTTAACTGCGGTTTGGCAGGCGATGTTACAGCAACATCAGCCGCAGTCTATCAAAGTGTGTGAACCTGGTGATTGGCGTCTCTGGCAGAGCCTGCAGGCCGTGGCTGACCAGCATTCAACCCCATTAGAGGTGCTGGCAGATACGCATTTTATGTGCAGCATCGATCAGTTCAAGCGCTGGGCGGCTAAATATAGCGAGAAAAATGACTCATTGCGCATGGAGTTTTTTTACCGAGGCATGCGTAAAAAATATCAAATCCTCATGGAAGGTGATGCACCTTGTGGTGGCAACTGGAACTTTGATCACGACAACCGCCAATCACTCGGCAAGCAGGGCCCGCAAGCGCTGCCACCGCCGCCGGTGTTTATACCAGATGCCATCACGCAAGCCGTCATGGGGGTGGTGAATGCACGATTTGCCGATCACCCTGGTGCGTTGGAACCCTTTGCCTGGCCAGTCACGCGGGAGCAAGCGCTCACCGTGCTCACACATTTTGTCCAGGAAAAGTTAGCGCAGTTTGGCCCATATCAAGACGCCATGTGGCAACACCAGCCATACTTATGGCATTCGTTGCTGGCTTCAGCGCTCAACCTTAAATTGCTTAATCCGCGCGAAGTGATCGCGGCTGCCGAACAACGCTACGTCGAGGGCCATGCTTCATTAGAGAGTGTGGAAGGGTTTATTCGCCAGATATTAGGCTGGCGGGAGTTTGTGCGCGGTGTTTATTGGCTGGAAATGCCCGCGCTGAAGTCAGCGAATTATTTTCAGCATGTCTTGGATTTGCCAGACTGGTTTTGGACCGGGCAGACACGGATGCAATGTTTGTCGCAATGTATAGGGCAAACCCTGCAAACTGGCTATGCGCACCATATTCAACGCCTGATGGTGATTGGCCTGTTTTCGACCCTGGCGCAGTTGTCGCCGCAACAGGTTTCTGACTGGTTCTTGGCAGTGTATGTAGACGCGGTTGAATGGGTGGAGTTACCTAATGTCGTTGGCATGGCGCTGTATGCGAATGGTGGCCGTTTTACCAGCAAACCCTATGTGGCAAGCGGCGCCTATATTCAGCGCATGAGTAATTATTGCTCGGGTTGCCGATATGACCCCAAGCAAAAAACAGGAGAGGCAGCTTGCCCGTTCACGTCGTTGTACTGGGCATTTTTAATCAGGCATGAGGCATTGCTCGCCGCGAATCCGCGTACCCGATTAATGGTGAAACATGTTGCCAATATGGCAGAAGAGCAGCGCCTGGCGATCACTCATTTTGCCGAACAACGATTACAGCAACTGGCACACTTGTAATGCCTGCTAGTGTAATTTCACAAAACTGTCACAATAGACACTGGTTCAGTGGATACAATAATCGCCATGAAAAATACCACGCCTGCTCTGCTTGACAGAGATCTTAGCATTCTCAGTTTTAATGCCCGTGTACTGTCTTTGGCGCAACGAGAGGACTATCCCTTACTCGAGCGTTTGCGCTTTTTATGTATTGTCTCTAACAACCTCGATGAGTTCTTTGAGGTGCGCATGCCGCTGCAGATGGAGGCATATCAGCAAGGTGTGACCAGTGGTCCGGTGTCGGCCACGACCTGCGAACAGGTGGCCACCATGGCGCAGGCGCTGGTGTCTCAGCAATATCAGCTGTTTAATGAAGCCTTGATGCCCGCGCTGGCTAAAGAAAGCGTGCATCTGGTGTCTGGCGGTGTGCGTACGCCGGAGCAAACCACCTGGGTCTCTAATTACTTCAAGCGTGAAGTGCTGCCGTTTTTAATGCCGGTCTCGCTTGACCCATCCCATCCTTTCCCGCAGGTCGCCAATAAGTCGCTTAATTTCATTGTGCGCATTGCCGTCGATGACGAGGAGAAAATTGCGATTGTGCGTGTGCCGCGTGTCGTGCCGCGGCTGCTGCAATTGCCGCCGTCCATCAGCAAAGGCGAACAATGCTTTGTGTCGTTGACCAGTATTATCCGCGCCAATCTGGAGGTGCTGTTCCAGGGCGCCAGCATCCTGCACTTCTCACAGTTCCGCGTCACGCGTAACAGTGACCTCGAGGTGGATGAAGATGATGTGATCAACTTGCGCACAGCCTTGCGTGAAGAGCTGGCGCATAGACAATATGGTGAAGCCGTGCGCCTGGAAGTCACACAGGAATGTGATGACACGCTTGCCGAATTCTTGCTCAAGCAGTTTAACCTGCCACCGCTCGCCCTTTACCGCGTCAACGGGCCGGTGAACCTGGGGCGTTTAATCCAGTTGCCAGACATGGCCAAGGGCGACCACCTCAAGTTTGTGCCTTTCCAACCGCACTGGCCGCGACATATCAAACGTAATACCTCCTTGCTGGCGCAGATGCGTGAAAAAGACCTGCTGATTCACCAGCCCTACGAGAGTTTTGAGGTAGTGATCCAGTTACTGGAAGAAGCAGTCAAAGACGATCAGGTCCTGGCCATCCGCATGACAATTTACCGTACCGGGGCGGATCCACGCATGTTGCGCTTACTGCAAGAGGCCGTGCGCCGCGGTAAAGAGGTGCTGGTGGTGGTGGAGCTCAAGGCGCGCTTTGACGAAGAGGCAAACATTAACTGGGCGGAAGCATTGGAATCGGTCGGCGCGCAAGTGGTGTATGGCGTCGTTGGCTTGAAAACCCATGCCAAAATGTTGCTGATCATGCGTCGTGAAGGCAAAACCATTCATCGTTATGGCCATCTTTCTACCGGTAACTACAACCCGAAAACCACGCGCCTATACACGGACTGGAGCATGCTGACCGCGGATGCCAACCTGACGCGCGAAATGGAAACTGTGTTTCGCCACTTGACCAGCGAGTTGCCGATTCCGGCGCTGAAACATTTGTTGGTGGCACCATTTACCCTGCAAAACAGCATGATCAAGCAGCTGGAAAAAGCGCAGCGCTTGGCGAAGCAGGGCAAACCAGCCAGGGTGATTGCCAAAATGAACGCCCTGACGGATGTGCCCCTGGTGGCGGCATTGATGAAAGCTGCCAGCGCAGGGGTGGAGATTGACTTGATTGTGCGTGGCGCCTGCATACTGCCGGTAGATTCACCCGCGGTGAAAGGCCGTATCCGCGTGCGTTCCATTGTTGGGCGTTTGCTGGAGCATTCGCGTGTGTTTTATTTTGAGCTGGATGGGCAAGTGCAGATGTGGTTATCCAGCGCTGACTGGATGAGCCGTAATATGATGCGGCGGGTGGAGCTCGCCTGGCCGATTAAGGACCCTGCCATGCAAAGCCGCATCTACCAGGAAAGCCTGCAGCTTTACCTGCAAGATAATAAAGATGCCTGGCAATTAGCAGAAAAAGGCCAGTATGTGCCAGTCGCACAACAGGCGTTGGATGCCGAGCCGCTGTCTTGCCAGCACCTGTTATTGCAACAATATCATTCCATGTAGTGCCGCGCGATGTCAGTGAAAAATTTGATTTTATGGCGTCATGCCGAAGCCGAAGTGTTATTGCACGGCGCCTCTGACCTTGAGCGCGCGTTAACCAAAAAAGGGCATAAGCAGGCCAAGCAAATGGCTGGGTGGCTCAAGAAATACCTGCCAAAGCAGACCTATGTGCTGGTGAGCCCAGCGGTGCGTACGCGTGAAACCGTGGCTTATTGGGGCGATGATTGGCAGGAGGATAGTCGGCTTGCGCCCGAAAGGCCGTTGGCGCCGTTATTGCAATTGCTGGCGCAAAGCCCGTTTGAAACGGTGATGCTGGTTGGTCACCAGCCCTGGATAGGCGAGTTGGCAGCGCAAAGCCTGGGCATGCCAGATGGGCAGGTCAGCATTAAAAAAGGGGCTGTGTGGTGGTTAAAGCTACCGAAATCGGGGCCACCTTATAAGCTATATAGTGTGCAAAGCCCCGATTTGATTGAGTAAGCCTGTGCTGTGATCTGGCGAGTTTACGCCAGATCGATAGCGTGCTTATTTTTTTGGTCTGCCGGTTTTAATCGTCGGCACGGTCGCCAGTGTGGCTTTTAATGTAGCGTCGTCCATTGCTGACAATAGCTTCAGTCCTGCTCTTAACAGTTCGCTTTTCTTCACCGGTTTGGCCAGGCCTTCCAGGCGTTTTTTCAAGGTAGCAATTTGCGCATATTCTTCTTTAGGCATGGTGAAGCTGTCGCGTTCCATTTTTACCTTGCTGGCTTTGGGTTTGTCTTTTTCAGTTGCTGTCGCCGTTTTATTGACTACTTTAATTGCCGCAGCAGGGGCCACTTTTTTTGCCGGCACTGCAGCTTTTGCGACAGCTTTGGCAATCGGCTTGACGGCAGGTTTGGCGGTTGCTGGTTTGACAGCAGATGGTTTTGTCGCTGCCGCTGGTTTTGTGCTGGCAGGCGTAGCCACAACCGCTTTAGTGGCGACTGGCTTGGCTGGGCTTGTTGCTTTGGCCGTTGCTGGCTTGTTGGCGCTCAAAGGTTTGGCTACTGGTTTGCTGGCCATGTGTTTCTCCTGAATTGATATTGTGAAAACAGTTTATACCGTTTTTTGTTGACGTCAATTGTCATAAATATTTCATATTGGTATGGTGTTATAGAGGCTGTTTTTCATGACAAAATGCAACACCTTTAATCGGGGAGTATGAGATGCGCAGGGTATTGGTGGCAAATACCAAAGGCGGCTGCGGCAAAACCACTCTGGCCACCAATCTTGCTGGCTATCTGGCGCAACTGGGGCACAAAATCGTGCTGGAAGATATTGACCGGCAGCAATCCTCCGCTGGCTGGTTGGCTCGTCGGCCATCACATGTCGCGACGGTTTTTAATGCCGAAGATCTTGGTAAATCTGCCTTGCAGAAAGCCGACTGGGTGATTACTGATTCGCCGGGCGGGCTGCGGGACAAGAAGATTTCTGATGCCGTGACCGAGGCCGACCTGGTATTGGTGCCTATCGCGCCATCCGCGTTTGATATCGGCGCGACGCAGGATTTTTTAGAGTTGCTGGCCGAAGAGAAAGCCGTACGCAAGCACAAGACCTTTGTGGGGCTGGTGGGCATGCGCGTGATGCCACGCACACGGTCAGCAGAACGTCTGCTGGCATTTATGGATGAATCAGGTTTTGCCGTGCTTTCCATGCTGCGTTCTTCACAAATTTATGTGACGGCGGCAGAGGAAGGCTTAAGTATTTTTGAATTGTCGAACAGCTTGAAAGAGGTCGACATTGCGCAGTGGAATCCGGTCACAGACTGGATTTTGCAAAACAGTTAAAGCGATCCTGTGACAAACAGGGAATTAAAGGGAGTGCTATGAAAGACAAAGTAAATCCGGATTATTTGGATAAAGTGAAACAATTGAACGCGGATGAAGCTGAGCGTATTTTGTCCCGCATGGGTGGCAAATTGCCTAAGCGTTTTATCAAGGAAAAATTAAGCCAGGAAGAAGCGTTGGCCTTGCAGCTTGAAATTGAAGATGAACAATTGCAAGAGTGGCGCGATAAAGTGGCCAAGCTGCGTGAAGAAGACGAAAAGCGCGACAAGAAGAAAAAAGACTGAGTCGGCGAATAAGCTAAATAAAAAACGGGCTTCAACGCCCGTTTTTTATTTAGCCATTTTGATTTAACTGTGCTGGATTTCCAACTGCCAGCCCAGTTTTTGCCATAACAGGCATTCTTCTTCCAGCAGGTAATGGGTTTGTGGGTGCTGGCTGGCCCATTGTGACGACAGTGCCAGTATAAATTGCTGTTTATGTCGTTCCAGTTGCAAATGCTTGAGCGCAGGCAGGCGGCGTGAATGGCAGAAAATCACCGCTAAGCGCAACGCCATGAGTTGACAGACCAGGTCCTGATTATCAAAGTCTGCGGCCAGTTTGCGTAGCTTGCCCTGATGGCCGAGCACCAGCAGGCTGATGGTATGCAGCTCGCTTTGTGCGAAGCCCATCAGTTCTGTGTTATCCAGGATATAAGCACCGTGTTTATTGCAGTCAGTATGCGAAATGGCCCAGCCAATTTCATGGCATAGCGCCGCCCAGTGCAACAATGATTTTTGGCTGTCGCAGGCCTGCATGGCACTATAAAAGTACAAAGCCAGCTTGCTGACATTGTTGGCATGATCCATCTCAACGCCAAAGCGTTTGCATAACCTGGCAATTGACGCTGTGCGTAAATCTTCGGTGGCATTATCTGAGCTTAGCATGTCATATAACACGCCATGGCGCAGGGCACCGTTAGCCACCATCAGTGTGTCGATTTTCAGCGTGTCAAACACCGCGGTCAATACTGCCAGCCCGCCGCCAATCACGGCCCGCCTGTCATCCTTGAGGCCTTCCATATTCAGGCGGTCGGCAGATTTGGCTTTGATTAAAATTTGTTTCAACCAGTCCAACTGCGCGCGTTCAATGCGGTCGGTGGCAAATCCGGCGCCGGCCAATACATCGGCGACAGCGCCCACCGTGCCTGAGGCACCATACGCGACTTCATATTGGCCGACGTAGCGGCTGGCAATCATATCGATAATCGACTCGGCTGCAATTTCAGCGCGCTCAAAGTTGCGCTCGCTAAACTGGCCATCGGCAAAATATTTTTGTGACCAGCCTACCGATCCCAGTCGTAAAGACTCAGTGACGTTGGCCTTGAAATGCTGGCCGAGAATAAACTCGGTAGAGCGCCCGCCGATATCCACCACCAGACGTTTTTCATCCGATTGCGGCAGCATGCGGCTCACGCCCTGGTAAATCAGGCGTGCTTCTTCAACGCCGGAGATAATCTCGATCGGATAGCCAAGTACCTTTTGCGCCTGCCTGATAAACTCTTCGCTGTTGGCGGCTTCACGCAAGGTTTGCGTGGCAACCGCGCGTACGTGCTCAACTGGAAACCCTTTCAATCGTTCGCCAAAACGGGCCAGGCATTTCAGCCCGCGCTCAAACGCTTGCGGTTTCAGGTTGCGGTCTTCATCCAGGTCGCCACCTTGGCGCACGGCTTCTTTTAAATAGTCGACGCGCAGAATCTGGCCGTCTACAACGCGCCCGATTTCGAGACGAAAACTGTTGGAACCCAAGTCTACGGCAGCGAGTTGGGTGTCATGAGTGATATTTAGCATGCGATAATACGGGTAGGTTACTTAAGGTAGCGGTTAATGGCCTTGGGGTATTCTGGAAAATAGCGTTCAATCACGCTTAAATCAAAGCTTCTCAAAATACTGGTGTTGGACTCGCGGTCGAGCAAAAACTGGAAAGAAGCCGCCACCAGCTCGGAAACGTTGTGCGTGGCATCTAGTAAGGGGCTCGCATAATCAGGTTTGACACTGACTTGATGCGTAGTGATGTGCGACCCATGTACGGTGACAGAAAACGAGTTCGGACTGGTTTCAATCACCTCAATATTCGCCATGCTTGCCTCCCCAGACAATTGCTGCAAACAGTATAAATCGTTATGTTGGCAGAGGCCAGTGAAACTAATATGAAAATGAAACCGCATGCGTATGGTTGATTTCATCAAACCGTCATGCCATAAAAATAAGATAAAACAAAACTCAAGATACCCGCCATGCGCACTTTATTTTTCCTGATACTTTCGCTGTTGATCGCCCAGTGCGCCTATGCCGCGCGCCCGCTGGTGACCGATGATGCCCGTTTGACCAACGCCCATAGCTGCCAGCTTGAAAGCTGGATGCGCAGTTACAAAGGTGGGCAGGAACTATGGGTATTGCCTGCCTGCAACCTCGGTGAAAATTTTGAGATCACCCTCGGTGGTGGCAGCTACCATAACAATGACGACAATTATCACGCTGAAGACTGGGTTGCCCAATTCAAAACCCTGTTCAAACCGCTGGAAACCAATGGCTGGGGCATCGGTTTTGCCGCCGGGCGCGTCATGCATCCGGATATTCAGCCAGGGCCCAATCAGCTAGGTAATACTTACTTCTATATCCCAGTCTCTTTTTCACTGCGTGACGACGATGTGGTGGTTCATGTCAACGTCGGCATGCTGCGTGACCGGCAAGAGGATCGTAACAAAGTGAGTATGGGCGTGGGCTCTGAGTTCAAGCTGGGCGGAAACTTTAAAGGGATTGCAGAAGTGTTTGGTGACCACACGCAAAATCCTTTTTATCAATTGGGTGTACGGTATTCGCTGGTGCCGGAGGTGTTTCAGATTGATGGTACGGTGGGGCAACAGGTGAATGGGGATAGTCAGACACAGTGGTTGTCTATTGGGGTAAGGTGGACGCCTTAGAGGGTGATTTTATGGGGTGGGTTGGGAAGGTGATTCTTTAGATTGCTTGCTGGGCGTCCATCGAAACTCGCCCTGACAAGCCACACACTACGTGGCTTGTTGCGGAGCTCGGACAGCCGATGGCCGATGGCCGAAAGCTCCCGTCAATCCTGCGTTGCTCGGCGCGGCAGATGGGGGCCCCGAACACCATGCGACTGCAACCGTTCGCGAATTGAAAAACAGAATTTGGTTTTTAACCGTTCCAACTTCCGCGTTGCTGCTTAAATGAGAATAATCCCATTCCATCACGCTGAGTAGCGGAAACAAAATAAGAAGAGAGGGAGCGACTGTCCGAATCCCGCGGTGGGCTGCGGGGTGTGCAGCCCGCTAGGATGAGTTTCGTGACCGCTTATTTTGTTGAGCAACGCAAGGGAGCCGTAAGGCCGTGATGGCTGGGTGCCCTCTTCTTTGGTTACTTTCTGAGGGGCAAGCATCAGAAAGTGACTCGCCTAAAGGCGAAATAAAATGTTTTGAGTGTTCATCTCGCTTTTGAATTTAGCTATCAAAACCTACTTCAACAAAATAATCCGATTAATCTGCCCCAACCTAAACGCCGTCTTACTCAACTTGCCCCCTTTTAGTGCCAATGGCCGAATTGGGCAGGGCGGAATACGCCGTCCGTCTTCGAGCAAGGTGTCGTCTTCTGCTGTCGATTGCCAGACGCCACCATTCACTGGCCGGAATTGCCAGTGGATGTACCCGACTTTGGCACCCAGTTGCAACATTTCGTCACGATCCGGTGCTTCGCTGACCAGTAGTTCACTTTCGAGCTCTTCGTCATATTTGCCAAATGCCTGTTTGCAGGCAAGCGCTTCGAGTTCACTGGCGCCGACATAAGTGCAGGCGCGGTGTTCTTCGCGTTGTACGTCCCACGCACCCAATTGCCAGGCGGCATCCAGCACGGCTTCTTCGACCACTTCAGGTTGCCGCCAGCGGTCGTTGATCTGCAAGGCCGAGCCTGGGACTGGCTGCAGGATGGGTTTGAGCATGGGCAGGGCGGGTGTGGGCTGTTTGCGAAAGCCGTGCCAATGCAACATGAGTAGCAAAGGCGTATCTGCGCGCGGCACGGCAGTCAGTGTGACTGCATAGAGTGGCAGTTTCATGACCTGCATTTGATCGATTAACGTGTGAAAGAGATTCATATATTGCTCTCCTGACCGGGTCTTTGAACAAAGAATGCTGCTTTAATAAATCTCTAGCAAAAAGCATGCAAATTAATCGATGGCAAATGCCTGAAAAAACATGGCTTTTAGCGGTTCACTGCCAGACGCGGGCGACTGATTCAGGCCTTAAATAGTGGATTGGCTCGCTGATCACACCGCTTTCACAATTCCCCTCTTGAAAAACGGTTTTTATTTCCCCATCTAAACGTAAATTTTTGTGTTCAACCCGTTTTTTTGGAGAAATTGTCATGACTACTGCGACAGCAGAATCGCAATCTAAACAGACCATGGGCTTTCAGGCCGAGGTCAAACAATTACTGCAATTGATGATTCACTCGTTGTATAGCAACAAAGAGATCGTGTTGCGCGAGTTGATTTCCAACGCTTCTGACGCCGCTGACAAATTGCGTTTTGAGGCCATCTCTAACGGAAGCCTGTATGAAAATGACAGCGAGTTGAAGATTAATATCGCGTTTGATAAAGACGCACGCACGTTGACCATTGCCGATAACGGCATCGGCATGCGCCGCGAAGAAGTGATTAATAACATCGGCACCATTGCCAAATCTGGTACCAAAGAGTTCTTCCAGAACCTGACCGGTGACCAGGCCAAAGATGCCAACCTGATTGGCCAGTTTGGCGTAGGTTTTTACTCCAGCTTTATCATTGCCGACAAAGTGACGCTGATTACACGTCGCGCCGGTGAAACCGAAGCCATTAAATGGGAATCTGGCGGTGAAGGCGATTTCACCATTGAAACCACTGAAAAAGCTGGTCGCGGTACCGAGGTTATTTTGCACCTGCGTGAAGGCGAAGATGAGTTTCTCAATGACTGGAAACTGAAAACCATCGTCCGCAAGTATTCTGACCATATCACCTTGCCTATCGTCATGAAAAAATCCGAATGGAAAGATGGCGAAAATGGCGAAGGTGGCCAGATGGTGACTACCGATGAAGATGAAACCATTAATAAGGCCTCGGCGTTGTGGGCGCGTAGCAAAAGCGACATCACTGAAGAAGAGTACAACGAGTTTTACAAACACGTTTCACACGATTACGAAAATCCGCTGGCTTATACGCACAGCCGCGTAGAGGGCAAGCAAGAATATATTTCACTGCTCTATGTGCCGGGCAAGGCACCGTTTGATTTATACGACCGCGATCGCCGTCAGGGCATCAAGTTATATGTGAAGCGCGTATTTATTCTTGAAGATGCAGAAAAACTGATGCCGCAATACCTGCGCTTTGTGCGCGGCGTGATTGACTCAGCCGATTTGCCGTTGAACGTATCGCGCGAAATTCTGCAAGACAGCCGCGATGTGGAAGCGATTAAAAATGGCTCAGTGAAAAAAGTATTGAGCCTGCTCGAAGACGTGGCTGAAAACAAACCGGAAGACTACGCCAAGTTCTGGAACGAGTTTGGCCGCGTGCTGAAAGAAGGTCCGGGCGAAGACTTTGCCAATAAGGACAAAATCGCTGGCTTGCTGCGCTTTGCTTCTACTCATGCCGATACTGAAGAGCAAAATGTGTCGCTCAAGGCTTATATCGAGCGCATGAAGCCTGAGCAAGAAGCCATTTACTACATCACAGCCGATACCTTTGCTGCGGCGAAAAACTCCCCGCACCTGGAAATCTTCCGCAAAAAAGGCATCGAAGTGCTGCTGATGTCTGACAAGGTGGATGAATGGTTGCTGGGCGGTTTGACCGAGTTTGAAGGCAAGAAGTTACAGTCGATTGCCAAGGGCGACTTAGACCTGGGTAAGCTGGAAGATGAAGCTGACAAAGAAGCGCAAAAACAGGTCGAAGAAAATGCCAAAGACCTGGTTGAGCGACTCAAGGCTGCCTTGGGCGACACGGTGAAAGAAGTCAAAGTGACGCACCGCCTGACCGACTCACCAGCCTGCCTGGTAGCGGGCGAGCATGATTTGTCCGGTAACCTGGCACGTATCTTAAAAGCGGCCGGGCAAAAAGCCCCAGATAGCAAGCCTGTTTTGGAAATCAACCCAACGCATCGATTGGTAGAAAAACTGGGCGCAGAAACTGACGATGCCAAGTTTGCCGATTATGCGCATGTGTTGTTTGACCAGGCCTTGCTGGCAGAAGGTGGCCAATTGGAAGACCCAGCCAGTTTTGTGAAGCGTATGAATAGCCTGATTTTGTAATTGTTTGAGTTAGCCGTATTTGAAAAGCCACCTGAGTAAGGTGGCTTTTTTGTTTTTGTAGAGCACAAACCAAACTCAGTATAACTTTTATTACAGCTTGAGCCTGTGCTAACAGGTCATTCGGCTTATCATCAAAATAGAAATTTTGTTTCTTTTTTAACACCTGTGGCATTATTTAAACTATTCGGTATGTAAAAAGCGTTAGCTGTATATCTTTAATTAAATTGTTACGCGTGGGCAAATTCTTGCCTACTGGAGTCTTAATAGTTGGAGGCTTTAAATGCGCATAATATTGGCTCTTATTGGGATGCTAGTATTTGTGGTGGATGCTCAGGCAGATAGTTCTTATGCAGCGCGGTTGCAAAAAGTTGAGGCTTTTGCCAAACGGGTTCCTGACTTTACATCAAAGTATGACCTCGTAATAGAGTCGGCTGGAGATTGTGGAGCGGGTTACTTTTACTATGTTAAGAGGGGGCAATTAAGTAACACTGAATTTAACTGGCTTCGTCAATTGCTGAGCTACAGATTCAACGGAACTTCAGTTGTTGGTAAGGCTTCAATCCAAATTGACTTTGAGGAAGTCACTGAAACTCAAGTAACAGATCAAGAAGTGACAGCTCTTGCCTCAGGTGAAGAATTTTCAAAGTGGATAGGTTCTGACCTCATTAAGTCGATGGCACAGCTTAAAGCTGCGCGATCTCAACTTCTCGTCTCGACTCAAAAATATCCTCCAATTCCGGAGCAGTTCATCAAGAGCAAAGCATTTAATCGCTACTATTCCGTAGCGAATGCCTTTTACGAGCGATTGGCATCCAAATTTAACATCATTTCAGTAGACAACCTTGTTGATTGTGATTAATGACGGCCCACGCCAATGATTTGGCGGGTTTTATATTTCTTATAGTTATAAAGATATTATTTTTTATTATTTATTGGTATTTGAGTGGCTTGCTATAGTGATTTCATCACCATTTGTATGGAAGTCATTATGCGACGCTTATCAAAAATTATTCCGCTGCTGGTTTCGTTTTCATTTGGCAGTGCCTGGGCAACCGACGGTTATTTTGCGCATGGCTATGGCGTGCGCTCACAGGGCGTGGCGGGTGTAGGCATTGCCTTGCCGCAAGATGCATTGGCGGCTGCGGCTAACCCGGCAGGCCTGGGCAAAGTCGGTGACCGTATTGATGCAGGGCTCACTTGGTTCAGGCCGGTGCGTGAGTCTGAGTTGGAAGGCAGTCCATCACCTGGTGCCAATGGCACTTACAAAGGCAACGATACGCAGAATTTCTTTATCCCTGAGTTTGGCTACAACAAACAATATTCTGAAGATGTGACGCTAGGCGTGAGCGTGTATGGCAATGGCGGCATGAATACCGATTACAAAAATGGTATTCCGCTGTTTCAAAGCCAGGGCCGTGCCGGGGTCGACCTGATTCAGGTATTTGTGGCGCCAACGGCTACCTGGAAGGTATCTGAAAAACATATTATTGGCGCGTCATTAAACCTGGCTTACCAGCGTTTTGAAGCACGAGGCTTACAGGGCTTTGATAATGCAACATTCAGTGCAGCACCAGGGCGCGTGACGAATAATGGCCATGACAATTCTTATGGTGCTGGTGTGCATGTTGGTTGGCTGGGCGAGGTTACGGACGCTATCACCTTGGGCGCGACTTACCAGAGCCGTACTTATATGAGCAAGTTTGATAAATACAAAGGCCTGTTTGCCGAGCAGGGTGACTTTGATATTCCATCGACGTATGGCGTGGGCGTGGCGGTGAAAGTGACGCCTGCATTGACGTTGGCAGCAGATTTTCAGCGGATTAATTACAGTGAGGTGGATGCGGTAGGCAATGCCTCACAGGCGAATTTGTCTAATAGACTGGGCAATGACAATGGCGCCGGTTTTAACTGGCAGGATGCCAAGGTGTATAAAGTTGGTGCGTTGTATCAATATAGCCCGGCCTTAACGCTGCGGGCGGGGTTTAACCATGTTGATCAGCCTATCCGCCGTGGCGATACCTTGCTTAATATCCTGGCACCGGGCGTGGTGAAAGATCACGTGTCACTCGGCGCGACCTGGGTGTTGAGCCCGCAATCCGAGCTGTCATTCTCTTATACGCATGCCTTTGAAAATAGCGTCAATGGCAGCAACTCTATTCCGGCTGCATTCGGGGGTGGTGAGGCCAACCTGAAGATGTATCAGGATGCATTAGGGCTTGCTTATACCTGGAAATTGTAAAACTCTTTTATTTTCGCCATCTTCGGGCGTTATAATCAAAAGCCACAGCATGAATTTTGTGGCTTTTTTTATGTCTGACATATTCTTGTTGTAGGCTTGTTTTTTGCTTTTGGCTCATTTAAAGCAAATTTGTGATCAACACCTCAGGGGAAGATGTATGACTGCCAATGTGAAAAAAACACCTAAAAAAGCTGATAAGTCTGATACAGCGCAAGCGGTAGATGAATTCTTGCTTGAGCAACTGCCTATCCCGCAGGCATTACGTAACCACCTCACTTTTTCTATCGGCAAGTCCAATTCATGGGCAACGACGCGCGATTGGTATCAGACTGCGGCCTTTACTGTACGCGATCATTTGATGAGCCGGTGGGTGAATACGCGCGATGCTTATCGTGATGCGAATACCAAACGTGTGTATTACCTCTCACTCGAGTTTTTGATTGGGCGCATGCTGTCCAACGCCGCACTTAATTTGGGCATTGCACCGGAACTAAGCGATGGCTTGCAGGAAATCGGCCAACGGCTGGAAGGCGTGGCCGAGCTTGAGCCGGATGCGGCTTTGGGTAACGGCGGCCTGGGTCGCCTGGCCGCGTGTTTTGTCGACTCGATGGCCACTATGGATATCCCTGCCACCGGCTATGGTATCCGCTATGACTATGGCATGTTTAGGCAAACGATTGAGAATGGCCAGCAGAAAGAGAACCCGGATAACTGGCTGCGTTACCAGAATATCTGGGAGGTACAGCGCCCCGAGCATACCTGTGAGGTGAAGTTTTATGGACGCGTGTTGCATGTACATACCGAGCGTGGCATAGAGCATCACTGGGTAGACCACGAAACCGTGGTGGCTATGCCTTATGATGTGCCGGTGCCTGGTTATGGCACGCAAACGGTGAATAACCTGCGTTTGTGGTCAGCCAAGGCGACGCACGAGTTTGACCTAGCGCACTTTAATGAAGGTAATTATGAGAAGTCAGTTGAAGGACGCCATAGTGCCGAGACCATTTCGCAAGTGCTATATCCCAACGATACCTCGGAGTCTGGCAAGGCATTGCGCCTGAAGCAACAATACTTCTTTGTATCGGCTTCTACGCAGGATATTCTGCACCGCTTCACCAACTATAACGCTGACTGGAATACCCTGCCGGAGAAAGTGGCGATTCAGCTCAACGATACCCATCCGGCGATTGCTGTCGCGGAAATGATGCATCAACTGGTGGATCACTATCACTTGCCATGGGACAAGGCCTGGAAGTTGATCACCAAAATGTTCGCCTATACCAACCACACATTGATGCCAGAAGCACTGGAAACCTGGTCGGTCGATTTGTTCGAGCAGTTATTACCACGTCACCTGGAAATCATTTACGAAATTAACCATCAGTTCCTGCAGATGGTGAATCAGCATTTCCCGGGCGACACAGCCTTGTTGCAACGCGTGTCTATTATTGATGAAACGCATGGCCGCCGCGTGCGCATGGCGCACCTGGCCATTGTCGGTAGCCATACCGTGAATGGCGTGGCCGAGTTACATAGCGAATTGTTAAAAACTACCTTGTTTGCTGATTTTAATAAAATCTACCCAGGTAAGTTTACCAATGTGACCAACGGTATTACGCCGCGCCGCTGGCTGAACCAGGCCAACCCCTTGCTGACCAGTTTGTTGACCAAACATATAGGCACCGGCTTCCAGAAAGACCTGAGCCTGATTAAAAAGATCGAGCCATTTGCTGACAATGCTGCGTTCAGAAAAGCGTTCCGTGAGGTGAAAAAAGCCAACAAGCAGCGCCTGGCGGACAAGATTCTGCAAAAAACAGGCATTGCCATTAACACCAACGCTTTGTTCGATGTGCAAATCAAGCGTATTCATGAGTACAAACGCCAGTTGCTGAACGTGCTGCACGTGATCACCTTGTATAACCGTATCCGCAGCGGGCAGGTGAGCCAGCATACGCCACGCGTGGTGATTTTTGCCGGAAAGGCCGCGCCTGGCTACTGGCTGGCCAAGCAGATTATCCGCCTCATTAACGATGTGGCGGTGATGATTAACAATGATCCGGCAGTCAATGACCAACTGAAAGTGGTGTTTTACCCGAACTATGAGGTGAGCGCCGCAGAAATCCTGTTCCCTGGCGCGGATTTGTCCGAGCAAATTTCAACTGCAGGCACAGAGGCCAGCGGCACCGGTAATATGAAAATGGCGTTGAATGGCGCGCTGACCATAGGCACGCTGGATGGTGCCAACGTTGAGATTATGGAAGAAGTAGGCGATGAGAATATCTTTATTTTTGGCCTGACCACACCAGAAGTCGCGCAACTCAAAGCCAGCAACTACAATCCATGGGATTATTACCATGGCAACAGCGAGCTGAAACAAGTCATAGACATGATAGGCAATGGTTTCTTCTCGGTAGAAGAGCCTAGCCGTTACCAGGCGATTGTGGATACCTTGTTGCACAAAGGTGATCAGTACCTGTTGCTGGCCGATTATGCTGCGTATGTCAGCACGCAGGAAAAAGTCGCTGCCTTATATCAGGATGAAGAAGCCTGGTCACGCATGGCGATTTTAAATGTGGCGCGCATGGCGAAATTCTCCAGTGACCGCACCATTGCTGATTATGCACAGCGTATCTGGCAGGTTTCACCATTTAAAACCTGATCTTTTTTCTGATTGCGACCCTACAAAGCAAGTCCATCTGGACTTGCTTTGTGCTTTATGGGTACACTGCCTTTAACTTGTTAAAGAGCGTAATCATGAAAAACACAGCGTGGGTATTGTTGGCCGGTTTATTAATCACAGATGCACAAGCATTGGACCTCAAAGGGCTGGGCGATATTGTTGACAAAGTCGGTGGAGCCTCGTCCAGTAGCAGTGATAGTAATAGTAGTGCCGTTAGTAATTTGAGCGAACAGGAAACCAGCGACGGCCTCAAGCAGGCACTTAACCAGGGCGTAAGCAAAGCGGTTGGCCTGTTGGGCGCCACCGATGGTTTTATGGGCAATAAAGACGTCAAAATTCCTTTGCCGGATTCCTTGAAGAAAATCGAAAAAGGCATGCGCATGGTGGGCATGGGCAGCCAGGCAGATGAGTTGATCCTCAAAATGAACCGCGCCGCCGAACAAGCCGTGCCTGAAGCCAAAACGTTATTGGTGAATTCGGTCAAGCAAATGAGTGTGACCGATGCCAAAAATATCCTCACCGGCCCGCAAGATGCCGCTACGCAATATTTCAAAAAAACCACCTCTACTGATATGGCAGCCAAGTTTTTGCCTATCGTGCAAAAAGCCACGGCGAATGTGCAATTGGCAGACAGTTATAATAAATATGCCGAAATGGGCAGCAAGTTTGGCGTGATTAAAAAAGAGGACGCCAACATTAATCAATACGTGACGCAAAAAGCGCTGGATGGCGTTTATTTGATGATTGCCAAAGAAGAGGCGGCCATTCGTCAGGACCCAATGGGGCAAGCCAGTAGTCTGCTCAAAAAGGTATTTGGCGCTGCCAAGTAGCTGATTCTATTTGACTTCTATATCTCACCCGCGCGATGTTGCGGGTGTGTAGACATAATTCCTTCTTTTTATTTTAATCATTTTGTCATGATGCGCCTCTAATCTGCACCCCATATGCAGGTGGGGCAAATGAGCAGTCAAAATCCTTCAAATAACTCTCTGGGTTCAAGTAATGCCATGGTGGTGTGGCGTCTGCTGGACGGCAAGCCAGGCCATGAGCATCAGTCTTTAGGACTGGTCAACGCCATGCAGCAGCGCCTGGCGATGCAGGTGGTGGATATCCCTGTGGGCCGTAGCGGCGCTGGCTGGTTATACCTGGCGGCGGGTGTCTGGCCTGCTGGCAAATCCCTGCCCAAGCCGGATCTGATTGTGGGTGCGGGGCATGCCACACACGGCCATATGCTGGCGGCCAAGCGTGCTTACGGTGGGCAAACCGTGTGCATGATGCAACCGAGTTTGCCTGCCGAACTCTTCGATGTCTGCCTGATTCCTGAGCACGACCAATACCGTGGCTTTTCCAGTTTTATCGAAACACGTGGTGTGATTAACCATATCCAGCCTGCAAGTGCTGAGAAGAAAGACAGCAACCAGGTGCTGATTATGGTCGGCGGTCCCAGCAAGCATTTTCACTGGGATGAACTGGGCGTGATTGCACAGGTGTATGACCTTGTGCGCAAGCATGTCGACGTCAATTTTATATTGACCACTTCCAGGCGCACGCCTGCCAGTTTTGTCTCGGCCATGCAGCGCGTCAAACTGTCTAACCTGACGATTATCCCGATTGCCGAGACGCATAAAGACTGGGTGCAAACCACCCTGGCAACGGTATCCAGCGCCTGGGTTACTGAAGACTCGGTATCCATGGTCTACGAAGCACTGACGGCGCAGGTGGCGGTCGGCCTGATTAACCTCTCGGCCAAAGGCAAGAGCCGGGTCAGCCGCGGCATCGAAAAATTGATCGATCGCCAACTGGTCACCCGCTACGATCCTTACGGTTTATACCGTCAATTTATGCGGCCTGTGCTCGGCTTTAATGAAGCCAGCCGTTGCAGTGACGCTTTGCTGGCTTATTTCAACCGTCGTTCTGCACGGGGTCGCCTGGTCTCGCGCTTATCCTGATGATCACGTGTTGATGAACGAATGCTAGTAGTTAAATTTTAGTGGTTGAATTTTTGTTTTGCGAAAACTGACAGTGTTACAGGTATTACCCGCCTTGCAATCGGGCGGGGTGGAGCGGGGTACATTAGAGATTGCGTCACACCTGGTCGCTCAAGGTCATCGCTCTTTAGTGATGTCAGCTGGCGGGCGCATGGTGCCAGCGCTAGAGGCGGCAGGCAGCTGCCATTTGACTTACCCGATTGGTCGAAAATCATTACTGACTTTTTTATTGATTCCCAAATTGCGTGAATGTTGGCGGCGTGAGCAAGTCGATATTGTGCATGTGCGCTCACGCTTTCCGGCATGGGTGGTTTATTTGGCCTGGAAAGGCATGCCTGCGGCACAACGTCCGCGCCTGGTGACCACGGTGCATGGCTATTACCGGCCAGGTTGGTATAGCCGCATCATGACCTGCGGTGAACGCGTGATCGTGATTTCGAAAACGATACTGGCCTATGCACAACGCGCCTATCAGCTGGATGCACAAAAAATGCAGCTGATTTACCGCGGTGTGGATACCGCTGAATACCGGCCCGGCTATCGGCCGGACGATGGCTGGAAGCAGGATTGGTTTGCCGAATATCCGCATACGCGCGGTAAGCGTTTGCTGGTGTTGCCTGCCAGAATCTCGCGCTGGAAAGGCGCGACCGATTTTGTCGATATGCTGCGCATCGTTTGCCAGCAGCATAAGGATGTACACGCCTTGCTGGTAGGCGAAGTGGCCGCTGACAAACAGGGGTTTGCCGCGTGTTTGCAGCAGAAAATACATGCAGCCGGTTTGGCTGAGCATGTCACGCTGACTGGTTATCGCCAGGATGTGAAACAGATCATGGCGATGGCGAGTATTGTGTATTCCTTATCGACCGAGCCTGAGGCGTTTGGCCGCACCACGCTGGAGGCATTGAGTTTGGGGGTGCCGGTGATCGGTTATGCGCACGGCGGGGTGGCGGAACAGTTGGCTGCGCTATTGCCAGAAGGCGCAGTGCCGGTAGGCAATGTGGCCGAAGTCGCCATGCTGACGCTGAGCTGGCTGGCACAAGCGCCCACCGTTTTACCGAATACGCAATTCTCATTACAGGTGATGCAGCAAAGAACGCAGGCTGTATACCAGGATGTAATGACCGACGCCGGGCGAGGAGACTGACCATGCTTGCGCACTCAAACCCCCCCTTCGCCATGCCGCGCATATTGATCAATGCCTGCTTGCTAGTTGCCGTGATGATCATTGCCTGGAGCCCATTTTCTGGCGGTGCAAGACTGCCCACCTTGTTATTGGCTGTGGTAGGTGCAGGGTTATTGCTGGCAAAGTTTTCAGCCTTACGCGAGCAGCGTGCAGTGCGCCGCTGGACCGTGGTGTTTCTGCTGTTATGGTTGCCAATGTGGCTGTCATTGCTGCATGCGTTTGATGTGAAAGCCACATTTGCCGCCATCGCCTGGTTTAGCCTGATGTACCTGGCAGGCGTGACCCTGATTGTGCTGTTACAGCAGGCGGTGGTCAGGCAGTTACTCGCGCGCTGGCTGGGTTGGGTCATTGCCCTGTGGATACTGGATAGTGCGATTCAATACCTGTTTGGGGTGGATATGCTGGGCATGCCAAAAACGCCTGAAGGCCGTATCACCGGCATGTTCAGCGATTTGCACCAGGGCATCCTGATGTTGGCCGTGTTACCACTTATTTTTTATCATTGGCAGCCTAAATATGGCTGGCTGGCCTGGGCCATGCTGCTGGGCGCGGGGGTGGTGGTTGTGTTATCTGGTGCCCGCGGTTACCTCTATATTTATATGCTGATGTTGTTATTGGGATTATGGCATCGCCAGCCTGGCTGGAAAGCATGGCTGGCGGTATTGACTATCCCGCTGCTGGTCGCAGTACTCTCCAGTCTGTTAAATCCGCAATTGGCCAAAACGAAACTTCAGGCCACACAAACCATGGCAGCGTCGGAGCAGACGACATTCGACCGCTTTAATCACGCATTGACCTATCGCCTGAACCTGTGGGAAACCGGGCTGTATATGTGGCAGGCCGAGCCGCTCACAGGAGTCGGTAGCAATAACTATAAACGTGCTTATGCGCAGTATGCCAGTCGCGCGGATGACCGTTTTGTAGCTAACCGTACGCATAGCCACAATATCTATGTTGAATGGCTGGCGGAAACCGGGCTCGTGGGTGGCCTGGGCTTGGTTTGTATCATCGTGTTGTGCACGCGCTGGTTCAGGCAGGCCGATGTGCTCAGCCAGCACCAGGCATGGCCTTATGCATTGCCGTTGATGGTGATTTATTTCCCGGTTAATACCACACAGCCTATGCTGGTGCCCTGGTGGTTCCCTGTATTGATGCTGCTGGCTTGCGCGTTTATCGCCAGCCTGGAGCGGAGCCAAGATGACCGCGCCATCTAGATTGATGCCATATCAGGATAGCGACTGTTTGAGTGCCACGCTGGATCACACACCGGTGCGAGACTTAGCGCGCGACGCCGCCATTAAGCGCATCCTCATCATGAAATGGGGTGGCATGGGCGATATTGTGATCAGTAGCGCGATCATGGAAGATATTCACCAGGCGTTCCCGCAGGCTGAATTGCACCTCAATACCATGCCTGCCTGGCAGTCCCTGTTTGCCCATGACCCCAGGTTTAGCAAGGTTTGGTGCGTCAATCTGCAGCAAAAACCAGGCCGCTGGCGTGCCTACCGGCAATGGCTGGCCGAAGTGGCCGCCATGCAATACGACCTGATTATTGACCTGCAAACCAACGATAAAAGTCGCGGTTTATTAAGTATGCTCAGGTTTATGGGTAAAGCGCCTGCCTGGTTGCTGGGCAATCATCCGCGCTTTCCTTACACCATTCGTCAGCGGCAACGCTTGCCGCAGGCACACAGTTTTCAAATCATGCAACAAACCTTGCTGTGTGCGGGTATCCCGTTGCGCACCTACGCGCCCAGGCTGCATATTGCACCGTCGTCAGTGGCGTCAGCCGAGCAATTGCTGGCACAGCATGCTTTGCGGCCTCGGTCTTTTGTGGTTTTTTTATGCGGCAGCCACGCCAGCGGCCTCACCAAGCGCTGGGGGGCGGCATACTATGCTGATTTGGCCGCGTATTATATTCAGCAGGGCAAGCGCGTAGTGCTGCTGGGCGGGCGTGACGAGGCTGACGAGTGTCTGGCGATTGCCAGCCAGCATCCACTGCACGTGGTGAATTTATGTGGGCAAACCAGTTTGCTTGAGGTGCCGGTGATTTGCTCGCATGCGGCCAGCATTGTCGCCAACGATACCGGCACTGCGCATTTGGCCGCCGCGACCACGACGCCGATGACCGTAATCTGTGGCCCGACCAACCCCTTGCGCGTAAAACCGCTGGGGCAACAGGTGCTTGCGTTGCAACTGGATGTGCCATGCAAGAACTGTTACGCCAAGCAATGTAGCCACCATAGCTGTATGCAACAGCTCACACCACAACGCTTAGTGCCGTATTTGACTGAGGCGACGCATGCTTAAAGTGATTTGGTGGGGGCGTTCGGACCTCAATTACTCACGTAACCGGATTTGCAGGCAGTTATTGCAAACGCTGGGCTATGAACTCATCGATTTCGCACCACGTATCAGCGCCCTGGCCGATGTTGAGGCGCAGTTGAAAGGCCTTAGCGCAGACCTGGTGTGGGTGCCCTGTTTTAGGCATCGCGATGTGGCGGCCGCCACGCGCTGGGCGCGCAAAAAAAACATTCCGCTATTGTTTGACCCTTTGATTAGCGCCTGGCAGAAGCAGGTGTATGAGCGGCAAAAAATGCCCGCCGACAGTCTGGCCGCACGTCGCTTGTTAAGCCGCGAGCGGCAATGGCTGCAATCCGTAGATATGGTGTTGCTGGATACCCAGCCACAGCGGCAGATGTTTAGTCAGCGCTTTCAACTGGCCGCCGAAAAAACCGCTTGTGTGTATGTGGGCGCCGAGCAAGCTTTGTTTACGCCAGTCACCGCTGAATATTCCCCGGCAGCAATCGAGGTCTTGTTTTATGGCAGCTTTATTGCCTTACATGGCGTAGCGACGGTGATAGAAGCAGCAAGATTGACCAGCCAGCATACGCATATACGCTGGGTATTGTTGGGTGATGGCCCGGCCAAGGCCAGTGCTCAACAGCAGGCTGCAGGCTTGGATAATGTGGTTTTTGAAGCCAGTGTGCCTTACAGCAAACTGCCGCAGCGCATTGGGCAGGCGGATATTGTGCTGGGCGTGTTTGGTGATTCGGAGAAAGCATCGCAGGTGATGCCGAATAAGGTATTTCAGGCATTGGCATGCGGGCGGCCTGTCATTACACGTGCCAGCGCCGCCTATCCGGTAGGCATCAGCAAGCAGCATGGCTTATGGCAAATCGAAGCAGCAAATCCGGTGGCATTGTCTGCAGCGGTGCTGCAATGGTCGCGTTGTGCGCGTGAGCAAGGGCAGGCCGCGCATGCCTTATATACGCGCTATTTCTCCCAGGCGCAGTTGCAGCAGCAATTGCAGTCGGCACTGCACGCGATGGGCTTGGCACATGCGTGACTTCGGTTTAGATAACCCTGGATTACAAGACGATGCATCATCAGTACGCATACTTGTGATCACGCTGTCTAATATAGGCGATGCCATTATGACCACGCCTGTGCTGGCTGCTCTGCATGCGCAATACCCGCATGCCCGCATAGACCTGGTGTGTGATCCGCGCTCGTCCGCCTTGTTTGAGCCTTGTCCTTATATCGGGCAATTGTTTGTGCGTGACAAGAAAAGTGGCTGGCTGGGGTATCTGCAATTAATTGCCAGCTTGCGGCAAACACGCTATGACATCGTTGTAGATTTACGCACTGACTTTCTGGCTTACTTGCTGCGCGCAAAACGGCGATGCAACAAGCAGCCGAATGCGCGTACCTTGCATATGCACTCGGCAGAAAAACATTTGTTGGCTGTGCGCAAGCTGGTGGGTGATGGTCTGCGCAAGGCTGAGTTATGGGCAAGCGAGCGCGATGGTCATATTGTTGCTGCACAGTTTCCATTGCGTGGGCGCTGGCTTGCCATTGGGCCAGGGGCTAATTTTTCCGGAAAAATCTGGCCGCTTGAACGTTATGTGGCCGTGGCCAATGCACTGGTAGCGTATGTTGATGGCGTCGTACTGCTGGGTGGCCGCGCTGATCAGGCACTGGCCGCACAATTTAAGGCGCAGGCCACGTTGCCCGTATACGACGCGTGCGGCGCGTTAACGCTGCCACAATCGTATGCGCTGCTGAGGCAATGTCATTTCTATCTCGGTAACGACTCTGGTCTTGGCCATATGGCGGCCGCTGCGGGCCTGCCAACCTTAACGCTATTTGGCCCCGGTTCGCCTGTGCGCTATCGGCCATGGTCGCAGCAAGCCAGTGTGATCCAGGATCCGCAGCAAGATATTCTGGGCATCACCGTGCAGCAGGTGGTAGCCAAATTACAGCGATTGCTGACGCCAGCAGGATGATGCGCGCATGACTATGCACCTGTTAAAAATGCTTTGCTGCTTGCTGGACCAGTTATCCTTGAAGTGGATACATCGCATAGGGGCCGGTCTTGGCCGTCTTTTTTATTGCATTGCGACTAAACAAAACAGGTTATTGATCAACAACCTCAGGCAAAGCGGCTTGTTCCCGGCAGAACAGGCGTTGCAGCAGGCGGCTCGCCAGAACCAGCGCGAGATGGGCAAGTTTGTGCTGGAGTCTTTAGCCATCTGGTCGCGCTCGCAAGCGCAGGTGTTGCAATGGGTGCGTCACGTGCATGGCAAGGCCTGCCTGGATGAAGCGATTGCGCATGGCAAAGGCATCCTGTTTTTGACGCCGCACATCGGTTGCTTTGAAATTACCTCTATCTATTACGCCAGCATGCAGCCGATCACGGTACTCAATCGTGATGCCCGTCAGCCGTGGATACGTGCGTTTATGCAAGCCGGGCGCCAGAAAGGAGCAGTCTCGCTGGCGCCAGCCAACCTCAAGGGCGTCAGGCAAATGCTCAAAGCTTTGTATGCCAATCAGGCCGTGGGCATTTTGCCTGATCAAATTGCCAGTAAAGGCCAGGGGGAATGGGCGGATTTTTTTGGACTACCCATGTATACCATGACCCTGGTCAGCCAGTTGCTGAGCCGTGTCGATACCCGCATCATTGTCGTTGTGGCAGAGCGGCTGGCTGAGGGCCAAGGCTACGATTTGCATTTAAAGGCCGTGAGCCCTGAGGCCGTTGCCTCACCGGCAAGCCTTAACCAGCAATTAGAAACATTGGTCAAACAGTTTCCACTGCAATACATGTGGAGTTACGACAGGTACAAACAACCATAATGAATCACACGCCCAGCACCTACACACAGCCCAGCACTTATGCACAATTGAACCGGCTCATGGCTTATATCAAGCCCTATTGGCTGACGTTTGCCGCAGCCCTGTGTTGCCTGGTAATCCTCTCCGCCAGCAATACCGGTTTCCTGAGCACGATTAAGCATGTGACCGACGAAGGCTTTGCCGGTCACGCAGAAAGCAGTTCGCGCATTTACCTGGCTGCCATGTTATGCGGCTTGCTGTTTGTACGCGCATTGGCCGGTTTCGGTTCTAATTACCTGGTGCGTATTGTCGGGCGGCGCGTGATTGAAGATGTGCGCAATCATGTGTTCGGCCATATGCTCACACTGCCCGCCAGTTTTTTTGACCAGCATGCCATCGCCAATATCACCACCAAGATGACATTTGACTGTGAGCAACTCTATAGTGCAGTTACCAAGGTCATCATTTCATCCATCCGCGACAGCCTGACTATTGTTGGCATTGTTGCCTATATGCTCTACCTGGACTGGAAACTCACCCTGGTGTTTCTGATGCTGGCGCCTATCATGACGCGATACCTGAAGAAGATGACGCCCAAACTGCGCAACTCGGGCAAGCAGGTGCAGGCCAGTATGTCGGATATGACACAGGTGATTGAAGAGGCCGCCAGCGGCCAGCGCGTGGTCAAAATCTTTAACGGCGAAACTTATGAATACCAGCGCTTCAGCAGCATTGTCGGCAAGAACCGGCAAATGATGGTGAGGCTGGGGCGTATTTCCGGCCTCAACAGCATGTTTGTCGAGATGCTGGCGGCGATTGCACTGGGTATGGTGATTTATTATTCCGCAGGCCAGTTCACCGCCGGTGAGTTTGCGGCATTTATTGGCGCCTTACTCATGCTTATTGGTCCGGTGAAAGCCATTGCTTCCGTGAATGAGGATGTACAGATTGCCGTCACAGCCTGCCAGAGTGTATTTGCCGTGCTGGATACGCCAGCAGAAATGAATCAGGGCGAGCTGGTGCTGGCGACGCCTATCAAAGAGATTCAATTCCAAAATGTCGCCTTTAAATATCCTTATGGGCAGCATGCGGCATTAAACAAGCTCAACCTGACTATCCAGGCGGGCGAAAGTATTGCGCTAGTGGGGATGTCTGGTGGCGGTAAGTCTACGTTGGTTAATCTCTTGCCGCGCTTTCATGAAGCACAGCAAGGTAGCATTACGATTAACGGCATCGACATTCAACAACTAGCGCTCCCCGGGTTGAGGCAGCAGTTTGCGCTGGTGAGCCAGGAGACGGTGCTGTTTAACGACACTATATATAACAATATTGCTTACGGTAGTTTGCGCGGCGTATCCAAAGCAGAAGTCATTGCTGCGGCAAAAGCAGCTTATGCCTGGGAGTTCATCGAGAAACTGCCACAGCAACTGGATACACATATCGGCGATAGAGGCCTGCGCTTGTCGGGCGGCCAGCGTCAGCGGCTGTCCATTGCACGTGCCATGCTCAAGAATGCGCCCATCCTCATTCTGGATGAAGCCACTTCCGCGCTGGATAACGAGTCCGAACATCAAGTGCAAGCTGCCCTGAACCAACTCATGATAGGTAAAACCACCATCATGATTGCCCACCGCCTGAGTACCATCCAGCACGCCAGTCGAATTATTGTGATGGACCAGGGTCAAATCGTTGAAGAGGGCGTGCATGCGCAGCTCATGCAGTCCGGTGGTAAATATGCCGCGCTCTACAATATGCATACAATTAGCAAATAACTGTTGACACTGTTTTTGAATCTTTGCTATAGTCTCACCTCTCGACGCAACACAAGTTTTACTAGTCGATTCGGACGCGGGATGGAGCAGTCTGGCAGCTCGTCGGGCTCATAACCCGAAGGTCACAGGTTCAAATCCTGTTCCCGCAACCAAGCAAAAAAAGTCGTTTAAAAATTAAATGAATTTGATGCTTGACCGATCGAAAAACCTCTGTATAATGCGCCCTTCGCTTGAAACGAAACGTTCTGCGAAAAGCCTTCGAGGCACTGTTCTTTAAAAATTAGGATGACTGATAAGTGTGGGTGTTTGTAGTTGAGTGAAGCGCATTT